>Ga0068856_100000001_pt1 | contig 565602 bp, 622 predicted proteins | sample KBSCornC62_FD_66595 | JGI IMG/M metagenome (GOLD analysis project Ga0068856, IMG submission 66595) | Corn rhizosphere microbial communities from Kellogg Biological Station, Michigan, USA - KBS Corn C6-2 | ecosystem: Host-associated > Plants > Roots > Rhizosphere > Soil ...
GTTGTCGACAACGGCACTTCAGACTCTGCGGGCTTTACCGTAGCGGCCGATCAAGCAAGTGCTAACGCTGCCTGTGAATCTGGAACTGCCCCAGTTAATAACTACGCGATCTTAACCGGTGATGTAGTCGTTCTATAAGATTTCAGTCACCAGTTTAATCTTAAAGGCACGGATCAGGTCCGTGCCTTTTTGAATGTCGTGAGAGAGGATTAGTGGGGTGAATAAGATTTCCGCAAACCGCTCATGCCAAATTTCTCACTGTGTGCCCCAACTCACCTGTGTATGCTGCTAGGAGATAAAAGGGGAGGTAGCTTATGAGTTATGTGTATAAGAAACTAACGGGGGTACAGAAAGTCCACACCCGGCTTAAGGCGCTGGCCATTGCGGGAGTTACTGGCTTTGCTGGTTTAGTAGCAGCCGTAAGTATGCCTTTTGCAGCCCATGCCGTGGCAACCCAAGTGGTCGTGACTCCGTCCAATATGCAAGGCTGGACCACAGACGATACGCGCCCAGGCGGTGCCGTAAACTTTGTAGCCGATCCTACCGCCCCTGGTACTCCCCACACCGGCGCTCTCCAGCTCACTACCGATGCAACCACCACATCCAAGGCACAGTATATGCACGCGGCTAACATTCCGCTCGCGAACGTGACCGAACTGTCCTACGCGACCAAGCAAAATAGCGCACCATTTGACCAAGCTGCTGCCTCATACCAACTACCAGTCTGTCTAGGCGGCGTGAGTGGCACTACCTGTAATGGCTTTACGACCCTTGTATATGAACCATACGAGAATGGCACGGTAACCCAAGGTAACTGGCAAACCTGGAATGTGGCCAACGGTCAATTCTGGTCCAGTCGTACTGCCACCGATGGCGCAAGCTGTAACCTGACGGCTGGTGCCGGCGGCGCACCTTTTTACACGCTGGCTAACCTGAAGACGAACTGTCCAAATGCAACTGTAGTGGGCTTTGGCGTCAACATCGGCTCCAACAACCCGAGTTACAATGTGGAAACTGACCTGGTTAACTTTAATGGCACAACCTACAACTTTGAACCCTATGTGCTGCTGAACGACAAAGAACAGTGCTTCCACAATGGCTACAAAACCTTCACCAATCCAAGCTTTGCCAATCAAGGCCAATGCGTGCGCTGGGTGGAAGCCCAAGCTACCGGTAACCTGAAGCTTGCAGATCCGAGCCAACAGATCAAGTTCAACGTTACTAACGACGTAACTAAGCCAAGTAATGGCGAGCGCAACACGGTTAGCTACACCAACTTCGACTACCCCGGCGGCCTCAGCTATCAAGCTGATGTCACCTGCAGCTATGTAAACCCAGAGACCAAAGAAGCTCGCTTCATGTTCCAGATCCCCAGCGGTCACCCCGGTCTCAGCGGCCTCTACGTTGTAGCCTACGTTAAGGAAGTCCGTGGTGCGCAACCAGACCAATACGGTCACGCAGCAACGGCTGACCTAGCGACAGCTACCCAGTGGTGCCAGACCGGTACCGGCTTCTCGCCCACCATGTACCCCATCACGCAGGGCAGAGTAGAAGTTAACGGCTAAGCATACCCATCCCATACACCAAAAGAGCATGGCTCCCCACCGCCATGCTCTTTGCTTTTTACGCAACTTTTGCTACAATTTCTCGAGTAGCTTTATTCCCGAGTGAGGGAAAAGAGCAGCCCGAGCAAAAATCACACTTTTTGCCCGGCGCGATGAGAAAAACCGTAGGTTTGTCTCATTACCCAAGCGGGTGTAGCTCAGTTGTTTAGAGCGCGTCCTTGCCAAGGACGAGGCCAAGGGTTAGAGTCCCTTTACCCGCACCAAGATGACACCTAGAAAAGCTCCCTTGTTCGGGAGCTTTTTATTTATTGATTGGTGGTACGGTTTCAACTCACGTCCCGTAAACTCGACCTCACGAGACAAAATGTGGCATCTTCTTGATTGAAATGACGGTTATAACTTTAGATGAATGCAAATAAAACGAGAAAGCCTAGGGTTCCGAGCCGATTGGAAAACGTATCATCAGTGACTTATTGAACATTAATTCAAGTTTTATGGTTGCTGTTTGGTTGTATTTATATCGCGTGAGCCACGGCGTAATGTCAGCGCAGTTGTTTAGCCCCAAAGCCTTTGTCTCATCATCGCCTGAATAATAAAATGCGATAAGCTCATTTTCTATGCCAGCATACGCCTGAGTTACATATCTGTCACCGATATTCATTAGTGCGCCTACCGTGCCATAGTAGGCACTGTTACCTAAGTGCAGGCTCATATACAGGGCAAAATCATCAGTATTGGGCTGGTAGTCCTTATCTAGAATGGCTTTCCTAATCTCAGGTCGCCTGTCCGTTAGTCCAGGGTGTTCAACGGAGCAAAATGAGACCAACATACGCTTAGCTATATTTAAAGGCTTAACATCTTGTAACACCATCGTTACGATTTCACTATTAAGATAATCCTCCATTGTCTGACCCTGAGGGATTGCAATTGAAGAGGTGATAATGTGGTGTACTCCGTTATGAAACCTCGCAAACTCTTTATCGTAAAGTGCGCCCGACAATTCATTGCACTCTTTACATAGGGTATGCTCAGCCAACCCATTTTGCTTTATTTTGCCGCGTGGCTTGTAGTCGTTGCCGTCCCCATCTTTGTGAAGCGTCTTTAATAGCTCATCACCGCTATACAATGTAATCTTTGCGCCGCCACCGGCTGCACGGGGTATGTAGTGTTCTTGTGAGAGTTGCTTTTCCTCGCCGCAAATCCTGCATTTTCCGTATACCTTTTTCTTAGCCATAAACCAATTATACGGCTACGGTTCCAAGGAGTTACAATATAGGTATGGACTTAGCCGATTTTGAACGACTGGTTGAGGGTAGTGAGGAAAGCCAATCCCTTGACTTCAAAGGATCGTGTTCCTGGGATGTAAAAAGTCTAGCGAAGGACATCCTGGCATTTTCAAATGTTCAAGACGGCGGCTACATAGTTATAGGTTTTGACGACAAGACCTTTAAGCGCGTTGGCATTACTCAAGAACAAGCGGCGACATTTAGCCAAGAAACTATGCAAGACCAAATGACCAAATATGCCGATCCATTTGTTACATTTACAGTACACGAGATAGTTGACGATAAAGGTCTAAAGTTCGTAGTCATCAGGGTTGTGGAGTTCCCCGAAGTGCCAGTTGTATGCAAAGCTGATACGGCAGATATTCATCAAGGCAAGGTCTACTATCGCAGTCGGCGGCGGCGTCCGGAAAGTGAGGCGGTCTCCAACTCATTTGATATGAGAGATATTCTAGACCGCGCAACGGTTAAGATGATGGCTAAGCGCAAGTCTCAGGGTTATACAGCCGAGACTACGGAGCAGAAGAATTACTATGACGAGGAGCTAGGGGGGCTATGAAAGACGATTTTATCGATACTATCAAAAGCCGTGGTTACTGGCGTATTAACTTTCAGCCAACAGGCAAACCTGCCAATCTTAGTCTCAAAGAGTGTGAAGAGCTAGTAGATAAGAATAGTGTGCGGCTGCGTGGTTGGTACTATCCGTTTTACGGGCACGGTTCAGCCGACAATCACGGCATCAGCAACTACAACAACTATGTAGGCGGCTGGATTGATGCTGGTGAGTTTAAAGAGTTTTGGCGAATGTACCAGAGTGGTCAATTCTTGCATTACAGCGCCGTGCAAGAGGATTGGCTTACTCCAGATACAAGCACGGTTAGGCGTAACCCCAACGAAGTAGAGCCAGGTAAATATCTTAACTTTGTAGGTTCACTGACGATGTACATAACTGAAATCATAGAGTTCCTAACTCGCCTACATCGTTCAGGGCTATATCAAGATGGCGTGTCAATAAAAATATCCCTTCACAATACCAAGGGACGAGAGCTGACTAGCTTTGAATTTATGAGACACCTTTCTACTGTTAAGAAGACAGAGGAAGACCCAGTTGTCTTCCAGCGTACGTACACCCCAGATGAACTTAGTCAGCCAGCAAGAGAATTGGCAATAGAGCCAATACAGCGATTCTTTGAATTGTTTAACTTTGCCGACGTATCGGTTGAGCAAGTTATCAAAAAGGATCAAGACCAGCTATACGGCTTCAACCCTAACGGCTGAATTTCTGGCTCCTAAGTCGCGTTACACTTTCAGCCACCGTGCTGCAGCATGTAGTGCGGGGCAATTTGGTGTGACCATAATCATCGCGTATGGACCCGGGTTGGGTTAGGCTGAGGGTAGGCAGTTTATCAGTTTGGGCTGATTTTTAGCTAAAGGAGTTGATATGGTAACAAAGAATGAGAAGTATCCGGCTAGTTTGGATATTGATTATCCGCAGTCTTCAAATCGGGTTACCGCGTTGTTCCGGCTGGTGTTGGCCATACCAATACTCATGCTGCTGTCTTTGCTGACTTCGGCCTGGGATGCTCCGCATAGTCACGAGGCCGGTAAGCAGGTGACGTCTGGTGGCGGCAGTATTGCTGGGGGATTGTTTGTGGCTACCGTGCTGATGCTTTTGTTCCGGCAGCGCTATCCTCGTTGGTGGTTCAACTTTGTGCTGGAGCTTAATCGGTTTTCTACCCGGGTTGGCGCGTATTTGTTTTTGCTCACGGATAAGTATCCTTCTACCGAAGATGCGCAGTCGGTGCATGTGGAGCTCAAGTATCCGGATGCCAAAAAGGATCTTAACCGGTGGCTGCCACTTGTTAAGTGGTTCTTGGCGATTCCGCATTATGTAGTGCTGTTTCTCTTGGCGGTAGCGGCCGCGCTTGCTACTATTTTTGCCTGGTTCGCCATACTGTTTACGGGGAAGTATCCGGAAAGCCTCTTTAGGTTTGTCGTTGGGGTGGGTCGATGGGGTCTGCGAGTAAATGCCTATGCGTTTCTCCTTGTAACAGACACGTACCCTCCCTTTAGCTTTGATTAGTCTTTACTCGCAGCAAAATGTCACTTAAAAGCTCCCGAGTTTGGGAGCTTTTTGTTTGCAAAGCTCGTGTTCGGGTATAAAATGAGGCAATAAACCAAGCAGGAGGTGTTATGTCAGCAGAGTTAGAAGCGGCTCCCTTAATATATGGAGAAGCTGACCCTGCTCCGCCCTCTCCTCTTCTCCAGCAAGTTAGAATTTTAGGTGAACGACCCGGTGGCCTGGTTGATGCGATGGTTCCGGTAGATCTTATCTATCGTGAGGATGTGCCTGTTGATGACACCCATGTCTCTGAATTAATGGCATCGATCCAAGGCGAATCTGGAAAAGGCACTGGTACTGGGCAACTTTCGCCTGTACTACTGGGGGATGTAGCCGAGCATGATCAATTTCTCATAGTAGATGGGTTTCATAGAGACGCAGCCTTGCATCGCTTAGGTCAATCCGAGATCTTTAGCACAATTCGTACTAACAGTACAGTTGAAGAGGTGTTAGACCTTAGGATACTAACTGCAAATACTCATGCCACCGTAAGTTTTGCACGTATTTCTGAGTGGGTATTTGATGCTTGGGCAAAAAGCCCCTGGGCCAATACGCTTTCGGTCGTACAAGCGTTTACGCTTATGAGCAATAATAGCTCAGGCAGAAATCTAAGGCTTAGCCCTGATGAAGTAAAGGATATTAGGTCATGGGTTAAGGACAAGTCCGACCGTTGGCATATGTCGACAGCGGGTATACTCATTAACCTGACGACGGCCGAATTGTCGGACCCCGATCTTGTAAAGCGTGCGCGACCAAGAGCTAATGGCAGCCAACTAGAAGAGCTGACACCGCAGCATTTAGGTGTAATTGCTAGGGCATTTCCAAAAAAATATGGATTTCAGCGATTGATTGCTGACATTGCAACCTCGAATAATATGACTGTCCCACAAACGCGCGCAGTAGTAACTAAGCTTAAGCCCGTAACAGATCTCGAAGAGGCTAGACTTATTGCAGCAGACACCCAGTGGGGAGAGATAAAGCCGGTTTTTGGGCCAACTAAAAGACGGGCCATAAAGAATCAACAGACTGGCGGATATGATGCCGCGGCGTTTAGCCCCGAAGCTATTGGAATTGGGGAAGTCGGTATTGGGCATGGCTTGATGGTATCCGAACTAATACTAGCGAGACTGGCGCTAGCAAACACGGTGCTGAGGGGTAACTTCGTCAGCTTGAAACCCAATGAAAGAGTGTTTGCGGGCTGGGATCTCAGTAGAACGGACGACCCAGATCTGGCTGAGCTGACACGTCCCATTAATCCTGATGAGGCCAGAGGCGTGCTCCAAGATTATATGGTTCGCAAAGGAGACGCCATTACGGGTTTGTTACAACGCAATCACGGGCTAGATGAAGTATCTGCAAATGCGCTGTTAACCAAAGTTGAGGCAAGAATCATTGATGATCTTCTAAAAGGTGATTTGAGATTTATAAATAATGAAGATTTTAGTCCCATAACGGTGCATAAAATCGTGGGTAACGTGATTGGTGACGAGCTAGGAAATGTCAGTGAACTAGGAGAAAGGCTTACCGCCCAGATAAGTCGAAATGATGCAGCAGAATACACCCTCAACGAAGTAGTAAAAGGGCTCGCAATAATGCCCGAACAAGTTCGAAGAAGTTTGGTTATGTCTGTTTTCCTAGGGCTCTCGCTACAAACCACAGCTGCATTATTAGATGTAAATCCAGTGTTGCTACCGCATTATCTGCGTGAAGCCGCAAATACTGTTAATGACACTAGAGATAGAAAGACAGCCAGACAGTTTAGGCAGTTGTTCGCAGTCGTAAGCCAGTCTGAGGAGCAAGGAGCAGAAAACGTTTCCTAGCGTCTGGCGTGCTATCATCAGCGTATGGACTACGAAATTCTTGCCTTTTCTAATCAAGCTACCTTTCGTGCATGGCTGACCGAACATGGGAGCAACACCGAGGGTGTCTGGTTAAAAATCTATAAAAAGGGTTCGAACGTGCCTACTATCTCGTATGCGGAGGCGCTTGACGAGGCTCTTTGCTTTGGCTGGATTGATGGCCAGGTAAAAAAGTTTGACGAGCAGGCGTATTTGCAAAAGTTTACGCCGCGGCGGAAGAAGAGCATGTGGTCTAAGCAGAACATTGAGCATGTTGCCCGGCTGACCGAAGCAGGTCTCATGATGTCGGCCGGTGTAGCGGAAGTGGAACGCGCGCAGGCGGATGGCCGCTGGCAGGCAGCCTACGACAAGCCGAGCGAAATGACAGCGCCACAGGACTTCTTGGCGGCCCTGCAGAAACACCCCAAAGCCTACGAATTTTATAAAACGTTAAATAAGACAAATACCTTTGCCATCGCTTGGCGCCTGCAAACTGCCAAAACCGAAGAAACTCGCTTGCGACGCCAAGAAAAAATTATCGCCCTGCTCGAAGCCGGCCAAAAGCTACAATAATCCCACATCTGCTCTTTGCCTACGCGGACCAGGTGTTACAATAACGATAAGCTTTATGAATTAATAGTGGAGACATGCTGTGGCGGACGAACAAATGGGTGGGTCAGAGGTACCTGTAGAAGAACATAAACCTGAAGAGACTAGTGCCCCAGTACCGGAAATAGAGAGTAGCCAACCAGAAGTACCAAATAGCAACGTCGAGGTTAGTGAGCCGACAGAACCGCTAACAGGGGAAGGTGTAGATAGTAACGAGCCAGAGAACCCAGCAGGGAGTGTGGTAAGCGGAGCTATGCCAGCACCGGAAGCACCACAGAAGCCTCGGTCAAAATTCAATCTTCTGCAATTTGTCCGTCATATGAGTAAAAAGCAGCTCATGATTGTTGGTTTGTGCGTGTTAGTATTGCTCGCCAGTGGCGTCGGTGTTTATAAAATGGTTGCCGTTAAAAAGCAGCCGGTCAGCCACTTTAGTAAAGTAATCCTCGATCCATTTAAAGTAGTGAGCAGCACTCCGCTCCCTGACGCATCAGCTGTGGCCGCCGACAGCAAGATTACTCTGACATTCAATCGGGCGGTCGCACCGGCGCAGATGAAGGGCGACTTCTTCCTCTCGCCGCAAATCGACGGTACCTTCAGCCAGGGCAAGACGCCACAAGAAATTGTCTTCACACCAGCTACCCAGTTTAAAGAAGGTACAAAGTTCCAGTTTATGCTGCACGGCGAATTTACAGCCAAAGATGGTTCAAAGCTAGGCGCAGACTACTTTGGCAAATTCACGACTGCTATTCCGGGGCAAGGGTTTTACTTTACCAGAGAAAACGAATTCCTAGATCTCGATTCGTTGCCGGCTGGTACCGATGCTAAGTACCAGGTATCGGCTGGTAATGACGTTAAGACTGGCACGACGGTCACTATATATAAGAGCGATGTCAACCAGCTGCTTCGCTCATTCATATATCAAGATCAAACGGCTGAAGGGGGCTATACTTTTCAGAAGCTGGCCGGATCAACGGTTTCGACCGATGGGCTGAGTGTAGTCTCGACCAAAACCGATGTGGCAGATGGTAATGCCATTGATTTTCATGCATCTGCTGGAGTGTACTTGGCGGTTGCGACCAATGGTGGCAAGCAGGTGGGACGCATGTGGGTGGTGGCGAGTGATTATGGCGTGCTGCTGCGCCAGGACGACCAGAGTGCCGTCGTTGCTTTGCAGAAGTTAGACGGTTCTGGCAGCGCCAGTGGTGATGTAGATTTCTATAGCCTCAAGAATGGTGTGAGTAACTTAGCTAGCAAGCAAATAAGCGGGCAAGCTACCGTAAATGTGGGCTTCAAACCCAGACTGGACATAGCCGTGGGGCACCTCGGTGGTCAGGTACAGGTCGTTCCAGTTGCAGCACTCGATAGCTTGGCAGATGTCCGGTCGATGACCAACTTGAGTGTTAAGCCGATTGCTTTTGGCACAACTGACAAGCCTTCTTACAAGGCGGGCGAAACAGTACACTTTGCGGGCTATGTGCGCATTGATAATGACGGCGAATATACCAAGTATCCGGATAGCACGGTGCAGCTGTATGTGGCGGCATACCCGGGCGCTACCCATGTAGCTGACTTCAGTGCCCAGCAAAGCAGCGATGGTACGTTTAAGGGTAGTTTCACGGTAGATAGTAGCTTCATCGGTAGTGGTGCAAAATCGCAGCTCCATATTTATGCTGTGGGCGATCCACAGGGTGTAGTGGGGTATGGGACTGCCGATGCCGATGTTGCCAGCTTTACCGCCACCAGTGAAGCTGCTGGTCAGTTTGCATTAAAGGTTACGTTCACTAAATCTGATTATCTGCCAAGTGACAAAGTTACGGCCGATATTAGTGGCGTCAACGCTGACGGCACTCCGCTGGCCAACACATCGGTTAACATTGACAGCTATGCCAGACAGTACAGCGAAGGAGAGGTTGACCAGACAACCTATCTCGGTAACCAGCTCAACAAATCACCAGTACTGGTGCAGCTCAATGCGCAGGGAACAGCAAGCTACGCATTTGATGTCAGTCAGCTTCCGGCTGGCAGCAGCCAAGTGCTGACAGTATTGGCAAGCAAGCAAGATAGTGCGGGAGCCCAGGTGGCTGGTAGCGCGCAGGCAATCATTCACCAAGGTAACGCAGTACTAGAGTTTGGTCCATCACGTACCGTCGTGAAGTCAAACGGTACACTCGTAGCCCGTGTCTATGCCAAGATGCTCAATGATGCTCCGCTCGCCAACGCAAGCCTCGACTACAAAATTTCTTCCAGTAGCTGGAATCAAAGCAGTCAGCAGTACGACACAAAGCAACTCGTCAGTGGCTCGGTCACCGCAGATGGCTCGGGTTATGCTACCATCAACCAGCCACTTTCGAACGCACCGTCGGGTTCGCTTACGCTTACTGTCTCTACCGGCGATAGCCAGAACAATAAAGTTCAGAGCCAGCAGTACTACTACGTATCGAGTGACAGTAGTAATTCCGTCTACAGCGATGTGCAGTTAGAGGGCCTAGATGTTTACGGCTCGCAGACCGATGTGAAGGTAGGTGACACACTTCACCTCACGGTTGATGCACCCCAGGCGTTACACGTGCTCATGACCTTGGAACGGGGGAGGATATACAAGCCGCAGGCCCTCGACTTGCACGCTGGCAAGAATGATCTAACCGTGCCTGTCACCTCAGAACTCCTGCCTTCGTTTAACCTGGTATTTAGCTACTTCAGCGGCGGCCAATACCAACAGGATGGCGTGCAGTTCAATGTCAGTGCGGCCGACAAGCTCGCTGCTGTTAGCTTCAATACCTCGAACATTACCCCCAAAGCAAATAGTTCATTCCAGTTACCGCTTAGTGTGTTAGATTCTAATGATAAGGGCGTGGCAACGCATGTCATCTTTAGCGCCTCCGAAAGTTCAATGTTCGATACGGCCAGTCCGCTCACGTCCCCAATTTTTGGCCATTTGTACGCACCCCGAGAACGAACTACCAACTCATCATCATCTCTCCAGGGCATTGGCACCGGTGGCGGTAAATGTGGCGGCGGTGGAAATGACTTGCCAGACTACATTTTGCCTGCCGGATCAGTCGCTTCTTGGCAGCCAGACCTTACTACCGATGCCGGGGGACATACAAACATACCGCTCAACTTGCCCAAGGGTCGCTGGCATCTAACCGCCTATGCTATGAACCAAGACAACGTTGTTGGTAGTACTAGCACTGACATCACCGTCAATTAGCCAGCTTTATTGTGTGCCATGACAATTAGGCATACAGTATCTGGATAGTAACCTTTTGAGTTATTAGCTTACTAAGGAGGGACTTATGTTACGAGCAACACCATTTTTACTATTTGATGGTAACTGTGCCGAAGTCATGACGTTTTACCACGAAGCCTTAGGCGGCGAGCTGACGCTGACTAAGCTTGGAGATACGCCCATGAAGGATATGATGCCGGCAGAGAAGCACGAACGTATCATCAATGCACAGCTCAAAAGCGGCGACATTGATATATCGGCCACCGACTGGATGGCTTCACCAGAGTTTGATCCGGTGCAGGGCAATACCTACGCCATATACGTCACCGGTAGCAACCAAGCAGAACTGCAGCCAATCTTTGACAAGCTGCGCGACGGCGACAACAACTCTCGCCTGCAGGAACTGCACGAAATGCCCTTTGGCACCTATGGCCAGTTCTACGACAAGTACGGTGTGCAGTGGATATTTAGAGGCGAAAAGGCCTAAACCCATCGTATGAAAACTACCTACCAGACACTGGTGATTGGTTCGGGCAACCACGCGTCCCTCGAGATTCCGGACAAGAACCTGGCCGAGATAGGCGGTAACCGCCGCGCGCCACTCAAGATTACCATCAATGGCTATACCTACCAGAGCACTGCCACTGGCGTAGATGGTAAGTGCATGGTGGTGTTCCCCCTGCGCGACCGCGAGGCTGCAGGTGCAGCAGCCGGTGACATGGTAACCGTAACGCTGGAGCTGGATGACGGCTACCGGCACGTGGATGTACCAGAGGCTTTGGCAGAAGCGCTGTCGGCCAATGACCTAAGTGAAACATTCCATAACCTTAGTTACTCCAAACGCAAAGAGTTCGCGCGGCAAGTGGCTGAAGCCAAGGCGGATGACACCCGAGCGCGTAGGGTAGAGAAAGTTATTAGCGCCCTTGCCAGCGGCCAAGCATAATAAAGTAACCTAACAGGAGGAGACAGTATGAGAAAAATTATCGTTCTAGAATTTGTAAGTATTGATGGCGTGATGCAGGCGCCGGGCGGTCCAGAGGAAGACCCGTCGGCGAAATTTGACCTGGGTGGTTGGCAAGCACCATTCATGGACGACGAAGCGGCCGACGCCATAACCGAACCAGCCCTAAAAGCCGATGTAGAATTCCTCCTAGGTGGCTACACCTTCGAAATCTGGAGCACCTATTGGCCCAAGCACGGTGACTTCTGGCCGTACATTAACGACAATATGAAGTACGTCCTCTCCACCACCAAGACAGAGACGGACTGGCAAAATACCACCTTCCTACGCAGCGTAGAAGACATAAAGAAACTAAAGGAATCAGATGGGCCTGACCTCCATGTGTGGGGCAGCAGCAAGCTAGTGCAACTACTGTTAGCCAACGACCTAGTAGACGAACTCTGCATTATGACGTACCCACTCATCCTGGGCCAAGGCAAAAAACTCTTCGCCGATGGCGCAGTCCCCCGAACCTTCAAGCTAGTCAGCGGCCAAGTAGGCAAAGCTGGCGTCCTAGCAGCCCGCTACGCCCGAGATGGCGAAGTAAAAACCGGCACTGTCGGCGAGTAGCTCATACATTCCCATAAACTTTGCGAACAGTTACAATACCAGCAACGATGCAATACTTTTATCTGTTGTTTGCAGGGTTACAGGTAAGTGCGGTTCATGCGTATCTGGTTTGGCGTCATAAGGACAGCCGCAAATGGTCACTCAGCGAGCATGTTATCTTGGCTAAAAAGAGTCGCCTAATTTACTTTGTAAGCCATGTGGTGTGCGAAGCATTCTTCCTGCTGTTTTCATACCAGTTCTATATGGTGCAGCACCACCTCCCAGCGCTCCATTACCTAAATGTGGCGTTTGCCGTTCTAGACTTCGTGCAGGCTGTCGTACCAACGCGAGGCAAAACCGTGGAGATTCACTTCGCAGCTGCATATGTGTCCTGGTGTTGCTTTTTGCTATCAGGCACGCTGGCACTCTTCGCTCTAAATGTTGCGCAGCCATTTTCAACCATTGCCTTGTTGTTACTTGTCCTAACACTCGGCATGTTTGCCTACATACACATTAATCGTATAAAGATCTGGCCATACCAACTACTCATTGTTCCGTTGTTTGTTATCTACTTGCTCTTTGTCGCTATCGGAGCAGCCTAACTTTACCCTATACACCATGCTGGCAAAGCTCAGATCTGCACTGTCGGCGAGTAAGTCATTTTACTTGTGAGCGACGAAACTATCTACTATCTATTTCTTGGGATTAGGAACATACTGCCGACAGAAGTAGGGACGTAAGGGTGTGAAAGAGGTTCAAGATGAGCGGCACTAGTATTACGAATGCAGGAATGCCTGCACATAGAAAACGGTCCCTAACTGCGGGACTGCTGTACTTGTTAACGTTTGTGTCTATTCCTAGCTTGGTACTGTACAAGCCGGCAAAGACCGTCAATTATATTTTAGGAAGTGGCGGAGATACATCGGCTATTATTGGAGCGATTTTGGAAGTTACTATTGCCGTGGCTGGCATTGGTACGGCGGTGGTGCTGTTCCCTATGCTCAAAAAGCAGAATGAGTCTGCAGCTTTGGCGTTGGTGGCAACTCGAATTGTGGAGTCGGCGTGTATTTTGGTAGGCGTGGCATTCATATTAACGATCGTAACGATGCATCAGGACAGCGTCGGTGTGGCCGGGTTACAGGTGAGTCACACGCTGGCTACGCTGTATGAACGCATATTTTTGCTGAGCCAGAGCTTTATGCCGGGCGTTTGTGACTTGCTGCTTGGCTTCTTGCTATATAAGTCGCAACTGGTGCCACGCAAGCTGGCGATGATTGGCATTGCCGGTGGACCCTTACTACTACTGGGTTACTTGGCAGCAATAACTGGGGCAGTGGGGCAACATAGTGCGGTGGCCGGGCTGAGCGCAGTTGGTGTATTTGTGTTTGAGCTCTCTTTGGGCTTTTGGCTGACAATTAAAGGCTTTAACCCCAAAGCAGTTGCTGCACTAGAGCAGAACTCGTGAATCTTACAAACCGGAAGCGAGAAGTCTGGATAGCGATACTGTTCTTCGTGCAGATGATTACTTTTGCAATCGGCAGCGCACAGATCAATTCCTTTACCGATAGCGGCGGTAGCAAGACAGCACTGACGATGGGGGTGGTGCTCGAGGCGTGCTCGGGACTGGCAGTTGTGGCGATCGGTCTGCTGATGTATCGGGTGCTCAAGCTCGTTAACAAACAGCTTGCCGTGTGGTATCCGGTGTTCCGGGTGGCCGAGTTAACTGTTTCCGCCATATGCGGCATCTATCTGTTACACACACTTAAAGTTGTGCCAAATAGCTTGCTGTGGCTGTACATCCCCACTGGCATCGGCGGCGTGCTGATGACGTATTTGCTGTATGTGTCCAAGCTGGTGCCTCGCCCGATAGCTGTGCTCGGCCTTATAGGATATGCCGCGCTACTTATAGGTGTACCGCTTGATCTGCTGGGCGTACTGCGGATGGACAAAGGCGCGGGGCTTGGCCTTATGGTGCCAGGCGGATTGTTTGAGTTTATCTTCTTCCCGATCTGGCTGCTTGCCAAAGGGTTTAACCTGCCCGAACCAGCAAAGGCACCAACCCTTAGCTAAGTAAAAGGTCCACGCTTTGGTGGACCTTTTGGGAGGTGTGCCCGCGCTTAGGCGGGCTTAGTTGGTAGTGGTTGCGCTGGTGCTGGAGTCATCTGCACTGGCATCGGGGCCGTGCATACCCATGCCGTGGGGGCCGCCAACTACGTAGCGGAGGTAGTCGGTGGAGATGCCATTGTCTTTGGCCCACTGTTCTAGGCTGGTGCGCTCGGCTTCACGTGCCGCTTTACGCTCGGCATCAGTCTTGGACTGCATGCTGTCGCGGTTGGCTTCGCGCTGTGTTTGCAGTTCGGTGCGCTTGTCCAAGATGAGTTTTTCTTGCGCGGAAGTTATCTTGCCGCTGCTCACGAGCTTATCCAGATCGGCGGTTACCTTGGTGGTTTGCGCCGCTTCGTGCTCCTGCCGGTTCTGGTCGAACACCGCCTGGACTTTAGTCTTGTCTAGGCCAAAGGTACTGGCGATTTTATCTACCAGGCTCGTTTTGCCATCAGTGCTGGTAGATGAGCTGTCGGCGGAAACTAACGCTGCGCCGCCAGCTGCCAGTCCCATGACTGTTACGGCCGCTCCGGTAAAGAGCATTTTCTTTGATACGTTCATTGGCTTCTTGTCCCTCCTTCTTGTGGTGATAGTAGTGTCCTACTGACTGGACAAAGGCCATACTATGGCACACAGTTGAGAGTTTGCTGAACATATGGTGAACCTGAGAATCCGCTGACTAGGCTTGGATGGTCTTGTTTCGATACAGGCGTAGCGACATGAGGTAGAAAAACACGAGAATACCGGCACACCAGGCTAGAGCTAGCCAGGCTTTGCTGCCTGGGGTGCCATAGGTGAGCAGGGAACGCATGGTTTCTACGATGGGCGTGAGCGGCTGGTTATTGGCAAAGCCGCGCAGGACGGGTGTCATAGAGGCTGTGGGCACGAACGAAGGACTGATGAAGATGAGCAGCATCAGAATGTAACTGAATGAGCCAGCACCCTCGGCAGATTTAGCGAGAAGGGCGAAGAAGATTGCCATCCAGGTAGTTGCCAATGTGAACAGTGTGACCAGGCCGGTAAATACCAGCCATTCTACGAGACCAGCGTGTGTGCGGAAGCCGATGGCAAAGGCTACGGCCAGGACGAGCAAGGAAGAGAAAAGGTTGGAAAGGGTAGACGAAGCCGCTTGGCCGCCAAGTATGGAGCTGGACTTAACTGGCATGGTGCGGAAACGGTTAATGATGCCTTTTTGGATGTCGTTACTGAGGCGAAAGGCGGCGTAGGCAATGCCGCTAATTACTGTCATGATGATGATGCCGGGAGTCAGAAAGTTCACGTAGCTCAGGCCGTGCGTCTGCTGGCCCAATGCGCCACCAAAGACATAGACAAAAAGTAGTAGCAGTGCGATGGGTGAGAGCACGACGGTAATAAGGGTGTCGGGGCTGCGCACAATGTGCTTCAGACTGCGCTTGGCCATGGTTCAGGTATCTTTCATTACTTGTCCTCCTTTATGCTGAGCGAAGTCGAAGTATTCTTTCGAGTAAAGTGTGCGAACACGTCGTCCAATGTAGGTTGCTGCTCAACCATTTTGACCTTCCAGCCTGGCAGTTGTTTTTTAAGATTCTGTGGCTGGTCGTTGGCAACAATAACACCGTCGTGCAGAATGGCGACACGGTCGGCAAGCTCGTCAGCTTCTTCTAGGTACTGCGTGGTCAGGAAGATAGTAGTACCGCCTGCGGACAGCTTCTTTATGGTCTGCCACATGTCTTTCCGGGCCTCTGGGTCCAGCCCGGTGGTGGGCTCGTCTAGGAATATGACGGGTGGGTTGCCAATGAGGCTCATGGCGATGTCCAAGCGGCGGCGCATGCCACCAGAATACGTTTTGGCCTGTCGGTCGGCGGCATCTGTTAGTTCAAACTTAGCTAGCAACTCGGTGGCGATTTGCCTAGGGTTGCCGACGTGCCGGAGCTCGGCAATTAGCTGCAGGTTTTCGCGGCCCGTCAGTACATCGTCCACAGCGGCAAACTGCCCGGTGAGACTAATAGAGCGGCGGACTTTGTCTGGCTGGGTAGCCACATCGTAACCCTGCACGCTGGCGCTGCCGCCGTCGGCAGGAATGAGCGTGGTCAGAATGTTGATAGTCGTCGTCTTACCCGCACCGTTGCTGCCCAGAAGGGCAAACACTTGGCCACGCTCGACGCTCAAGTCCACACTCTTCAGGACCTCTGTCTGTTTATATGATTTTGTCAGCTTACTGACCGTAATAGCCGCTGCCATGTACCCTCCTTATTTTTTCTTAGTATTCTTTTCGCGGTATTCCATCCATTCGTCGTACAGCTTGGGAATGCGCTCGGCCAAAAAGTCACCGAGTGACGCCATTTTTTCCAGCGGCTCGCGGCGCTCTGGCGGCGCGTCCTTGAGTAGTTCCAAGCCTTCGCGCGCAAGGGCGGCCGATTGGCTGTACTCAGTAGGGTCAAAGCCAGTGTTGCGCCAGTCCAACGGGTTTAGGCTAATCAGGTCAGCCCGAGACCCAGCAGGGCGGCTGCGTTGTATGAGCTTCATATTTTCTAATATTTGAATGGCGCCATTGACCGCGCTACGGCTGGTAAGCAACGCTTCGGCGATGTCATTAATGGATTGTTCCATGGGCTGGCAGACTGCCAGGTAGCCAATAACCCTGCCAGTCACGGGCGCAAAGCTGTAACGCTCCGTATAAAAGCGGGCTAGGTGATCGGCAAATATAAGTACTTGATCTCTGTTCATACACCCCAGTATACACAAATGACTGAAATAACACAAATTTGTGTTATTTGGTTTTCTTCTGTTAGGTTAACACCCCTGTATTGCAAAGTTACGCAACGAGCATTATGCTTACGATAATACTATTTGTAATAAGGTCTACACCCATGGCAACCTCTAAACGAAAGCCGGCACCTAAAAAATCCAACACTAAAAGTAAAAAAGCGGTTGTTTCCAAGCCGTCCAAATACTCCGTCCGCGGTTTTAGTCTACGCACGAAGCTACTCTTTGTGCTGGTGGTGGCGGCAGTCGGTGGCTACTTCTTGTTCACCAGTTTTGCCGATACTACGTCTAACGATATGGGAATACTAGTCGGTATGGGCACCGGTGGGGCAACGGCTGCCTCCCGCGACGCTAGTGGAAATGTTGATGCTAGTGGCGCCCCGCTCTCGTTCCAAGTCTCCACGGATAACATGCTGGAATGCACCAACGTCAACTCCGGCAACATTACCACGGCCCAGCTGACTGCCGACCAGACGAGTGACATAGCTAACCGGGTCATTAATGCTGGTATCCAAACCCAGTCAGACACCATAAATGCCAATGGCCAAGGTGTTTTGAACAGCACTTGGGTGAGAGTAGCTACCAATGGCGTCACTAAAACAGTTAACATCGTCGGCACGCTAGAGTCGACACCATTTGGCCGCGCCGTAAGTGCCATTGCCCGTGATGTATGTCATCAGGCAAACAAGCCGGTGAATAGTCAGGCGTCTGCTAATGGCACCAAGAAGTTGGATAAGGTGCAAGGCCAAGCCTTAGCCAAGAAAATAGAAGACACACTGAATGCTAAGGTCTACGCCAGTGGTTTTGGTCCGCGGATGGAAACAGCGCAGTACGTCGGGTTGGATTATTGGCGTGTGAAAAATGGCGTAACCCGCCAGCTGCATGCCACGGTGTGTCTGCGTGATCGTGCCCGGGCATGGGCTCAGCACATGGCAGCCGTGAACACTATGTACCACTATGGCCACTTATTTGATGGCACAGGCTACAGCTACAGCATTGATTCCTATTGCGGTAAAGGTAGTTGGAACTATGCAGGTGAAAACATTGGCTGGAACAGTGTACGCACCCTAGATGGGGTGGCTGACCTAGTAGACCTTATGGCCACTGAGCAACCACCAAACGACGGTCACCGCCAAAATATTTTGAGTACGCACTATGCTAACTACGGCGCCGGTGCTTACTTTGATGACACCAACGGCAAGATATGGATTGTCCAAGACTTTGCAACGTTTAACTTCAGCGAAAGCACCTACACGCCATTTACTGACTGGACAATAAACGGTTCGGCAACCGTATCATCTTCGACCACAGCTGCCGCCGGCACTATTTACGTCAAGCCTGGTCAGGATGTGAACTATCATTACAAGATTGTGGATGCTGGTCCGAGCGAGGCGACATACACGCAGTATCGTATTTGGAAGCATTACGCTGCAGATGGTACGCTCCTGGATTCAAGCGACGGGCACGCGCAGTCTACGGAGAGCACCAGATGGACGCACTATTACGGTGATTACACCTCAGCTACCGGTGCAGTTACTATCCCTACAACTGCTAAAAATGGTGAAAAGTTCTGTAGAGCCATACACTACAACAATGCTACTGGGCCCAGCACTAGTACTGACACCAGTAACTATGCTTGCGCAGTGGTAAAGATCTAACACGGTACAGGTTAACTAATTAAAACGGGTTTAGTGACTGTCGTCGGACAATAGTTCGTATTCGCCGAAAGTTAACTTGCTGCCGTCGAGATGCGAAAAAAGCGCTGTTGTAAGTGGGTGACGATTGAAGCGCACATTACCAGCTATCAAAGCTTGCTGGCTTTCCCAGTAGATGATGGTAATGAGATCTTTAGCATCCTTGCTTATCATACTGGTGACGTGGGTAATACCCTCATTGACCTCGGCCGATGCGCTAATTTGTTCCAAAAGAGGCTGCAGTGTTTCTTTGGTTACGCCATTGAGTAACCTAGCGGTAATAACTTGTATAACCATAAGCACCCATTGTATACCCATTGGAATGATTACAGAATACAATCGTTGACTTGGTTTTGGCTGCCATTATTGTGGCTAGCAAAAACGGCTCGTCCCCATCATCAAGTACGCGCTTTTGCGTTACGTACAAGCAGGCTACAATATAGGTATGTTCACCAAATCACTTGCCGACGGCACCGTGCACAAACTACCCGCTGATATGCGCAAAGCTATTTTGGGAGACAAAAGGATGTTGGCGATGTGGGAAGATATCACGCCGCTCGCGCGCAATGAATGGATCTGCTGGACGATTACCTGTGCCAAGGCCGAAACACGGGCGAAGCACATTGTGGTTATGAAGGACAAAATGCACAAAGGTGAGCGGCGGCCCTGCTGCTGGGTAGGCTGTATCCACCGAGACAATAAGACCATGAGTCCAACACAAAAGTGGGTGACTGCCAGACGCTCGAAAATCAGCTGATGTACGAAGGATAATTATTAAAACAGCACCGCCGAAAGTGACGGTGCTGTTTGCTAACTGGAAGGATTAGTTCCAGCCGAAGGCCTGGCTCAAGATCCAGAGCGTTGCCGCAATGGAAATGAAGAACAGGCCCAGACCAACTGGGCTGCCCCAGCTAAACCACGAACCCCACGCGCGCCAGTTTTTCATGCTGGCCTCGTAGCTCCAGTCGTGTTTTTGGTCCTGAACACTTTTGCCTTGATGTTGCATAAGATGTCCCCTTGTTAATTAGTGAGAGCCTGTCACCGTGCGGGTTCGACAATTCCTTCTACAATGCAAGCCTACTCATTCCTCAAGTGGTCCTAGTGTCCGTCCATGTCGTTCGCCGAATGAGCAGCGCATGGGTGCTATGGGACAACCACATTGGTAGTATTTAAGCATAAAATGCGAATTGAGCAAATTAACAGAGCTTAGGAAACTTGTTTGATGTATTTCTTGTTGATGTTCGATGCAACAAAGGCGGTGGCCAGAAGACTAAATGCTGACAGAATGAGGCTGAAGGCGGCACCCAGACCACTGAAGTACTTGAACGAAATGGTCATGAGGAATGCTACCAAAAAGAGCGAACCGGTTACCAAGAACTGTTTGCTGCGGCGTTTGATACTGACGAAAAAGGCGGCGTAGATGGTGAAAGGTAAGAGAATTTCCCAAAACGGTGCGACAGAGCTGGCGAAGCTGGCGGCATAAATGGAACCCAAGATAATAAAGGCCGCAAATGACGCAAACGATTCTTGCAAATGAGCGCGGTCAGGGGCTGTACGCGATGCTAAACGTCCGGCATACGCTAGCAAAACGCCCGTGCTAATGCTAATAACCGCCCACACGTCGGCGGGCACCGTTGTACCCTGTAGTAGTGCAATGATAAGGGTGGGGAAGGTTGCAACTAGCAGCATGGCTCCTAAAACGATGAGAATAATATGCCGAAACAACCGATCATAGATGATATGGAAGACCCCGAGCAAAAATTGGGTAACCGCCACCGCAAACGTTAGGCTACTACCCGTGGCACCACCTACTACCTGAAAGGCGGCAAAAAAACCACCGCTGCTGACTGCCAACGAGCCAGTCAGCATGAGAGCATTTACTAAACCTTGGTTAAGATCGGTTATTGCCTGACGTGTGCCGAGTAAGAAGGTAGCCGTCCAGATTAACAGACCGCTGCCAAGCGTGATGATAATTTGCAGACCAGTACTGCCCGATTGCACGGCCATGACCATAATCGCGGCATACAAGATCAAGCCAGCCAAATAAAATAGTACTTCGGTGACACTGAGCTTTTTGGCAGAAGATTCGGTTGGTGCTAGTCCTGGAGCAGCTGTGATGACTGGCGGCTCGAGTTCGCTGGGTGGGTGTTGTTCCACCAATATGGCCTGCAGGTCGGACCGCTCTATAGTTTTGTCGGCCAAGGCGTCTTTGATGCTTTGTAACAGAGCTTGTTTGTCGGACATTATTCGATCCACCCTAAGAAGGTTATGGAATCTCCGTAGTTGGTATTGTTGGCTAAGTTAACGGCCTTCTTCTGGCTGCCGTGCTTAAGGTACCAGTTGTAGTCACCGCTGCCACCCCAAAAGAGAAAGCCACCGCCCGAATCTGTGTTCTGAGTCAACTTGTATCCATCAGGCGAGACATTGGCGGTATCGAGCCTATAGCCGTTGGCCTGACCAGCAGTAATCGGGCGGGAGGTGCCATGTTTGACGTCGTAATAGTACAGCTGTGGCTGGACCGCGTCATAGTTGTAGCCGCCGCGCGGACTTAGGGTAACCACGCCCTCGGCAGTAACTTGGAAATTGCTTGCACAATTGTACTCACTGCAGTAACTATAAATAAAGTCGTACTTAGGATGTGCCAGCCAGCTAGGCAGGAGCACCACCGCTACCACGATGACCATAATGGCAACCGGAACGGACATGAACAGCAGAAATTCTTTTTTGGTCGTAGTGGTTTTGACCGACTGGCCAGTGCTTTGGGTCATAGGCTGATTCTAGCACGAAATCGCGCCGGATCAACGCTTATGCTAGCCGAGACCGTAGTAGGGACTAGTACGGACGTGGCCATCGTAAATGTAGGACGGATGGGTACGGAGAACACGGTCGAGGAGGCCGGAGAACGTTTGTTGCATGGGGTAGAGGCAGAGGCCCATAAAGTGATCGCCAGGATCACCTACGGTATTAACCTGGCGTTCGTAATCGACAGCTTCCTCAGTAAATTTACCGTTTTTGTGAAGCCAGCTCATCTCACCTGCGGTGCGTAAACCATGATAACCCTGAGCTTTGGCGTCCTCTAAAAAACTGTTGACGTTGTGTAGCATGTAGTTGGCGGCAAATTCACCGTCCGGCATGTAGGTGGTATTCATTTCAAACACCCGCAACTCATCTTTATCTATTGCGGCCTGAGCATCGAAGCCCACAGCGAAAAACTTGGCAACAGCTTCGGCTTGCGTGTCGGGCGTTACGAAGATACATAATTCATGGTTATCCAAGCCGTCTTGGAAGTATTGCGCCAGCACTTCGGTGCGTTCGCTATCGTTGTCATAAAAAAAGCAGGCATGGCCATGCGTAGTGGTTTGTGTGATTGTAGATTGTGTCATAGCACCAGTCTACGGAGTGCAAATCGCTTTAGCTGTAAAATAATTAGCTCAGTCGTCGTTTTTTTCGGAAGGGAGTTCTGGATAGGTAAAGCGCAGGCCGCGCTCAGCTAGAGTTTCTTTGATAATATTAACTACTTGATTGGGGTCATACTGGCTCTTGACTAAGTAGTGGCGAGCGCCCAGCTCAAGTGCTTTCTTAATGAAAGCCGGGTCGTCGTAAGCCGAGAGCATAATCACGGGGATTTCCTTAGTACCGATGCCAGTCTTGAGTTCTTCAAGTGCCTCAAGGCCGTTAAAGTTGGGCATCATCACATCCATGAGGATGATGTGGGGCGGGTTGAGCTGCGAAACTTCCAACAAAATAGTGCCATCAGGTGACAGTGAGACGTCAAAGCCGGCACGAGTAAGGCTGCGGTCATACAGCCGTTGCACCATGGGGTCATCTTCTACCAGCACTACTCGAGGACGTTTGGGTGGCATGCCTCTATAGTACTATTGTTTAGCGAAAATCTCACCTGCTGTCCGGTAGAATGAAACGCGGTACAATAGAAGGCAAGAAGGTAAGGGAGGTATCAGACGATGGGATTCTTCAAGGCAATGGGACGAATTATGCAGGGCAAGCCGGTGTTTGACGAGAGTGAAGGCGTTACCGAAATTCACTCGAGCGGGATGAATGCTTCGCCGCACCTCGGCAGTGAAGTAATTGAAGCACAGGCGGGAGAGCACGACGGTATTATTAAGAATACGCCTAGCACCTTCCCAATTGTCCGGATTGAGGGCTTCCATGGTCATAGTGATGGCCAGCACTATGAAGTGCGAGTGGAGATAAAGAATGACTGGCAGTACCCCGTGATGGTGCAAACTGTGCGGGCGTTTGGTACGAGCACAACATTGGGTGTGCCGTTGCAGCCGCACCAGGCGCGTGAGGCACTGATATATCGCGGCCCAGTGTTTCCTCGCCAGCCAGGTTACGAGATTTTGCTGGAGTATAAGAGCCAGCACGAAGGTGACTACTTCCAGTCCATCAATGAAGTACGCTACTCCTACAACAGCACTGCCAAAACCTATGAAGTAAGTGATATCCAGCTGCGCCTGCCCATTCGCGACATTTATGGATAAAACTATGCTTGACGAGACTGTGCAACGCGCACTGCTAGCCTCTGGCCTCGAATATGAAGTGCTGCCATGCGATCCTGAGCTAGCTGACACCGCTGCTTTTTGCGAACACTATGGCTATACCTTAGAACAAGCTGCTAACACAATTGTAGTAGCCTCACGCAAGCTCGAACCGCCTGAGTACGCCGTCTGCGTGGTGCTCGGCACAACCAAGCTGGATGTGAATAAGAAAGTCTGCCAACTCATGGGGATTAAACGGGCGTCATTTGCGAATGGCGAAACCACCAAGCAACTAACTGGCATGCAGATTGGCGGTGTGACGGCAGTAGGTATTAAAGACTTACCGCTCTACATTGATGCTGCCGTGATGCAACAACCAACAGTGATCATGGGCGGCGGCAATCGTTCGAGCAAACTATTGCTCGCACCAGCTGAACTCCTGAAATTGCCCGGGGCGCATGTGGTTGAGGGACTTGCCCAACCCAAACCCGAGAGCTAGTCTCATCAGTTACCAAGCCGGTTACCTCGCCGAAGGCAGTCTACTGTTCATCAGAAGCCACCACTGTTAAGAGCGGGGGTGGAATCAATCGTGAATCCGAGGGTGTGTCGAGCATCCAGGAACGCCAGTGACCTGGTGCTCAGCAATGTGGCCTTTGGGTTAGTCGCACCAGCTGCCCAAGACCCAACCCAATCCCGGTAAAATTTATAACTTACAAACCAGCCCAACTCACTTACAATCAAACGCACTGATGTCCAAAATCCAAACTTGACTGTGGGCGTGGGAAGAACCAAAAAGAAAGGAGAGCCTATTAGCCGGCAAGGTGAAATCGTTGATGAGGTTGTTGACCGAGCGGTAACGTTCCCGCTGCGAGCGGCCGTGCTGGGACCCGAGCTGGCCCCAAAACTTGCTGCAGCGGCACAGTTTGTAGGGCGCAAAGCAGTGCTTGGTGCCAAGCAGAGCGCTCTGCTAGCCTTAGAGGTTGGTGAACGTGCGGCACGCCTGAGCGGAGTCGGGGTGTCATGGCAAGAGCGCATCGAACAACGGCACTGGGATCACTTGCGGATTGTGGAAACTGAAATGCACCGGCGAGCCCGGGTGTTGCAGGCAGATCAAGAGCTGGCGGCAACCCTAACGTATGAATGGGTGCGGACGGCGCAACGAGCCGAAGCCGATGGTGGCCCCCACCCAGACAAAACCCCTCCGCAGTTTATTAATGATGCTCGGAACTTACTGTGGAACAACCACGTACCGGCTCCGCAGGTGCAGGATGTTATCCAGAAAGTAGAAGATTGGCTGGCCTCGCCTGCCGTGCTGGGCGCAGCCGACAACCGCCAAACAGAGTAGAAAACGGCGCACATACTGTATAATAGGGCTGTCTTAACCAATAGACAAACAGATATGGCGCCTTGGCGGAGTGGTTACGCAGAGGTCTGCAAAACCTCGTACACCGGTTCAATTCCGGTAGGCGCCTCCAGCTCGATTTACCTCCGCAGCTCCGCTTTTACATACAAAGCGGAGCTTTCTATTTAAAAGGCTCTGCCACTCCTGTAAAGCCTCGCTTCACCCCAAACCAAGCAAGCTTGGCCTAGGGACCCCCTTTTACTGTGCTAAGGGAACTTACTGCATTGCCGTTGTTTGTTTTGGGCAATGACAGGGGAGTAGTATCTTGTATAATAAGCGTGTGTTCACTCCGGGCGAGTGGCGGAATTGGTATACGCGGCGGACTTAAAATCCGCTGGTCTTAACAACCTTGTGGGTTCAAGTCCCACCTCGCCCACCACTGTATTGAGACAAACCTACGGTTTTTCTCAACGCTTCGCTGCTCTTTTCCCTAAGCGGCAGCCAGAAATCTGAAGTAAATTCAGATTTCCGCCACATTTATACATTTGATTTATCAACCTTACTCCGGAAATATATATCATTAGGGGGACGTAGCTCACCTGGTAGAGCGCAGCATTCGCATTGCTGAGGTAGGGCGTTCAAGTCGCCTCGTCTCCACCAAGCCTTCGATAACTTCCTGCGAGCCTGAATAACATCAAAATTTAATAACTATTTCATTTTTCCATTTTTATGTTGCAAACGCCAAAACTTCAGCCTATGCTTAAGCTAACTTATGAAAGAAAATACCAAAAGGTCACGCGCAACAATTATTTATTTGCTAGTGTCGGTTGTTGTTGCAGGTGGCTTAGCCTATGGGGGGTATTCACTTGAAAATGGCAAGAAGGACCAGTTAGCTCAACAACTTAGAAGTATCGATACGCGACTGACCGACCTCCAAACTAAGACTAAACAACAAGATAATATTAATAAAGGCATCGTGCCGTCAAACAATACATATCAGGATCCCAAAGGTAAGTTAGGGCTTCTCGATGGGAAGATATTATTTACGTTGCCCGAAAATTGGGTACGCCTCCCTTCCCAGTCCTGCTCATTGCATAACATTGATGCGACCGTTTTGTGCTATGACACTGCTGAAATTGCACCTAAAAACCAGGCCGCAGACAGCAAGGACCCGTACTGGAACGCCAACATTTCTGTTTTCCAGTATAAAAATACCGACGGAACGGCCAGAGGGTGGTTTGAGAATGAGTACAGTACAGGGCCCCTTGAAGACGCCAGCGGATATTCGTCTACAAAAATAGATGAAAGTAACATAAATGGTAATAGCGCGCTCATCGTAAAAAATGGCGAGCAAAATGAAGGTGATAGCTACAATTTTTATACCATTGCACATGGCTCTTATGCCGTAATCGTGAGCGCCCAACTGAAATATGGAGCAGTATACGGAACCTATCCGGGCGCACCACCTTACGATTACACTAGCACTTACGGACCAGTTCTGGACCAATTTATAAAGTCAATCAACTTTAAGGACACAAAATGAAGAGATTTTTTGTCTCAGTTTGCATTTTGGTTCTAGGCGTTACTGCTGGAACAATCCTCTACACATCACAGCAACACAAAGTTGATACTCTAAACAGACAGGAAAAGATTGAAGCCAGAAAGCTAGCTGCAGCGCAACACGCATATGACAACGTAAAGGCGGCAAGTATTATCCATACCGATGGCTGGAAACAATACTGTGACCCATTATCCACTCTATGCTTAAAATACCCTCCGGGTTGGCAAGCTGTCGGTAATGTAACTGATTACGGTGGGGGCGACAAGCGCAGCGGCATAGTTATTACAAATCCGGATAAGACGGCGACGATTAGTTACGCCAACCCTCTTGTTAAGGATGGGAGTTTCGATAGCGCACACATTGTTGATGTAAGTAATGTAGAAGTTGCTGGTCAAAAACTGCAGCTTATAGGATATTATCCTGTGAGCTCCGGGGTATACTCGCCGAATTATTTTTACGCAAACTCAGGTCCCGAACATACACTCGTGGGAGGCGCGCCTGGGTCAATCGGACGTGATCTTACAAATTCTATATTTGAGGTTGGGAAATATCGGGATATTCACCTTAATGGGTATTACAGTGGTGCTCAGAAAATTACTTCTGAAGCACAAGCAAAAGCATGGTTCCAGAGTATCAACGGTAAAACAACTAAAGCGGTACTTACTTCGCTTACATCAAAATGAAGAAAAACTCCGGCTTCGCCCCAATTGAAACTGTCTTAATCCTCCTGGTCGCACTTGGAGTTATCCTCACGGGCTGGTATGTCTGGCACGCCAAGCAAACTGCTGATAAAACTTTGAACGCTAACAACTCGTCGACACCAATTTACAGTAAGCGGCCAACGAAGCAATCCACGAACTCTCAACTTCCTGAGGGCTACACATGGTACCAGGGCGATGGGTTTAAGTTTGCATATCCCGAAGCCTACGGAGAGTTCAGTGTCAGCAAGGATGCTAATACTGATTCTGAAAGTGTACAAATCTGGCGCAGTGGGAGTTCCAAAATAGCTTTGTTTGCAGGTCTGTTGGACGATGAATTCTTTTCTTTGAATGAAATGAAGTCAACTGATGTCCCTATTGGCATGGGAAAGTACGGCCCCATTATTAAGCTCGATAACGGTAAGTGGGTTGTTGCCAAAGATAGCTTACCCGACACTATGCCCTACAAGACCGGTGACATTTATACATATGTTACGGCGACCAAAAACACCGGAACCACGATCTACACATTCACACCCGGTGATGAAGGCATAATATCGCACGTGTTGGCCTTTACAGTAAAAGGCCACCTGTGCATATTAAACCTCCCGCGATTTGATACCGGGAGTTTTCTATCCGAACACCCGAATGACCAGAAACCTTACGATCAACTTGCACAACAAATTGCCAAATCGATTACCGTAGAGTAACTTTCTACAAACCTTTGAAGAGTTGTTCGAGGGAGATTTGTAGGGCCTGGGAGACTTTGAAGAGGGTGCTGAGGGTTGGTCGGCGTCGGCCTTGTTCTATGAAGCCGAGGTGAGAGCGGTCGACCTCACTGAGGGCGGCTAGTTTTTCCTGCGAAAGACCCTGTGCTTTGCGGGCGTGAACGATCCGCTTGCCGATTTCGTTGTAAATATCACTTGGCTCTTTCGCCTTCATGAAATCAGGTTATGTTCAAACCAATTATTAAACCACTGACATTTGTTATCAATGATCGCAGTCACAAATATCTTGCCTATATGCCAAAATTCTGCCCAAATATAAGGTGTAAAAGCTGCTAAAATCTAGCTTTTGCCTGTGTGGAGATATGCTGAGTTTTAAGAGGTCAAAACGCGAAAATTTAATAATCTTTTAATATTTGCAATATAATTAATTTGTTACCCAAAACGTTTATTTTAAAATTCCCAAAAATAGCTGATGACAAATGTAATATGGCATGCTACATTGCTGACATTAGTAAGTAATAAGGAGCAGTGGCAGTTTAGACCAACCGATATTTAGACAAGTACCACGAAAACCATATGAACACACGAAAAAGCAGTAATGGGTTTGGAGCAGTAGGCATTGTTGTCGTGCTCGTAGTAGTCGTAGTCATAGCATTAACTGGACTTTGGGTCTGGAAGCATGGCAAAAGTGCTAATACAAAGTCGAGCACAACTAACAAGCAAGCAACGACCGCCCAAACGAAAGTACCACAAACTAAAACTCCCACAGTTGACCCGTATGCGGGTTGGAAGTCATATAACAATAGCTTGTACGGGATTACTTTTAAGTACCCGGCAGAATGGAAAGTTAATGATTCTTGTGATGAAAATACTAAACCCCCGGTCAACAACATTGATGTAACTGGGGTATATTGTGGAATCGAAGTAGATTTTGACACGAACCAAAAATATGCCGATGCGGTTAGCATAGAAATAAGTAGCGATAGTATTGATAAAGTGTCATCTTTTTATGACAAGTATTATCAGCAGCCTAATGTAAACAACCCCACGCTGGCAAAGACAACAAATGAACTTAAGGGGAAGACCTCTGTTCAATATATCTTCACTGACGCCGGGGTAGTCACTAAGCATTATTTATTCAGCGTTGGCACAAAAACGTACTCTTTTAGAAGTATTAATGAGGAGCTAAATCTTCAACGCTCTAAAGACTATTGGTCAAACTTCGATAAAGTTTTTGATTCGCTAGTTATTCAGTAAATTCAACTCTTACAGAGAAGGAAGGAAGCATTATCACATGCGTTCATTAGAGGCGTCATTAAATAGTGAGCAATTCAATCAAAGTCCTACAAATCCAATACGAAAGATAGCCGCCAGAGTCGGAATGAGCTTAGCCCTAGCAGCTGGGCCAACGGTGCTTTCTGAAGCGATTGAGGAGGCATCAGCTAATGCAAGTTCTGCAAGTCCGATCGCGATAGTGGGCATGCCATTTATGGGAAAATGGGCCTGGAACGCGTTAGTCAATCCAGACGCTAATGGTCAATATAATGACATTACATCGTCTCACCCTTCCGTGCACGCACGTTACGGTAGTAACTGGGCAACTGACGTATACGCAAACAGCGGAACTGCAGTAAAACTGCATGTTACGAGTCCTGATGGACCCGTAACGTATAGTTTTAATCAAAATAGTGATACCTGTTCAAGTGTAGGCCCAAATATTGCCGGACATGGCATCAAACTTAATGTAATGGTAAAGGGTATATTAGTAGGTACTGTTAAATATGACCATTTGGATAATATACCCAGTTCTAATACATCTTTTACAGATGGTATGACCATCGGCACTGTCACTAACGAACCCACTGACCCTGGATGCTACAGTACATACCACACCCATATAGAATTAACAAATACCGGTTCAAATTATGCCTGTTGGGATGATGAGGGGCGCCCTGGCGAATTTGTATTATCTGAAGGAACGGCAATAGGTGAATTGGGTTCAACCAATACGGGTCCGCAACAGAAGTGTGGTGATGTGGGAACGGCTAGTTCTGCGGGGAGGCTTGTGTTTATGAATAGCCTGAATGCTGCCTATGCTAAGGATGAAATTACGCCTGGTGGGTGGCATCGTCTGACTGGCGATGGTGACGCACAGCAGGTGAATGCTTCGGGGACACACGTCGTGCTGGTGAATGGTGGCGGCCAGGCTTATGGCGCGGATATTTCAGCAGCCAATCTGTCCAATAGTAGTCCCGGCCTGTTGCCACTATCTGTGCCGCTGGATCCGAATACCCCTGGTGGCGTCAAGAAGGTTGTCACTGATGACAAGGGCAATATGATGGCCATCAACAACTGCAGTGCGGCCTACGGGTGGCGGAACATTGCCGGATCGGGTAACCAGCAGTGGGTGCAGATGACCAGCTGTGGCGATGCTAAGGATGTGACGGTGGGGAATGGTCGATTGGGTCTCATCAGCAGCTGTAGCGGCGCCTATGACTCCGACACTGGGTATGCCTGGACGCCCGTGTTGCCATGCAATGACGTGAAGGCGTTTGCTGTCGGCGAGACGGGTCGCCTGATGGTCATTGATGCAAGTAACTCTGCCTACATCTACAATCCTGGCCAGAATGCCTGGATTCTCAAGGGTGCAGTCGGGGATGCGACCAAGATCGCGATTGGTAAGGATCGGGTCATGCTTGTTACCAATGGTGGGGCGGCCTGGGGTGCTGATATTGGCCAAGATAACAGTGCGGCTATGACCCGACTCACCGTAGATGGAGATGCGACAGCGATCGCTGTTGGTGCAAACGACCGCATGGCAATCATTAGCGGTGGTGGAGAAGCCTACGCCAGCGACACCATTGTCTATGGCGGCGCCTGGACGCCCGAATCAGGTGCAGGTGATGCGCACGCGATTGCAATGGGCTAGCTTGTCGGTCTAGATTGCTGGAGCCGTTTGTTTGTTTTTTCTCAGGTTGGGCTATAATCGTAAGCATAACAACGTATCGAGGGCTTTAAGGAGCTTCAGGTTATGCAGCCAGACAATCAACCCGATTCAGCCGACCCGGCATCAGTAACTAATCCGGAGGCGAGTTCTGGACCCGCACCAACTGCCGAGTCTCCAGTGGTGAGCTCCAGTTCGGAAGCAACACCGGCCACAGCTACCCCTGAACCTGCTGTCACCACAGATACAGCCGCCCCGGAAGCTCCAGCGAGCACTGCACCCAAGCCAATCACAAGTGAACCTGCGCCGGTAGTAGCATCATCCGCTAATAGCCCCGCTCCGGTGGTTCCGAGTGCTCCAAAGCGGCGTAAAAAGACCCTGCTATTTGTAGTGGCGGTAGTAGTTCTGGTGCTGGTACTTGGTGCTGGCTATGCCTTTGCATTTTATATACCAAACAAACCACAAAATGTCTGGAAAAGCGGGCTGGTAAATACCGGCAAAGCCTATGACAAACTAACCGATTATGCGGCCAGTGCTGCGCCAAGCAAGGGGAGTGACATTGCTGGCTCCTTCAAAGTCGGTGGCCCTCTGGTAGCTGACGGCTCCTTTAATGGTAAAACTGCTGGCCAGAACGGACAGCTGGCGGGTACTGTCTCGGTGGCGGGAGTGAAGTTAAGCTATGAATTGCGTACGATTGCTTCCACCGGCAAAGCCCCTGATGTCTATATTAAGACTGATGCTTTAGATAGTCTGGGTGGTTTGTTGGGTGGCGCTGGCGGCAATCAGTTTGGCACAACCCAGAAGACAAGTAGCCAATGGTTTGTTATTGATCACACATTGTTTGAGCAGCTGGGACAAAAAGCTGTTTCACAGCCGCCGAGTCGTGCCGATGTCATTGCACTTCTAAAGACAGTAGGTAATACGAACAAGCAGTATCTTTTTACCGATGATCCGCAACATGCTGTCCTCAGCATAAAGACGATGGTCGGTCACGAAAACAAGGACGGCCGCAGCACATATCATTACAAGGCCGATGTTAACAAAGCTCATCTGCAAGCCTATCTGCAAGCTCTGTGCGCTAACATAAAGTCTGACAAAGTCGGCAAACTACTAATGCAGAGCGATCCTAGCAGTGACTGCAGTGACTGGCCGAAGCAAGCCGACAGTTTTGCCGGGAGTGGCGTGGATGTATGGATGGACATGCACACTAAACTCATCCATAGCATGCGATTTACCGATGCCAAAGATAGCAGCAAATACTTAGAGATTGGACAAGATTACCAGAGTGGGTCGCAGTATCCGTTTATGGTGACCTTCCACGGGAAGCAAGATGATACGGAGAATGCCGGGACCATAAAGTTCACGGTTGATACTTCCACGAGTGCCTTTAATGTAAGCAGTAACTTTACAAGTGGCTCTGGAGATAAGGCTTCGACATTCACGGTTGATCTCAAGGTTACGCCCGATAGCAACCCAGCCCTCAAAGTTGAAAAACCAGCGAATGCCCAGAGTCTACTGGATCTCATGAAGGGCTTAGGGGTTAGCTTACCGACTAGTACGAGCCCGAGTGTCAGCTCAAGCGCTTCTGGTAGCACATTGCAGGTCCAAGCCCGCGATACAGAGCGCAAGACGGACATTGCGAGCCTGCAAGCACACTTGGAAGCGTACTACGCCATGGAAGGCAAATATCCAACCTTGGCTGATCTCAATAGTCAGTCGTGGCGGGCTGCACACATGCAAGGCCTCGACAACGAAGCCTTGAAGGATCCGCAAGGAACCAGCGCGACACTGGTGGCTAGCCCCACGGCTAAGGCATATGCCTACCAGCCGAACACTGACGGCAGCAAATATACCTTAACGGCCACACTTGAGGCCGGCGGTACTTACGTCAAGACTAATCTTTAAGCGGAGCGAAGAGAGCGACTATACTGTAAGCATGCAAGTAGTAGTACAGAATTTGCTGGTGAGTTATTACCAGGCGGGCAAGGGTGAGCCGGTGCTCATTATTCCCGGTTGGGCAGATGTGGCTGCTAACTGGCAGGAGTTTGCTAACGCTTTGGCCAAGCATCATGCTGTGACAGTACTTGATTTGCCAGGTTTTGGAGGCAGTCAGGCACCCACTAAGGCATGGGGGCTGGATGACTACGCCAGCTTTGTAGCCGCGTTTACCGATAAAGTACGTCTCTTACCACACACAATCATCGGCCATTCTAACGGGGGCAGCATAGCTATTCGGGGTCTTGCCCAGCAGCAACTGCAGGCCCAACAATTGGTGCTCTTGGCCAGTGCCGGTATACGTGATGAAGGCTCGGGCCGCAAAGGTCTGCTCAAAGTTATCGCTAAGACGGGTAAAGTAGTCAGCGCACCACTTCCTGGTCGTACCAAGCAACGGCTACGTCGCAAGCTCTACCAATCGGTCGGCTCAGACTTGTTAGTTGCCGAACACATGCAGGAGACGTTCAAAAAAGTAGTGGCCCAAGACGTCCAAGCTGATGCGGCCCGCCTCTCACTACCAACCCTGCTGGTATATGGTGAACATGACGAGCAAACCCCAGTGCGCTACGGTCAGTTACTGCACGAAGCCATCGATGGTTCGACGCTGGAAATCTTGCCCCAGGCAGACCATTTTCTCTACCGTTCGCACACCGCACAAGTGGTACAATTGGTCGAGGATTTTCTACGATGATTGCCAGTTTATTCGCCATGTATCGCCCGCGTTTTGCCACTACATTGGTGTACATGCTGCAGAGCACCGAGTACCAAGCTGGTCCGTATTTGGCTTGGTTCTGGCGCACGCAGCACTTTGATCGTGTTATGTATCGCCGCACACTGGACCCCACCAAGACAGCGCGCTTACTACGACTGGCAGTGCTGGCAGGAATGGCGCTAGAAGTTGCGGTGGGTGTAGCCTTGATCTTGGTCTGGTGGTTGGCCGGTGTGGCTGGCGCAGAGTATTTTGGTCTGGCCTTGATCATCGCCTATCCAGTTATCTGGGCGCACCTGGTGGTAGTGCCGCTGTTGTTAGGACGTTGGTTTATTGTGCTTCCCCGCGAACAACGCCTGAAAGCTGGTGCCAAGCAAATTTTTGCCAATCATCCGGGTGTAAAAATTGCTGTGGCGGGCAGCTATGGCAAGACGAGCATGAAGGAATTGCTACTTACTGTACTCAGCGAAGGTAAGAAAGTCGCTGCGACCCCGGCGAATAAAAACGTCGCCAGCTCGCACGCTCAATTTGCCGCCAACTTGGATGGCGACGAAGACATCTTGATCATTGAGTACGGAGAAGGTAAGCCCGGTGACGTGCCAGCCTTTGCCGCTACCACCCAGCCCACACACGGTATTATTACCGGTCTTGCCCCGGCGCACTTAGATCAGTACAAAACGTTGGAGCGCGCCGCACAGGATATTCTTTCACTCGCTGAGTACTTAGATCAAAAACAAGTCTATATAAATGATGATTCACCCAGCTTGCACGAGTATACCGCCAAGCTAACGCAGCTAGCACGCTATAGCCATCAAGGGGCGCTTGGCTGGAAGGTGAGCAAAGTGCAGGTCAAACCCGATGGTACAAGTTTCAGCCTCAGTAAGGGCAAGCGCGAACTCAAACTACACAGTGGCCTCCTGGGGCAACATCAACTTGGTCCACTGAGCCTGGCAGTTGCCTTAGCCCTGGAATTGGGTCTAAGCGAAAAGCAGGTGGTGAGCGGTGTGGCTCAAACCCAACCGTTTGAGCATCGCATGCAGTCAAGGCAGCTCGGCGGAGCGTGGATTATTGACGATACCTACAACGGCAACCTGGAGGGTGTTCGTGCGGGCACGCAACTGCTCGCCAACCTATCGGCCAAGCGCAAACTGTACGTTACCCCGGGCCTGGTGGACCAGGGCAAGCAAACCAAGGTCGTCCACGAGCAAGTAGGTGAACTGATCGCGCAAGCTAAACCCGACATAGTAGTGCTGATGCAAAACTCAGTAACCAAGCACATCCAGAAAGGTCTAGACACTGGACACTATCAAGGCGAAGTCCGGGTGGAGGCTGATCCATTGGCGTTCTACCAGAACCTCGAGCATTTTGTAGCCGCCGGCGACGTGGTGCTGATGCAAAACGACTGGACTGACAACTACGCTTAAAAAGAGCCTTACAGAGGCGGGTGGCGATCCATTGTATTTTACAAGGAATATTTAGTATAAGGCTGCACTAGCTAGCGGTCAGTGAAATATCTCGCTTAAGAATTCCAAAATGTAGCGTATTGTGGCGATAGATATAAAAAGGGGTGTCCAATGCGCTGGAATCGACGCACGTTTATTACTATTTTGTTCATCCTTCTCGCCATTTCGTACGTGGTGCTCACGCTCACGCTGCCGCCGGATGCTCACACCCTTACCAAATATAATTTGACGCCAAGTCAGGCTAAGCAACTCAGCCTGACCGTGGCCTTACCATACGTTGCTATTTGGTTTGCCGCACTGTATGGTTCGTTAAAGTTCAAGGTGTACACGAGCGCAATTAACCGGAGCAGTGACGGTCGTGGCTTAGCTTCTATCGCCAATGGGTTACTAACTTTAGCGTTCTCGTTGCCCATTGTGACCATCGCATCTAACCTTGCCACCTACGAGAGCAACAAACATCCCAGTACCCGTCCTACCATGACCATACTTTCCAATTATTTAAGTTTGGTGATTTTATTGGGAGCCTTCTACCTTATCTTTCGCGGTGCCAAGCAGCTTAAAAAAGTGTTACTAACGTACCGTGACAACCTTCCCCGAGCCGAAGTACTTCCTCTGTTATTCATCGTGCTTAGTGTGACAACGGCATACCTGACCATGCATAATCCCGCTCGTCAGCATCCTGCCGGTGCGGCCCACGTAGCGTCCTACTATCTGTCGGACTGGTGGCTGCTGGTGACCATAGTACTGCCATACATTATTGTTTGGTACATTGGTTTTACGGCAGTTTGGTATATCCGTCTGTATGCACAGCTGGTGCCGGGGGTATTGTACCGGCGCGCTCTCAGTTATGTCGCAAATGGTATCTTCATAATCGTCCTTTCGCAAATGGTTTTGCGACTGCTGACCTCCTTAAATGGATGGCTCGAAAATCGAACTCTCAAGTTTCTGCTGCTGCTCATCTATGTCTTGCTCATTATTATCGGGAGTGGCTACATTGTTATCGTTCGTGGTTCTAAAAAGCTAGCAAAAATAGAAGAAGTGATTTAGCGGACACCATGGACAAGAAATCCCACGTCGACCAACAATTACTCTCTATCCTGGAGCAATATGTCGGCCCTACGGCCCAACGATTTCTGGAGCGCCACACTGAATCACACCTGCATAAGCCAGCCAACAAGCTAGTGCCGGACGACCTCCCTGAGCTCATTACCTGGATTAAGCTCTCAATGGCGGTAATTAGCGATGATGAACTGACTCTAAAAGCCCTGGATCGCGACATTTCTCAACTCTATGAAACTTAATTGATAGCCTTAATTGTATATTGTAATTGTAGGATACGTCTGCCATACTAGGAGGACGTAAACAGGTTTTATAGCGTTATGAAAACAGTTGCAGTAATCTTTGGTGGACGATCTACCGAGCACGATGTCTCCATCGTGACGGCCATTGCTAGCATTATCAAACCCCTTGAACTCACGCGCGAATACAAGGTAGAGCCAATCTACATTGCGCGTGATGGGGCTTGGTACTGGGACAATAAATTAAAAGATATTGCGCTGTTTACCTCAGGGCAGATTGATGATTTTGTGGCACGAGCACACCCAGTGAGCGTGCAATTTGATGGCGGCATGACGCTTATTAAATCGAGCGGTATCGCTGGACGCAAGCAGCTCAAGAAGATCGATATAGTCTTTCCAGCCATGCATGGCACCTACGGCGAAGATGGTGCCCTTATGGGCTTGCTGGAAATGGCTGGTGTGCCATATGTGGGCTGCGGGGTAGCCGCTAGCGCGATTGCTATGGACAAAGTGCTGGCCAAGCAGCTGGCTGTGGGTTGCGGTATCTCGACCTCTAAATTCTTGGCCTACACCAAAAGCGAGCTAGAGCGCGATACCGCCAAGATTGTGAAACAGATTAATACTGATCTGAAGTATCCGCTCTTTGTAAAACCGGCACACTTGGGTTCGAGTATTGGCATTTCGCGCGTCACCGACCAAGCCAGCTTGCGCAACGCGCTGGAAGTAGCTGCACACTACGATAACAACGTGGTGGTAGAAGAGGCGGTGCAGAACCTCATTGAGGTTACGCTGCCAATCATTGGTACCCCAGACAGTCCGCAACCAGCACTGCTGGAAAAACCACTGACTAAACCCGAAGATTTCTTCGATTTCGAAACCAAATATATGACTGGCGGTAAAAAGGGTGGGGGCAAGAAGGGTGGCGCCAAGGGTTCCCAAGGCTATAGCCAAATCCCGGCTGATCTGCCACTAGACCTATACGCCAAAGCTGAAGCGACTGGCCTAGCCGTCTACAAAGCGCTCGGTTGCAGTGGCATTGCCCGCGTGGACATGCTCATCGACAGCAAGACCCAAGAAGTGTACTTCAACGAGGTAAATCCATTGCCCGGCGGTCTCTACGCCCACAACTGGAAGGCAGCTGGCATCTCGGCCGTGGACCTGGTGCGCAAGCTCGTGCAACAGGCCGAAGACCGGGCCCGCCACACCCAGCAGCTGACCACCTCGTTCACAACCAACTACCTCAAACAGTTCTAAAGATGCCAGAACTTGTCATTGCTCGCCATGCTTTGCCAGAGGTCATCATCGACTTTCGGTATGCAACCGCCAACAATGTAACCGGTGCGCCACTCTATCCCGAAGGCACGGAAATGCAGCTGGCAGACTACCTTGTCGATCCGCTCCTGCAAGTAAGTCAATGGTTAGGTCACCAAGGTTTGCGTTTGGTAATTTGGGATGCCCACCGCGACAATGAGGTACAAATGCGACTCCAAGATACAGGCGCTGACGAAAAATATGTCTTGGATGAATCCAAGCATGTTCAAGATTTGGCAGTGGATGTAACCCTGGCAAGTCTAAAAGGAGATTACCTGGACATGGGTACTGATTTTGATGATTTCTCAGAGCGGGCACATCGTGATGCGGCGGACCTCTCCGTGGTGCAGCGTGCCAACCGCGAGTTACTAGAAAAGGGTATGGAAGCTGCCGGTTTTGTGGGTTGGCCGTATGAATGGTGGCACTACGATTACGAAGGACTCCAGTGATAGTAAGAAAAGGGGCGAAGCGACTACTGCAAAGCCTAAAGAGCGATCATTATGAAACACTTAATTTGGTGACAATTCATCGGAAGCAACTGCTGCACAATATAGATTTTTTTCGGCAACGTGTGCCCGGCCTAACAATCATTCCAGTCTTAAAAAGTAATGCTTACGGGCATGGCCTAGTGCAAATTGCAGAAATATTAAATACTGCCGATATTGCCCTGTTAGCTATTGATGGTTATTTTGAGGCAGCCAAAATTAGAGATATCACCAATCACCGTATTCTTGTCATGGGCTATATTTTGCCAAGTAATGTGCAACTGCTAGACACCAAACGCTGTTCGTTTGTGGTGCAAGATAAGCATGGATTGGAAGCTTTCGGAAAACTAGGCCGACAGGTACGGATTCATTTAGAATTAAACACCGGTATGAATCGTCTAGGGATAGTAGCATCCGAAATTAATGACTATTTAGCCATCTGTAAGCAGTATCCCAATCTAGAACTTGAGGGGGTTATGACGCATCTCGCCGATGCCGATAATCCGAAAGAGACTACGTTTTCGCAACAGCAGATCAAAGCTTTTGACCAGGCTGTTGAGCAAATTCAGCAGGCTGGTTTTCATCCAAAAATTATCCATGCCTTTCAGACAGCCGGTGCTCTAAAAGTAACGAGCAAGTATGCCACGGCTTTTCGGCTCGGTATTGGTCTCTATGGCATTAACCCATTGACGCCAACGGATCCATACTTCCAAGAGGTTGATAGAAACTTGCAACCCGTCCTGGCACTTGAGAGCACGATTATTAAGACATTTGACCTTGAAAAGGGCGAGCGGGTCAGTTACAACGGTATTTTTACCGCTCCACAGAAAATGAAAATCGCCGTGTTACCCCTTGGGTACTACGAGGCAATCCCGCGGACTCTCAGCAACAGAGGTGTTGTTTCGTATCATGACAAGCAGTTACCAATTGTCGGACGGGTGTGCATGAATCATACGATGATTGATATTACTGGGGTGAATATACAGGTGGGTGACCATGTGATGGTGATAAATAAGGACAAGGATCAAACTAATTCCATTGCGGGTTGGCATCGTGCATATGACTTGTTTTCCTATGATGCTGTCGCCAGTCTTTCCGAGAGCATTCGGCGTGTAATAATCTGATTTTGCATCAAGTGTCAGCCCTGTTATCATAGATGGTATTCATGGCAAACCCGACGAGCGGTCGTGACACTAGTACCCAAGCTCGCCAGCGAGTGGCCATTCTCGACGCCGGTGGGCAATACGTAGACTTGGTCGTTAAAGCGGTGCAGCGCCTGGGTTTTGAGGCTGTGCTGTTGCCGATTGGTACGTCGGCCGATGAACTGGCCAACAACTACGGAGCGGTGATTATGTCTGGTAGTCCAGCCAGCTCCCATGCCCAAGATGCACCCCAGCCAGATCCAGAACTCTGGCACAAAGATATCAAATATCTCGGTGTTTGCTATGGCATGCAAGCCATGGCTGTGGCGCTCGGTGGCACAGTGGTGAAGGGCAAGCAGCGCGAAGACGGGCGCACTAAGACAACTGTCGACACTTCCCACCGGCTCTTCCACGACACCAAATCAGAGCAGGTGGCTTTGTTCACGCACGGGGACTTTGTAATTGCACTGCCAGAGAATGTGCAGGCTTTGGGTGGCCATGAGCTGAGCGATGGAACTCATGTTTTCTCGGCCATGGCCCGTGGCAACTTTGTGGGCGTGCAATTCCACCCCGAAGTGTTTGAAGACACGCCGGAAGGCTACCAAATTTATCGTAACTTCCTCGAGGGTATTGCTGGCCTCAAACCAAACAAGAAATTGGTGGCAGAATACACTTCGCGTGTTATTGCTACCAAGCGAGCGGAGATTGCCAAGCGCGTGGAAGGCAAGCAAGTCATTGCCTTCGTGAGCGGTGGAGTTGACTCCACCGTGGCCTTAAGTCTTGCCGCGCCCAAGATTCCAGCCCAAAATCTCCATGCCTTTTACATCGACAGTGGCTTCATGCGTGACGAGGACGACAATGTGATTGAAATGCTCAACGATGCGGGCATTAAAGTCGAAAAGATCAGTGCGGCCGAGCAGTTCGCCAATGCCACCGTAGAGTTCGAAGGTTTGCTTTCTGGACCCCTCAACACGGTGAGTGATCCGCAGACCAAGCGCCGCATCATTGGTAAAACGTTTGTAGATCTGCAGAATGATTTGTTGGAGCGCTTAGGTCTGGAGCAAAAGGATGTGCTGCTCTTGCAAGGTACTAATGCGGCGGACCGTATTGAGAGCGGTTACAGTACTGGTGGCCACACGGCAGTTATCAAAACACACCATAACCAAGTGGCCGAAGTGAAAGCGCTTGAAAAACTCGGTCTGCTGCTCGAGCCTCTGAGCGACTTACACAAGAATGAAATCCGTGAAATCGGTCACCTCCTAGGCTTGCCCTACGATGTAGTCGAACGTCAGCCATTCCCGGGACCTGGCCTAGCCATCCGTATCCTTTGCCATGACGGGGAGGAAGCAGTCGAACCAAAGGATCCCGAAGTTATTACCAAAGTAGACACGTTCGCCAAAACCAGCGGCGGCTACCATGCTGTAATCCTGCCGGTTCGCAGTGTAGGTGTCGGTGGTGATGAACGTTCGCACCTCTCTTCAGCAGCTCTCTCTGGCAAAGCAGACTGGCACGAATTGCACGGGCTCGGCACTCTGTTGCCAGCGGCCTTCCGCGAGGATGTAAACCGCGTGGTCTATGCACTGGGCGAGCGCCCGCTCGATGATATGCACCTCACTAAAACACTCCTAACACCAGATGTCACCGCACAATTGCGTCAAGCCGACGCCATCGTGTTCGAAGAAATGCGTAGCGCTAAGCTGCTTACAACCATCAAGCAGTTCCCAGTAGTACTGCTACCAGTCTCCTTCGGCGAACCAGGCCAGCGCTCCATCGTGCTTCGACCCATCAGCTCGGTAACCTACCTAGTTTCGCAAGCCCTAGTACCAGAAGTAGACCTCCCCAAGCGCTTCATAGAAACCATGGCCGAACGCATCCTCAGCGAAGTCCCCGGCATCACCCAAGTCTTCCTAGACCTCACCAGCAAACCCCCCGCCACCACCGAGTGGGAATAGTTATCTATCTCTGTTATAATCTAAGCCGATGAAGAGATTTAATCCTAAGGAAATCGAGCCGCGTTGGCAGGCTATTTGGGATGAAAGTGGTACGTATACCACTGATCTTAAGAGCTCTAAGCCCAAGTATATTGCTATGAGTATGTTCAACTACCCCAGTGGGGCGGGCATTCACATTGGACATGCCATGAACTACACCATTAGCGACGTGAAAGCTCGGTTTAAGCGTCAGCAGGGGTTTGAAAGCTACCACCCGGTGGGTTGGGACGCCTTTGGCCTTCCAGCAGAAAACTATGCCATCAAGGCTGGGGTGTCGCCCCAAGAGTCGATGGCCAAGATTATTCCTGATTATCACAAGCAGTACAAAGCCATGGGCTGGAGCAACGATTGGGAGAAAGAGATTGCCACCCACTTGCCCGAGTACTACAAGTGGACGCAGTGGATTTTTAGCACTATGCATCGTAATGGCCTGGCCTACCAAGACAGTCGTATGCAATGGTGGTGCGAGATTGATAACAGTGTGCTGGCCAACGAACAAGTCATAGACGGCAAATGTTGGCGCCATGATGGTCCTGACGACCCGCTAGTGCAAAAGAAAGAAGTCAAACAGTGGTTCTTCAAAATCACCGACTATGCCGACGAACTGCTCGACGCTATCGACGGTCTGGACTGGACCGAGACGGTTAAATTAGCGCAACGCAACTGGATCGGCAAAAGCACGGGTGCCCAAGTGACATTTAAGGTTAAAGACTCTGATCAAACGTTCCAGGTTTTCACGACTGCCCATGACACCATTTATGGTGTAACTTTCGTAGTTATTGCCCCAGAGCACGAGCTAGTCGAGAAGTTGGTAACGCCTGATCAAAAAGCTGCAGTCGACAAATATATTGCTGACACGACGAAGAAATCAGAAGTGGAACGCCAAGCCAGCAAAGAAAAGACGGGCGTTTTTAGTGGCTCATATGCCATCAATCCCATCAATGGCAAAGAAGTGCCAATCTGGGTCGCTGACTACGTCCTGGCAGGTTATGGTACTGGTATTGTTATGGCAGTACCTGGTGAAGACGAACGGGATCACGAGTTTGCCAAAAAATTCGACCTGGATATTATCTATACAACTGAGCAACAAGAGTTCGTGAACTATCAAGACATCAAAGCTGCTCCACAAAAATATACGCTCGCCAACTCCGATGAGTTCAATGGAATAAACTTCAAAGAAGGACGGCAAAAGGTTCTCGACAAACTCACCGGTATGGGTGCAGGAGAGGCGTTCGTAAACTATCGCATGCGTGACTGGAGTGTGAGTCGGCAACGCTACTGGGGGGCGCCGATCCCAATCGTTCACTGTCCAGATCATGGTGCTGTGTTGGTTCCGGACGAGCAATTGCCAGTGGTATTGCCAGAGTTAACTGATTTTAAACCTTCTGGTGATGGCCGCAGTGCGCTGGCGCGAGCGACCGACTGGCTGCAAGCACCATGCCCCGAGTGTGGCAAAATGGGCGAGCGTGAAACCGATACCCTGGACACCTACATCTGTAGCAGCTGGTACATGTACCGCTACTTTGACCCGCACAACCAAGAAGCAATCTTTGACAGCGAAGTAGTAAAGCACTGGGAGCCGATTGATTTCTATAACGGTGCCGACCACGCTACGGCGCACTTGCTGTATGCCCGCTTTATTGGCCATTTCTTTAAGAAGCTCGGTTTGGTAAACGAGCCTGAACCGTTCAAGCAGTTCCTGTTTAATGGCAAGGTTACGGCCAGCGATGGCACTATGTTTTCTAAGAGCAAGGGCAACGGTGTGGACCCGCTGGAAATTATCGAGCAGGGCTATGGCGCTGACGCGCTGCGCATTTACTTAATGTTCTCGGCGCCACTGGAAATCTGGTCGCGTTGGGATTCCCAGGGTGTACCGGGTGCCCATCGTTTTCTTTCTCGTCTCTGGAATCTCGTCCAGGACTATCACGAAGCATCGGAGGGTGAACTGAGTGACAAAGTGGCTTCCGAAGTCCGTCGAACGACGCATGGCATGATTAAGAAAATGACCGAAGACCTGGAAGAAAACCGCTACAACACCGCCATTGCAGCGGCGATGGGTACGTTGAATGATCTTTATAAGCTCAAAGTCCAGCAGCTGGTGAAAAGTGCTGTCTGGCAGGAGGCGCTGGAAGCCATGGTAGCCTGCATTGCGCCCTTTGCACCCCACACTACCGACGAACTGTGGTTCCAGCTGGGTCACCACACTACAGTCCACCGTGACACCTGGCCCAAGTGGGAAGAGAAATACCTTGAGCAAGATACCATCACTGTGGTGGTACAAGTGAATGGCAAACTCCGCGGAGACATCCAAGTGGCTGCCGACACGCCCAAGGAAGAGGTGATTGCTGCAGCTACCAGTAACGATAAAGTCAAAGCCCACACCGAAGGTAAAGAAGTCGTTAAAACCATCTACGTCCCTGGTAAGCTCGTAAATCTTGTAGTTCGCTGATATTGACTAAAAATCAACAAAGTGTTACAATACACTTATTATGTCATATGGACATGCCAATACAATCGCGACTCTTTTGTACGACGTAAAGCCGTCGGTAGCAGTCGTAAAAAATGAAAAACCTACCTCTAGGTTGGCTTTGGCGGGTCCGGTTATATCACTTGGGCCAGCTGAGGCATCGGAAATATACTTTGTACCTCCGGAAAGCACTGCTAAGTTTTATCTGTTGCAAGGCGCGGGTTCACTGATGGTTGGTGGGGCAAATGACGAGCGTGACACCGTTCTGGCATCCTTCAAAACAGCCCAAACCGGCGAGCAGGGTGAAAGTACGGTTGGCATGGAATTGCCAATCCCTCCTAACAGCTTCTTTATGATCTTAGCCAGCTCAAAGCCGGGAGAAGAGGTAGAGTTTACTAGTGCACCAGAAGCCGCGGGCGTAGTGACGCTTGAAGATGGGGAAATAGGTGTGCCGATGTCCAATGGTGATCAGGCTCTCATGCCTTACGGCTTTATGGCGCTGACGAGCAACGCTGCTCAAGCTTGAATTTCCACCGGTTATCCGGTAAAATAAACCTAAATTGCAACGAATATTGATGCATTTACACAAGCAGCAATATCCATAAATAAGGAGCTACATTTTCTCATGGGTAAACCAAAGAAACGAACCAGCCCTCGTCGTACTGGGACTCGCCGCAGTCACCTAGTATTGGAGTTGGCTCGCAAAGTTAACAGCAAATCACCCGTTAAAGTGGTAACCACTCGTCGCGAAAGCGGCAAAAAAGTTTCAGCCTAAGCTTAGGCCAGTACGCTACACTATCGTAGATTACTGAAAAGGAAGATTAACAAAATGGCATCAAACAGACACCTTGGCCGCATCATTGCTCTGCAAACGCTGTATGAGCAGGATTTTCGCCGTGAGGCGGGCGAGGACGACTTTAGTCTCGACGAAGTGCTTACTCGCAACATTGCGCGTTACAAGGACATGGTTGATGACATTGAGTTCATCAAGCAGCTAGTGGATGGTGTCTCCGCCCAGACTGCTGACCTAGATATCAAACTGCAGCCGATTGCTCCCGAGTGGCCGATTGATCAAATCGCCCGCATGGACCGAGCGGTGTTGCGCATTGGTCTCTACGAGTTGGAGCACGAGAAAGACGTGCCGCCAAAAGTTGTTATTAACGAAGCGGTGGAGTTGGCTAAGGCCTTTGGTGGGGAAAACTCCAGCAAGTTCGTGAATGGTGTCCTGGGTACTGCCTTGCGCCAAATGACTGGCGAAACCAAAGAGGTAGTCAAAGCACCAGTCAAGAAGACTACAAAAGCTACGGCTATCAAAGCCAAGAAAGAATCGAAGAAATGAGTGATCACCCCGCGGACAAGCCGCGCAAACCAAACCAGGATTTTCGTCACGATCCACCCGATATGACGCCCGATAAGCGCCGCTTCCCAGTGGTACGGCCGCCCAAGCCCATTCGCGGCTTCCGCAACTTTGTAACCCGTCGTCGCCCGGTCATTGAGGAAGTAGTGCGCGAAACCACTAGTGGTGGTGTCGTCTTCCGTCACAATCCCAAGAACAAAGAACTCGAAATCCTCTTGATTCAAGATGCCAAAAACCGTTGGACCATTCCTAAAGGCCACGTCGAGGAAGGTGAGGAACCCAAGCAAACCGCCGAGCGCGAAATTCGTGAAGAAACTGGACTACAGGAAATGAAAGTCTACAACTGGCTCGGCAAGGTGAACTTTCGCTACCGCCGCGAGCACACCTTGGTACTTATGACTATGCACATCTACCTCGTGGAAGGTAAAGGCCAAACACACGAGCTGCAGGGCGAAGACTGGCTTAACGACATTAAATGGTTGCCCGCATCCGAAGCGGTTGATAAAATCGCCTACGAAGATATTGGTAAGCTCATTCTGGTGGGCATGAAGAAAATTCGCGACGCCAAACTTTAGAAACCAAGAAATACTTATGGACACAACTGCATATCAGGATTTTGCCAAGACCAAGCTGGGTGTGGCCTTCACGGACATCCAATTGCTCGTGACGGCCTTCACACACCGTTCATATCTCAATGAGCACAAAAAGACCGTGAGCGAGCACAACGAGCGCCTGGAGTTCCTGGGTGATGCCGTGCTGGAGCTGGTCTCTACCGAGTTCTTATATGGTAACTACAGCGAACCCGAGGGCATTCTAACCAACTGGCGCAGCAGTCTGGTGCGCACCGAAAGTATCAGTGCTGCTGCCAGTCGCTACGAGTTTGAACCACTCTTGCGTCTCAGTCGGGGCGAAAAGCGGGGAACTGACCGCGCACGTGCGCAGATCTTGGCCAACAGCTACGAAGCTGTTGTCGGCGCCCTCTACCTCGACCAAGGCTACGAAGTCGCCAAGCGTTTCATCACCGAAAGCCTGCTCGTGACCTTCAAGCAAATTCTGGAAACTGGTTCCTGGATGGATCCTAAATCGCACCTGCAAGAGGTGGTCCAGAGCCAAGAAGGCCAAACACCTGTCTACCGCATTATCGAAGAAACCGGCCCGGACCATGACAAAACCTTCACCGTCGGCGTCTTTGTGGGTGAAACGCTCAAAGGCCAAGGCAGCGGCCCCAGCAAACAAGCCGCCCAGCAAGTAGCGGCCCAAGCTGCTCTCAAGTCCTACGCCGCGTGAACGACATGTAGCCTAGGTGGTGCGTAATTGGCAGTCGGTTTTCGGAAAAACAGTGCCGAACCCGGCCCCCAATAGCCATGATGGTCAGTCGATACGAGGACTCTACCTGCCTCAGAACCTCGACGAGTTAGCGTAGCTTCCACAAGTTTAAAATGAGCAACAAGCATGTTCACTTCAGGTACTCTGTCGAGCTCGATAGGATCAGCAGGGTTGATGTCGGTTGGCATGAAGTCGGTTAGGAGGATATTTTGTCCCCAGTTGGCAATTACTAAGTCGCCAAGGCCTTGCCTAAATTGGTGTTCCGAAAGGTGAGAAATAGGAGTGGAAGCCGGCCCGGCCTCGAGAAGTTGCGTTCGGTGTACAACTGCAGCCATTACCTTAAGCATAATTGTAAGATTTCTTACAGTCAATAGGCGTAATAATAGCCTGAATGCACTCGGAGAATGATAACTATACAATGTCATATTAATATTATATAATATATATTATGACTGAATTTACATTTCAAGACTTTCCATTTCGTCCTGGGTTAGAAAGGTTTGAACCGATAAACAACGGTTATTATTATCCGGGTCGTCCCGATCTTTTCATTCGGCTCATCGATGTTGACGCTGGTGCTGAGCTTGAGGAGGCGAGGTTTGCTCGGGAAATGCTACACAGTCTCTCAAATGATTATCATATTCCGGTAGTGCCATTCCATGTTGTCGCCAGTCGATCGGGTGAGTTAACGATTGTTACTCATAAGATTGAGGGAGAAAAGCTTGGTCCAGAGAAGGCATACAGAGGCGAAATAGCCGTTCGTCGTGATTATACACCCGCCCACCAGGCGATCATGGGTCAGTTATTTGAAAAACAGCTGGCCTGTATTACTGACAAGATAGATCAGAAACAGCCCCTACCGCTTGATATCTATGGCCCTACCCAGTATGTGGTTCCTGATGGTCAAGAATACGGTGTGCTCGTAGATGTTGAACCGGCTGCAACGGTCACTATAGATAGTCGTGAGTTCCCCTGGCGTCTTGATGGGGAAAGGTACGTAATTACTAAGTTTGGGAGCACGGTCGCGGAATTCTACCTGGAAGATCCGCAAGAGCTCGAGGGATGGCAACAAAAATGCTTGAGTGCATTAGAACAAGCTTTTGCAAGTAGTAATGTAGCTGCGGATCGCTCGCAATTGGAAAGGCTTATTCAGTTAGCTATGGCGCCGGAGCATATTGAACACTGGTTTGACGGTAATCCGGAAGCCGAACTGATTATGAAAAATTTTGCCCATGGGGCAGGTTATGCCGTAGATAGTCTCGAAACATATTCAGCAGTAAGGCCACAGGAACCTGGTAGATACTTCTTGTAGAGGGTGGTAGGCGCGTATATCAGGGGTGGAAGCGTTGACTTTCGGGGCTTTACGCTGTAGAATAGACTGATTGTCTTTATAAAATCTATTAATACGTAGAGACACGTAAGAAATTAACGGAGATTACATGCTAGTTATTCGCATGCAGCGTACCGGCCGCAAAGGCCACGCCATGTTCCGCGTAGTCGTTCAGGACTCACGCCGGACCCCAACCAGCGGCAAAGTTGTCGCCAGCTTGGGAAGTTACGACCCACACGCCAAAAACGTCAGCCTTGACAAAGAAAAGGCTCAATTTTATTTGGATCACGGCGCTCAGCCATCTGATCGTGTAGCCGCTTTATTGAAGGCCGAAGGCGTGAAACTGCCTAAGTGGGTGAGCCTGGCTGACAAAAAGGAAGGCAAGATCCGCAACCCAGAGAAGTTGCGTCGTAACCGCCCTGAAGAACCCGAGGCACCAGCCGAGGAAGCTCCTGCAGAAGAGACTGCCAGCGAAGCCCCAGTTGAAGAAGCTGCTGAGACACCAGCCGAGGAAGCTCCAGCCGAAGAGGCCGCTCCCGCTGCAGAGGTTTCACCAGAAACTACCCCAGAAGCTACCGACACACCGGAAGCCGTCGAAGAAACCCCAGCCGCCTGAAACGCGCTATAAAGCAAAAAACCTTACAAACAAGCTACATCTGTTTGTTATACTGAGGTATATCTGTAATTGGAGGAGCCTGTATGAACAACAGCATTGACCAGCAGTTTATCGAATTTGTCGTTAAATCTCTCGTTGGTAAACCCGAAGCCGTCCAAGTTGAGCGCCGAATTGATGAAAAAGGCGTATTACTGGAGTTAACGGTAGACCCAGAAGATTTAGGCCGCGTCATTGGCAAGCGAGGTACAACCGCCCAAAGCCTACGTACATTACTCCGTGCATTAGGTACTAAGAATGACGCTCGCTATAACCTAAAGATCGTCGACAACGGCGAACCGCACACTTCATCTGCCTCGAGCCCAGCCGCCAGCACTCCTGCTAATAATGATGATGACAGCACAGCCGCTCCAGCAACGGCCGCAACCACTGCTAGCGCCACAGACACCAGCGATCTCTATGATGAGGATGATCTACCAAGCTCAAAGTCCTCCGACGACGACTCCAATGACGTCCTCAGCAAGACCCGCCGTGAGCTCGAAGAGCTCGACGATTTAGATGTGTAAAACTGCTTGCATTGCGTAAGCGCCTTGGCTATACTAGCCACTAGTCGATAAGACGGACTTTCAAACAAAAAACCAGTAAGCTCTGCGAGCCAATCCGGGCAACCAGATTGGGAGCTTTATGTGACAAAACAACCCTAGGAAACTGGGGTTGTTTTGGTTGTGGTACAATATAACAGATGAAAATTCAAATTATTACGTTATTTCCCGAGATGTTCGAGGGGGTGCTGGGCAACAGCATGCTTTGGAAGGCGAGTGACCGTGGGATCGCGGAATACTCATTTATTAATTTGCGCGAATACGGGCTCGGCCCGCGTAAGCAAGTGGATGATACGCCTTATGGTGGTGGTGATGGGATGCTGCTGAAGCCTGAGCCTTTAGTCGCGGCTATTGAGGATGCTAAAAAGATTGATCCGGATGCTCTGGTGTATTTGCCCACGCCTCGAGGTGAAGAGTATAAGCAATCCACCGCCAAGCGGATTGCAGCCGACGGCAAGGGAATGATTATTATCTGTCCGCGATATGAGGGCTATGATGAACGTGTTACGCAGTGGGTTGATCACCAATTTTGTATTGGTTCATACGTGCTGACTGGTGGTGAACTGCCGGCAATGATCCTTATTGATTCTGTTGTGCGCCTGCTCCCCGGTGTGCTGGGCGGTGAAACGAGCACCGAGATTGAATCGTTTCAAGATGATGACGAGAATATCGAATTCCCGCAGTACACTCGTCCAGAAGTGTTCCGAGACATGAAAGTACCAGACGTACTCCTCACTGGTCACCATGCCGAGATCGAAAAGTGGCGCCAGTCGCAAGCTAAAAAAGCTTAGCCATATTAGTGCCCAAAAGGCAAAAATCTCACAGTTTTTTCAGGCCAACTTTTCTATACTAGGAGGGTAATCTACAGGAGGTTCCATGAGGCCAGTTTTCTTTTCGCGGCGCATGGTGGGAACAAGTATGATGCCAAAATTAAAGCCAGGTCAATTGATTATTGCCACCGGACTCTTTCATAAGTTGGAACCGGGTGAAGTTGTTATTGTGGAGCACCAAGGTAAACAAAAGATTAAGCGCATTGAACGCATCAGCGACGAAAAGGTGTTTGTGATTGGTGATAATTTGCAGACCAGCAATGACAGTCGGCATTTTGGCTGGGTAGAACAGAAAGAAATTATTGCCCGCGTGCTGTTTCCGCGGCTTGCAAAGTAGCGCCTACTCAGATGAAAGTGATACACTCTAGCCATAAGCTAAGGGGGATCAATCATGGCAGAAAAAACGGTCACAGTAGACTACGAACGACATCAGCCCACGAACGTAAACCGTCGTCATCACGACAGTATGAGCCCACTCGACAGAGTAGGTATTAAGATCACTAATGGTGTAGGCACAATGGTGTGTGCCATTGTCTTTGCGTGCTTGTCGCTCGTCAGTTTGCCCTCCGCGCTCAAATCGCACAACCTCATCATTATCGTCGGTTGGATTGCTCAGACGTTTTTGCAATTGGTGCTGTTACCCATCATTATGGTTGGCCAAAATTTTCAGAGCAAGCACAGCGAAACCTTGGCTGACGAAGAGTACAAGACTACCCAGACTACCTACAAGGATCTAGAGCACCTGATTGCCATTAATCACGAGCAACTGGAGCTCCTGCGTAAGCTAGAAAACAAACACTAGGGTTTATTCGGTTGGTGCGGCGGGAGCGTGGCTGTCACGCAGCGGCGCTTCCTCGAGTATGAGCGTCACTACAAAGGCAACAGCCGCAAATGGAATGCCGATGAGGAATACATCGTGGAAGGACTGGGCAAAGGCATTCAAAATGGCGTGAATTGTCTGCGGTGACTGGTGAGCCAAGCTGCTGGTGCTGTGTTGCAAGCCTTTAGCGGCAGCTGATGCGGTCTGTGGCGGCAGGGCATCTTTTAGATGGGCGGCGAGACGGTTCGTCAGTATAGCTCCAAACAGCGCGGCCCCAAAGGTGCTACCAATGCTACGGAAGAACACCACCGATGAAGTCGCGGTCCCTAAATCTTTGCGCTCAACCGCATTCTGGACTGCCAGGGTAAGTACGGGCATAACTTGGCCAATGCCAACGCCTAGCACGAACATCCAAATACCCAGTACTACACGGTTGGTGTCTAGTGCAATGTGGCTGAAAAGCCAGAACGCCAAGGTAATGATGAGGGTGCCGATGATAGGGAAGGGGCGGTATTTACCAAACTTAGAAATTAGCCGGCCAGACACCATGGAGGCAGCCATTAGCCCCACTACTAGCGGTAGGAGCATCAAGCCGGATTTGGTAGCGGAATCGCCACGCACAATCTGCTGGTATTCGGGCAGGAAGATGATCGCCCCAAACATCACGACGCCCACGATCAAGCTCAGCAGTACAGTAACACTAAAGATACGATTCCGGAACAGGCTAAGCGGAATGATGGGCTCGGCAGCGTACCATTCGCGGACGATAAATAAGCCACCGGCCACGAGGGCGCCAGAGAACAGACCAATAATTTCCGGGGAAGCCCAAGGGTAGGTCACACCACCCCAAACTAAACCGAGTAGCAGTGGGACGACGGAGAGAGCCAACAGTGCAGAACCCAGGTAGTCTACTTGGTGCGGCGAACGCTTGACGGGCAGATGTAGGCGCGCTGCAATGGCCGAGAGAGCAATAAAGCCCAGGGGAATGTTGATGTAGAAAATCCAGCGCCAACCAGTAACGCCTAGAAAAGAGTGCGCGTCGGCAAATAGACCCCCCAGTAGTGGTCCAATCACACTGGAGGTTGCAAAGACAGCACCAAAATACCCCTGGTATTTACCACGTTGACGAGGTGGTACGATGTCGCCGATGATAGCAAACACCAATGTCATAAGTCCACCTGCACCAATACCTTGCAACCCACGGAAGACGATGAGTTCGTTCATGTTCTGGGCAAGTCCACAGAGGGCCGAGCCGACGAGGAAGATAATAATTGCTGTTTGGAAAACCTTTTTGCGGCCAAACATGTCGCTGATCTTACCGTACAGCGGTGTCGCCACGGCACTGGTGAGTAGGTAGGCGGTGGCCACCCAAGAGTATTTACTCAGGCCATTCAGGTCACTGGCAATACGGGGTAGGGCAGTGGACACAATGGTCTGATCTAGGGCCGCCAACAGCATGGCCACCATGAGGGCGCTAATAATCACCATAATCTCAGCGTGCGAGCGCTCGCCTTGTTCCTCATAAGGAGCTGGCTGGCTAGCAGATGGGTTGGTGGTGGCCGCGGCGACTACTTTTGGTCGTGAAGTTTTGTTTCTAAAAATTTTAAACATTAGTTTCCCCTTCTGTTGGTTTACTTCTGAGTGCTTCGACTAACTTTTGTTGCACGTGTAGCCATGTTTGCAGCTCCTCGGTCGTGAGTCCTTGCATAACGTTTTCCATAACTTCGCGTCGCCGGGTGGTGACGGCAATCAAAGCGTCTTCGGCTTTAGCGCTTAGCTGCAAGGTGTGTACGCGACGGTCGCTCGGGTGAGGCTGGCGGGTAATCATGCCTTGGTCATGAAGACCTTCTACCAGTTGGGAAATCGCCCCAGGCGTCATTTCCAATTTTTGTGCCAGCTGCTTGGCGTTTACCGGCTGGAGCTGCTTGATCAAAAATAATAATTGCAGCTGTGCAGGGGAAGTGTTGGGAGTGGTTACTTCACGCAGATGCGAAAACATGTCCTTTTTCGCGGTCTGCATATTGGCGAAAATGGCGCTAATAAGTTCTTCTCGGTTCACATAACACCTTGCTATTAGTTTAGTATGTAAATAGTATAGCCACTAAACAATACACAGTCAAGCTATTTATTTACGAATAGAGACGGTACAATGAAACTGTTTATGGCTAGTCAGCAATCTTCCCCACGGTCACCAATGCGGGCCACTTGGCGTAATGGCATTATTTTGCTGGTCTTAGCCGTGGCGCTCTACGGTGTTTTGCCACAAATTGCCGGCTTTCATTCGGCAACGACGGCCCTGGCGCATGCCACAGCTCGCTGGACGTTTCTGGCAGTGCTGATTGCTGCCAGCAGCTATTTCTTGGCCGCCGCAGTATATGGGCTTTTGGCTAAGTCGCGGCTGCCGTACCTCCGCACAACAGCCGTGCAACTCGCCAGTAACTTTATTAATCGTTTACTCCCTGCCGGCATCGGTGCCTTGGCTGTTAACTATAGCTACTTGCACCGCACTAAACATACGCCTGGCCAAGCCGCGGCCGTGGTGGGCATGAACAATGCGCTCGGCTTTGTCGGTAATATGGTTCTGCTGGCTATCTTTTTGCTCACGACCTCCGTGCATACAACGAGCCTGCATCTGCCAGGGAAAGTATGGGTGGCAATAGGACTGCTGGCGCTGGGAGCCGGAATAATGGTGTATAAACGGGCGGGCAAGAAGCTGCGGGACAACCTGCGAGCGTTTATTACGACTCTCGCTTCATATCGCACACAACCCTGGCGGTTGGTGCTGGCGCTAGGTGTTTCGATGTTACTTACGCTCTCGTATGCTGGCTGCCTGTATGCCTGTGCTCGTGCAGTGGGCCTGGAATTACCTTTGGCAGTACTTTTTATCTGTATGAGCCTGGGTGTAGCTGGGGCAACTGTTACACCTACACCTGGGGGCTTGGGTGGAGCTGAGGCGGCATTAGTAGCTAGCTTAGTAGTGTATGGGGCTCATCGCCCAGACGCGTTAGCTGCAGTGTTGTTGTATAGGATTTGTACCTTTTGGCTACCGCTGGTATTTGGGGGAGTAGCTTTGGCAAGTTTGCGGAAGCGACGCTATCTTTAGCGAGTGACGCTAACGGTGGCACCGTTTTCTGCGGATGGAGCGGCAATGGTATACCGGTTACCAGTTGCGCTGGAGATGATGGTGTAGCCAGTGTTGTAGGTGGCCGTACATTGTGTACCACTGCTGGCAGAGGGGTCCATAGGTATGGCAGCCATGTAGTTGGGTACTAGCGCGGAACAGAGGTCAACACGATAGCCAGCAATTACACAACCAGTTGCGCCGGCAACACCGGAGGCACCAACATTCAGGACAACCTGGGTACCTGAGCTGCCCGCAGCTACTGGGTACGTTCCGTTATCCGCGTTATTGGAGCAACCCGTAACGGTTACGGGCAGGCCGACGGTTATGATTGGGTTACTGGTGAGTCCAGGATACGTTACGTTCGGGTTAACGAAAGTTGTAGCTGTAGCGGTTTGATTGGGATAGGCGCCCAGATTTTTGGCCACAGTAGTGCTGACATAAGAACTCAGGTTTGCTGGGATAGTGCCACTGTTACCAGCTTCGTACTCATAAATGCCGTCGAGCAGGCTGGTAACATCAGATGAACGTTGTGCGTTGCGGGCGTTTTGGAACTGTTGCACCGGGTTAATGGCGATAATGGTCACGGCCATAATGATGGCCAAAATACCGATGACAACCAAGAGTTCCACTAGCGTAAAACCGCTTTGATTCTTTTGGCGCGTTAGAAGTTTATGGAGTTGCATATTTTTCCTTATCGTGTGGAGCTTATGGTTGCACTATTCTCTGCTAGGGGAGCTGAAACAGTGAAGCGGTTACCCGTAGCACTCTTGGTAATAGTGTAACCGGTCGTATACGCGGTAGTGGAACGGCAATTGGTATTTGCTGGCGTCTTAGGGGTGCTTTGAGATGGATCGCTAGGCATATCGGCTAAATAAGTAGGCACTAGAATCGACACGCCACTTGTTATTTGGCAAAGGTCGACAAAGTTACCGCCGGCACTGGCGAGGTTGTAAGGGGTGCCGGTCGTCATGGTGCTCAGTGTGCCAGGCATGGTCCCGGCATTTTGCGCTTCGTACTGATAAATGGCGTCAAGAATACTTGTAACATCCGACTGACGCTGTGAGTTGCGGGAGTTTTGGAATTGTTGGACAGGATTAATCGCAATAATTGTTATAACCATAATGATGGCCAGGATACCAATGACTACCAACAGCTCAACAAGAGTAAAGCCTTTTTCTTGGTTGCGGACAGCGGTTAATTTCTTATACATAACTACCGCGTCACACTAATAGTTGCACTATTTTCAGCGAGAGGTGCAGCGACGGTAAAGCGGTTGCCCGTAGCACTCTTGGTCAAGGTGTAACCGGTGTTATAGGCCGTAGTAGAACGGCAGTTGACCCCAGAAGGTGTCTTTGGGGTAGTTTGTGAAGGATCGCTCGGCAAATCGGCGAGATAGGTAGGTACCAGGATGGCGGACCCACTACTAATCTGGCAGAGATCGACAAAGTTGGCACCGCTGCTGGCCAAACTATACGCTGTGCCGGCAGTCATGGTGCTTAAGCCGCTTGGCAAAGAGCCACTGTTAGAAGCCTCGTACTGATAAATAGCATCCAGCAGTGCCCGAACGTCAGATGAACGCTGAGCATTACGTGAATTCTTGAAGTGTTGACCAGGATTAAGCGCAAATAACGTAATGGCTAAAAGGATGGCCAAGATGCCGATAACCACAAGCAACTCAATAAGCGTAAAGCCCTCTTGTTGTTTGCGAAGTATACGACTATACATGACCACCCCCAGGCGACTAAATGCCGTAAACCTTTACTACCAGTAGTAAGAAGACAAGGATGAGGACAAACCAGACAGCCAGCAGGCTGTTGAGATCAAAGACTACGACTGATTGGTTGCTGCTTCGCTTGGCGCTGCTGCGAGCGACTTTTGTCTTTGCCGTGCTTCTGGACTTTTTGCCAGCAGCTTTTGCTTTAGATGTTGTACGTGTTTTGGTTGTTTTCGTTGCCATGTTTGCTATTCCTATCGAGTTACGCTAATGGTTGCGCCACCTTCGGCGTTTGGTGCGCTCACAGTGAAGCGGCCGGAGCTAGTCTTAGTAATAGTGTAGCCGGTGTCGTAGTCGGTCGTGCCGCTGCCACAAGGAGTGCTGCCACCATTGGCAAAGCCCTTGCTAGAGTTAGGATCCGTGGGTAGGTCGGCTAGGTAGGTCGGGGTGAGGTTACACATGTTGATAGTGCCGCTGGCTGGGCAGGCCACAGTGGGGGTGCCCGCAGGGATACAAACCTCTGTAGCGGTGTTGGCAGTTAAGCCATTAATGTTGCTCGGCAGACTGCCGGCATTACCAGACTGGTATTCATATACAGCATCTAAGATGGCTGAAACATCAGATGAGCGCTTAGCGTTACGGGTGTCCTGGAAGTGCTTGTTTGGGTTGATGGCGATCAAGGTAATGGCCAGCAAGATTGCCAGAATACCGATGACTACCAAAAGTTCAATGAGGGTGAAGCCAGACTGCTGGCGGCGTAAGTTGCGTAATTTCATGTAGTATCTTTCAGATTTAAGTTAATGGTAAGAGTTAGCGAGTTACGCTAATGGTTGCGCCGCCTTCAGCACTTGGAGCGCTGACGGTGAAACGACCGGAGCTTGCAGAAATTGTGTAGCCAGTGTCGAAGTTGCCAGAGCAAGCGTTACCGCTGGCAGATGGGTCCATAGGCAGCGCGGCTAGGAAGGTCGGAACGACGTCACTACAGATGTTAATACGGTTAGACCAACCGTTAATGGCGCAAGTCGTGTCGCTGGCAACACCAGCAGCGTCGGTAACCGTAATACTAGTGGCATTACCGCCGGTAACGGGGAAGGTGCCATTGTTGCCGGCATTAGCACAACCACTGACGGTAACAGAACCAGTCGTAATGGTGTTACCCGTAAGACCTAGGAAGGTCAAGCTGGTGCTAACAAACCCTGTACTAGTAGGGCTCAAACTGACACCACCAACTGCCTTAGGAGTTCCAGTCACGTTAGCCACCGATGGTGGTTGCGAACCGTTGTTGCTAGACTCGTACTCATATATGGCGTCCAATATGGCGGCTACATCAGATGAACGCTTAGCGTTACGAGTGTCCTGGAAGTGCTTGTTAGGGTTAATAGCAATTAGGGTGATTGCCAGTAGAATCGCTAGGATTCCAATGACGACTAATAACTCGATAAGCGTAAACCCACCCTGAGTCTGTGCTTTTGAGATTTTTTTAATGGATAGCATAAAAGCATAACCTCTTTACGTTAATGCTTTTATCATCTTTCACCGCCGTACAATTGTCAACAGGCAATTCTGAAATAAGTTGTGGGTTTTACATCGGGCTAACTGATTTGAAATCAGCAAAACCACGAACTTTGGTATCAGCTATGAAATATTCGATTGCTGCACCCAACTTTTGGTCTTCTGGTGCGAGATTGTATGCTGCTGCCGGTGTAATGGCTAAGAGGCGGGCTGCCCCGGCTTGATCTAGCGCTTCAGTCACCGATTCATAGAAGTCGGCATTCGTAGCGTAGAGCTCGAGCGTCGCCTCATTGCGCACGCTCAGACAAGCCCTCTTACCGCTATCAAATGGCATAGCAGCTATAAAGGCGTCGGTAATAGTACCCGGTTGCTCATCGGGCTCTAGATCGACAGTTTTGCGAAAAACCAAGGCGTAATCGAGCACCATGAGCACACGAGCACCTTTAATAGCATGATCATTAAAAAACGCCTGACAACCACTCACAAACTTGTCGCTGTGCTGAATCTCGAGGTTTGTGACGAGCTCGGGCGGAAAGTTCAGACGAGCCGGCTTAATGCGCCGGCCAGCCACAATCAGACCGTTGCGACGAACATAGACGATGGCGTTTGGTTTCGTAAACATTATGGTGTCTCAACCCAACTGGTGAGGGTAAAAATATTAGAACTATAGCTGACGGTGGCGACGATGGTACGCTTAGTAATACCTACGCCGCTGACGGCACCCACTGACGTAATTGTCTTGGTTGTCGTACCGCTTACGCTTATTGTAGCAGTTGCTGTGCTATTTATATTCATGGTTTCCCCCGTGTAGCTGGGGTTGCGCTCGAGCTGCATCATGGCGTTTTCCGCACCAGTCTCAGCGGCAGCCAGTGCTGACTCGCCGTTAACCCAGCGGTTATTGGCGGACGTATTAATAATGGTCACGGCGGCTGCAGTCGTGCCAATGACAATAGTCAGCATCATAAATATAAGCAGCGCGATGAGTGTCTGACCATGTTGCTCAGAGGCTAATTTTCGCCGGGTGCTCATCGTTCCTCCTGAGTTGAGGTGAAGATCTGCACGTCCGTGCCGCTGTTGTGTCGAGCCGTGCTGGTGACGGTAAATGTATAGCGTACGGTGTCTTTGCCGCTAGTATTGCCAAGGCGTTGGAATGTAAGGCTGGAAATGGTTGTACCATTGCCGTTCAGGTTTGCGGTGCCTATGTTATCGGTCAGCTGCAAGTTATTGCCACTTAGCGCATAGGTGTAGGTATTGCCCCCGACTGTCATGACCAAGCTGCTTGCACTACCACCAAGGCTAGTAGGAGTGCTAATGGCAGTAGCTCGGGCAATGTCGTAATTAAGCCGCGTCATAATAAAACGTCCGTCGCTGAGGACTGCATTGTAGCCGGTGCTCTGGTTCTGCGTATCGATGGTAGCCGTAAACATCGAGGCTGTGATAACCAAGAAGAACGCCAGCAGGCCCATCGTAATGAGCATTTCTACTAATGTCACCCCAAATTGATTTGTCGATAGCTTTCTCATGGTGAATAGTTAAGTGTTACGTCATTAATCGCCGGGGTGAGCTGACCGTTGGCACTGGGAGCAAACGTGGCTTTATAGCGGAAATAGCGGTTGCTAGCAATGTTAAGCGGAATACTCACTGTGGTCGTGCCATTAGTTGCCGTATAGCTCGTCCCACTGGTCCCATCGCTACCTTCATAGGTCCAGCCAGAGTTAGTGCTGTTGGCGCCAACTTGGAAGGTAAGAGTTGTGCCGGCCGGAACAGTGGCATTCATGACCAAATGGTTAAATCCGGCATTGGCCGTCGCGTCAAAGGTGCTCGATTCAAACGTCCCGCTTGGTCTATATCCGGTATAAAGAATGGTGAGCTCTTGCGATGTGTTAGTTGAGCCAAAATAAGCGAATGCACCATTAATCATCACTTTATTGAGGTTGCTGCCTACATTAACGTTATTAACGAGTGTAATGCTTGCCGGAGTGGAAATGTTGAGTATGATGGCTTGTTTGGTGGAAGCTTGTGTGGCGAGAATAAGATAGTTTGGATTATTTGGATCAATGTCCAGGCCGATAACGTTGCTGCCAACCTCAAACCCCGTACCAACTGCAGTAGGCGCAGTAGGAGTTGTGACATTGTAGACGCGCACTTCACTCGCTGAGCCATTGGCTTGCGTAGCAATGTATACGTTTGTCCCACTACTACAGTCGAGTTTATTGGCTGTTACCCCCAGGTTAACCGTTGCATCATTGATTGGGAGGGTTTTGGTACTGATGTTGAGGATACGCAGTTGGGCACCGCTCTGAGCGGTAGCCAAGTAGGCAACCGTACCGGCTGCATTAACGCAGATAGAATTAATATCGGCACCCAAGCGTGTGAATGTACTGGTTTGTGTTATGTTCGTAGGCGTGGAGACATTAACAATATAAAATTCATTACTACCGCCACCGGCAGCTGTCTTGCCGACGTATGCAAAACCACCACTTACAAAAACGGTATTAGCGTCTTCGGTTCCGCCTAGGTTAATAGTGTCTTGTTGTGTTGGGGCAGTTGGCAAGCTAGCAATGGTCATGGTCACGAGCTCTGCAGTATTACTAGAGGTGGCTAAATACAGAGTTGTGCCTACTACGAACACTCCATTTACTTGCCCATAAGCAGTTACGGTCGTAGTAAGCGTCGGTGCTGCTGGGTTTGAGACATTAATGATAGCCAACCCACCCGAATACCCAACAAATGCATAGGGCACGCTGTTAACTGTTGCCTCGTACACGGTTAAGCCACTGACGCTACCCGTGATGTCAAAGCTGCCAATAATGCTGGGTAGCTGCCAGGTGGCGGGTTCGTCGGCAAGCTGTACATTATTGTTAGGCGTAAGCAGTTGGTCGCAGGTAGTCGTTGCACATGTATTAGTGAGCGTGCCGCCTGTAAAATCAGTCTGAGTACTCTGAGCCCAGGCAGCGTTTTTTTGCCAGCGGCCGAGGAAGCTTTCCGCCGATACAGATGCGTTGGTAGGTTTGGTCCAAGATACCGTGATGACAACATGCTTGGTGTTGGGGTCGATGGTGCCGCCGCTGTTTACTATTGCCAAAGAGCTATCTCGTTGCACGTCACTAATGACAATCTGTCGCGTAAAGCCATTGATGCTTTCACTACCACTCGTGAGCGCCCAGGTGCTGCCACTAATGCTGGGATGATAGGTGCCATTGGTAGTAACATTGCTCCAACCTTTTTCGCGCACATCGCGCACGGCATTTTCGGCTTCGTGCAATAAGCTGGTTGCTTGAATCGATTGCACTGAAGTGGCACGTCCGGCATGAGCCGTCACTAGAGCAGTAGCCAGCACGGGCAGCACAATGCCGCTGAGGGCAATAGCTACCAGGACTTCTACGAGTGTAGTTCCAAGTTGCTGGCGAATCGTTCGTCTCTGCATATTAGTTAACCGTTAAGGCTCCAAAGCGGGTTACGGTTATGGTCTTTGAACTGCCTTTGGACGTGATGGTGATGGTGTTGCTACCATTCACGAAACCACTGACATCACCAGGACCTTTATTGAACAGCAATGTGCTGCTAGGCAGCGTGCTGCTAAACGTCGTATTGGCAGGCGCACTGACCACAAAATTATTACTGTCACCACTGTTAAAGGTATTGCCGGCAAAGAGGGTGTATTGATTGGACTGCACCAAAATACCTTGGGGTTGCTGACTGGTGCTACTGCCTACATCACCTGCCATAGCTAACAGTTGCTGTCGTTTTATATCAGCCAGGGTCGTGTCGACAGTTGTAGCAAGGTTAGTGGTCGTCTGCGTCTGGCCTAAATTAACAGTAGTAAGAGCGGCCAGTACCACAAAAATCGCCAGCACCACCAGCATCTCTACAAGGGTAAATCCGGCGGAAGAGTTTAGTCGTCGCCTCATCATGTTAACCTTTGGGATTAATCTGAGAGATGAGGTTGTAGATGGGGGCAATGATAGTAATCATGAGCAGGCCAACCATGAGGCCCACAACCACGAGCAACGCCGGCTCAATTAAGCTGCTGATAACCTTTAGACTGTTAGCCACTTGCTCGTCAAAATATTCGGTCAAATGGTCGAGCGTTTGCTCTAGAGTGCCCGAGCGTTCGGCTGTTTCGAGTGAGCGACTCATGAGCGGTGGTACCACGTGAGAAGTGCGCCGCAGCCCCTCCGAGAGTGGTTTACCAACATCCAGATTGGTTTTCATCATATGGATGAGGCGTTTGGTTTCCTTCTTTGTGACGACTTGCTCCGAGAGCTCCAGGGCCTCCATGAGCGGCACGCCGGCATGCATCAGTAACCCAAAGCTGCGACAAAAGCGCGTGAAATCAATGTTAGTTCCCAGGACTTTGAGGACAGGCAGGCTCAGTATGCCACGGATGAGCAGGCGCTTGTTTTTGACAATCAGAACACCAAGCAGTACGAAACCAGCAATTATCACCAGAGTTACCAGTATCCAGTGGTGTACGAACCCATTTGACAGCGCGATCATTTGGCGGGTTATCCAGGGCATGTGCACGCGCATGGCGGTGAAGACTTTGGCAATTCGAGGAATGACAAAGGTGAGCATGAGTATTACGATGCCCATGAACACCACCATCACGAAAGCTGGGTAAATCATGGTCGTACGGAGTTGATCGCTAAAGGCCAGCTCTTTTTTAGTGTTAGTTACGATGTCGTGCAGAGTTTCTTCCAGCGTACCGCCAGCTTCAGCTGCGCGCACTAAGTTGATAGTAATGGCATCAAAAGAACGTGGTAATTTCTCGAGTGCAGAGGAAAGTGGCTGGCCGTTATTGAGGCTTTTGTGCAGTATTGCCAGCACTTGTCGCATGTTGCCTTTGGCATCAATTTCCAAGGACTCCACGGCTTCCAAAATGGGAATGCCAGCACTCAGCATGGTGCTGAAATCACTCAGTAAGCTGAGGCGGTCACGAGCTTTTAAGTGTAGGCGGGCAGGGTCGGCCATCTTAACTCTTGGTAACCCTTAAGATTTCACTGAGCGTGGTCAGTCCGCGGATGACTTTATCAAGGCCGTCATCGGTCATAGTAATCATACCGTCCTTAACTGCCTGGGTCAGAAGCGTATCCGTGTCTGCCTTGGCGCTAATGAGTTGGGCGAGCTTGGGTGTTACTTCCAAAACTTCAAAGATACCTATCCGACCTTGATAGCCGGTGTTGTGGCAAGCCGTGCAGCCAGTCCCGTAGTACACACGTACACTAGATTTTTTACCAAAATGGGCCGCCACCGTTTCTGGATTAAGGCGATTGAGCACAGTCGCCTGGTCGGCATCGCCACTCCAGCCTTTGGCGCTGTTGGTGAGCTCCAAGCTAACTTTGCAGTGCGAGCAAATTTGGCGGACCAGTCGTTGGCCGACAATAATATTGACTGTGGAGGCTGCCAGGAATGGCTCGATATTCATATCTACTAAACGTGGTAGGGTGGTGACGGCGTCGTTGGTGTGCATGGTGCTGAGCACCAGGTGACCGGTCATGGCAGCGTTGACGGCAATGTCGGCTGTTTCTTCATCTCGAATTTCTCCCACAAACAGCACATCTGGGTCCTGGCGGAGCAAAGAGCGCAGGCCTTCACTAAACGTCAGATTAGTCTTGGCATTGGCTTGAATTTGATTGATGCCATCCAGCTCATACTCGACCGGGTCTTCAATAGTAGCGATGTTACGTTCGCGAACATTCAAAATCTTGAGAATGGCATACATGGTAGTTGTCTTACCGGAGCCGGTCGGACCAGTGGAGAGGATCATGCCAAATGGTCGTTCGAAGCCTTGGCGTACCAGTTTGAGATCGCCTGGGCTCATGCCGAGGTCAGTGAGGCTGAACTGCTGAGCGTGTTTGCCAAGTAGCCGCATCACTACCTTTTCGCCCATAACTACGGGTACCACTGAGACACGGGCGGTCAGTTGCTCGTTGCCAAGGGTAACGTGCAGCCGCCCATCTTGGGCGCTCAAATGTTCATCAGTGCGCAAGCGGCCGAGCACTTTGATGCGCGTGACGATTTGCTCATGTAACTTCTTGGGCAAATTAACTTCATCGTGCAGCACGCCGTCGATACGGAAGCGTACCACTGTAGTGTCGCGCATTGGCTCAATGTGTATATCAGATGCTCGGGCGTCATAGGCGTACTCGAAGAGCTGGTCAACAAGCTGGGTGATAGGTGCGCTGGCGCCAGCCGGCTGCTTTAGTAGCTTGTCGAACACTACCTGCAGCTGTTGCTTGTAGAGGTGCAGGGCAGCGGCGATGTCCGGCTCGGTAGTGTAAGCGACCTTGTACTCTTTGGCGCCGGCTTTTTGAGCTAGCATGCTAAAGAGATCAACTGCGTCGGGCTGAGCCGTGGCAATATGTAAGGCGCTATCGTCTTGCTCGTAGGGCACTGTCTGGAAATCGGCGGCTACGGTGGCAGGTAAGAGGTGCAGCAAATTGTCGGCAATGTTGACGTTGGCCACCGAAACATAGGGCAGCTGGTAGTGGTAGGCAATCACTTTGCCTACTTCTTCACTGCTCAAATAGTCGTGCTGCACGAGGGCATCAAACAGTGTGGTATGCTCGGTTTTTGCTTGTGCTTGGGCAGCGGCTAGTTTCGTTTCGGGCAGATACTTAAGCTCGCCCAGCGCCTGCGCCAACTCGTCATCGGTCAATGTGCGTGCCTCACCCATGTATTTTTCCAGAATTCCTTATGCTTATTGTATCAGGCGAGCAGCCTCTTACCAACAAATCTGCGACGAGAGTGATGAGTGCTATAATTTAAGCAGTTTACTTATGGACGAATCCACAAACAACAAGACCATTTTATTAGTCGATGACGAGCAGTTCATTCAGGTTGCCTACAAGGCCGGCCTCGAAAATGCTGGTTACCGCGTGCTTGCTGCCAGTGATGGCGATGAAGCATTGGAGCTCTTGCGCTCCGAGCAGCCAGACCTCATCATGCTCGATCTGATCATGCCCCGTATCAATGGCTTTGAGGTGCTCAAAGCTATCCAAGCTGATCCCACATTCGCCGCAATACCCGTCATGGTTATGACAAATCTTAGCCAACCCAGCGACGAAGAAGAATCTCGCCGCTTAGGAGCCGTAGACTTTGTGGTTAAGGCCGAAAGCTCGCTCAATGACGTTCTGACAAAAGTGGAAAACTTGTTCGCTAACCGTTAACAAGTCTTTACAAGTAATTGACCCGCGCGCTACAATAGCTTTGTATCAACCAAAACAAACATGATTTACAAAACATATCAATCTGTTCGTTCACCACGCTTTTTTGCCGCACTGAGCTTGGCACTCCTGGTGAGCTTCAGCATGACCGGTTTAGTTTCGGCAATTTAGCTCTGAAATTGCTGTTGCCACTTGCTAGCTAGCTGCTTGGCCTTTTTGCTGGCCAGGCCGGTGTAGTGCATCTCCGGCGCGACAATAATCTTTTGTTCGGTGTCGCTGAACTTTTGCCAGTACCCGAAGGCTTCTTCATCTTTCTCGATGATGGTTACGAGCGGCACACCCTTTTCGAGTGCTTCGTGGGCGAGGGCTTTGGACTTTTCGTGCGCTTGGGTGTGGCCGTGCTTAGCTAGCAGTAAATACAGAGGTTCGGCGGCAATGGCACCTTCGCTCATCAGCAGGTTTCGTCGCATGGCGTCTTCGTCTACCTCAATCTTACCCATAATGTCGTTGAGGCGCTTGGCCATCGAAGCGACGCTCGCGGGGACTACCAAGTAGAAACGGGCAGAAGCTGAATCAGTGAGATCACGCTGGTGCTCGCTCGGTAAGTTAAGCTGGGCGTTCACCAGCTGGGCGTTCACTTGCTTACTCATGCTCACCACATTCTCGAAGTTCCACGGATTACGCTTGTGCGCCATGGTGCTGGAACCGGTTTGACCTGGCTCAAACTTCTCGCGTACTTCGGCGATCTCGGAGCGCTGTAAGTGGCGCATGTCGTGCGATAAGTTAGCCATAATACCGGCGGAGATAGCGAGCTCATCCAGCAAGCGCACGGTGTATTCAGCTGGAACGATCTGGGTGGAGTACGCAGCGACGGGCAAACCGACTTTTTCAAGTACTTTGCGCTCAAACTCCATAGGGTCATCGACGAACATACTCAAAGCGTTGTAGGCACCCACGGCACCAGAGAATTTACCCGGCAGGCTCTTGGTCAAATCTTCCAAAGCCAGTATGTTTTCGCCAAGACGATTCGTATAACCGGCAAGGGCAAAACCAAAGGTAATGGGCACAGCATGCTGGCCATGAGTGCGGCCGATCTGCAAGGTATCTGCATATTGCTCTGTTAGGTTTGCTAAAGTTAGGGCTAACTTCTTGAGGCGGGGCAGCACTACTTGCTGCATAGCATCACGGAGCTGCAGAGCGCTAGCCGGGACCACAATATCGTACGAAGTGGCACCAAAGTGCACGTACGGTTTGGCAGTGTCGGAGACGTGCTGCTTCAGGCAGTTGCCCAATGCTTTAACATCATGCTTTGTCACTCGTTCTTCGGCCTGCACATCCTCGGCGGTCACTTGGGCTGTAGCGGCTTCAATCTCTTCGGCAACCTCACGACTGCATACGCCGTAGTCTGCCAAGGTGTGAGCGAGTGCAGCTTCCAGGTACGCTTGATACGCAATGCGCGTACGCTCGGAGAGATATTGTGCAACCTCGGCGTCGTAATAGCGGCCGTCTAACGGGTCAATGGCGTCAAAGTTGCCACGGTTGGCCACGGTTGGTAAGTGTATAGGCTTCATGTTTCCTCCTTTAGGGCGTTCAGTACATTGGTTTCAATTCGTTTTATAACATCTTCACCGGCAGGCGCTCGATTAAATTGCTTACCACTTACCCGCTCATACAGCGTAATGTAGCGTTCAGAAATTTGCTGCACCCAGTCATCGGTCATTTCCGGCACTGTTTGCCCGTCCTGGCCACTAAAATTGTTAGCCAACAGCCATTCACGAACAAATTCCTTAGAGAGATGCTCGGGGTGCTTGGCTTTGTCGCCGCCCACATACGCTTCGTAGCTGTCTTTATAGAAGTAGCGGGAGGAATCGGGGGTATGGACTTCGTCAATCAAAATAATCTGCCCGTCCAAGAGGCCGAATTCATACTTCGTGTCAGCCAGGACCAAACCTTGTTCCATCGCCATAGCTTGGCCGCGGGCGAAGAGCTGCCGCGCGTAGTCACACAGTTGATCCCATTTTTCTTGGGTAGCTAAACCTTGAGCGACAATTTCCTCGGCGGAAATGTCCATGTCATGACCCTCATCGGCTTTGGTAGAAGGCGTAATAATAGGTTCTGGAAAGGCATCGTACTCTTCCAGGCCATCTGGCATGGAAACACCGCACAGCTCTCGCTTGCCGGCCTGGTAGGCACGCCACGAGTAACCAACCAGCACGCCACGGATGACCATTTCAATCTTAAATGGCTCAGCTTTATGGCCAATCGACACATTTGGGTCTGGTACGCTCATGAGCCAGTTGGGTACCACGTCTTCGGTGGCTTTCAAGAAATGTGCCGCAAGCTGGTTCAAAACGGCACCTTTGTACGGAATCGGACGAGGCAGGATAACATCGAAGGCTGAAATACGGTCAGTGGCTACCGAAACAAGCCGGTTGTCATCCAGGGTGTACACATCGCGCACTTTACCGTGATATACCGCCTCTTGCCCGGGAAAATGAAAATCAGTAGTAGCAATAGTCCCATCACTCATTACTTCTATTGTAGGCTACCTCTGGAAAAACGCCAAGGAAAAGTTCTACTTACAAGCGGTATAGCTCGTGACTTTCCAGACGCCTCCGCCTTGGTTGGTGGCGGTGAAGTTGTAACGACCGTATGTGCCAGGATAGATGGTAGATCCGGTGACGACTTTGCCATTGTCGGTGGCAATGTGGACGTCAGCATTGGTGCCCGCCGGGACATCAATGATGAAGCTTACTGCCGCTTCCCCAACTGCATTCTGCTCACTAGCAGAAAGATTGAGTGCTTTGCTGTTGTCGGCTTTGCAGGCGGGTCTGTTAGCAATGGCAACTTTTTGGGCATTCGCCACGGTGGTTGGGGTGCTGGTGGTATGTTTGCTGATAATAAAACCGATGACGGCGACGATGACTGCAATCCCGAGAAGGCCGTAGAGAAGTTTCTTATTCATAAGCGTGATTATACAGCACGCCAGTGTGCATACTGTGCCAAAGGGTGAAATGTACGTCTTACTCCTGTATCATTAAGGGTATGTCAGATATTGAAGGGCAGCTAACACTTGGAATTATTGGCGGCGGCCAACTGGGCAGGATGCTGACGCTGGCTGCCAAACCCCTAGGCTTTAGTGTTGTGGTCGTGAACCCTACGCCAAATTCGCCAGCCTCACTGGTGGGCGCGCACGAAATTGTAGCTGACTTGTATGATGCCGAGGCACTGCACAAGTTGGCCGAGCAGTCGGATTTTATAACGATTGAGATTGAGCATTTGGACGCTGATGCGCTGGATGAAATTGCCAAACTCGGTAAACCAATTAATGCGTCCCCGGCGACGATTCGCTTGATTCAGGACAAGTTTAAGCAGAAGGAATTTTTGGCCCAAGCTGGTGTGCCTGTAGCTCAGTTTGCAGCCTTTGCATCTGCTGAGGAAGCCCAGGCCTTACTCGAGAAATTTGCGGGCAAAATGCTCATCAAGACCCGACTCGGTGCCTATGACGGGCGCGGCAATATGGTTGTTTCTTCGCCCGAAGAAGTTGAGCAAGCTATGCAGAAGTTTGCTGGCCAGCCGCTGTATGCCGAGCAATTCGTACCCTTCAGCAAAGAATTGGCTGTAATGGTGGCCCGCAGCATGCACGGTGATGTGGCCGTGTATCCATTAACTGAGACGATTCACGAGCGCAACATTTGCGTTCAAACCCTTACGCCAGCTCCTGTTGACGCTGTTGTACGAGAAGCGGCCGAGCAGTTGGCACACAAGGTAGCTGAATTATTAGAAGGTGCCGGCATGTTCGGTATTGAGATGTTCTTGAGCCAAGACGGCCAGGTGCTGGTGAATGAAATTGCGCCACGCGTACATAACTCCGGTCACTACACCATGGATGCTTGCCGAACCGGCCAATTTGAACAGCATGTCCGCGCCGTCACTGGCTTGCCTCTAGGCAGTACCGCTTTGTTAGTGCCCGCTGCCGTAATGGTGAACATTTTGGGAGAGCGCGACGGGCCAACAGAAGTTAGGGGACTGGCAGAGGCACTAGCTGAGGAGGGTGTGTCCGTTCATCTGTACGACAAGTTTCCGACCAAAGTTGACCGCAAAATGGGCCACATTAACGCCACGGCTGCTACACTAGAAGCAGCAAAGGCTGCGGCCGAAAATGCGCGAAAGAAGCTGAGTATTTAGGAGGTTTTATGAGTAATCCAGTCGTCGGCATCATAATGGGATCAGACAGCGATTTAGATGTTATGGGCGAAGCCGCCAAAGTGCTTGAGCAATTTGGCGTGGAACACGAAGTACGGATTGTGTCCGCCCACCGCACTCCTGATGTGATGGGTGAGTACGCTAGCAGTGCCAAAGAGCGCGGCCTAAAGGTGATCATTGCCGGGGCTGGTGGTTCTGCGCATTTACCTGGGATGACCGCTTCTGAAACAACACTTCCGGTCATCGCCATCCCTGTTAAGCGCGAGAATCACGGTCACGAAGCCTTCTGGAGCAATATCAAAATGCCCCCTGGCATCCCGCTAGCAACTATGCCCGAAAACGGTGCCAAAAACGGCGCCTTGCTTGCCGTCCGCATTCTCGCCCTCAATGACGAAGCGTTGGCGCAGAAATATACCGAATATGTTAAAAATCTTCACGACGAAGTAGTAGCCAAAGACCAAAAAGCGCTTGACGAAGGCTGGGAATCTCTACTATACTAAGTATAGTAATGCGTATACAAAGTAACTAAAAAGGAGTGGGATGCAGGGACGCGGCTCAGAAACACAAACACAACCAGTCATAGGTCCTTTAGATAGAATCTTAGGACTTGAGGATGAGGAGGGACAGAGCCCTCATGATGTACTTAGGGTAAAAACTATTGGTGGTGACCTGCTTAATCTTGTAAAACCCCCCACGTCAAAGCAGCAATTTCTGGGACAACAAACTGTCAAAGATTTGCGTCCACTCTAGCCTTGGACGCGTTTGCCAATGTCGGTACGGTAGTGCATGCCCTCAAAGTTAATGAGCTTAACGGCGGCGTAGGCTTTGTCCAGAGCTTCATCGAGGGTTTGGCCAGTAGCAGTAACATTCAGAACACGACCACCTGCGGTTAGGATCTCGTCACCTTTGCGGCTGGTGGCAGCGTGGAAGAGCACAATGTCGTCCATCTTCTCGGCCTTCTCGAGTCCGCTAATAGGTAGACCTTTCGGATAGTCGCCTGGATAGCCGGGGGAGCACAACACGACGGTCGCTGCAAAACCAGGCTTCCACGTAACCATGCCCGGGTCTAGCTGTCCTTTGGCGCATGCGGTGAGCACTTCATAGAGGTCACCGTCAAACAGGCGCATATACACTTCGGCTTCAGGGTCGCCAAAACGGGCGTTAAACTCCAAAACTTTCAGCTCATCGCCATCAATCATCAAACCTGGATACATGCAGCCAGTAAATGGAGCACCGTGCTTTTGCAGGCCTTCGAGCGCCGGGAGGACGACTTGATCCCGCACGACATTTAAATGTTGCTCTGTCACCCAGGGTACTGGAGCAATCACGCCCATGCCACCGGTGTTGGGACCTTTATCGCCATCGAACACTTGCTTATGATCCTGAGAAGCTGGGAAGATGATCGCCGTATTGCCATCGCAGAGGGCATGAGTAGAGACTTCTTGGCCCTTGAGAAAGTCTTCTACGACCACTTTATCGCCAGCCTCACCGAAGATGCGACGGATCATGATGTCTTCGACGGCCGCTTCCACTTCGTCTTCGTTTTGAGCAATAATGACACCTTTCCCAGTCGCTAAGCCATCGGCCTTAATAACCACGGGAAATGGGCGGCTACAGGCATATTGGACGGCTTCGTGGGCGGCGGTGAAGGTTTCGTATTCCGCAGTGGGTATGGATTGCTCGGCCATCAGATCTTTCGAAAAAGCTTTAGACGATTCGAGTTTGGTGGCGGCTTGGGTCGGGCCAAAGATGGTCAGGCCGGCTTGTTGAAAGAGGTCTACGACACCGGCATCAGAGGCGGCTTCTTGGCCAATAACCGTAAGATCAATCTTGTTGTTCTGCGCAAAGTTAAGCAGTGCTGGACCATCGGTAAATCCAATCTCCACATTTTCTACCTTGCCGGTGCTGCCGCCATTGCCAGGTGCAACGTACACTTTCTCGACATGTTCTGATTGTGCCAACTTCCAGGCCAATGCTTGTTCACGACCACCACTACCAATAACCAAGGCCTTTGCCATTACGATCCTCCTTTTGTTGCCTTTCACTATAACCGATTTTCTTCGGCTCGTCATTCTCGACCTGATCGGGAACCAGTGATAGACGGTACCGATAAGCCGGGATTGGTAACTCGTATTACTAGATCCCCAGTCAAGCTGAGGATGACGTCGGGTTTGGGTTTTGTTGAAGATAATTGGTGCGGGCTTGCAAGAAAGCCTCTACATCAATTGGTAGGTACTGCTTTTCGGTGGCTTGGACGCGCGCGAAGAGACTTTCGGGTGTATCGCCGGGTTCCACGGGAACTTTGTGCTCGGCGACCGTCGGCCCTTCGTCGTACTTTTCGGAAACTACATGCAATGTTTGACCGGCATAAGCCAGACCTTTTTCGAGCACATATTCCTGCACATGAATACCGTAGTGGCCGATAGTTTCGGGTAAAAGCCCGGGATGGGTGTTGAGCATCTGTGCCTGATATGGGCTGCTGTACTCGGGCTGCCAGCCAAAAGCTTTGATAATGCTGGGACCTACCCGCTTCATGTAGCCAAGAAGGAGGACAAGATCAAACTTGGTGGCTTGTAGGGCTTCTAATACTGCCGCTTCCTCAGCGGCTGTCTGACATCCCTGTGCGACTGCCTCACCCTCGGCTGCCGGATGAGTTTTGCTGCTGATAAGCTCGGTAGCAATGTGTAGGCCAAGCTCTTGATTGAGCTGCTCCACGCGGGCAAATACGCCGGCATCAGGATTGTTGCAAATGATCAAGGTAACTTCGGCGGCGACCTGTCCGGCGGCGCAGGCGCGAATAAACGCTTCGGCGGTGGTGCCACCCCCCGATGCTAGTATGGCGACGTTGGCGGTGCTCATGCGTGCTGTGGTGAACGTGAGGAGACCAGGAGGGTCTTAGGTGTTACGCCAGGTTGGGGATCTTGTTCGATCTCCTTAGCACGCTTACCAATAGAAATTGGGTAAACTCCATCGAAACAAGAGGTAGAAAAATTGCTGGCTGGGAGACCGGTAGCCTTGATCATGCCATCTTGTGACAAGAAGCTGAGCGAGGTGGCGCCGGTGTAGTCGCACATCATTGGAATGTCCATGTGGGCGGCCAGCAGTTCGGCTTGATCCGGGGTGTTAATGCCATAGAAATCGGGATATTTGACCGGTGGTGAGCTGATCATGAGGTGTACTTCCTTCGCACCAGCTTCGAATATCATGGAGACTACCTTGCGCAGTGTAGTGCCGCGGACGATGGAATCGTCGACCAAGATGACACGCTTGCCTTGAATGGTTTCGACCACGGGGTTCAACTTCATTTTCAGATCGCGCTCGCGCAGCTCGGCGGTTGGGCGAATAAAGGTGCGATGGATGTAGCGGTTCTTAATAAGCCCCATTTCAAAAGGAATGCCGCTCTGTTTGGCGTAACCTAGAGCGGCAGGAATGGCGGAGTCTGGGACGGGAATGACGACGTCGGCTTCAATGGGGTATTCCATGGCCATTTGACGTCCGAATTCCTTGCGGACATCGTCAATGCGCTTACCAAGTAGTTGACTGTCGGGGCGTGCAAAGTAGACGAGTTCAAAGATATCGAGCTTGAGGTTTGCGGGTACAATTTGCTCGCTGGTCAAGCCATCCTTGTCGATAATAACCATTTCGCCTGGTTCAACGTCGCGCAAAAACTTGGCGCCGATGGTGTCAAAGGCACACGTTTCGGAGGCGACCACATGGCCACCATCCAGCGTACCAATCGAGAGGGGTCGGATGCCGCACTCATCGCGGAAGGCGACCAGTTTATCCTTGTAAAGTGCGGTAACCGAGAAAGCTCCGGTAAGGAGTGGAAAGACCTGGCGCACAGCGCTGGCAATGTCCTCGCCTTGGCCTAGGTAGTAGCCAATGGCGGCGTGCATCATGCCGGAATCATTCATCGCAGTGGTATCGATATGCTTGCTCTCTAGGAAATCAATCAGCTTTGTGCAATCAGGAATGTTGCCGTTGTGAGCCAGTGCGAAACCGAGGTCATAGTTGATGTAAGGTTGATTAAATCGGTGGTCCGAGCCTCCCGAGGTGGAATAGCGGTTATGACCGATAGCCAAGTGGCCTGGTAGTTGTTCAAAATCTTCTTCGTGGTACACCGTGGAAACAAGCCCGGAGGCGGCGTGACGGTGCAAAGTAGTACCGTCTGAGCTGGCAATGCCGGAGCTTTCTTGGCCCCGATGTTGGAGCGCCCATAGCCCGTAAAAAGCAAGACGGGCCGCTTCCAGACCCGTCCCGCATATGCCGAACACTGCACATTTTTCCGTAAGTTGGTTGTCGAAAGCCGCAATGGGCATCTATGACTCCTTCTTAGGTTTTTAATGAGACGCTAAGGCTTATTTTTGTCTGAAAAAATAAAAAAACCAACAATTCCGGTAGAACCGTTAACTGTCTCTACCTCTATCCTAAGCACTTACGCTTGTGAATGCAAGCACAAGCACTATTGTTCGCTTGGGACCATGGGCCCAACAGAGGTCAGGGTATGTTGTAGAATTAACGCCGTTGTGACCGGTCCGACGCCACCTGGAACAGGGGTCAGTGCGTCAGCTACAGACTCAACTGAGGTATCTACATCGCCCACTAGTTGGCCGGCATCGTTTACATTGGTTCCGACGTCTATTACCACGGCTCCTGGCTTAACATGTTCTGCAGAGATTAACCCGGCTTTACCAGCGGCTACGACTAATACCTCGGCTTGGGTGGTGTGAGCTGCTAAGTTAGCTGTTTTGCTGTGGCAGACGGTCACCGTAGCATCGCGCTCCAAAAGTAAATGAGCCACTGGTTTGCCAACGATGCGGCTGCGGCCGACTACCACGACAGGTTTGCCCGTAAGCTCTACCCGGTAGTAGTCCAGGATTTTCATAACAGCGGCTGCGGTAGCGGGCGGGAAGGCGGGCGTGCCATACACCAAGTTTCCGGCACTGAGCGGATTAGCGCCATCTATGTCTTTGGCCGGTGGAATCAGGCCAAGCAAATCGTCGATATTCACGCCTTCGGGCAGGGGGGTTTGCAGAATAATACCATGCACCGAACTGTCATTTGCCAAGTTGCTCAGTGTTTGAGCGATCTCGGCAGTGGTAGAGGTAGGTGCCAGCTCTAGCAGACGAGCTTCGATCTGGCAGGCAGCGGCTTGCTTGCCAATGCTTTTAACATACCAAGCGGTGCTGGGATCGTCGGTAGCAACTACAATGGCGAGTGTCGGAACAACACCCCGCTGACGATAAGTCTCCGCTTGCTGCAAGACCTGTGCCTTAATCTCATCTGCAATCACTTTGCCATCAAGCACATTCATGAGGCTTGCATCCTTTGGCGAACTTCTTTTACGACTGCATCGGCGGCGGTAAGCAGAGTTTCAGCAGTCTTGACCGATTCTTGCAGCTTCACCTTTTCTGATTCGTCGCTGAGCAGTTTTTCGTTAATCTCAACATTTACAATGGCGGCTTCCACGGCTGCTTTGCTAAAGCTCGCAGCCACAGCTACATCCGAAATAACATTGGGGTTTGCCGTAGTGACCAGCTCTTGGCAGAGATCAATAACATCGGCTGATAGCGTCACAATCTGACGAGGAGGCTCTGCAGCACCAGCCAAGGCAGTTTGAATGGCCAGATTACGGGTGTCTTTATCGGCATCATTGTCGACGGGCATACGGTAAGCGGCACCAACTGCAGCAAAAGCCTGTGCGTCTTCATCCATCAATTCCAGTGCTTGCCCGCGCAACTTCATGGCCTGCTCGTTAATGGCTTCCATGCGCTCAGTACGGTCCGCCCACTTCTCACCGGTCGTATACACACTCACCATGCTCACTAACGCCGCAGCCGTCGCTAAACCTAACCCAGCAGCGGCGCCACCACCGGGAGTAGGCTGCTTTGCGGCCAAGCTCTCCAGCCAGTCATTTACAGATATATTTGCCATATCCGTATTGTATCATTTCACAGGAACAGTCTGGCTACTGAGCTGCCCCATATCACTTTGGGCTCACAACTAGCGCTTGGGCGGGTAGGTGACCTCTATCGTCGGAGGGCCATACTCAAGCATGCGATCCACGGGCAGGCGCGGGGTTATACCTTCCCGTAACATATGGAAGGTTTTACCAACTGTACGATCGCTCGTGGCACTAACGGTACCAAGCGAGGTATGTGAGCGATTGCCACTTTCACGAGGATTACTCGCAACAATCTGACGAAGGATTTCTTTTTGGTCGTGGATGCGATTGGCTGACCTACTGACTGGCAAAGCTACAAAGGGCCTGAAGCCTCTGCCGTATAGCTCTGGATCATCAAATGCGACTAATCCAGTTGGCAAGAAAAAGTCCGGGCATTGTTCTTTCATCCGTCGAACAATATCTTCTTTTGTTTGGGTAGGGTCGATTTCCCCGAGACGTTCTTCTGCCACGCCTGTATCGAGCACCGTCATATGCAATGCCTTATCACCAATTGTTTGACCCAGAGATTGCGGTACTCCACTCCCATCGGCTCTAAAGAGTTTCCAGGCATCCTTCTGTGCCCGAAGTACCATGTAATTCGTAACTAAGCGTTGCACCCGTATGCGGATCCCGGAGTTTATCTGTGCTTGCCCGGCTTCTTTGTCCAGTTCTTCTTGCGTCGGTATATGGTAGCCCTTACCACGTTTGGCGGCTGCCTCTAGCCTTTCGGCAGCATCTGCCAGGCGCGCTATTTCTTCATATGAAGGGGCTGGTCGAACATACCCGCGGAATTCAAAGTCTAATGGTTCTTTACGCTGAAACCACATAGTCTAGACCTTCTTGCGACGCGTTGAGCGGGCCAGTATGGCAATCATTTCGCGTGGCGTTAGAGTTTGTAGCTGGCGGGTGCGAATCATTTCTTCGCGAATCAGTGGATCGTACTGGGGAAGCATGTGGGTAATAGTAATTTCTGGCTGACTTTCAAATTTAATCGGGAATTCACCATCAATTGCGCCCACAGACCTTGTAACAAGTTGTTGAGCGCGAACATCTGGGCGATAACTAGTGGCAAATACAGCGGGTTTGCCACTAGTGGTTGGGTAGGAAGTAACGACTACATTTGCTTCTTCAAATGGTATTTCGATGCCAGTTGTCACGCTTGCGCCAGTTTCTGCGTAATGCTCTGAAACGTCGGTACCTGCGTACTGCGTTGGCTTAAAGCCTACAATTGTTACTTCATGCGCATGCGCTAAGCGCGGGTCACCTTCGGCTACGCGAGCAGGGACCATGACGATCTCGTCGTTCTTATCAGGCACTGGATAGACGATATCGAACATCACCGGAGTTTCGCGATCACGCTCATTTGCCGGTAAGTTATGAAGCGTATCCTCTAGCGGCTGCATCTTCCTTGCACGGGGATCACCATCAATAATATAAGCATTCGGGATGCCTGAGGTTGTAACTCGACGCAGCTTTAGTGGTTCATCACTATCATCAGTCGCATGGCCAATCCCCGTTTCGTGGGCGAGCACGAAAGCAGGGCCGTTAAACTGTGCGAGCAATGCTTCGAGTTCTTTAGGATCAAGCTTGCTTGGCATGTGCATTTCTATGAGATCAAGGATATAGGTGTAGGTACCAAGTATGTCTTCGTGATGTTGCTTATCGAGTCCCATAGCGATACGCTTCGGATTCTTATGTCCGGTACCCGCATTCTTGGTGGGATAGATGAAAATCGCCCCTACGCGATCGGCAATTTTACCGCCATCCATGGCAGCAAATTTCGTGAGTAGTTCACTGAAGACATCAACCGTTTCTTTGGCAGGCTTATGGTCGACAAACATTATGCGCAGCGACTTTTCTTCGCCTTCTGGATTGTCGAAGTCAGCGCGGAGTACTTCGGTAATCCGGTCATCACGCAGCAAGTGCTCGTATTTGCGAGTGTAGGCCCAGGCGTTTTCTTTGAGCGTTCCGTCTGAGTTGACAGCTTCCGGCCGCACGCGTAACCAGACCTGGTCTGGTTCTTCGTGAATAATGGTTGGCCTCATAATTTCCTTAGGCTCAAACGTAAACTTGCGCCTAGGCTTCATGGTGACGTACTTTTCACGGCGCCGACGCGGGAAGAGCGGAAATGCAAGAGGGTAAAAATGCGGTTTTGGCACATGGGGGAAATGCTCAACACCAGGAATTTTACGGGTTGTATGAGTAACGTGAGTAACAGCCTTGCCGGGTAGCTCGACTTGCACGTCAATATGCTCACCCCTCTCGGCAATAATGTATTTTTCAATCTTGTCGTGCAAATCACCTTTGAGCAGCTGACCATGATCAACTGCCTGTACAGCTGCTTCCAGCGAATCAAAGCCATGAGTTTTGGCTTCTGTAATAAGTTTTTCCAGCATGTGGTGGTCCCTAGACAGAACTGACTCGTGTTGACCGAAGGTTGGCTTTACACCAGCCAAAACCGTCCCTGCAAGTTCCGATTTAATAAGGGGGTAGGCCTTAGTGGCGATCTGCGTACCAAGGATTTGGTTTTCTTTGTCGTGTTGGCCGAAGGCTTTATCACCCTTTGCTGCCCAGTCGTCGGAGGTCTCACCCGTAACCTTCATAGAGATGACCTTGCCATGCTGCTTGTCGACCAGTACCTTTACTTTGTCAGTACCTGCTTTAATGGCCAGGGGATCTACGGTAATTTTATTGCCGCTAACATCGGTCGTGGCGGCTGAGATATCTATTGGTACGTCAACGACCTTGCCCGGAGTTTTGGATTTAATAGTTACTGGTTTCTTCACTGGATCGGGGTCAGAAAACCAGCTGTGTACTTCGTCTACGAGCCATTTTGCACTTTGCCCTATCGTGTCAGTATTGCCGATGGTATTAATAATTGCTGCGGATCCAAGTACCACTGCCACAGCCGTACGGGGGCGTATGAGCCACTCATCAGTTTTTCGCTTGCGAGTAATTTGTTTATGCCCGTCTTGAATACGACGAATGACGGGTAGTGTCCGCCCGGTAGCTTGTAGTACCAAGCGTCTGCTCGGACTTGCTTCCGGCTCCAGACGTTGCCGCAGGTACACCTCCATTTCATCTTGTGATGCGAAGTCGGGGGCATGATCGGTACCCGGTAGGGGGTAGACCTTTGGCACAACTGCATTTGGATCGTGGTCCTCGTACTGTGCAAGGTGCTGAGGGATCTGATCTATACGATTTGGCTGGTTCGCCATTAGAACTCCTAAATTTATGAAATTATAGCATAAAGTTTACTTTTTATCAATGTTTTATTAAGAGATAACCTAGCTGTTGCAGGTAAAGCCCTCCATCGTATCGCACATCGCAAACTATGGCAAGAAGATTTTATGGAAAAAGCTTGACGGCGCACCTAGCCTGTGGTACATTCAAAGGCTTTACTCATAACGGCTCACTGCCAAAAACTGAGTTTACCCATCTCGGCCGAAGCAATCATTTGCTAATAGACTAAAATCCAGACTTAACACTAAATCTGTACCTGTAAATCATTACTAGTTGAAGTTACTTGCACCTGCAAGTATTCCTTAAAGCTGTTTAAAAAACGGAGGTTCATAATGAGAAATTTCAATCGCGCACTAGTTGCTACTACTTTAGCTGGAGCATCTATGCTTGGCCTAACCGCCTGTGGTGCATCTGTCAAAAAAGATCAATGGGTGGTAGGGGTGGAGTGCCCGAGTGGCACGGATCCGAAGGTTGTGGATACGAGTGATTTAACGTCCACCAATAGCGAAGCAAATGTATCAATTACTTGTACGGATAAGAGTGGCACGCAGACAACCCCCACAGACCTAGAGTTGCTGGAAGGCCGCGGAGCAGTCATTACTGGTCCACAAACTTCCAAGCTGGCACGTTTGGTCATTGGTTACGAGTGGAAGAATGACGGTGGCTTTAGTGATACTAAGCAGAGCCCGACGCTTTCCTTGAGTACCATAGGAGATATAGAAGGGCAGGCGAGTATTACGGCTATCGACATTGAGCATCTGGATAATGTTGGTTTCGAGGCTCCTACGGCTGCACCCGCGAGCTAAATAAATTGAAAGAGGTCCGGGTTGAGCATAGTGAGGGTCTATGCTCAATTTTGCGTTCTTATGACTTTGGGTCGAAATATTAGACTGCGAATTGCTAGTGTCGTACAATAGAAGTATTAGGAGGGTAACACCGATGGCTGGCACGGGGTTAAGTTTGCATTTTCAGAAATTAGTCCAAGAAGCAGTAAAGGTAGGTACGCGTGGCTGACAAACTCTCATACCATCAGACGGTGAACTACGATCAGGCTGACCCAGCCAAAGTTTTGGCGCAGCAAGAGGGCTTGGCGACCGCCGGCAACATGCCGTATGGCTTTAGTGAAGTCATGGGCACGCGTGGCGAATCTGCGTACGTCTTCCAGATGGGTGAGGAGTATGGGGCGCTGGTGCAAGAAGGCTTGGGCACCAAGAGTTTGATTGCCCAAAAGGTGTACGAGCAAACGGGCGAGACGCATTTTGCGGGGATAGCCAAGGATACAGTAGGCTGCATTATTAATGATTTGGTAAGCGTGGGTGCGCGGCCTGTGGTGCTCAATGCCTACTGGTCGGCGAGTTCGTATGAGTGGTTGACGGACCACAAGCTCACGGATGATTTTATTAAAGGCTGGCGGGCGGCGTGTGACGAAGCCGGTGTGGTATGGGGGGGCGGCGAAACACAGTCGCTCAACGGCATTGTAGTACCTGGCTCGTTGGAGTTGGCCGGCTCCGCCTTCGGCATTATTACGGACAAAAAACGGCTCGTGCAAGGTGGAAATCTCGTGGCTGGTGATGCGATTGTTTTGATTGAATCAACTGGCCCGCACGCGAACGGCATTAGTTTGATTCGCCAAATTGCCGAGCAACTACCAGAGGGGTACCAAACTAAACTGCCGAGTGGCGCCACCTTCGGCGAAGCTGCACTGGCGCCGTCACATCTCTATGCCAAGCTTATGGAAGCGGTCTTTGCTGCTGGCACCGAAGTGCACTATCTGTCAAACATTACCGGCCATGGGTGGCGCAAACTCATGCGCGCCGATGTTGCGCTGACCTACCGCATGCACACGGTGCCGCCCGTGCAGGAGATTTTTGACTTTATAGCCGAGCACGCTGGCAATGACACTCGTGAAATGTATGGCAATTACAACATGGGTGCTGGCTATTCGGTGTATGTGCCGGCTCAAGATGCCGAAAAAGTGGTGGCTGCCGCTGCCGAAGTTGGCTTGCAAGCTTGGAATGCGGGCGCGGTGGAGACAGGACCCAAGCAGGTGATTATTGAACCGCTGGACATTACCTTTGCTGGCGAAACACTGGAGGTACGATAGCTATGCAGATCTTTCCCGGAAGCCAAGCGCTCTCAGACTTCCGGCGCGACAAGCTGCTGTCGCAACTGAAAGCCGGTGGCGTCACTGATATTCGAGGTTGGTACGTACACTTTGTCGATGCTGACGGATTGAATGCGGATGACGATGCTAAGTTGCAAGACCTGCTGGGTGAGGCTGGTACGCTCCCCAATGAGGGTGAGTTATTTCTGGTTGTACCGCGACCCGGCACTATTTCGCCCTGGTCGTCTAAAGCCACTGATATCGCCCACAATTCTGGCCTAGAAGCAGTGAAGCGCATTGAGCGCGGCATTGCCTACTACGTGAGTGGTACAGCTGGCCGAAATTCCGTCACACCACTGTTGCACGACCGTATGACTGAAGCTGTTCTGGATAATTTAGATGCTGCCCAAGCACTCTTTAGCGCCACTGAGCCGAAGCATATGACGACCGTGGACATCCTTGGTGGTGGCCCTACAGCGCTCGAAAAAGCAAACCTAGAGCTAGGGTTAGCTTTGGCAGATGATGAAATCGAATACCTACTAAATGCCTACAAAGAGCTTGAGCGAAATCCAACCGATGTCGAGCTGATGATGTTTGGCGTAGTCAACAGCGAACACTGCCGGCACAAAATCTTCAATGCCGACTGGGTGATCGACGGCGAAAAGCAGCCCAAGAGCCTCTTTAAGATGATCAAAAACACCTACGAAAAGGGTGGCCAGGAAGTCTTAAGTGCCTACAGTGACAACGCTGCTGTCATAGAAGGTCCTAAGGCCGGCCGCTTCTTTGCTGACCCGGTCGACAATACCTACCGCTACCACAAAGAAGCCATCCACACCGTTATAAAAGTTGAAACACACAACCACCCAACGGCAATCGCGCCCTTTCCGGGTGCAGCTACCGGTAGTGGCGGTGAAATCCGTGACGAGGCCGCAACCGGCCGCGGTGCCAAGTCCAAGATGGGATTGGCCGGCTACACGGTATCCAACTTGCAAATTCCCGAAGCTACGCAGCCGTGGGAAAAGCCCTATGGCAAACCAGATCGCATTGTTTCAGCACTCGACATTATGCTAGAGGCGCCGATTGGCGCAGCCAGCTTTGTTAACGAATTTGGACGCCCAAACCTGGGCGGCTACTTCCGTACTTACGAGCAAGAGGTGAATGGCGAAGTGCTAGGCTACCACAAGCCGATAATGATTGCCGGCGGCCTCGGCAACATTCGTGCTGAGCATGTTAAGAAAAACACCCTGCCGGTTGGCGCAAAGTTGATCGTACTAGGTGGTCCAGCCATGCTCATTGGCCTGGGCGGCGGTGCAGCATCCAGCATGCAGACTGGCAGCAGCCACGAGGATCTTGACTTTGCCTCTGTGCAGCGTGGCAATGGGGAAATGGAGCGTCGCGCCCAAGAAGTTATTGATCGCTGCTGGGCCATGGGTGTGCAAAACCCCATTATTGCTATCCACGATGTTGGTGCGGGCGGCTTAAGCAATGCTTTTCCGGAACTCGTGCATGACTCTGACCGAGGCGCAATTTTCCAGCTGCGCGACATTCCTAGTGCCGAACCAGGTCTCTCACCACTTGAAATTTGGTGCAACGAAGCCCAAGAGCGGTACGTGCTCGGAGTTGCTCCTGCGGATGTCGAAGCCTTCATGGAAATCTGCGAACGTGAGCGTTGTCCGTTTGCAATCGTAGGCGAAACGACCGAAGACGAAGTGCTGGTAGTGCATGATGATTTGTTTGCCAACAATCCGGTAGATGTACCAATGGAAGTACTGTTTGGCAAGCCGCCCAAGATGACTCGCACCGTCACACGACAGCAAACAACACTACCAAGCCTGCAAACCGATCAAATCGATGTAGCTGACGCCGTAAAGCGCGTGTTGCACCTGCCGGCGGTGGGCAGCAAAAAATTCTTGATTACCATTGGGGATCGCACCGTTGGTGGCCTGATTGCCCGCGACCAAATGGTCGGTCCGTGGCAGGTACCAGTTAGCGATGTGGCGGTGGCGGCCCGCAGCTTCGAAAGTGACACTGGCGAAGCCATGACCATGGGTGAACGCACGCCATTGGCCGTCATTAATGCTCCCGCATCAGCTCGCATAGCTATTGGTGAAGCCATTACTAACATCGTGGCGGCGGACGTGGCCGAAGTCGAGGATATTAAACTTTCAGCTAACTGGATGGCGGCAGCGGGCACTGGTCAAGAAGACGAACGCTTGTATGACACGGTCAAAGCCGTGGGCGAGGAATTTTGTCCGGCTGTAGGTCTCACTATTCCCGTCGGCAAAGACTCACTAAGTATGCGTACCAAGTGGGATGAAGAAGATACTTCTAAATCTGTCACTTCACCGGTTTCACTTATCATTAGTGCTTTCAGCCCAGTCTGGGATGTGCACCGTACTCTAACTCCGCAACTCTCGGCCAAGGAGCGAACGGTCCTACTACTCATTGACTTAGGGCAGGGCAAGAACCGGCTTGGCGGTTCAGCACTAGCACAAGTCTATAACAAGACTGGCAACGAGACCCCTGACATCGATGCCGAAGTGCTCAAAGGCTTCTTCAAAGCTATCACCAAGCTCAAACAAGAAAATAAGATTCTGGCCTACCACGACCGCTCGGACGGTGGTTTGCTAGCAACCATCAGCGAAATGGCCTTTGCTAGTCGTTGCGGGCTAGAAATCAATCTGCGTAATCTGATGGGCAAAGATACCACAGAAAAACTCTTTAACGAAGAACTCGGCGCAGTTATTCAAATTAACATCGACGATTATGTAGATGTGCAAAAGCTCTTCACCAAGCACATTGGCAAGAACAGCTGCCATGTCATCGGCAAATCCACCGAAGTCCAAGATATTGTCATTAAAGATGGTGACGATGATAAAGAAGTCTTCCGCAGCACGCGAGCGGAACTGGAAACCTGGTGGAGTGACACGAGCTACCAGATTCAAAAACTTCGCGACAATCCACAAGCTGCCAACGAAGAATACGCGGCTATTCAAGATAATTCCGATCCTGGACTTTCCGCTGTAGTACCATTCGAACTCTCAACTACCATGTACAAAACGCAGCCCAAAGTCGCTATTTGTCGCGAAGAAGGTGTAAACGGCCACGTAGAAATGGCGGCTGCTATGGACCGCGCCGGCTTCACAAGCGTAGATGTACACCTCAATGACATCAAGGACGGCAAGGTAGATCTCAATGACTTTGTGGGTCTAGTGGCTTGTGGCGGCTTCAGCTATGGCGATGTGCTTGGCAGTGGCCAAGGCTGGGCCAAATCCATCCTTTTCCATGATGATTTACGCGCCAAGTTTAAAGCCTTCTTTGAACGTCCTGACACCTTTAGCCTCGGGGTGTGCAACGGTTGCCAGATGCTCTCGGCACTTAAAGAACTCATTCCCGGTGCCGAAAGTTGGCCGGCGTTTGTGAAGAACAAATCAGAGCAGTTCGAAGCCCGCGTGCCATTTGTGCAAATCACTCAGAGTCCCTCTATCTTCTTCCAAGATATGGCTGGCGCCTTTCTGCCCATTCCCATTGCTCACGGGGAGGGCTACGCTCAGTTTGCGACCGAAGCCGACGCCCAAAAAGCAGTCGATGATAACCTAGTTGCCATGCAGTTCGTAGATCACTACATGAAACCGGCTACTACCTATCCGTTCAATCCCAACGGTTCGCCAAAAGGCATTACCTCACTCACGACGCCCGATGGTCGCGCCACCATCCTCATGCCACATCCCGAACGAGCATTCCTTACCCGCCAACTATCATGGCATCCTGACGACTGGGCCGAAGAATCCCCCTGGTTCAAAATGTTCCAAAACGCCCGCTTCTGGATTGAAGATACCGATAAAAATTAAGTTTTACGCTTGAAATTTTTGTGAAAATGTAGATACTTAATCTGTAAGAATGTGCTCTGATTTTTGGTGAGCGCCGATTACGGAAGGATGTAATGACTCAAACCGCGTTGTTGTCGGTCTATGATAAGACGGGCATCGAAGATTTTGCTAAAGGGCTCGTAGAGCTCGATTTTACGTTGTACGCTTCAGGTGGTACAGCCCAGAAGTTGCAAGACGCCGGGATTACCGTTAAGGATGCAGCTGAGTTAGCTGGTGGTGGTGCGATTCTTGGCCACCGGGTAGTTACGCTTTCTCGTGAGATCTACGCTGGTCTATTGGCCGAGAATACTCCTGAGGATACTGCGGAGCTAGAAAAGCTGAATATTCCGCGCATCGATCTTGTGTGCTGCGACATGTACCCATTACGTGAAGCCATTGCTGAAACCAATGCGACCGACGAATCCGTGATTGAGAAGACTGACATTGGTGGTCCAACGATGCTGCGCGCAGCAGCTAAGGGTCGTCGCATAGTGCTGTCTCGTGCTGACCAGAGAGGTCCGGTGCTGGACTGGCTCAAAGCTGGTAAGCCGGACGAAGCTGCATTCCTCCGCAAATTGGCCGCTGACGCCGAAACCGAAGTAGCAAGTTATATTCTAGATTCTGCCAAGTGGTTGCAGGGTAATGACCTCTTTGCGCTTACCGGCTATCCGGCAGTGCATCAGCCTAAATATGGTGAAAACCCTTGGCAAAAGACTGCGCACCTATATGGTGTAACAGATAATGATGATCCATTGGCTCTCCACCGCCTAGAGTTGCCACAAGGTGCGGCACCTAGCTACACCAACTACACCGACATTGATCGCATGCTGCAATCAGTTACGCACGTTGCTGCGGTCTTTGAGCGCAACACGGGCACGGTGCCGTGCATCGCCATTGGCGTGAAGCATGGCAACGCCTGCGGTGCTGCGTATGGCGATACCCCGGCTGAAGCCATCAAGGGCATGTTGGAAGGTGACGAACGTGCTATCTTTGGGGGCGCAATTATGGTCAACTTCAAGCTCGATGAAGAAGGCGCCAATCTCATCATGTTCCACCATATTGAGCACGGTAAGCGCTTGATTGATGTTGTGGTCGCTAGCGAAGTAACTCCCGGTGCGCTCAAAGTATTGGAGCGCAAAGGCGACCGCCTCAAAGTATTCACGAACCCAGCGCTGGCTAACTTAAGCGAGCAGACGCTGGATACTTCCCGACGCTTCCGCACGGTTCGTGGCGGTATTATGACGCAAGACAACTACGGCTTTGTTATCGATCAAACCCAAGCCGAACTGGAACTAAACGGCAAACCATTCGTTGGCAAGCTGCACCCAGACCAACTGCTCGCATGGGGCATTGGCATGACCAGCAACAGCAACACCATCACCCTTGCGCGTAACGGCAAAATGATCGGTAACGGCGTAGGCCAACAAGACCGTGTATCTGCCGCTAAGTTAGCCGTCGAACGTGCCCGTTCAGCCAACCACGACACGACTGGCGCCGTAGCCTTTGGCGACAGCTTCTTCCCATTCCCGGACGGCCCAGGTGTCCTTGCCGACGCCGGTATCAAATCCATTCTGACCACTCGCGGCTCCGTAAAAGACGGCGAAGTCCTCCAAGCCATGCTCGACGCTGGCGTAGACTTCTACACCCTCCCAGACGAACTAGGCCGCGGCTTCTTCGGCCACTAAACGCTCATGCTTGCTCTCTAGCAATATATAGGTCAGACTAAAAGTACTATGGCAGGTATTTGGCGAGACCTAGATCGCGCACCACTCGACCCCATCATGGCGGCCAATGAGCGATGGCCAGCAATGGTGGCCGCACATCCCGATGCCATTAAGACCACAATCGGTATTCTGGTAAATGGTGCAACAGGAAGTGTCTGGCGTCCAAGACTAATTGAAGATGCTCTTGTGGAGGCTGTGGATGTAAACGCGGTAGCAAAAAAGTATGACTATTTACCGCCACTCGGGCTCAACAGCTATCGTGAAGGAGTCGCGCGCCTCATTATGGGTGACCCGCTCTACGAAGACAAAGTAGAAAATATGGTCACAGCTCAGACTCTGGGCGGAACAACCACTCTAACACTTGCTAGTAAAGTTTTGGCACGGGCATTCGATCAAGAAAAACTAGGAAGTAAAAAGCCGACGCTACTTTATGATGGTGGCTGGAAAAACCACGAGCAAGTTTTTGGTGATGATTTCCAAATTGAAACCTACGATCATTTGGATGCCAACGGTAAATATAATCACGACGGCCTATTAGAGAAAATTAGTGGTGCGGACCCAGCAACGGTCGTATTGCTGCAAGCCTGCGGTTACAATGACGATGGCATCGATCGCACACCACAACAATGGGCGGAGCTTTTGAACTTAATAGCCGCGAAACAATTACCACTTATTTTGGATACAGCCTATGCTGGATTGGCTGGTCGTTTGCCTGACGATAGGTTTCCTATATTGGCGGCAGCTAACCGTGATATATTTACGGTTCTAGGAATATCTAACTCTAAAAATCTTGGCTTATACGACGGCAGAGTGGGGCTGGTGGCCTTTATGAATGTTGGCAAAGGTACGAACCCACAATACGGTCCTTTGGAAGATTTACTCAAGCGCACAATTCGGGGTATTTATTCCAGTCCGCCGCGTTTCCCCGCGGAAGCAGTGGGTGAGGTGCTTATGGATAAGACAAGTCGGCAAGCTATTGCAGAGGAGATTGGCATAGCACGGATGGATCTCGTGGATCGCCGACGTGCTTTTGCTAGCAGTCTCAATGATGCATTTCCAGGGATCAATGAAGGCAGAGGTTTATTTACCAAGTTATTCCGCGATGGCTTTACAGAACGGCAATTCCAGGAAATTGAAGCCCAAGGCATCCTCGCGCTACGCAGTTCACGTATTAGCATCGGCGGCATCACCAGCGCAAATATACCGCGCGTCGGGGCAGTTATTTCTGAGGTCCTCGAGGCACGCAAATAATTATTCTGTGAACTGTATCTGACTAAAATCGGCCGCGTGATAATCGCATTTGCTTAGTGCTTCAGAAGAGTGCGAGGACAGGATGCCTATGACGGTCATGCCGGCACTTTTGCCCGATTCCACACCGGGTGGAGAATCTTCGAAGACGATGCATTCTGGAGGACTAACGCTCAGCTCTTTGGCGGCAACTAAGTAAATTTCGGGGTGTGGTTTGCCATGCGAGACATGTTCTTCGCCAAGTATGACTTCAAATTTGCCTTGTAAATCTAACGCTTCCAAGGCAAAATCTCTGTTCTTAATAGGAGCAGTGGTGGCAATTGCTGTTTTAATACCACGTCGGTGAAGTTCATCAATAACTTGACTGAGACCTTTAATTTCCTCAATATCTTTCTTGTATAGTTCTCGGTAAAGTGCCTCTTTTTCATCAGCAAACGTGGCTACTTCTTGTGGGTCTAGTTTTCTGCCAAACGCTATTTCTAAGATCTGATCGTTCTTCCGCCCGGAGATTTTATGATGAAACTCCTCTTCGGTCAAAACAATATGATGCTTTGCCAAAAACGTTTGCCAGGCTTTGCGATGATGGGCGGCATTATTGATCATAGTGCCATCCATATCAAAAATAGCAGCTTTTATACCAGCTAAAGAAACCGAAGTTTTAGCCATACAATTTATGTTAACAGTTCAGCAAGACCGTCTTGTTGGAGGGCTAGGCGGAGTTCGCGGGCCATGCGTTGGCCGGTGCTGATGTTTTCGCCGTACATGTAGCTGGAGTAGGGAGTATAGACGATACCAGGGGAGCCTGGGATGCGCATGCTAACGTCGAAGACTTTGAACTCTTCCTTGGGCGGACCGGCGGTGAAGGCGCCTTGCAAAGCGAACGGACCGATGATACCAGGATTGTAGTGCTGCTGCGTGGCTTTCACGAAACCTTCACCAGCTTCGTAGGCTTGGCCGAGCAGGGATTCCTTCATGGTTACGGTCTGGTGGCCGTTCTCAATGTACTTAGGCTGCACATGCTTGAGTACTTCCATTTGCTCGGGAGCAGTGAGGCGGAGTAGACCGTCGAGATTAGTCTGACGACGGGTGTCGGTGCCCAGCAGCTCCAACTCACCAGTCAAGGGTGAGTAGAAATAGTTCATATTGATCTGCGGACCAACAATAAATTCTTCGATGACGGCCGAGGCAAGCGATTCTTCGGTAATTTCACCGGCTGCAACTTTGCGCTCTGCTTCTTGCTTGTAGCTAGCAAGGTCGGACGCTAAGAAAAAGGAGCGCTCATAGCCTCGGTCGGCTTCGTTGGTCTTAATAATCACCAAGCGGTCGATGTCTTCAGGCTTGTCGAACTGCAACGGAACGTTTACGCCACCTTCTTTGAGCAAAAAATACTGGTTTTTCTCTTCATCGCGTTCTTCTTTGCGGACCAGCACGCGGCTACCAAAGATTGGCACACGGAAGTCGTTCTCCACCTCGTTAAAATCGCAATAGACCCAGAAGTAGCGACTGTGCACAAAGACGACATTCAAGTCACGGAGCTGTTGCTGCACCTCGGGCTTGACGACGTCCGCGAAATTATCCACAACGATCACTTGGTCAACGCAGCCCTTGCCGTCACGAGTTTTGTAGTACTGCTCGTACACTTTTTCGCGGCCGCGCTGAGCAACTACAACGGTGCCAAAACCCTCTGCCTTGGCTCCGCGGCAAACATCTAAAGCGCTGTGACCACCAAGAGATGCAATGCGAATATTGCTCTTATCGTAGTCTTTGATGATGTCGGCAATATCACTCTGGCTAATCATCGGGTCATCCTAAAATTTTATCAAGTTGGTCTTGTTCGATGGCATGCTTAATCTCACGAGCAATCCGGCGACCGGTGCTCATGGGTTCGTCATAACGGAGATCGGTGTAAGGTGAACCGTTCACGTATGGATTGGTTCCAGCCACAATGCGAGCAGAAATCTCAAATACAAAGAACTCCAGCTCCGGCGTAATGACGGTTTCGAGGCAGAAGGGACCAAAAAGGCCAACACCGTCAAATTTCTTCGAGGCTTCCACGACTGCCTCACCCATCTCAATAACTTTAGTCAGGAGTGATTCGCGGATAACCAGGGGCATGTTCCCGGTAATGTTGTAGCTGGTCTCGATGTGCAGGTCCAGCTGGTCCTTGGCAGAAATGCGACCCACTGAGTCCACGTTACTTTCATAGCGCTTGTCGAAGCTCATAATTTCCAGCTCGTCAGTCAGCGACGAATGGAAGTAGTGGATGTAGATTGGTGCACCCACAATGTATTCCTGAATAATGTAGCGCTTGCCCGGGTGCTCCTGAATTTTTTCTTCAAACTCTTCGGGGGTGTGTGCCAGGAAGTAACCTTTGCCGCCACCAGCTCCGTCAAACTTAATAATTACTGGCCCGTCAATATCGGCAGCATTTTCGTAAATTTTAGGTAGCGTAAGTCCAGCATTGGCTAACCACTGGCGCTGCTTTTTACGATCAGACTCTTGAGCTAGTACTCCCTTATTCCCGTAGTACTTAGTCTGCAAGGCCTGGATTTGCTCTTGCGGTACAGCCTGCACCAGTGAACCGTGTGGGATGAGGATAGCGTTCTTAGCAGCTAATTGTTCATCATATTTGGGCAAGTCAGCAAAGGATTCGAGCACCAGGATGTCATCGGCGACTTTAAACGATTCGTAGGCTTTTAGGTGGCGGCGTTCGCAGATGGCGAGATTAGCGATTCCTTCGTCGCGAGCGCCCTTTAAGATTTGCAGAGCAGAGTGGCTCGCGAGGGTACAGATTGTAAAGTCACTGGTTTGTGCCACCGATACCTTCCTGTTTATCTTTGCAGCTAGTATACACTATTTGATGCTTTTCCTGAACTGTTCGCTCGCCTATACTGAAGCATGTATATGGAAAAAACTTTTTGTAAAATAAAATGCGGGAAAAATACAATATTTCATGAAATTTTAATAATTGACCCTCATAATTAAAAAAGTTATGAGGATTCTCATCATTGAAGACAGCAAGCAAATCGCCGAATCATTGAGTCGAGGTTTGCGCCCCGCTTATGCCGTGGATATAGCCTTGAATGGCAAAGAAGGTATTGTACAAGCTGAAAGCACTTCCTATGATGTGATTCTCCTCGATCTGACCATGCCTGATGTAGGGGGCGAAGATGTCTGTGCGGCGCTGCGCTTTAAGGGCAATACTACCCCCATTATTATTCTTACAGGCCGAGATAGTGTGCAAGACAAAGTTGAGCTCCTGGACATGGGAGCAGATGATTACATCACAAAGCCATTTAATATCGATGAAGTTAAGGCCCGCATCCGTGCCGCCATGCGTCATCGTTCGCACGTACCTTCCAGTACATCACTAACGCTCGATGACTTAGTGCTGGATCCGGCCGGGCGTACTGTGCACCGTGGTAACAAACCAGTCAAATTACGTCGCAAAGAGTTTGATCTGCTGGAATATATGATGCGTAATCCCGGCAAAACCCTAACGCGCCCGATGATTTTGGAGCATATTTGGGATATGAACGAAAACTTGTGGGCAAATGTGGTTGACGTGCACATCAAGCACTTGCGCGATAAAATTGACCGTCCGTACGGTAGCAGGCTCATTAAGACGGTTCATGGAGTGGGCTATAAGCTGGAGGCGTAAACACCTCTCGTGAAACTAACGCACTAAGAAAGGAGGGGGTGGCATATGAAGAAAGTTTTACACTCAGTCTTGACCGACAAGTCAGCACGCAGTCAGTCAAAGATGCGCAAGCAAGCCGCTAAATCAGCCGAAGCAATGTCCGGCTGGAACGGCCTGCAATAATAGAGTAAGGTAGTGAAGCACCTAGTGACCATCGACTGATATAATTTCACCAATCCAAAAGGAGTTTTACCATTTCTGGACCGCACCCCATTGCAGGCACCTTGTACCGGCGCTTCTTGAAGCCTCGGGCCCGTGATGAAGATGCCCGCCGCCGTGAATTTATTTTTACGGTATTGCTGTTGGCGACTATCTTACTGCTTTTGGTGGCGTTTAGCAGCATGGTAATTAATACTTTGAGTGAGGGTAGCAAGTACGCTGGTTGGCCACCGTATTCGATGCTCATACCAGTTGGATTACTAGTCGGGTTGTATGCCTTGGCACGCCGACGCTTTACCAATGCCGTCGTATACCCTTTGCTTGGCTTGTACCTCGCACTGGGCACGGCGGCTTTATACATTTACGGTTATGCACTGCCCGAAGGATTGTTGGGCTACACCCTGGTGATTATTTTGGCTGGCATTCTCATTTCTTCTCGAGGTGCCGTGATTATTACTATGGTAATTATGGGTAGCTTAGCCGGCTTGTCCTATTTGCAACTCAATCACATTTCTAAACCGGATGTTTCAGACTTGGCTCATCCGTTGCGGGCGGTGGATGCACTAGTCTACTTCTTTATTTTTTTAGTGATTCTGCTAGTTTCGTGGCTGTCTAACCGAGACATTGAGCGTTCGCTGAGTCGAGCGCGATCTTCGGAAGCGGCCCTGCGTAAAGAGCGAAATAGTTTGGAAGTTAAGGTCATGGAACGCACCCGAGAACTTGAACAAGCTCAAATAGAAAAAATGATGGAACTGCACCGCTTTGCCGAGTTCGGACGCCTGAGCTCCTCGTTACTGCATGATCTGGCTAATCCGCTCACTGTTGTATCGCTTAACTTAGAACAAATGGGTGGTAAGCGTGGTTCAGTGCTTATTAATGAAGCTCGGAAGGGCATTGCCCACATGGAGCGGTATGTGCAAGCGGCACGACGGCAACTGCAATACCAGTCCGAGATAAAAGTTTTCTCGGTGCCGAGCGAAATTATGCAGGTGATAGATCTGCTCGAAACCAAAGCCCGGCACCATGCCGTACAGTTTGTGCCTAAGCTTGACCCCACGCTGCAGCTTAAAGGCGACAGTATTCAGTTCGATCATATTATCTCTAATTTGATAGCAAATGCGATTGATGCGTATGAGGGCATTGAGGCGAATACGAAACAGATTGTAGTGGAAGCTAAGCGACACGATGGATTAATCAAAATAACCGTTCGTGATCGAGGTAGTGGCATCAGCGCCAAAGAACTGCCCCGTATTTTTGATGCTTTTTACACGACCAAGGGCAATGAACACGGTACGGGTATTGGCCTGTCCATTGTAAAGCACGCGGTCGAACAAGATTTCTCCGGTAAGATCACCGTTACCAGTAACAAGCGGACAGGCACGACGTTTACCGTGCAGTTACCGGTGACCGCATAAGGAGTATGGGGGGTGGAAGGGCTTACGCGCGCCAAACAACGCGCGAGTACATATCTGGCATCTGTGCAGCTCCCAAATGGCGGCTTCCGTTCGCTCTCAAGTTCGCAGATTAACAGTTTCGCAACTGCTACACGGGAATACGAAACAACCTTTTTCCCCAGCTTGATTTTGAGTGCATTGCAAGGTAGTGGCGCCCCGGAACTAGAGCAGGTTAGGCAAAAACTAACAGCATTCTTGTTGGCTCAAAAGAGCAAGGCGTGGACGTGGAACTATTGGAATCGCAACAGCAATGCATACCGTAAGCTGCCGTACCCAGATGACTTGGATTGCAGTTTTTGCGCTCTTGCCAGCCTGCACCGACAGGTACCCGAAGCACTAACGGGCCGCACCCTTGCTGCGGTAGCGAAAGTCTTAATTGCATGCGAAACCACTCCGGGCGGCCCATATAAAACATGGCATACCACCTCGTCGGCGACAGAGTGGCAAGATGTGGATCTAGTAGTAAATAGCAACATCGCCTATTTTTTGCAGCTAGAAGATATTGAACTGCCTAATATAGTTACCATGACCGAAGCAGCCATTCGCAGGCGTCGCTTTACAACACCGTATTACCCCTCTCAATTTGCTGTATTTTACTTTGTGACGCGCTGGTATCACGGCAAGTCTCTGGCTCTATTACGACGGCATATTATGGATAGTGTCCGTTTGCCCAAAAAGCTATCGAGCCTGGATATATCATTGGCCATCTGTAGCCTGTTGCGAGCAGGAGTTACACCAAATGTCGTGACGCCACTAGTCAAGCTGCTTCTCCGACGACAAGCACAAGATGGCAGCTGGCCCGCGGCAACATTCTCGCTCGATCCCAGTGTACGTGGGAAGGTACATTACGCTGGTGCTGCATCACTCACTACTGCCTTTTGCCTAGAAGCAATCCAGTTGTATGAAGACGCACGACAGATAGTTGAAGCCCGGCCTGTGCCGTCCCCCTATCAGCTGGTGAGTGAACGCATTTCAAAGCGAGTAATGACCATTGAACAAACTGATTTACGACGGGAAGTCCAGCTCTTGTGGAAGTCCATGTTAGCTCAGGATGCCGACAAAGAAATCGGCCTTTTACCATGGCTGGTTGCCGAAGCCGGCCAGTTAACTGTGGGTGAAAGCATCCTGGAACAGCTGGCTGCAGCTAATCTGTGGGGGTGGATGGCATATACCACCTACGACAATTTCTTTGATGAGCAGGCAACGCCCAAACAGTTACCGGCGGCTATTTTTTGCATGCGTCGGCTACTTGTGACCCTGCATGAGACATTGCCTCAGAACGCTGCATTCCAGCACACGGTTTCGACTATTTTAGAGCGGATGGACGCAGCAAACAGCTGGGAGTTGGCGCATTGCAGGGGCAAGTTCGAGGGCCAAAAACTTATTATTAAGCAGTTGCCAAATTATACGGATTACTGGCAATTAGCCGATCGTTCACTGGGCCATACTATTGCTGCTTTAGGTGTGCTACACGCTGCCGGTAAAGATATAAAGGCTTCCCAAATTAGGGCCGTAGAGACTGGTTTGCGGCATTATCTCATTGCGCGGCAACTGCATGATGACGCCCACGATTGGCAGGCGGACCTAGAGCTGGGACAAATTAATGCTGTGGCCGTTCGCGTGCTCCGGCGCTGGTCTCGGATGAACGGACGGTCCCTGACGGAAGGTATTGATCTTAGCAAAGAAGCTGAGCAATTACAGCGCATCATGTGGGAGCGGATAATTGTAACAGTTTGTGCGCAGGTTCAAGAACATTGCCAAGCAACACGCTCGGCGCTTACAGAGGCAGGTTTCACAACCACTTTAGCCGATCGCTTGCTCATCCGGCTGGAGCGTGGGGCCCGTGAAGCCCTTGCCGAACGTGAACAAACGCTGGCGTTTATTAAAGCCTTTTAGACCTGCAAGCTTTGCAACAGTTGTTCTAAAGCCTCTAGTCCTGCAGGGTTCATTGCGAGTTTTTTAAGGTAGCGTTTTGCCTTCGCGTGATAGTCAGTAATCTGTTTTTGGCTGGCCGTTTGCGCGCCGCAGTTCTCAAGAATTGTCACGACTTTGTGCATGTGGACATCACTCAATACTTTGTTCCCCAGCTGCATTTCCAACCACTGGCGATCTGCTTTAGCGGTGTGTGCAAGGGCATAGAGGAGCGGGTAGGTCACCTTTCCTTGCCGGAAGTCGCGGAACTTCGGGTGTGCATTAAAGGCGGTGTGATTCTGGAAGTAATCAGCATAATCATCAACGAGTTGATACAAAGTCCCGCAAGCTCGGGCAAACTGGTCTATGTGCTGTCGTTCGGTAGCGGGCAAATCTAGTAGCTCGGCAGCACATTGCATGGGCAGATTAATACTGTAGAGTGCCGTCTTTAATTCATTTGTCTGGAGTAAATGCGCTTTAGTAATTGGAGTATTGAGCGAGGTGAGATTTAAAATATCTAGCTGCTGGCCATCGTGGACACCAATGTTGGTGGCTTGGATGATCCGCAGTAGCGCAACTTTTTTAGTATCAGAGAGGGTGGGGTGGTTCAGGATAGCTTGGCAGGCGAAGGTAAAAAGCAAGTTGCCAGCGAGCAGTGCCATGGATGAGGGGATATCGCTATCCGGAAAATCCTGCTGGTAAAATCCGAGCATATTGGGGCCGTCATAGCGCACTGTGTCTTGATCCATGATATCGTCATGTACGAGTAGAAACTGGTGATGTAGCTCTAGAGCGACTCCCGCATCCAGAAGGATGTCTGGCGCGGTTCCCCCATAGGCCATATAAGTGGTGCGCAAGAGTTGTGGACGGGAGCGTTTGCCGGCACGCAACACGAGTGCTTGCAGACGTTCCAATAAAAGTTTGGCTTCTGGTGTGGGTGCTAGTGCCTGCTGTTGTTCGAAGACCGTTCGCAAGCGAGCTTCGAGTGCTTCAGTAAAATCGTTAGAAGTTTTTTTCACTTAGTTCTTTCTATGGGCGAGATTCAGTAAGGTGGGGTTGTCGAGCAAAAGCCGTAACTGATCTTTGGCCCACCAAGACCACGTCTGATTATCGGCTTCTAGTGTGTGCACGTACTCCTCCCAACCTAGCCACCGGTAATCGGCTACTTCAGCCGGATTTGGTCGCGGCTCAGTATTAGATTGGGCGATGAAAATTGGGCAAAATTCATGCTCAATAATGCTGTTAAAAGGTGGCGTTTGGTACGTATAGTCTGATACCAGACAGACCAAATCGTGGCATTCCATACCGAGTTCTTCCCGCAAGCGACGGTTAATTGCTGCTTCTAGGGTTTCATCGGGCAAGGGGTGTCCACAGATACTATTCGACCAAACACCAGGCCAAACTTTTTTGGCGAGAGCGCGGCGACTGGTGAGTAGCTCGCCTCGAGAGTTAAAAATGTAGCAGGAGAAGGCTAGATGCAAGCGCGTGCTGGCGGTGTGTGCTTCCAGCTTTGACATAGTCTCGCCGGTGGGCTGCCCATGCTCATCTACAAAAACAATGAGTTCGGAAGTGTCACTGTAGGTTACAGGACTATCCAGCACGATGTTAGGCTGTCCACTGCCGATACTTGGCGAGCAAATTATCTGTGGAGCTATCAAAGCCATCAGCATTTGCTTCCCCAGTTACGGCTCCAAGAATATCTTTGGCTAAGACTTTGCCGAGCTCTACACCCCATTGGTCAAATGAGTTAATGTTCCAAATGACGCCCTGGACAAATATCTTATGTTCGTACAAGGCAATTAACTCACCAAGAGTCTTCGGGGTGAGTTGTGGCAGCAGCAGCGTATTGCTCGGGTGATTACCTGCAAACGTTTTGTGAGGTACAAGCTCGTCGGCTACGCCTTCTGCCCTGACTTCTTCAGCGGTTTTACCAAACGCGAGGGCCTTGCTTTGCGCAAACAGGTTGGCCATGAGTTTGGCGTGATGTTCGCCGACAGCGTGCAATGGTTTAGCAAAGCCAATAAAATCACACGGAATAAATTGGGTGCCTTGATGCAACAGCTGGTAGAAGGCATGCTGGCCATTAGTACCGGGTTCGCCCCAGATCACCGGACCGGTACGATAGTTTACAAACGCGCCTTGCTTGTCGACGGACTTGCCATTGCTTTCCATGTTGCCTTGTTGGAAGTAGGCAGGGAAGCGGTGCAGGTACTGTTCATAAGGCAAGATTGCTTCGGACGCGGCACCAAAGAAGTTGCCGTACCAAACGCCTAGCAATGCCAAAATTACAGGGAGGTTTTGTTCCAGCGGAGCGGTGCGGAAGTGCTGGTCCATCTCGTAGTACCCAGTGAGGAGCTCGTGGAAATTGTCGGGCCCGATAGCTACCATAATACTCAAGCCAATTGCGCTCGTAAGCGAGTAGCGGCCGCCAACCCAGTCCCAGAATGCAAACATATTGTTGGTATCGATACCGAAGGCTTTTACCTCCTCGGCATTTGTGGAGAGAGCTACAAAATGCTTAGCCACAGCCGCGTTATCACCACCCAAAGCGTTTACAAGCCAGTCTCGGGCGGTGCGAGCATTGGTCATAGTTTCGTCGGTAGTGAATGTCTTACTGGCGATAATGAAGAGCGTTTCGGCCGGATCAAGATCTTTGGTGGCTTCCACAAAATGTGTGCCATCAATGTTGGAGACAAATCGTATGGTAAGGTCTGGCTGAGTATAAAACTTCAAAGCCTCAGTGACCATTACCGGCCCGAGATCAGAGCCACCAATACCAATATTCACAATGTTTTTGATCGGCCTTCCAGTGTGCCCTAGCCAGCTCCTACTGCGCACCAGGTCCGCAAATTCGGCCATTTTACTGAGAACAGTCCGGACTTCGGGCATGACATCTTCGCCATCGACAACAATTGGCGTGTCACCTTGGTTGCGGAGTGCCACATGTAATACGGCTCGGTTCTCGGTGGTATTAATCTTCTCACCGGCAAACATGGCATCACGAGTTTGCTCGACATTTCTCGCTTTCGCAAGTGCGAATAATAGTTGCATAGTCTCTTCGGTCACGCGGTTTTTTGAGTAATCGGCAAAAATATCACCAGCTTGGAGACTAAAATGCGTAGCGCGCTCTGGGTCAGCTGCAAAGAGTTCGCGCAAATGTCGATCCTTGAGCTGTTCGTAGTGAGTCTCAAGGTTGTGCCATGCGGGAAGATCGGTCAGGCTCATGACGCGGCCGGGTCAGCAACTTGCTTAAATTTCTCAACCAAGAACTTAATGTCTTCGGTGGTGTGCGCGGCGGAAATCTGCACACGGATGCGAGCTTTGCCCTGCGGTACGACGGGATACGAGAAGCTAACGGCAAAAATCCCTTCGTCAAACAGCTTGGCAGCGGTCTTGACTGACATTTCTTCGCTGAAGAAGATTGGGGTAATGGGGTGTTCGCTGTCCGAGACGTTGAAGCCGGCGGCCTTCATTTCCTCACGGAAGAGACGAACATTGGCAAACAAGGTTTCTCGCAGCTCAGGGTGCTGGTCTACGTAGTCCATCGCAAACAGGGCGGCGCCAGCAATACCAGAGTCGAGTGAGTTGGAGAACAAGCTCGTACGAGAACGCTGCTGCAAATATTCGGCAGCTTCTTTGCGGGTAGCAATGTACGCACCACCAGCACCACCAAGCGCCTTACCGTAGGTGCCGGTAATAAAGTCAACACGGTCGGTTGTACCAGTGTGCTCCATCGTGCCGCGGCTGGTTGCACCCAATACGCCTACGCCATGCGCATCATCTACCATGACTAGTGCGCCGTACTTGTCAGCCAAGTCGCAAATTTCCTTCATGGGAGCGATGTGTCCGTCCATCGAGAATACGCCATCGGTGGCAATCACTTTCAGACGCTTATCTGCGACTGTCTTGAGCTTTTCTTCCAGATCAGCCATGTCCATGTGCTTATAAATGAGCCGTTCACTCTTGGTTAGACGGACGGCATCAATAATAGAAGCGTGGTTTAGCTCGTCGCTAATAATGGCGTCTTCTGGCCCAAAGAAAGTCTGGAACAATCCCACGTTGGCCATAAAGCACGAGCTATAGGTTAGGCAAGCCTCAGTACCCAAGAATTCGGCGGTTTTCTTCTCTAGGTCTTTGTGAATCTGCTGCGTACCACAGATAAAGCGAACTGATGCGACACCAAAACCCCAGCGCTCGAGCGCTTTGTCGGAAGCTTCGGCTAATTCTGGGCGACCGGAAAGACCAAGGTAGTTGTTTGAGCAAAAGTTAAGGAGTTTCTTGCCATCAATGGTAATTTCGCGGCCCTGCGGTGATTGCAGCACACGCTCTTCTTTGTACAAGGATTGGTCGCGAATGCTTTGCAGCTCCCCGACGAGAATGTTTTGTAGGTCAGTATACATGGGCAGGTCCCTCCTTCAAGCTTAGCTCTATTGTAGTACAAAAATATCGATGAAAGGTGCAAAAAAGCGCTGGCGGGCTAAAACTAAAACTTAAACACCAGCTTTGGCTTGGCGTTCATTTGCTGCTCAAAATGTTCAGGGTTAAATTCGCTAAGCGGCACAATGGTGTCCTGGCCACCGTTGAGGATGACATTCCAGACTTTGTCCTGGATACCGTTGCTGTGGTTGGACAGCACGCGCTGCGTGGTTTGCCAAGTCTTAAAGATTTCACGCCCGATAATGCAGTGAATAGTTACACCGCGAGTAATGAGTCTTGAGAAGCTAGGAATGGTTAGATCGCCATCTTTAACTCCAAATAGGACAACTTGACCACCGCGTCGTACGGAGTCAATCGTATTGTTGATGGATGATTGGGGGCCTGCCATTTCCAGAGCCACGTCGACGCCCTTGCCATAGGTAAGCTCCATAATGCGGGCAATGACTTCGGAGTCGCCTTCCCAGCTTTGTTCTTTGTGCTTTGGTTCGATGAGGATTGTTTCGTCGGCACCAAGCTGCTTAGCCATTTCAAGGTTTGCCGGGTTTACGTCGGCCATGATAACTTTGGCGGCACCAAAGTTTTGGGCAAGCAGCAGGGCAAACAACCCAATTGGGCCGCAGCCGAAGATGGCAACACGCTGGCCACGGACATCTACCTTAGTAAGGGCGTGGACGGCATTACCGAAGGGATCAAAGATAGCAGCAACTTCTGGGCGTACGCGCGTTTCGTCGATAGACCAGAGGTTCTTAGCCGGCAGTTTCACATATTCGGCAAATACGCCATCGATGCTGATGCCCAGGATAGCTTCGTTCATGCACACATTGGCCTCACCAATGCGGCACTGATAGCAGCGACCGCAGGTGACATGCGAGTCACCGGTTACCAGGCTGCCGACTTCAATCTTGGCTTGGTTGAGTGGATCAGGGTCGGAATACAAGCTGCTCACCATGGAGCCAGCGGCAACAATCTCACCCAAAAACTCATGTCCGACAATCCGCTGGGTTTTGCCCTCGCGCTCGAGGCTGTCGTGGAACAAATCCTTAAACGCTGCGCGGTACCAGAGGCCACGGTCGGAGCCACAAACGCCGGCGTACTTCATCTTCAGAATGACTGAGCTGGCATCGGCTGGATTATTCGCTTCGTCCAGCTCGGGCATGGGCAGGTCAACTTTAGTAAAGCCGCGGGACTGCTCCCACGGTTGGTTGGCAATATCAATAACAAGTCCTTGCATACTTCTAGTGTACCGGTCTGACAGCCCGCAAGCAAATCACCCCATAGGGAGATTATTGACATAGTTTAATAATATGTTAGATTATAGATAATGACTCATAGTACGTTAGATATCCCCCACATGCTCAAAGGTTTTAGCGCTGACCAAGCTATAGACTTTGCACATGCTAACTTTGACGACCTGAGTTTACGCACTAGGGTAACAAGGGAATTTAGAGATGCGCAAATCCCGGCCGTACTTGAAGTGTTACGCCAGGACGCACAACTCGCAGTTATCACTGGGCGTACCGGAATAGTCCATGGCCAACTAATAGGACTGACGGCGTTACGGGATCAGGGCAAGATTGATCAGTTGCTGCCCAGCTCTGTTGACACCCCCAGAGAATTTGCTCGACAATTAGCCCGTTCCCAGCCCTTACATATTCAGCTTTGCCGAGAGCAAATTGCACGACACTGTGGCGAATATGCGCAGTTCATGGATCACCTCGTAGAAAGACACGCTGCCCCTGATAAACAATTACCCTTTGCCACTGGTCTCGTGGAGGCATATAGAATAGCAAATCAGCATCTGCATGTGGCTCGAATTCTTGCTAACTAGGCTTCCAGCTTAAAGCGCCAGAACAGTTGTCGTAAAAATCATTAAAGTGCTGCATGAGCTCACGGAGAGCTGGTGCGGGTTCACCAAATTCGTGGTCATCTATTTGGCGGATGGGCATGATTTTGCTGGAGGTGCTGGTGAGGAAAGCAGCATCATATTGTTCCAAACTGTTGCGAGGAATTACTTGCTCCAACACCCTAAAACCTTGCCGCTCGGCAACTTGCAAAACAGCTTGGCGCATTACTCCAGCCAGAATGCTGTCCTGAGGGGCGCCGATGATAGTTTTATCCTGCAATACGAAGAAGTTTGTACGGGTGCCTTCGCGGAGAGTATCTGAACCATCAAGTAACAGGGCATCGTAGGCTCCAGCTGTTTGCGCTGCTTTATAGGCGAGATAGCTCGGCAACATATTAAGAGTTTTGGCAGTTGGGTAGGCACGCTCCAGGCGAGTAGTAATGCAGACTGCACCATCCCGGTATAATTTGCGATCTGGGAAGTGCGGGTTCAGCGACAGAATGTACAGCGTAGCTTCCTCGCGACCGGCGCCACCAATTAATAAAATTTTGAGATTTGCGGTTGTTAGCTGATTGGCTTCAATCAAGGCGGTGACATTTTTGGCCACAAAAGCTTCATCAAAAGGATGATCTAGCGTAATAACCTCAGCCGAGTGCATGAGCCGGCCATAGTGTTGCTCGGCAAAATAGGGGATGCCCTGGTGCACCCGGATAGTCTCGTATACGCCGTAACCGTAGCTATAGGCAATGTTATCTAGCGGCACCACTGCCTGACTGACGGGCAACAGCTCACCATTGCGCGAAAAATACTGCTCACTCATGCTGGCATTATACCTAAGTTACGCCGTCTTCACCTTAGCCAAATCGGTGGCGAGCTGTTTAAACTTTTCTTCGTCTACAAGTGTGGGACGAGATTCGCGGGCTCCCTCCCAGTAGACTGCTGGACTATACACTTCAAAAATATGTGCATACTGGACCTCACCAGCGACAATGGTTACGAGAACGACAGTGCAAGGGCCGTCGATCCCAAAGAATTTGCTCAATTCTGGGGTCACTTCAATCCGTCGCACCGATTGCTCCCGACGCTCAAATGGCAAACTCTGGCTGCGGAAGGCTTTGCCCATCGACATCCCGCCGCGCATTAATTTTTCGACCTCTGGGAATAAGCCCACGGTCTCGGCAACAAAGCTCACGGCAGAGAGCTCCAAATTTTGGCCAGTAGCTACCGTGTAAGTTCGGCTCAGGCGGTAGAACAGGTTTTGTTTCAACACTTCCAGTTCTGTCGGCCCAAATTGTGCTTCGAGTATGTCGCTGGAAAGCCCCATGGTTTTATCCAAGTATCAGCGGTTGGGCTGGGAGTTTGCGCCGTTCTTGCAGATAGGTCATGGCATAGAACAAACAAGAACTAAACTCGGGCGAGATTACATCGTCCAAGCCACGAATGTTCGAGAACATGTCGCCGCGAAATTCCATGCTCCACTCAGCTTTTTTAAACGCCGCTTTCAGTTCCTTGTCGCTCATTTCTTCCATCACGGTCAGATAGAAGAATTGCGGGTGACCACCCCGGCTCAACTCGCGCAAAAAGGCTAACGGAATAACCTGACTACGTTGCTGACGACCCAGCTCATCCATATCTAGGCCGGTTTCTTCGCGGATTTCCCGCTTAATCTCACTCGTCACGTGTGCTACTAAATCTGTGATGTCGGCTTGGGGTGATTCTACGGTGCCACCAACTGAGGCCAACATGCCAGAGAAAATGCCAATCCTCTTGTGCCGGGGCATCATGTGGAAATACCAATACCCATGGCTGCGGAAAGCTAGAACCGTGGAAACGCCGATATTATTGACCATCTGCGACTGATTGAGTGGGCGCAACTGATTATCGTCGCCCAGGTCTTCCAGCCGCATAGTAGTGAGCACGTCGTCGTCCAGTGGATAGTCGAGACTTAAGGTGGTGCGTACCTCGTCAAAGTAGTGGCTGCGTTGCAGCTTCACACTATATTTGCCATCGGCTTGTTTTTGAAGATCGGCGACGCGCAGGGTAGGGCCATTCGTGATGTGTGGGTGCTCGGCTTGATAGGCAGTGAAGAGGTCATTGGTACGAGCCTCAATCTCGGCGGGCAGCTGATATTCGGTGAGCGGGCCATCCACACTAATGGTAGCGCCAGGCTCATCAATGAAGTTCACTAGCTCATAGTAGGGCAGTTCTAGGCCGCGCGTCTGATCTTGAAACTGCAACTCCAAGCTTTTGCGCTGGCCGTTGTAGTACTGAAAAGCAGCGTTGTAATCCACAAAGCTCGTCCTGGGCAAACCGATTTGGCTGCGGTTAAAAAGCAGGAGGTCAATAAAGTCTTCGCGGTAAAAGAAACGGCTCCGGGCATACTGGTAGTGGTCGGACACAACTTTCCAGTTGCTCTTAATGTCATGTACTAACTGGCTAATATCTTGATACATATCCTTAATGCTAGCGTAAGTTTGTACAAAGATAAACAAAAATACCAAAAGCGCTTGACAACCTATTAGGCAGAGAGTAACATTTAACCATATGGTTGAATATGCATTATCACTAGACGGAATATTTGGCTCGTTGGCAGACCCTACCCGGCGCGATATCTTGGCGCGACTGCAGTTAGGGCAGCTGAACGTGAGCGAAATTGCCGCACCGTACGATATGTCACTGGCAGCCGTGAGCAAACACCTTAAGATTTTGGAACAGACGAAATTAATTATGAAAAGGAGGCGGGGCAAAGAGCAGGTCGTTTCACTGCAACCCGATGCGATGATGCAAGCAGCAGATTACTTTAAACAGTACCAGCAAATGTGGGCTGATAGGTTCGATCGTTTAGAAATGTATTTAAATGAGGAGGAATAATATGGCACAAATGAACGTAATTAAGGACGCCGAGAACAAAACATTAATCTTTGAACGCGTATTTCCTGCATCTCGCGAGCGAGTGTGGGCTGCCTGGACCAACGCTGAGCAAATTGCCAAGTGGTGGGGTCCGCGCGGCTGGACCACTGCGGTTAAGGAATTTGATTTTAAACCAGGCGGCCACTTGCTGTACAGCATGACGTGCAACGATCCGGATCAGGGCGACTTTTACGGTCAGACCCACTGGGCCAAGAGTGTCTACGAAGTGATTGATGAGGCAAACTCATTTGAGTATCAAGACTACTTTACTGACGAAAATGGCACAGCAAACGAGGAAATGCCCACCATGACTATCCACATGGAATTTACCGAAACGCCCGACGGCACCAAGGTATCCTCTAAGACGATCTTCCCAACCCAAGAAGCCTACGAGCAAACTGTGGCTATGGGTGTTGTGGAAGGTGTGGGCCAGACTTGGGATCGTTTGGAAGAATTACTGGGCAAGGAGGCTTAGGATATGCAACTAAGTGTTACGCCAGGCAGTTTTACTTTAGAACGAACTTTTAAAGCGCCCGTGGGTCGAGTGTACGAGGCCTTTGCGGAAAAGTCTGCTAAAGAAAAGTGGTTTCACGGTCCAGACGATTCACCAGATCAGCACGAGCTGGACTTCCAGGTTGGCGGCCGTGAGACCAATGAGGGTAAGTTCCATGATGGTACGACGCACAGTTTCGAAGCGCTGTATTACGACATTGTGCCCGAAGAACGCATCATTTACACCTACGAGATGCATATAGAAGGTAAGCTGATCTCGGTATCCTTGGCTACAATTGAATTTACGACCGACGGTGAGCGCACGCATCTAAAGTTGAGCGAAAGCGGTGTGTTCTTGGATGGTTTTGATAAGCCGGAAGTTCGACAGCGAGGCACCGAAGAATTGCTGAATGCCTTGGCAGCAAGTGTAGAATAGGTAAAACGAAGGAGGATTATGCAGAAAGCTCTAGAGAAGTTAGGAAAACAGAAACCGAAAGTCTATGCCCACCGTTGGGCGGCCTTGTACGTCTTGTGTGGGGGCACCCTAATGATTGTGCTCGATACTACCATTGTTAATGTAGCGCTGCCTTCGATTCGTCAGGCACTGCACTTTTCTGAGGCGCAGCTGGCATGGGTGGTGAATGCATACCTCCTAACATTTGGCGGTTTTCTGCTGCTGGGCGGCCGTCTGGGTGACCTCTTCGGCCACCGCAAATTATTTTTGACAGGGCTGGCGCTGTTTACGGCTGCGTCGGTGGCGTGTGGACTTTCCCAGTCGCAGGCGCTCTTGATAATTGCCCGAGCTATCCAGGGGTTGGGTGGTGCAGTGGTGTCGGCAGTAGGACTATCGCTGACCATGGATCTGTTTACTGAGCCTGGTGAACGAGCCAAAGCGATGGGAATCTTTGGCTTTGTGGCGTCTGGTGGCGGTAGTGTGGGCGTATTGCTGGGCGGTATTCTGACGGATGCGCTCAACTGGCACTGGATCTTTCTAGTCAACGTACCCGTGGGCGTAGCAGTGTATCTGCTGGCACGCAAATATCTACCGAATATCCCCGGTGATGTCGCGGCACGCAAGCACTTGGATGTCGCAGGGGCAATCACAGTGACGACTTCATTGCTGGCTGCAACCTACGCGATTGTAAATGGCAATACGTCCGGCTGGACATCGTTCCAAACGCTTGGCCTACTCGGATTATCTGCAGTGCTCCTTGGCGTATTCGTGCGCATTGAATCAAGAATGAAGCACCCGCTTATTCCTCTCGGTCTGTTCAAAATCCGCAATGTAGCTTTCGCAAATATGATCGGGGTATTATGGGCTGCCGCCATGTTTGCCTGGTTCTTTATCTCGGCACTGTATATGCAGCTGGTGTTGGGTTATAACCCACTGCACGTGGGCCTGGCATTTTTGCCGGCGAACCTCATTATGGCGGTGTTCTCCATTAGTTTGTCGGCGAAGCTGGTGATGCGCTATGGCATCAAGAAGCCGCTGGCTATTGGTTTAACAATTGCCGCGGTAGGTATGGTACTCTTCGCACGCGCGCCAGTTGGTGGGCGTTTTGTCACTGACATTTTGCCAAGCATGCTGCTCTTGGGTATTGGTGCGGGTATGGCCTTTAATCCGGTGCTTTTGGCAGCTATGAATGATGTACCGCAGCACGAGTCTGGACTAGCTTCTGGTATTGTGAACACTTCGTTCATGATGGGTGGCGCGCTCGGCTTAGCAATCTTAGCAAGCTTATCTGCGGCCAAAACTAAGGCGCTCTTGCCGAGCAGTGCTTCGCCGCTTCATGCATTAACCGGCGGGTACCATGCAGCATTCATCGCCGGTGGTATATTTGCAGCTTTGGCGGCGCTCATCGGTGGGACCTTGCTGGTCATTAAGAAAACAAGCATGGCCCATGGCATGGAGCCGGCACCCGAACAAGTAACTGCCTAACTAATTAAAGGAGAAAATTATGACCAAAATTACCCCATTTTTGTGGTTCGAACAAAACGCCGGCGAGGCTATGGAATTCTACAAATCGGTCTTTAAGGATGGCAAGATTGGCGAAGTGCACAAATTTGGCGATGAGGTGCCAGGGCCCAAAGGTGAAGTCATGACAGGTACATTCACCATTTGCGGTCAGGAATTCATGGTACTGAATGGCGGACCAAATGGTGACCAATCGAAGTTTACGGAAGCCATATCGTTCTTTGTAACGGTTGATACGCAGGAAGAAATAGACTACTACTGGGAAGCCCTCACGGCTGATGGTGGCAAGCCAGGTCCCTGCGGATGGCTTAAGGATAAGTATGGCGTGAGTTGGCAGATCGTGCCGGCACGTATGACCGAACTCTTCAGTGATCCCGACCCAGCACGGACACAGCGCGCTGTACAAGCTATGCTGCAGATGGGAAAGCTGGACATTGCCGAGCTGGAACGCGCCGCCAACGGCTAGTTGGTATGGTGATCATCTTCCCCAAGTTTGTCGAGTAGTTCGGACAGTTCTTTCGTGGATAATTTGCCGCAATCGATATTGCGCTCCAGCGCTATAATATAGCCCTGGAGCACCCGCTTTATACGTAAAGCATCTTCGCGCCAAAAAAGTCCAATATTGTAGGGCTTCTCTGAGTTTAATATGCGGCTCATAACCTTGACGGTACCAAAAATTGGACCGACGGTAGCAGTGGCATTAAGAATATCGGTCACATTGATGCTGGTAACTTCCGCGCTACGCCAAAACGTGCGCTTGGTGACCGTTAACTTAGCCCGATCTACCGTGACGGTATCAGGGAAAATGGTCATGGTTGTTTTGGCTGTCGTCAGAATGTCGTTGGAACCTACTATGGCTTCGCGGAGTTCTTTGCGCACTTCTTGCGGTGTTTGTTCACGAATCTCGCCTTCGACTTCGGGTGGTGGTGACTTCTGGTTAGTCACACTGGGTTGCTCTGCCATAGCCGCCTCCTCAGTTAGTAGTTCTAGTATAGAGGGGTTTGCCAGCGAATGAAGTTGAAAATTTTACCGTCAATGCTGGGCAGCATCCAGCATAAGCTGGTGCAGCTTGCGGACAGTATTGATATTGCGCATCGTCATGAAAGCATACAGTGGGCCGCCAATCAGTCGCCTGGGAAGCCGTGACCTGGTTACGTGGACTCGGTCAACTCTCCAGACGAGTGAGCCGGGTACGTACTTGAGGTCCTCAATGTCTGCATTACTCCCTAGATCGTCACCGGCGGTCGCTTTGTCCGCCTCTGGCCATAAAAATATAATCTCACAGCGCATATTCCCGTCGGTCACCCAGGTGTCGGGTACTTGCTCGACTAGTGTGTGTACTTGCTCAAGATTGCGCAGCAGCACCGGTACGGGCAAGGCAAACGCACGCTGAATAGCAGCCTCAATAGACTTTGTGAGCTCAGGCGTATCATTGGAAGCTGCCTCAAAGACAATGTTGCCCGAATTAATAAACGTTTTTACCCGCGTGAAGCCGAGCTTTTCGAAGGTAGTCTTAAGCTTGGCCATTTCGACCTTGCCTTTGCCACCTACGTTCACGCCACGTAACAGCGCTACATAGATCATGTACGTACTATATCACCCGGTTAGCTTAGGCATGTAGCAGGAGTAGGACATGATATACCACGAATGCCGGCCAAACACAGGCCTTCAAAAAGGCGAGAATAATATTCCAAAAGCCGTCAACCTGCCCCACAAAATAGACGAGGGCACCGATCCAGGCTACAAAAAATACAAAACCTGCTGGACCTTTTTTGTTAATCACTTTTACCCGATTTTCTTTAGTCATATGAGATCTCCTCTACAGCTGAGTATACGCCCTTGCTCAACAGCCATCTATGATCGGGATCACGGTACCAAAAACTTATGGACGGGGAGGTGGTGTTTGCTGGCCAGCAGCGCCACCGCCATTGGTACTAGTGGTGGTTTGTTGCTGACCACCGCCCGCACCTGGTGTTTGAGTGGCAGTGGCCCGGAAGCAACTAACCGAGTACGGAAAGTCTTGAGTCATTACATAGTGGTACATGGTAACGGGTTTTTTATCGAGGGTGATTTGGCTGACGATGCCGTGGCACTCGTCTAGATCGTCAGTGGTGAGGACATTGTTGGTACCAACGGTAGGTCCGGTGATGGGAAAGCCGTCGAGCGCAAAACCAATGACCGTGGAAACACTAATATCTTTAATGCAGGAGCTGAGCGTGTGGTAGTGGTACAGACCATCCTTTTCGGGGTGGCCATCGCAGTTGTCTTGGACTTCCCAAGCACCAGCATCGCGACCACCAGCATCAAAGCCATTAAACAACGCAACACCGGTAAGCATGACCCCGGATTGCCCGCCCATACAGTTGGGGTTGCCGTAGGTAGGCGTGGTAGGGAGACTGTAGGAAAGATTCTGGCTACTAATGGTGTTCGGGTTGCGGTCGTAGGCGTACGCTGCGTCAGTGCTGGCGATAGGAAAGACGCCTGTGGGATGGTCGGGTAAGTCATTGGTGGTGAGGGTTCGGGTGGTGCCACTGACGGTATTACTAAAGCTGGCTTGCCAGACTTTACTGCCGCTGACATGGGCTTTCTTGTTCAGATCGTACTGCGTGTTATTGTTGGTGAACCATGGGCCGCGTGTACCGGCACCGCCTTGATCGGTTTGCAGATTGTGGGCGTACTGTGTACAGGTGTACACGTACCCTTTCTTTGCGCCGGTAGTAGAGTATTTACCATCTCCTACGGGCAGTAATCCATTAGCATACTTGTTGCCGTAATTTTTGTTAGCATCGAGCTGTAAACCAGTGGTAGTAGTGGCGGTAGTGTTTAACTTGGTTGTTGCTGTGGTTGGAGTCGTGGAAGTGGCAGCTTTGTGTTGCGGGTGCAATCCCTTATTAATTTGGGCATAGGTGTAGTACACGCACGCACCGATGACTATGACCATAAAAATACTGAGAGCCACACGTCCTGCGCGCCGCTTGCGAGGCGTGGCGGGAGCTTCACTGGTTGTGTCCAGCGAGTCGTATTTGATAGCGTGTTCTGGTTGGGGAGTTGGGGTTGTCGCTTCTGGTTCAGAATCGGAATTATTCTGGCCGGAAGTACCGAAATAATCAGGATCACTCATACTGCTAACAGTTTAGCATAAGCATTTGGGTGAAAATCAAGCAAGAATTTAGAATGAAGAATCGTCGGGTGGGCGGAACGGTGATTTGAGCGATTTCGGGCTTCGACGTTCGGTTCGAGCGACCACCCGGCCACGAATAAAGAGAAATAAAACTAGCACGATTAAACTTAAAATAAAGGCTGAAGCGGCCAAAACAACAAGGATGCGGCTAGACACAGAAAAGAGCATACGCTCAGCTTAGCAGGAGTCGAAGCTAAGTAATGTAAGAAGTTATACTTTGTGACAAATATTACTGCTCAGCAGCTTGGGCGCTCTCGATAAGTTTTGAACCGCCGCGTTCTTTCCAGCGGTCGAAAGTTGGACTGCTCCCGTTATGCCGCTCGCGCCACATATTGAATGCATCACGACTGTACACTACTGTCTGCGTGTCAGCCAGGCCTTTGCCCTGCTCGAGGTTATTAGCTGCACCCGGGCCACCATTGTAGGCGGCAGCCACTAACTCCACGGTGTTGGTCCAGGTGGGGCCTTGTTGCGCCGTGCCAAACTGATCGCGCAAGAAAGCCAGGTACGCTGTACCAAATTCGATACTGGTCTGCGGATTGCTCAGGTCATAGTGATCAACCGGCTGCTTAAGATACTTGCTGGCAATATCTCCGCCAGTAGCCTGGGTAATTTGCATAAGTCCTTTGGCTTCACCGCTGTCTGCCCCAGGATCGCCACCGGATTCCAGCGTCATAACTATGGCCACTAAATTCGGGTCTACATTGTACTTTTTAGCCATAGTGTTTATAGGTCCACTCCAATGCTTCACGGTGTCGGGAACCCAGGGTGCGGTAATCCCGGCGGCTTGGTACGGGAGAGGGACTTGCTTATCGTATACCAGGCGGCCAATACCCACACCAGCCAACGTCAGCACCACGCCAGTAACGAGAAAGAGTAAGTCACGTGGCTTGGGGGGACGGAGACGTGGGCGCTTCATACTTTTATGATAGCAGCATGTGGTTATGATTCCTGTAAAACAGACAGCACATTGCCGGATGGATCGGTAAACCAGGCAATGTCCGGACCCATCTGGTGTTCCAACCCGCGTAAAATGCCTTTATCATCCTGAGGCATCTGTGGATTGTTGTAGTGCTCAAACTTTACGCCGCGCTCGGTAAGTCCATCGACTGCGGCATCGATATCTTTTACCACAAAGTTCAGAATTGTGTAAGTAGCAGGCTGGTGGTCCGGCTTGTCATAAACAAACACTTCATGACCCCCAAACAGCTGGAGATGCAGACCCATGTCATCTTCTTTTACTTTGACTCCGAGTACCTCACTGTAAAATTGCTTCGCCTCGGCTAAGTCGCGAACCGAAAAGCCACTAAAGGCTGGTGCTTCTTCTAACATATCTTCCTCCTTATAGCTTTAATTATATGCTCACCACACAATAAGGTTGGTGAGCGGCTGGAATGTCTGAGGATCGATGACATACACCAGGTAATTTTGTAGTTGAGGATTTAAGAGCTGCATGGCACGCGAGGGCTTCACGACGAGGAGATTCTGGTCCAATAATAACTCTTCGATGGTGCCTGCGATTTTCTTACGTTTCACCTGTCCCCCGCGGTAGCCGGTGTTTGGGTCAAACCAGACGGATTCCACTGGAGCATCTTTGTAGTTCAGCGGCAATACTGCGACTTTGTGACCAATATACTGAGTGCGAGTTCGTGCGATCAGCTCACCCAATTGCTGGACGTTCAGCGATTCGAGTTGTTGGGCCTGTACTTTCTTGATGTGCGCATCCAAACTTTCGAGGCTGAGGTTTGGTTGTTGTCCGGGTGTAATGGTGCCAGGGTTAAGGTACCCCGTGCGACCGAGTGCGTTTAGTTCATCCATAAGTGCTGATTCTGAACGCTCCGCTTCGTATTTAGCGGCCTGCGCGATAGCCTGTGATGTCAGCACGGTTTGAAAATTTGCTATCAGCAAGTCACCCGAGACGGGTTGTGATGAGTCGTCAGCCATACATTTACTTTACCAGAGGAAGGCAAAACAGTGGTGTATATGGTGCATATAGGACCTCTTGCCAAACTAAGGTACAATACTGCTTATGGATACCGCGACAACCTCTCGCAAAATAGTTATTGTTGAAGATAACGCCAGCTTAGCTGAAATATATAAGACCCGCCTGGAGATTCTTGGCTACACCTGCTACATCGGTTACAACGGCATTACCGCGCTGTACTTTATCCAAAAGGAACTTCCTGATCTCGTGCTCATGGATCTGATGATCCCTGACATTAGCGGGGCTGAAGTACTAGAAACCATGCGTCGTAGTAACTGGGGCAAAAACATCAAAGTACTGGTTATTTCTAACTTGAACGAAACAGATGCACCACCTAATTTGCGCCAACTCGGCATCGAGGGCTATATCGTCAAGGCCAATATGACCAATGATGACTTGGACCAGTACGTCAGCAAAGCACTGAGTGCTCCTTCGTCAGCAGCCGCTCCTGCTACACCCCCCTCTGAGCCGGCAGCTCCTGCCGCCGCCTAGCCGCTTGAAAAGAATTAGCATTGATCATTTTGCCGTAAGCGATTTCCTGCTATAGTACCTCGTAAGATGGGTGGTTTTCTTAATGGGGTCAAGCGGTTCGTGCCCGACCGGCTGGTGAGGCTGAATTGGCTGCGCTGGACACCGTGGTTGTTGGTTGTGGCAATCGTTGGTGTAGTGGCGCTTACGGGGCTGGCCCGTCACGAAGCTCAAGGGCGTGGAAGCGATCATGCAGGACAAGCCTTTGCCGACCAGACTGCTGCCATTACTCAAGCTATTAACAATGAAATGGTGAACTACGGCAATGTGCTGGCCGGGTTCCGCGGCCTCTATGTTTCAACCCATGGATTGAACTCCGCAAGCCTTGATAGTTATCAGCAGTCACTCAATATTGCCCAGAATTACCCGGGGCTGAGTGCGGTAAGTTTTGTAGCCGATCAAGGCGGTGCGCAAGAGCAGTTTATCGTAAAGTATACGGCGGGCAGTCAGGCCAGCGGTGCGGATTTGTCGACGGATACAGCGGTGCGTCAGGCGCTAGAACATGCTCGTGACAGCGGCCACCTGACTATCAGTGCGCCACTTAACAACAACCAGAGCATGAGTATTATCTTGCCCGTATACCAAACGCAGGTAACGCCCGAAACCCAAGCAGCACGGCAAAGCCAAGTGGTGGGCTTTATGAAAACGGACATTTCATTGGCTAGTTTCTTTGCCAATGCGTTTGGCGGGGGCGGTTTTAACGGAGTTACATTGCAGATTTATGATCGCCAAGCTGCCAGCAGTGCGGCCTTATACAGTCAGAACGTGCTTTTAACAGATAAAAATAGTACCTATCATCGGGAGCAAACGCTGACAGTCGGTGAGCGGTCGTGGCGACTCGTTGCTCGTGCACCTGCCAATTTTGTAGCGACTGACACAGGTGCCCATATCCAAACAGTAGTATGGCTGGTAGGCGGTGCTGTATTGGTGCTGCTCATAGCCTGCCTTATCGTGGACGCGGCAAATCGTCGATCGGTGGCGGCGCGGGCTAGTCGCCTCAACATGGATTTGAGTGACGAACACCAAAAAGCCCTGGCGCAACAAACTAAGAACGCTGCTATTTTAGCTAGCATTGCCGACGGCGTTTTTGCGCTAGACATGGACGGCAAAGTGATTTTGTTCAACAAAGCTGCCGCGGCGATTGTGGGCCGCAAGGATATCGAGGTACTTGGCAAGCATTTTACGGCTGTGTTGGAATTTAAGTCTGACAGCGACCAGCCGGCTGACAGATTCGTGCAACGAGCTCTGGATGGGGAAGTGGCCAGCGCACCACACACGACAGTACTTTTACTGGCAAACGGTCAAGAAGTGCCCGTGGCTACTACAGCCGCACCGATTCTGGATGAAGTAGGTAAGCAATTGGGTGTGATTGTTATCTTCCGAGACATCAGTCACGAACGAGAGCTGGAAAAATCCAAGACAGAGTTCGTTACCTTAGTGTCCCACCAGCTCCGGGCGCCACTGACTGCCATGCGCCTGTTTGTCGAGATGCTCCTGGACGAGCAAGCTGGATCCCTTACTGATAAGCAGCGAGACTATCTGGTAAAGGTTGAGCTTTCTACGGCTCGCATGATTGATTTAGTCGCCGATTTTCTCAACATCTCACGGATCGAGCTCGATAAACTAAAAATTGATCCTAACCTAACCCAGATAGAAGATTTGGTGGAACACGCCATCGAGGCTCTCCGCCCCTTGGCCACCCAAAAACAGTTAACGCTGAATTATGATAAGCCTTCGCTCCCACCCGTCGCCGTCGAAGCTAACTTGTACAACCAAATTGTGAATAATCTGGTTAATAATGCCATTCGCTATACGCCATCGGGCGGCTCAGTAACGGTGAGCCTCAAGCGTACTGATGAGGGATACTTGCTAGACGTCCAAGATACGGGTATTGGCATTCCGCAGACGGCCGGGGACAAATTGTTTGAGCGCTTTTATCGAGCCGATAACGCTAAGCGTGTCGAAGCCGAAGGTTCCGGGCTTGGGTTATATCTTGTCAAAAAGATTCTGGAGCTCAGTGGTGGTAAGGTGTGGTTTGATTCTGAAGAAGGTAAAGGCACGACCTTCCATGTACTGATTCCGCTGACCGGGATGTCACCGAAAGCAGGCGGCGCTACCCTTGAATCTTAACGACAGGTATAATGACCCATCATGGAGGAAGTGACACAGCCGGTTCTAGCTAAGTCCCGCAGGCGACCATCAACTAGGCTCATTGTCTGGGGTGTCGTGCTTATCTTGATGCTGAGCGTTAGCGGCTATTTCCTTTATCTTATTAGTCAGCCGGCGCAGGGTGTTGTGACGACCACGGTTACGACAACTGCGACAAAAGTGGTGCAATCGCCGCGCACAGTTCGCGGTAAGGCCACGAGCTTTAAATACCCTGCTGATATTCAGGCTGTGCAGCCGGATGTACTTGCCGTGGGGGATGTAGAGAAGTTTCTGTTTATTCGCTCCCAGCTGAGTGCTTGGAGCTTGGCAATCCAAGTAAAGCGCTTACCCAGCGGCAATTTGAGTGATGATAGCAGTTACAATTTGCGACGCCAAAACCCGGCGCAGTACAGTGAGCAACAAATGAAAATTAATGGACTGCCGGTGACGGTCATGTCCAATACAGCCTCCAGTGATAAAGTTGCTTTCTTATTGCATAACGGGCTGGTAGCAGAAGTAGCGGTGAGCGGTACTAGCAAAGATGACGCTCGTTCCGAAGCCGCATTTACGCTGGTCCTTAACAGCTGGGAGTGGCTACCTTAGCCAGGGCAGTGTTGCGCAATTAGTGCGCAATCTCTACACTGATACATAGGTTATGGTTAGATGGGGTCAGTTCTTCGCCAGTATTCCGCTGCTGATGGCAGCTTTTTCTTCTAGTGGCACGTATGAACTAAACAGCTATAACGTGGGCGGTGGAGGCACTAATAGTGCTTCATCCTCAACATATAGTTTGCAAGGCAATGTCGGCGAAGTGGGAGGTGATCCAACCTCTGGGAGTACCTACACGGTTAAATCCGGAGCGGTCCAAGAGGAGCAGGCGAATGTTCCGCCGGCGCCCACACTGAGCAATGGTGGCGGCACGTACTTTAACAAGCTGAATTTTATCATTAACACGGGCGGTAACCCGAGCGACACCAAATTTTCGGTCGCAGTCTCTACGACCAGCAACTTTACGGTAACCAATTATGTCCAAGCTGATGGTACCCTCAGCGGCACGCCAGTGTACCAAACGTACGCCCAGTGGGGGAGCGGTACCGGCACCTTGGCCACAGGTTTGGTGAGCAGTACGACCTACTGGTTCAAGGTAAATGCTGGCCAGGGCAAATTCACGTATTCCGCCTATGGTCCGTCCGCCTCACTGGCTACGGCCGGTGGCCCCACCCTTAGCTTCTCACTCAGCCCGGCCTCTGAAAACATGGGGAGCTTGCTAGCAAATACCGTGGTAACAAGCCCCTCCAGTCTCTCATTCACCTTCAGTACCAATGCCGGCAATGGCGGTACGGTGTATATGGCGGGCCAATTCACCGGTTTACGTAGCCCGAGCAGCAGTAACTACACCCTTGGCGTGAGCCAGCCCGGTGGCGATCTCTCTTCGCTCAGTGAAGGGTTTGGCTTAAAAGGATTAACTGCCAGCGCCCCCCTCAGTATCCAAACACCCTTTAATGGTACGGGTAATAATGTCGGGGCAATTACCACTACTTTTCAGCCAGTATTTGCGGCAACCAGTGCCGTCAACAGTGGTACAGCCACGGCAAATCTATTAGCCAAGTCGTCCATCGCCACGCCAAGCGCCACTGACTATCAGGATGTTCTGACCTTTGTCGCCGCCGCTGTGTTCTAAACTGATTTATACACAGATGTGTGTGATCTGGCCCACACCCGGCAGCCATCTATTGACACTACATGGTAAGGCGGTTATGCTAAAGCAAGATAAATTAAATAGGATTACCAAAACATGGGGAAAATAAACTTTAAAGGTGCCAAGCTGTTGCTGGTGGCGGCCTTGCTAGTAGTGGCAAATGTCGTATATCTAGTGCACCCTGCCTCAGCAGCTACATTAAGCAATACCTACCTGCGTCTCAATCGTATGGCGGCAGGCCAAGACAGCACCATGCGTTTGGTCTTTAAGACAGCTGGTGCCGGTGCAACAACCGTAGTTGTTAATATGAATGGCGCTGATGCCACGACCTGGACTGGTTCTAGTGGTACTGTCTCTACTACGCAAGCTGTGAGTGGTGTGAGTGGTTGTGATGTTTCGGCCACCGCATTGCCTGGTACCCTAGCTGCTTCCGGCTCTGGTAGCACCATCACCATTACTGGTGTGACTGCCTTGACAGCTACTACTACTTACTGTGTTGACTTCACTACTGCTACTTCTGTGCACAATGCAGTTGCTGGTGAGTACCACCCTACGGTTACTGTTGGTTCCGACTCTACTACTACCGCAGTTCGTACCGTCAGCAATGACCAAGTCGTTGTCTCTGCTACTGTACCACCTACCTTCAACCTTGCTTTGAGTGGTAACACTGACAGTTTTGCATCGAATCTGTCGAGTGGTTCTGTGAGTGTAACGACCGGTCGAACAGTAACGGTTAACACCAACGCCAAGAACGGCTGGTATGCATGGGCATATGACGGCAGTACTGGCATGGCCTCGGCATCTGCTTCACACACTATTCCGTCAATTACTCCTGGTACAGGTGCTACGTTGAGTGCGGGTACTGAAGGCTTCCTATTTGGTATTACCAGCATTACCCAGGGTTCTGGTGGTGGTACTACCTCAGGTGTTGCGGCATACAACTCTAACGGTACAACTACCGGTAGTGGCCTCGACGGCACAATTCGTCAAATTGCTTCTTCCAATGGAACTGCAAACGGAGCTGTACTGACTGTTAAGGAATTGGCGGCAATCTCGCCAACCACCCAGCCAGCTAGTGACTACACTGACACCATCACCATCATCGGTGCCGGCTACTTCTAGAACTTACACATTTGATATTACAGTAACATGAGGGTAAGAGTGGGCTATAATAGGCTTAATACTATGAGTTGGTCCACGAAAGTTATCCGCAGTTTGCTTCTGAGTCTAGTGCTAAGTACTCTGATGGCGAGTGGAATGGTTGCCCGTGCCGAGGCGGCAACGCCCACCACTCAGGATGCGGGGTTTAACCTCACTGCGTCTCCACTACCAATCGATCTCACTACCCAACCGGGTAAGGCGGTAAGTACAAATCTACGGATTGAAAACAGTGGGACCTCGCCCGTCAAAATCAAAGTCAGTTTACTTAAGTTTCGGGCTTCCAGTACCACTGGCCAGCCGGAATTACTCAAGCGTGGGCCCGGGGATGATTACTTCGACTGGGTGAGCTTTAGCAAAACGAGCTTTACTGCCCAACCTGGCGTTTGGAATGACGTGGGCATGACCATTACGCCGCCCAAAGACGCCGGCTTCGGCTACTACTATGCCGTGGTGTTCAGTCAGGATTCGCCTAAGAGCACGCCCACGACCGTAAGCGGCCAGTTGCATGGGGCTACGGCAACACTCGTCCTTTTGGACGTGAATGCTGCCGGCGAGAAACGTCAGCTTAGCGTCGAATCATTTACGGCTACTAAGAAAGTGTACGAATACCTCCCGGCTAGCTTTAACATCAAGATCAAAAACACGGGTAATGTGCATGTTATACCAACCGGTGACATTTTTATTAGTCGTGACCACACGCATAATCTAGCGGTTATCCCGGTAAACCCCAACGAAGGCAATACATTGCCGGGTAGCAGCCGGGTATTTTCTGCCGATTGGAGCGATGGGTTCCCCGTCTACGCCACAAAGCGCGATAATGGCCAAATAGTCTCAGACAAACAGGGTAATCCTATCATCAACCTCAAGTGGGACTTTAGTAAAACCGATAAATTTCGCTTTGGTAAGTATTACGCCCATTTGCTGTTGACCTATGACGATGGTACCAAGGACGTACCCATCGATGCCGAGGTGGCCTTCTGGGTTATTCCTTGGAAACTTATTTTCGTAGCAATGTTGATTCCGCTTATACCGGCGCTGGCGGTGTACTTTATTATGCGGCGCCGCGTGAAGAAGCTCAGGGGCAAGTCGACCAAATATGTGGCGCGTGAACATCACCAACGAGACCAGCAGTAGGCAACTGCAGCGTTGGCTGCTAGCTGGCATATGCGGCATAGCTCTGTGCCTGCTTTCGACGGTTCGGACCTATGCTGCTCCGCCCGCCAGCATTACGTATCAAGGTATTTCACTCACACCGGCGATAGTGCAAATCCCGTTGAAAGCCGGTGATGTAACGGCGAATTTTACCATTCAGGTGACCAATAATACCAAAGCCCCCCAGACGCTCGCGGTATCGTCACTGGATTTTCGCTCACTCAACGAAACGGGCGGCCTTACCTTCATAGGTAATGACGTAAACAACAAGCATGGTTTGGCTTCTTGGCTTGACGGTCCCACGCAGCCGGTCTCCGTTGCGCCCGGTGCAACAAACACCCTGAAATTCATGATCGAAAATCGCAGTGATCTAGCGCCGGGCGGTCATTATGCGGCTATTCTCTTCGAGGCCACGAACAGTGGGACAGGCAAGAGCGGTAATCACGTCGCACTGAATCAGGTAGTTTCCACGTTGGTGTTTGTTAGCAAATTGACGGCTGGAGCTAAGCCGGCTATTAGCTTTACGCACGCTTCGACAAACGGCAACCTATTCAAACGGCCCGACACCGCCAATATTGTCTTCCGTAACACCGGTAATTTACAGTCGATTCCCCGTGGATTAGTGGTCATTAGTTCCCCATTTTCGCATGAGCTGGAGCGGGGGATTATTAATACTGACTCATCTCTGTTACTGCCAGATGCAACCCGTTTGTACCAGGTCCCGTTGCATACGTCTGGCAACGGCTGGTGGCTGGGGCATTTCCACGGCCAGATCTCTTATCGTTACGGCGGCCAAAACCAGTTCCAAACGGCGAGGTTTAGCTTCTGGTACATCAACCCATTTATCGTCCTGTTTCTTGGGGTAATTGTTGTAGTTGGTGGCCTGAGTTGGCGCTATCGTCAGCCGGCCCGGAAGTACCTCCGGAAGCATGAGGACAAAGTTGTCCACATCCGCCTCACAAAGTAATTGCGCAACAGAGGCCAAACTGCTATGCTTAAGGTAATATGTATGGTGTATGGGGACGGAGGGTTGTCCTAACTATACTCACGGGTATAGGTAGTGTTGTTTCTCTCGCTCTTTTGACAGTCCCTACGGTGTCCGCGACCGCTGGTGTGAACAGCCAGCTGAGCTTTGCTGGCAAGATTGCTATGAAGTCCGACGGTACCAATGTGACCGACAATACCTACAACATGGAATTCAAAATCTACCAGGACGGTACTAACAACGGCACCGGTAGCACGCTCAAATGGACCGAAGATTTTCTAGTAACCGGTAGTACTGGTATGCCCAGCACCGGTGGTGTTACGCTTACCAACGGTACGTTCCAGGTTAACCTCGGTTCTATTTGTGCGCTCTCGGGCGGTACTTGTGGGGCCAAAACCAACACTGGCGTGGACTTTAACCAGCAAACACTCTGGCTTTCGGTACAAATTGGTAACACCTCTAGTTGTACGGTGACCTCATCAACTACGAGCTTTAACACCGGTTGTGGCGGCGACGGCGAAATGACGCCTTTTGTCCGTCTGACTTCTGCACCTTATGCCTTGAACTCCGATCTCCTTGACGGACTTAACGCTAGCGCGTTCGGCCAGCTGGCGTCTACTCAAACTTGGACCGGCGCTAATCTTATTTCAGTTACTAATACGGCCGCTTTTAAGGTACAAAATGCCTCTAATTTCGGCGTTTTCAATGTCAATACAAGCACTAACCAGGTCAACATTTATGATGGAACTGCCACACAAGGAAATCTCGCATTATCTTATAATGATGGCAGTTCGTCAGGTATTCTTGCCAGTTCGGCTGCACTCGTACTTAATTCCAACACCACCAATAGCGTTACTCTTGATAGTGGTACGACCGGTGCGGTGAATGTGGCCACTGGTGCCAATGCCAAAACAGCCACCATCGGTAACCAAACAGGGGCTACGGCGCTCAACCTAAAGTCTGGCACGGGGAATATCAACTTACAGCCGATTGCCGGCGGTAACGTCGTCTTTAGCGAAAGCGCAGGGAGCAACCTACAAATTACTGCGGCGGCACCACCAACCACCGACCAACTTGCTATTAGCAATGCCGGTCAAGGTGTTACAACTGCGGGCATAAATGGCTTGAGTGTTAATTATGTAGGGGGCGCGGCAGCGGTGGAATCGGCCGGAGAACGGATAGATCTTACCCCAGGAACTACTAGCGGCGGTACCTGGAATGGCTTGCGCATTGTTGCCAACGCTACTGGTGCAGTGAGTGGGGTAAACGTTAATGGCCTTAAGTTGGAAGGTCCAACCTCAAAAGGAGCGGGGAGTGAATACGGTCTAACTATTGATAGCAACTGGGATTCTGGACTAAATTTCGTCGCACAGACCACAAATCCATCTCCTCCGGCAGCCGGTAGCCTGGATGTCTATGTGAAGACTGTCGATGGTCGTGCCATGCTGAAGGCCATGGGGTCCAGCGGTGTTGATTATGTCTATCAGCCGAGCTTATTCCAGCAGAGTATCTTCCTTTGCGTGCAATCGTCGACTACTGCTTTGGCAGGCCAAGGTGGCCCATGTACAGCCGTTGCTAGCACGACAACAGCAGTAACTACTACCCAGAACACCGGAGTCGCTGTGCAGTACTCAACCTCTACAACTGCTGGTAATGCGGCGGGAGTATGGCAAACAGTATCAAATTATTACCGAGGAACTGTTACTAATGGCTCGAATGGTTTCTTCTACTTCACGCGTTTTTACCTCCCTGACGCAAGTTATGGAAGCGGTGCCACGGGTACGCGTGTATTTGCTGGCTTATCCAACCAGACAACAAGCACTACAATGACCGGCGGTGATAACCCGGCTGGTAACTACGCTGGCATTCAATACTCTACTAACCGTGGAGATACTAACTGGATGTGCGTAACCAAAGATGGTACCACTCAGTCTACTCCAGTAAGCACAGGTGTCGCATTCGCGGCTCAGAAACAATATGATGTATATGTATATACACCCCCTCTTGGCACAACAGTCTACATGCGCATCGATAATAATACCGATGGTACAACAGGTGAGTGCACTAGCAGTGCGAACTTACCAACAGCTGCAACTGCTCTCCGGCCAGAGGTATTCCTGGGCACGCTTACAACTACGGCACGCAACATTGATTTCCAGCGTATGTATGTTGAGACGGACAGATAATGTCATACAAAAATATTTTTTCAGGGCATCGTCGCAGGATAGTAACGACCCTAGTTCTAGTCATAGCTGTGTCGGCAATTGTAGGTGGAGTGGTAGGGACACGGCATAAAGCTCCGTCTCAACAGCAGCAAATGCAGCAACTGGTGGCGCAAGTAGATAAACTCATTGAATTACCTACTGGCGAGAATCCTACTGTAGCTACTGTGACTGACCAAGCGGCGGTTCGTAATCAACCTTTCTTTGTACAAGCTAAAACGGGTGACAAAGTACTCCTCTATACCGGCCATCACTATGCATATTTGTACCGTCCAAGCAGCAACAAGCTCATAAATGTGGGACCAATCAATGGCACCGTTTCCTATACTCAGTTTAGCGTCGCCCTGCGTAATGGCACTCCCCAGTCCGACCTTATGGAGACCGTCGCTGCTAAATTGCAAAATTCCTTCCCCAATGGCAAACTTACTGAAAAAACTGCAGCTCAGCGCACAACATACCCGTCAACAATAGTTATCCCTATGAAAGATAGTGACGATGTATTGGCAACACAAGTTGCCGATACGCTTGGCGGCCAGGTGGGAATCTTACCTATTGGTGAGAGTAAATCACCGGCAGATCTACTTATAATTATTGGACAGGATTATAAACAATAGTCATGAACAGGGGTGGGATCAAAATCACAACATTACGTAAAAAATCGGCTATAATAAAGCTAATGCTTCGGTGGCAAACAAAAATTATCGCTTTCATCGCTATTTTCACCCTCCTCTTAGGGATTGTGAGCCCATTGCCAGCATTTGCAGCCACCACCTGTACGAGCAGTGTGAGCATACACGATACACAGCCAGCCTGGAGTGATCAGTACAATATTACGGTAAACAATACGGGCACCACTGATATTAACTGGATCGACATTACCGTACCTTCGAGCAATTTTAATTACATCGGAAATTCTATTAGTAACCCCTGGCAAACAGCCGATCATGATGGGGGCACAACCATTACTGGTAGCACTATTACGGCCGGCCATAGTGTGGTGTTTAGCGTTTCAGCGGCTACAGATATTTCAACGGCATCAACAGCTAATTGGCAAGTCAAAGTTAAGCAAGTAGGAGGATCAACTCCCCTTAGTTGTACCGGCGACCTTGGTACTTCTATCAGTGGTCATCCGCCAAACGATAGCATGAATGGTGTGTCAAATGTAGCAGTTGCAAGTATTACTACCTCGAGTGCAATCATAACCTGGGACAGTGATTTTTCAACCAGCAGTTTGGTCTACTACGGCAAAACTAGTAACTATGGCAGTACTACGCCATATAATACGACTCTTGTATCGAGCCACAGTGTTACTCTTTCGGGCTTGAGCGCCGGGACTGGCTATCATTTCCAAGTTGCAGGCAGTGACGGCCAAGGAGCTTTTGTGTACTCGGCGGATAACACGTTCCTAACTACGGCGGCACCAACGCAGAGCCATAACCCTTCTTCATCTTCCGGAGGCACCAAGAGCCCCACGGCAAGTACTAGTCAACCTACAGTGGTAATTAATCAAAACAGCAGCGATAAAGTACCACCGCAAATTACATTAAATACGGTGCTGAAGGGCGCGTATCAGGCAGTGCCGATATTTAGCGGTACAGCTTCTGATAATCAGGCTGTGGCGTCGGTGGAGTACTCCTTGGATAATGGCGAAAACTGGCTGCCGGCAGATACGGTGCAAACCTTGGGTCAAAAGAAGGTAACCTTCAGCTTCCATCCTACGATTACGCAGGACGGTAACTACCAAGTTATGGCACGTGTGACAGACAGCGGCAATAATACGGCTGCGACTGCCTCGCAAACACTGGTGATCGATCGTCTGCCGCCGATCACGGGTGGTAACGTTATTAGCGTCGGTCCCCAAATTGTACAGCCCGATAGCAATGGCGTAGTCCACGTGGTGGAGGGTATTGATCAAAAAATTATTATGAGCGCTGTCGGGGGCCCTACCAGCGTTGTCATCACAGCTTCCACCAACGTTCGCACCGGCAAGCGCGCGACTGTCTACACGCAGAGCTTTAGCCTTACACAGTCACCCGATACGGGATTGTGGTCGGGCGTGTTGAGTTTTGCGCGCGCTGGTACTTATACCTTGAGTATTCATGCGCTGGACGGGGCAGGTAATAAAACCGACCACACGCTCAATATTACTGATGTCGCCAGTCCAGGCAAAACTATTGATGCAGCGACAAAAAAACCACTGGCGGCCACGGTTACTGTCTATACCTATGAGCCAGAAAGTGGCACTTGGTCACCGTGGGATGGTGCTACCTACGGACAGCAAAATTCTCAGTACACTTCCACCAAGACTGGCGCCTTCCGCATGCTTCTGCCCGCTGGTAAATATTACGTAACCGCTAAGGCCAAGGGGTACCACGCATTAGTCGGCAGTATCGTCACAGTGAGTCATCCAACGCCACTGACCGCCACATTATCACTACACAAGCTAGCGGGACCGTCGATATTTGGCCACCACTTCAGCCTACCGTCCTTTGGAACCCAAGCCACGACACTAGCACCGGTGGCAGCTGGTGCCGAACGCAATGCACTCATCGGGCAGCCGGCACCTGATTTTACGCTGCAAGATACCACAGGAGCTACGGTGCATACGGCCGACCTGTTCGGTAAGCCAACGGTCCTAAGCTTTGCCTCTACCTGGTCGCCGACTACGGTGGAACAGCTGGATAGTCTCGGACGACTCCAGTCCAATAGCGACGTAGCCGTGCTGCCAGTTGCGCTTCAGGAAAATCTTTCTCGAGTCCAAGCCTATACCACGATTGCCAACCTTAGGTTGCGGTGGCTGGCTGACCCAGACAGTACACTGAGCGCCCATTACCAAGTCCAAAGCCTACCCACTTCTTATTTCATCGACCGTAAAGGTATTGTCCGGCATGTCGTTGTGGGTATTATGACCGAAAAGCAAATAACCGATCTGTTGGAGGGGCTGTAAAATGTGCTATCAAAACGCTAGTGCTTCGGGTATGATAATAACGAAAGGTTTCACGGTAGCTAAGCAGTAGCTCGGGTGAGGATTATGTTGCCGCTTCAATTCTTTGGTCAAAACATTCACTTCGCAATCAGCTTGTTTGCGACACTAGTTTTCTTTGCAATTTTCTGGCTACACCTTGACGCTTGGACCTCAAGTAAAGAACGCAAAGAGCTTGTTAACGCCAGCGGTTTTTTGCTGGTTGCACTCTCTTTCCTGGTCGAAAGTACCGTGATCGAGCAGTCGGTCCTGGGACATTCGACACTCGACTCCGTCAGCCAAACGCTTGTGCTCATCATTCGAAGTCTAGGCTTCGGTGCCATTATTATTGGCCAGCTCATTGATCCCTTGCAGAAAAAGCCAGAGACCAAAGGCTTGAACGCCGAAGAATTTATGGATGATTCGTCACCGAATGCCCAGGTGAGTGATACACCACCCTCAGCGACCACCAAGCGCGCTCAGGCTGTCGGTTTTGGTAGTATTGCGAATGCTTCGCATCTGATACTGCCACTTGGTGCGGGTGCCATTGCCGGGCTGTACTGGCGCCGAGCCACCATTGGGCTGGAACGACATTTAAAACCCGTTGCCGTAGGCTTTGCATTTTTAGCAGGATTTGAACTTCTATCCCTAGCTGATTTGTGGCGAGGAAGCGCCAACCCACAGATTGCACAGCTCGTGGCGGCGTTTGGTGTCGTCTGGATTCTGCAGCAAATCCTCCTGCTCACCAGTGTGGTTATCCTTGGCACTTGGGTATGGCGCTACCTAACACTCCGATTCTTCTCACAAATCTTCATGATCTTTACTACCCTGACACTCGCGATCTTCTTAGTAACGGCGGTTAGCTTTACGTTCTTACTAACTCGTGATGTGCAGCGCTCGAGCCTCGATAACCTGAAAACAGCTGCCAATGTGCTGAGCTATGCCCTCAATGGCAAGAAGAACGAAACCCTGGCCAATGCGATTACGGTGGCCGAGAATCCGGCTATTGTGACGGCTACGCAGAGTAAAGATAGTAAAGCCTTAGCAAACTTGACGAATACCTTCCTGCACGATCGCAAACAGTCCTCACTCATCATTACTAGCAGCGGTGGGCAAGTGCTGTTGCGCGCTGAAGACCCAGAACGCTATGGAGATTCTTTGTCGGCTGACACCCTGGTACGGCGTGCGCTTATAGGACAGTCAACTTCCAGTATTCGCACGCGCAATGGGGTATTAGCCCCATTGGTATATATCAGCTCGGCTACCCCTATGCGTGATGCCAACAATCAGATCATTGGCACCGTAACCGTCAGCTTGGTGGCAGATAATGCCTTTGTCGACGGTATTAAACAAGCGACTGGCCTGGATAGTGCCGTGTACGCCGACAACGTGCGCTCGGCTACGACCTTCCTGGCTTCAGACGGTGTTTCGCGACTCATTGGGGCAAAGGATATCAATACGCAAGCGCAAAAGTCCGTCCTTAAGCAAGGTAAGGACTTCCAAGGCTCGGTCACCGTGCTCAATCGCCCATTCCTAGGGGTGTATGAACCGTTGCGCGATGCTGATAATGCAATTGTGGGTATGCTGTTCATTGGTGAGCCCAAAACCGCTATCCTCAAAACTGCTGGTCATTCCATTGAGCTGACCTTCATTATTACCGCCATTCTTACACTGCTAACCATTGTTCCTGCGTACCTAGTTGCCAAATACATTCATTCACAGCTTGAGTAAAAACCAGCATCAAGCGTGAGATCAGACTGTCCGTGACCGTTTAACTCCTGATTCGTCGTGCAGGTGTGATATGCAGCAAAGTTCATAAAAATTTAATAACTAATAGATATTATTAAAACGTCATGGTAAGCACAAACACTATTAACAACCGTAAAAAATATAGGTTGTCATGAAATCTCCGGAGGGACTGGTCCGCACCTTCAATGTTACGGCGTTACTGTGTGCAATATACCTGATGTATCAAGTTATCACACACGCACATCCCCAGAGTATGCACTTCCAAATGACCTGGCTGGTGTATACGTATCTGCTGTCGGCGGTAATTATTGCCTTAGTATTCATTCCCTTGCGACGGATTGGGCTTCGTAACCGTACTGCCTTTTGGCTGGCAATCTTTATGTTCTTTTCTTTGTTGGCGGCGATTGGTGGTGCCTTCAGAGCTGCAAGTGCCGACCAACACACCTACATGTTTTGGTTTTACTTCTTTGAGCCGGCATATCTGTTAATTGAGCCGATATTTTTGGTGCTGGTGCTGACCTATATCGACCGTCAGGATTTGCTGTATCGTCCGCTCACTTGGCTGGCAATCTTTGGTACGACCTTTTTTATGCTCCCTATTGCAGGCAGTACTCATTTGCTCAGCGATCCGTCCCTAGCTCACCACTACAGCTTCGGCTACACTGATAATCCTCCCGGTGGTCCGGCGATTGCCGCTCTAGCAATTTGGTCGTTGGTGTTATCGCTAGTGGCCTTGCTACTGCTTGTCGGTCATTATCGACAGGTCAAGACGATACCTTCGCGGCGACGCCAGGCGCAGCTGTTTCTCCTAGCTACCCTCATACCTATGGTCGTGGGCTACGTTTGGGACGGTGTGTTGCCCATGTTCCATATCCAGCTGCCTATCAACCCATTACTGGCGTTGACGCAGATTAGCCTCTTAACATATGCCATCTACCGATACCGCTTGCTTAGTATTGACCCCACAGCCTTGGCTGACACTATCCTAGAGACGGTGCACGAATCGGTCATAACCATCAATGCCAACCACGAAATAGAGTATCTGAATGATGCTGCGCGCCGTTTGTTCCGGGTACGCCCCAATAAAGTTCGGGGACGAACAATCGATAAAATGTTTGATGCTGTCACGGCAGCTGTGGTGCTGTCCCAATTAGAGGCCGACGTGATTGATGAGGATACAGTGGAGATGGAAGCCGAAATTGCCAACCAGAAATTACCGATTAGCCTGAGTATGTCGCAAATTACGCTCAAAGGGAATGTCGAGGGATATATTCTGGTGGTGCGTGACATCTCCAAGGAGCATGCCATCAAACGGGATATTGAGCGGCAAGTGACGCACCGGACTTCGGAACTCAACCACGAACATGCACGGTTGCAGTCGGCGATCGACAGCCTTGATGTGGGCTTGCTCATGACATTCCGTGATCGTGAAGCCGTATCTTGCAATGCCATGCTGCCTAAAATTCTCGGTTTTCCAGCGCATGCTTCCAAGCAGCTGACCTTGCGGGTAATAAAAGATCATCTGCAGACCAGTAAATTCGACCTTATTGAGGCAATTAAGCGGTGTCAGCAAAGCGGCCAACCATTTGAAGTAAAAGATGTCACCTATGGCAAACAAGTCTTGAGGGTCTCCGGGGCTCCTATCCAGCTTGCCAACGGCATGACAATCGGTACGATTGTGCTTGTTGATGACATTACAGAAGCTACCGTTATGGAGCGTTCTAAGGATGAATTTTTCTCGATCGCTTCACACGAGCTGCGCACCCCATTGACTGCTATTAAAGGCAATACTTCGCTTATCCTCGACTACTATCGCGACTTACTCAAGGATCAAGCGCTCAAGGAAATGCTGACCGATGTACACGACTCCAGTACGCGCCTCATCACCATCGTCAATGACTTCTTGGATGTCTCGCGGCTAGAACAGAGCAAAATGAGCTTCCAGTACGAGCCGGTGGCTCTCGAGACCGTCATCGAAAGTGTGACCTATGAGATGAAAGCCGTGGTCCGTGAGAAAAACGTCTACCTTAAGATAGACAAGCCGACGCTTGATCGACTGCCAAAGGTCTGGGCGGACAAAAATCGGCTGAAGCAAGTGGTGTATAACCTCATTGGCAATGCACTCAAGTTTACGGACCAGGGAGGCATAACCTTGACCGCCGAGATGGACGATAAGATGGTCCGAGTATCAGTGATAGATACGGGCCGCGGCATGACCGAAGACTCGCAAAAACTGCTGTTTCACAAGTTTCAGCAAGCCAGCAGTAGTTTGCTGACGCGTGACACGACGCGTGGCACGGGGTTAGGGCTATACATCTCCAAAATGATTATTGAAAACATGGGTGGTGTTATTAGCCTAGTATCCTCTAAAGAAGGCGTGGGCACGACGTTTGCCTTTACCATCCCTGTTGTAACCAAAAAACAGCTTGCCGAAGGGGCCCAACAATCACCGACTATCCATACCGATTCGCAAACAGGACTAACAGTAAGGAAGGAGACATAGTTTTTAGCTTGCAAAAAGCTAAGGCATGACTATAATTAAGGCTTATGGTAAAGGTATTCATTGTCGAAGACGATCCGCTAATGTCGCGGATGTACCAAAAGATCTTTACATTCGAGAAGTACGATGTAGATATGGCTGGCGACGGCGAGGAAGCTCTCGCTAAAATTCCAGCTGCCCAACCTACGATTATCTTGCTCGATGTGATGATGCCCAAGATGAACGGGCTACAGGTATTAGAGAAGCTCAAAGCCGACCCAGCTACCAAAGCGATTCCGGTTGTGATGCTCACTAACTTAGCTGGTCAGCAAGATGCTGAGACTGCCTTGTCTAAGGGCGCAGTGAAGTACATTGTAAAGAGTGAACACGAGCCTAAGGAAATTGCCGACATGGTTAAGGAAATTATTGCCGGTTACACAAGAGACGAAATCCCCACCGCCGCTTAGGTGGTGTCAGATATCAGGTGTTTGCACATTTCAGGCGCTACACTGCGATACGATGCTCACGCACCTTTAGTGCGCTGCGCTTCGTTTCTCGTGTATCATCCTGAACTGCACTAAACGCCTGATATCTTTAATCTGTTATTTGTTATTGAGATAGAGCTTCGCTTTGCATCCCAAACTGCACTAATCGTAAAGCACCTCTAGTCCTAGGTAATCGACTCAATTATTAACACTCATTTTGGGTAGGTTTTTATAGAGATTGCAAGGTAGGGGATTAGTGGTATTATAGGGGTAGTAATCTAAAAGCAAACATTTTGAAAACTGTAAAAACTAGTCGTCGTTCTACCCCTGTTCGCCGTCGTGGCGTCTCGCGTGTGGTGCCCCGTGCTAAGACACGCTATCAGGCACGGCCACTGCATAAACGAGTGGTTCTCCATCCCATTACAATATTCTTTTTGCTTTGTGTAGGGGTATTTATGGCGATGGTTTCATTGGAATCGTTTGCCGATAGCTACACCGTGCACGCTAAGGTGGCTGCGCCACTGCCAACCACGGCAGCCACTATCGATCTACCTATTGACCAAAGTCATACCGCAACACAACAAACTAGTGTGGAAGGTACATGCCCCAATGATACCTACATTAAACTGGAAGATAATAGTGCTATTGTGGGTATCGCTAATTGCGATAATGCCACCGGTGGTTACAGTCTAACGATTGATCTGGCCAGCGGCTCAAATACGCTGCTCGCTCACATCTTTAACATCACCGACGATGAAGGTCCCCTGTCGAACCCAGTGACGGTATACTACGATCCACCCGTGCCGCCATCGACACCGTCAACACCTTCTACTCCTTCCACACCCACCACAACTGGCACCGGCACGACAACTACCACTGACACCTCATCGTCCGCTGAGCCATTCCTGATTAGCGAAGATGACTTCCACTACCAGTCCTACCAACCGGGACAAACCGTGACCTGGAGCATGAGCCTACAAGGTGGTGACACACCGTATAACCTCAATATTGACTGGGGTGATGGTAAGTCTGACCAGCTGACAGTGCCAGATCACCAAACCTTCCAGCTTAGCCATACCTATCCGGTAACCGCTGACCTTGTTATTTACGTTGTTAAGCTTACGAGTACAGATGCCAAGGGGCACAAAGCCTTCTTCCAGACTTTTGCTAGCGTAAAAGGCGACGAAACCCAGCAGCCGGCAGTCACAGGGGGTGGCGCTACGAGTGGTACTGGCTCAGGCGGTGGCAGTATTACGGTGCTTAAGCAGACAGTGCATCGTTGGTTGTGGTTGCTCTGGCCATCATACGGCGTGGTGAGCCTCATGGCAGTCAGCTTCTGGCTTGGCGAGCTCCAAAAGTCGAGTGCCGTGCGGGTGCCCATACCACGCTCCAAACCGCGCCCGGTACGCCGCACAGCTCGCCGTAAATAAGCCGGTTGTGATCTCGCTCAAAACGCTTATGTTTTTGAAATCGCTCCTGTACAATACGAGTAGTAATGGATATAACGGAGCATACTGTTAAAAAACGTGCCGCTGTAGGTACGAGTGTTGGACCCAAAGCAGTGCACGGGGCCATGGTTGGTTTGACGCTATTCTTGCTCATAGGCCTCACGGGTTTACTGTTTCTGAGTGCCAAGGATGTGGGCGCGCTGCAATGGCACTTTAATCCATTTGTCTTGCTGTCACTTGCTTCGTTCGTAAGCAGCACGGTGACGTTCATATTTATTTTACGAATTAAGCAGCGCACCGATAGTCTACTCTGGTTTGCCGGCTTTGTGTTTAGCGTGTCGACTTGGGCGTTTGGGGAGACTATCAGTCGCCTTACGGCTACTCCCGCTGCCGCAACTTTTTGGAGTCCGCTTACCACCATAGGTGCAATGTTATTACCAATCATGCTCTACATGTTTGCACTTTCATATGCCAAGCCCAAGTATGCGTTGCAACCGTATTTATTTGCATGCATGCTCATAGTGTCGGCGTCATTTATTTTCCTTGATGCACACACGGAAATTTTTACGCACTACCACACGATTGCGAAGGCGACGTGGGGTTATACGCCAAGTGCTGGCCCGTGGTTTTGGGTGATCGATCTGTGGGCTCCCGCTGGGGCTGCTGCGGCGTTCTTCCAGTTTTATTTTTTCCGCAAAAGCACGAGTGACCCCATTCTGCGCAAGCAAGCTAAACTTTTCATGATCGCCATCATCATTCCGCTTGTTGGTGGCACGGCCACTGATGGCATCTTGCCGGCTCTCCATATTGACGCCATCCCGCCATTGACCAATATGTTGCTAACTGTCACCTCCGTTATTATTTGCTACGGGATAATGCGCTACCGATTCTTTAACTTCTCGCCGAGCCTGATTGCCACTCAAATTTTAAGTACCATGAACGAAGCGGTCATTGCCGTGTTGCCCGACTTGCGTATTAGCTATGTTAATGCCTGGACAGAAGAAATGCTCGGGCATACTGCAGCTGATTTGACGGACAAACCATTTACCTTATTTTTGGAGCAGCAAATGAGTGTCGATGAGTTCGAAGCTGAGGTAAAAGTGCACATGAAGGGACATCATTTTGCAGTCTTGGACACTGTTCGACTGAATGTGCCTAACAAGCAGCTTACCGTCAAACTTTCGGTGACTAAACTTAATGATCCCAGCCAGCCCTACGGCTATCTTATCGTGATGAGCGACATTACGGCATTAGTAGATGCCAAGAGTTTGATTGAGCAACAAGTAACCGAGCGCACCCGCCAACTGCACGAAGAACAGGCAAAACTGCGTGCTTCCATCGAGGGTTTGCCCGTAGGCTTTGTGCTCCTGGATGAGCACAACCGCATCCTTATCCAGAACCCAGTGTTAGAACATATTTTTGGGCAAACAGCCTTATTTACTAGCCTCGATGAACTCCAGACCCAATTGGTTGATACCAATATGGTGGAGCAGGTGGAAGTGGCGCGTACACAGGGCAAAGTCTTTGATTTGCCAGAGGTTGGCATGGGGGCTAAGGTGCTGCATGTATTTGGTGCACCGGTAAAGATTGTGGACGGCGCCACCGAAAAGGTTATTGGCACGGTGCTACTGATGCAAGACATTACCGAAGAAAAGATTCTGGCCCGCTCGCGCGACGAATTCTTCTCGATTGCCTCCCACGAGCTACGCACACCGCTCACGGCTATCAAAGGTAACGCTAGTATGATGATTGACTATTACAAGGAGCTGCTGGACCAAGACGATTCCTTCCGCGAAATGGTGTTCGACATTCATACGTCCAGTGCGCGCTTGATTGAAATTGTGAATGACTTCCTGGACGTCTCACGTATTGAGCAAGGAAAGATGTCCTACAACTTTGAGGTGGTTGCCTTAGATAAAATCATCGAGTTTGTGATGTACGAAATGCGAGCAATATTGCGAGAAAAGAATATCGGGCTCACGACAGACACGAATTCGCTAGGCGAACTGCCTCAGATATGGGCCGATAAAGACCGAACCACGCAAATCGTGTATAACCTGGTAGGCAATGCCGTGAAATTTACTGAGCAGGGCGGAGTCACCATTGCCACGGCGGTGGAAGGTGACAATGTCGTTATCCGGGTAACTGACACTGGTCGTGGTATTTCATTGGACAACCAGAAGTTGCTCTTCCATAAGTTCCAACAAGCAGGTGATAGTTTACTGACCCGCGATACAACACGTGGCACTGGTTTGGGTCTCTACATTTCCAAGCTATTAGCAACGTCCATGCACGGTGATCTCGAGCTCGAGCGTTCCGAAGAAGGCAAGGGGTCAACCTTTAAACTTACGCTACCGCTGGCCACTGGTCACGAAACACCGTCAAGCACAGAAGAAAAACATACTACAACCGATACAGCCACCGGCCTCACGACCTCGGTCTAGCTATTTGGCTTGGAGTTTGCGCCAGCCGCCGGCACGATTGTTCTTGGCGACTGCCCTTACGAGTGCTTTGAAGGCTGGCTCGTTGAGTGATTGAGATTCGTAGAGCTGGATGGATCGGGCGGTCAAATTGCCCTGACCTTGATTAATGAGGCCATCCGGATCAGGAGCTAGGGGATCGTATATGAAAACATTGACATGATCCTTAGTAGCTTGGAACGCACACACATTACCCTGCAGTACAAAGTATGGCCGATCACCTCGCTTAATCGTCTCTTCTATCTCTGGCTCGGCTTCGTGAATGAATTGTCGCACCTGCCGCAAAACAGCCGACTGCCATGAGGGAAGTTGTGATAGGAATATGTCGATACGTGGATCAAGCTTAGGAGTCAGCATAGCTTAATTATAGCAAGTAGCAGATACGGCCCTGTGAAGCACCTTGTATCATCTTAGTTGATGTTTTGCGTAATCGAGCGGAGGAGCGGTGGGGTAGCTTGCAAAGCGTCTGCTAAGCTTGGCAAACCTTGCACAACACCCACAATTGTTACCGTTTGGCCATTCGGGAGTGTTTGTTTGGCAGCAAAAACGAATACACCGCCGGCTTCGTCTGAATTGCCGGTTTTAATACCCACAATACCTTCATGCCCCAACAGGGTATTGACATTGGTAATGGTGCCGACCAAAGGAAATCCATTGACGTTAGGCAGCGCGGCGATCTCTGCTAGCACGGGATTCTGCATAGCAGCTTCACCAATGAGTACTAAATCGTGGGCCGTGCTAACGGTGCTGGGGTCTAGACCGCTAGCATCAGTTCCGACGTGTGTGTCGTGCAGACCAAGCTCGGCAAGGTAGTTATTTGCCGCTTCCTGGTACGCCTGTAGCGAACCAAAAGCCCAAATTGCCAGACTATCGGCCATATTGTTGGCCGAAGGTAACATCATAGCTTGCAGCATTTGATACTCGGTGAGCTTCTCACCAACGACGACTTTGCCAATCTCCGACCCATCCAAGTCGGTATATTTAACTAATAGCTCAATGTCACTGCGTGACATTGTGAGAGTCGGTCCACTTTCACCATCTCTTAAAGGATATTTCTTGAGGACCGTGAGTGCCGTGATCAGCTTGGCGGTGCTAGCTGTAGGGCGAGCTGCTTGCTCACCGTGCGTTGCTAATACCCCCGAACCAACCACACCCGCTGCTGCTTCCCCGCTATCCGGCCAATCAAGATTTGAGCTGTTGAGCCGTACGTTACTTACAGAGTGTACCTCCGTAGTGGTAGGGTTTTGCTTTTGGTGAAAGTGAAGTGTTACGACAACAAGGAGTATTATCACTACCAAAGCCCCAGCGAACCCTACGGAGGGGCGGCGACTTTTAGGCGACTCGTAACGCATATAGGTCACTCGTCGGCTCCCTCTACGCGTCACGTCGCAGTACCAGCCAATATGTCGCTCCGACGGCCAGAGCAGTCATACCAAGGTAAATACCAGTCTCGATACGCTGGAAGTCCCAGTATCGGTACGGAGGTTGGTAGGTGGCAACTTGGTGATAGCCGTGACGATTCAGGCAGTCATCAACTGGGTCAACGCCCGAGGCTTTCACTTTCACAACTCGGCTGCCATCTGGTACACGTATATCCAGGGTGAGGTCACGGCATTCAGCGGGCATATTTGCCGGCCGGAAACTATCGATCGTCTTTCCACTGCCATTGACGATACCTTGCTTAATTATCCAAGCGCCGGTGGGGATTTTGTCACTGATTTGTCCGGGCCCCATAGCTGCCGTAACGGTAATGGGTGACATGTAATGAGGACGGATCCACTGCGCAAAGCTGGCCGTGCAGAGTACGAAGACACCAAAAGTGATGGCAAAGCCCGTGAGAGTTTTGCGGAACCAGGCGCCGGTCATAAACCCGAGGGCCGTAAAGAATACACTGTAGGCAATGGGCATGAGGCCTTGGGTTTCAAAGTGCCCTTGGATAAACCGATAGTGCGTCAATGAATTGAGTGCTCTCGACCACCAGGTGATGAGTAAGGCCAGAATGATACCGTAGAGGAGTGCAAACCCTAGAGCCCATAGGAGCTTGATGCTCAACCATTTACGCCGAGACACGCTTTGCGTCCAGGCTAATTGATCAGTTCCCGCCTCATATTCGCGGGCGATTAATGGTGCACCAAGGAATAACCCCAGCAGAATTGGTAAACCAAACGTACCGAGCACAGCGGCGATTCGTACGAAGCCATCAGCTGAGCTAGTGAAGAGGTTGCTGTCAAGGTCGCTGCAGCTGGGCGTGTTGGGGTTATGAATGCATGTCGTTATGGCATTTTGATACGTGTTCCAGAAATGCATACCAGTGGGAATGAGCAGTGCAGCGAACAAGGCGAGCAGTATACCAAAAATTAAAAACTGCCTGCGGTGTTGCCTAAATACAAACCAGTTCATGCTGCACCTCCTTCTTTGGCTTGGCCCATGTAGGCTAGGATTATTTCCTCGATGTTTGGTTCGTGCTGCTGCCAATGCGCTGGTAGTTTGGCACTCTTTGCCACCCGCACAAGCAAGGTAGATTGCTTGGCCGTGTGGGTTTCGTGAATAACCGAAACACCTTCGCCCAAATCTTTGGCGTGCTCACGAGGACCCGTCAGTAGCATGTGTTCGTCTAGTACGGCCTCAATATTGTCACAAAGCTGTGTCTTACCACTGGCTAGGACAATTACATGATCACTCACACGCTCCAGATCGGCCAGCAAGTGCGATGACATAATGACGGTCAAGCCGCCGTCCGCAACAGCTTGCGAAAGGGAACTCAAAAAGTCATGCCGGGCTAGCGGGTCAAGTGCGGCCACCGGTTCGTCTAGGAGTAGCAGTTTTGGCTTCTTTGCCAGTGCCAGGGTCAGTGCGACCTGCGCACGCATGCCGCCGCTGAGCTTGCCCACTGGCCGGTTGAGCGGAATGTTAAGTTCTTTGAGTCGTTCACGGATGAATGCTTCGTCGAACCGCTTGTTCAAATGCTTACCCATGCGGATGTGTTCAGCGGCATTGAGTGATTTATAAAGTGGAATTTCTTGTGCTAAATAGCCAATATTGGCCAAAAAATCCTCATGCTGCACTGGCGCCATACCCAGTACCTCACCTTCGCCCGCACTGGCTCGGCTGAGCCCCACTAGGACCTTTAGCAGGGTAGATTTACCCGCCCCGTTGGGACCGACCAGTGCCGATACACTGCCAGCCGGCACGGTGATATTACAGTTCTCGAGCGCCCAGAAAGACCCATAGCGCTTGCCGAGCCCCTTCGTTTCTATTACGTTTGTAACCCCCATTGGTACCCCTCCTTATTTCTTATGTAGTGCTATTCTTAGCAGCGCTTCTATTTCTTCGTCGCCAAGTCCCGCTGCACGAGCTTTGGTGACCCAGCCAGCGAGGTCAGAACTCAAGGCTTCTTGCACCTTGGGGTCTGGCCCAGCCGGCCGTTGCTTTACAAACGTGCCGCTACCAGTGCGACCTTCCACCAACCCAAGCATCTCGAGCTCGCGGTACGCCTTAAACACGGTATTAGGGTTAATGGCCACGTGCGCCACCACTTCCTTAACCGTCGGCAGCTGATCACCAGCCTGCAAAATACCAACCTGCAATGCCTGCTTCACCTGCTGCACAATCTGCAGGTAAGGTGGCACACCAGAGTGAGTATTAAGCCGAAAAGTAATCATACAAACGAGTATATCACTATTTCACTAGGAACCTAGTGAAATCTTACAAATGAATCAACTATTGTAAAATAAAGTAAATGAGTAGAAATATATCACCCAGAGATCTCGAGGACATAGTTGATGGTTGGCAATTCTGGTGCCCCGATAAGACGTGCCGTAATAGAACTTTCTCAATTGACATAGATTCGGACGCACATAAAGTATCAACGAGTACAGCTGGTGAGACAAAATATTTAACGGTGAGGATTCTGACATGTGATCGTTGCCAGGCTCCCTTTGTACTAGGTACCAATTCCTACCATGATAAGCAACATGGTTGGGATGTCAGAGGCCAAGTTGTTACTAGAAGTGATGCTAGAATGGCTGGCGCTGCAATTATGTCTGGGCATGGTGTGCCTCATCATCCAATGGAGTTTATTGCCTTTACTGAACCTGTTCAAGAGGTAGAGCTGCCTAAAAGTTTACCATCCAAAATTGCTGCCTCATACCGAGAAGCCGAATATGCTGTGAGTAAAAATAAACCTATATCGGCAGGTGCGGCCTTACGTAATACCGTACGATTGCTTGTTGAGGCAAATAAAATTACTGAAACAAATTTTAAAGAAGCTATTAAAAAACTCCCTTTTGCTAATGAGTACATTGACGCGCTGGTTAACATGAAGATTATAGGAGATGATACGTTGCACTTCGAGGAGTACGAGATTGCAGAAATTCGAACAGCAACTGAAATTCTCCAGTTGGCATTAGCCGATTATTACTCTAAGATGCAGCGCTTAGCTGATCTGCATAAGGCTGTGAGTGCTAAAGGGTCAAAAAAAGCTAAAAACTAATGTACTGCACTGCGCAGGAGTAGGCGGCCGTAAATGAAGAAGGCTGCTATAAAGCCTAGGGCCATTAGGTAGGACCACCAATTGCTTTTGGTTGATAGGGTAAGTACGCCAGCTATGAGTGTAATGATAATGCTGATGCCACCCATGCGGCCGAGCATAGCTACTGCGCTGTTGGCTTTCATAGTTTGTTGCCACACGCGTATCGCGCCCACCAGCAAGCCTAGCCCTACCAAGCCGTGCAGGCCGAGCAAGATTGATGTTGCCGTCTTGGCTCCGCCAGTTGTTTCATCAGGCAAGCCAATGAGATTAACTGCCATGCCCAGCAAAAATGCTGTACCCAACATGCCCACTTGTCCTCGGGCTAGTTTAAATGTCATATTCGTTTCGTTCATACTGCAAACCCTCCTGCTTGCATTATAGTCGCATAAGCAAGCAGGAGGGTGAATTAATTGACGAGTGAACTAGTTGTCGTTTTCTGTTGAGGGAGAAGCCGTGCTGGAGCAGGATGTTGCGCCATTGGCTTCAGTTTGGCAGGTTGGGCTGCCGCCGCCAGAGGTAGTACAGTGTACTTCGCCGCCCGATGAGGTGACACACCCGGCACCATTAGGTTGGCCGTGAGATTCTGGACCGGTTGAGCCCTGAATTTCTACGGTACCGGCACCGTCATCGTTACGGTCCATCATTTGCGTTGTGCCTTCCTGAGTACCGCCGCTGTTACGGAAGGCCATGATCATTGCCGGTAGGCCGTCTGCGCCTACGCCAATGATGTGCGTGAAGCCATCGGCAGTTGTGTACTTCAGGTACTTCAGTTTTGCAGGGTTTAGACTGTCCGGACCGGGGGTATTGTTGGGTCCATGCACGCGAATGTTACTTACCTGCGGACTGAGCTTTTGAAACTCAGCGTATGTAAGCACTTGCAAGTCTTTGGCCTCTTTAGCCGCCTTGAGCTCGTCCTCCGCGTTGCCATTTAGGCGCGCGTTGAGGTCTTGTTTTTCATCGGTCGAAAGTTTGTCCACTCGCTGCAAACCTTGGTTTGTGAGCTGTTCTGCGTATGCCGCTTGGCTTGGACCACTAAATAAGCTGAACGCCAGGACGCCCACGATGGCCAGGGTCATGGCCGCCCCACTCAATACAAATTTCCTCTTGTTCATAATGTAACTCCACACTTCGTTTATGTTAGTAGTTTGTTTGGAACGCGAAGCCGCCACGAGGGCTTGTTTGAGTTGCGCTTGATGCGCGTCGAACTTGACGGTCGGGACCGCTAACTGCTCGAGTTTATGGGTGCTGATGCTTCGTTGGTTCATGCTTTTATAACGCAGGTAGGTAGTAAAAGGTTGCATTTTCATGGATGTAACCTCTTGTGGGCCGCGAATGCCTTATGTAGTTTAGTAGTGCCGCGCGAGAGCAGGGACTTAATCGTGCCCACCCGTTTCCCCGTGAGCACCGAAATCTCAGCCAAGCTTTTTTTCTCAAAGTAGCGAAGGCTCAATATCTCCTGATATTTTATTGGCAATTCCAGTATTAGGCGGTGAACGAGCTGAAAGTCTTGGTGCTGCTCGAGCATTTGCTCGTACTGCGAGTACTCCTCCTCGATGTTCAGCAAGCTGGGGAATTCAAAGCCGGTACTTTCAAACAAGGCTTCTAAAGAGCTCGGGTGCAGCTTTTGCTGTCGGAAGTAGGTATTAATTTCGTTGCTGGCTATCCGGTATAGCCAGGCTCGAAACGGCACGCTGCGCCACTCAAATTTAGGTAGCCCATGCCAGGCTTTAAAGAAAACGATGGAAGTAATGTCCTCAGCCGTAGCAAGATCGCCTACGCGGTGCAGGACGTAGTTTACGATCGGTGCGTAATATATATCGAAGAGCTTGCCGAATGCTTGTTGGTCGGTCTTTGCTTGTTCCACTAATTTTTGTTCGTCTTCAGCCATTATATTCAGTAAGTCTCTCGCCTCATTATAGTTATAACGTCGTAAGTACCCAAAGGTTGCAAAGAAATAGGGGCTTATGTTGACAGCTAGTCTATACGCAGTATACTTAACTTAGAGGTTAACTTATTAAGCATATGACGCTAAATCTTGATAGTCTTTTTGAAGCGCTAAGCCATCCAAAACGAAGGGCTATGATCGACACCCTGGCGTATCGACCGACGACAGTAGCTCAGCTGGCCGCGCAATGCGAATTGTCACTTCCCGCCATGCACAAACATGTACGAATGCTCGAATCCGCCCAGCTGATTCAGCGTAAAAAGGTAGGTCGTACCAATTTTGTAGCCCTCAATCGTGCCGGCCTGAGAGAGGCCCAACGTTGGATTAATCAATACCACACAGAATGGGGTAATGATAAAGAGTCGCTGGAAAATTACATTGCCAGCTTGGAGCATCGGACATGAGCCGTAAGACAGCGGGATGTCACTTAATTAAGTAAAGAAGGTATAAAGGAGCACTTATGAAAAACTACGTCTACATTTACTACAATAACGGGGTGCGCGAAGGTTTGTCTCCGGAGGTTTCTCAAACCGAATGGGGTACCTGGTTTGGAAAGCTGGGCGATAAGCTTGTGGATGCGGGAAACCCATTCAACGAAGGCGGCAAGGCAGTTGAGAAGACAGGGGTGAGCACTATCGAGAACTGGCCTGCGACTGGCTATAGCATTGTAAAGGCTAACTCACTTGACGAAGCAGCCGAATGGGCCAAGGACTGTCCGGTACTTATGGAGCCAGATGGCGCCGTACGCGTCTATGAAACCATGCCTATGTAAAGCTCCTTGTTGAGGCTAACAGTAGAGGTGCCGCTTAAGCGGCATTTTTACTATAGCGGATCGTATTCTCAAGTTTTCTCGCCGTACAACAGATCGCCGGCGTCACCCAAGCCCGGTACGATAAATGACCGTTCATTGAGCTCTGGATCTACCACACAAGCGATAATTTCGCAGTCCGGCAGGTGTTTTGTCACATAGTCCACGCCCGGCTGACTGGCGATGACGGCCACGATGTAGACCTGTTTTGGGTGACCGTGGGTCTTGGTGAGCGCCTCATAGGTTTCCACGATACTCTTGCCGGTTGCCAGCATAGTGTCGGCAATGACCAGTATTTTGTCGTTGAGCTTGGGCCCGGCGGTATACGAAAGCTCAATCTCGATTTTGCCATCAGTTTCGGGCTTGCGGGCTGCACCAATAAAAGCGGGTTGAGCGGCGGGGAATAATTGGCACAAGCTCCGATGAACCGGCAGTCCGGCACGCAAAATGGTGGCAATCACCATCTCATCTGTCAACAGTGGGGTAACGGCGGTACCGAGTGGGGTAGTGGTAGTAACTTGCTTGTACTCCAGCAACTTGCTCAGTTCATACCCCGCAATTGTCCCAAGCGTTTCCAGATTTTGCACAAAGTGGCGGCGATCTTTCTGTAACTCAACGTCACGAAGTTCATGCAAATACTCACTAATAACTGAATTGTGATCACTTAACACATGCATCACTACTAGCCTAGCACCGAACTATAAAATCCCGCAATTATAAGTAACCAGAGGTGCGACGCAAAGATGAGGTGTCGTTACTTTTTTACCATGATGCGGTCGAGCAAAAACGCACCTATATACATAAGCACAGCGCCGTCCAGCCAGTGCGCAAGGCTGGCACCCAGATAGGTGGGGCCTCCCCACGCATTCGCGGTCACCGAGGGGTCAAAGGCTGCAAGGATTTGCATGGCCGAACGGAAGGGATTCCAGAGGATCAGATACAGGGGCACTATGCATACCAAGGCTCGCAGGATACTGAGTACAGACTTTTGTTGTGGCCGGACGGTGTGTTTGAGCCGCTCGAAAGCTTGCTGCGAAAACAGTGCTAGCCAAATATTTGAAAGCTGCCGACGGTTGCGCCAAATTTGAATTGTAACTACGGCTATAACGGTCACCAACGCTAGAATGATGTGAACGAGGATGGCATTATTGGCTGATTTGTTAGGCGGAAATGTGCTGGGCCGATGTAAGTACAGATAAATTCCATAGACGAACCCAATGCTCGCCAATGCCAGAAATGTGGTAACAGTGACCCTAGAAAGCTTGTTTTTCATACTCTAATAGTACTATTTTAGGAAGTTAACTGGAAAGGCCTCCAAAGAGACCTTTCCATGTGCATCTTTAATTCAGGATGTCACCGAACTAATGAGCAGATGTTTGTAGCTGTGGTTTAGCAACGCTGGCCGCAGATTCTTCAGGAATTTGCTTGGGTGTACGGATGACAAACATCGCAGTGAGGGAAGCGAATCCTACAAAAAGCGCACTGACCAGGAAGGCGGCATGGTAACCACGAATCGATGCTTCGGTTGGACCCAGGTGTACCATACTGCTGGTCACGCCGGCAGCAATTGCTGACAGTATGGACAAGCCCAGAGCACCACCCATTTGCTGCGAGGTCGTAATGAGGCCGGAGGCAATACCAGCTTCATGCGCCGGGACACCTGAGGTGGCAGCCGCAATTACGGGCATCATGGTCATGCCAATTCCAAAGGGCATGAGAATGGCAGCCGGCAAGATGCCAAGCCAGTACGACGAATTACTGTGCAGCATGCTCACCCAGAGGAGACCCATGGCGACGATTAATGGTCCCACGATCAGAAAAGGTTTGAAGCCATAGCGAGCCACCAGCTTAGGCATCCGTGTTGACATAAAGCCCAGCGTTACGGGGAAGGGCAAGAATGCCAGGCCCGTCAGTACCGGCGAAAGATGCAAAACGCCCTGCAGGAAGAGCGTCAGCAAGAAGAATGAGCCAAGCATACTTGCATACAGCGCAGCCATAATCATATTGGCACCAGTTACGTTGCGTACACTCAAGATGCGCAGCGGCATAAGGGGCCGCCGTACCCGTGCTTCATTAACGATGAATGCCGCCAGAAGCCCCAGTGCAACTCCTAGGAAAAGCAGCGTCTTAGCGCTGTGCCAGCCCCAAATCGGTGCCTGAGCAAACGCGTACACCTGTAACATGAGACTGCTAGTGGCCAGAACCGCTCCGGGGATATCCAGCCCGCGCTTCTTTTCTTCGTGTTCGTTGGCGGGCAATATCCGGGCAATCAACAGTGACATTACAATGCCAATCGGCACATTAATAAAGAAGTTCCACCGCCACCCAAAATATTCAGTTATTACGCCACCCAGTAACAGTCCAGCTGCCGCACCACCAGTGGCTACAAGCGTCCAGAAGCTCAAGGCTTTATTGCGCGCAGAGCCATCACGAAAGGTTACCAGCACGATTGACAGTGCTGCCGGCGACATAAACGCTGCCGATAAACCCTGCAGTGCCCGAAGCGTAATCAGTTGCGTAGGCGTATGGCTTAAGCCAATGAGTAGGGATGATGCCGTAAAGGCGATCATGCCGGTTAATAATGTGCGCTTGCGCCCGAAAAGATCGGCTGCGCGGCCACCTAACAGCAAAAATCCGCCAAAGAATAGTGCGTATGCAGTAACGACCCACTGCAGGGAGTTGGCGGAGAAGTGTAGCTGCTGACGAATAGTGGGCAGCGCGACATTTGTAATGGCATTATCCAGAACGACCATAAACTGAGCTATGGCGACGAGAATAAAGATAAGCCATTTGGAAGGTGTTTTCATATAGTTGCCTCCAATTAATAGTTGATATTACTCAACCAATTGTATAGCTCAACCATTGGTCTTGTCAAACTTTTTATTTAGCGCTATAATGAAACCATGATAAGTAAGCAGTTGCAAGACCAGTTAAGTCTCCTAATCATCCGTTCTTCCATGAAAGGTAAGTATGCGATTTTAGATATAGCCGAACGGAACAACATCACTATGATGCCCGCTTTGACACTTTGCTTACTTGATCCCGGCCAACCCGTCCCTATGAAGTCTATTTCAACATTTATGAGCTGTGACCCATCTAACGTTACCGGTATCGTGGAGCAGCTTGTTGCTGAAGGGTTGGTTGATCGCAAAGAATCTGACACTGACCGCCGTATTAAAACGGTTACTATTACTGAAAAAGGGAAGCTACTGCGCGACAAGTTCCTGGAAATCACCACCAGCACCCGGCTTCCGAATCTCGATCAATTGACCGAAGATGAAACGGAACAACTTATAACTATTCTGGAAAAAGCCACTGCCACGTCAGCCACGCACGGCGTTGCCGCTTAGGCAACCCACATAAGAAAGTATCCGCGCCAGCCTTATTTTTATCACCCTGTTAAAGTCCTACGAGCTGTGCGTCGTGCTCTGCTATATAATGGGCAATAGCAAACAAGGAGTTCGATATGTGCCGCAACATTAAAACACTGTTTAACTTTGACCCGCCCGCCACCGAAGAAGAAATTAAGGCTGCCGCACTACAGTTCGTGCGCAAACTTTCCGGTTTCCACGAACCGTCCAAGGCTAATGAAGTAGCATTCCACGAAGCGATCGATGAAGTAGCTGTTGTCGCTCAAAAATTACTGAGCTCACTAACCACACAAGCAACGCCACACAATCGTGAAGTAGAAGCAGCCAAAGCCCGAGAACGTGCCGCTGCACGTTTCGGCACCGCCTAGTTAATTACCAATGCGGCGTATGGTCTCGCTGCAAGCTAGGCCAACCGAACGGCATATAAACCTGCTTACTATAAGATTAGCTGCCTATCATCGGAAGCATTAGAACTGAGTCAGGAGGGTGCGTAGATCTATGTACCCCATTGCGAGTATGAAGTTATCACAAAATATGCTATAGTTTAAGTAAGCAAGTGGTTAATAAGACCTCTCCGTTGTCATATATTTGTTCTCACAAAACCTACTATTATCGCGGCTAGAAGACTTTAAACGCGAGTGATATTAGTTAAAAGAAGGAATACATACTATGGCAAGCAAACTTTACGTAGGCGGACTCGCTTACAGCGTAACCGAAAAAGAACTTGAGGAATTATTTGCAGCACAAGGCAACGTTGTCAGTGCAGCAGTCATCAAAGATCGCGACAGCGGACAGTCTAAAGGCTTTGGCTTTGTGGAAATGTCCAGTGATGAAGAAGCTCAAGCAGCCATCAAGGAATTAAACGGCAAAGAGCTGAGCGGCCGCGCTATTATGGTCAACGAAGCTCGTCCACAAGTGGATCGCAGGTCTGGCGACAGCTTCAAGAAGTCTTACTAAATACTTTAGTTTTCAACAATAGCACCAATGAACCGGCTAAATCGGTCGGTTTATTAATGGAGGTCGCATGAAGACTGATTTACGTATTGAAGTGGTGGCTTCTACGCAGCGTGGGCTGATGAGCCCACTGAGTCAAAAGTCCCGAGAGACCGTACGGGCGGTTTTATCTACGCGCTACACTGACGTCAGCATTACGATAGTCAATGATCTGGCAGATCTCGAGGCGCTGGTACGCCGCGCACCAGATTTGGTTTTCTTGGGTATGAAGTTGGTGTTGTCTGACCAGAGTCTGGGTTTGAAAGATCCAGCCAAGATATGGATTGCTCAGTACCTAGACGAGCATGACATTGCCTACACAGGTTCTGGCCAGCTTGCGCAAGAGCTAGAAATAGACAAAGTCCTGGCTAAGCGACGGGTTGCAGATACGGGCCTGGCCACACCGTCGTTCCACATGGTTGATAAAACGCAGTGGCAGACAGTTGGTGATGTCGACCTTATATTCCCGGTCTTCATCAAGCCAACGAATCGCGGCGGCGGGCTGGGCATTGACAGCGAGTCGGTGGCTAAAGATTACCGTGAACTACAGTCGAAGGTTAAATCCCTAGCAACTGAGCTAAGGGCCGACTCACTGATAGAAACGTATTTACCCGGCCGTGAATTTAGCGTGGCCATACTACAAGATGAAGCTTCAGCAGGCTTTTCAGTTATGCCCATCGAGATTATAGCTCCGCCCGATGAACATGGTGCAAGATTGCTCAGTGCAGCAGTTAAAATTGCTGATACCGAGCAATGTATAGCGGTAGATGAAGAGGGTATAAGACGAGAAGTTTGCGATCTAGCAATTAACGTTTTTCATGCCCTGGGAGCCCGAGACTACGGCCGGATAGATATTCGTATGGATGAGGCGGGTACGCCACACTTCCTAGAAGCCAACCTTATGCCAAGCCTTAAAAATAGCACTGGCAACTACTTCCCAAAAGCCTGCGTACTCAATCAAGATTTAGCGTATGAACAGATGATATTACACATTACGCGACTCGGCCTGACACGCCGACAGCTTCCTATAGCCGACACCGACATACTGGAAGTATTTTCCAGTCTCGAACCCGCATATTAAAACTTATAATTCGTAATGGCTGAGAACTATGGACGAAGTTAGAACTACGTTCCAGACAAACGTTCGCGAAGACCAGCTGCTAGACCCGCGATGGTAAGTATGTCGATTGACTCGCCGGCGGTTTTAGCAAGAAATTTATAATGTACAGGCGATAGGCGGAGCCGCAGTTGCATGCGTGTCGATCCAGGTGTGTGTTCGCGTAATGTAATAGCCCAGCTAACATTTGTATTGCCACGTCTGGATTTATGTACAAGTACAAAAGGTGGTTCTAAAATTGCGACTTCAAATGTCTCGTACTTACCACCCCAGTCATCTATTATTTTTCCTATTTTAAGATTTTGCAAGGTGGGGTCAATGTGTCGCAGCGCGCGTTTTTTCTTAGGTATAAATCTTTCAACTGATCTGGGAAAATACCAACCTGATCGATTCTTGCCCAATTGATTAAACCATGGCCATACTTCAGACGGTGTGCCAGGCAGCGTAAATGCTCGATCCATTATTACGTTGGCATTAGGAACTATGTCGTCACCAGGCATAACAGACATTACCTCTTGAGTTATGGGGCGAATTTTAGAAAACATATCTCCAATAATAACAAAAAAGACTCCTACAAAAAGTCTTTTATATAGCTTAAGCTTGGCTGGGGATGAGGGATTCGAACCCCCGATCCTGGGACCAGAACCCAGTGCCTTACCACTTGGCCAATCCCCAACGTGTGTTTGCGCTCATTCAAAAGAGTGAGGATAACAGGGGAGATTATACTAAAAAATCGCCTATGTTACCAGCCTTAGAGGTGCCGTAAGATTGTTTACTGTCAGGCGGCCCATATCTAACTAAGATGAAAGGGTTCATAAGGAGGAAAATTATGGCAGAGCGAGTAGTTGAGCGACGAGTTGAAACTAACGACGCACCGCGTGACACTGTGGTAGTCGACCATAATCATGACGATAGAGCCAGCGGCAGTAATAGTGGACTTATTATTGGGCTGATCGTCGTGCTGATTATTTTGTTGCTACTTATATTTGGACGTGGTCTCTTTGGTGGCAGTAGCAGCAGCGGTGGTAGCGGCACGGGCACGAGCAATAGTGCAGGTGGCGGCCAATAAGTAACCGTACATGCTGTTAGTCTCCTTTCGCATCAACGCCAATTGCTTGGCGTACATTAGTGAATCCATCGCGTTTGAGTAGGCGAACCAAACCCCGATTAATTTCCCCAATCAGCTGGGGGCCTTCGAAAATCATGCCGGTAATCAGTTCAACTAAGCTGGCGCCAAGTCGGATCTTCGTGTAAGCATCCTCGGCACTGAAGACACCGCCGACACCAATGATGATGAAGCGGTCGCCATATGCGCGGTACGTACGACGAATGAGCTCATTGCTGATTTCCCATGTTGGTTTGCCGCTTAAGCCGCCCTCAACAGCGTCAGGCAGAGGATCTTTCAGTTGGACTTTGGAACGCTCTTTGGCAAGGTTGGTGAGGGTAATGCCGTGCACCTGGTGTCGGTTTGCAACTTCTAGAAGAGGCTGAATGTATTCCCACTCCAAGCAAGGCATTTTAATAAACACGGGTTGTTGCAAAGTGAGTGCGTCGATGGCACCGAGCAATTTCTCTAGGCGCCGCGGTGTAGTAAAGGGCTCGCCTCCAAAAGTATTGGGACAAGAGATGTTAATGGTAATAAGGTCGCCCAAACCAGATTCCTTGATCAGCGTCAGGCTGCCTACATAGTCTTCGATCCCCATGTGATCAGTGCATGTGTTGGCACTGTTTGTCTTGGCAACTGAAATATTTAATGGAAAATCTGCCCGAAGTTTGGGTGAATAAGTACGTAGTCGTTTAAGGATACGCTCAGCACCCTGGTTAGCGAGTCCTACATGCACGACGAGCGATTTAGTTCGGGGTAAACGATAAAACCAAGGTTTGGCATTGCCGACACACGGTTGGTAGGTTATAGAGCCGCCCTCCATATAGCCAAAGCCGATGGACTTCACCATTGGTAACAGCTCAAAATTTTTGTCGAAGCCGGCCGAGAGACCTATGGGGTTCTTGAAGGTGATGCCCAAGATAGTTTGGGTCAAATATGCCGGATTTTCGTAAGCCCAGGATGCTTTGAGTAGCGAACGTACCGGCGCAACTTTTTGGACCACGCCTCCCGTCTTAAGCATTCGTTTGTGCACGGTGTCCGGCTTTTGCTTGAAGAGCAGCGGCTTTACCGCTCGCTTGTAGGTGTGAGCCGAGGCTCGACTTACTAACTGATTCATTGGATCCTCCAGATACTAATTGCCATTGCTATGCTGATTACTCTACAAAACAATAGCCTTTTGGTCTTTGACCACTGTCATGAGGGCTCTGTGCGACTCCTCACACCCGCAGCATGTATGATAGGTGAGCATGAGCAATTTTCTTCTGTAAATGGGGGTGGTATAGTGACCCATTATGCGATTTGTTTTGTTGGGGATTTTTGTTTTTTGCTTCCTGGTGATCCCCATGTATTTGCTCAACACGGTCATGATGCCGGAACTTGCAGGTCTGCAGCAAACCTATGCGCATGCCGATGACATTGCGGCTCGTGTAGCTGAGCCCCAGAGCCGTTAGCGCAATATTTCGTTATAATTAAGGCATGCACTGGACGCGAAAAGAACGATCGTACGGCTTGGCCGTTTTGCTGGCCGCAGTAGCCGGCATTATCTATAACTCTTGGCCGTTGGGTTACTGGCTGAATCCAGCTGCCAGTAAACGCGGCTTGGCCAGTGAACTCGAAGCGTTTCATCAACCCTATGACTGGCTATTCATAGTGCTAGATGTGATGAGCGGCGTGCTCATTGCTATCGTCATGTGGTTGCTGTGGCATCGTGAACATGACAAGTGGCGCAAAGCTGTACTGGTTAACTTCGCACTGTTCGGACTCTTTACCTTACTCAGTGCAGTGCTACCAATGAGCTGTGAACCATCACTCGAGTCCTGTCCCAGTGTGTGGCACCAACCACTTTTGATTCTGCACGGTATTACTAGTATTTTGGCTTCTTTGTGCCTCTTTGCGAGTGCTGTCATTATGTGGTGGCTTAAGCGCAAGCATCCCACGTGGTTTATTATGAGTATTCTGATGACAGGCTGGGGTTTATTTGGCTTGTTTTCCTTGTATTTTCTTATTATTCCCGGCCCCGGCTACATTGCCGAGCATTACTACATTACTCTTTGCAGCGTCTGGGTAGTGTTGCTGCCATTTATGGTAGGACGTGTGCCCATGAGTCGAGATCCTGACTCGGCAAAGCAAAAATAGACTATACGTCCGATGCAATTTGTGCTACCATAAGCATACTTAACAAGTAAGATATACAGAGTGCGGGAAGAGAACTAGCTCGATGATCCGCCGGCAACCTATCTCAGTATGACAAGGTGCTCCGTCTAGCCCGCTGCAGGCGGGGAAGATATAGGTTAAGATGTATCCTTTCCAGCTGCAGGCTGAAAGGATCTTTTTATTTCTAAGGCTATTTCCCAAACTTTTTTTACCAGTGAATCAGTATGTGCCGGTCACCCGGATAAAATTTGTGATGCGGTCAGCGACGCCTTGCTTGATGCTTTGTTAACTCAAGATCCTCAGGCACGCGCTGGTATCGAGACCGTCGTGGGCGCTAATCAAATTTGTCTCTTTGGGGAGACGCGCTCAACCGCTCAAATTGACTTTGAAGCAATTACACGAGAAACAATTCGTCGACTAGGTTATACAAATCCCGAGTGGAATTTTAGTGATCAATCACGTTTTAGTGCGGATGTACACCAACAATCGCCAGAAATTGCAGTAGGCGTGGACCATGATGGTGCCGGTGACCAAGGTATGATGTTTGGTTTTGCGTGTACTGAGACACCTGAATTAATGCCACTGCCTATAGCGCTTGCTCACGCCCTCACGAAACAAATTGATACTGCGCGCGAAAAAGGGAAGTTACCATGGTTGCGACCGGATGGCAAAGCGCAAGTCACCGTACGGTATGAGGATGGCAAGCCTGTAGGCATCGAAAAGTTGGTTGCTGCTGTGGCTCACAACGAAGAGACATCCGCCGAGCAAGTACGTTCAGATGTCATTGCCCACATCTTTACGCCCGTACTTGCCGTGTATAAGTTTGATCTACCCCCAGCTGAGAACATAGTAGTAAATGGTACAGGTGTATGGCACATTCCCGGTCCGGACAGTGATGCTGGACTGACAGGTCGTAAAATTGTCGTGGACACGTATGGTGGGTATGCCCGTGTTGGAGGTGGGGCCTTTAGCGGTAAAGATCCAAGTAAAGTTGATCGATCGGGAGCATACGCCGCTCGCTACATTGCCAAGAATATTGTGGCCCATGGTTTGGCTGCCAAATGTGAGGTTGGCTTAGCCTATGTAATAGGGAGGCCAAAACCTTTGATGCAGACGATCGATACTTTCGGAACATCTACAGTGCCAGAATCTGAGCTCTATGGTTTTGCCGACCAGCTGATCGATACCTCTGTGAAAGATATCATTACCAGTCTGGACCTTAAGCGCCCCATCTACAGCCAAACCAGTGCCTATGGCCACTTTGGCAAAACCAATCTACCCTGGGAACAAATCGCTAAGCTTTAGCTCAGTCAGCTTCGATGGTGCCACAAGCAAGGCGTGGACCGCCACTGTAACCGGAGCCGCTCTCGCCCGGACCGTAAGGGTCGGGATTGCCGTGAACCATAAGGGAAGTGCCCTCAGGCTGGTCAATAATAGAAACCGGACCTTTGGAGAGGGTAATGCGTGTGGTAATAGTTTCCAGCTCGCCTTCACCTTGATCGTTGATGGTGATCATAGGTAAGTCACCGGCGTGGAAGCCGTGATTGGCATCGGGGTCGGTATTGCCGCTTGGTCCTGGGTCAAAGTGGCCGCCGGCGCACTTAAAACCGTCACAGTCACAAGCACCTTTCTCATGGATATGTACCGCGTGTTTACCAGCCTGCAGCGTGCCTGTATCTCCCTTTAGCTCTAAGCGAATATGCACATACTTCCAGCCATCCACGTCATACTCTGTAAAGCGGGCAATGCCCTCAACATTCGGCCCGGCCATTTTGGCCGTCGCTGTCGCCGTTACCGTCTTATCGTCAGCTTCAAGTGCTACGCGCATTGCTACTCCTTGCTTCGCTTTAGGTAACTAGTCAGTGAACCACCAAAACCAATGCCCGCGGTAAAGAGTAGTACATGTTGCACGCCATGCCCCAAGGTTGAGGCTTCGGCCCAAGTGGCGAGCGTAAAGCTTGCGAATAGTGCTAGCCCGGCAGATATAAGTGCCAAAGCAGCAACTGATGGGTTGGTAAATCGGGAAGTTTTGGTTTGAGTCTGTAGCTTGCTTGCATTCGGTATATGCATAGAGAACCCTCCTAATTACTGATCTTAGTAGTATAGCGAGTTTGGTAGGGCGAGCAATGTAAGATCTTTGACACGGATCCCATACCAATAGGAAATTATAAATAGATACTTCATTTGACAAAATAGCATATAAGTGTAATATACGCATTATGTCACACCATACACGCGAATCCCTTCCGCAAGCTGTTCCCACGCAAAGTGTAGAGGTAAATTATGAGATTCCAGTAGTACCACTAGGACTGCCTGAGCATCCTCTAGCACCAGAGATGCCGGTAGTTGAAGCTGGAAGTGATGCAGTTGTTATAGATATGGCACGCGCGGGTATGGAGCTTGCAGCCCGCCGTCGCCTGAGACAAAGAGTCGGCAATAGCGTTGGCACGCTAGTAGGTCTGCGCGTGGCCGGCGATTCTGTGGTGGTGTATGGTGCAGAAGAAGAAGGGCTAGCTCCAGACCAACCAGACACAATACATGGGGACATAGAGCAGTTGGGTCGTACTGAGTCATCATCGCAAGAAGCAGAAATGGGATTGTTTAGCCGCAAGAAGAAAATTCCAAAACGTCTTTCTCGCTATCAGAAGGAAGTTTTACGGGGTAAAGTCAAGGAAGCAAACTCCACTGCACGTGACTTAAGGCGCTCCGTCGGGTTCGGCAATAAGGATGTTGCAGAACAAAAGGAAAAGGCGCGAGAAGCTAAAGCAAAACTTAAGGCACGCCGCAATGCTAAGCGTGCGAAGCGCAAAGCACGGGCGGCTAAACGTAAAAAATAATCAAAGCAAGTTAAGATCTTTCAGCTCATCCGGGAGGAATCCCGCGTCGTGCTGGAAGCCGGCCTGCCATTTGTAACCTTGGTTGTAACCGAGGTCTTTCATGAGCTTGGTGGGTGCATTGCGCAAGTGCAAAGGGACGGGCAGGTCAGGGTAGTCGCGTGCGGCGCTGAGTGCACCGTTCATGGCATCTGCAACATCGCGGGACTTCTGGGCTTTGGCCAGTACCGCAGCACAGTGAAATAAGTTGTACTGGCATTCCGGCATGCCGATGCGCTCCACAGCCATAAAAGTAGACACTGCCAGGTTAAGGGCGGCCGGTGCTGCTAGTCCAATGTCCTCGCTGGCAAAAATCACCATGCGTCGGGCCACGAATTTAGGGTCTTCGCCGGCCTGCAACATGCGAGCAAGGTAATAGAGCGCTGCAGTTGCATCCGAGCCCCGCATAGACTTTATAAATGCGCTGATGATGTTATAGTGGTTCTCACCCTTTTTATCATAGCCTGGCACTTTGCTTTGGGCGGCAGTCTCGACCATCTCCGGTGTAATGGACTTGCCATCCGCCAGTTGGGTGGCCAGCTCTAGGTTGCCCAAAGCTACACGCGCATCTCCCCCAGATAGTTCCGCTAGCAGATCAATGCTTTTGGCAGGCAGTTGCTTGGCAGTGAGCCTTTCGCTTTTAGCCGCCTGTTTGATAATCTTTACGACTTCATCTTTGCTCAGGGGTTCCAATACCAGCACGCGGCTACGGCTCAGAAGCGGATTGATTACTTCAAAGCTCGGGTTTTCAGTGGTGGCACCGATCAGCACGATCGTGCCATCTTCCACATGGGGCAGGAAGGCATCCTGCTGAGCCTTATTGAAGCGGTGGATCTCATCCACAAACAGGATAGTGGTCATACCCAGCCGTCGATTTTGCTCGGCCCGTTCGATAACCTTAAGCACATCGGCCTTGCCAGCTGTAACTGCGCTCAGTTCAACAAACTCTGCCCCGGTCTCGCGGGCAATAATCCGTGCCAAAGTAGTCTTGCCGCTCCCAGGTGGCCCCCACAGAATTAACGAAGTCGGCTGCTTCTGCTCAATAATCTCATGAATAATTTTACCCACACCAACCAAGTGCTGTTGCCCCACAACACCCGCCAAAGTCTCCGGCCGCATCCGCTCGGCCAATGGTCGTGCATCCATACATATAGTATACCCTTTGTAAAATCGTAGAGAAATTAGTTTGCAAACTATACAATATGATGTTAATTTAGGATTAATGAGCGAAAATTTAATGGCTGGGGTGGTGGATCCATCATTGGCTGGCAAGACACAGCCCGGTCTCTTACGGTTGTTTAGGGAAAATATCGACACAGAAGAAAGGATTGCGACATTTAGACAGGCAACGGATGTTGTTGCCGAGCAAATCCATGAGAAATTAGAGGATGGCTTCCTCCAAAAGATTAATGAAAGATTCGGGCTCAAATTAGTCTTGAACTCTCATGGTGATGAGGTGCACGCAGGGCAGACGCTGAGCCACCTAAGTAAACCATTCATTACCTTTGTGGAGGGGACGAACGCTTGGGATATGAATGAAGACCCGGGCTTTAACCTTTCGGTAGACAATGCATTTAACATAGCCTTTAATGCCCAGCCACCTCTTGAGCAGCCGCCACTTACCGATCCTAAGCTAGAATGGCATTATTACCGTGATCGAGGACTACTAAATAAAGGCAGCATTATCGCCCCCATAGACGTTCGTTCTTATGCAATGCGTTTATTTGATGCACTTGTCGGCCAAGACTATTCGCAGGATATGCTCAATCAACGCATGAATGTTGCGTATCTTGAGCATACGGATTCAAATCAATTAGTTGCCGGTGCCGTTGAACGAGGGAAAATTATCATGTACTCCAACGGTTTGCGCGAACATATTTCTGCATCCCAAATTGTGATGGCTTTACGTAACATGCTAGCCGTTGAGGGAGGCGAAGAGGTTTTTGGCGGAATAATTGATCGACGAATAAAAGCATTGCTACAAGACCGACCGGCTGATGAGCCTCTGGAAACGGGTATTATTTATGGCACGGCCCATCATATGTTCCTTCATTTACTCGGTTCGTTTGGCATACAGGCGGAAAGATATTTTGCGGGCCGTGATGACGAGCCAGAAGGATTCGCCTTCACTGGTACAAATCTAGATGGCTTCTTTGGAGGATATGCTCAAGATTTCTCAGAGGAACAATTAGCGCGTAAAGGTCGCGCGCTTGTGCTAGAGTCACTATTTGGTAATGTCCTAACAGTTGGCTATGAATTTCAGGCTGTAGCTTCGACTCATCGTGATGGTTGGCAGGCGTGGCAGAAGGTCCCGCACCTTGCCTGGATGCTTAGCAGCGAAGAGAATTATGAGCAAATTATGGCTGATTTTAAGGCCGACAAACGAAGCGTCGTGGCTTTACTTCGTGATCACGGCTTGAAGTTTCGCGATATATAAACGCTTTTAACGTTGGCGGGAGCGGTCGGTCTCGTCTTCTATTTCGCGGCCAACAATTTCTTCTAGAAGGTCTTCGATGGTGACAATACCGACGATCTCGTCGTCTTTATCGATGGGCAGGAGGTGCGTGCCCGAACGGATGAATTTGCGGAACATGGTGTCCAGCGCCGTCATGCTGCCGATGATTTGGGCTGGGTAAAGCGGCAGATCATTGATGTACTGGGGATTTTCGTCGAAGTCGATGTCAACAAGATCTTTCATCAGGAGAATTCCATAGCAACGTGTCAGATTGGTGTCGAAGATAGGAATACGACTGAAGCCCTTGGCTTTGATTTCATCAATTTTGGCACCATCGACGAGTGTTTTAGGGGTAAGCCAGTAGACACTACGGATTTTGGTCATAATATCGCGCACTCGTTTTTCGCTCAAGCTCAGGGCGCCTTGCATGATTTCAATTTCGTCGTCGTCCAGCTCGCTATCTTCGCGACTCAAGTGTTCGCTAATGAGAATACCCAGCTCGTGGCGGCTCTGTAGGCTCGTGAGCTCGTGGCCCAGCAGCTTATCAAGCAACAGCTGGAGGGGCTTAGAAATGGGGTAGGTGATAAAAATCATAACCTTAAGTACCCAGGCAAAGTAGGCCGTGAATTGCAGCGCGTGGCGGCTAAAGAATGCCTGAGGAAAGATTTCGCCAAACAAGACGATGAGCATAGTGCTAATAATGCCGGCCAGCCAACCTTCGAAACGATTCCCGAGCACGAGCGAGTTGGAAGAAATAACGGCGACGTTAGTCAGAAGGATACTGGCCAGGGTAAGGTTACTTTTGCGACGTAACGGTAAGATTTTGCGCGCGGCTTTGTTGCCTAATTTACTCTTGCGTTTCAGCTCGGCCAAGCTGAGACTCATGAAGGCAACATTAAGACCGGAACAGAGGGCCGATACGGTCACTAGCACAATAACCGTCAGCAAAACAAAGCCATCGTTCATGCTATGCTAATTCCCCAAAAGAAACGTGTAGTGTCATACAACTACTACTATTGTAACGAACAGGGTACGCGTTTTGCAAACGCTTGAGACAGCTCAGTATACTTAGTACATGGCAGATAGCTTTAGTTTTTTGCAAGGATCCGTGCAAGAAGTGGCACGTCGCTTGCTGGGTTGCCACCTGGTGCGTGAGTTTGCACCCGGGCAGCGTGCAGTACTAAAAATTGTCGAAACCGAAGCCTACCATCAGACCGATGCGGCTAGTCACAGCTATAAAGGTCGTACACCCCGAACAGAGGTGATGTTCGGCCCAGCCGGCCACCTCTATGTCTACTTCACCTATGGAATGCACTATTGTATGAATATTGTTACAGGGGCGGAAGGCGAGGGTTCTGCCGTCTTGCTACGGGCTTTGGAGCCGCTACAAGGCGAAGCGTTCTTACAAGCTAATCGTCCTGGCCACCATGGGGTGGATGTGTGCAATGGTCCGGCCAAGATATGCCAAGCTTTAGCTATAGATAAAAAATGGAACGGCCATGATTTACATGAACCGTCCCTAAAATTAGTGGTGCAAAATGCCGTTCCGGCTGATCAAATCATACAGACCACCCGCATTGGGATTACTAAAGCCCGAGCGGTGCCCTGGAGATTTTATCTGGCCGACAATGCGTATGTCTCGAAGTTGGGCTAATTGTTTCAAACATACTAGTTACTGAGTCCTTTCGCGTAGCTCTTGCCACTGTGCTTGTGCTTCTTGGTCCATCCGGTTGAATTCTTCATCAGCTATCTTGCGCCAATTACGTCGTGCCATCACGGCCTCCTTACTCTTACTAATACCTAGTTTAGTCCACAATCAAAAACTATGATGTAACATCTTTAACAGTATATTGCCGACGCCAAGGGTGATGTGCACATTGGCGCCAAAGAGTACTAGAGGCCAGAGGAGAATGCCCAGCAATGCTGACAAAATCCCAGACAAAGTCCCTAAGTCAGCTAAATAACCATGGCTCGAAGCCACAATCAACCCGATCACTAGATACAAAATTCCACCGATCGAAATTCCACCACCAGGCATAGCAACCTCCTTATTACTTTCCTATTCTAAGATGCGCATTCAAACAAGGAAGTAATATCCCTTACAGTACGCTAGCTATTTTGAGGCGTTGATGTGGAAGAGCTCTGGTTCAGCGACGGTGGGGGTGATACGCTTGACGGCGACGGCCATGGCGCCGGTTAGTTCCATAAAGTAGCGTCCGACTTGGTCGATCTCCTTCATGCGGACATTTGCGCCGAGAGGCAACGCAAGCGGCTGCCGGGCATAGGCTTGCTCATCATTATCAAATGCGCCAAAGACAGCTAAAGCCACACCAGGACGCATGTGTTCTCGAAAGCTGCCCACAACCGGACGTACATCTAGTGGTTTCATTGGATCTTCTGGGTTCTGTATAGAGCGAGCAAATAACTGGAAGCTAGCAATGTGGTGGCCTGCGCCGGTTCGCCTGGCATCAATGCCGACGTTTGCACGCCCTAAAATTCGCCGGAACTGATCTGGGGCTTCGCCTTCAGGCTCGTTGTCTGGGCCTAGCTGATGAATGTCATGTGGAGTCCTCGGGTGGCTCATCCAAAAAGCCGGGCGACGAATATCGTCAGTACCAACGATGTGCTGCTGACCTTTTACGAATATACCTCTAATGGGGCGAGTGAGCATAGTATCGATAGTTTGTGTACTGCCATCGACCTCACGAATGACTGTTTGGATTGTGGGACCATGCGCATCGGCGCTTTGGGCAAATGTTCTGAGCCGCTCATCGCCAAGATGGCGGGATGCCCACACAATTTGCAGAAGGCTCTTACGGTCGCGAGCGACACCTACGGCAACCCCATTACCAATAGGACGCATGCGGCGAACAGCATGCGCATTGCGCTGTGCTTCGGGAAGTGTGTGTCGACCGTATCTTTCGCTCATTACTCAAGTTCAATTAAGTATTTTTCGGGTAGTAATCGAATGATAGCTAACCCCACTCCGTAATCTCTGGCAAATCCAGCAAAGCGTCGTACTGCGTTGGCTCTACTGGTTAATGTACGTATACCGGCCTGGCTCATGATTCTTGTTACAACTCGTGGTTCCGCAAAGAGGTGATATGATCCACGTCGCCACAGATCGTCGAGGATCTCGTCAAACACTTCCCGCATCTCAGTCTTTGCACTTTGTTCACTATAGCCACCATCGCGCAGACCAGTGAGTACCTGACGCAATAGGAAAGCATTCTGATCTGCAGTAGCGGTGCGCTCCTTTGAAGCTGCTGGATCAATCCATGTCGCACCCTCGCCCGTATTCCGTATAATTTCTGCAAGGTCTACAGTACTCGGGTCAACTTTTGCAATCTTCGTGTACTCCGTACTTAATTCTGGAGCCGATGAAGCGCCTTCAGGAAGTGCAATGTCGGCAAGACTCCCGCGTCGAAATATAAGAGAAGCAGTAGCTGCCTGTAACAATCGCGTGAACGGTGGCGTATACATACGTAGTGCATTGGAGTCCCAGGTACCTTTTATTTCGGTTTCATCCACCGCTTCTTCACAACCTAGGACTGCTAGATTGCCATTAAGATGAATAGTCGCCCCAGCTATTGTCTGGTTAGGCAATGTTAAATCATGGCCAGTTTCATAGGCACTCTCGGCAAGGCTTACGGGTAGATCCTCTGGTAAGGGCATGGTAGTGTTATATCACAATATTTATAATGTAACAAAAATATCTTAACGTAAGAAAGTGAGCTGGGCTATGGCTAGCAGTAGGGCAATGGCGACGACGCCAATTACTTGGATAGTAGGGCCCGAACCGGTAGGTGGTAAGTGATGATTGCGAATGGAACGATCGGCCACAATGTAGCGATGGTAGCCTATTAATGCAACGGCCGCGCCGGATAACAGCACAATAATACCGACGGCTATGTGTTGCTTGTGGATCTGCGCCAGGGCAATGCCACCAGCCTCAATGGCCAAGCTGGTGCGAATCCAGGCTAACAAGGTACGTTCGTTGGCGAGCAAGAAGCGCACATCCACATCTAGCTGCTCCAGATCTTTCTTATTCATGGTTACTTATTAATGTCATCACTTAGGCAGAAAATCAAGCTTGAAAATTCGGGCAGGTAAGCATAAGCTAGGAATCAGGAAGTGTGAGGCTTCCGACAGACCTGGGTTTCTTACCCGGGTCTTTTTTATGCGCTTGAGGCCAGCAGCCATTCAGCCACGGCTTTGGCATAGCGTTTACCTACGTCGTGGTTGGAAGTAACCTGATGTAGCTGTACATCGGTGATCTTGCTAATTGACTGCAAATTGTACGGCACTACTACCGAATCGAGCGTGCCGTAAAACATATCTATAGGAACGCTGATGTCCACAATATCTTGCAGAATGGTTTGTTGTTCGATGCAGTGTTCCAGGGTGCGCATAAACGGTACCCAGGTGGCTGGATGTTTTACGATGCTTTTTGGGATAGGCAGCAGCTTACCGAAGCGTTTCACATTAGCCGGTGTAACTCGTGGGTTCGAGCGTAAAAATTCGTAGATTTTGAGCAAGAGCGCGGTTCGCCGGCGATTGATACGGCCGGTAATCTCTTCCAATGGTGGATAGATCGGCGAGCTAAGCAACACTAACTGGCTGACATGCTGGGGGTGCTCGCGAGCATAGCGAGTAGCCAGCAGGCTACCCAATGAGTGGCCCATCAGTATGTAATCTTCGTGCAGGCCTAAGCTAGCGAGCGTTTTGTGCAAACTGTGGAGATGATCCTCCATAGTATAGGCCAGCCACTGAGGCTTCGGCGATTTACCAAAACCGAGTAGATCAATGGTGATACAACGATAAGAATCTTTGATAAGTGGGATTAACTCATTCCATTTGTCAGACGAGGCAGCAATACCATGCAGCAAAATAAGCGTCGGACCTTCTGAGCTGTGCTCAGTGACATGCAGCCGATACGGACGCCCTAAATAACGGTGCCAAAATTGTTCCCACAAACGCATAGTCCTAGTATAGTGGCTCATTATCCAACTTACTGTGGCATTGTGCACATAAGCCACGAATTTCAACCTGATGATCGTGAGCCACAAAGCCTTGAGATTTTGCCAAGGCCAGTAATCGTTGCTCCATAGCTGGATCTTCAGGCAGAGCAGTTACTTGGCCACACTGTTCACAAGAAAGGTGGTGATGGTGGTGCATGAATTGTCCCGTGAGCTCTAGTTTATATTTCCAGCCAAGCTGTAGCCGTTGCACGATGTGCAGGCGCTCAAAGAGTTCGATTGTTCGGTACACCGTGGCCCGATCAATAGCTGCACAATGAGCGACGAGCTCATGCATGGTTTGAGGATCGTGTGCCTGAAGAGCGGCAAAGACTACCAAGCGCGGTTTGGTTAAGCTGAGTCCATTAGTTTGCAGCGTTTGCTGTAGCTCCTGAGAAGTGTTAGCCATGTTGCAATCTTAGCATAAATTGCGACAAATTTGCAAAAATAGCTTAGATTGTAGAAACTAAGTGCAGATAAAGTAACAAATAGGATTAACTATGTGGCCCATCATTCTTGCACTCTCGACTTTTCTCTCTACCTTGCTCGGCGGCCTGACCGGGCTTAGGAATAAAGACAATCTTCACCGCTTCCTTGGCTATACCGCTGGCGTACTCCTTGGGGTAGTGGCCTTCGATCTGCTGCCCGAAATTTTTGACTTGCTTCGGCACAGTGGCGGTTCGCCAACCGGGGCGATGATTGCACTCGTAGGAGGCTTCTTACTCTTTCACATCATCGAAAAGAGTATTTTAATCCATCATACCCAAGAGCACGAATACGAAGTCCACAAACATCCACAAGTAGGAGTAGCCAGTGCCTTAGCCCTGAGTGGGCACAGTTTTTTGGATGGTGTAGGCATTGGCTTAGGTTTTCAAGCGAGCACTAGTATCGGGGTTGCGGTTGCCATCGCCGTGATTGCTCATGATTTTACGGACGGTTTGAATACGGTAAACCTCATGCTCATTAATAAAAACAAATCACGCAAGGCACTGGCATTCTTACTGCTAGATGCTATTGCGCCAGTCCTGGGAGCACTGAGTACGGTATTGTTTAGTATTTCTGACAATTTACTCATACTCTACCTCGGCTTCTTTGCTGGCTTCCTCCTCTACATTGGTGCCAGTGAGATATTGCCTGAAGCACATAGTAAGCATTCCTCATATGCCACAATCGCTCTGACTATTTTGGGCGCGGCATTCATATTCGTTGTAACGCGCTTTGCTTAAGATGCGCAGATAGTCTTTGCGGATGCTACAATACTAGCCATGGAAGAAGTTGTTATTAAAATTGTTGACGCGGTTACTCCGAATATTTTGGATGGAGTGAATCGCTTGCTACCGCAGCTGATTTCTAATGGTAAGCAAGTGGATCAGGCTGAACTAGAAGCAATCATTAATCATCAGGACGTATTCTTATTTGTTGCACTCATTAACGACCGCGTTGTTGGCGTGGCGCAGCTGACTAAGTATCCCCGACCAGAGGGAGCGATTGCCTGGGTGGACTGTGTAATCGTCGATTCGGCCGAAAGAGGCAAAGGCATTGCTACGACACTTATGGACGCCGTGATTGCTAAGGCGAAAACGCTCGGTCCTCTTAAGTTGAGCCTCACTTCTAACGCAGCTCGCGAAGCAGCGAACCACATCTACACCAAACTTGGCTTTGAGCCCTACGACACGAACTACTACCGCTACAAGTTCTAGCCGACCGGCTAAACTGCTATACTTAAGACATGATATTTGCGGTGATTGCCTTGGGGGTTGTGGTGCTGGTGTTGGTGGTGTTGTTGCTCCGTCAGCAGTCGAATGCCAAGCCTGATACCAATAGCGCGCTGCTGCTCAAGGAAGATCTGAAAAGCCTGAGCCAAGACATTACACAGCTTAAAGATGGCCTGCAATCTCAACTGAGCGAACAGCTCAGTTCCAGTAATAAACAGATGGCGGCCCAGCACATCCAAAGCATTAAAACTATCCAGGAAATCACTAAGCAACTGACCGAAATTGAGCGAACGAACAAGAGCGTAGGTGATGTGGCTTCCGAGCTCAAGACCTTGCAAAACGTGCTGCAAAACCCTAAGCAACGCGGCGTGCTCGGTGAGTACTATCTGGAGCAAATCTTGAAGAACGTTCTACCGCCCGGCAGTTTTGAGCTGCAGTATAAGCTGGGCGAAGGCCTAGTAGTAGATGCCGTGATTAAGCTGGACGATAAGCTGCTGCCAATAGATAGTAAGTTCTCGCTGGAGAATTACAATCGACTTATTGAGGCCGAAGGTGCAGCCCGCACTGCTTTGGATCAAACCTTTAAAGAAGATCTTAAGCGGCGTATCGACGAAACCAGCAAGTACATCCGTGCCTCCAAGCAAACGCTGGATCAGGCGTTGATGTTCATACCGTCCGAAGCAATTTACTATGACTTGCTAGCCAACAAGGTGGGTGTCGGCAATGTATCTGGCCGCAACCTCATGCAGTACGCCGCCGAGAAGAAAGTAACGGTGGTTGGCCCGAGCACCCTTAGTGCCATGCTGCAGACTATTGTCCAAGGCCTCCGTTCGCTGGAAATTCACAAAGATACCGAAAAAATCCGTCAAAACATAGAGCAGCTGGGTAAACATCTCATCGCCCACAATGCTTACATGCAAAAACTAGGTAACTCCCTCGGCACCACAGTCGGGCACTTCAACACCACGTATAAGGAGCTCGGCAAAATCGACAAAGACATCGTCAAAATCACCAGCTCCAGCCCATATGTCGAGCCAATTGTGCTCGAGCGCCCCAGTTTAGACGATTAGTTATTTCTTCAGCAGATCAACCACCAGAGCGGCGGTCCAGGAGAAGTTGTCGGCGCCGGCTGGTTCGCCGGTGAGGGGGTCGAAGTATTCGCTGAAGCCGCTTTTGGCGACCATCTCTAGTGTGCTTTCGCGCAGCGCCGCGGCATGGTCTTTGAAGCCATAACGCTCTAAACCGTCAATAATCAGCCAGTTGGTATTAACCCAGCTCGGGCCTTGCCAGTAGCGCTTGGCATGGAACCATGGCGACTCGGCAGGCACACTCGGTACGGGAAAAGCAGTGCCATAGAGATGTTCATTTTCTAGCGAATGGACAATGCTCTTAGCCCGTTCCTCGCTGATGCAGCCGGCATATAGTGGCATGAGGGCGGCAATTGATGGTTCCTTGAGCAGATTGTGTGTCACGAAATCACGCGAAAAGTACTGGTTGGAGTAGGGATCCCACAGATCTTCATAGGTTTTGCGGGTCTTGTGCATGCTCGCGAGTAGTGGCTCCGGAATTTCTTCGCGGATGGCTTTGGCGATCTGTACGAGGTGTTCGTTGGCCCGTATGAGGATGCTGTTGTAAGTGAGGTCTTCGATGGTAAACAGAGAGTGATCGAGGATTTTATCAATGTCATAGCCCTTGCGACGCAGTCGGCGCTGGACGTCAAAGAGTGCCAGGATTTCTAGGGTAGAGTAGCGCTCATCCAGTGGCACCGAGTGGCCGTCGCGACGGAACATGCCTACTACGCCCAGCAAATGCAGCTTTTTAATAATCCTAATCCAGGCCGGCAGTAGGTGCTCACGGAGTTCGGTGGCCCAGGGTGGCGTGTTGTCGAGACCAACTTCCCAGGGGTGGATCTGGAGTACCAGGCCTTCGCCATGCGGATCCCGCTCATCGTAGAGCCATTGATGGTAGGCTAGCAGGCTGTGCCAGACCATTTTGTACCAGGCTCGGCGCTCCGGCCAGCTCATCTTGGCACCAACTTGGATGACTGCCTCAGCAAACATTGGTGGTTGTGTAATGCCACTGGTAGCTACATCATCCGGTGCGTTAGGGTTGACCCAGCTGCGCCACGCATCGCGGTCCGTGCGGTAACGATTCTCGCCGCGGAAGATAATGTTCGGCAACATACCATTGTGCCACTGGCCGTGCAGCAGGCTCATCAGTTCAATCTTGGCGCGTTCCACGTCTAGATGTCGCAGCCCGATGGCCACAAAACAACTGTCCCATAGCCATTGATGTGGATAGAGGTTGGGTGCCGGCATAGTGTAGTTGCCACGGTCGTTGTTGGCCAGAACCTGAGTGGCCTGGGCTAGGAGATCCGGTTGTTCATGGGTCGGTTGGGTAACCGGTTGCTTGGGCTCATTGCTCATGCTTATTACTATAACGCATTCTGTAGATTGTTTTAACTCGAAATATATGATATAACAATAATTCTATGAGCGGAAAAAGAAGTCGCGCACAGCGCCAGACACGCCGAGAGCAGCTTGCCGCTAATCAGGCTCTCCTCGAAATGGATGGTTTAGATCCTGCGCATCTCAATGTAGCAGCAGTGCTGCAGTTGCGGCGCCATGTCCAACAAGAAGAGCTGGTTGCTAAGCAACAAGCTCACATTGACCGGTTTCGCCAGCAATTGAGCATCTTGGAAAACGAAAGAGTAACCGAAGCGGTACGAGAGCTATTAATTCCTGTTGCAGCCCGGGTGCTCTTTGCAACCGCATGGTACCAGCAACAAATCATCACCCGTGAAGCGCTGGCAACCAAGCTAGGTGACCCACCCTTGCATCGGTTACAAAGCGTGCTAGGTTTCCTCAGCGAAAAACCATCGTACCTTATTGGCCGCCGCCAAAGTTTAATTTTGCCGGATGTCAGGGGCTACCATGCAAAGGCGCCACTCTACTGGGCGGTGAACAATCATCAGCATCCGGCTCTAGAGGCCGAATACGCTGCAGTAGTGCGTGAGGAGGCAGTGCAATCTATGTTACCTCAGAGAAGTGGAGAATGAGCTCACTCCGATGGTTATTTATTAAATTTTATGATATAAATGCATTTCAGTATGACGCATGAAGACAAGCCGGCAGACGAAAACCAAGAATCACTCCTAGGAAGTGCTCACTTAGGCAAATTCGTGACACTCATGTATAGGCATAAAGGTGCCCTTGTAAGAACTACCGCTGGTGCTGTCCTGTTGGTGGTGGGTGGTAAGATTGCGTATGACCTCCATGCTCGAGTGGTACAAAAAGAACGCACCGAGGGTGAAAATACAGAAGCATATTCAGAAGTTGAAGTAGAGCTTGGCGAAGCGTCGCCATACTATGGCGGACCCACCTGGGAACGAGACCACCAAGGTCAGTATGAGCCGCCTACCGATAATTTGTAAAGCTGAGGGGAAAGTCGAAGTCCTGGGCTTTTAGGAGCTGGATGACTTGCTGCAGGTCATCTTTGCTAGTGCTTTGCACCCGCACAGCGTCGCCCTGGATTTGCGTTTTGACTTTGGGGAATTTATCGCGGATCAGGTTTGTAATTTTTTTGGCTTTGTCTTGGTCTAGACCTTGTTTGAAGGGGATTTCTTGGGTGGACTTGAGGTTGGATTCGGTAATTTCGTGCGTGGTGTCGAGTACTTTCTGACTCTGACCGCGGGTCGCAAGCTTTTTGCGGACAATGTCGAGGATGGCATCGATCTGCCAGTCGCCACTGCCCGTTACCTTAAAGCCCTTTTTATCATCCAACCACTCCAGCAGAGCAGGGGTCCCTTTGAAATCGTAGCGGGAATCTATCTCGCGTTGGGCTTGGTCGAAGACGTTGTTCATCTCAGCTTTGTCGTACTCTGAAACTACATCGAAGGAAAAGTTTGCCATATGTCTATTCTAACAGATATAAGAAAATGCCTTGACTTTAGAATAATGATTATTTATAGTACCTTGTGTTAACAAGGAACCAGGTTAAAGCATGGATATCGAAGCGACTAAGCAACAGCTGCGTAAAGGACTACTGGTCTATGCATTGCTTTCGGCTATCGCGGCCAAGGAGCTATATGTGGCGGATCTACTCAAGACTTTGAACGCTAGCGAGTTTGCCACGCAGGAAGGCACCTTGTACCCGCTGCTTTCTAAACTGCGTCGTGAAGGGCTCATGAGCTACCGCTGGGTGGAATCGACGAACGGACCACCACGCAAGTACTATACGCTTACAGACAAAGGAAAAGCCTACCTGAAAGACCTCGATAGCTACTGGGGAGACATTAATAAAGCATTGGCGCAACTGAAGAAGGGGGACGCCGCATGAACAAAACCACGACAATTAACTTGAGCGGCCAAGTCTTCAATATTGACGACGACGCGTACGAGCTACTCAAAGAATATTTGGAGCGTGTGCGAGCAGCTCTGAAGGATGATGAAGACCGTGACGAAATCATGCAAGATTTTGAGCATGCCGTGGCTGAGCATCTTCTGGAAGCACTGAGTGATAAAAGTGCCGTCGTGACCAACAAATTAGTGAAGCAAGTAACTAAAAGTATTGGTGAATATGAGACCTCTGAAACCGAGCAGCCAGCCTCGAGCAACGAGACTCAAGATCAGGCAAAGCCAGATTGGCACGGCTTATTTAAGCACCCTATCTATCTGGATAAAAAGAACGCATTACTTGGCGGCGTCTGCGCCGGCATTGCACGCTCGCTTGAAGTTGATGCATTTTGGGTCCGCCTGGCATTTGTGATTCTGACATTCCTGAGCTGGGGCGTAGGCCTTATTGGATACGTCGTATTGGCGCTCATCATGAAAGATCCGCAGAACGTGAGTGATGAATTGGCTGCGTCCGGTGTTAGGCCAACCGCCGCTGCATTAGTTGCACACTCCAAGCAGCGTTTTCAAGCCGCTCAAGCGAATCTGGCTCAGGCTGACGTGGGCGCGAAGCTTACACCAGTGGGTACCTTTCTGAAAAACTTGGTGCGGTTTGTAGTGGCCACGGGCAGTGTCATCGGTATTACACTCGTCACCATTTTGTACGTCATCCTTACGGTCAGCTGGGTGGCGCATCGACACTCGGCAGGCCTACCATTTAGTGCGCTGTCGCCACTGTTGAGTTATGTACTCATAGTTTCCAGCTTCTTTGTGCTCATCTTGCCCCTGGTACTTCTCTTGCTCGTTGCTGTAGCACGGCGTATTGCTCGTAAGGCACTGACCGCCCGACTCTTGGTATTGGTACTCCTACCCTGGCTCATTGCCCTGACCGTTTGTGTGGGCGCAGTCACCCAAGCCGTACCCCGGTTGTCTGACTGGAGTAAGCAGCACCCGAACAACCAGTATTTCCAGTTGAAAGTGCAGCAGGGACATCTGGATGTAGTCTGTGTTAATTTGGGTGGTCACTGTAATGATCAGCCAGTTTGCGTATATGCGTTTCAACCTACAGACAAGCAAGTAACCCCGCCATCCAACCCTGCCGGTTGCTCGCCAATTCCTCCAGAGCCAGATATGCCAGCGCTACCCTAGCCAAACGGACTGTACAAACACAAGCGGTTTGCTATAGTGTAGAGGCACCTAAACAAGGAAATTACAATGCAACTATCAAAGAAACGATTAAGCCTGTTGTTGGCTTCCTCGTTCGGTACTGCGGTGTTAGTAGTAGCACCAGTGTGGGCCGACCATGGCAGCGACTCCACGTCTTCTAGTGGTGACAGTGGTTCGTCGAGTAGCGGTAGTGCTACCTCTGGTCAAGAAACTGAACAGCAAACTACCACCGAGACTGAAACGAAAGATACTGCTGAAGCCACTGCGGGCATCCATGAGCAAGCAAAGCAGCTCTTGGCTCAACAACGTCAAAACGGCAAACAGAAATCAACCGCTGACCGCCAAAAGGCTTGTCAGGCGCACCAGACCGAAATTAATAAGCGAGTAAGCAACTATGCCAAGTCGGCACAGAAGCACCTCGATACTTTTAACGCCATCTTTACCAAAGTCCAAGCATTCCACGACAGCAAAGGCCTGACCGTCGCTAACTACGACACCTTGGTCGCTGCCGCCAAGACCAAGCAAACAGCTGCACAGACCGCAGTTGACGCGTTAGCAGCCCTGAACGTCAAGATTGACTGTTCCCAGAGTGACCCAGCTAGCAGCGTGGCCAGCGTAAAAGTTGCCGTCAAGAATGCTCGCACTACCTTACAGGATTACCGCAAATCGATTAAAGATATCGTGGTAGCGCTCAAGGGCGCCTCGACTGCCCAGAGTAACACCGAAGATAAGACTTCAACCAGCACGGGAGGTAACCAGTAATGAAACGACTTGATCAAACCGGTTCACACGTTGTCGCCTTGCTCGTCGGCCTGGTGGTAGTTGGCCTAGTCGGCTTCGCTGGTTACAAAGTGTGGCAAACCAACAAGACAGTGGATACTAACGCTACGGCCGCAAATACTGCTAGCCAGTCAAGCACCAAATCTTCGTCTGTAGCCGCTATCAAAACACAGGCTGATCTAACAGCTACGAGCAACCAGCTCGATAGTACTTCCAGCCAAGTTGATACTAATCTGAATGACACAGCGCTCAATGGCGATTTGAGCGACCTCCAGTAGACTTTGTCCGCTGGCGCCCGGAAGACAGCTTGCCATAAGCGTAAGCTGTCTTCTTTTATTAGAGGAGTTTTGTTACAATTTAGGCTAAGATGAGCTACCAAAATCCCAAGATTGCCGAAACTGCCGAATTGCTCAAAAAACGCTTTGCCGAGCTGAGCGTGAAGGCGGACATTTTAAAGGCGGTGGAGCTCCGTGCTTTGTATGGCGAGATTCCAACCTTGCCTGCCGAAGAGCGGGCTGGCTTTGGCAAAGAGATTAATGCCTTGCGAGACGAGCTGCAACAGCTAGTCGACGCCGCTCAGGATGAAGCCGAAGCATTGCCGCCGATTGATGTGACAGCACCATTTGATGTCAATACACCGGCCGGCCAACGGCCCCAGCTCCTTCCGAGCGAAACCGGCTCCGTTCACCCACTAATGGCGGAGCGCGAGATTATGCTCGATATCTTTTACCGGATGGGATTCACCGCCAGCGAATCGCGCGAACTTGACGACGACTATCACATGTTCGGCAGCCTTAACTTCCCAGAAGATCACCCGGCTCGCGACGATTATGACACTTTCATGACAACCCAAACTGATGCCAATGGCAAGCGCTTGATTGCGCCTGCCCATACGAGCACCATGCAAAACCGCATACTGAAAAAATATGCCGACAATTTGAAGCAGGGTGAACCCATCGCCGTCCTAGTGCCTGACCGGGTGTTCCGCAACGAAGATGTCGATGCCCGTCACGAACATACCTTTTATCAGTTCGAAGGTATTTATGTGAACAAGGGTGTCAATGTCGGTCACCTCATTGCCACTCTCAAGACCTTCTTGCAGGAATACTACGGCAAGGACCTTGAGGTGGCTACCCAGCCGTTCTATTTCCCATTCACTGAGCCAAGCTTTGAGTTCAGCCTGAGCTGTCCGTTTTGTGACAAAAAAGGCTGTAGCATTTGTAGTCAGCTTGGCTGGATTGAGCTACTCGGCTGTGGCATGATTCACCCAAACGTACTGCGTGCCGCTGGCATTGATCCCGAAGTGTATACCGGATTTGCCTGGGGCGGTGGCATCGACCGCTTGGTAATGATGAAATACGGCATTGAAGACGTTCGTTATTTCCAGAGCGGCCGCCTAGATTTCTTGAGGCAATTCGCATGAAGCAACAAATTATAACCGATGGAGCCCCTCTGGCAGAAGCAATTCTCTCCCAGGCAATACTGGCCAATGGGTTTGTCTTTGTGGCTGGCCAAATTCACAATACCGTCGAGGGCAAAGTTATAGAAGGAAGCGTGTCTGAAAAACTGGCACAGATAATGCAGAATATCTCTGCTATTTTGGGTGCTGCTCAAAGCTCACTCAATAGTGTGGTGTCGGCGACGATCTATGTTACAGATATGGCCCAGATGGCTGAGTTGAATGCTGAATATCCCAAGTACTTTAAAAGTAGTTTACCCGCGCGGGCGGCAATTTGTGTGAAAGAATTACCGCTAGGAGCGACTATTGAGATAAGTGTGGTGGCTGTAGTATGAAAATTTCAGTAAATTGGATCAAGCAGTTTGTTGATTTTGACTTGCCGCCGACGGATGAGCTGGTGCAGCGCATCGGTGCGCAGCTGGGTGGTGTGGAGGAAGTGGAGGACATTGGCGCCAAGTATCAAGGTATTGTGGTTGCCAAAGTTGTCAGCTGTCGCAAACATGAAAACTCTGATCATTTGAGTATTTGCCTCGTGGATGATGGCGGGGTAGTAAAAGATGTTGCCCGTAACGAACAGGGATTGGTACAAGTTGTCTGCGGTGCGCCGAATGTGCGTGAGGGCTTGACCGTAGCGTGGTTACCACCAGGTGCGACCGTACCTGAGACCGTGGGCAAAGATCCATTCGTACTTAGCGCGCGGGAATTCCGTGGTGAACTGAGCAACGGCATGTTGGCTAGCATGAAGGAATTGGCACTGGGCGACAACCATGACGGTATTTTGGAAATTGACAAAGCAGTCGCACCCGGTACACCCTTTGTAGAAGTATATAAGCTGGATGACACCGTGGTGACCATTGAAAATAAGATGTTTACCCACCGGCCCGATTGCTTCGGTGTGCTGGGTGTAGCGCGGGAAATTGCCGGCATACTAGGCCAGCCATTTCATAGCCCAGAATGGTACCAGCCGCAGGCCGTACTGCCTGCTAAGCAGACAAACTTACCCCTGCGTGTGAGCAATGAGCTGCCCGAGCTAGTGCCGCGCTTTTCGGCGGTGACCTTGAGCGATGTGACCGTTGGTCCCAGCCCCATCTGGCTGCAAGTGGCATTGGCCAAGCTGGGCCAGAAATCCATCAGTAATCTCGTTGATTTGACCAACTTCTACATGCTTGTAACTGGCCAGCCACTCCACGCCTACGATTACGACAAAGTGCAGGCACTCACAGCTGGTGAAGGGGCGGAAATTACCGTTCGTCACCCACGACCAGGCGAGAAAATTGCTCTGCTAAATGGCAAAACAATCGAACCGCGTCCAGAAGCCATTATGATTGCCAGCGGTGATGCCTTGATTGGTGTGGGTGGGGTCATGGGTGGCAGTGATACCGAAGTAAGTGCCGAGACCAAAAATATCATCGTGGAAGCCGCTAGCTTTGACATGTATTCCATTCGTCGCACCTCGATGGCGCATGGTCTGTTTACCGATGCGGTTACCCGATTTAATAAGGGGCAGAGCCCCTTGCAAACGGTGGCAGTGCTGGCTAAAGTGGTCGAAGATGTGCAGCAAATGGCTAGCGCCAAAGTAGCGAGTGACCTTATTGATGTCAGCGAAGTGAGTGATCGACTATGGGTACACCCGCCTGTCCCTGTCACTACCGAATTCATCAACACCCGGTTAGGCTTTCAACTGACGGCAGACGAGATGAAAAACCTCCTGGAAAATGTGGAATGTCAGGTGCAAGTGGCTGGTCAAAATCTGACAGTTACCGCACCCTTCTGGCGAACGGATATCGAAACACGAGAAGACATCGTAGAAGAAGTAGGAAGGCTGTACGGCTTTGACAAGCTGCCCGTAGAATTGCCGCAGCGCAGTATAGTACCCGCTGCCAAAGACGCATTGCTTGAGCATAAAAAGCGAGTTCGAGAGGTTTTGTCGCAGGCTGGCGCTAACGAGGTGCTCACCTACAGCTTTGTCCATGGAGATTTATTGCAAAAGGTCGGACAAAATCCCGAGCAAGCCTTCCAGATCAGTAACGCCCTGAGTCCAGATTTGCAGTACTACCGCTTGAGTTTGACACCGAGCCTCCTTGATAAAGTTCAGGCAAACCTCAAAGCTGGCTATCACGAATTTGCGCTATTCGAACTGGGTAAGAGTCATAATAAGGAGCAAACTGATGACGAGGGTCTTCCCGTTGAATTTGAAATGCTCGAGCTGGTATATGCTCGTTCGGATAAACTCCAGAAACCCGGGGCAGCATTTTATGAGGCACGCCGTTTCTTACGCCGCTTGGCAAATCAGTTCGGTATTGAACTCGAGTACCGTCCCATCGCTCAAGAAGAAGACTATCAGGTGGCCAAACCTTATGACCACACTCGTTCAGCCCAAGTTTTTGTAAAGGGTACGAACCTGGCGTTGGGCATGGTAGGTGAGTATAAGGCAAATGTGCTCAGAGCTTTTAAGCTACCGAAGCATACAGCAGGTTTTGGTATTGGGCTCGCGCAGCTCATGCAAGCCGCCAAAGAGCACGAGACTATTCCGTGGTATAGCCCACTGTCCCGTTTCCCATCAGTCACACAGGATATAACCTTTAAACTTGCCGCCGATCAGCTCTGGCAACCATTTTACAGCTTCCTTCGAGAGCAAGTTGATACCGCCAAGCCAGCACAGAGCACGGCCCGCATAAGCCCCATGGACATTTATCAGTCCAACGAGGACACTGCTCATAAGCAGTTCAGCTTCCGCATTAGCATTGCGCACTTTGAGAAAACTATGACGGACACCGAAGTTAATAAGCTACTGGAAGTAGTAGCTACCGCTGCCAAAACTGCTTTTGGCGCCGAACGGATATAGCGGCATTATGCAGGGGTGGATTCCTTTCGGCGACATGCGACTCGATGTCGAGTATGAGCTCGCTCCGCACATGGTTATTTTTAGTCACGGCTTTGGTGTGCGCCGGGATAGTAGAGGCCTCTTTACCGACATTGTGGCCGCGCTTCCCAGAGGCACAGGCTACGTGCTGTTTGACTATGACGATTTCGACGCAGCACATAATCTGATACATATAAATGGCTTCGACGACGATGTTCGCCGGCTGCGAGCCATACTGGAGTGGACGCGCCAGCAAAATGGTGTATCCACGGTGAGTCTGGTGGGGCACTCGCTGGGGAGCTTGGTGATTGCCGACCTGGCGCCCCCAAACATCGACACAATACTATTGCTGGCCCCGCCCACCACACAGCTTGGCGGTTATCGCCGCCGTCGCTATACGCAGCGTCCTGGTGCGGAACAGGTAAGAGGCGTCTGGCGTATACCCCGACGCCAAGGTGCTACGCTGCTTATTTCGGAAGCAATTTTTGATGAATTAGAACACATAGATCCCGAAGGTGAATTGGTCAAACTTGCGCTGCTGAGGACATTTACACTTGTAATTGCCGAAGCCGATGAAGTATTGGTGGATGATGACTACACAGAGCTCATGGTAATGGACAACATTACGTCATTGGGCGTAGAAGGTGCCGATCATTTGTTTAGTGGCTTTGCCAGACCGCAGCTCGTAGAGCTAGTCACCAAACAGCTGGCACATCAGCCTGTAGCAGATGAGTAGGCGCGAAGCACGCCTTAGGTTACACTTAAAGCCATGAAAAGTTTGTGGCGGATTATCCAATTTACGCGTCAGTTATGGCCATACTACATCAGCATCTCTGCGTTTACGATTCTGCTGGCGGCAATGAGCCAGCTGCAGCCCCTCTTCACTAAGACAGCAATCGATCAAATCAGTCACCTACTCACCGGAGGGCATGCCAATGTAAAATTAGTGGCCCTAATGGCGGTGCTAATATTTGTAACCGATTTTGGACAGACCATTTTCAGTAATATCAGCGGCTTTTTGGGTGACATTCTAATGGCAAAGGCCGGGCGTTATATGAGCAAGCGCTACTTTGAACATCTCCTCAGCCTGCCACAGGTCTACTTCGATAACGAACTGAGTGGCAAGATCATCAATCGCATGTCCCGAGGTATTAGCCAAATTACCGGCTTTATGCAGGTGGTCAGCAATAACTTTTTGCAGTTTGTCTTCAGCACCATCTTCTCGCTGGCGATTGTGTTCTATTACTCCTGGCAAGTCGGTCTGATGCTCAGCCTGTTGTATCCGATTTTTGTGTGGCTCACCAGTCGTACCAGTGTGAAGTGGCAAGGCTATCAAAAGGACATTAACGAACAGCTTGATATTGCGAGCGGCCGCTTCGCCGAAGCCATTGGCCAAATCAGGGTCGTTAAAAGCTTCCGGCAGCAGCATCATGAGCTTTCAGTCTTCGGGAAGCACTTCAACAAAGTCGTGGCCACCACTTATCCGCAGTCACGGCTGTGGCACCGCCAAGACGTTGTTCGTCGTGTCGTGCTCAACGTAATTTTCTTTGCCATTTATATCTACATTTTTGTCGAGACAGCGCACGGCGTCTATTCGCTCGGGACGATGGTGCTCTTAATCCAGTATGCGCAGCTCATTCGCATCCCAATCTTCAGTATTAGCTTTATTGTTGACCAAACGCAGCGGGCGATTGCCAACACGCGAGATTACTTTGAGGTAATGGACGTGCAGCCGGAGATTGTTGACCGCCCCGATGCCAAGCCACTGCAGATAACAGCGGGACGCATTACGTTTCAGCAGGTACGTTTTGGGTACGACAGTGCGCAACCGGTGCTAAAGGATTTGAGCTTTGAGTTGGCGCCTGACAGTAAACTGGCTCTTGTGGGGGAAAGTGGCGAAGGCAAAACGACTATTTCCAGCCTGCTATTGCGGCTGTACGAAGTACAACAGGGTAGCATTAGTATTGATGGACAGGACATTAATACCGTTACCCAGGCGAGCTTGCACGAAGCTATCGGTGTGGTTTTTCAGGATCCAGCGCTCTTTAGCGGCAGCATTCGAGAGAATATTGCCTATGGCAAGCCTGACGCCAACGAAAAAGAGATTGTCGCGGCGGCGGAAGCGGCCAACGCCCACGAATTTATTAGCAAGTTTGAACAGGGTTATGACACCGAGATTGGTGAGCGTGGCCTGAAGCTTTCCGGTGGTCAGAAGCAACGAATTGCGATTGCCCGGGCGCTCCTGAAGGATGCACCTATTCTCATTCTGGACGAAGCCACCTCTAGTCTTGACACCAAGAGTGAGCGCAAAGTCCAAGAAGCCCTAGAACGGCTGATGCGTGGCCGAAGTACGCTGATCATTGCCCACCGCCTCAGCACGATTCAAGCGGTAGACACTATTGTGACGCTGCGTGGCGGCAAAGCGGATGAAGTCGGATCACCGGCACAGCTGGCCAAGAGTGGTGGCATCTACGCGCAGCTCTTAAAACTGCAGGACACAACAGGCACGGAAACCGAGAAGAAGCTCAAAGCCTACGAGCTGGAAGTCTAAAAAGCTCGACAGCCCGAGCTGGCTCGGGTACAATAGCAGGCATTATGACGAAGAAGAGGGATCGATTTTTTGCTGGTTTTGGCGCGTTACTGTTCTTGGTAACTGGCTCGGCGCTGACCATTGCTGTAATTGTCACGGGCATTAGCAACCACAAGCAGAGCCAAAAGGATACCCAAGCGCAGACACAGCCGGCCAACAACTGTGATCAAAGTGTCAACGCGCCGGCCGAAGCTGTCCCAGAGGTATACAAACCTACTGGTAGCGTGAGCGGACTCGTGAAAACCGATTTGCAACCAGGCAGTGGGGCTACTGTCCAGAACGGTGAATGTGTGCAGGTTAAGTACTACGGTACACTTGCGAAGGATGGTACGGTATTCGACGAAAACTTCGACAAAACCACCGCCTTCCAGTTCACACTTGGGCAAGGGCAAGTTATTAAGGGTTGGGATCAGGGCTTAGTTGGTGCGAAAGTGGGTAGCACTCGCCGTCTCGTTGTGCCTGCTGCTTTAGGCTATGGCGACCAAGCTAACGGCTCGATCCCGGCTAACGCTGACCTTGTCTTTGTAGTACATATCTTAGGAGCACATAAATAATGGACAACTTTACCCCCATTGCTGATGTACCAGAACTGCACATTACGGATATCAAAGTCGGAGAGGGTGACGAAGTCCAGCCCGGTGACACCGTTACCGTAGATTATGTAGGTGCCATTGCAGCTTCTGGCGAAGTCTTTCAGCGCAGCCAAGATTTTGGCAAGCCCATTACCTTTGGCCTAAACCAAGTTATCAAGGGTTGGACCGACGGCATCCCTGGCATGAAAGTGGGCGGCGTCCGTCGCTTACTCATCCCTGCCGAGCAAGCATACGGCTCGCGGCCACCATATGGCTCTGGAATTCCCGCCGACGCACCTCTTGTTTTCGACGTCACACTCCACGCCATCGGCTAAAAAGTGGATAAATGTATTAAAAAGCACAATATATAGCGTATTGACGAGTAGGTAGTACACTAGAGTATAATTTTTTGTACAGTCCGCGAAACACAGACGAGATAAAATATATAACCGAAAGGGTCACTATCATGGTCAAAAACATCACTATCTTCACCACCAACACTTGCGCTTACTGCGCCATGGTGAAGAAGTACCTCGACATGAAGGACCACCGCTACGAAGTGGTGAACTTAGATGAGCAGCCGGAGCGCCAAGCCGAAGCGCTCGCCCTGTCTGGTGCTTTGACCGTGCCAGTGACCGTGGTGACTAAGCACGACGACAGCAAAGAAGTTGTCGTGGGCTACAACTTAGCCAAACTAGCACCAGCCCTAGTGTAAAATCTTTTTTCGACGCACATTGCTGCGTTCTCGGCTGCAGTGCTCCTCCAGCGTACACTCTGGTACGCTTCTGTGCGCGCTTCACCGAGGCCTTGCACTGCACTGCCGAAAAAAGATTTCGGGTCCCACGATAATTCAAGTAAAATAGAGAGACTTTATGAGTGACACGACAGCTATTCCGGAACATGATGTGATTATGGTGGGTGCGGGCCCAGCCGCTCTGACGGCGGCAATTTATACCACACGCGAAGACATTGATACGCTCTTGTTTGAGCGCGGCGTACCTGGCGGCCTGGCAGCAGTGACTGATCAGATTGATAACTACCCTGGCTTTCCTGAAGGCGTGGAAGGTCTAAAGCTGGCTGATGCTCTCCAGAAGCAAGCTGAACGCTTCGGTGCAGTCATAGAGCTTGGCGAGGTACTGAAAATTCATGACGAAGGCGAGTGGAAGCATCTAGAGACCACCAGTGGTGACTTCAAAGCCCGTGCCGTGCTGATTGCAACCGGCAGTGATTATAAAAAGCTAGGCGTCCCTGGCGAGGCCGAATACTATGCTCGTGGCGTGCACTACTGCGCCACCTGTGATGGTGCCTTCTACCGAGACAAGCGCTTGGTGGTAGTGGGCGGCGGTAACTCAGCGGTGCAGGAAAGCATCTTCCTGACACGCTTTGCTACCCACATCGATCTGCTTGTCCGCAGTACGCTTAAAGCCAGCGATGTTCTGCAGCACGACCTGCAGAAGTTTGTCGACGAAGGCAAGATCTCCGTACATTTAGGTGTGACTACCGACGAGATCGCAGGCGAAGATAATCATGTAACCAAGGTGGTAGGCACCGAGCAAAAAACCGGTGAGCAAGTAACCTTCGACACCGACGGCGTCTTTGTATTCATCGGGCTCGACCCCAACAGCGAATTTGTCCGTGACCAAGTAGAGCTTGACCCCATTGGCCTCATCAAAGCCGACGATAACCTCATGACCAGCATTCCAGGCGTCTTTATCGCTGGCGACATCCGCCACGGTGCCACAATGCAGATTGCTTCAGCGGCTGGCGAAGGTGCCACGGCGGCCCTCAAAATCCGCGAATACCTTGAAGGTCGCGAACACCCCGAGCAGAACTAGGGTGTCTGCAGAATACAGAAGTAAAACAGTACCGCCGCTAGTGGAAGCTCAATCCAAATACCGCCAGCAAATTCGTGGTGCTGAATCTTAATGTGCCACCGTTCGAAGCGATTTTTAGCCCCACTGAAATCGAATGTATGCTTTCGTACCACGTGTGCTACCCACACAAAATCCGGGAGTACTGCGATTTGTCCACAAACGTACATGGCGTAGTGGTGATGAGCAATTGCCCATACAGCTAGGCTGAGGGTAGCAAAGAAATCAAGTGTAAAGAAGAGCTTCCAAAATAGCGACTTATCGCGTTTTTTAGGAGGTATGCCGTAATGTGGTAGTGTATCGAGTGCGAAGTGCGATGCTAAAGCCAAGGGAATACCCAGCGGCCAAGGAATAAATTTGCCAATTAAGCCGCCCACTAGGCCATGGTTAAAGCCAATCATTATTCCTTCATAGTAGCATAGCCACTTTTTAGAGTTCGTCGTAGCCTTCGAAGTAATCGAAAGCTATGTCGGTGTGCGATTTACCCAACTGTAATAGGTCGTAGCGCAGGCCTTCTACGAAGCGCTGGCTACCTGATAGATACATAAGGGCTTCTGGAGGAGTGGTATCGACAATTTGCTTAGCAGTGAGGCGATTTGGTGCGATTGTGATGTTATGCAGCGCAAGCGGATACGCTTTGGTAAGGTCGCGATAGATCTGCTGCCGAGCATCTCTTACCGCATAGAATAGGAAGATTTGACGCTCTTCGCGCTTGGCCAAGAGTTCCTTCAGCATGCTGGCAAACGATGCAATCCCAATGCCTCCTGCCACAAATACCAGAGGCAGACTAGCGTCTTTGGGCAGGATTAAGTCGCCCATCGCATCGTTGATTTCAGCTGGATTGCCATCCCTCAAAGCAAAGAGTACCCCCTTGTGCAGACTGTGTGGCTCTACGTATTTCACCACGAACTTTATCAAAGGATCAGTGGGCAACGAGGTGAAGGTCAGCACACGACCGGCTCCACGCGGATCACCAGCTGCACCAGGTAATATGAGGTTTGCATATTGTCCAGGCGCGTAATCTACCGGTCGCTCAGGACGAAAACTGAACTCCCAAATGTTGGGCGCTAACTCCTCACGTCCCACGTAAAAAACTTGCATACTTTAAGTATATGTCATCTCGAGTACTGAAACGAGTTCAGCATAAACTCCGTCGAGAGATTCCGTTTGATTTGCACGGGGATTTCTCCACATTGGTCGGAAGACAGCACTTACTTCTCAAATCGATCAGGGTAATCGGTCACCACGCCATACAGATAAGGCTGCCACTTGCGTACTTTAACTGGATTATTCATGGTATAGGGCGAGATCTGGAAGCCGCTGCGCTTCATACTGATTAAAAAACCACGCCATAGCCAGAGATGCTTCATACTAAGTCGCTTGGTCTGTACTTGGCGGGCGCGGATATGGGCTTTCACGCCACTCCAGCTTTCTATAACCACTTTGGGTATGTCAGGCAAAACTTTATGAAGTTCGCGTAAGGTTTTTTGGCTAAAAGAGCCCAGAGCTAAATTACCTGAATGATACATGCCGGTTTCTAAAAACTCATTGATAACAGCGACGATCGGTTCTATAGGCTCCCCACGCTTCACCTCAACCAATACGAGCACACGGGCTTCGATGTAATTTAGGGCATCAAATAATGTAGTCAGATCAGGTTTATGCTGCTTGAGCTCTTGGTAGGAGCTGTCTTTTACAACAAGCAAATTACCAGCGACATCACTGGCGGCTTCATCATGCAATAAGACAGGTACACCGTCATTTGTAACACGCACATCAAACTCAATCTCATCAACATGATGCTCAAGCGCTTTTTGGAAGCCTTTTATAGTGTTTTCGGGCGCCAATCCTTTGGCACCGCGATGTCCAATAATTTTCATACTCCCCAATAGTGTACAATAAAACTAAAGTAATTTGGCCCATATAAGGAGGAAGTACTATGGCTGATTTTAACCAAGTCCTGGACCCAGGCGATTACCAAAATGGCACCGTAAACACGGTGGTGGAGATCCCCGAAGGCTCACGCCTGAAGGTTGAATGGGATCGCAAGCGTGCGGCGTTTATGCTCGACCGCGTGGAACCGCGGGCATTTGCCAAGCCTTGTAACTACGGCTTTATCCCGCAGACGTTGGATGAGGATGGTGATGAGCTCGACACGCTCATTATTTGCCCCGAACCTCTTGCGACCGGCGTATGGCTTGAGGCTACTATTATTGGTGTTATGAAATTTGAGGACGATGGCGAAGTGGACGACAAAATCCTGGTTGTACCCGCCGATAACCGTGATGACGGCGATGCTATTAAGTCACTCGAAGATATTGCTCAGTTGGTCAAACAGATTGAGCACCACTTTAATCACTACAAAGACCTCAAGAAGCCCGGCAGTACCAAAGTATTGGGCTGGGGTGGTCCCGAAGAGGCTAAAGCAATCATTGCCAAGTCTATCGACCGTTACAAGCAACAGTAGGCAGACAGTATGAAAAAGATTGTTCCAGCAGATGCAATTTTGATTCCGGACAGCGCCGAGTGCGTGTATCAGGGACGAATCTTTGGCGTCTACCAGTGGCAGCAAGAACTGTACGATGGCACGCAAGCTACATTTGAGATGCTCAAACGGCCCGACACAACCAATGTTATCTGCGTTGACGGGGAGAAGGTCATCATCATTAATGACGAGCAGCCCAATCGTGCCAGTCTCAAGACCTTTCCGGGCGGTCGCGTAGACCCCGAGGATATTGATATTCTGAGCTCGGCGCAACGAGAGGTCCGCGAGGAGATTGGCTATCGTTTCCAAAACTGGCGCTTGCTGCAAGTAGCCCAGCCAGTGCGCAAAATCGAGTGGTTTACCTATCTCTGGCTAGCTTGGGATGTCACGGACCAGCAAGAACCCCATCATGATGCGGGCGAGAAGATTAGCCTAGAAGTTGTCAGCTTTGACCAGCTCAAGCAGTTGGTTACTAGCCGTACGGGATATCTGGGCGAAGTACTGCCGCTCTTTGAGTCACTCGAAAGCCTGGCCGACCTGCAGGCGTTCCCAGAATACCAAGGGCAAGAAGTTGACCGCTGAGCAGCTACAAAAACTCATCGAACAGTATCTAAAACTTTTTCCAGCTGAGCGTGAGCGTTTACAGTTACTGCTGGACCAACTGGCTGCAGGTGAGAAAATGGATGATCGCTACAATTTTCGTGGTCACATCACCGGCAGTGGGCTCGTAATCTCGCCGAATAGAGCCAAGGTGCTGCTTATACACCACAAAGGCTCAGGTAACTGGCAACAGCCGGGCGGCCACTGGGAAGATGAAGCTGACGAGTCGCCTCTAGACGCAGCACGACGGGAAGTGATAGAAGAGACGGCTGCGCAATTGGAAGCCTATGTACCGTTTGATGCAGAGCGCATGCTGCTTCCGCTGGACATAGATACGCATTGGATTCCGCATCCTCGCCACGCCGATGAGCAACCTCATTATCATCACGATTTTCTCTATGCGTTTGTCGCCAGTAGTGAAGGGGTCGCCCACCAAGCTGAAGAAGTGCATGGCGCTGCCTGGTTTGCTCTGGATGCGCCCGAATGTGGGCATCCCAAAATGCAGCGTGCCCTTACCAAGCTTCGCACACACGATCTTATCTAAACTATTGCTCAGCAGCGGTCATTTGCTGCAGAGTAATAAGTACTTCTACTGGGTCGCCAGCGCTATTAACCTCTGCGATGATTTGTTGGCCGGCAGGGCTGAGATCGGGGTACCCAGCCAGTTGTGAAGGGTGCTGTATTTGCTGCAATGGTAGGCTGCCCACAGTACGGTGGAGGCGCGCACCACCTCGCACAAAGTCAGCGCTAGGAGGCGTATCGTCTTGTAGATCACGTATGGGTTCGGCCATATATCTGTCTTTATAACCCTTATGATTTACAGTGTAGTCCGACGGCTGTAAATGTAAACAGTGAAATTTTGCATCAGAGAAGGCAGTACTATACAATACGAAGCATAAGCGTAAAAAGGTAAATAAGGAATTTGCAAACTATGAAAACACGGGTGGCAATTAACGGATTTGGCCGGATTGGGCGCAATGCTTTCAAGATTGCGTTTGCGCGCGCCGATATCGAAATCGTGGCAATCAACGATCTCACTGACACTAAAACCTTGGCCTATCTGCTCAAGCATGACAGCAACTACGGTACCTACGACAAAGATGTCAGTCATGACGATGAGAACATCATTGTAGATGGTCATAAGGTGCGTGTTTTGGCCGAGAAAGATCCGGCACTTTTGCCCTGGAAAGACATGGACATCGATGTCGTTATCGAATCCACCGGCTTCTTTACCGATAAGGATGGTGCAGGCAAGCACTTGACCGCTGGTGCCCATCGCGTGGTGATCTCTGGTCCTACTAAGAGCGATGGCGTCGACACCATTGTGCTCGGTGCCAACGATGACCAACTGGAAGGTGCTACGGACATTGTCAGTAATGCAAGCTGTACTACCAACTCACTCGGTGCAGTCATGGCGATTTTGGATGCCGAATTTGGTGTCGAGAAGTCGCTGCTGACCACCGTGCACAGCTACACTGCCAGCCAGGCGCTGCAGGATGCTCCCAAGAAGGATCTGCGCGAAGGCCGCAACGCTGCCGAGAATATTGTGCCTACAACCACTGGCGCTGCCATTGCCGTTACGTTGACATTGCCACAGCTCAAGGACAAGTTTGATGGCCTCAGTATCCGTGTTCCCACCCCTGTAGTTTCACTCAGTGATGTCACAGCGCTCCTCAAGCGCAACACGACTGTCGAGGAGCTCAATGAAGTCTTCAAACGTGCGGCTAAAGAGCCTTTCTACCAAGGTATTTTGGGCGTGAGCGAAGAGCCACTAGTGAGCTCGGACTACATCGGCAACAGTCACTCTGGTACTGTGGATCTGTTGCTCACCAAAGTAGTTGATGGCAACCTAGTGAAGGTCATGGTCTGGTACGACAATGAATGGGGCTACAGCAACCGTCTCGTCGAAGTTGTCGCTGATACCGGCAAGGGTCTCCACAAAAAGGTCGACCACAGCCACCACGCCTAGCATGCTTGGTCTCCAGCCAGTTAAACGTATTGAGAGTTTTAAGGGGCCACTTGTATCAGTGGCGTTTGGCGGCCTTACTCCTCGGTCCATTCCTTTTACCCAAGCCACATGGGCAGACTTCGCAATACACCGGTTTTTTGGGCAGTGTAGTGTCGGTCATATTCGGCATCACGTTTTTAGTTGGTGGCACGATGTATCTGTTAATTGGAGCTATTCAGCGTCTCCGAACTCCAAAGTGATTGCCAAGCTTCTGACTTATTTGGTTTAATGTAACCCATATGAGGGTAGCAGTAACGACGGATCATACTGGTTTAGCTTATGGCGGCCGATTTGAAGAATTCAAGAAGTTTCTCGCCGATATGGACCATGAGGTAGTAGATTTTGGGCCCCAAGCTCTGGATATGGACGATGACTATCCAGATTTTATGTTCCCGGCAGCCAAGGCAGTGGCAAGTGGTGACTGCGAAGTTGGTATCATCATGGGTGGCAGCGGCCAGGGTGAATCGATGGCGGCTAACCGTATTAAAGGTATCCGTTGCACAACGTTCTATAGCCCGGCGCTAGCCAAAGAACCCATCGATGCTGAAGGTCATATGAGCGACGATCCATACGAGATCCTGCGACTTTCTCGCCAACACAACCATGCCAATATGCTGAGCCTTTCTGCACGCTTCCTGACCGTTGAGGAGATGAAGCAAGCAATTAGTGTTTGGCTTGCCACTCCCTGGAGTGATGTAGAGCGCCACACTCGAAGGGTCAAGAAACTAGACGAGTTCTAAGCCATGGTGACCATTTGTCCAACAATTACCGTAGAGACCGAAGACGATTACCGTCAGCAGATGGAAACACTAGAACCCTTTGCAACCCGTATCCACATTGATATGGCGGATGGTGATTTTGCTCCGCGCAAGCTGTTGGGCTTTGACAAGATCTGGTGGCGCGGGAATCGTACCATCGATATCCACGTTATGTATCGTTACCCGGTTGATCACTCAGAGATCATTTTGGCACTGAATCCGCGACTTGTAGTAGTACACGCCGAGGCCGAAGGCAATCTTGCTAACTTTGCGCAGCACCTGCACGCCCATGGCATCGAGTTTGGTGTGGCACTCTTGCAGCCGACACGTGTTGAGGTAATCGAGCCACTGCTCTCCGAGCTGGATCACGTCCTTATTTTTTCAGGTAATCTGGGGTACCAAGGTGGCAGCGAAGTCGACCCCGGACTCTTTAAGAAAGTTGCCGCAGTCCGCCGCCTGAAACCAAGCGTCGAGATTGGTTGGGATGGCGGCGTAAATGATCAAAACGCCCGTAACCTCAAAGAAGCTGGCGTGGATGTGCTAAATGTCGGCGGCTTTATTCAGCACGCCCCAGATCCCGCCGCTGCCTACCAGAAACTCCTCACCGCTACGAAGTAACTAGCGGGCACTAGGGGTAATCTGGTATAGTCATTAGCAGAATGGGTAAAAAATACTCTCTGCCAGCTCTAGAGAAGATTGCCAACGACATCCGAGAAGATATTATCCGGATGTTGGAGCATGCCGGCAGTGGGCATAGTGCTGGTCCACTCGGTCTGGCAGACATCTTCACCGCACTGTATTTTGATGTGTTGAATCACGATCCCAAAAACCCCGATTGGGAAGAGCGAGACATCATGCTGCTGAGCAATGGTCACTGCGTGCCAGTACGTTACGCTGCCATGGCGCATGCTGGCTATTTTGATCGCAAAGAACTGCTCACACTCCGTAAGTTCGGTTCACGTCTGCAGGGTCACCCAGAGCGTACTCGTTTGCCAGGGTTGGAAAGCACCAGCGGTCCACTTGGTTCAGGACTGAGCCAAGCCTGTGGTGTGGCTCTGGCACTACGTATGAACAAAGAGCTGCATCGCCACATTTATGTGACCATGGGCGATGGCGAACTTGATGAGGGCAATGTGTGGGAGGCAGTGATGCTGGCGGCTAAATATCAGCTCAACAGCATCACGGCCATCATTGATCGTAACAACATTCAGATCGATGGCCCTACCGAAAGCGTAATGCCTCTCGAAGATTTGAAAGCCAAGTGGGAAGCCTTTGGTTGGCACGCCCTCGAGATTGATGGGAATGACATCGAGGCAGTTATCGACGCTTGCACTATGGCCAAAGCCATCACCGAAAAGCCAGTTGTCATCATTGCGTACACTATCCCTGGCAAAGGTGTCGACTTTATGGAATACGATTTCCACTGGCACGGTGTGCCGCCCAACCACGATCAGGCCGTAAAAGCGTTGCACGAACTCCGTACGCTAGGCGGCAAGATCAGGAGCGAGCATGAGTAAGCAAGGTGCCGGAGCGCTGAAATCGATCGGCTGGGCGTTTTATTGGGCTGTTGCTGTTTTGTTCGCGGGTATGGCGACCGCGATGACCTACATATCTGATGGCCCGGTAGATCCAGTGGTGCATATTATGGCATTTGTGATGGTCTTCCTTATTTTCGCTGCCATTCCCTACACCTGGCGGCTGATTAATAAAGGTAAGCTCTCTAACTGGCCATTTAAGCGGAGCGACCATGAGTGATATGCATTTGATTAAGGATTTGCAAGCCAAAGATCTGGTTATTGAACCGATTCGTGCCGGGTTTGGCCGTGGATTGGTGAAGGCTGGCGAACTGGACGAGAATGTTGTGGCTGCCTGTGCTGACCTGACCGGTTCGGTGAAGATGGATGGCTTCCAAGCAAAGTTCCCGGAGCGATTTATAGAAATTGGCATTGGCGAACAGAATTTGGTGACCGTAGGTTCTGGGTTGGCTTCCATGGGCAAAATCCCCTTTGTGAGCAGTTATGCGGCGTTTATGCCTGGTCGCTGTTGGGAGCAGATCCGCACCACGATTTGCCTGAACGATCAGCCGGTCAAATTGATTGGCGCCCATGCTGGCGTGTCCGTTGGGCCCGATGGTGCGACGCATCAGATGCTCGAAGACATTGCACTCATGCGTGCGCTGCCAAACATGGTGGTTATGGCGCCCGGTGACAGCATAGAAGCTGAAAAAATGACACTTGCTATGGCCAAAGATCCGCGCCCTAATTATCTGCGCATGGCCCGTGAAGGTACTCCTGTATTTACTACCGCCGATACGCCCTTTGAAATCGGTAAAGCGTACGTGTTTGAACAGGGTGAGGATGTCACCATTCTGGCCACTGGTACGATGACATACCAGGCTTTGTTGGCGGCAGAACTCTTGTATAAGGACGGTATCGAAGCCGAGGTGATTCACGTTCCCACTATCAAGCCGCTCGATGAGGAAACTATCCTAAAAAGCGTGCGCAAAACCGGTGCAGTCGTCACCGCCGAGGAAGCTCAGGCTACTGGCGGATTGGGAGGTGCAATTGCCGAACTGCTGGCTGACCACCATCCCGTACCCATGAAGCGTATCGGCATGCAAAATCGCTTTGGCGAGTCTGGCGAACCAAGCGAGCTGCTTGAGCACTTCGGGCTCGATGCTAAGCATATTCGCCTGGCTGCCCATCACGTAACTGACCGAAAATAACCCATGCCGAAAGCCGAAAAGACCCTCAACAAACTGACACAAGACCGTTATTTTACCTCTGTAAAACGCGTACATTTTTATAGTGCTGTGGGAGTAATTGTCCTTATCTTGCTGGCCGTATTGCTCTTTGTGCCACACAACAAGCCGCTGCACTATGCATCGGACCAAGAACTGCAGCAGGCGCACCACGACGTCATCATGAAGTATTTCCAGCAAAGCACCAACTGTAAGGATGATAATCGCAGCAAAGATAGTCGGATCCAGACCTTCACGAAGTACTTTAACGTGAACCAATTTGCCAACCGGGCGGTAGTTCGAGGCTGCAATGATATGGATACGCTGTATGCCAAGATGGACGATGGCAATTGGCAACCGACAGCCGTGAATATCGTGCTCAGTGCTCGCCAAAACCCAACCTGGCAAAAGGCGTGCCTCATTGATGACATCACCAAAGCCGATAACAAAGTTCGGCCCGAAAACAACAGCATCGACGCTCACAACCTCCAGGTTTGTGATAAGCTACGTAAGACAAGTTATATACGGCTATAGGGGGTGGTATGCCATTGACACTACAACAGATTCGAGACAACTGTGCAGCGGCACGAGCCAGCATGGCACGAGCACGAGCGGAGCACTGGGCATTCGGCGCCTTTAATCTCGACGACGAAGCTACGCTAAAGGCTGTTGCACTATCCGCGCAGAAGCTCAAAGCGCCTATCTTGGTGGAGGTAAGCCAGGGCGAAGTAGACACTATCGGGCTCAGCAATGTGCGCGACATGGTCGACAACTTTAAGCGCGAGTACGGCCTGGAGATGTATGTAAACCTTGACCACTCCCCAAGCGTCGAAGCCGCCAAACTGGGTATTGAAGCCGGTTTTGAGTTTATTCACATTGATGTGAGCCAGGCCAACCACGACGCCAGCGACGAAGATATCATTGCGGCTACGCGAGAGGTTGTGGCTTACGCGAAGCTTACCGGTGCGTTGGTAGAGAGCGAGCCGCACTACTTTGGTGGCAGCTCAAATGTGCACAATGAAGAAATTGATTACGAAGAAATTAAGAAGACATTTAGTACGCCCGAAGGGACGAAAGCCTTTGTAGACGCGACGGGCATTGACACCTTCGCGGCTGCAGTTGGCAACTTGCACGGTAAATACCCCGTGCCCAAAGTGCTCGATCTGGAACTACTGCAACGCATTCGTGACGCTATTGACTGCAATATTAGCCTTCACGGTGGCAGTGACACCCCTGGTCACTACTTTGCCAGCGCGGTGAAAATTGGCGTAACCAAGATTAATATCAATAGTGATATGCGGTATGCCTACCGTAAGTCTCTAGAAAAAACTTTGGTTGATAATCCTGATGAGTATTCAGTGGCTAAATTGATCGAAAAGTCTGTAGTACCAGCTGTGCAAGAAGTTATCGAAAGCAAGCTGGCCGACTTCAACTCAGCTGGCAAGGCTCAAGCTTAATTCTGGTTGGCCGCTCAATCTCTGAAGCGCTTCGTGCAAAGGTATACCATTCACGTACGTGCTGGTAATAAACGTTTGGTAAAAAGTATCGCCGTGTTCGCGGGCGCCATCTAAACAAATTTGCAGATAGCGGAGCTGGCCGGGCGCATCGTAATTGAAGGCTTCTTGCTCTTGGTTGGCGGAAAACACGATGCAAGTACCGAGCGGTTCGTGGGTGACAAAATCATAGGTTGTAGTTTCTAGCATGTCGTAACCATGTTCGCGCTCCATAAGCTGTGCTAATTCCTCGTCGCTGAGGTCAAAAAGCACGCCATTGACATGGGCGGCTGGGTCAGTGTGCGGCAAGACGTTCAGGGCTGCAAACTGTGGGCCGGAAGCATCGAAGTGCGTAATGCCCTCACGATGCTCTCGCTGGAAGCTGAAATTGCGCCTAAAACCCTGAATGTAGCAGGGGGTGAGCGCTTTGGGAGAGGGAACTGTTTTTTGGAGCGAAGCAGTGCTGAGCAGCGAGCCGTAGCCAAAAATTTTATTTTGTGCCATTACTAGTATTTTGTCATACCTGTTGCTTCTCAGTCAAAGTGAAATTGGGTGTGATATCGTACTGCTGGCTTGCGCTGGCGCCAGTGGTGTGGCACAATAAAACTTAAATAAGCATAACCTTCAAAAGAAAGCGGTGGGATGAGCGATAGTAGCCAATTTGATGTCCTGTGTGTCGGCGACATTGTTACCGACGACTTTATTCGTTTGCTGGACGATGAGGCACATGTCTACGAAAACGAGCACGGCAAATACTTAAGTATGAAGTTTGGCACTAAGCTGCCATTTGACCATCGTGAACTACTGGAAGCAGTCGGTAACGCCGCAAATGCCGCGGTTTCGTTCTCGCGCTTAGGACTAAAGACGACGTTTGAAACCAATGTCGGTGGCGATCAATACGGTCGTGACATGATTCACGCCCTGGCCCACAACAAGGTAGACCACCGGTTTGTGCACATCAATCCCGGCAAGATCAGCAACTACCACTTTGTGCTCTGGTACAAAGAAGAACGCACCATCCTCATCAAGCACGAGGAGTATGACTACAACTGGCCGCACATTAAGCCTGCCGAAGTGCCGAAGTGGGTGTACTTTAGCTCAATTTCCGAGCATGCGATACCGTACCACGATGAGGTTGCGGACTGGCTAGAGGCCAACCCACAAGTCAAACTGGCTTTCCAGCCTGGCACATTCCAAATGGAAGCTGGCACCGAGCGTCTAAAGCGTGTTTATGCCCGCACCGAAGTGTTGATTTTGAACCGCGAAGAAGCGGTGCTGGTAAGTGGCGGCAACTATGATGATATACCTGATTTATTCGATCGCTTGCATGCCCTAGGCTGCAAGATCGTGGTGATTACGGATGGTCCTGACGGTGCCTACGCGTCGTATGCCGGCCACCGCTGGAAAATGCCACTGTATCCCGATCCAGCACCACCGTATGAGCGCACGGGAGCCGGCGATGCCTTTGCTTCGACGTTTGTAGCAGCCCTAGCCAAGGGTAACACTATCGAAGGTGCGCTGCAGTGGGCACCCATCAACTCTATGAGTGTTGTCCAGAAGGTCGGTGCCCAGAATGGTCTGTTGACCGAAGAAGAGCTGAATGCCTGGCTGCGCAAAGCCCCTGAATGGTATAGACCTACAAAATTCTAAAGCCCTGACATTCGCCAGTGGTAAACTCTTCGCGCTAATGCTAGAATAAGCGTAATAATGACACGCATTTTGTCAGAACTATTGGGGATAGCCGAGCCGCAATTTAGACGTGATATCGACAAATTGGAACGAGTAAGTGGCCATGCTAGCGCCGATGTACGTCTGACCTCTGAAGTACTGCGAGCTTCTAAAGTTAAACTCCAAGAGCTAGGTCTAAATCCACATGACACGACGGGTCCTGAGCTATATGCAGCCCTTCAGCACCGCTTGAAAAATGATGATGAACGCTTGGTGACAGCTCTACAAAAAGCCTCGCAACAGCAGGATGTGGTGGCCGCGGTAGCGCACGCCCTCCGGACCGTGCCAGTACCACGGAGCTGTTTCGCACTAAAATCCACGGTCGCTAAACAACTGCTTAAGAAATCGATGCCCAAGCGCACCATGAAGCAGTTAGGGTATCGCTCCTTCGACTCATTGCTCAAACACGAACCTGTGGCTGCAATTTATGCCGCCGCTTGGTTGATTGAAAGCGACAATTGGCGTAAGGCGTACCTAGAGCAATACAAGCGGCTTGGTCCCCACGATTTTGATAATCGAGACATCGCCATTCTTAACCCCCATTCGGCTCGCTGGCAGACTTTGGCCGAAAAAGTGATTGCCGAGAAGCGGCAAAACGTATTGGGCTTTAAAGAGCTAGGGGCAATTGTTTTGCTGCCCATGCCCGGCCAACAGCCCCCGGTGGCCACGACAGCGATGCTTATCTTAGCATTGCAAAGCATGAACGAAATTCGAGCCAGCAGTACGTTCCTGAAGCTTTGCCAGGTGAAGCCTAACTTTGGAGCGATCCTGCAGCAAGTGGTAGCTGATGAAGCAGTGCTAAACACCGAACTATTTGACCAGCCATTAGCCTGGCAGCTCGTGCAACGGTATTACGCGCGCTTTCGAGAAGCCTTTAAACGCGAAGTGTTTGAGCCCCACATTCAGCCGGAAGACCTCAGTTGGCACTCAATCGAACGAGTGCTGGAACATTTGGATCCGAGCTTGGCTTTCTGGCGGGGTACCGGGCATTTGAGCCTGCTGCACGATCACGAGCCAGTCTCCTACAATATTATCGATGTCGCGCTCTCTGCCTGCAACCAACTGCCATATGCCCTGCGGATTGTGCATTATAGTCGTGCTTCCCTCTGGCACGAACTCCTGCTAAAATACCTGAAGCACGAAAATGTCGAACAAACAGTGCTGGATCACTTACAGTCACAACTCGTAACAGAGCCAGCAACCATAACATAGAAGGAAGGGTGGGAATGTACCAAATTTGTGTGTCCGGTGCCGCCAAAGGCGACAGCGTAGAAGAAGGCAAGGAGTTAGCGCAACAACTCGGCGCAGCAATTGCCAAAGCTGGCCACACCCTCCTTACGGGTGCCACTATTGGCTTACCGAACTATGCAGCGGAAGGCTACAAGGCAGCAGGGGGCAAAATGAGCGTCGGCATTAGCCCAGCGAGCAGCAAAGTTGAGCATGTTATGAAGTACCGCCTGCCCATCGAAGCCTACGACACCATCCTCTACAGCGGCTTGCACTACGTGGGTCGTGACACATTGCTTATTACCTCCAGCGACGCCGTAGTGAGCATTGGCGGCCGCCTAGGCACGTTGCACGAGTTCACCATCGCCATGGAGACCGACACGCCCATTGGCTTCCTACAGGGCGCAGGCGGCGTGTCTGAAGAAATCACCAAGCTCATGGAGCTGGCACACCCCCTGCGAACTGGCGCATTTGTAACCTTCAGCGACAATGCCGACGAACTTATTGCTGAGCTCACTCAATTTCTTGACCAAGAACACAAGAAGTATTACGCTCTCTATAAATAACCCTAAGCGGAAACCTCTCCATGAAAAAACTCAACTCCCCGGGCTTCGCAGCAATCGAAGCTCTTTTAGTAGTTATAATTTTGGGTCTTGTAGGCTTCACCGGCTGGTTCGTTTGGCATAGCAAACAAGTCAGTGACAAGACATTAACCGATGCTTCCAAGTCTCAACCTACGACGGCTGCAAAAAAATCGTCAAACACGGTAAAGAAACCGGCAGCATCCGACGAAACTAGCTCATGGTTGCTATATTCACCACCGAGCAAAAACTACACAGTCCAATTGGCTGACGGCTGGAAGCTGTCTCGATATCAGACAGCAGATAACTTATTCACCTTCAATGCAGCCGATCTGAATCCTAGTCCCGGGACTAAGGCGATTGTAGCAACTGAAACACTTGGGAAAGATGGTGGTGCGGTAGGGTTCTTTCTAAATTATTTTGCTGCGGACCAGCGACTAACCCCGTATAGTACACAACTGCCCACATTCAAGACCGAGGATGGCGTTACAGTTTCAGCGTATACCGAAACAAGCACTGCCGATCCCGATGGTCTTGGCGGTTTACCAAAAGGCGCAACTGGGTATGAATATATCCTTAGGCCAGCCTCAGGCGCACTCATAGACGTGACCTATGGCTTTAAGCCAGGTGATACCGACAATCACTCGCTTGTAGAAAAAGCTATCAAAACAATCCACTTTAATTAAGAATATATAAAGCGGTAAACCGGCTACCTTAACTCAGTTCTGACATCTTGCTACAATATAAGGATGGCTAAGTTTGAGTTAGTTAGTGAATTTGGTCCAATGGGGGACCAGCCGGGGGCGATCAAGCAGTTGACTGCCGGGCTTAACGATGGCTTGCACCATCAGACGTTGCTGGGCGTGACCGGATCTGGCAAGACCTTTAGCATGGCTAATGTTATTCAGAATGTGCAGCGGCCCACGCTGGTGCTCAGCCACAACAAAACCTTGGCAGCACAGCTCTACAGCGAGTTTAAAAACTTCTTTCCGAACAATGCCGTCCACTACTTTGTGAGTTACTTCGATTACTACCAGCCGGAGGCGTACATTCCGCGCTCTGATGTGTATATAGAGAAAGACAGTCAGATTAACGAAGAAATTGACCGATTGCGCCATGCTGCGACTGACGCGTTGCTGACGCGCAAGGATGTGATTATTGTGGCCAGTGTGAGCTGTATTTACGGCATTGGTGACCCAGGCGACTACAACGATCTCTCGGTTGTGGTCGAGAGGGGAGAGCGACGAGTGCGCGATAAGCTGCTGCGCCAGCTCACCGACATTCAGTACACACGCAATGACTTGGACTTCCATCGTGGTGTCTTCCGAGTGCGTGGGGACGTGGTGGATGTCTTCCCAGCCGGTGAGGAGCTGGCCTATCGTCTGGAGTTCTTTGGGGATGAGATTGATCGTATTACGCAAATTGACCCGTTGACCGGTGAAATTCTTAAAAACTTAGAGCGGCTCAAGATCTTCCCAAGCAGCCACTATGTAACGCCACAAGATAAACTGAAGTTAGCCTTGGGTCAGATTGAGCGCGAGCTGGATGAGCGAGTGGCGCAGTTTAAGAAAGAGAATAAACTCCTTGAGGCGCAGCGGATTGAGCAGCGTACCCGCTTTGACCTGGAAATGCTCGAGGAAACGGGCTTTGTGAAGGGAATTGAGAACTACAGCCGGTACTTAACTAACCGTGAACCAGGTGAACAGCCTGCGACATTACTTGACTACTATCCTGATGATTACTTGTTACTGGTTGATGAGAGCCATATGACCATGCCACAGATTCGCGGTATGTACAACGGTGACCGCGCGCGCAAGGAAGTACTGGTGGAATACGGTTTCCGCTTGCCGAGTGCACTGGATAACCGTCCACTGACCTTTACAGAGTTTGAAAAGCACGTGAATCAGGTAGTATATGTCAGCGCGACGCCTGCAGAGTACGAACTGAGCCGCAGCCCAGAACCGGCTCAGCAAGTAATTCGCCCAACCGGTTTGCTAGACCCGCCGATCGAAGTACGGCCCATAGAGGGCCAAATTGACGACCTTATCGCTGAAATTCGCGACACCATCGCCAAGCATGAGCGGGTGCTGGTGACGACACTTACCAAGCGCATGGCCGAAGACCTCGCCGAATATTTGCAGGAGCTTAATATCAAAGTGGCTTACCTACACAGTGACGTCGATACGCTAGAGCGAACTGACATTTTGCGTGACCTGCGCCTTGGAGTCTACGACGTGCTGATTGGTATTAACCTTTTGCGTGAAGGCTTGGACCTGCCGGAAGTATCGTTGGTAGCAATACTCGATGCCGACAAAGAGGGCTTCCTACGCAGTGAGCAAGCTTTGATTCAGACCGTCGGCCGTGCCGCCCGCCATGTGGACGGCCATGTGATTATGTACGCCGACCGTGTGACTGACTCAATGCGACGGACCATGGACGAAACAACTCGCCGCCGCAAGATTCAAGAAGCTTATAACACTGAGCACGGCATCACTCCGACCGGTATTAGCAAAGCCATTGAGGAGCGGATGAATCAGGACATCCCCGAAGAAGCCAAGCGCGCTAAACTCAACCTCAACAAAATTCCTAAAGATGAATATGCCAGCCTGCTCAAGGATCTAACCTCCCAAATGGACCTAGCTGCCGCCAATCTCCAGTTCGAACAAGCCGCTGAACTCCGCGACATCATCAACGATATCAAAGCCAAAATGTAATTTTTATGCCGCTAGGGCAGCTGTTGGCCTCTGTGGTCGAAGTGGTAGATATAATATTTGCGCCATTGCGTCAGGTTGAGCACCTTTCTCTACCAACTTCTGGGTGCTCACCATTTGGCCAATGTAATTTCGTATAACGGTACGGCGCATAGCAGTTAGGTGAAGCCCCGCTTCCTGTAATACACGCCCATAAGGATGGGCCGTAATAGCTGCTGTGTATACATCGAAGTGATTAAAACGACTGTCTTCAAAGAAATGAGCTGCATAAACAGTACCAGCAGGTACATACTGTGGGAATGTGCCTGCTTCGCCTTTCCAAATCTCCTTACCGATACGAATATGGCGTCTGATATAACGGGGGTGAATACTAATGCTGGTGGCCATATGAGCCGTACGCTTGGCTGCATGCAATAACGAATCGCCTTCATCTCGGCTAAAGATAGCCCGATGTCCCTCAAGTAGCTCCTTGCCTATGTAAGCTTTGGTCATCAGTTTTTTCGTCTCTGCCCAAGTCACTTCTTCTGCTAGACAGGGGTCAATCACATTTAATGCTGGAACCCACATGCCCAGCTTATTCATATAATGTACTTGGGCGGGTGCTTTCATGCCTGCCATTGAGTAGCCACCTATCATAAAAGTGCCACTTTCTTTACCCTTTTCTGCTTTGTCTGTACGAATTGTTTGCATTGCTACAGAGAATGCCTGGGCTTCGTGTGAAAGATGCTGGTCGGATGTTGGCTCTTCTGGAGGGCCAAAAATATAGGTGTCTACCCCTTCGCGGGCACCTTGAATTGCGACATATGTATTGTGTCCATCCAAGTCCGTACCAAGAGGCGTACTGTAAGCAAAGTCTGATCCAAATTTTCGATTACTAGCAAGCACTTCGCGCACTTTATTTTGAGACCCGTCAGAAAATGTAGCCAGATGGGTGATGATGCGTCCTACGCCAAATGGAAGGTGTGATTTTTGATCTTTGAGTGTACGCCAATCTGCTATTTCTAGGCCATAGTCTCGTAAGCTTGGCAGTGGTTCAGTGGAGCTAGCTGCTGGATGGGGAATGACAGAGGAGGCGGCACCTATCTCAGAGACTTTCGTCTCGTGAAATCGTGGTGCGGCCATGGAATCTCCTAATGTGTTAACTTAAGAATAATCGTAGGCCTGCCGGGAAACTTTGTAAAGGTACTTTGTGAAAAATCTTACTGACAAATTTTTGTAAGAGAATCGCTAGCGCACGAGACGGTGGCGATGCTATACTTTTGGGATATATGGCAGACCTCACACGGGAAGATGTATTGAAATTGGCTCAGCTCGCACGGCTGCAGCTGACTGATGATGAAGTTGCCGAGTTCCAGAAGGAGCTGGGCGAGATCTTGCAGTATGTCGAGCAGTTGAATGATGTTGATGTCAGTGGACTGGAGCCAACGAGCCAGGTGACAGGCCTTACTAATGTGACTCGGGACGATGAAGAGATTGATTATGGTTACAAAGCATTAGATCTACTCAAAAATGTGCCAGTGGTCCAGGATAACATGCTTAAAGTCAAGAGGATGATCGGTTAATGGCAGCGTGGCTTCCGATTGCTGACATTGCGGCCAAAGTGCAGGCCGGCGAATTGAAGGCTGCAGACTTAGTAGAACAGTCATTGAAAGCGATTACTGAGAAAAGTGACTTTAAAGCAATTATTGTTAGCTTGGATGACAACGCGCGAGCGCGAGCCAAGCAAGTTGATGAGCAAGTTGCTAAAGGGGAGAACGTTGGCCGCCTGGCTGGCGTGCCGTTCATTGCTAAGGATAACTTCTTAGTTTTTGGCTCCGACACCACCGCTGCTAGCAATATTTTGAAAGGCTTCAAAGCTCCGTACCAGGCAACTGCTATTAATAAGCTCGAAGCTGAAGGTGCCATTTGTGTGGCAAAGGCCAACCTCGACGCGTTTGCCCACGGTTCCAGTACCGAAAACTCGGACTTCTTTACCACGCTCAATCCGCACGACAAGACTCGTGTGCCCGGAGGCTCTTCTGGCGGTTCTGCTGCTTCTGTAGCACTGGAGCTGGCGCCATTCGCCCTTGGAAGTGATACGGGTGGTTCCATCCGTTTACCAGCGAGTTTCTGCGGCATTGTCGGTTATAAGCCTACCTATGGCCTGGTCTCACGCAGTGGTGTGGTGGCGATGGCAAGCAGTACCGATGTCATCGGTCCGCTAACGCGGACAGTTGAAGATGCTGCGATGGTCTTGGAAGTTATGGCTGGTCAGGACCCGCTCGACAGTACGACCATCGAACGCGCAGCCGCTTATTTCCCCGTTGCCGACCTGCCGCTCAAAGGCACCAAGATCGGCATCGTTAAAGAATATATGGCTGAAGGTTTGGATCCCGGGGTGCAATCTACAGTGGAAGCCGCCATTGCCAAACTTAAGGCGGCTGGAGCTGAATTAGTAGAAGTAAGTTTGCCCACCTTGCCAGCTGCACTGGCCGTGTACTACATCATTTGCCCGGCTGAGGTGAGTAGTAATTTGGCTCGTTACGATGGCCAACGGTACGGTTACAGCGCGCCAGATGCCAAGAATCTAGACGAGAGCTACACGCTCAGTCGCTCCCAAGGCTTTGGCAAAGAAGCTAAGCGACGTATTATGATTGGCACCCACGTGCTTAGCAGCGGCTACTATGATGCGTATTACCGCAAAGCCCAGACAGTGCGCACCAAGCTGATTAAAGAGTGTGAAGCAGCATTGCAGCAGGTGGATTTCTTACTGGGCCCCACTGCACCCGAAACCGCTTTTAAACTCGGCGAAAACAGTGATGATCCCCTCAAGATGTACCTCATGGATATTATGACCGTCGCCGCCAACCTTATCGGTATTCCATCTATCAGTATCCCCTGCGGTATAAGCAATGATTTGCCCGTTGGCCTGCAACTGATGGCTGGTCAGCGCAAGGACGCTGAACTCTTAGCACTGGCAAAAGCAAGTCAGGAGGTGTTAGCATGATTAACCGCCTCTGGATCAGCAACCACCAGACGTGGATTGCCGAAGCCGTGCTTGGCTTAATAGTGCTCGTCGCCATTGTTATTTTCTGGCTCCGCAAGCGCAAACCACGACAGCTGCCGGTGAATGATTTTCAACAAAAGTGGCACGAAGCTCAGGCGCTCTGTGCCTCCAAGGCGACATGGCCACTGGCTATCGTCAATGCTGACGCATTGCTGGATGAAGCGCTTAAGAAGCTCAAATATAAGGGCAAGACCATGGGTGAACGTCTGGTGGCTGCGCAGCATGAGATCGGTGACAACGACGCCATTTGGTACGCCCACAAACTACGCAACAAGATCGTCAACGAAGACCTCAAGAAACTGCGCAAAAAAGAAGTCATGGACGCCCTTATTGGTATTCGGGCTGCCTTGCGTGACCTAGGAGCACTGCAATGATCTCCGACGAACTTCGTAAGCAATATACGGTGACAATTGGCATTGAGTGCCACGTGCAGTTCAAGACCAAAACCAAGTTATTCTCTGGCGCTGACAACGATGCCCGTGAAGCTGCGCCGAACACCTTAGTGAACCATATCGACTTCGGTCTCCCGGGTGGTCTCCCCGTGCTCAACAAAGAAGCTGTCCGACTTGCCGTGCGCGCTGCCTTTGCACTGGGCACTACCCCCCAGAAGTTCAGTAAGTTCGACCGCAAACACTACTTTTATCCTGATTTACCCATGGGTTACCAAATTACCCAGTACGATCAGCCAATTATCCTGGGCGGTGAGGTGCAGATTGAGGTGGATGGCGAAGAGAAGATTATCCACATCACTCGAGCTCACATGGAAGCTGATGCCGGCAAGAGTACGCACCCGACTGGTGCCGACTACAGCCTGGTAGACCTCAACCGTGCCGGTACGCCGCTACTAGAGATTGTCAGCGAGCCCGAAATGCACACCGCCGCCGAAGCTAAGGCCTACGCCCGCGAACTGTGGCTGCGCATGAAGTATGCCGATGTCTCTGATGCCAATCTGTACTACGGCAACATGCGCTTTGACGTGAATGTGAGCGTCAGCAAAACCGACGAGCTAGGTACCCGCACGGAGACCAAGAACCTCAACAGCTTCAAGAGCGTGGAAAAGGCAGTCGAATATGAAGTGAACCGCCAGATTGAGCAGCTCGAAAAAGGCGAAGCGATTGTCCAGGAAACTCGCGGTTGGGACGACGACGGCCAGAAGACCTTTAGCCAGCGCACCAAAGAAGATGCCCACGATTACCGCTACTTCCCAGACCCAGACTTACCGCCAATAGTATTGGACGATACCTTTATTGCCGAAATCGAAGCTACCATGCCCACCATGCCAGCCGAATATCGTGAACTGCTAGCTAAGACGGGCATTGACGACAAAACGATCAGTGACATCATTGCCGTGCCCGAAACTGCTATTACAGTGAAGAAAGTTTATGACGAAGCGGGTGCAGCTCACGCCAAGCGAGTTGCCTTTTGGTTGTTGCAGCCCCAGGCGGAGGATGATGACAGTCCCGAGAAGGATGCACTCATGGCCACCGAGCCACAACTCATTAAACTCTCCCAGATGGTCGAGGACAATCAGCTTAGCTCCACTGCCGCTAAGGAAGTCCTAGCTGAGCTATTCCGCACCGGGGAAGACCCAGCTAAGATTGCCGAAGCTAAGAACTTGCTTCAGGTATCTGACGAAGGTGAAATTATTAAGATTGTGGACCAAGTTCTGGCAGAAAACCCCAAGGCTGCCGACGATGTACGTGGCGGCGAAATGAAAGCCATCGGTTTCCTCGTAGGCCAAGTGATGAAGCTCTCCCAAGGCAAAGCCAACCCAGCCCTAGCCCAACAGTTAATTAAAAAACAACTTGGCATATAATCCTAAACTATGCCAGAAATAGCTAAACTTACCTATTTTCCGTTAACGGGAGCTCAAGGTGTAGATGCTGATCATGTTTTACTACGTCCCGGTGGGGTGGTGGGGGACCATGAGTATGTGCTCTACAATCCGGCGAATGGCCAGCGAGTAAGTGAAAAAGAAAGGCATCAGCTGCTACAGTTACAGCCCATACTGGCAGAAGGGTGTTTGTGGCTATATAGGGAAGGGCAGGAACTGCTAGAAGTGCCGCCTATTAGGGAAGACATGGCTCCGGAAGTCACGGTACATGAGTTTGATGATCCTACGCCTTGTTATGACGCCGGCAACAAGGCGGCTAGGGTTTTGTCGGAGTTTGTTGGCGATGCTGTGCGTCTGGCAGTTAAATCCCAAGCTTGGCTGCATGGAGGTGGTATACCTCCAGTTTTCCGAAGAAATGCGGCTATGCATATTGCTGTGGCGGAGTCGGTTGCTGACCTGCGCGCCCAGGCTCCGGCAGCCAGTTTTGACTATCGTCGGTTTCGCGCTCAAGTCCTCGTGGAAGGTGAGGAGCCGTATGGGGAGCTAGGCTGGGTCGGGCGCACACTTGTCTCACGCCAAAGTGTCATTGATGTGGTACGGGAAGCGAAGCGATGTATTGTAACGGCGCTGGAACCCCAGACCGGAGAAAACCTCAAGGACGTTCCAAAGCTCTTCAAGTACCTTAATGAGCAAGCCGGCAGGTTGACTGGCAAGGCAGTATTTGGTGTGTATGGAGCGCCCCGGCTGCAATCGCCTCACCAAATAGCAGCGTTGTCGGTCGGTGAATCACTGGCAATATATTAAACCATCCCCTTAGAAGCGCATTTCGTGCTACAATCGAGGCTAATGGCTACACAGAAAGTTACTAAAGCTGTCATTGCTGCTGCGGGCTTCGGCACCCGTTTACTGCCCCAGACCAAGGCCATGCCTAAGGAGATGCTGCCGTTGGTTGATAAGCCAATCATCCAGTACATCGTGGAAGATTTGGTCGCAGCAGGTATTAAAGACATTATTATCGTTACTGGGTATCACAAGCGGACCATCGAGGACCACTTTGACGCCGTTAACGCCGATCTAGCCAATAATCTACGGCAGGGCGGCAAAACACAGCTACTTGAAGAAGTAGAGGCGGTACCCAACCTGGCAAATTTTGCGTACATTCGGCAGAAGGGCCCTTACGGCTCGGCCACACCGCTCATGAACGCAGCTCATCTTATTGGTGATGAGCCGTTTATTTACACCTTTGCCGACGATCTGATCTTAGCCAAGCCAAATCGCTTTAAACAAATGGTTGACCTGTACGAAGAGCTTGGTGGCAGCATCTTGCCATGCGTCAAGATCGAAAATGATGAAGATTATAAGCGGTACGGTATCTTAGGTGGCGAGCAACTCAGTGATACCGTGCTGAAGATGGATTCGCTGGTAGAAAAACCAGGACGTGAAAACGCGCCGTCTAACTTTGCCAGCATTGGAGGCTATCTCTTGACGCCTGACGTTTTCGAGTTCTTAGATGAGGGCCTGGCTGGTTTACAATCTGATCAGGAATTCTTTATTACTACATATGCGCTGATGCCGATGATTGCCGCGGGCAAGTCTCTCTACGGCTGCACCCTCACTGAAAGTACCTATTACGACACTGGTAACAAGCTGGGTTACCTCAAGACAGTTATCGACTTTGCTGTTAACCACACCGAGCTCGGCCCCGAACTGCGGGATTACCTACAGCACCTCTAGGCGAACAGTGCTATACTGTTGGCTATGAATACAGCATTTGACATATTAGTGATTGGCTTGGGCGCTCTGCTCGCCATTTTCCTTATTTTGGCCATTTTTGTAATAGTAAAAGTTAAGAAGCTCGTTGACGCGGTGCAACAACTCGTCGCCAAGGGAGAACAGGTTGTGAACTCAGCCGAAGCTGCTGCCGAGCTTTTTAAGAAGTCCGCTGGTCCAATCGGGGCGTTTCGTTCACTCATGAACATTATCGAAATGGTAACCAAGCATAAAGGAAAGTAGGAGGCGATATGGGCAAGAATACTGTTAAGAAATTTGCAATTGGTGCTGGCATTGCGGCAGCCGCCGGGTATATAGCCGGTATCCTCACGGCCCCCAAGAGTGGTAAAGAAACTCGTCATGACGTGAAAGATTTTGCCGACAAAGGGTTGAGCGAAGCCGAGAAGGAGCTCAAGAAACTTCAAGATCAGCTCGGAGACATTATCGACCAAGCTAAATCTAAAGCCAGTAGTGCCAGTGGGGCTGCTAGCAAAGAGTTTGATGAGCTAGTAGAGACGGCTAAGAAGTCTAAGGATAAAGTATCCGGCATGCTAGCCGGCTTTCGTAACGACAAAGGTGCCGACAAAGAGCTTAAGAAAGCCATTGCCGACGCTAACAACGCCATTGAGCACCTCAAGAATTATCTGAGTAAGTAGACTTATCGCCAGCGTTTCCAGGCTAGGATGGGAGTATTTTTGCTGTAGTGGCAAAAATTACAAAATCCTTGTCCGACAAAATCCTTTATAATAGATAGAAATGGGGAACAAAGCCAACGCGGCGCTGCAGCCGAGCGATTATGTGCACTTGCACAACCACACACAGTACAGCCTGCTTGATGGGCTGACTAAAGTGCCGGCACTAGTGGAATATGTCAAAGAGAGTGGCATGCAAGCCGTTGCCATGACGGACCACGGTACGATGTCGGGTGCGATTGAGTTCTACAAAGACGCCACGGCTCACGGCGTGAAACCTATCATTGGCATGGAAACCTACGTTGCCGCCCGGACACTGCACGATAAAGACCCTGGTAAAGATAAGTCCAACTTCCATTTGATCTTACTTGCCATGAATGACGAGGGCTATCGTAACCTGATGCGTTTGAGTACCATCGGTAACCTTGAAGGCTTTTACTACAAACCCCGGATCGATCACAACGTGCTCGAGAAGTATAACGAGGGCTTAATTGTGTTGAGTGGCTGTATTGGTGGTGAAGTCGGCGATGCCCTGCGTCAAGAACAGTATGATCAAGCCAAGACAACCGCTAGGTGGTACAAAAAAGTTTTTGGCGACCGGTACTATCTAGAGGTGCAAGACCATGGCCACCCCAACCATAAGAGCAAATGGGATGAGCAGGTGGCGGTCAACAAACAGCTCATTACGCTGGCCGAAGAGCTGGACATACCTTGCGTGGTAACCTGTGATGCCCACTACCTCAAGCATAAAGATCAAGAAGCGCACGAGGTGTTGCTCTGTGTGCAGACCGGATCGTTCATGAGTGATGAAAAGCGCATGAGCCTCAAGGAATTTGAGTTACATGTGACCGATCCGCACGAAGTCATTGAGCGATGGGGCAAGGATCATCCGGATTTTATCAGTAATACCCGCCAAATCGCTGATCGCTGCAATGTGACGATTGAGTTAGGAAAAATCCTCATTCCGAAATTTCCGGTGCCAAAGGGTGAAGATGAAAAGAGTTATCTACACAAGCTGACCTGGCAAGGTTTGGCGTGGCGTTATGGTGGTGTTTCGGCCGAAGAGCGTGAAGCCCTCAGCGTCGCGGCAGCCAAAAAGAAACTGACTCCCGAAATAATCGAACGCGCCGAGTACGAACTGAGTGTCATGGACCAAATGGGCTACAATGGCTACTTCTTGATCGTGCAGGATTTTATTAACTGGGGTAAAGACCAAGGTGTAATCTTTGGCCCCGGACGTGGCAGTGCGGCCGGCTCGCTGGTGTCGTACGCCATTCGTATCACCGAAATTGATCCTATGAAATACACCCTCATGTTTGAACGGTTCTTAAACCCCCATCGTATCTCCATGCCCGATATTGACATCGACATCCAAGATACCCGTCGAGATGAAGTCATCCAATACTGTGTAGAGAAGTATGGGTCTGACCGCGTGGCCAATATTGTTACCTTTGGTCGGATGGCAGCCCGTAACGCCGTGCGTGACGTCGCTCGCGTGCTACAAGTACCATATGCCGAAGCAGACCGCTGGGCCAAGATGATTCCACAACCGGTGCAGGGTCGACACATTCCTCTCGAGACGTCACTCAAGAAAGATGCTGACCTAAAGGCCGAATATGAGCAGAATGAATCGGCTAAAAAGGTGTTCGATCTGGCGATACGCATGGAAGGCACTATCCGCAGCCACGGCGTGCATGCAGCCGGCGTGGTGATTGCCCCAACTGACATTGTCAACTACGTGCCGCTCGAAATGGCACAGAAGGGTGTGGTCGCTACCCAATATTCTATGGGGCCCGTAGAGGAACTTGGGCTGCTCAAAATGGACTTTTTAGGCCTCAGCAACCTGACGATCCTCAAGAACGCTTTACGTATTATTAACCGGGTTTACGGGCGAGACATTGAACTTAATAGTATCCCAAACGACGACGATAAAACGTTTGCCCTCTTTCGGACGGGTGACACCACAGGCGTGTTCCAGTTTGAATCTGCTGGCATGAAGCGTTACATGAAGGAGTTGCAGCCGACGGAGTTTACGGATTTAGTGGCTATGAATGCTTTGTATCGACCAGGGCCAATGGCTGAGATTCCACGCTTTATTGAGGGCAAAAATCATGCCTCAAGTGTGCAGTACTTACACAAATCACTAGAACCAATCTTACGCGATACCTACGGAGTGATGGTATATCAGGAACAGATTATTCAACTGCTGCAATTGGTAGCGGGGTATAGTGCCGGCGAGGCAGACTTAGTACGCAAAGCCATTGGTAAAAAGAAGCGTGACATTATGCAGGCTGAGGAACCGAAGTTTGTGGAAGGCTGTGTAAAGCAAGGTCTGACAGAAGCGCAGGCGCGCAAACTGTGGAAGCAAATCCAGCCCTTTGCCGACTATTCTTTCAACAAGGCTCACGCCACCTGTTATGCGCAAATTGCCTACTGGACAGCGTATCTGAAGGCGCATTATCCTGCGGCATTTATGGCGGCCCTCATGACGAGTGACTATGATGACACCGACCGATTGGCCATCGAAATCAGTGAATGTCAGCACATGGGGGTACAGGTATTGCCACCCGACGTAAACGAATCATACGTAGAATTCGCCGTCGTGCCCGACGAGCAAAACCCGGATAATCGCGTGGCGCCGGTTCGTTTCGGCATGGCTGCTATTAAGAATGTGGGTACCGGTGCCGTAGAAGAGATTCTTCGCGCCCGCAAAGAGGGGCAGTTTGCCACGCTAGAAGACTTTTTGGGTCGCGTAAACTGCCGGATTGTAAATCGTAAAGCTATGGAAAGTTTGGTAAAAGCCGGTGCATTCGATCGCTTTGGCAAACGCAGCACCCTCCTGCATAACCTTGATCTCATCCTGGCCTATGCTTCACGTTTGCAGAAACAACAGATCAGCGGCCAGACAGATCTCTTTGGTGCGGCGGAAGGGACGACCATTAAGCCCCAGTTGACCTTAGACGCACCGAGTGTAACGCACACTGTCCATGAGCAATTGCTATGGGAGCGCGAACTGCTAGGTCTGTACTTGAGTCAGCATCCACTTGAACTGTTCGAAGCGTTCCTAGAGGAGCAAACCATACCACTTAACACTTTGAAGCCTGAGCATCATGGTCGAGCAGTGACTGTCGGTGGTGCAATCACAGATGTGCGCGAGATTACTACCAAAAATGGTCAGAAAATGGCGTTCGTAAAAATTGAGGACCGCTTTGGCGAGACTGAGATACTCCTTTTCCCCAGCAGTTATCAGCAGACACTGGGCCTGTGGGAGCGAGATAAGGTTGTGTTGGTTCGCGGTAAAGTTAGCAGCCGAGATAGAGACGGTAGTCTTTCTACAGATGTGAAAGTGACGGTAGATGACGCCCGCGAAATCACCAGTGAGCAGGCTACCAGTTATCAGTCAACGGGCAAGAAGAAGAAACCCCCAACAGCTAGTAAAGCCACAGCTGTCTTGCCTAAAAAGACTGCTAAGCAAACTGTTTCCCAACGAGTTTATATTCGCTTAGCTAATAGCGAAGATCAGAAGATGCTACTCTCACTCAAGCAAACGCTGGACAGTTTCCAAGGAGGCACGGATGTTGTTCTCGTTCTCGGCGACCCAACAAACAAGCAGGTCGTAAAGCTGCCTACCGGTATCGACAAGGACAGCGAAGGACTGGAGTTACTGCGTTCGCTGGTGGGGGCAGATAACGTAAAGGTCCAGTAATCAGTTAGCGAATCACACCGGTCGTACGGGTGAGAATATAGGCGAGCGTAGCGACTGCTACCAGTGCGATATCGAGGAGAGGGTGGTGGAGAATGTAGCGCTCACCTTTGATCCAAATTTTATGCCAGGCGATGCCATGTCGAAGCAAGAAGAAGAGAAGGCCGATAATACCGATGAGAGAGGTCATAGCTACACTCCACGATGCGTTGCCGGCGGTTAAGAGCTGAATTCTAGAGACATGCTGTTGAGCTGGTTCGGTAGTTTTAGCCTTTTGCTTAGCAAGGTTTGTGGGAGTTGCGACATCTTTACTGGTGGTGGGCGTGGTTGGTGTCGTAGTAGGAGTCGGTGTTGTGTCCGTGGTGGCGGGCGTAGTCTGGGTGGGAGTTTCGCTTACGGGCGCACCGCTCGAGGCTTTACTCTGCGTGTTGCCAGTTGTAGGTGCCGGGGTGGTTGGTGCCGGAGCGGCGACATCTTGTGGGGCACCATATTCAGCGACAACGAGCGTCTCGGGTCCGGTGCTTTGGTAATTGGGAATATTTACATAGGCGAAGCCAACGTCAACGTAGCCGGAGTTGAGAATATTGGCACGATGACCCGGACTGTTCATCCAGCCGTCAAGGGTTTGGGTGGCAGTAGTAAAGCCATATGCCAAATTTTCACCAGCCAGCTTGTAGTCGTAGCCAGCGGCAGTAAAGAATGTCCAGGGGGTTTGGCCATCTGGCGTGTTGTGTGACCAGTAGTCGCGTGCAGCCATGTCATTTGCCTTTGCCTGGGCAGCGTTATTCAGTTTGGCATTGAGCGCAAGCGCACCAAGACCATTAGAGGCTCGTTGGGAATTAGTATCGTCTAGTAATTCTTGGACACTCATGTCTGTCGCGTAATCTAGCACGCCATGATGGGTGCCCAGATGAGTATTAAAGAGCGCGCCTACAAACACGATCAAGAGTAATGGCAGATATGGCCAGTACGTCTGGTGATAGCGCTTGCTGCGGCGATGGTGAGCACCGGTAACTTTACGGTGATAGGCCGGGGGTTTACGACTGGATTTTTTAAGTGTCATATTGGTTTTGTTTATCTGTCGACCAGTATAGACACTAATTGCTCAACATTCAAGTCGTTTTAGCAAAACGACAGTGGTAGAGCGCCATGGCCGCGGCTTGGACGACATTGAACGATTCTTTGTGGCCAAACATCGGTATCTCTAGACAGATGTCTGTTTGTTCGAGGACTTCAGGCTCCACTCCTTCAACTTCACGGCCCAGGATGATCGCTACTTTTTCAGGAGGCTGATAGCTAGGCAGATCAACGGAGCCGGCAGTTTGTTCCAACGCAGCAATCGTGTAGCCAGCAGCCCGTAGCTCATCTAGTAAGGCTAAAATGTCCTCACGGTGCTCCCACGGCATGAGTTGCTCGGCATCTAAAGCGGTTTTATGGATTTGCCGGTCAATTTTGCGCGCTAAATGGGGTAAACGCTCATCATGTTCTGCCAGCGGATAGGGCGTGTAGCCCGTGAAATAGCAGCGCTCTATGCCCAAACCTTCGGCAGTACGAAGTAAAGAGCCGACGTTGTGGGTACTCCGCAAATTGTGAGCAATAAGGATTATTTGGCGACGAGTAGTAGTCATAGTGGTCTTATAATAAGATATCTGTTCATAACTGGCCAATCTAGCCGGCGAGCCCTTTAGAACCCATTGCATTTCTTTGTCTCTGTTACGACCAACTCTGGCGGCACCGGCTGCGTGGATCACTCGTCACCGCAACAACCGTTACCTCTCCTCCCGCTCCAGGCAGCCGATACACACCAGACTTGCTCTCACTATCGAGAAAAGAAATGCAACGGGTCCTTTAGAATTTAGTCATAAGCATTTATACTAAGAGCATGTCGCAAGATGCCCGTGCCGATGAAGAGCTGTCTACTCAGCAGCGTGCCCGTTTGGTGGGTATGGACTATGTTGATACCTCTCGGATGGCCGAAAAGCCGCTGTACAAAGATATTCTGACAGTACCTGAGTTACGCAGCTTACGCGTTATACCTGTCCAGGCCGACCAGAGCAATATCCTCTTTGGCATCACGACCAGCACCTCCCAGCAGACAATTAAGCAACTGCGCGAGCGATTCAGCGATCAGCGTGTAGCCTACGCAATTATTTCGGATGTTGGTTTTCGAGAATACATGAAGCTCTATGATCCGCCTAAACAAGTGGTATACGAAAATATTGAGCTCAACACTGCAGGGACTGCCGACTTGGTGCAGCAAGTGTCGCAAACTCTTGAGCAGGTTCGGGCAGATGACATGCTGGCATACCTGGTAGAGCAAGCTCATAACCTCGGTGCGTCGGACATCCACGCGGAGTGTCAGCGTGACCATGTGCGTATTCGCTTCCGCATCGATGGCGTACTGCACCCGATAGCTAAGCTGCCATATGACAAGTATCGTTTGCTAACTTCCGCCATTGCTAGTTCGGCCAATATTTCTACGTCTGCCGACGAAGCGCAGCAGGGACATATCTCGCAGCACATCAAAATGGCTAACGGCAGTGAAGTTGATGTAAATGTGCGTCTCGAGACGGTTCCAACTATCAATGGCATGGACTTTGTGATGCGCTTGTTTAACATGGATGCCAGCATGTACACACTGGACCGCTTGGGACTTTCTGCACCTGAACGCGAGATCGTTGACGCTATTATTGCCAAACCGAGCGGGTTAGTAATGGTTGTGGGACCGACTGGTTCCGGCAAGACCACGACCCTTTATTCCATTCTCAATTCGCTCAATAGCGATGAACGCAAAATTATCACCGTCGAAGACCCGGTGGAATACCAATTCCCGGGCATAGTACAGATATCGGTGAAAGGTCAAACCCTGGGCGATACGGGATTTGCCGAAAAACTACGAGCCATTTTGCGTCTAGATCCAGACATTGTGATGGTTGGTGAGATTCGTGACAACGACACCGCTAAGACGGCTCTCCAGGCGTCGCTAACTGGCCACTTGGTGCTCAGTACCTTCCACGCCAGCTCAGCAGCCGCAGCGCTGACACGTTTGATGGACGTGATTGGCCAAAACCCCCTGTTCGTATCTGCCATCCGCTTGGTGATGGCCCAGCGGTTGGTACGCAAACTTGATGACGATATTAAGCAGCCCTACCAGCCAACGGAGGCTGAGCTAGCCAAGATTCAAGCGGTCGTTGACACCTTGCCGGAAGGCATTGAGCGACCAAATCTGGAAGGTCTGCAGCTGTACAAGCCAGGCAGCTCACCAGAAAATCCCTATGGCTTTAAGGGCCAGGTTGCCATTCGCGAACTCTTCCGCATGGACGGCGAAATCCGACGATTACTGGAGCGTACCAATATTGTGCTTGCAGCCCAGGACATCGAAGCGGCTGCCATCAAGAGTGGCATGCGCACCATGCTGCAGGACGGTATCCTTAAGATTATTGCGGGCGAAACCACGCTAGAAGAAGTGTATCGCGTCGTCGGCTAACTAAGTCCCTATACAACCATTTGATCCGAAAAGTGGCGTACCCCCAGTTATTATGGTATGCTAGCCTGCAACATGGGAAATTTGGCAGCAATGAATGCGCTCGCAGACGCGTTGGCTAAACGCGATGATGCTCCATTTCCACATGGGCCTGATACCGAGGTATTTGTTCCCGAGAGTCCCCTTGCAGGTTTGTCAGGCAAATACGAGACTCGACGAACTGGCGGTGAAGGAATTGTGTCGCTGCAAGAGCTCGGTGCAGCAATATATGGTGAGGCTGCAGTGCCGATTGACGAAAGAGCATGGTTTGACTATCGAGAAGGAGAAGTCGTTACTGGCTTTTCGGTGCCCGGTCGTGCTTTGGTACGTGGAATCATCTCCGGTGCGCCATTTTGCACCGTTAAGCGGACGCCCACTATGTATCCATTAGGGCAAACGACTGGCCCCACCTCTGTAAATGGGGAGAAACGTCAGTACCGAACAGATCAGACGACTGTGTGTAGCTACATTGGTAGCCTTTGGGTGGCAGTGGAATATCCTTGGCAAGACCGTACTATGCGAACCCATGTCCCACTGCAGTATGCGACGAGGAGTTCGGTAGCCGAACATGCGACCCCGCAAACTGCTGTGCCTACGTTGGTACTGGGTGAAGCTCAGGTTGCAAACGCTTTGAGCCGGTTCCGTAGCTAACCGAGCTTGTAATCAGGCTCTTTTTCTGGGCGCATTCTGCCATAAGGGTTGCACCGAAGTAAAAAATAGTGTAAACTCTTACGGATATGGAAAGTGTGATCTCTAAAGTTAATGCCAAATTTTTGAAGTCGGCCGTGGTCGACGTACGTTCTGGTGACACTGTTAAAGTGCATCAGAAGATTCGTGAAGGTAACAAGGAACGTGTGCAGATCTTCCAAGGTTTAGTTATTCGTACTGACCGCAAAGGCAGCCACACCAGTCGTATTACTGTTCGCCGCATCGCCAGTGGTGTCGGTGTAGAAAAGAGCTTTTTGCTTCACAACCCACTGGTCCTTAAAGTAGAAGTTACTAAGCGTAGCAAGGTTCGCCGCAACTACCTTACCTACATGCGAGCACGGACTGGTAAGTCAGCACGTTTGACTGGCATGGACTTTGACCGTGAAGCTGTAAACGCTATTCACGACACCAAGGCCGAAGAGGAAGAAGCCAAGCTAGCCGAAGAAAAGGCTAAAGCAGCAGAGGCTGAAGCCGAAGCTAAAGCGGCTGAAGAAGCTGAAAAAGAAGCCAAAGTCGCTGAAGCCCTTGCCAAGCACGAAGAAGCCTAAGCAGATCCATCGATCAATCAAAACTCCGAGCAATCGGAGTTTTTTATTTCCTTCTCAAAACCTCGTTGCGTAGGTGGTTTACAATAGAAGCATGGTGACGGTCGGTATTGATGAAGTTGGTCGTGGGTGTTGGGCAGGACCACTTGTGGCTGCCGCGGTAATCCTTGAAGAGCCGATTGAAGGGCTAGATGATTCTAAAAAGCTGAGTAAAGCACGACGCGAAACATTAGCCGAGATTATTCACAAAGAGGCGCGTGCTGTTGGCGTGGGCTGGGTAGAACCGAAAGAGTTAGATGTGATTGGCCTGTCGGCTGCCGTCGGATTGGCGATGCAACGCGCCATGGCACAAATTCACGAGCAGTTCGATGAAATCATCATTGATGGCAATGTTAACTACTTCCTGTTTGATAAGCGTGCGAAGGCAGTCATCAGAGCTGACGGGAGTGTGCCATCGGTCAGTGCGGCGAGCATTATTGCCAAAGTCGCTCGGGATAATTACATGGCCGCAATTGCCCATAAGAAATACCCCGAGTACTGTTTCGATAAACACGTCGGATACGGCACCAGCTTGCACCAACAAATGCTAAAGCTGTATGGCGTGAGCGAGATCCATCGACTATCCTTTCGACCAGTGCAAGCGTTGGCCGGTATGGCGCTATGAGTACTACCACGGGATTACGAGCCGAACAAGTTGCTGCGGCATTTTTGGTACAACAAGGTTATCGTGTGCTGGCTCAGAACTGGAAAACGCAGCGCTGCGAGATTGATATTGTGGCAGAGAAGGATGGTAGCTTGCACTTTGTTGAAGTAAAGTACCGCGAACAGAGCGGCCAGGGCAGCGGACTGGACTATATCACCAAGGGCAAACTCAAACAGATGAAATTTGCGGCCGAAATCTATGCCATGGAACAAAAATGGAACGGAGCTATGAACTTGGCGGCGATAGAAGTCAGTGGTCCGGACGACCGCATCACAAACTTTATCGAGTCAATTAGCGCCGATTTTTAAAGAAGTTTTGCACTGCCGGGAGGTCACGTTCCAACCAGGTAACCCGGCTGGCGATTTCTTCAAGGCCGATGAGAATATTGCGCTCTAGGGCAATTTCATTCTTTTTGGGTTCAAAAAACTTACGGTAGGCCTCGGCGGTGGCTTTAGTATTGCACGCGCTGGCGGCGTAACGTGGCAAAGAATCATACGACTTATCGTTTTTGTACGTGGCGACAATCCAGTCCCAGTTGTCGACCATCCATTGCCAAGCTTGCTTACCGACGTAGCGGTTACGAAGCAAGTAAATCAACCACCGATCTGCATCCTGCGGCTTCATGAGCTTCGGATCTTTAATTTGCTCGAGAATGGTCGACGCTTCATCTTTATCACGCGTAGCGGTGAGCGCAGCACAAATGTCAGCTTGGAGATCGCTGTTAGTGCTCTTGTGGTGGAGATCTAGCAGGTAGTTAAAGGCGTCTAGCTTGCCTTGTTTAACAGGCACGGTGAAGGCAATGCCACGAAGTTCCGGAGAGACACTGGACGGATCTTTCTGATAGGTAGTGAACAGATCCAAGGATTTCTTCACAATGCTAGGTTCCTCGGCATAAGCACCAAGACCAATAATGGTGGCGCGCAGCTTTTGGTCGGAGACGGATTCACCCGATTTCTCATCCCAGCCCAAGCGGGCATGTTCGGCGGCGATAAGCTCCCGGATAAGCGCTTTAATCTTGTCTTCTAAGCTTTCATCGTGGTCCACAAAGCGGCGTGTTTCGGAAATGATGAGACTCATCATATCCCACACCGGTTCGCTGTCTTCGGCTTTGTAGGCTTGCAGTAATTCCAACACATCACCGTAGTTACGCTGCCCAGCGCGGGCCAACATACTCGCATCATTCAACAGCATCAAGCGTTCGGCGCTGGAAACTTGCTGTTTGCTGACCAGCTTGGTGAGGGCATCACGCTGTGCCTTAGTGGCGTAGTTGACGATGTAATGGCCTAAACCACCACGGTCGAGTTGGACAGGATCGTCACTGGCGAGTGTATAAGTTTGTTCACGTTTTTCAAGCAAAGCTGGCAGTGAACTGTCGCTGGCAAAGAGGGGCACCGGCCACAAGCGGTCGGGATCTGCTTTTTCAGGATTATCCAAGAAGTGCGTTTGCTCCAACTGCAGTTCTTTGCCATTCTGTTCGGCGGTAATTACCGGCAGCCCAGATTTCTCGAGCCAGGGATTCATAAAGCCGGCCACATCGAGACCGCTCGCTTCACCGAGAGCAGCCCAGAGATCTGCGCCAGTTGTATTACTGTAGGCGTGCTGCTTGAAGTAAGCGCTGAGCCCTTTTTGGAATGCTTCTTGTCCCACATACTCCTTCATCATTTTCAGCAGGCGGCCACCCTTGGCGTACACAATCGAAGGGTCAAATAAGGTGCCAATTTCATCGGGGTGACTCACGGTTGTCTTCACAGCCTGTACTCCAGGCGTGGCATCGCGGCGCAATGCCGAGAGCCCTTCCTGGGCTACGAACATATCCCAGACATGCCATTCTGGGAACATGGCGTCAACCGCTTCGTACTCCATCATGTCGGCGAAGCTTTCGTTCAGCCACAGATCGTCCCACCACTGCATGGTCACTAAGTTTCCGAACCATTGGTGCGAGGTCTCGTGGGCAATTACTAGGGCAATGAACTCCCGGACACTCTGCGAAGTTTCGCCGGCGTAATCCAAAAGCACGCGTTCGCGGTAGGTAATAAGTCCCCAGTTTTCCATAGCGCCCGCCGAAAAGTCGGGAACCGCTACGTGATCAGCCTTGGGGAGCGGGTAGGGTACGCCAAAGTAATCTTCAAAGAATTCAATCGAGCGCTTCGCCACGTCCAGCGCGAAGTCGAGCGAGTCTACCGGCTGGGCAATGGTTGCCCAAGCGCGTACTTCAGTACCGTGTTTGGTTGTGGTAGTTTTGCTATGGAGTTCGCCGATCACGAATGCCAAGAGGTAGCTGCTCATGCGTGGGGTGGTTTCAAAAGTGGTTGTGGTCACACCAGCCTTGGAGGTTTGGGCCTTCACTGGAGTGTTGCCGAGCACTGTTTCGCCCTCGGGCGAGCTCAAGGTAAGGTCAAAGGTCGCTTTGGCTTCTGGTTCGTCGATGCAAGGAAAGAGCTCGCGGGCGTGGTGGCTCTCGAACTGTGTCATAAGCAGGGCGTGATCCTCACTATCAACTTTGAAGTTACAGGGGTAAATGCCGGTCATCCCGGGAGTAATAGTACCTTCAAACTCAAGGGTTATGGTGTATTCACCGGCGTATAGTTGCTGCTCGCTGTGCAGTCGAATTTCATCATAACGCTTCTGTACGTTAGTGCGGCTCAGCTCAATAGTTTGGTCGCCTTTTTTGTCATGCTTGATAACGCTGGCACTGGTAATTTTGAGATCTTTGCCATGGAGCGTAATCCGCTGGCTTGGCCGGCCAATTTTCTTGCCGCGTATCACCACGCTGCCGCTAAAGGTCATCTGCTTTTTATCAGGATTAATCCGCAGCGCATAGTTGCTTGGCTGAAACTGCTGAAATAGACGCGTAACTGTTCTCCCCATAAGTGATTATTGTATCATGAAGAAAGTTATTAAATTTTGATTAATCTCACCACGACCTCTAGAAGAAAAAGGAAAACGTGTTATAATAAAGGCAAATGACGAGGCCTACAAAGGAAGTACGAGTTATAGCGACAGGCGGCACGATTGATAAGGTGTACGATCGTAAAAGTGGTGAAAATCTTTTTCAGGGCAAAACTCATGTCGGGGCTATGCTGCGCGAGTACGGCGCCGATGCGTTAGTAGTTGTGCAGCAGCTGATGCTAAAAGACAGTTTAGACATGACAGAAGAAGATCGCAATCTTATAATAGAAGCTTGTGAACGATCCAAACAAGAGCAGATCGTTATCACTCACGGTACGGATACAGCAGTGACTACGGCAAAACGACTTGTTACAGCCGGCCTAGGAAAGTGTATTGCTATCACGGGAGCCATGCAGCCGTATAGTATGGGGCACAGTGACGGAACATACAATTTGGCATCTGCAGTTCAGGCAGTGCAGTATTTGCCAACTGGGGTGTACGTTGCCATGCATGGTAGAAACTTTCAGCCTGACGATTGTATAAAGGACAAAATTGTTGATCCCCCAGTCTTCCGTACGCTAGGCGAATATGCTGCGATTTACGGGGCCCAGGCCATAAATATGGCTTCTTAGTTTGACTAATCGCCTTACACAAGGTATATTTAATGGTGTAACGGTCGGCCAATCGGGTCGGCTTTTTTCGTTTCTAGACTTATAAAATTTGTGAGAAGTAATAAAGAAAGGAAATCCTAATGGATATGGATTTTAAACAGTTAGCAATGGCGATTCGTGCGATTGCCGAAGAAAAGAACTTACCGGAAGAAACGGTTAAGGAAGTAGTAGAGCAGGCCTTGGCCGCTGCGTATCGTCGTGATTATGGCGACCGTGAGCAGGAAATTCGCGTCACTATGAACCTCAACAGTGGTGAAGTTGACGCCTACGTCAGTAAAGAAGTTGTTGAGAAAGTTGGTGACGAAGCATACGAGATCAGCCTGGCTGATGCACAGGTCATGAAGAAGAATGCCAAGGTTGGCGACATGATCGAGCTGCACGAAAAGGTCGAAAACTTCGGCCGTGTGGCCGCTCAGACTGCCAAGCAGGTGATTTTGCAGCGTCTGCGCGAAGCTGAGCGCGAAATTGTCCTGAACGAGTACGAAGATAAGATTGGCACGGTCATTAACGCTGTTGTTTCTCGTGTGGAAGGCAACATTGTCCGCATCGACCTCGGCAAAGCCCAAGGCATCATGCCTCGTAGTGAGCAAATCCAAGGCGAGCGTTACTACCCCGGCCAACGCCTGAAGGTCTTCCTAAAGGATGTAGAGCGTGGCTTCCGTGGCCCACAGCTGGTGGTGAGCCGTGGCAATAAAGAATTCATTGAATGGCTCTTCCGTGGCGAAGTACCGGAGATGGAGAGCGGCGCCGTTGAAATTAAGGGCATTGCCCGCGAAGCGGGTGTACGCAGTAAGATTGCCGTTGCTAGTAGTGTACCGGGCGTTGACCCTGTTGGCACCTTTGTAGGTGGACATGGTACTCGTGTAAATGCCGTCATGAGCGAAGTTGGCGAGCAAGAGAAAATCGACATCATTGTCTTCTCTGAAGACACTGTGGAGTACATCACCAATGCGCTAAGTCCGACTCGTGTCAGCAAAGTACTCTTGGATGAGAAGAACCAAAAAGCCAAAGTCCTGGTACCAGAAGACCAGCTTAGCATTGCCATTGGTAAGAGCGGCCAGAACGTCCGCTTAGCCAGTAAGCTCACCGGTTACGAACTGGATATTGAAGCCGAGAAGGAAAGCGCCCCTGCCGCCGAAAGTGGTACCGTCGAAACCACTACCTTGCCCAAGGTTCCAAAGCTGAAGAAGAAGAGCGACCTCGAGAACTCACTGCTCGAAGCCATCGAAGAACACGGAGAGTAAGCATGAGCCGACCAGCAGAACTTGTAACACATACCGCTAAAGTGGTAGATAGAGTTGGTCTGGTAACTTTTTTAGCCGGATGTGCATATCTGGCTACCCCCGTGCTAGCAAGTGCCACCACGCATTTGGCCGAATCAACGGCTTGTATGGCGATGCGCCCGTGTGAAGTGAAACAAAGTTGGCTGCCGTCAGATCAGAATCTTCATAATCGTTTGGTGGTAGCTGCAGAATTAGCTGCAGCAGGTTTTGCCGTGGCTAGCGTGGCACGGCCGTTAGATAGGCGGCTGCGTGCACACGACCTGTCCAAGAATCTTACCACTCTTCTTTTAGACCAACCTCGGGAATAACCCTGTATATGGAACGCCAATTAGCACTCTTGACGTTAGAGTGCTAATTGGCGTATTATGGATTTAGTAGATGGTTGCTTAGCGGCTGTAGCTAAGCAGAGATTTACCAAGTAATATACGAGAATTATCACAGCATTCTCTCAAACGAAGGTGGTATAAAAAATATGATGCCCAACTCACCAGACTTTCAAGAATTTTTAAATCATTTGACCAATAACGCGCTCCAAAGTCTGAAGCACGCTGATGCGATTGCGCGCGGCTTCGGTAGTGCCTACGTGGGCACCGAACATTTGCTCTTAGGCTTGCTAGCTCAGAGTGGCAGCATGGGTGCCAAAATGCTGGAAGATGCTGGAGTAACTTTAGACAAAGCCCGGATTGCGCTTAATATGACTCCTAAGACGCTCGTTATGAATGTTGGCGCTAAGGGCCTGAGTGAAACAGCTAAGCTAACTTTGAAAATGGCCTACGATGCCGCCCAAGATTATGACCAAGAATTCTGCGGCACAGAGCATATTCTATACAGTATTTTGACCCAAAAGAACGCGCGAGCCACCATCCTGCTGCGCGATATGGGTATCGATGTAGAAAGCCTACTAAATGGTGTGGAGCAGTTCCTGGATCGTCAGCAAGACAGCGACGCCGACGCCGGCACTAGCACGCCCCGACGCTCAAAGAAAGCTCGGGCGACTGTGCTTGATGCCTACGGCACTGACCTGACCGCGCAAGCCCGCAGTGGCAAACTTGATCCTGTCGTCGGTCGTGAAAACCAAATTCGTCGAGTCATCACTATCCTGAATCGTCGTACCAAGAACAACCCGGTTCTTATTGGCGAGCCAGGCGTTGGTAAGACTGCTATCGTCGAAGGTCTAGCTCAGCGCATTATTGCCGAGGACGTGCCTGACAGCTTGCTTGATAAGCGTATTATCCTTTTGGACCTTGCCGGTATGGTGGCTGGGACTAAATATCGTGGTGAGTTCGAGGAACGCTTAAAGAAAGTCATGGCCGAACTCGAAAAGGATAACAAGACAATCGTCTTTGTTGATGAGCTTCATTTGATTGTTGGCGCGGGTGCTGCTGAAGGTGCTATGGACGCCGGGAATATACTAAAGCCTGCTTTAGCACGTGGTAAAATCCAGCTGATTGGCGCCACCACCACGGGTGAATACACTAAATACATTGAGAAAGATGCCGCTCTAGAACGTCGTTTCCAACCGGTGCAGGTGCCCGAAACCACGCCCTCAGAGACCCTGGCTATTCTGAAGGGCCTCCGTAAGCACTACGAGAGCTTCCACGGGGTGATATTAAACGACGAAGTACTGGATGACGCCGTCACTCTGGCCAAGCGGTACATTAATGACCGCTATATGCCTGACAAAGCCATCGACCTTATCGACGAAACCTCCGCCCACTTGCGCATCGACAAAGGTAAAACATCACCCGAAGTTCGCAAGCTGCAAAAGGAGCTGAAGCTCGTCAATATACAGCTTGATGAAGCGGTGGATGAGCAGGATTACGAACGAGCGGCGCAACACAAGACACGCTTGAGCCAAATTCAGGAAGCACTCACGAAATTACAGGCCGCCGACAAAGATAAGAAACGTCTGACGGTGACAAGCGAAGATCTGGCTGAAGTTGTGTCACGTATGACCGGTGTACCAGTAAAGAAAGTGATTCGCAGCGAAGCGAAGTATCTCTTAACTCTAGAGAAGACGCTCGGCAAGTCGGTAGTTGGCCAACATGAAGCCGTGACAGCTGTCGCTAAGGCTATCCGTCGTAATCGCAGTGGTATTGGTAGTGATAAGCGCCCAATTGGTTCGTTTATTTTCCTTGGACCAACCGGTGTTGGTAAAACGGAGCTGGCTCGTGTGCTTGCTCGTGAATTCTTTGGCTCAGAGAATGCTCTAGTAAAGATTGATATGTCCGAGTTCGGCGAGCACCACAACGTCTCGCGACTGGTTGGTGCCCCTGCCGGCTATGTCGGTTATGACGATGGTGGTCAGCTCACTGACAAGATTCGTCGCCAACCATACAGCTTGGTCCTGTTTGACGAAATTGAGAAAGCCCACCCGGATGTCTTTAACATGCTCCTGCAAATGCTAGAGGACGGGTACCTCACCGATGCCAAAGGCCGCCGTATCGACTTTACGAACACCATTGTCATTATGACCAGCAACATCGGCGCCGAGAAGCTCCAGAAGGAAGCAAACTTTGGGTTCCACGCTCGCAGTTCCCACGATATGAAAGATCTCGACGAGCTGCACGAAACTAATAGCGAACGAGTTCGTGATGAGCTAAAGCACATGATGCGTCCGGAACTTTTGAACCGTATCGACAAAGTTATTGTCTTCCGTGCTCTGACCAAGAAAGATATCTTTAAGATTGTTGACTTGCAGATTGATGATTTGAAGGCTCGCCTACAAAAGAAAGGCATTAGCGTCCAGCTGACGGCTGCTGCCAAACAGTACTTACTCGACCATGGCTATGACCCGCATAATGGCGTGCGACCTTTGCGCAGGCTCATCCAAGATACCATCGAAGATCACATGGCTCTCGAAATGCTAGATGATCAATACTCCAAGGGTGATGTAGTTCAGGTGACCACCAAGAGTGGGGAACTAGCCTACGCCACCACAAACGGCTAGTCAGAGCACCCCGGCGAACGGTATACTATCCGTAGCTCATGAACACACAGACTGTGCCGACTAGATCAAGATCATCGCATAAGTTCCTGGCGTTTGTTATTGTGCTGGTTTGGTTCGGCCTCCTGGGCCTTGCCGCCTACAACCGCCAAAATCTCTTGGATTGGTGGCGACTACGCGGCTATCAGGCGCCCATTCCTGTGGCCAGCATTGCATCAGAAGATGCACTGACGCCATACGCTCGTAAAGTGCTGTACGTGAATCGGCCTCTCCTGGAAGATAAAACCAGCTTTACCCAGTGCGCAAACCAAGACGAGAAAACCATTGTGCTGGGTTGTTACCATGGCAATCAAGCCGGCATTTACGTGCTCACCGTAAGCGATGCTCGCCTGGACGGAGTAGAGCAGGTAACAACAGCGCACGAGATGCTACACGCTGCCTACGACCGTCTGAGCACTCGTGACAAGCAGCACGTGAATGCTATGCTGCAGGATTACTATGAGCACGACTTGCACGATCAGCGTATTTTAGACACGATAAATGCCTATAAGCAGAGTGAGCCCGATGATTTAGTGAATGAGATGCACTCCATTTTTGGCACCGAAGTCGTAAATCTACCATCACCCCTTGAGCAATATTACCAGCGCTACTTTACCGATAGGTCAAAGGTGACTGCGTACGCTGCTCAATACGAAGGTGAGTTTACTAGTCGCCAGGCTGCCATTAAGACTGATGATGCTAAGCTGGCGAGTCTTAAAGCGCAAATTGAGAGCCAAGAAGCTGATTTGACCAGCAAGGGTAACCAGCTGCAAAGCCAACAGGCCCAGATGAAAGCCTATCGCTCCAGTGGTGATATTGCTCGCTACAATGCGTTGGTACCAGGCTATAACCAGTTAGTTGGCGAGTATAACGACCAGGTGGCGAGTGTAAAGGCACTCATTACCCAATATAATCAGTTGGTAGATGAGCGAAATGCCATTGCCCTGGAAGCTCAAACCTTGCAAAACGAAATTAGTGGCCAGCCCTCGACCATCAGCCAATAAGTGTTAGACTGAATAGTATCTGTGCGGGGCGACATAATTTTTCTCATTAAAAGGAGGTAATTTTGGCTAAAAAACCAGCAGTACGGTTTGTGTGTAGTAACTGTGGCGCTATGACGTCTCAGTGGGCTGGTCGCTGTCCGCAGTGCGGCGAATGGAACACCTTGCAGGAAGAAGCCAACATTGTGGTAGGCTCCAGTAACGTCTCCGCTGGCAAAGCCTTGCAAACCGAATCGGTTGATAAGTTGATGACCCACGATGTAGCTCGCTTGCAAACTGGCACGAGCGAAATTGATGATGTGTTTGGAGGCGGTATTGTCGCTGGCAGCGTGAATCTTATCGCTGGTCAGCCAGGTATCGGTAAAAGTACACTACTCCTGCAGTTAGCGTATGCGGTAGCGAAAAGTGTACCGGTTCTCTATGTAAGTGGTGAGGAATCTGCCCATCAGGTAGGTATGCGAGCGCAAAGGCTTGGAGCGTTACGGCCTGAATTACAGTTTGCTTCGACAACTTCGGCGGATGATGCGGCGGCTAGTATTGCCACTGGACAGTATCGCTTGGTTATCATTGATTCTATCCAGACCATGAGTTGTGCGGCAGTGGCGTCCGCTGCAGGTACCGTCTCACAAATCACTAACAGCACGCAACTCCTTACCATGGCCGCCAAGCAATCTAACACGGCGATCGTGCTCGTAGGACATGTAACGAAAGAAGGATCGATTGCAGGACCAAAAGTACTGGAGCATGTGGTGGACGTAGTGTTGCAGCTTGAGGGTGACCGCTATGGTGGCTTTAAGGTGCTGCGTCCGATCAAGAACCGCTTTGGCTCCACGAATGAGGCCGGCATCTTCGAAATGGTCGAGGATGGCCTAAAACCTGTAGAGAACCCCTCTGCCGCACTCTTGGCTGAACGACAAGTCACGGATGGCTCAGTTGTCTTAGCAACGATGGAGGGCACGCGACCACTGCTTGTGGAAGTCCAAGCGCTGGTGAACAAGACGGCCTATGGCTATCCTAAACGGGCAGCCAGTGGTTACGATCTAAACCGCCTCAATCTGTTGGTAGCGGTGTTAGAGCGCCGAACAAAGCTTAACCTGAGCGATCAAGACATCTACGTCAATATTGTAGGAGGCATGCGCATCACCGAGCCGGCAGCCGATTTGGCTATTTGCATGGCGATTGCCTCAGCCGCAAAGGGTTTACAGCTCAAGAAAAACGCGGCTGTGTTTGGCGAAATTGGTCTCTCGGGTGAACTGCGTCATGTTCCGCAGATAGAAAAACGAGTGGCCGAAGCAAAGAAGCTTGGTTTTGACACGGCCATCGGACCGCAGCAAAAGACAGGTAAGAAATTGCCGTTCCTTCACGGCGTGCGCGATATTCGCGATGCCCTCAATACCTTCCTCGAGAAAGACTAAGGTGTAGTACCCGAATCAGTTAGCTTTGGACTTGAGCTGTCTTCAACTGTAATAGGGGTGTTGTGGGGGAGCGAAGCCGCACAAGAAGTACCAGTAACAACATTTGTACATGTTGCAATTGCAGTATGTCCGGCTGTCTTATATACAGTGTACGGACCTGTACCACCTGACCAACTAATTTGCGCGATGCCGCCCACGTACGTTACGGGGTTTAATTTGAGTTGTTGGACTACTGGCGTTGTCGCCACCGTAAAATTTATGGGATCACTTGTTCCGGTGCCTTGGTAGAGCACACTGTCAGTGACCGTGGCGGTCAACGTTGCTGTTTGGGCAGAGGTTGGTGTGTAACTACATGACGAGTCAGAGTACACATCGTTTGCAGTGTCCGGGATGGCAATGCTACATATGTTCTGACCACCAAGCTGTACGGTAATCGTTCCAGCAGGAGCTGTGGTGTAGCTACCACCGGAGAGGGGGTGCCCCCCAGATTGCTGGCTGGCAGTGACTGTAATGGTGCAGGCGCCAGGTCCACAGGTGTCACCGGCGACGCTGACCGACACTAGAGGTGGCGGATCGTTACAATTGTGTACATCATCCGTTGCGGCCGGTTTACTTGAGTTGGTTGTCGATGTAGTTGCACTGCTGACGTTAGGCTTCCCATTGTTGAAGATGTCAACATTCCAGCTGAAGACATTGGCATTTGATTGCACATCCTTAGCGAGTGCCGGCGTACAACTGGTAGCCACCTTGCCGGAGACTTTATCAAGCGTCTGGGAAGTGCTGGCACTAGATTTATTGCCACCGACGTACCAGGAAGGGAATATGTCGTTAGTTGGGCTTGGCTCCCTAGAGCCTAAGCCTACGTGATTGCGAACAATGAAGGCCGGTAGCGTCTTGATGTCAGAAGGAGCTTGCCAGTTGACGGGCTTAGTGTTCAGCATGTCGTGAGCAGTCTGCATCCAGCCGCGCTCGATCGGGCCAGTCATGTCTTCCATGTAGGGGCGCATAGTGACGGTACGCGTGTGGCTACCCACCCAAGTAACGGTAGCATACTGGGTAGACCAGCTGGCCATGAGGCCGTCAAAACCGTCGTTGGTGGTACCGGTCTTGATGGCGAAGTGCCAGCCCTTGTAACGGTGATATTTGCCGTTGTTTGGTGACGAACAGCTTGTGTCGGTACAGCTACCGCCGAGATAGCTAGCGTTCGGGTCAGAAGCCATGTCGTCGACAATGTAGGCTGCATCTTGCTTAACAACCTGCTTGCCTTTTGGAGGGGTCCACTGACTTACAACTTTATTACCCGCATCAGTAATACGCAGAATATAGGTGCGAGGAAGCACATTACCCAACCGGGCCAAGCTAGCTAGACCATTCACGTGATCATCGAGATGAATGTAGGCGCCGTCACCAATAGCTGCAGATCCATAACATTGACTTTCATCTTGCGAGCCTGCCGAGAATACATCCGTGCCTGGAGGATAACACACGTAGCCGTGAGTATTGCCCATGAGCGCATCGGCGGTGCTAATGGTCTTGTTGATGGATTGGGTATGGCTACAATTTACTACGTCGCCAGTGTTACATTTGTCCGATGGGTCTGAAGACAACATAGCCTTAACCCACGGGACGTTACGTGAGCCACCAAGGGCGTAGCGCAAGGTAATCGGGCCGGGATAATTGAAGTCGTAATCCCACAAACACTTCTTACTATTGTCACCTGTTTTAGTGGGTCGAGTTTTGTCTTGGCACGGCCAGCCAGGCAGTGCACCCTGTGCATCGTACAGCACTGATCCAGCTCCAACATTATTATTGTTATTTATCAGAGTTACAGCGTCGTACGGTTTAAAGCTGGAACCTGGTGAGACCTTCACATCATGGCCAAAATTGAGTTTGCCGTAGGTTGGGTTCGTAAAGTCCACACCACCCACCAAGGCAACCATTTGACCGGTCTTCACATCTTCGGCAGCAAAGGCTGCATCATCACCGCCACGAGCGCGGACCGCTGCCATACCTTTACTTACTTGCTGTTCGGCTAAGTTCTGGAGGTCGAGATTAAGGGTAGTAATAACTTTCCAACCACCGCGCTCGACTGCTGCAGCGCCAAATCGTTGCTGCAGTTCACTCTTGGCGGCCAGTACAAAGTACGGCGCCTTAATGCCATCGTACTTGCTAGGTGCTAAGGTGTGGATCTGCGCTAATACGTCTACTTTCTTCGCATCGTTAGCCTGCTTTTGGGTAATCATATGCTGATCAACCATTTTTTGGAGTACGTACTGCTGGCGCCCAATAAGCGCCGGTGCGTTAAAGTCGTTTTCGGTTACACCAGGGTTATATTTAGGGTCGCTGTAAGGTGAGTAGGCGGTCGGCGCCTTTGGTATGGATGCCAGCATTGCGGCCTGCGCAAGCGAGAGATCCTTGGCGCTCACACCAAAGTAGTCGCGGGCGGCTGCTTCGGCGCCTCGGTCCACACTTCCGTAAGGAGCGACATTGAGGTACCCAGTTAGAATGTCATCTTTAGAGTATTCACGCTCTAGCTCAACTGCCAGAATAATTTCCTTAGCTTTACGACTGTAACTGTGGTCGTACGTCCAACCCTGATCGTTCTTGACCAGCTGCTGAGTAATGGTGGAGCCACCTTGCTGTCCGCCACCGCCAATAGCATCGTGCAAACCGGCACGAATAATACCGCGGAGGTCAAATGCACCATGCTTATAAAAATCTTTGTCCTCAATGGCAATTGTGGCCTGCTTCATATAAGGAGAGATTTCATCACCTGGCACAGCTACCCGCTTCACAGCACCGTAGTCTTGCCACAGCACGGTCTTGCCAGAACGATCGTAATACGTAATGCTTCCACCGACTTTATCACTATTAAGGTCTTTAATCTTAGGAAGGTCTTTGCGGAAGTAGGCAAACAAGCCGACAATAATTAAGAATAGGGCCACAATGCCCACACCGGTGATCTTGAGAGCCATAATGGCGCCTTCGCGGCTAAACCAGTATTTGGCCACCCGCTTAGGATGCAGGCGATAAAGCAGCCGCTTCAAGCGTTCTTTAGGAAGGGTAGCGAGGTATTCGGCTTTGCGGGTCTGGCGAGTCAGCTTACGGGCTTTCATGCGGTCACTAAAGCTCTGGTTGAGCTTCATGGTTTTACGTTGGCTGGCCTGGGAACTCGCGGTCGAACGGCGCGGTCGCTTGGGAGTGCTCATAAACTTTTAGTTTGTCCCTCTCATATGTTGGCTCTATTATAGCAAACATTAGCGTCTGCCAAGCCGTAAATAACGAGCTTTTCATGTAATTCTCAGCTGCTTTTGGCCCGCCGCCAGATACGCTATACTGTAGAAGATTATGGCATTATCAGATGAACTAACTTGGCGCGGGTTTGTAAATCAAACCACCTACACTGACCCTAAGGCGCTCGACCAAGGGCAGATTACCTTTTATTGGGGCGTTGACCCCAGTGCAGACTCCATGACGGTCGGCAACTTGGCGGCAGCCATGATGGTGCGTCATTTTATAGACCATGGCCACAAGGCAATTTTGTTGGTTGGCGGCGCTACCGGCATGATTGGCGATCCAGATGGCAAAAAGCAAGAGCGGGACCTACTTTCTCTTGAGGATATCGCGCGAAATAAGGAAGCCATCAGCGCCCAGTATCGGAAAGTGTTCGCCGGCCAAGATTTTGAAATAGTTGATAACTACGACTGGTTCAAGGGTTTAGGTTATCTCGAATTCCTGCGGACTGTGGGTAAGCATGTGCCTATGCGCCAAATGCTCGGCCGTGAGTTTGTACAAAGCCGTCTGAGCGAAAATGGTGCCGGCATTAGTTATGCAGAATTCAGCTACAGCCTCATTCAAGGCTACGACTTCTTACATCTCTATCGTGAGCATGGCGTCACGTTACAGGTTTGTGGTGCTGACCAATGGGGCAATAGTATTGCCGGCGTGGAACTCATTCGCCGTATCGAAGGAGCAGAGGCTCATGTTTGGTCCACGCCACTCATTGTTAATAAGACGACTGGCGTTAAGTTTGGCAAGAGCGAAGACGGCGCCGTCTGGCTTGACCCAGCTAAGACCACGCCCACTCAGTTCTACCAGTTCTGGGTCAATTGTGACGATGCCGGCGTTGAAGATTATCTAAAGATTTACACGCTACTGACTCAAGAAGAAATTGCGGAAATCATGACACATCACCGGGCGAATCGGGGTGAGCGGATTGCTCAGATACGTCTCGCGGTTGAAGTAACGCGCTTAGTGCATGGTCAAGATGAACTAAATGTCGCGCACGACGTCACTGCGTATCTCATTGGTGCTGATGTTGGACATGCTGAGGGTGCCGCTTTAGACGCCTTGCGCCAAGAAATCCCTAATGTAAAATCCGCACAAGATGGTTCAATTGTTGAGGCGCTTGTGAGTTCGGGCTTAGCTAGTTCTAACACCGAAGCTCGACGCTTCCTGAGTGAGAATGCCATTGCCGTCAACGGCCAAAAGGTACAACGCGAAAACTTCGAAGCCGGTGACTTCCACAATGGTCGTCTGATGCTGCGCCGCGGTAAGGCCTACAAAGACTCCGCTCTGGTAGAACTCTCATAGGACGTCATTCCGAACTGGTTTCGGAATCACCCGCACTTTGAATAAGATCCTGAATCAAGTTCAGGATGACGAAGAGGAAGGCTATACTGGTAGCATGCCAGGAGGACGTCCGCTCACCGATATTAAGGGTATTGGCCCAGCTGTGGCCAAAAAGTTGGCCGTGCTTGGTCTCAAAACGACGGGTGACTTGATTGACTATTATCCGCGCCGCTACGACGATTTCTCCACGATTACGCCAATTAAACAGCTCACTAAGCCCGGGCCGGTAACCATCGAAGCACAAATTACCAGTATTAAAGGACGATATGTTCGCCGTGGCATGCATATAACTGAAGCTATCGCCACCGATGACACGGGCAGCGCACGCCTGGTGTGGTTTAACCAGCCCTATCGCGAAACAGGCATGAAGCGTGGCCACTCATATTTTATATCCGGCAACTTCGAACTCAGTCACCAGCGATTTGCCATTATGAACCCTGCTACTGAGCTGTCGAGTGAATTTCCGGTGAATACGGCGCGCATCGTGCCGATTTACCGGGAAACCAAGGGACTAACCTCGCGTCAAATCCGGACGGTACTCAAACAACTCATGCCCGAAATCCAGCTGCTGCCAGAGACTTTGCCGGACTGGTTGGTGCGCGAGTATAAGCTCATGAGCCGAGCGGAAGCAATCCAAGCCATCCATTTTCCGGTGTCCGGTGAACAGCTGACTACAGCCAGGCGACGACTGGGTTTCGAAGAAGTCTTCCAGCTTATCCTGGCGAGTTTGCTTAACAAATATGAGATTAAGCGTGAACAATCCCCGCCAGTGCCATTCGAGGAAGCTGTGGCCAAGCAGTTCGTTGAGCATTTACCATTCCGGCTTACCGACGCGCAACGCAAAGTAGTCTGGCAGATTTATTTGGATTTACAGAAGACGGAGCCTATGAACCGTTTAGTCGAAGGTGATGTAGGCTCGGGGAAGACAGTTGTAGCGGCGATGGCAGCTGTCATGGTCATGCACCACGGTCATCAAGTTGCGCTCATGGCGCCCACCGAGCTTTTAGCACGTCAGCATGCCGAAACACTACACAAACTCTTGCAGCCCCTAGGGTATAGTGATCAAGTAGGACTTCTCGTAGGCAGTATGACAAGCAAGCAAAAGGAAACGGCGCGACAGAAGATTACGGAAGGCAAAGTCCGTCTCATGGTAGGCACGAATGCCTTAATACAGGAATCGGTTGATATGCATAGCCTCGAGCTAGTCATTATCGACGAGCAGCACCGCTTTGGTGTTGATCAGCGCAAAGAATTGCAAGCTAAAGCGGGCCATATGCCACACGTCCTCAGTCTGACAGCAACGCCAATTCCGCGTTCGCTGGCGTTAACTTTGTACGGCGAATTGGACATCTCCATTCTCGACGTAAAACCAGCCGGTCGACAAGCAATTATCACCGAGATTGTCTCACCAAATTCGCGTGCACAGTTGTATCAGAAAATTGATGCGGAGCTGGAGCAGGGTAGGCAGATGTTTGTCGTTTGTCCGCTCATTGCCGAATCGGGCGTCTTGGATGTTAACTCCGCCGAGAAAACCTATGAACATCTGAGTCAGAAAGATTTCAAGCATCGGCGGGTGGGTTTGCTCCACGGACGTCTCAAACCGGCCGAAAAGAACGAGATTATGCAGCAATTTGTAGAACATACACTGGACATCTTGGTATCGACCACTGTTATCGAGGTTGGCGTGGATGTGCCCAATGCCACCATCATGTTGCTAGAGGCGGCCGAACGCTTTGGTTTGGCGCAAATCCACCAGCTCCGCGGCCGGGTCGGCCGAGGCCAGCACCAAGGCTATTGCTATCTAATGCTGAGTGATTCTAGTGCTCCGAGCCAACGTTTACGGGCACTGGAGCAAAGTCAGGACGGCTTTAAGCTAGCAGAACTTGACCTAGAACTGCGTGGCCCAGGTGCCCTCTACGGCACGCTGCAGCACGGACAGCTTGATCTGCGGATTGCCCAGTTAAGTGACACAAGATTGCTAGCAGCGGCTCGAAAAGCGGCCCAGGAATGTATCGATAAGCAAGAAAATTTGCTACAATATAAAGAACTTTCCCAGCGCGTGAACAAGCTGCGCGCAGTGACAAATTTAAACTGAATGTACTCTGGAACAACTCTAACCCCCCTGAAATTTTTTGATGCCTGGTTTGGTGCGCACCAAAAGATTGACCGTGCTGCCCGTCGTCACATGCGTAAGCTCTGGCAGTCGCAGCTGGCGTTGCCATTTCCAACCGGTCACGAAATTCTTAAGTTTGAGGGTGCTAATGGGCCCGATGGGATTAAACGTAAGACCCCAGGCCAAGATGAACCACGCCATTTCTTTGATCCCCACGACATAACTGATGACGCGCTGCTGGAAATTTTGGGAGATCACTACGGCGAACTTGTGAAGGCTTTGCGCAGCGGCAATCGGACTCGCGCCGCCTTTGAGGCTGCCTGGCTTTCACATGCCCTCGTGGACGGTTTAACGCCGGCTCACCATTACCCTTATGAAAAAGAATTACTAAAGCTGCGTGGTGGGCAAGGGATTGAATCTGCTAGCAATGTCAAAGAACGGCTGCTTATGCATGGTGACACCTTGTCTGAGCGCGTAGGAAATAACTGGAAAATGTGGGGTGATAAGGGCTTATTGGCCACCCACATTGCCTTTGAATATGGCATTGCGGTCATGATTGTACCACTGCGTTTGCGTTTGGGTCGTCCCAATGAAAAAGAGGTACACCAATTTACTAAAGATGGTTTAGATAAGACCTTTCGGCGCTTTGCCAAGCAGGTAGCTGAACTTAATATGTATGAAACTTTTTACAAGTCGGGCTGGACGCCGCGATTGGCTAAGCAGGCTCGACGCGAGCTGGTACCCATGATTGTCAAAATGGTGACGCTGGCGTGGTACGGCGCATTGCAAGAAAGCCAGAAAGCATTTAAAAAATGAGAGTAATTGCTGGCTGGTTGGGTGGACGTGTGTTCGACAGCCCGCATGGCCACCGCACCCACCCAATGAGTGAGAAAATGCGCGGTGCCATCTTTGGCACCCTGGGTGATATTAAAGGTCTAACGGTCCTTGATGCATTTGCTGGTAGTGGTGCGCTGAGTATTGAAGCAATCAGTCGTGGTGCCAAATCAGCCCTAACAATTGAGGTTGATAAAGGTGCGCACGCAGTGATTGTGGCCAATTTGGAGCTTTTCGATCTTACCGAGCGCGTCAAAGCCGTGCGAGCATTTGCCGGAGCTTGGTCGGCCCGTCACCAAACCGAACAATTTGATCTAGTACTACTGGATCCGCCCTATGACACCATTCCTTACCGTGATCTCAAGCGATTGCCACGACATCTTGCACCTGAGGGAACGCTCGTACTGTCGTGGCCTGGAAAGATGGAATTACTGCAATTTGAGGGGCTTAGTCCCGTTTTGACGAAAAATTACGGCGACGGCCAACTTATTTTTTATCATCACTCCAGTCGGGTAAACAACGGCAAGCGCGGAGCCGCCTCTAAAGAGTGATATTCATAAGGCTAGTTTCTTCTTGAGGTATAATGGGGTGATGATACCGCTGTCGCTTCTGGTGGGTAAAATGACCCTCGGCTTACTCCGACTTTTCCGCCGTACCGGTTCCGCACTGCCAGGCTTGGTGGTTGAGAAGTTGCATAAACGCTTTCTGCCTCAGATGCTCGCCACTTTGCCTCGCGGAGTTGTGGTGGTAACTGGGACTAATGGCAAGACTACGACCACCAAGCTTATAACTGAACTGCTGCGAGCCGAGGGCTTGCGAGTACTCACTAACAAGACTGGAAGCAACTTTGAGCGCGGTATCGCCTCTGTGGTGATTGATAGGGCCCATCTGAATGGCCGGCTGGATTATGACATTGCGGTACTAGAACTCGATGAAGCGCACGCCGTACATTTTGCCAAGCGCACGCCGCCGACTGGTTTGGTGGCGCTCAACATCATGCGCGATCAAATGGACCGCTTTGGCGAGATTGACACCACAGCACATTTGCTGGCAAAAGTCGCCGAGCAGACGACCGGCTGGCTGGTGCTCAACGCTAACGACCCACGCATCAGTAAGCTAGCGGACGATGCTGGCAGTAAAAAAGTGTTGTGGTTTGGCTACGACCGCAAATTAACACGCTCCTTTATTACGGATGACAGCTACTATCATGGTGATGATACGACGTTCTTTAGCGCGGCGTTGCCAGATATCAGACTGGTCTCCACGATCAATGAACAGGGAATGATGCAAGTCGGAGTGGGTGGCAGCATCGTTGACATCAAAACCAAGCTGGAAGGTAGCCACAATGCTATAAATGTCACGGCAGCGCTCGTTGCACTGGAAGCGGTTTTGCCTGATGCTGACCCAGATAGAGCTCTCGAAGCTTTGGAAGCAGTGGAGCCAGCCTTTGGTCGGGGTGAGCACATCAAGCTGAAGAATGGCGCCACGGTGCGCCTACAGCTGGTTAAGAACCCCGGCGGCTTTTCCTATGTTCTGCATGCGCTCAAAATGCAACCTAAGCCGGATGTTGTCGGCATTGCTATTAATGACGATTACGCTGATGGTCGCGATGTCTCGTGGCTATGGGATGTGCAGTACGATAGCCTGGAGGGGTTGCCGCCCGTTGTTTGTGGTGGAACTCGGGCCAGCGATATGGCGGTACGGCTGAAGTACGACGGTATTGCAACTGGCGAAATTGAGCACGAGTTATCCGCATTCCTAGAGCAATGCGTCGGACAGACCTCAGAACCAGACCAACAGATTGTGATCTTCACTACCTATACGGCAATGCTGAAGCTGCGCGAACTCTTAACAGCCCACAGTGAAATTAAGAAGGTGGGGGTCTAAACCATGGCACAGAAGCAGCAACTCCATATTGTTCACCTCTATCCTAAGGAGATGAACATTTACGGGGATACCGGCAACCGCTTGATTCTGCAAAAGCGCTGCCAATGGCGTGGTATCGAAGTAAACATCAGCATGGTCGGTATTGGTGATGCCGTGCCCAGCGACAGTGATATTATTCTCGGCGGTGGTGGCCAAGATGCCGGTCAGTCGGCGGTCCAGGATGATCTGCAGACCAAAGCCGCAGCCCTGCACAAACTGGCAAAAGATGGAGTTGTCATGCTCATGGTGTGCGGACTCTACCAGCTTTTTGGCAGCAAGTTTGTCACACACGAGGGTGAAACGATCAAGGGTATTAACCTGCTACCGCTCGAAACCACGGCCGGGCTCACTCGTCACATCGGTAATACTCTCTACCAAACAGAGTGGGGTGAGTTGGTAGGCTACGAAAATCACAGTGGACTCACAAAGTTGCATGCCGAGGCTACGCCCTTTGCGACAGTTCTAAAAGGTGCGGGTAATAACGGTGGTGACAAAACTGAAGGCTGTCGACTGCAAAACGTCTTTGGTACTTACTCACACGGCCCATTACTGAGCAAGAACCCGCAGTTCGCCGACGAACTCATTCGCTTAGCCCTCCAGCGTAAGTACGGTAAAGGTGCTGAATTAAGCAAATTAGATGACAAAGTAGAAGAACAGGCCGCCACCTACGCCAAACAGCGTCCGCGCTAGTTTTTTCGGTGACAATTTAGTAAAATACTCTGACTGGAGCTTCAGGGAAAAGAGCAGCCGGAGCAGACGAATTTAGTTCGTCGCCCCGCGCGATGAGAAAAACCGCAGGTTTGTCTCATGTAGGCGTGAGTGGTGGAATGGTAGACACGCTGGTTTTAGGAGCCAGTGCCGAAAGGCATGGAGGTTCAAGTCCTCTCTCACGCACCAAACAAAGCGCCGGACTTATTGTTCGGTTTTTTGTTTGGTTTGCAGAAATTTCATGGCAGCTGCTCGCCCAGATTCCAACAAGGCTTTTTGCTGAGCTGGCTTGATGCCAAAGTCGGTGGTTTTAACACCAAGCGTGTCCACAAACATCGTTCGCGCTAGGGTTTTTGGATCGTCCAAGTGCATGCGGTCGTGGGCTTCCATCATGGTATCGAAGATAGCGGTGGTAAAGTTTACGGGGTTTGTGACAGGGTTAATCTTCATGAGTGCACTTTCGCGAGCTGAGAGTTTAATCCCGAACGTTGGCCAGTCGTTAGTGTCGTCGAAGCTATCGATGGGAAAGTTCGAGAGAATTGCGCCATCCACTAAGTATCTGCTACCAAGCCGTGCAGGCTGATAGAAATAGGGGATAGACATGCTGGCGCGAACCGCATCGGCTACCAGCTGTTCGTCGGGGTTTAGCCCATATTCGGCGTAATCCCATGGCAGCCGTACTAAGCGCCCACGCGAAATATCAGAAGTTACCACCACAAGCTTGTAGCGCTTTTCTGGAGGTAAGGCTTGTGCCCAAGGTTCAGTTAGTCGCAGATCGGCAAATGTCCGCACCCCCAGGCTAGCCAGCTGGTCTGTCAGCCAGGAGTGCAGGTACTGGCCTTTATAAATGCCTTTGGTGAGCAAAAGGGACAAACCTTCGCCCGGCCAGCCAAACTTATCTAGCGCGTCACCATCTTTGAATTTCTCGTAATCGAGCTTCTGCATGGTGCTGATAATCTGGCTTGTGGGCATGCCAGCTGCAATGAGTGCCCCCACAATTGAGCCGGCACTCGTCCCCGCCACTCGCTGAAATTTGTAGCCCGCTTGCGACAATACATCGAGAGCGCCGACCAAACCAACACCCTTAACCCCACCACCTTCCAACACCACATCACACTGTAAGTCTTTTGCCATAGGCCGCATTATAAACCCGTGATCGTGGGTTTGCTATGCTTAGAGGATGTCAATATATCGTGTCATATATATTCCTGGGCTTGGCGATCACAGGTCGCGTGGCCAAGAGCTGGCAGTCCAGCTTTGGCGAATCTATGGTGTTAAAAGTGAAATGGTACGTATGCATTGGCGCGATGGTAAGCCCTTTGCGCCCAAACTAGAAGCCCTGCTTCATAAAATTGACAGCTATGTCGCGCAAGGTGACACGGTTTCGTTAGTGGCAGCGAGTGCCGGAGCAAGTGTGGCGCTGGCGGCATTTGCAGCCCGACCGCAGCAGATACAAAGCATTGCGCTCATTTGCGGGAAGGTCCTAAACCCGCAAAACATGCATCCGTCGGTGTTCAGAAACAACGTATCATTCAAGGACTCACTGGGCATGGTGAACGCATCACTTAGCAGGCTTACGGTCCAGGACCGCGGGCGAATTATGCGTATCCATCCGCTTGCCGACGAAAGCGTGCCGGTGCGCGATACGTACATCGAAGGTGCTCAGGAACGTACCATCGCAGTAGTAGGCCATGCCATTGCCATTGGTTACGGCATAACAGTGTATGCGCCGCTCATGATACGGTTCCTTAAACGCGTGCAGCAGGCATGATACTATCAATATACTTATGATTATCAAAAGCGCTGACTTTCATAACATAGAGGATTTCGCTCATGAAGCGCCGCAATGAACAAGGCTTTTTATCCGTTATAGTGATCATTGTGCTAGTGATTATTATTGTGGTAGCAATAGCTTTTAGTCTTGTGAACCGCAAAACGGGCACGCATCTAAAGCTGAGTAATGGGTGTAAAGATACCAACCTTACCCTACAGCCAGTTTCGCTAGCTAGCTTCGATACCCCAATCATTTTGCATGCTACCCTGACAATGGGCACACAGCCGGTGAAGGACGAGCGCGTAACATTCCGCGTGCTCGTGCACGACGATAAACCCCGGAGTTATCAAGCGGTTATTGGCAGTATGCAAACCGACGCGACAGGTACAGCAACGCTTAAGAAGAGCCTCGGGCTTCGGGATGACCTGATTGGACTTGGTAAGCATGTAACGGGCTTCGAAGCAGAGTTCGATGGGCCAAGTGCTACCAAACCTAACGAAACATTCTACTGCGGCGCCAAAGCAACAGTGAGCGATGTCTTTGACGGCCAGTAGACAAAATACCAAGAGTAGGTTAAAATTAGCTTATGTTTACCCAAACTAACCAGCATCATGTACATACATCGCCGGAGCGTGTCGGTTAGTTAGCTATTGTCTTTAGAAAATAGAACGCCGGTCACGAGCCGGCGTTTTGCTTTTTAACAATAATTGGAGAAATATGATGAAAACAGCGTACGAGGCGGCACAAGCTGCCCAAACAATACTACTAACAGAGCGAAACCTAGAGCCATCGCTTAGCTGGCTCAGGCAAGCCGGACTGGATGCACCGGGCTTCCCAGAAAGGTGTCTTCACCCGGCGGGCCGGCGGTAAGCTCTTTGCGATCGATAAGGCCAACCAAGCGCTGGATGATGTAGAGCAGTATCTCGCGGATCTTGCCCTGGTCGGTTCCGATACGTTAACGGAGAAGTCCGAGCTCAAACTCAGTCAACAAGCGGTCGCCAGACTGAGCTGCATGATGGTATTCGCCATCCAAAAAAATGCCAAGCTTCCTAGCAGGCAAGGTGTGGTGGTAGCTACCAGCTACCCTCGGGCACTTCGGCAATTCATGACTGACCGTGGCATTACAAGCTATGACTACGTGTATCGGCCTGGCAAGCTCGAAAATGCTATTGCCCGTGGTCTTGCTGACGCAATTTTTGACATTCGAGAAACCGGTAAGTCCTTAGTCGTTAATGAGCTTGATGTGATTGGTCTAGGTGCGCCCATTGACCTCTGTGCGGTCTGGCGAGCTGACGAAGCGGGGACTACTGTATAATGGAGGACAATATGGCACTTTCTACCCAACCCTATAAAGGTGCACGGGATTTTTACCCCGAGGATATGCGTTTGCGTAAGTACATCTTTAGTAAGATGCGCCAGGTGGCGGAACGCTTTGGCTACGAAGAGTACGATGCCCCAGTCCTAGAGCCCTTGGAGCTCTACTTGGCTAAGAGCAGTGAAGAAATCGTGAGCGAGCAGACCTACGCCATGGAAGACCGTGGTGGTCGTAAGGTTGCCTTAAGGCCTGAGATGACGCCCACAGTGAGCCGTTTGGTCGCTGGCCGTCGCCAAGAGCTGGCCTACCCGCTACGGTTGTTTAACATTGGTGGCCGCTGGCGCTATGAGCGCCCGCAAAAAGGTCGTTACCGTGAGTTTTACCAGCTCGATGTGGATTTGTTTGGCGTGCAAGGTGTAGAAGCCGAACTAGAGATCATCTCTGTGGCCTACGAAATCATGCGAGCCTACGGGGCAGAACCAAGCATGTTCACCATCAAGCTCAACAGCCGCAAGTTCATAAATTATGTGCTTGGCAACTATCTGGGGTTTGATGCGGTGCAGCAGCTGAGCTTCATTCGCCTTATAGATCGCATGCTTAAAATGGATCGCGCCAGCTTCATTACGCAGCTGGATGCGCTGTGTACACCCACCGAGCGTGAATCTGGTGTCATCGATCGCCTGATGGCAATTCTGGAAGCCAAATCACTGGGAGATTTGCCTGCTGAGTTACAGGAGCAAGATAGCTTACAGCCACTCAAACAGCTTATGGGCATGCTGATGCAAGCCGGCATTACCAATGCAGTATTTGATGTTACGCTCATGCGTGGCTTCGACTACTACACCGATGTGGTGTTTGAAGTTAACGACACGGACCCTGAAAACCCACGCTCTATGTACGGCGGCGGCCGTTACGATGGTCTGGTTGGCTTGTTCGGCGTGGAACCGGTGCCAACTGTGGGCTTTGCCATGGGTGATGCGGTGATTGCTGAATTTTTGAAGGGTCATGACTTGGTGTCTGAGCTGCCACCCGAAACCGACGCTTACGTTGTGCTAGCAGGAGACGTGTTACAGGCTGCGCAGCCGGTGATTGCCGAATTGCGTGCCGACGGTGTTAATTTAGCCGTTGGTCTTGGTGGCAAAAAAATTGGCGACCAGTTCAAGACGGCCGATAAAAAGGGCATTACCTACGCCATCATCATCGGCGAAAAGGAGCTGGAGGAAGGGCAGTTCACCCTTAAGAATCTCCAAACCGGCGCAGAGGAAAAGCATAGCTTAGAGCGGATTGTGAGTATGGTCAAAGATCATCGACAACGGCCCGAGGACGATGACAGCGACTAATCATGTCATCACGGGGAGTGTATTTCTCGCGACCACTGTTACGCATCTGCCACTGTGGCTCAGTTTGCCAATCGCGTTTCTACTGCACTTTGTACTAGATGCGCTGCCGCATTTTGGGCAGCCCGACGATGACGCTGCTGCTCTACGGAGGCTCAAGTGGATGTTACCGCTCGATGCTTCCCTAGCAGCCGCCATCCTCATTGCCATCCTAATTTTGCAGCCGGCACACTGGGTAGCAATTTTGGCCGGTGGAATACTTTGTGCGAGTCCGGATCTGTGGTCCGCAACACGTTTTTTTCGATTCCTGCGCACCGGAAATACCGCTCGTAACCCTGACTGGTTTGCCCAGTTTCACCACCGAATACAGTGGGGAGAGCGATTGTGGGGCATTTGGGTTGAGCTGGCTTGGGCGCTAGGGTTCGGTTACCTACTGTTAGTTAGGCTCTAGAAAAGCTAGCCTACATCTGTTAAAATAGGTGACTATATAAGCAGTACGGAGGGATATCGAACTATGCTTCGCCATATCACGTACTGCACCCTAAACAGGAACCGCCCATGCAAATTACCAAGCAACAAATCAATCCCACTACTGTTAAGCTGACCTTGAGTGCTGACGCAGCATTACTGTCGGAAACTAAGGCTGAGGTGCTCAAGCGTCTCGGACGAGACGTAAAGTTGCAGGGTTTCCGGGCTGGCAAAGCTCCGCTAAGTGTTATCGAGAAAAATGTCGATCAAAGCCTATTGCAGTCTGAGTTCTTGGATGCTGTCCTCAATGCTATGTACAGCGAGTCAGTGACCAGCCAAAAGCTGCGTCCCGTTGCCCAGCCTAAAGTGACTGTCAGTAAGTTTGTACCATTCAGCACCGTAGAAGCCGACGTTGAGGTAGAAGTTGTTGGTGAAATTAAGCTGCCTGATTACAAGAAAATCCGGGTCACTAAAAAGCCTGTAAAAGTTGAGGCTAAAGATGTGACGGAAGTGCTGGAAAGCTTACGAACCCGTGCTGCGGAGCGCAAGGATGTGACGCGTGCTGCTAAGGACGGCGACGAGGTTACCATCGACTTTGCTGGCACCGACGCCAAAACTGGTGAGGCTATAAGTGGTGCAGATGGCAAGGACTATCCGCTTGTACTGGGTAGCAACACCTTTATTCCTGGTTTTGAGCCAAACCTCGTCGGTCTGAAGGTTGATGAGGAAAAGAGCTTTGACATTGTTTTCCCCAAAGATTACGGCGTGGCTGCATTGCAAAGCAAAAAAGTCACCTTCAAAGTTACGGTTCATAAGGTACAAGAGCTAGCTGAGCCTAAGCTGGACGATGCATTTGCCGCTAAAGTCAGTCCCTTTAAGACGCTTGCAGAGCTTAAGGCAGACGTAAAGCAGCAACTAGCAACCGAACGTGAAGTTCAAGCCCAGCGCGAGTATGAAAGCGAGCTGCTCGAGAAGCTGGCCGAGAAGACCAAAGTAGCCATCCCGACCGTACTGGTCGAGGAAGAGATTGACCGTCACGAGGCCGATGAGCGCCAGAATCTGACATACCGTGGGCAAACCTGGCAAGAACACCTTGATGCCGAAGGTGTAACCGCTGAGCAACACCGCGAAAAGCAACGCCCTGCCGCTGAGCTGCGCGTAAAAGCCGGCCTGGTACTCAGTGAGGTAGCTGAAGCCGAAGGTCTTACCGTTACTCCCGAAGAGCTGGAAATTCGCATGCAGCTGCTAAAAGGCCAATATCAAGACCCAGCCATGCAAGCTGAGCTGGAGAAACCAGCTGTGCGCCGCGATATTGCTTCCCGTATATTGAGCGAAAAGACCATTGGCAAACTAACCGAGTACGCCACAGCAGCATGAACGGCGTAAGGTTACTCCGTCGGGGGTCTCGACCTCTTAGTACGGCATACTGTTCTGAACAATGGCGCATTGGCGGTGAGCAAGCATATGATTGGGCGCCGAATCCGAATGCAACCCCAGCATTTAAAGATACGATGTACCACCGTGCCATGGGTCGGCTAACAGTGTTGGCAGCTTGGTATCATGAGAAGACGACTAGTCATCAGCCTACTGCAAATCAGCTGACTACCATTTATTAGCACTCTTGACTTGAGAGTGCTAATTTTCTATTATGGTAGTACAGAAAGAAGGTAAGCCTTATGAGTGTACTAGTCCCAACAGTTATCGAAAACGAAGGTCGCTACGAGCGAGCCTATGATATTTATAGTCGCTTGCTCAAAGACCGCATTATCTTCCTAGGCAGCGATGTTAACGAGGCTAGCGCGAACATCATTGTAGCCCAATTCTTATTCCTCCAGTCTCAGGATCCAAAGAAAGATATTTACTTCTATATAAACAGTCCTGGTGGAAGTGTGTATGATGCCCTAGCTATTTATGACACTATGCAGTTTGTAACCAATGATATCCAGACGGTAGGTATTGGTGTGCAGGCTTCCGCCGCGGCATTCCTGCTCAGCAGTGGTAGTAAAGGCAAGCGATTCTTGCTGCCTAACAGTACGGTTATGATCCACCAGCCTAGCAGTGGTACGCGCGGTAAGGTAACCGACATGGAGATTGATCTGCGCGAAGGCTTGCGTCTCAAGCAACAGCTCAACGAAATTATGGCCAAGAACACCGGTCAGAAGATCGAAAAGATTCGTGACGACATGGAGCGTGACAAGTGGCTCAGTGCCGACGAAGCCAAGAAGTACGGCCTGGTGGACGATATCATCACAACGCCGCCTAAAGCTTAGATTGCAATAAGCTTTACCACAAACAAGTGCAGTCCAACTGGCTGTACTTACAGGCTTAAGCGGAGATAAGCCAATGGTTAGATTGCGAAATGTTCACGAAATTGGGCCAGCAGATGGTTTACGATACAGTGGTCATATGGTGCAAGCGGTTCGCCGTCACCCCCACTTAGCGCACGAAGCGCCGGATGATGCGGAGGCGTATGTGAGCCGGTGGCAGGCCTATCGACGATTGCGCACCGCTAAAAGAGTTGCTCATCAAGGTTATGTCCGGGAGCACTTGATTGTCGACAATGGGCAGGCAATTGGTAAGGCTGATGCCTGGCCGCAACTGTTTCCAAACAATGAGAGTTCTGCGCTTATTGGTGAACGGCCTATTCGCTTGGCATATTGGCACCAATGGCCCAGTCAATCTGGCGCAGAAGATATCGGCCACCATGCTATGACTGACCTCATGCATGTGGCTACTGCTCCTCCCCTAAAAGCTGACAGCCTTTGGCTTGTCGCACTGCCAGAAGATGCGGCTAAAGTCGCAGTACTGCGCGGTCTTGGCTTTTTGAGTCAAGGACCTCCGCAGTCGTACGAAATCGGCGACGCTGTAACGGTTCCACGACAGCTCTGGGTGCGCCATGACACCCACTATATGTAGAGTACTTGACTTGTACGTTAGGATGCCCCATACTGTATATTTAAGAAGTAGTGTAAGCTCGGGCAGTTTGTGTATTATGAGACGATAAACAAACCCAAAACCCTGATGGCTTAGGATCTTCGCGCGAACAACTCTAATCAAAAACCTAACAACTATCGTCATGCCGAGCTAGTTTCGGTATCGCTTATTACCCAATGAGATCCTGAAGCACATTCAGGATGACGAGAAAGAAACCAGTATTAACCACTAAACAGGGGGCATTGCTTCACGTATGGCAAAGACAGCTAGTACTAAGCAAGCTGCTCAGAGGGTGTACTTTACCTCTGACGACAGCGCACTCGACCTACCCAGCTTGGTCGATCATCAAAATAAGTCATTCCAGTGGTTTGTCGATGAAGGTTTGGGCGAATTACTCGCCGAGATCAGTCCGATCGATGACTACACGGGTGCTAAATTATCACTAACATTCAAAGATTATCACTTTGACGCACCTAAGCTTGCTGAGGCCGAGGCCCGCGAGAATAATGTGTCTTACGAAGCGCCTTTGAAGGCCACGGTGATCTTGACCAATAAAGTGACTGGCGAAGTAAAAGAGCAGGAAATCTACTTGGGTGACTACCCCTGGATGACCAGCCGTGGTACTTTTGTGATCAACGGTGCTGAGCGTGTCGTGGTGAGCCAGCTGATCCGTTCTGCTGGTGTATTCTTCACTGCTGATCAACACGGAACTTCCGCTCTCTACGGTGCCAAGGTTATCCCTGGTCGTGGTGCATGGCTTGAGTTTGAGACCGCCGCGAACGGTGCCCTATACGTAAAGATTGACCGTAAGCGTAAGATTGCTGTCACTACGTTGTTGCGCGCTCTAGGCGTCACCGAAAGCCGCATGCGCGAGGCTTTCAAGCACGTGGACCAAGGTAAACTAAGCTATTTGGACGCTACTCTCGAGAAAGACCCCACTCGTGGCCAAAATGACGCCTTGATTGAGGTCTACCGTCGTCTCCGCCCTGGTGACTTGGCTACCGTCGACAACGCTCGTAGCCTGCTCGAGAACATGTTCTACAACTTCAAGCGCTTTGATCTCAGCCGTGTTGGCCGTTACAAGCTCAACAAGCGTTTAAGCCTGGATGTGCCAAACACTACCGAGAACCGCGTGATGCGACTGGAAGACCTGGAAGCTATCATTGCTGAAATTATGCGTCTCAACAACACGCAGGAACCAGCTGACGACATCGACAGCCTGGCTAATCGGCGCGTGAAATTGGTAGGTGAACTGGTCCAGCGCCAGTTCCGCATTGGTCTTTTGCGTATGGAGCGCAACACCAAGGACCGCATGTCAATGAGCGAGATCGAGACTGTCCAACCTGGTCAGCTCATTAACGCTCGACCGGTGGTAGCTGCGGTTCGTGAATTCTTTGCCAGCTCTCAGCTGTCTCAGTTCATGGACCAAATTAACCCATTGTCAGAACTGGCGCACAAGCGACGTCTGAGCTCGATGGGTCCTGGTGGTTTGAGCCGTGAACGTGCCGGCTTCGAAGTTCGTGACGCTCACGCGACTCACTACGGTCGTATCTGTGCCGTCGAAACTCCAGAAGGCGCCAACATTGGCTTGGTGTTGAACCTGGCTAACTATGCCCGTGTAAACGATTACGGCTTTGTTGAGACTCCTTACCGCAAGGTAGTGAATGCGGCAACGGTTAAAGATATTGTCGGTCACATTGCTGCCGTTGATTACGAAGACGAAAAGGGCAAAGTACTGGTAAAGAAGGGCGCCAAAGTCACTGCTGCCGACGCTGCTAAGTTGGCTAAGGTAGCTAAGCAAGTCACCTGGCCCGTCAAGTCTAAGGTTACAACTGATGTGGTATACCTGGATGCTTACGAAGAAGAAACTGCTGTTATCGCTGGTGGCGGTAACGAAGTTGACGAGAATGGCTACTTCAAGGGCGAGCGTGTGAGCGCCCGCCAGTATCTCAAGTCTAGCGAAGTTGACGCCGATGACGTGACGTACATGGACGCCGCCCGCAACCAAATTATTGGTAGCTCTGCCGGCCTCATTCCATTTATTGAAAAGAACTATGTGTACCGCTCGCTCATGGGTAGTAACCAGCAGCGTCAGGCAGTACCGCTGATCCAGCCACAGTCTCCGGTCGTTGGTACTGGCCTTGAAGGTCCAGCAGCCCGCAATACCGGTCAGGTCGTTCTGGCTGAAGGCGTTGGTGAAGTCACCCGCGCTAATGCCGACGAAGTCGTGGTGAAGTACAAAGAAGGCAGTGTGACCTACCGTCCACAGCACTTTGTGCGCTCCAACGAAGGAACCAGCATTAACCAGCGTGTGGTAGTAAGTACCGGCGACAAGGTTAAGGAAGGTGATGTGCTGATTGAAGGCATGAGTATTGCCGACGGTGAACTCGCACTTGGCAAGGATCTACTCGTGGCGTTTATGCCATGGGGCGGTTACAACTTCGAAGATGCCATCATCATCAGCCGCAAACTCGTAGAAGATGACACGCTGACCAGCATTCACATCGTCGACTTCATGATCGAAGTCCGTGAGACCAAGCTTGGGCCAGAAGAGACTACCCGTGACATTCCAAATGTATCCGAAGACGTCCTGCGTCATTTGGACGAAGAAGGTATTGTCCGCATCGGTGCCGAAGTGCACCCCGGCGATATCCTTGTCGGTAAGATTACTCCTAAGGGTGAGCAAGAACTCAGTTCTGAAGAGCGTCTACTGCGCGCGATCTTTGGTGAAAAGGCCAAAGAAGTCCGTGATACTTCGCAGCGTATGAGCAACGGCAAACACGGTAAGGTTGTGGGCGTCAAAGTCTTCAGCCGCGAAACCGGCCATGAGCTCAAAGCTGGCGTGATCAAGCAAATTCAGGTCTTCGTGGCCCAGATGCGCAAGATTAGTGTTGGTGACAAACTTGGTGGTCGTCACGGTAACAAGGGTGTGATAGCCCGAATTCTACCAATCGAAGATATGCCATTCCTAGAAGACGGTACCCCTGTAGAGATTGTTCTGAACCCGCTCGGTGTGCCATCTCGTATGAACATCGGCCAGTTGTTTGAGACCCACTTGGGTATGGCTGCTCGTGCCTTAGGCATGAAAGTGGCAAGCCCCTCATTCAATGGTGTGTCGCAAGCTAAGATTCAAGAACTGCTTGGCCAGGCTGATTTGCCAGAAGATGGCAAGCAACAGCTGTTCGATGGCCGTACCGGTGATCCATTCCGCGAGCGCACCACCGTTGGTAGCATGTACATGATTAAGCTGAACCACATGGTAACCGACAAGATTCACGCTCGTTCAACCGGTCCATACACCATGGTGACCCAGCAGCCGCTCGGTGGTAAGGCCCAAAACGGTGGCCAGCGCTTCGGTGAAATGGAGGTGTGGGCACTCGAGGCGTATGGAGCCGCTAACACCTTGCAAGAAATGCTGACGATTAAATCTGATGACGTGTACGGTCGTTCCAAGGCCTACGAGTCCATCATTAAGAAGACGGCAATTGTCGGACCAAAGATTCCAGAAAGCTTTAACGTGCTTGTGAAAGAGTTACAAGGTTTGGGTCTGAAGGTCGACCTCGTGGCTTCTGACGCTGTCGTTGATGCTGAAGCTGTCTTGGCTAGCAACATCCGCGACGAAGCTGAGCACCAAGCCGAGGTGGAAGTTCCACGCTCCGTTATCTCAGAGGTAGACGTAGCCGAAGACGCCACTGTCGACGACTTTATGGTTGTTGATGTCGAAGATGAGCTGCCAGAAGAATCGCTGGCTCCCGTCGTCAACACGTCCAACAATAGTGCCGACGATGACACCAATACTGACGAAGAAGATCACAACCAGGAGGAGGTAGCCTAATGCGACGTTACTCATTTAGCACTGATATCGCAGAGTTTGACGCTGTTCGCTTGGCTGTCGCCAGCGCCAAAGACATTCTGGACTGGAGCTACGGCGAAGTCCTAAAACCCGAAACTATTAACTACCGCACCCAAAAGCCAGAGCGCGACGGCTTGTTCTGTGAGCGTATCTTTGGGCCGGTAAAAGACATTAACCCGCACGACGCCAAGTACAAGGGTGTGCGTAGCCGCGAAGCCGCTGTCGACAAGAACGGTGAGCTAGTTACCCGCAGCATTGTCCGGCGCGAGCGCATGGGCCACATTAGCCTAGCCGTACCGGTGGCACACATCTGGTTCCTGCGTGGTACCCCAAGCGCCATGGGTCTCTTGCTCGGCTTGACTGTCAAGAACCTCGAGCGCGTGGCTTACTTTGCTAGCTACATCATTGTTGATGTAGACACCGCCAAGCGGGACCAAATGCTGACCGACAAAGAAGCCGAATTCAAAGCTGCCCAAGAAGCCATCAAGCTGCGTTACGAGAATGAAGCCAAGGCCGAAGGCGCCAACGTGAAGGCTTTGGCCGAGATGCAAACCAAGGAAATTGAGGATGTTACTAAGGAGTTCGAACAGCTGCGTGAGCAGTTGACTGGTCTCTCTAAGCTCAACCTCATCAACGAGACTGACTACCGCAACTTGCCTGATGACGTACGTGATCTGGTGAAAGTTGGCATGGGTGGTGCAGCGCTCAAGAACCTGCTGGACCAAATTGACCTGAAACAGCTCATCGATGACCTCACTAAGGAAGCCGAAGAAGCCAAGGGTCAGCGTAAGAAGAAGCTCATGAAGCGTCTACGTCTTCTTGAAAGCATGGACCGCGCTGGGATTGAGCCAGGTTCGACCTGTCTGACTGTACTGCCGGTGATTCCTCCCGATCTGCGCCCAATGGTGCAGTTGACCGGTGGCCGCTTTGCAACAAGTGACCTCAACGACCTCTACCGCCGTGTCATTAACCGTAACAACCGTCTAAAGAAGCTTATCGACCTCAACGCCCCGGAAGTTATCCGCCGCAACGAGCAGCGTATGCTCCAAGAGGCTGTTGATGCGCTCATTGACAACAACAGCGCCCGCAGTGGCCGCGCAGTGGCCGCCACTGGCCAACGTCGCCGCCTGAAGTCCCTGAGTGACATGCTCAAGGGTAAGCAGGGTCGTTTCCGTCAGAACTTGCTTGGTAAGCGCGTGGACTACTCCGGTCGTTCCGTAATCGTTGCCGGTCCTGAGCTCAAGATCAATCAGTGTGGTCTGCCCAAGATGATGGCGCTCGAGCTCTTTAAACCATTCGTAATTGGCGAACTGATTGCTAACGAGCACGCTCACAACATCCGTAGTGCTTCACGGCTCATTGAGACCGGTGAAACTGTGGTGTGGGATGCTCTGGACGAAGTCATTAAGGGCAAGTACGTGCTGCTTAACCGCGCACCGTCACTGCACCGTTTGTCTATCCAAGCTTTCCAGCCAGTACTGATTGAAGGTCGCGCTATCCAGCTGCACCCGTTGGTCTGTAAGGGCTTTAACGCTGACTTCGACGGTGACCAGATGGCTGTGCACTTGCCGCTGAGCGATGCTGCTCAGGCAGAAGCTCGCGACATTATGGCTGCCAACAAGAACCTCTTGAAGCCTGCTGACGGTTCGCCGATCTTGCACATTGAGCAAGACATCGTGCTCGGCTGTTACTACCTGACCTACGATCGCCCTGGCATCGACAAGAATGATGTAAAAGCCTTCACTAATTTGGACGAAGCGATTATGTCGCGTGATGCCGGCCGTGTGAAGATCCAGAGCTGGGTCCGTGTACCATTCCGTGGTGAAACCCGCATTACTACCCTTGGTCGCCTCATCTTCAACGAGACTTTCCCCGAAGATTTCCCATTCCAGGATGAGCCAATGACTAAGAAGCGCCTGCAGAAGGTTATGGCCGCCGTGTACGCACAGTACGGCCAAGACAAGACCGCCGAGATTGCTGACGAACTCAAGGACATCGGCTTCCGTTTTGCAACGGGTTCCGGCCTGAGTATGGGCATGGGTGACTTCGAAGAGATTATTGGTATGGATGAGGTTGTGGAGCAGGGTGAAACCCGCGCCGCCGCCATCTCCGACCAGTACGAGCAAGGCTTCATTACTGAAGACGAGCGGGTACGCTTAACCGTCGACAACTGGACCAAGATTGATGCGCAAGTGCAGGATATGCTGGCAAACCAAATGGTTGGCAAAGACTCCAGCATGGCTATCGCCATCATCTCTGGTGCCCGTGGTAACATTTCACAAATGAAAAATGCCGTTGGTATGTTGGGTGTGCTGCAAGATGCCACCGGTGCGGCCATTGAGCTGCCTATTAAGTCCGGTTACACCAAGGGTCTAGACCCGCTGGAATACTTTACCGGTACTCGTGGTACCCGTAAGGCCCTCATCGACATCGCGCTTAAGACCGCTGATGCCGGTTACTTGACCCGTCGTTTAGTAGATGTCGCTCAAGACGTCTTTACGCTTGAGGAAGACACCCAGGATCCTGGTTTTGCCATGACCCGTGCTGACTCTGACGAAATTGGTGTGTCCTTTGCCTCACGACTTGTTGGGCGCTATGCTGCCGAGAACATCCCTAAAGTTGTTAAGCGCGGCGATCTCATTACGCCTGCGATAGCTGAAGCACTTGCCTCAGACGATAAAATTGAAGGCGTCAAAATCATGAGTGCCCTCAGTTGTACTTCTGTCCGTGGTGTGGCTCAGAAATCCTATGGTGTGGACCCTGCTACCGGTGAACTAGTGAGTGAACATCACCCAGTTGGTGTAATTGCTGCCCAATCTATTGGTGAGCCTGGTACGCAGCTGTCATTGGACTCCAAGCACCGTTCTGGCGCCGTAATGGCTGATGACACTGCCCAAGGTTTGTCCCGTGTAGAAGAGCTCTTTGAAGTTCGTTCACCAAAGGGTCAAGCCTACCTGACTGACATTTCCGGCGTGGCTAACGTCTGGGAAGAGGGTGACAAATACATTGTCCAAGTGACCGCTGATGGTGCTGAAAATATCGTCTTAGACCTTGGTGAGCGCAAGCCACATCTGGCCAGCGGTTCAGACGTTGCTATTGGTGACGTCGTCGCTGCCCTTGAAGATGGTTCAGAGCCACTTGTGGCACCTATGGCTGGTAAGGTAGAGGTCAGCAATAAAGCTGTCACTATCACCCCCACCAAGCAAAGTGTGTTGCGCTACGAAATCCCTGGGTTTAAGCAACTGCAGGTGAAGGATGGCGACCATGTGGTTGCCGGTCAGCGCCTTACTAATGGTTCTATCAACTTGCACGACCTGATGCGTCTGCAAGGTGTTGAGCCTACTCAGCGTTACATCATGAACGAGATCCTGAAGATCTTTGCCGGCCAAGGTCAAAACATTGCCGACAAGCACCTTGAGATCATCGTGCGCCAGATGTTCAGCCGTGTCCAGATCGAAGAAGCTGGTGACAGTGAATTCGTAACTGGTGATGTTGTGTCCAAGCTAGCGGTGGCAGAAGCCAATGACCTGCTCGTGGCCGAAGGCAAAACACCTGCCAAGCCTGTGCAATTGCTTCTTGGTATCACCAAGGCTAGCCTGTCTACCGACTCGTTCTTGAGTGCCGCATCCTTCCAGGACACAACCCGGGTGCTTATCGCTGCCGCTACCAGTGGCCGCGTAGACAAGCTCTACGGTCTGAAAGAAAACGTCATCTTGGGTCGCAAGATCCCCGTTGGTACCGGTGTTGTTAACGACGATGACGAAGACACTGAAGCAGCAGCCGACGAAGCCGTTCTGGCCACCAGCATGGAAACTGCCGGTGAATCCGTCGAAGAGTAAATGTCGCCGAACAGACTTGTACAAAGTTACAACATCTGTTAAACTAGTTAAACCAAATAAGCAATTCGAGCCCTGGGCATGGCATGGCCCTCGCAGCAGCTAGATTGCAACCGTAGAAGGAGTTTAAATGCCAACAATTAATCAGTTAGTGCGCAAGCCTCGGGCTAAAGCGCGCGATAAGAGTAAGTCTCCGGCCTTGCAGCGCGTGACCAACAACCTGCAGACCAAGAACTACGAAAAGCACGGCCCGCTCAAGCGCGGTGTCTGTGTAAAGGTAACCACCAAGACCCCAAAGAAGCCAAACTCAGCCCTGCGTAAGGTTGCCCGTGTGCGCCTAAGCAACGGCTACGAAGTATGGGCTTACATTGGTGGTGAAGGTCACAACCTCCAGGAGCACGCCGTAGTGCTGATCCGTGGTGGTCGTGTAAAGGACCTTCCTGGTGTGCGTTACCACATTGTGCGTGGCACGCTCGACCTCCAAGGTGTTAACAACCGCAAAAAGGCCCGTTCTAAGTACGGTGCCAAGAAGGAGAGCAAGTAATGACTACGACCGCTCCTGACATCCTAAAACCCACTCCCGATGCAAGCGTTGTAGAGACTGCAAGTCGCTTAGGTGCTTTTATTGGCACTATGATTGCTCCGCAACAAAACCAGCCAGGGATTCATGAGATGCTTGCAACGGCTCCTAAGCCAGCACAAAGTCCAGTAAATCCTATTGAAGGAGGGACACTCTAATGCCACGCAAAGTTACCAAATCCCTCGTTCGTGTTGTTGAACCAGATCGCGTTTACAACAGCGTACAGGTTCAGAAAGTTATCAACCGCGTCATGCTGAACGGCAAGAAGCAGCTCGCTGAGCGCCTCGTGTACGGCGGCATGGAAAAGGCAGCTCAGAAACTCAAGGTGGAGAACCCACTAGAAGTGTTTGAGCAGGCGATGAAGAACATTCAGCCCGGCGTCGAGACTCGTTCTCGCCGCGTGGGTGGTGCCAACTACCAGATTCCTTTCGAGGTTAAAGGCCAGCGCCAGCAGCACCTTACCATTATGTGGTTTGTGCAGGCTGCCCGCGCCCGCAAGGGTATGAGCATGCTCGACCGTATCGCTGCCGAGCTCATGGACGCTTACAACGGCCAAGGTGCCGCAGTTAAGAAGCGCGAAGACACGCACAAGATGGCAGAAGCCAACCGCGCCTTCGCCCACTTCGCAAGGGGATAATAAGAGATGCCTGCACCAGTTGGTCGGAATGGCTTGGAAAGATCAATACCTTCAAGTGATCGACAGGCACTCATTGATCTAGCTAATGAACGCCTGGCTGAGCTACCAGATGTATGTGCAACGTGCCCAGCGGCTTATTTATGCGCTATGGCAATGAATGAAGATGAAGGCTTTGGGTTTCCAAGAACGCCTAATGATGTCAGAAAAATGACGATTAGGTACGAAGGCTCTGGTTCCAGCATGTTTAGTGGGGAGGCTCAATTTGCACTAAAGTCTATAGTGGCTGGCGCAAATCGAACCAAAGGCCTTGTCCCAATGGGTGCCGGTTCTGGGCCAAGTGAAAAAGGTGACCGCTGCTGCTTAGACCCCCAAACAGTAATTGATATAAATAAGCCCGACCCTTATCGTGGGTGGTAGAAAGAGATTATATGGCAGATAAGAAGACGCAAATGAAAGACATCCGGAACTTGGGTATTATTGCCCACATTGACGCCGGTAAGACAACAACGACCGAAGGTATTCTGTACCGCACAGGGCTCAAGCACAAGATTGGTGCTGTGCACGAAGGCGAGACTACTACCGACTGGATGGCTCAGGAGCGTGAGCGTGGTATTACCATCGTGGCTGCATCTGTTACTTGCTTCTGGAAGGGTCACCAGATCAACATCATTGACACCCCTGGTCACATTGACTTTACCGCTGAAGTTGAACGCTCACTTCGCGTGCTCGATGGTGCGGTCGTGGTCTTTGATGGCAAGATGGGTGTTGAAAGCCAGTCCGAGACCGTTTGGCGCCAAGCAGACAAATACGGTACACCGCGCCTCTGTTTTATCAATAAGATCAACCAGACCGGTGGTGATTTCTACAAGTCACTCGATACTATCCACGCTCGTCTGAGCAAGCGCGCTTTCCCGATTCACCTGCCGATCGGCTTTGAGCAAAGTATCAACGGCATTGTCGACCTCGTCTCGATGAAGGCATTTACTTACAAGGAATTCACCGACCACGAAATGGTCGAAGCCGAAATCCCAGCCGATATGATGGACAAGGTCAAGAAGTACCGTAGCCTACTCGTCGAAAACGCTGTTGCCGAAGACGAAGCCATGCTCGAGAAGTACTTCGAGGTGGGTGAAGAAGGCCTTTCTGAAGATGAGATAAAGCAAGCTATTCGTACCGCCACCCTTACCGGTAAGTTCTTTGTTGTTACCGGTGGCGATGGTCGTGGTGTGATGGTCGAGAAGGTGCTTGACCTCGTTAATGACTATCTCCCGGCACCCAATGACCGAGCTAACACTTGGGGTGTCCACCCTAAGTCAGGTGACGAAATCGAGCGCAAGCACTCGGCAGCTGAACCTTTCTCGGCGCTAGCCTTCAAGATTACCACCGACCCCTTCGTTGGTAAGTTAGCCTACTTCCGTGTTTACTCCGGTAAAGTCACAGCCGGTTCATATGTCCTGAACAGTTCTACCGGTGAAAAAGAGCGTGTTGGCCGTATCGTTCGTCTGCAAGCCGACAAGCGTGAAGACGTGACCGAAGTCGAAGCCGGTGACATCGCCGCTATCGTCGGACTTAAGGGTACTACCACTGGTAACACCCTGTGTGACCCAAACAACCCCATCGTCCTCGAGAACATCACCTTCCCAGATCCTCCAGTCTCCATTGCGATTGAGCCAAAGACCAAGGCTGACCAAGAGAAAATGGCCATCGCATTGCAGCGTTTGGCAGAAGAAGATCCGACCTTCCGCGTCCACACCGATGAAGAAACTGGTCAGACCATCATCTCTGGTATGGGCGAGCTCCACCTCGAAATCATCGTTGATCGCATGAAGCGTGAATTTAGCGTCGAAGCTAACATTGGTGCTCCACAGGTGGCTTACCGCGAATCTATTCGCAAGAGCGGCGTAGAGGTCCAGGGTAAGTTCGTGCGCCAGTCCGGTGGTCGTGGTCAGTACGGTGACGTCTGGCTGCGGGTATCGCAGAACGAACAAGGTGCCGGCTTTGAATTCATCAACTCAATCAAGGGTGGTGTCGTTCCTGGCGAATACATCAAGCCTGTCGAACAGGGCATCAAGGAAGCACTTGCCAACGGTGTCATCGCCGGTTATCCGGTTGTAGACGTCAAGGCAGAGCTGTACGATGGTAGCTACCACGAAGTTGACTCCAACGAGATGGCCTTTAAGATTGCCGGTTCCATGGCGATTCAAGAAGGCGTCAAGAAGGCGAACCCTGTGCTGCTTGAGCCGGTCATGAAAGTTGTTGTCGTAACTCCTGAGGAATTCATGGGTGACGTCATCGGTGACCTCAACAGCAAACGTGGCCGCATCGAATCAATGGAAGACCTGACCACTGGTATTAAGGAAATCACCTCCTTCGTGCCTCTCGGTGAAATGTTCGGCTACACCACCAATCTCCGCAGTACAACGCAAGGCCGCGCCAGCTCCAGCATGGAGCTCGACCACTACGCCGACGTACCGAGTAACGTGGCCGAAGCCATCATCGCCAAGAACGCAAAGTAGAGACCATGATCGGCGAAGGCTCACATACAGGCGGCGAACTATGGATCCCAGGGACCGATGTGGTATCTGGTGGATCTGCTGCGAGCCTAATCTTACCTTCCTCGTATGAGGGGCCTAAGCCGGATCATCAAAGGTCCAAACGTACCCCCGAGCAAGTCCAACAAGAGGCTGCAGATGCTATTCCCGTCTTGCGCGGCCAGATTGATGCACTCGATGAAGGTATCATACGGTTAGTTGCTGAACGGGCTAAGCTATCTCGTCGTATTCAGCAAGCGCGCATGAATGGAGGGGGAGTGCGAGTTGAGCTCGGACGCGAACGAATCATAATGGACGCGTACCGCGCTGCACTTGGTCCTCAAGGTCCCACCCTTGCTGATGCAGTCTTGCAGGTTTGCCGTGGGGCTCGTTAAGTCTATTCCACTTGTATTTTACGGTTTGCTGGCCTATAACTAAACTCAAATAAGAGGAATGTGTGTAATGAGTGTCGAAGCTATAGAACCCAACCCTACCGGAGTAATTGATAGTGTAGAGAGGCAAGCACCTACTGAGCCAGTGGTCCCTGCCGATTGTTGGGTTCGGAACAACGCGCCAGCTCGCTATGAGAGATTAGGTCTTAGCCGGTCTGAGCGGGCCATTGGCAACCGTATACTTGAGGAGGCAGCGCCCGATTGCGTTACCGTCGACAGTTGTGCGGACTGCGTGGTGCCGGCGCAACGTCTGCATTCGGATCTGCTCCGTGCAACCTCACGTTAACGTACAAGAATATCCGCGCTAAACTCTTTACAAACACCGGCAGTTTCCCTATACTAGACAGGTCACGTTGTGTGGGTTCTATTACTCTCATGCAAACGAAATACGTAGATTACTAAATTACTAACTAAGGAGTATCAGCATATGGCAGATCAATTTGACCGTAGCAAGCCCCACGTTAACGTCGGTACAATGGGCCACGTTGACCACGGTAAGACTACTTTGACCGCTGCAATTACCCACGTACTTGCAAAGCGTCTTCCTAGCAAAGTTAACGTTCCTAAGAACTACGACGAAATCGACAACGCACCAGAGGAAAAGGCTCGGGGTATAACCATCGCCACCTCTCACCAGGAATATGAAAGCGAAAAGCGTCACTACGCTCACGTGGACATGCCTGGTCACGCCGACTACGTTAAGAACATGATCACCGGTGCTGCTCAGATCGATGGCGCTATCCTCGTGGTAGGTGCCAACGACGGTCCGTTGCCTCAGACTCGCGAGCACGTACTGCTTGCCCGTCAGGTGGGTGTGCCTAAGATTGTGGTCTTCCTTAACAAGATGGACCTCGCTGACGCCGACCTCGTGGAACTCGTCGAAGAGGAAATCCGTGAACTGCTCGAGAAGAACGGTTACGACAAGGATGCTCCTATCATCCGTGGTTCTGCTACCAAGGCACTTGAGGGCGACACCGCTTCTGAAGATGCCATTATGGAACTGGTGAAGGCACTTGATGACTTCATCCCAGAGCCTAAGCGTGAACTCGACAAGCCATTCCTGATGCCTATTGAGGACGTGTTCTCAATCAAGGGTCGTGGTACTGTGGCTACCGGTCGTGTAGAGCAGGGTATCGTTAAGATCAACGAAGAAGTTGAAATTGTCGGTATCCGCGACACTCGTAAGACGGTCGTTACTGGTGTGGAAATGTTCAAGAAGAACCTCGACCAAGGTCAGGCTGGCGACAACGTCGGTATCCTGCTCCGCGGTATTGAGCGTGATGACATTGAGCGTGGTCAGGTGCTTTGTAAGCCTGGTTCCATCACTCCACACACCGAATTTGACGCTGAAGTCTACATCCTTACCAAGGAAGAGGGTGGTCGTCACACACCATTCTTCAAGGGCTACAAGCCTCAGTTCTACTTCCGTACTACGGACGTAACTGGTGAAGTTGAGCTACCAGCTGACAAGGAAATGGTCATGCCTGGTGACACAATCACCTTCAAGGTCAAGCTACTCGCTCCTATCGCTATGGAGCAGGGTCTGCGCTTCGCTATTCGCGAAGGTGGCCGTACTGTTGGTGCTGGTGTTGTTACCAAGATCAGCAAGTAAGTAGATCGGTTCTCGATCTCAAAAGAGCCTCGGAGTAATCCGGGGCTCTTTAATTTTGCTTTAGGCTTGCAAGTGAGCACGGTATAATAGATGAAATGAGTGAGCCAACAAGCTTTGTTGATTACTATGAACTCCTGGGCGTAGAACCAAATGCGCGGGTTGAAACCATTCGAGCGGCCTTTTTAGAGCTAGCCAAGACAAACCACCCAGATGTCGGCGGCTCAACCAAAGATATGCAGCAGTATACGCAAGCCTATCGTACACTTATGTCAGCTAGTAGTCGCAAACGGTATGATCTATTACATGATTTCCACATCGGCCACAGCAAAATCCAGTATCGAGATTATGGTACGACGCCAGGAACTTCTGTAGAAGATCTCAGCGATGATGAGATTGATGACTTTCTCGATCAAGTCTTCCGCGACTATCATACGCAACCCAAACCTAGGCCGACACTCCTGAGCCGTCTTAGACAGTTTCTGTAATCATATATACAAAACTAACAAATTGTTCTATAATATATCTATGACTAGATCACCTGAGCTACTGGGTAAGGAGCCGTGCGCAGTAATGTTGCGCGAAATTTACTGGGATAACGTAAATCACCGCAACGAGAAAGGTGTCGGGATACCTCCTGTAGAAGCCCTTGCTGGGTTTGACATGCAAGCACGTACTTTGCGTAAAATATGGCGTGTTACCGGCCAAAAAACGCTGCAGTGTGCACGATGTGATAACGCCTTGCAGCTGGACGGCCCCTTTGATGAAGGCTTAAGAAGTTGCTGGATTGTTCAAGGGCAGGCAGATCTGCGTCCTGAGCTTGGCGATCCAGCAGTACCGATGGTAGATAGTAATTCTCCGGCTGCGTAAAACTTCCTATTTCTAGCGAAGTATTGTATAATCACTCCTATCAATTAATTTGTGCTGATTAAAAGTCGTGCCGGTTACCTAAGCTAGCCGTCAAGATGTTACAGCGCCAAGCCAGGTAGAGCTGGCGCCCTTCGATAAACTCAAGGGTAAAGGAGATATACTATGGCTGACGCCAAAGCACCAGAAAACGGCAAACAACGGATTCGTATCCGTCTAAAAGCATACGACCACAAGGTCATTGACCAAGCCGCCAAGCAGATCGTCGACACTGCTCTACGCACCGGCGCCACACTAGCCGGCCCAATCCCATTGCCAACCCGCAAGAGCACCTTTACCGTCATTAAGAGCCCTCACGTATACAAGAAGGGCCGTGAACAGTTCGAAATGCGCGTGCACAAGCGCCTCATCGACGTGTTCGAACCCACTCCCAAGACTATCGACAGCCTCATGAACCTCTCCCTCCCTGCCGGCTGCGACGTCGAAATCAAGATGTAAATTGACTTTTAGCGCTAAATAGTGTAATATATACTTATGTCTAATTCACCGGATATAAATACGGCCGTTGCTGCTTTTAGACCCGAAATTATAGGGGAGAAAGTAGTAATTAGTCGCTGGCACCGTCGTGAAGTAAAGCGCATGGTTGGTACCCTTATTGACGAAGGCATTTTAGAGCCAGGTTCTGTTCCACCCACTGATAAAAACGGTCGGTCAATTCTCAGCCCGCAATTAGCGGCTTATACAGCAATTGCCATGGCAGTGAATGCCGAAAATGTGGCCGATGCACAACACAGATCTATTACAGAGCAACGCGCCCTAGTCTTGGGAACTGCTGCATTAACGGCGGGAGAGCTTCAACGTCCGCCGCTTGCCGAGCAAGATCCAGAGATTCACTTTGAACTCCTAGATATGGTGGCCGAACTGCAAGAAGCATATAAGCCCCAGCCACCCCTGTCATAGCATTGTAAAAATAGCTCAAATGTGCTAAAATAGCATAATGCTTGAGCCGCGTATAAAACTTGCAAGCCAAATAAAGACTGACTCTTTGCTGGACGAGACTGCAAAGTCAGTTTTTATGCCTGAACTCACACTCCTGGAGCGGTATTCTGAAATAACCAACAACGCTCAGTCACGGCACCAGGCTGAACGAATATTTACAAATCTACGTGACTTTACAGATGGCAAGATCGACCCGTGGGTATACAGTGCTGCACTTTTGCACGACGTGGCCCAGCGTCTTGATGATCCTATTGAGAGCAAAAATGCTACCAGTGTCCTCAAGACGTACGCTAGCTGGGTTTCTCCGGAACAGTGGGAATTTGTCTCCAGTATTTTAAGCGACCTACGTTTGGTTGAGGCCAGCGCAGATACCACTCAGCACGATTATTTAGAAAAAGAAAGCGACGATGAACTCCGTTCGCTGCTGCACCCTAATGCGGAGGGGCCAGTACCTCTACGCTTATGGAAAGCTCCTAGCATGATTGCTAACCCGCAGCATGTTCTTGAGCTGATGCAGGATGTAAATATTGAGTCACTCCTGTTATTGTCTGCACGCACCCTGGATAATCTTAACCATCCGGCGGAAAATGAAGCGCAGCAGTTACAAAACGTCTTCCGAGCTGAATCATTTTATGCCCCCATCTGTGAAATCCTAGGCTACGATGCGCTTGCGATGGCTTTGCGCAGCGAAGCCTCACGCATTCGGCTTATTAAGTCTGGTAACGAAGCATTTTTGGAAGTAGCTAGGGAAGAAATTACCGCTCTAGGTGATCGTGACCAAATGAAGTCCATCGTGAGTGAACTCTATGCCAAACTGATTGGTGGTGACAGTGTTGACGAGCACGCCATATCTAATAAAGGCCAACACAATGTCGTTTTAGGAGAGTCACTGCTAATCGATCCATTTAAGGGCATAGAAGAGCTTAGGGCTGTTTGGCGAGTAAAGTCAGAAGGTTCTCTGGCGCGTAAGATAGAGCAACAAGGCCGCAAACCCGTAGATGTCCTAGGTATTACACTCATTACCAATACGGTAAACGAGCTGGCGGTGACTTACTGGGGTATCGTTCGGCGACTGAAGCAAAGTGATGACATCGAACCAAAGCATTCAGCCAGCCGTGATGACGCCTTTCATATACGTGGCTCCGGCAAGTACCTAAGTAAGGTTCTTAGCGGACAGGGTAGTAAGCAGGTGCTAGAGAGCAGTGAATTAGACATAAAGCGCAATCGTACTGCGGCTGGATTCCAAGTGGCAAAATTGACCGCGGAATATATTCGAAAAACAGAGGATGGCGAGCAACGCATTCCATTTGAAATTCAGGTACAAACTGAAAAGGATCGTGAAAAAAGCCGCGTCGGTCAAGCATCGCACATTCTATACAAGGGTCGCGAGCAGCCATCACCACTAGAATTTGATTACCGGGTACTCCAAGAAATAAAGGCTCGTAAACAAATGATCGGCCGGCATATTGCAATTGATTCTTCCAAAGAGCGAGGAGCAGCACTTAGGACACGTGTTGGACGCAGTGCCGTCCGACTGCTATTTACAGAAAGTCACTCGCAACCTGTCCGCCGAAAGTCTAAGAGATAATTACCATGTCAGAATCTGATTTCAGTCGCCCCATACCTGACAATGAAGTGCTTAGTGCCACCATTGAAGATCTGTATGTAATCCATGACCCTACGGGTTTACTGCGGGACCGGGTACACAAACAGCACCCTGGTGAAGCTACTCCCAAACGATTCTTTGATTACCTTGCCAGCAAGTTGTACCCCGAAGAAGTGGCTGCGTTGGGCCCAAACGGCACTGGGCAAGAAATGATCTTTATGAATGCTGTACACATGGGGCTGATCACCGAGGGTCTCCATGAGATGCTTGGTATATCTGAAGAGCGAGCAACGTACCTCCATGCATATGTGCAGAAAGATACTGAGAATGCAGCGGAAGCGGTAATTCGCGTGAGCGATTTCCTCGACGATGGCAGGAATGAACCAGAATTTCCAGATGACGATCGCCTACGACAAATTGTGCGTGTAGGTAGAGTAGCGGCGGCGATTGCACACGACGGACAAATTAGACGAAACAAGCAACCCTACTACTATCATCTTGAACGATCAGCAACACGAATGCGAATTGCCTGGAGTAAGGCGATGCGTATTTGGCAGCCGGACGACTTGTATGCTAAGCAGCTTGTTACATATGTCCATGACGCACCAGAGGATGGCTTTAACGCAATACTTAGCCAGTTGGCGTCGCCTCGTCCATTTATATCCCCCCTTGTGGTGGAAAAAATTGCTCTGAAACAACAGTTTAGTGAGCGAATAGCCAAGAGTATTGGCCGAGCTCCCTTTATTATGATGCGTGAGGCTGATGTTGAAGATCATAAGATGCACTACGTTGACCCTAAAGGTGAGCACACAGATCCATCTGCCGAAGAGCAGGCCGACCATATACCCTATGTCAGCCGGCTCTTAAGTTATGGTATAGATGGGCATCCAAACCCGCTGGAGGCGTGGAGCCGGGCGTATGCGAGAGAGTTGGCTGCATGGTCTAAGCCAGTCGACAACTTGGATAACTGGAAAGATTCTCGTGTACGTGCAAAGGATGCGAAGCGCTATGAAAAATCGATCGCGCAAATTACTGAATCATCTCCTCGAGAATCAGATCTTCGGTTATACATTCGGTTTGCCCGGAGTATTCACCGTCGTACAGTTGCTCGACGGGTGAACAGCCAGCGATTTGATCCCGCACTAGCTGCTCGGCTAGGACGTGCAGAATATGACAAGCTGAGTCAAGCGGCTTAGGTGTGCCTCGCTTTCGTGTTACACTTAAGCGGTAATGGCTAAAACTAAAAAAGCGGCTAAGAAAAAACAGAAGCCTGAGCTGGACGCCGTCTATTTTTTGAAGATTGTGCTGTATTTGGTGGTGGGCTCGCAGTGGGTTTGGCTGGTTAACCAAGCAGGGGTTGTGAAGTTTCCGGTGCCGTTTGGTCTGATAATCGGTGTGCTATTCGCTTCGCACGAACATTTTCGGTTGGATCGCAAGATAGAATATGCCGTGCTGCTGATTGCTATGCTTGTTGGCTTCGTCACCCAGTATGGCGTGTACATAACTCTGTAAGTCTCGTGTAATTTTTTACAGCTACAGATCGCCAAGCAATATATCTTGGATAGATGCCAAAAAATCATGATGCCGATATGAGCTGGGTTGCTTTTAATAGGGATAATTCAGGCCACCGAACCGCTGCCCAGGAGCTGAGCATGGCAGCTCGCACGCTTATTGCCGTTACACAGGTCAATGAGCGATTGGAGTTGCCTTTTACAGGCACTGTACCGAAAGGTGCTGTAGTGCCGCCGATTTTTCTGGCCGAACAAAGGGACGAGGACTGGTTTGTAATGGCCAATTTGCCCCTGCTATCAAAAGGGAGACGACCGCATCCAATTGGGCTAAGCCACCTTTTGTTTGCTATTGAACAGCGCCGCGACAAGAAGCATATAGCCATCGATACCATTCGCTATTGGCCGTTTAAGAACAGGCTCACCGGCAGTGTCAAAAGTGAGAAATCTGCACTTCCGCCTGCGCCAACAATTCTAAAATCAGCAAATTTGGCGCTGCGGACCCTCGCACAGAATTACCCAGAAACACGTTTGCGCTGGATTATTGACACACCCAAGTTACAGTAATATATACAACGCATTGACAGGAGTAATGTGTCCATGTTACTCTAGTATGGTATTTATTAAATTTCTGTACTTGGTTCGTTCGGAAAGGTCACCCGTAACAGGGGCGAAACCGCCAGCAACCAAGCATTTTTATGCTCATGTTCGGAGTACAGGCTAAACAGTAAGGTGAACTATGAAAGCACTCATTACTAGGAAGGTTGGCATGACCAGTACCATCGCTGAAGATGGCTCTATGACTGCTATTACCTTGCTTTCCGCTAGTCCCTGCGTCATTACGCAGGTCAAAACCGACGAGACCGATGGCTACACCGCTGTCCAGGTTGGTTTTGAAGACGCCAAAGAAAACCGCGTCGCCAAAGCTCAAAAGGGCCACTTTAAGGCTGCTGGCAAGCTACCAAAAATTATTCGTGAGTTCCGCGTCAGCGAACTATCAGAAGACCTCAAGGTTGGAGCAACACTCGACCCCGAGGTCTTTTCAGTTGGTGACGTGGTACATGTGACCGGCACAAGTAAGGGTAAGGGTTGGGCTGGCACCATTAAGCGCCACGGCTTTCACCGCGGTCGCAAGACACACGGTGGGCGTTCATACCGTCGTGTTGGTTCCATTGGATCCATGTACCCACAGCATATTCTGAAGGGTAAGAAGATGGCCGGCCAGATGGGTCACGAGCAAGTAACGGTTCGTAACCTCAAAATCGCACTTGTCGATAATGAACTCGGTGTGATTGGCGTAACTGGCGCTGTACCTGGCCCACGCCAGAGCATCGTGATTGTGAAGGGGGCAAACTAATATGGCAACAATTGCAACGTATACCAAGAGTGGCACTAAAGCCACAACCCCTGCTAAGCTCGACAAGGACGTGTTTGGTGTGGAGATTAAGAACCATGAACTACTAAAGCAGGCCTACAGCACGTACCTTGCTAATGGTCGTGAGAACCTCGCCGTTGTGAAGACTCGTGGTCTCGTTAGCGGCGGTGGTAGGAAACCCTGGAAGCAAAAGGGTACTGGCCGGGCACGTTTCGGCTCTAGCCGTAACCCAATTTGGCGCGGTGGCGGTATCGTCTTCGGTCCTACGGGCGAAGAGAACTACAGCAAGATGCTGAATGTTAAGGCTAAGCGCCTGGCCGTCCGCCAAGCTCTGAGCTTGAGCGCTGAAGCTGGCGAAATTATCGTTATTGAAGATCTGGCGAGCAAAGAAGGCAAGACTGCTGAATTGACTCGTTTGCTCAGTAAGATCGGTGCCAGCAAGAATACACTTCTAGTTGTTGACCACAAGACAATTGAGCTTGTTCGTGCCAGCAATAACATCGGTAGTGTTAAGCTGGTTACCGCAAACTACCTGAACGTATTTGATGTTCTGAACGCTGATACCATCGTGGTTACTACGGCTGCGTTAAGCGCTATCACCACATGGCTTGGAGGTACAAAGTAATGTATAAGACACTTATCTTGAAGCCTCGTTTGAGCGAGAAGAGTTATGGTCTGAGCCAAAACCGCACATATGTATTTGACGTACCTGGCAACCTCAACAAGCACACTGTTGCCAATGCTGTGGCAGCCCAGTTTGACGTGGTAGTAACCAACGTAAACATCACCAACATTCCTGGTAAAGCGAAGAGCACTATTTACAAAGGTGGTCGTCGTGTTGCCGGTCGTGAGTCCGACACTAAGAAGGCATACGTTACTTTGGCTGAGGGCAACAGCTTGCCAATCTTCGCTGCTATTGAAGAGGAAGAAGCCAAGCAAGAAGCTACCCAAGAAAAGCTCGACAAGGTAGCCGCCAAGGCCGCCGAGAAGGAAGCCAAGAAGGCTGAGAAGAAGGAGAAGAAATAATGGCTATTAAGCAATACAATCCAACTACTCCCGGCCGTCGTGGCATGTCTAGCCAGGACTTTAGTGATATTACGACTAAGAAGCCACTACGCTCACTGTTGCAGCCGAAGCGTCGTGGTAATGGTCGCAACAACCAGGGTCGCATTACAACCCGTCACCAGGGTGGTGGCGCTCGTAAGTTCTACCGCGTGGTGAACTTTAACTTGGCGACTGGTACCGAAGCAACCATTGAGCATATCGAGTATGATCCTAACCGCTCTGCCCGCATTGCTCGTATTAAGGAAGCTAACGGCACTTACCACTACATTCTGGCTGCTAAAGACATGAAGGTTGGCCAGAAGATCCACGCGCATGAAGAAGCCGCTATCGAGACTGGCAACCGTTTGCCGCTCAAGAACATCCCCATTGGTAGCACCATCCACGCTATTGAATTAAAGATCGGTGGTGGTGCCCAGCTCGTCCGTAGCGCAGGCAACAGTGCCCAGCTGATGGGACGCGACAACGGCTACGCCCAAGTGCGCTTGCCCAGTGGTGAAGTCCGCTTGATTAATGAGAACTGTACTGCCAGCCTCGGTGTTATCGGTAACGAACAGCACCAGAACGTCAAGCTTGGTAAAGCTGGTCGTTCCCGCCACAAGGGTATTCGCCCTTCTGTACGTGGTGTTGTTATGAACGCAGCTGATCACCCCCATGGTGGTGGTGACGGTGGTCGTCACGGTGTTGGTGGTGGTAAGAACCATGGTGCCGCGCCAAAGACGCCTTGGGGTCAGAAGACCCTTGGCTTCAAGACACGTCGCCGCAAGAACACCAGTCAGTTTATTGTAAGGAGCCGTCACGCGGCTAAGAGGAAATAATTATGGGTGAAGTAACATTACCGGCAATTACTGTATCGCACGCGAAAGATGGTACACCATTTATCTCTCGTGGGGAACATCCCGCATGGACCGACCCTTCATCTGCAGAGGCCCGTCTACTCGGTCGTCAGGCTACTAAAGAGCTTTTTGCCCTTCTGCCCGACTCCAGTGATGAAGGTATCATTAGCGCTGCAGCTGATCTAGCCCAAGAACACCCCCCACTTCCACTTCCAGTTAGTTGGGCATTTTACAATGGAGTGCGTGATGGTCTAGATGAGAAATTTGTTAACCCACATTCTGTGGCAGTAGAAGGAGTAGCCGTATGAGTCGTTCACTCAAGAAAGGTCCCTACATCGACTTCAAGCTTGCTAAGAAGTTAGCAGCGCTTGGCAACGATGACCGGACTGTCATCAAAACTTGGGCTCGGGCCAGCACCATTGCTCCTGAGTTTGTTGGTAAGACTGTCGCCGTCCACAATGGCCGCGTCCATGTCCCGGTGTTTATCACCGAAAACATGGTTGGTCACAAGCTTGGTGAGTTTGCCCCAACCCGCAAGTTCCGCTCTCATGGCGGTAAGCTTGCTAAGGGAGGTAAATAATCATGCCAGTACAAGCTATTGCTAAAGGTGTACGCATGAGTCCGCGCAAAGTGGGCGTTGTTGCCGCTTTGGTTCGTGGCCGCTCCGTGGCTGACGCGTTGGTAATCCTCGAGAATACTCCGCGCCGCTCGGCTATGCCGGTTATTAAGGCTATCAAGAGCGCGCAAGCAAATGCCGATCACAACCACGGTTACAAGCCGGCTACCTTGCAGATTACCGAAATCAGTGTGACCCACGGTCCTCGTCTGAAGCGTTACCGCCCAGCTGCTCATGGTCGTGCACTGCCATTCCAACGCCGTACTTCTCACATTCGTGTCGTAGTAGATGGCGAACTGCGTGAAGTTAAAAAACCGGCTGCTAAGCCAGTAACTAAGAAAGAGGAGGCATAAAATATGGGTCAGAAAGTAAACCCCGTTAGCTACCGCCTCCAGGTTAACAAGGACTGGCGCAGTAAGTGGTTCGTAGACAAGCGTGACTACGCCAAGTATCTGCAGGACGACCTGCAAGTACGCCGCCTTATCCAGAACAAACTTGGTTCACGGGCAGCTATTAACAAAGTTGACATCAACCGCACTCCTAACCTCGTGACGGTCACTATCTCCACTGCTAAAGCCGGTGTGGTGATTGGTCGTGGTGGTTCTGGTGCGCAAGAACTCAAGGATGCGATTGAGAAGATCTACAGCACACCGACGCGCGTGAACATTGAAGAGATCAAGAAGAGCGAACTGTACGCTAAGTTGGTTGGTGAGAACATTGCTCACCAGTTGGAGCGTCGTATGAGCTTCCGCCGTGCTATTAAGAGCTCGGCTGCCGCTACCATGCGCGCTGGCGCCAAAGGTATTCGTATTGAGGTGGCCGGTCGTTTGAACGGTGCAGAAATGTCTCGTCGTGAGAAAGAAGTAGCTGGTTCCGTACCACTGCACACTCTGCGCGCTGACATTGATTTCGCGAAAGTAAATGCCAAGACTCCCGCCGGTATCATCGGTGTGAAGGTTTGGATCTACAAGGGAGAAGCATAGTATGTTAGTCCCATCCCGAACCAAGCATCGTAAGGTGCGCAAGGGCAAGATCCGCGGCGTTGCAACTGCCGGAAACTATATTGCCTTTGGTGAATTTGCGCTCCAGGCCCAAGGCCACGAGCGTATTACCAGTCGTCAGATCGAGTCCGCTCGTCAGGCGATGACCCGCTACATTAAGCGTGGTGGTAAGATCTGGATCCGTATTTTCCCCCACACCCCTGTAACCCGCAAACCACTCGATGTAAAGATGGGTAGCGGTAAGGGTAATCCAGAATTCTTTGTAGCTAAAGTTAAGCCGGGCACCGTCTTGTTCGAAATGCAGGGCGTGTCTGAGGAAATCGCTCGTGAGGCTATGCGTTTGGCAGCCCACAAGCTACCAGTAAAGACCAAATTCCTGAAACGGGAGGAGGCGTAAAAGACTATGAAAATTGTTGATATCCGTAAATTATCTACCAGTGAGCTGACTGCCGAGAGCACCAAGCTGCGCGAAGAAATCGCCGATCTCAAGCGTCGCTTGAGCGGTGGTGAGCTGCAGAATGTGCGTCTGATTCGCCACAAGCGTAAAGACCTAGCACGTCTGCTGACTGTACTGAGCGAACAGCTCGTGAAGGAGGCCAAGTAATGGCAAAGAGTATTATTGGTACCGTCTCGAGCGATAAAACCGACAAGACTATTGTCGTAACCGTTCAGACCCGCAAAACCCACCCTCTGTACCGCAAGCAGTACACGGTGAGTAAGAAGTTCATGGCACATGACGAAAAGAACGAAGCACAAGTCGGTGACAAGGTAGAGATTACCGAAACTCGCCCACTCAGTGCCCGCAAGCGCTTTATTTTGACTAACATCATCGAAAAGCCAGCGTTACGTCAGGATACCCTGGAAGTTACCAAGTCGGAAGACACCGGTAAGAAGCCAACTCGCACTAAGACTGAGGAAGCAGAAGGAGAGGAGGCGTAATGATTCAGCAAGAAACTCGCCTCGTCGTCTGCGACAACAGTGGCGCTAAGGAAATCTTGTGCATCCGTGTACTCGGTGGCACTCGCCGTCGTTACGCCCGCGTTGGTGACATCATTGTCGCCACCGTAAAGCAAGCTAACCCGAGTGGTAACGTCAAGAAGAAGACGGTTGTGAGGGCTGTAGTTGTCCGTACCCAAGAGAAGATCCGTCGTAAAGACGGTTCGACCATTAAGTTCGACGACAACGCTGCCGTTATCATTGGTGACGACAAGCTGCCTAAGGCAACCCGTATTTTTGGGCCAGTCCCCCGTGAACTGCGTGATCTGGGCTATGCCAAGATTATTTCACTCGCACCGGAGGTACTCTAATGAGCACATTTAAGATTAAGTTAAAGAAGGGTGACACGGTAGTTGTCCGCGCTGGCAAGTACAAGGGTAAGACCGGCAAAGTAACTGCTACCCATCCGACTGAGAACAAGGTGACCGTAGAGGGCATCAACATTGTTAAGAAGCATGTGAAGCCCAACCGCGAGCACCCACAGGGCGCTATCGTGGAGCTGACTAAGCCTATCTGGGTGAGTAAGGTTTCCATCGTAGAGCCTACCAGCAAGAAGCCAAGCCGCATTGGCACGAAGGTGGCTGCTGACGGTACGCACACTCGCATCTTTAAGAAGAGTGGAAAGGAGATTAAGTAATGGCTGACACTGCAACTAAAGCTGCAAAACCAGCGAAGAAACCGGCTGCTGCTGTGACCAGTACTGTACGTCTCCGTACTGAGTACACTACAAAGCTTGTTCCTGAGCTTGAGAAAGAGCTAGGGCTCAAGAACGTGCATCAGCTGCCTCGACTCGAGAAGATTGTGGTAAATGTGGGCTTGGGTCGCGCCAAGGATGACAAGAAAGTCATTGCAGCCGCCAAGAATACACTCGTCAAGATTACCGGACAGGCACCCGTTGAGACCTTTGCCAAGAAGTCTATTGCGAGCTTTAAGCTGCGCGAAGGTAACATGATTGGTCTTAAGATCACGCTGCGTGGTGACAAAATGTATGAGTTCGCCGACCGTGTGATCAATATTGTTTTGCCTCGTCTGCGTGACTTCCACGGTGTCCCAGCTAAGGCTTTCGACAAAGCCGGCAACTACTCCCTGGGCTTTACCGACCAGTCCGTCTTCCCAGAATTGACCTTTGACGAGACAACTACCTCACACGGTTTACAAGTTGTATTTGTCATTAAGGCACACGAACAAGCACACGCTAAGGCACTACTCGAGAAGTTTGGTATGCCATTTGAAAAGGAGAACAAGTAATGGCTAAGAAATCAGCAGTTGCTCGCGACTTAAAGCGACAGAAGATGATTACTCGGTATGCCGCTAAGCGCGCTGAGCTCAAGGAGCTTGGTGACCAAGAAGGCTTGGCCAAGTTGCCTCGCAATTCCAGCCCAACGCGCTGGAAGAACCGCTGCTTGGAAACCGGTCGTCCACACGGCTACATGCGTCAGTTTGGTCTGAGCCGTATCGCCTTCCGTGAGCACGCAAGCAAGGGTGAAATCCCTGGTGTAACTAAGAGTAGCTGGTAAAGGAGAGCATGAAATGAGCACATCTACCGATCCAATCGCCGACATGCTGTCCCGCATCCGTAACGCAATCGCCGTTCGGAAAAGCCAGGTCAGCCTGCCACACAGTAACGTTAAAGAGTCTGTAGCCCGTCTGTTGAAAGACAGCAACTTCTTGAGTGATATCAAGGTTGAAGGTGATGGTATTGCCAAGACTTTGGTAGTTACCATTAACAGTGACGACGAAAATGCTCGGATTACCGAGATTGTTCGCCTCTCTAAGCCTGGCCGCCGCTTTTACGTAGCAGCTAAAGACATTCCAACCGTTAAGCGCGGTCGTGGACTCGTTATCATCAGCACCTCTAAGGGTGTGATGACTGGCGACGAAGCCAAGAAGCAGCGTGTTGGTGGCGAATTAATTTGTAAAGTTTACTAAAGGATTAGAGGAATAAGTAATGAGTCGAGTAGGAAAACTACCAATCGCAGTGCCGAGCGGTGTGACAATCACTGTCGACGCGAACGAAATTACGGTCGCGGGCAGCAAAGGCACTCTCAAGCAGTTCACCATGCCTGACATCACCGTCAAGCAGGAAGGTGATCAAGTTATCGTGAGCCGTGCTAACGAAGAGCCTAAAGTTCGAGCCAAGCACGGTCTGATGCGCTCGCTAGTCAACAACATGGTTGTGGGCGTTAGCCAGGGCTTTAGTAAGAAGCTCGAGATTAATGGTGTGGGTTACCGTGTAGCCCTGCAGGGCACTGACCTTAAGATGAATCTTGGCTTTAGTCATGATGTTATCTATAAGTTGCCTGCTGGAGTAACGGCTGCGGTGGAGCAGAACACTATTACGGTGAGTGGCATCGACAAACAACAAGTCGGCCAAGTTGCTGCCGAAATCCGCGCTCTTAAAAAGCCTGAGCCATACAAGGGTAAGGGTATTAAGTATGTCGGTGAGCGGATTATCCGCAAGTCCGGTAAGTCTGGTAAGGAGAAATAACGATGAGTAAGTTGACCAAGAAACAGGCAAATGGCCGCCAGCGTGCTCACCGTGTTCGCAGCACCATTACCGGCACGGCTGAACGCCCTCGCCTGACTATCCATGTGAGCAATCTGCACGTTAGTGCACAAATTATTAATGACGAAGCTAGCACTACTGTGGCTGCTGTTTCTACTGTCGGTCAAAAGGCAGTAAAGGGCAGTTTGACCGAGAAGGCTGCTTGGGTCGGTACCGAAATTGCCACCAAAGCCAAAGCCGTTAAAGTCAAGAAGGTAGTATTCGATCGCGGTAGCCGTCTGTACCACGGCCGCGTCAAGGCTTTGGCCGAAGCCGCCCGTAACGCAGGATTGGAGTTCTAATCATGGAAGCACAAGCACAAGCCCCTGTCCAAGGTGGCAATCGTAACCAAGAGCGCCGCAATCGTCGGCCCGAAATTCAGCCAGAAGAGAAGCAGTTCGATGAGCGCACACTGCACATTGACCGTGTTGCTCGCGTAGTAAAAGGTGGTCGCCGCTTCCGTTTCCGCGCACTCGTTGTCGTCGGTGACAAGAAGGGCAAGGTAGGTATTGGTATCGCAAAAGGTGCCGACGTTACCGCCGCTGTTACTAAGGCTACCGAAGTGGCCAAGAAGCATTTCATCAGCGTTAATCTGTACAAGGGCACTTTCCCACACGAAACCGAAGCTAAAGTTGCCGGCTCTCGCATTTTGCTGAAGCCTGCTGCTGCCGGTACCGGTCTAATTGCCGGTGGTGTGGTCCGTACTATTTTGGAAGTTGCTGGTGTCAGCAATGCTCTAAGCAAATCATTGGGCTCATCTAATAAAGCCAACACTGCCTACGCAACTATTGCTGCCCTGCAGGCTTTAGTATCTGCCAAGGATTGGGTCACTGCTAAGCCGAAAGCTGAGAAGGCTGCACCTAAGGCAGCTAAGGCGCCTGCCAAGAAGGAGGCTAAATAATGAAGTTCAACCAACTCAATACCACCAAAGCCAAGACCGCCAAGCGTGTCGGTCGTGGTATCTCTGCCGGTCAAGGTAAAACCGCTGGTCGTGGTACCAAGGGTCAGAAGGCTCGTACTGGTTCATCTAGAAAGCCAGGCTTCTCTGGTGGCCAAAACCCCTTGATGCAGCAGCTACCGAAGCTACCTGGTTTTCGCAGCATGCGCACTAAAGCCGACAATGTCTACACTGGCCAGCTAGACCAGTTTGCCGGTAAAACCGTCGATAACGAAGCTCTGGCTGCTGCCGGACTTGTCAGCAATGCATTCTCAACGGTGAAGCTGATCGTAAAGGGCGACGTGACCAAGAAGGTCACCGTCAAACTCCAAGCAGCCTCTCAAGGTGCCATTGCCGCTGTCCAAGCCGCCGGTGGTAGCTTTGAAGTCACGACTCGTCCGAGCCGTCCAGAAAGCACGCGTAAGCCAAGCCGTGCTGCCAACAAAAAGACCGCATAACATATTTACGAATGCGAGGTAAAAGGCTCCTACGGGAGCCTTTTTTCAATTCCAGTTCATCATGAAGTCTTAAACACAACTCTCGAAGCTTTACGAAGTATAGCTGAGCCTGTATACTCGATAGAGATTATTTGGGACTTCCCGACAAAAATGAGGACTGAGACTTGAACTGGAAGATTATTGCTAAGAGTTTGACCCATGGTGATATGCGTAAGCGTATCTTTGCAGTACTTGGTATTTTGCTGGTATTCCGTATCTTGGCCCAAATTCCTGTACCAATTGCTAACGGTGAAACCTTGCGACAGGTGTTAACAAACGCCTTTAACAACAATTCCGGATCTTTCTTGAGCTATCTAAACGTTCTTTCTGGTGGCGCGCTGTCGAACTTCTCTATCTTGATTGCCGGTCTTGGTCCGTACATTAACGCGTCCATCATCATGCAGCTGCTCACGAAGGCGGTGCCCAAGCTTGAGGCAATGCATAAAGAAGGTGAGTACGGTCAGAAGAAAATCAATCAGTACACCCGTCTCTTAACGCTCCCACTATCTGTCGTCCAGGCCATTGGTTCTATCTATCTGATCCGGCAGTATGCTTCCCAAGTGGGCGGTGTTGGGGACATAACTGCCCATACTACGCTCTGGCAATGGGCGCTGATGATTGGTGCACTTACCGGTGGTTCAATGCTGCTTATGTGGCTCGGTGAACTGGTAACCGAACAAAGTGTGGGTAATGGTATTTCACTACTTATTACGGTAGGAATAGTGAGTCGTTTGCCGGCTACAATTACGGGCATTGTGAGCTCCGTCTATAACAAGAAAGAGCACTGGCACGTGCTGGGGTTAAACCTGCATATTAACCAGAAGGCCTTTTGGATATACCTGGCAATGCTGTTCGCGGTACTCTTTATTACGTGGGCCGTGGTGATGCTTAACGAGGCCGCGCGTAACCTAACCGTCAATTACGCCAAACGTGTGCAAGGGAACAGAGCCTATGGCGGTATTACGACCGTCCTGCCCGTAAAGCTTATTACTGCCGGCGTGGTGCCAATCATCTTTGCCGTGGCATTCCTGAGTGTGCCGAGTTATATCGGACAACTGTTAGTTTCAAATCATAGCCATAACCTGGCTCAATTGGGACAGCATCTCTATACCTGGTTCCAAAACCCGAGTGCCCAAACCTTTGCACAACCCGGTCTTACCCCCTATATCTATCCGGTAACATACTTCCTGCTCGTGTTTATCTTTACCTTCTTCTACACCAGTATCGCGTTCAACTCCAAAGAAATTGCCGAGAACTTGCAGAAGCAAGGGGGCTTTTTGGAAGGTGTCCGCTCGGGTATACAGACCGAGAAACATCTCGGCCGCGTAGTTAATCGCCTGACATTGTTCGGTGCTATTAGCCTGGGTGTCTTGGCACTAATCCCGATTATCGCCCAGGTGTTCATCAGTCAAAACATTAGTATCGGTGGTACTAGTGTGCTTATCTTGGTATCGGTAGCCTTGCAGACACTGCGTGCAGTTGAGTCACGGGCACTTATGGTTACGTATGACCAGTATTCACGTGCAGACTTCTTCTATGATAGTGACGCAGAAGAAACAGCTGGCACTGGTAATAAGTTCCGCTTTATCCCTCGTTTGCGCCGTCGCAAATAGCCGTTAACAGTCTTGGTATCGCCTAAAGCAGTATGCTACTATAAGGGTAATTGGTTTGCCTGGCGCACCCAGGCAACTTTCTTTCGAGATTACTCTTTACAGATTGTTGTTATGTCTGCTATAATTGACCCTTAGTTATATTTATGGCATCCAACAAGGAAGTGATCGAACTGACGGGAAAAATTGTTGAGACCCTTCCAGGGACTCAATTTCGCGTCGAACTCGAGAACGGCCATCAAATTATAGCTCACGTCGCCGGTAAGATGAGGAAACATTTTATCCGTATCGTACCTGGTGACACGGTCAAGGTTGAGTTGACCCCTTACGATCTTACTAAGGGCAGAATCACCTACCGACAATCGTGAATTGTCACGATCGCTAGACCTTTACAGAGCAGTACGCAGAAAGCTTCGGCTGCAATTCGTACTAGTCTGAAAAGGTCCTAGCATCATTATTAATTTAAAGCAGTGAGTCACCCTCCTGGAAGGAGATGATCCGGATGAAAGTCCGTGCAAGCGTTAAAAAGATTAGCCCTGACGATATTATTGTGCGTCGTAAGGGCCGTCTCTATGTGATTAATAAACTTAAGCCTAAGCACAAGCAGAGGCAGGGGTAAGCGATGGCAGCACGTATCTCAGGAGTTACCATTCCGGCCGAGAAGCAAGTCTGGGTATCACTTACCTACGTACATGGTATTGGCCGCAAGACAGCCGCTGACATTTTGGCAGCTGCTAAGGTTGAGCCAACCGTACGCGTCAAGGATTTGACCGACGCCGAAGTGGCACGCATTCAAGACATTATCAACGAAAAGTACACCGTCGAAGGTGAGTTGCAGCGGATTGTTACCGGCAACATTAAGCGTCTGAAGGACATCAAGGCCTACCGAGGTATCCGTCACAGTGCTAATTTGCCTAGCCGTGGTCAGCGCACCAAGACTAACGCCCGTACACGTCGTGGTAAGAAGGTAACGGTTGGTGGAACCGCTAAGAAGGTGGCATCAAAGACATGAGTGACGAACCTACTACACCCGAAACAACTGAAGCAACAGTGGCAGCCCCTGCTGCGACTGCAGCCGCTCCAGCAGCTGCTCCAGCTACCAAGCGCAAGAAAAACAAGCGCACCGTCGCTTATGGTCAGGTGCATGTCCTGGCAACCTTCAACAACACCATCGTAACCTTTACTGATGCCAGTGGTGGTGTCATTAGCAGCAGTAGTGCCGGTGCCTGCGGCTTCCGCGGTTCCAAGAAGGGTACAGCATATGCTGCCCAAGTCGCTGCTGAACGCGCAGCTCAAACTGCCAAGCAACAGTACGGCTTCAGCAAAGCCGATGTCTTTATTAAGGGCGTTGGTCTGGGGCGTGATGCCGCTGTTCGCGTCCTTGCTGGCATGGATATTGCTGTTGAATCAATCAAAGACGTAACTGGCGTGCCACATGGTGGCGTTCGTCCTAAGAAGGCGAGGAGAATCTAATCATGGCTCGTGATACCCACTCCATCGTTAAAATGAGTCGCCGGGAAGGCTACGCGCTGCACCCTAAGGCTCACAAAGCACTCGTTAAGCGCCCTACTAAGCCGGGTCAGCATGGTAATAACATGCGTCTTGGCAAACAGAGCCAGTACGCTTTGCAGCTTCGTGAGAAGCAGAAAGTCAAGCGTCTGTACGGTCTGTTGGAGCGTCAATTCTCTAACCTCATGAAAGAAGCTAACCGTAAGCAGGGTCAATCTGGCGAAGTATTGCTGCAGCTCCTGGAGCGTCGCCTCGACAACGCCGTCTACCGTGCTGGTTATGCCACAAGCCGTCGCGCTGCCCGTCAGCTGGTGACCCACGGTCACTTTATGCTGAATGGCGTACGTGTTGACGTGCCTTCTATCCGTCTAAAAGCTGGTGATGCCATTAATGTCCGTCCTGGAAGCCAGAAGACTGAGTACTTTAAGAAACTTGACGATGTTAGCCCTACACCGAGCACTGTACCTGCTTGGTTACAGGTTAATCGCAAGAAACTGGAGTTAACTGTGAGCGGTCTGCCGGTCCGAGACGACGCCGAGCCAGACATCAATGAACAACTAATCGTCGAATACTACTCACGCTAAGGGAGGAAACTAGCTATTATGGCAAATCATATTCACACACCAGGCCTCGTCAATGTCGATGATCACTCGACAACTAGTGCCACCTTTACCATCGAGCCGCTGCACAGTGGCTATGGTATGACTCTGGGCAACTCCCTGCGCCGCGTGCTGCTTTCGAGCATCTCTGGTGCCGCGGTTTCTTCCTTCAAGATTGAAGGCGTTAGCCACGAGTTCACCACTGTTAAGGGAGTTAAGGAAGACGTTGTCGACCTGATGCTTAATCTTAAGGGTATCCGCTTCCGCGTCTATGGCGACGAAGCTCAGAACCTGCGCATTGTTAAGACTGGTAAGGGCGTTGTTTCTGCTAAGGACATTCAGTTGAACGCTGATGTTGAAGTAGTCAATCCTGAGCATGTTATTGCAACGCTTGATGACGATAAGGCTAAGCTAACCATCGACCTCGTTGTCGAAGTTGGCCGGGGCTACCGCACCATCGAAGAAGGCACCGCTAAGAAGCAGAGTGACTACATTGCTCTCGATGCGATCTTCAGCCCTGTGCTGCGTGTTCGCTACAAGGTTGAGAACACTCGTGTTGGTCAAGCTACCGACCTGGACAAACTGCTCATTACTGTCGACACCGATGGTTCCATTACACCACGCGATGCGTTTGAAGAAGCAGCTGCAATCTTGGTTAACCAATACACAGCATTAGCTGGCAAGACACGCGTCGCTGCTGGTAGTGTCACGGAAGGTGTTAGCAACGAAGGTGGTAATGATGGTGGTATCGGTGACGAGCCAGCCGCTCTTAACACCCCTATTGAAGACTTAAACCTGTCAGCCCGTACTACTAATGCGCTCATCAACAACGACATCCACACCATCAAGGACTTGTTTGCCCTTAACGACGCTGAACTACGCGACCTCAAAGGTTTTGGTAGCAAAGCTCTCGATGAAGTCAAAGAAAAGCTAGCGGAGATGGAGCTCTAAGATGCACCGACACGGATATCAAGGTAGGAAGTTCCACCGCGAACGCGACCAGCGCGAAGCTCTGCTGAAGGGCTTGGCTGACTCGCTCGTGAAGTATGAGAGCATCGAGACGACCCTGCCAAAAGCAAAAGAAGTCGTCCCTTACGTAGAAAAACTCATTACCAAGGCTAAGAAGGGTGACCTTCACAACCGTCGCCAGGTCATCAGTGGTCTTCAGACCATTGAGAGTGCTCATAAGCTCGTTGACGAGATTGCACCCAAGCTTAAGGGCCGCGAGAGTGGTCACTTACGCATTACCAAGACCATTAGCCGCCGCGGTGACAACGCCCAGTTGGCTCGCGTCAGCTTTGTTGATGACCTCAAGGAAGCACCTGTGGCCAAGCCTGTGGCCGCTGCACCAGCTGCCAAGAAGCCAGTGGCCAAGCCAGCCGCTAAGAAGGAGGCTGCATAATGACTCAAAAGACATTTAGTGCCAAGCCAAGCGACGTTGTGCGCAAGTGGTACGTCGTTGACGCTACCGACGCTACCCTTGGTCGAGTTGCCACCCAAGTGGCGGTACTTTTGACCGGTAAGAGTAAGCCGCAATTCACCAAGCACATCGACTGTGGTGACTACGTGGTTGTGGTCAACGCTGGTCAACTCAAAGTTACTGGCAACAAGCTCACAACTAAGAAGTACTACCATCACAGTGGTTACCCTGGCGGTTTACGTGAGCGCACGCTGGAAGAGCAGCTTAACCTAGACCCAACTAAGGTGCTTGAGCACGCCATCCGCGGCATGTTGCCCGTCAACAAGCTGCGTGACGATCGTCTGGCACGCCTAAAGATTTACGCTGGTGCTGAGCATAATCACGATGCCCAGAAACCAGAAGTATTCTCTGTAAAGGAAGGTAAATAATCATGGCCAAAGATAGCTATTTCTACGCCCTTGGACGGCGTAAAAGCGCCACCGCACGAGTTCGTCTCAGCAGCGGTAAAGGTGTGTTTACGATTAATGGTAAGCCTGCCGAAGAGTACTTTGCCGGTAGCAAGTTCTTGCTTGTTAAACTCGAACAACCTTTTACCGTACTAGAGAACAATGGCAAGTTTGATGTCAGTGCCCGTGTGACTGGTGGTGGTCACGATGGTCAGATCGAAGCCATCCGCCTCGGTATCGCTAAGGCTCTCGTTGTCGTCAACGAAGACTTCAAGAACACCTTAAAGCGCGCTGACCTCCTAAGCCGCGACCCTCGTGACAAAGAACGCAAGAAGTTCGGTCTCAAGGGCGCCCGCAAGCAACGCCAGTTCACTAAGCGTTAAACAAACACCCTCAGCGGTGAAGCCCCTCCTTATTTGGCGGGGCTTTTTGTTATAAGTTGACTTTGATACAACGACACCCTAAGATAAGCATAAGTATCTAAGTTAATAAACAATTGATGAACCTAATTTCCCGAGTTAAAGCCCTTAATAGCAGAGGATTTAGTCACCACCTGGCTCTTATGCTTGTTGTGGTCATTGTTGGGATTGGCGGTTCGTTTTACCTTGTACTCACTCATGCCTCAACCCCGCCTAATTGCACGGATGTCGCATCTCCCGGTGGAAGTACTTTGGAAGTGTGCGCCAATATCACCTCTACTAATACAGTGTATGCACAAGCAAATTACGTAGGCAAACAAAGCAGTAACAAGCTCACAGCAGGCTCCGTGACGCTGTACGCTTGCCCGACCACTACCCTCCAATGTACCGCAGTGGCCAGCAGCAATAAGATCGTAAAGTCCAATGTGTTTGTACCGAATAAACAATACATTAAGACAGCAGCGGTAGCCTATACTTCCCAGCAAGTCTATAAGAGCTGCGTTATTTTTACTGACAGCACCGGCTGGCAGGAATCGAACACTTGTACAAACATCGTTACATTTGGCAGCGGCTACGGCAGTACACCCCAGGTTTACCAGCCTGCAAGTACGACCACTACCACAAGTACGGCACCGGATTGTGGTAACCAGGTACCACCCTTAAAAGCGGATGGTAGTAAGTGGGTTTGCAGCTTCAACGATGAATTCAGCGGGACTGCGTTGGACAGAACTAAATGGAATGTGCAGCTTACTTCTAACAGCGGTTTTGCAACAACAGACACCAAGGATGGCAATACGAGAGCCTGCTATGTTGATACAGGAAACAATGTAGCTGTATCTGGCGGTTATCTCAACCTGACTGCCAGACAAGAATCAGCTCCCTTTACCTGCCAAGACCCGGCAGGCAACTTTACGACAAACGTCACCTCCGGTGAAGTGCAATCACTTGGCAAGTTTAGCCAGCAGTACGGAAGGTTTGAGGTAAGCGCTAAGCTGCCGTCGACCCAAACAAAGGGACTGCAGGAAACGCTGTGGCTTTGGCCAAATAATGACATCAAGTACGGTGCATGGCCAGGTTCTGGAGAATATGATTTCTCGGAGTTTTACAGTAAGTATGCCAATCTTGATGTTCCCGTTGCACACTACTACCCTACAAGCACCTATAACTTCAGTACGCATACCAACACCTATACGCCCGTCTACGGCTATGACTCAAACTACAACAACTGTTATATCAATGTCGGCACATTCAATACGTATACGGCATTTTGGCAGTCTGGCTACCTGGAAGTCGACGTCAATGGCAAGCCTTGTCTTATCGATAATTACAGCTCTAGCACTGGTGCAGTGCCTGCTCCGTTTGATCAGCCATTCTTCTTAGCGCTCACGCAAGCACTGGGTATTTGGCCAATCGACAAGAACGGCAACCATGTCGGTTCCGCACAAGATAATGCCTATGTTCCTGGCACGACCCCTATGCCTGCTACAACACAGGTAGATTATGTACGTGTCTGGAAATAGCCTCTTCGTAACAAAATTGCGAAAAGCCCGCAAATGAACAATAAAGAGTAAACTTGTCAGTAAAATTTCTTGCATGATACCTGATCGGGTTAGAATATTATGATAGAAATTAAAGATGGAGTACCACTACCCATGAATGAGGATGTAAACACCCCTAGTGAAGCAGAACCGACAGTTCTCTCGTCAGCAGTACCCCCCCAGCAACCATTCCAAAGCCGACGTAAGCTGCTGCCACTTATAGCTGTGCTTGTTATCGTTCTTATTGTTGGCGGGTTCTTATTGTTGCACAAAAAGCCCACCGCTAAGAAAGATGCGGGCTCCCATAACGCATCGAGCAAAGCGGTGTATGCTGATGTCAACCACCTCGACACACAGCATCTGCCAGATGGTAAAACTATCTTCTTCCAGATGATGAAGCACGCAAACTTGCAGCCAGTCATAGCCGCTACCCACTCTGACGGCTTTGTTAATAAAGACGGTAAACGAGTGATGCGCGAAATCAATTTTATGCAGAACTCTTACACCTGGAAAGATGACAAACTTGCAGATTATTCCTACCAGAAACTGCCATCCGAACCAAACGTCCAGCTTAGCCGCTGTATTCACAACAAGGCGGCTATCAAAGACGCCATCCTGGTACAGGGCATAGGTAATGACGAATGGCACGACGACCAAGGTGTGTCGGGCTTTGGTAACTCTTGCTCAGATCCTGCAACCTCTGATATTGATGGCGTATTTCTGGTCGGGGGTATGACAGCTACGAATGTAGATAAATGGATTACTGCTATTAATGCCCTGAAAGACACCAGTGGCAGTACACCCAAACTTGTTTTCGAGACGCCAACAGTCATTGACTATAATGGCAAAAAGGTCGTACAGGTTGTCGTGACAGTTAACTCAATCCACGATGGCTACTGTGCAGATGGTGGTGCGAGTGCGCCAGACTATTGTGGGTCTGCCTCTATCAGCGGTGCTTTTGAAACTAGCACCAAGATCGATGCCAGCAAAGACGGCTACCTGGCCTTGCTGCATGTTCACGACGCGGCCGCAACCTATAAAGCGCGCTACTACATTGACCCGGCTACAAACTTGCCGATCTATATGCGTAATCAGGATATCACTAACCCCAAAGCCTCGTACAAAGATCCTGAGACGCAAGAGTTAGGTCCGCGCATTGAGGCTGCCGAAATTCAGTACACCGAGCCAAATTGGTCTTTGATTTCAAAAGACACATTAAGCCCTGCAGCACAGCAGCTGAAAGATCTGTATGATAGCGCTACCATACAGTAATCTTGCTAAAAAGCTTTACAAATAATTTGGCGGACGGTATAGTACTGCGCATGTCAACTTTCCAGCAGAACAACCAGTATTGGTTTACCGACACTACTCGTGGCGGTTATATTGCTGTGTAAGCAAACCTAAATAATCAAGCAAACCTTAAACCGCCACCAAGGCGGTTTTTTAATGTCTAAGGAGAAATGAAATGACAGAAATACTCAGAAACGAAGAAGGTAAAATCCTCGGTGGACCTACATTGGCCGAAGTTGAGGCTAGCATTGCCCGGGTACATAGCGAGCCTCCAGGCAGAAATGCCTTAATATGCGCAGCACTACTGATTGGAACACCGTTAGCAACAGCAGGCCATGTAGTAGAGCAAACGGCCGTACTACCATTAAGCCAGCACAGTGCTGCGCAATTAGGAACCCTAGTCATCCCGCAATTAGATGGTTGCATGCGTGAAAGACAAGTTGCTTAAAACAATGATCAATAAGGAGATGTATGAAACCTCAAGTAAGTGTGGGCAATGACCCACCATTCACTAAATTTTTGCCTGTCGACTTTATACGAAGTCGAGCTTTTGTGCGGGCAATGATAGAACTAATAGCACAAGCAGCCCAATGTTTTTATATTTGGCCAGGACTGCGAGTTTGTGCTGCTTTACGATATGACTCGCTTACTCGTATCACGATTTAGACAGTCAATAACAAGAACACGAGAGTACACCGACTAGCGTGGAGCCTAAGAAAATAGGTATAATGGAGATAAGATGACAAAATCAGTAATTCTGACAGGGTTGCGTGCCAATAATGATCTGCATATTGGTAATTATTTTGGCGCATTACTACCCTTAATAGATATGGCAACCAGTAAGTCCGACGAGCACCAGATCAACTTAATGCTCGCAGATTTGCATAGTTTCATTACGCCTATTGAGCATAGTGAACTTCAGGGGCAGATTAACGCTACATTGCGCAATTATGTTGCAGCAGGTTTGCCTCTAGACAATCCAAAAGTCCGTGTTTTTAGACAAAGTTACGTGCCTGCTCACAGCGAGTTAACTTGGATCCTAGATTGTTTTACGGGCATGGGCGAAATGAGCCGCATGACGCAATATAAGGACAAATCGGCCAAACTTAACGAAGATCGCATTAACATTGGTTTGTTTAACTATCCGGTACTGATGGCCTCCGACATTTTGCTGTACCACACCAACTATGTCCCAGTTGGCGAAGATCAAACTCAACACCTGGAGTACACTCGCGACATTGCTGAACGCATGAACAATCAATTTGGCGAGCTATTTACCGTACCTAAGCCGGTAAAAGATCAACACGCGTTCTTTGGCAAGGACCAAGGTTTGCGTATTAAAGATCTTGTAGATCCTACTAAAAAGATGAGCAAGAGTGACGAAAGTGGTAAAGGCATTATTTTCTTGGGTGATAACCCAGATGAAGCTGCTAAAAAGATCATGAGTGCAACGACTGACTCTGTTGGTGAAGTTCATTTCGACCTTCAGAAGCAACCTGGCATCTCTAATCTGTTGCAAATCCTGGCATTACTGTCAGGCAAGTCACTTGAAGAAGTCGTGAAAATACATGAAGGTCAGACAAAATATGGCGACTTCAAGAAAGAAGTTGCCGAGCAAGTACGGAGCTTTCTCACTGATTTCCAGAGTCGTTTAAGCCAGGTTGACGACGCGAAACTTATGGCTAAGCTTGCAGCAGATGAGCAGCAAATGAATGAAATTGCCAATGCTACGCTGCATACAGTGCAGCAGGCAGTTGGCCTCCGACCAGCATCATGAGCAATATTGAGATAAGTCAGGCACAGCGACTTGATCAACGAGTGGTAGAAATGTTTCCAACACTGAGTCGGGCATTTGCCGGTAAGCTAATTGAACAGGGAAAAGTTGCTGTCAACGGTAGCCCCGTGCTTAAGGCTGGGTACAAAATGCGTGTCAAAGATGTAGTAGTCGTAGATTACGACGTGCAGGAAGAGGGCAAGATCCCGGACATTGACCTTCCAATACTCTACGAAGATGATGACTGTGTGGTGATTAACAAGCCCGTGGGCGTGCTAACGCACAGCAAAGGGGCATTTAACCCAGAGGCAACGGTAGCGACATGGCTGCGCCGGCGATTAGTTAGTGGTGCCTGGCAGAGCACGACTGACCTGTCTGGCAATGCCCGAGCAGGCATTGTGCATCGTCTGGACCGTGCTACGAGTGGCGTGATGATTTGTGCCAAAACACCAGAGGCGCTGAGTTGGTTGCAGAAGCAGTTCTCGCTACGCAAAGCCAAGAAAAAATACATTGCAATTGTAAAAGGCGAGTTGCCACACGAGCACGCAGTTATAGATATGCCTATCGAGCGTAACCCTAAAAAGCCGCAGACCTTTAGGGTGGGTGCCAACGGCAAACCGGCTGTTACAGAGTACCGTGTCCAGCAAACAAATGGAGATCTCAGCATGGTAGAGCTTTCACCCCAAACAGGACGAACCCATCAGCTACGCGTACACTTGGGCAACTTAGGTCATCCTATTATTGGTGATACTTTCTATAATGGCCAACCGGCGGACCGTTTGTACTTGCATGCGCTGAGCCTTGAGATCACGTTACCCAACAGAACCCGCAAAGTATTTGACGCACCATTACCTGAAAGCTTCATCACCTATCTCACCAAATCCTAGATGACAACGCACTATCAGCCTACAAACTTGGCGGTGGATCCATTAGAAGTGTTCGCGAATTTAGCTGGGCAGCACGAAAATTGCTTTTTGCTCGAAACGCTTGGTGATCAAGAGCAACCGCAAACCACCGGACGAAGTTACATTGGCATAGCACCCCGCCATCTATACACCCTTCGAGATAATCAACTATATAAAGACAATACATTGCAAACGGGCAAAGCCTTTGAACTTCTTCAAGACGTTGTGGCCCCCCAGGCGGGTGAAAGTAGCTACTGCGGTGGCTTAGTGGGCTTTAGCTCCCATGAAGCCGTCAGTTATAGTGAGCCAAGTCTGCATTTTCACTATTCACGACTATTCCCGGATGCTATTTATGGTCAGTATGATGATGGTTTGATTTTTGCACAAGGCCAACCACCCCAGTATTTCTATCGAGAAAAAAATCGTCTTGAGTTGTATTCCAAGGCTCATACTGCTGAGTCCTCGCTTTCCATTACCTACACAGACACTCAAAAGAATCAATCTAGCTACGAACAGATGGTGCGGCAAGCAAGGGATGACATTCAACACGGTCGGGTCTTCCAAGTCGTGCTGGCTAATAAGCTTAGCTATACATTTGAGGGTGATTTATTGCTTCTGTACCAAGAACTTCGTCGAATTAACCCTTCGCCATTTATGTTCTTTATGAAGGTTGGTGACATTGTAACTATGGGGGCCAGCCCAGAACTACTCAGTTATACGAACACGTCTGGTCGAACTTATCTGGAAGCATTGGCGGGAACTATTCGCCGCGGTGCAACCACTAATGAGGACGCGCAACTGGCACAGCAACTTCTGGTTGATGAAAAAGAAGTTGCTGAGCATCGGATGCTCGTAGATTTGGCTCGCAACGACATCGGACGAGTCAGCAATATTGGATCCGTTCAGCTCGATCAACTGCTGTACATTAAACGACTCAGTCATGTACAACATATCTGTTCCATAGTATCGGGGCAATTACCAGCTGACCGTACGGCCATTGACGCTTATCTCTCAGTCTTTCCAAATGGTACGCTGACGGGCGCTCCCAAGATTGAGGCAATCAAGATGATTAGTGAGCTTGAAGGTAGTGAGCGTGGACCCTGGGGTGGCTCGGTGGGCTACTTTAGCTATAGCGGCGAGGCTATGCATGCCGTTAATATTCGTTCGGTCAGTGCAGTTGGACGACGGCTTTTCATGCACTCGGGCTCTGGGATTGTGTATGATTCGCAACCTGAGCGAGAACGTACTGAAGTTGCAGAGAAAAAGGCAGCCATGGACCGTGCGATGACCCCATTCATGAAGGAGAAGCAGCCGTGAAGCATGTCCTGCTCGTTGATAACTTTGATTCTTTTACCTTCAACCTCTATCAATATGTCGGCGAACTAGCTGACCAAGTTACGGTGGTACGAAACAACAAAATTCCTTTTGAGAAAGTGGCGAACGGGGAATTTACGCATATCATCATTTCTCCAGGGCCAGGGAATCCAACCGACGAAGCATACTTTGGTGGATGCAAGCAGTTAATTGAGCAATGTAGAGTGGATAGTTTGCCGGTACTTGGTATTTGCCTAGGACATCAAGGAATTGGGGCTAGCTTTGGGGTAAACGTTGTACAAGCGGGGGTTATCATGCATGGCAAAACCAGTACATTTACGCACAGTGGAGTTGGCTTATTTGCAGATCTACCACAAGAGATAACTGCTATGCGTTATCATTCCTTAGCCTTAGATCCAAACACTATGCCTACAGACCTCGTTGTTGATGCTACCAGTGATGATAAGGCAATAATGGCCTTCCATCATAATAACCAGCCGATCTATGGCCTACAGTTCCACCCTGAATCTTTTGCAACGCCGCAAGGCAAACAGTTGCTTGCTAATTTCCTTGCTGTTTAAAGTCGGTATACTAGAAGCATGGCAGATTTAGTGCTTCATGAGTCAACGAGCCGAGCGCTTGCTGGTCAGCGTGTGCATCCGCATCACGCCATCTTGCTCGTGGGTCCTAAGGGGGCCGGCAAGACCGTCGTAGCCACGGTAATGGCAGCCGAATGGCTAGAGACCAGAAAACCGCTTACACAACACCCCTATGCGCACCACATTAAAGCTGAGAAAAGTTCCAGCATACCGATTGAAGCGGTAAGGGCGCTCGAAGGCTTCTTGGCACACAAAGTGCCAGGGCAGGGCAAACGAGTTGTGCTTATTGAGAATGCCCATTTGCTCACCACCGAGGCTCAAAACGCTCTACTTAAAACTCTAGAAGAGCCACCCGCTAATACGCAGCTGATATTGACTGCGCTCTCCGAACGATCTTTACTGCCTACCGTCGTTTCGCGCACCCATGTCGTCCCTATTACCCGTCCTCCCCAAACTGCCATCCAGAATCATTTTAAACAGCAGGGTCATGGCGCTGAAGCAATTAAACAAGCCCAGCTACTGAGCGGTGGCCTTCCGGGACTCATGCACGCGCTCTTGAATGAAGAAGCACATCCTTTAACTGAAGCTGTTCAGACCGCACGAATGTTGCTGCAGAAAACCACTTTTGAGCGTTTAGCATTGGTAGACAGCCTGGCAAAAGATCGACAACAATGTCTCGACGTCCTAAGTGTTTTGCAACATATGTCCAGCGTTGCCCTCCAAACAGGTAAAGCAACTGCCACTTGGCAACGAATTCTACAGGCTAGCTACCAAGCTAGTGAGCAATTAGCCGGTAATGCACAGCCTAAATTGGTGCTTACCAACCTTATGTTAGTTCTTTAGCTTTTGCTATATAATGAGTACTTAGCATGTTTGAGTTAGCATTGGTGGCAGGTTTTGGAGCGCTCGCTTTTCGTCACGCCAAGTTGCGCGATGACGAGTTCGCCAATATGTCTCGCAAAGTAGGGGATCGCTTGGGCAAACTCTGGGATATTGCCCACCAAGGCATGCGCGAAAATCGTTTCCTTCGCGCTGAGAAAGCTCTGCTAACCATCCTCAAGATCGATGAAAAAAACGCGGCGGCCTACAACCGTCTTGGTATCCTCTATGCCAAGCAAAAGGAATATCGTGACGCCATAGATTGCTTTGAAATTGCCTCCAGTATGGAAGCTACTCCTTCCAGTCTGCACAACCTCGGGCTTATCTACTACGAGACAGAAAACTACGAGAAAGCTGCAATTGCATTTGAACAAGCCTTAAAACTCGAAGATAACCTCGCCGCCCGCCATGTAGCATACGCAAAGGTCCAAGAAAAACTTGGCAATGATAAGCTGATGTTCCAGGAGCTCGAGAAAGCTGCCGAGCTAGAACCAAACAAAGAGACCTACACCTTGCTCTACAAAGCCTTCCAGAGCCGCGGTATGGAAGCCGAAGCCGATATTATGCAAGATAAGCTCAACAAGCTCATAGTGCCCGCTGGCCGCGCCAAGCGCATCGTCCGCCCCCGACGCGTCGTAGTTTAGTGAACGATCGTAAAGAAAATACAGGCCAGCAAGGATAGTCCGAGCAAGATGCTCGTACAGCCCCTCAACAGTTCCCAATCCGCAGGTCGCAGGCCTTTATGTCGAATCCTTGACGTCATCAGAATAATAAGCATCGTGAGTACGAGCGGCCAGCCCAAAGCAAGGGGCTCAAGAAAATAAACTTCTAAGCTGGAAGTAACACGCTGCAAATAGGTGCACGGTCCCGAGAGATCCTGAAGAGTAAACGCATATGTTGGATGAAACTCAGATGAGTTACACTCATTGGGCGTATGATTAAAAGCTTCGCTCACTATGATTAGCGATACCAAAGCCAGACAAATTCCTACAAGAATCTGGGGTGTAGCAATTTTCGTAAGGAAATGTTTCATTTTGCAGTATCTCTACCAGCTAAACAGTAGGTCAAGAATTTCAGCTAAACTGCGTCGTGATTTCTTGATCATATAGCCACCAACCAATAACAGGAATACTGATACACCGTACGCTTTGAGACGATCAGACCATGTGTCGCTACTTATGGTAAAGAAAAATCCTGCCATCAGCGCAAAGCCGCAGCACACGGCACCAAAACTGGCTAGGAGCTTGCTACCGAGTTCTTTCATAGTTTACGCCTGGCACGCCACTTACGAACGCATCAAGTTTATCGATGTTCAATTGCAGTTTGGTTATACGCATATCTTGCATCAAGCGGTCAGCTATTTCCTTAGCCAGTCGTTCCACGAGATTAAACGAAGTGTCATGTACCGTCTCAACGATCGTGTCGCGTACTTGGGACCAATTGAGCGTGTCGTCCACTTCGTCGGAGCGAGCAGCCGCTGCCATATCAAAAGTAAGTTCTACAGAGACGCCAAAGCGTTGGGCAGTGTCTTTCTCACCAGGATTAGCCCCGTGATGACCTTCTACAATCAAGTCTTTGATAAATATTGCCGACATTGATTTTATTCTACCATGAGACTTGTGGTAGAACCTCTGTTTTGGTACACTATTTGCTGACTTCCAAGCCACCTTAGCTCAGCTGGTTAGAGCATCGGTTTTGTAAACCGAGGGTCGTCGGTTCGAATCCGACAGGTGGCTCCATTAACAATCGATGCAGGGTTACCCAAGTGGCCAACGGGGGGTGACTGTAAATCATCTGGCTTCGCCTTCGGGGGTTCGAATCCCTCACCCTGCACCAAGTAAGCCGTCTTAGCTCAGGGGTAGAGCACATCCATGGTAAGGATGGGGTCCGGGGTTCAAATCCCCGAGACGGCTCCATATTGGCCGTCAGTGTGCATCATCACACGTGCTTTGTGAGAAATTGCACTGATAATGACTGCTATAAGCTGTGTAATAAGGTTGTGCTCGGGGAGTCGAGACTCCGCCAAAACGTGTAGTGACGCCGAGCATTAAAAACCCCGCAACTAGGCGGGGTTTCTTTTATAGCAGGTGTTGAAAATTATATGATGATCTGTTAGAATTGAGTTAATTGATTTATAAAGGTTAGTTTTATATGGCAAAAAAAGGTGACAAGCGAAAATTGGTAGGCCTCGTAAGCGAGGAGTCTGGCGAGCGTATTTATTACACGAGCAAGAACACCATGAACACTACCGAGAAACTCTCGCTCAAGAAGTACAGCCCTAAGCTGCGCAAGCACGTCGTGTTTACCGAGACTAAGAAGAACCTTGGTCGCAACGAAGCTCCTAAGCGCTAGAGCAATTTTTAAGAAGAATCTTTTCTCAAATGTAGAAAAGGTTCTTTTTATTTGTTACGTAGATCGAGCAGCGTGTTGATGAGTTCGGCGTGGCTCCAAACTAAGGGAGTGACAGACAATGGTGTGCCGTCGATTGGGTTGATTTGCTCAGAGAGCACACCACTGGGCAGTGCCTTTGCGATTGTCCAGTCAATGAGCTCCTTGGCTTTAGTCGTATTATTAGTGCGAATATAGTACTGGGCTATCCAGAGTGTAGTCACGAACCAAGGGTTGCCAAGATGTTTATCAGTAACGGCAAAGTAATTATCGTGCTCGTAACGTGGTGAACCACCACTAGGAGATTGATTAAGCAGGGTGGATTCAATTGCCTGAAGCGTTTGTTTGGTCTGATCAAAGCCAAAATCGTGCAGCGCAAACATCAGCACACCATACATACTGGAGACGTCTAGGGTATTGTCGTAATACAAAGAACCATCTTCCTGGAGTAGATATCCCTTTCGGAAGGCCTGGCGTTGTGTGTCAAAGAGCAACTGGGTGTTGTCGGCTATTTCCTTCGCAGCAGCGCGCCACTTAACAGCATCATCCGGATATTCAAACATGTCAGCAAAATCGGCCGCGGTCAGCAGTGCCTGATAGGTAATGGCCACGGTGTAGGTATTCGTTAGGAATTTCTCCTCCCACAGGTCATAACTTGCGTGTGGCAGTTTAGTCTGCTCATCACGGAACTCGGACATAAAGTTCGCGGCCGGTTGCACAAAGGTGACGTACAGACTGCTTACAAAGTCCTTGTCTTCGCTTGTAGCCAAGTATTCGCCAAGCATGTAGAGTACGATGGCCGTCTCGTCTTCCTGAATAGCCAGCTCACGGCGCTTACCATGCAAGAGGGGGTGCCAGGTACTGCCGATAGCACGATCTGGTTGGTATTTGTGCATCAAGTAACCATCACTGGTCAGAATGTCGCGGCAGAATTCAAAGAAGCGCTTGGGCTCTTCAGTATACCCCAGCCGAATCAACGGCCAGATTGCGTATGCACCATCACGCGGCCACACGTAGCTGTAGTAATCTCGGCCAAAGTTATAAATACTGGAATCGCAGCTAGCGATAATGCCACCACGCTTGTCGATGTGCGCTTTAATAACCATCAATGACTTCTGGATGTACAGCCGTTCGCTTTCAGTCATACCTTGCATTTCATCACGAGCGACATCCAGCCATTCATACCAACTCTTTCGCGTATTGGCAAGACGGGTAGATAAGCTATCAGCTTTCAGTTGATCGTGCAGTTTCTCGGCATTGTACTGTGAGTCGGCGGCAACGATCCAGTAATCAAGCTTTTCTTCTTGCTCGCCGCCCAGTTCTACACTGTAGCGAATCACTGAGTCAACACCACCATGCTCAACAGGGTTATTACTCAGCTCCCCATCCTCAGCGTCTTTATAAGTGCCTTCTTTACCCTCGATGCCATAGTTGCCGATGGAGAACTGGTCGAATGCATTACCCTTGCTGTCTTGACCGTAAATAAGCAGCGTACAGCGGCCTTTGTAGTCCAAGATGTATTGTTCGTCTGGTTCGTAGAGCGCCGTGTCGCCACGTCCACCTCGTGATATCTGGAAAACTTGATGCATAAAGACACGGATAGTACGTTCACGAGTGGCTAAATTTTTGACCGTTATCTGACGGCAGAAGGCATTTACTTCTTCATCGACAAAGTCATTAAAATGCAGGCTGACCTTTAATTTCTCGTTCATAAGCACCACGTCACTCACCAACGCATCGCGCTCAAAGTCAACTATAATCTGCCAGTCAGGACTATCTGTCCAGCTAAAGACGCCCTCTATCCACACACCAATGCGGTGGTCCATGCTACGCGCGGTAGTAAGGTTGTCTAGTCCAACATACGGGTAATAGAAATCGTGTACTAGCCCCGACTCGTTCAAACCAACTGTCAGACTGCCATTGCCAAGCATTACTGGCCTGCCCATACTAAAAATCACCTCCTATTTGTAGCTTCCCACCCATACTGCTCATGATTATACCACCACGCCCTTCTCGGCGAGGCGGAATCTTAGATCGTGGTACGCATTCATGAAGGCTGTAAAGGCGTCGTAGGGGTTTTCGTATGGACTAAAGTAGGCGTGGATATCGCCGTCGTTAAACCACTTGGTGCACATGTAGTAGAAGTGGTCGCTGGTTTGCAGACGGCGCCAATCTTCTATGAGGTCCCAGTCACCGGAATTTAAGATGGCTGGCTGCAGGTCGTACAGTGCAGTAATGGCCGAAGCTTGCATCTTGTTGCCCAGCCACGCCGAGAGGTCGCGTTCGGTATCTGCCCAGGTAACCGTGTAAGGCACGTCTACACGGTCGACTGGTTCGAAGTTATCAATAACCTCCGAGACCGTCATAAAGCTATTTCCCTCGTGCTTCAGCCACTCGGAAGGCAAGTGTTTGAGGAATTCAAAGATTCCTGTCTCGTGCCACTGGTGCTCACCAAAGGTTTCGTAGTCCATAAATAGATTGTAGTTACTGCCTTCGCTAGAGTTAAGCCAGTGCGTAAACTTGTCGGCCGTGAGCGGCCACTCGGCCCAATTTTGATCACCAAAACGGAAGGCAATGTCGTCGGAAAGCTTGTAGTTTTTAAGCAGCAGGCGAATGTTTTCGGTGTGTGTCGGCTGGTACACGTAGTTGGGACCACGCCAGCCAAGCACTTTATCCCAGCCTTCGGCCAAAATACCTTTGTAGCCGGCTTTGTCTGCCCAATACGCTAGATCATTGTTATAAGCCAGCTCAGTGTTACGGAATACTTGTGGCGTCTGGCCAAAAAGCTCCTGCACCTTCTGACGGTGCATGGCGACTTGCTGCTCAAACTCTTCGCGGGAATAAAAGAAGGCAAGACTGTGATGATATGTTTCGGCAACAATTTCGACTCGCCCTGTTCCAGCTAACTCCTGGAAAGAGCGCAAGGCCTCTGGTGCCCATTTTTCAAGCTGCTCAAGGACGGTACCTGTAATGGACAGGCTGAGCTTGAATTCGGGGTGTGTCTGCAGGAGCTCAAGCAAGCGTTTATTCGTGGGGATGTATGACTTCTCGGCTACTTTATGTACGATCCGCTCGTTGTTGGTGCGGTCTTCGTAGGGCGCATCGAAGTAAGCATGGTCTACGCCAGCATCGAAGATGGTGTAGTGACGCACCCGATAGGGCTGGTGCACGTGCATATAGAGGACGATAGCCTTACTCATGCAGCAACTCCTTGCGGCATGTGCTGCTGGTACACATCGAAGAGCCTGTCGGCAGTCTGGTCCCAGCTCAAGCGTCGCAGTTCGGCAGCAGCATTGTCGTGAAGGTCGTCGCGCAAGGCATCATTTTGCACCACGGCAGTGATTTGGTTAGCCATCTCGGCCACATCCCAAAAGTCTACCTTGAGCGTGTTGCGCAAGACTTCACTCACACCAGATTGCTTGCTCACAAGTGTAGGCGCACCAAAGCCAATTGCCTCCAAAGGTGCAATCCCAAATGGCTCAGAAACTGAAGGCATCACAAACAGATCAGAAATGGCAAAGGTGTCGCGCCAGTGTTTGCCACGTTGGAAGCCCGTAAAGATAACATTTTTGCTAATACCGAGCTCAGCAGCCAGTTCAATCAGTTCAAAATACTGTTCACCGCTGCCAACAATTAAGAAAATTGTCTTGGGTGCACGATGAATAACTTCTTTGGCGGCCCGCAGTAAGTTAGGTAGGCCTTTCTGAATAGTCAGGCGGCCAACATTACTAACAACACGGTAGCCTTGGGCTTTCATGGCGCTCAGGTACTTATAAGCATTATCGCCGTCCAAGGCCAGGAAGGCTTCGTGATCTACACTATTGTGTACCACTTCGATCTTGTCAGCTGGAATGCCATAGTCGCGAATGATTGCATCCTTAGTGAGCTGGCTCACGGCCACCACTCGATCTGCCAGCATCATACTGGTGGCTTCAATCTCTCGAACAAGTGGATTGCCCTCATGGCCACCTGCGCGGTCGCGCTCTACAGAGTGGACATGCAGTATCAGTGGGACATTACGCACTTGCTTGGCCCGCAGCGCCGCTCGAAAAGTCAGCCAGTCGTGGGCGTGAATAATGTCATACTCACGTTCTGTTGCAAGCCGAGCAACCGCGTGCTCAAAGGCATGTTGCTGACCAACAATATCCACCCACTCTTCGTGGCCGTCATCAAACACGTACTTATAGCTGTCGTAAGCACCGGAGTTAGCCAGTACAACTTTAGCGCCTTGGGGATGTGCAGCAGTTACGGTCATAAAATCCTCTTCAAACGGTGCGTGGTAGGGCAGAATAAACTCTATGTCTACCGATTTTCGGGAGAGGGCCTTGCAGAGGTGGTAACAGGCTACGCCCAGACCACCGCTATTATGGGGAGGTAACTCCCATCCCAGCATCAGTACCCTCATGTTTTTAAAGCCAGTTTTTCCTGTTAGTTTGCTTCTGACTTCCATTAAACCAAAATGTAGCCTTAAGCACAACCGTTTCTTGTGTGATTTCTATCAAGTTAACCGATTACGCTACTATACTAGCAAAGCAAAATCAATTTGCCTCTTGCCATAAAGTCAGTTATAGTACATAGTATGCAACATTCTTTCAAGAAAGACTTTTTAAGTTTTCTCAACTCTCCCAACATACTGCGGTCGTTGCTCACGCTGGCATTACTGTTTATAGTTGCATTCTTTATTAGTAAGATCGTTGCCAAACTGATCGTAAAGTTAGCCCAGCTCATTGCGGTACGGTCTGATCAAGCATCTAGTGATGAAAAGAAAATCCAATTACGCCGAGTAGAGACATACCTGAGTGTTATTAATGCGGTGGTACGAGCCATCATCATTGGCGTCACAGCCTTTTATGCCTGGCAAGTTATTAGCCCGACTGCTTCACTTTCTGCCGCTACCATTGGCGCAAGCACGTTCTTTATTGTTATTGCCGGTGCTACCATTGGTATTTTGCTGCGCGATATTACTGCTGGCGCGGTGATGGTTGCCGAACAGTGGTACAACGTCGGTGACTATGTGCGCCTGGAGCCATTTAGTGACATTACCGGTGTCGTCGAAAAGATGTCCTTGCGCTCGACCAAACTTCGTAGCCTCAACGGGGAAGTTATTTGGGTACACAATCAGCACATTCAGGCTGCCAAAACGACTCCACGTGGCCTGCGCACAATCGCAATTGACCTGTTTGTAAATAATGAAAAGGTTGCGCAAAGTCTCATTGGCCGTGTCGTCCAAGCACTTCCAGTTGGCACGATGACCGTCGCCCAAAAGCCGGTCATTCAAAAGGTGGAGAAATGGAGTGATTACCTCTGGCTCGTGACCGTCGTCGGACAAACACCTCCCGGCCGCGAATGGCTACTAGAAAATTATTTCGTAGAATCCCTGAAAGAACTAGACGCCAAACGCCGCGGACCAAATGTCCTAGTCCGTCCACCCCTAGTCCGCTTTGCCGACCCAGCCGCCGAACGCAGCTTCAAACGCGCCGTCCGCGTCCAAAAACAAAATAATTCCTAGTATTTTCTTCTCCAAAAAAAAGAGCCAACCGCTGGCTGACTCACTTTTTATGGCAGGGGAGACAGGACTTGAACCTGCGACACCCGGTTTTGGAGACCGGTGCTCTACCAACTGAGCTACTCCCCTTTAAAATAACAGTGCTAGTATACTTGAAAATCCGCTGGGCGCCTACTGTTTTGGGCGTAAACAGGCTACCATAGAAGAACTGATGTTTCCTTCACGCTGGCATCTTTTGGATCGGTTAGGCCGTTTGCCGGGCGGTGGATTTTGGGTGTTTGGACTTACGCAGGCTTGGGCAGCATTGTTTGGGGAACTGATGTTGGTGGCCGTGATAGTCACTCATTATGTCTCGTTGCCTGGACTCGGGCGCTATGACTGGCTGTTCCTCTTTGCCCTCGCCATCCAGGCATTCATGCTGCTGGCTAAATTAGAAAAGCCGCATGAGGTGATTACTATCGTGGCCTTTCACTTGGTGGGGCTAGGAATGGAGCTTTTTAAGACCTCGCACGCTATTCAATCGTGGAACTATCCGGAAGCCGGCAGCATAAAGCTGGGTAATGTACCCCTGTTTTCTGGCTTTATGTACGCCGCTGTCGGCAGTTATATTGCACGGTCTTGGCGCATTATGTATTTACAATTTTCACATTACCCTAAGCGATTCTATACAGTGTTCCTTGCCTTAGGGATTTATATTAACTTCTTTAGCCATCACTTTATTTACGACTTTCGCTATGTATTGTTCACGGCCTTTGTACTGTTGTACTGGCGTGTCTGGGTCAGCTACAGCATTAACGGAAAGGTACGGCGCATGCCATTGCTCTTGGCTTTCGTGCTCATAGCGATCTTTATCTGGCTAGGAGAAAACATCGGCACCTTTACCCATACATGGCTCTATCCTAATCAAGCTGCACATTGGCAGGTGGTTTCGGTAGAAAAGGTAGGGTCTTGGCTACTGCTAGCGATCATTAGCTTTATTATGGTTGATTTGCTGCATTACAGCCGTTCCCGACTGGCCAAACGGCGACCCGAGCAGACTATCGTCTAATTCGCTAACGCTATCTGTTTTTTGCTTTTCAAATGACCTAAAAACTGCTATACATATATACACGATGGCAAAAGTAGTTCCCGCCAAACCCTTATTCATTATGCTCTACGGCTTTCCCGGCGCTGGCAAGACCTATTTTGCACGCCAGCTGTGCGAAAATCTCCAGGCAGCTCATGTCCAAGCTGACCGCATCCGGGCTGAACTCTTCGAGAAGCCCCGATATGACTCCCAAGAGAATGCTATTGTGGCCCAACTCACCGAATATATGATCGGTGAATTTCTTAATGCAGGGGTGAGTATTGTCTACGATGCCAACGCCATGCGCGCCAGTCAACGCCACGCGTTCCGCGATATGGCACGTCGCGCAGGTGCCAAGCCCATCCTCGTCTGGTTTCAGATTGATATGGAAAGTTCCTTTACCCGCAGCATGAAGCGTGATCGACGCAAGACCGACGACCGTTACGCAATGCCGATGGACCGTTCAACTTTTGAGAATATCGTCAATCACATGCAGAACCCTTCGACAACTGAAGATTATGTGGTGGTAAGTGGCAAACATCTGTTTTCTACGCAGCTGGGAGCGCTTATGAAGCGTTTACACCAGCTGAACCTAATTGATTCCAGCGACCTGAGTACTAAGGTAGTAAAACCTGGGCTCGTGAACTTAGTACCCAACCCTGCGGCTGGTCGGGTGGATATGAAGCGCCGCAATGTGTTAATTCGCTAAGCGCGAAAGATATATGGCTTTTAAAACGTTTGCGGTTGAGGGCATTGGTGACGTCACCATTTATAAGCGGCGTGGAGCGCGTAGTTTGCGCCTCACTATTCGCTCTGATGGCACGCTGCGCGTGACCATTCCACCTTGGACACCGTATGCCACCGGCGTAGCTTTTGCTCGCTCTCGAGCAGACTGGCTGCAACAGCACGCTCGTCCCGATTCCACAGGCTTAAGTGGTGGCCAACAAATCGGCAAGGCTCACCGCTTGATGTTTAAGGCCTCTACCACGGCCAGCAAACCCAGTTCTCGTATCCGTGGTAGTCTGATTGTGATTACGCATCCCATGAATCTAGAAAGCTCCCATGCCACTGTGCAAAAGCTGGCTACCACTGCCTCTATCCGGGCCTTGCGTACCCAGGCTGAGCAGCTCCTGCCGATCCGCCTGCAGGAACTCGCTCAAAAAAATGGGTTTAGCTATCGATCGGTCAGTATTAAGCAGCTCAAAACACGTTGGGGCAGCTGCGATCAATCCCAAAATATCAAGCTTAATCTCTTCCTTATGCAACTACCCTGGCACTTGATTGACTATGTCATTCTTCATGAACTGACACACACCAAGATCATGCAACACGGGCCAATCTTCTGGCAGGCTATGGAACGAGTGGAGCCACGCACACCGGCTTTGCGCAAAGAAATAAAGACCTACAACACCAGCTTGCAGTAAAAGTACTTCAAAACCATAACCGGTATGGCATAATACCTACTAGCTATGGATCCGCAAGAACTCTTATTCGTTGACAAGCGGGTAACAACCGCTATTCGTAATTGCGGTCTGGCTTTTTCGTTGATTCTTGCCACTGTCAGCTTGCTGGTGTACTACCGTCTGCTGGATGTTCCGACAGCTTATACCTGGGCGGCTTGGCCTTTGGCTGTTGACTTAGTACTTCTGGGCGTCTTACAGAAATTCTGGAACCCCTACACCCGCGAAAAAGTGCGATTTTATGTTGATACCTACGTTTGGCTAGGTTCGCTGCTGACAATCTTGGTGATTGGCTTTAGCACGCTTATTTTCTTTGGCTGGCTGATCATTATCATGATTATGGACATCTACTTCAGCAGGCGGCGTGCGGCCGTGGGATTTGGTATCATGCTTGCCAGCTTGGCGATATGGATCTTCCTCCACTATCACACGCTTGGTATTGATGACATTAGCGGGTTACTAGCCGCAGCCTTAGCGGTAGCCGCTGTCGAGCTTGTAGTGTCGGCTATTTGGCGCTTGACCAATGAATCTGTTCGTAAAATGCACGCCAGTGTCAGTAAGCAAGATCTAGAGCACAACCAGCTCACCAGCCTGATTAACTCCATGGCCGACGGCGTGATTGCCGTAGATGGCCAGGCTAAAGTGCTGCTTTACAATGCGGCAGCACTGAATGTGCTAGACATCAACAGCTCTATGCAGCGCAAGTCAATCGGACAATTCATTAAACTGCTCGATAAAGAACAGCAGCCAATTGATGTCGTAGAGCTGATTACCAATGCTAAGATTCCGACGACCTCACGCGACTATCGGCTGAAATACAGCGACGGTAGCGTGGTGAACTTATACTTTTCGATTGCGCCCGTGCACCTAGGCTATGGTAAAGGTGGTACGCAAGGCTTCGTGCTGATGCTGCGTGATATTACGCACGAGAAGTCATTAGAAGAAGAACGTGATGAATTCATTAGCGTGGTCAGTCATGAGCTGCGCACACCCATTGCCATCTCGGAGGGTAACATCAGCAATGCTCAGTTTATTGCAGAACATGACCCAAAGCCTGAACAACTCAAGAAAGCACTCGAAGAAGCCCACAACCAAGTGTTGTTTCTGGCTGATATGATTAATGACCTAGCGACCCTGTCCCGAGCCGAACGAGGCAAACTAACCCTAGAGCTAGAGGACATCACGCTGCAGGATTTCGTGGAAGAATTAACGCACAACTACACCGCAGACGCTGACAAGAAGGGGCTCAAGTTCAGCAGTACCATTGATCCTGCGCTGACAACTTTAAGTTCTAGTAAGCTCTATGTTCGTGAAATCCTGCAAAACTTTATCACCAATGCTATTAAATATACGGAGAAGGGGGGCGTAAAGCTTACCGCCAAGCCTAAAGATGGTGGCATCCTATTTGAGGTAAGTGATACTGGCATTGGTATTAGCAAAGCCGACCAAGAACGTGTCTTTGACAAATTCTTCCGCTCCGAAGACTACCGCACCCGCCAGCATAATGGCACGGGCTTAGGCCTGTACGTCACGATGAAGTTGGCGAGAATTGTTCATGCTGACATCAGCGTCGAGAGCGAGCTAAATAAAGGTTCTACGTTCAGCATCTTTATCCCCAATTTGGCAGCTACCCCTGATGCGCCGGACTCAACCAAAGATAAAAAGTAAGCTTACTCCAGGGGTGGCAAATGTGGGTAAACATGCATGACTGGCTCGGTGACGGTGCGACCCTTCCAGGTGACATCACTAAACTCATAGCGCCACATAGATAGATGACGAATACAGACATCAAGCACACTTGCTAGTGGGAAAGCAAAGAGACCGCGAAGTTGAAAACGATGGTAGGTGAGCTGGACCACCGAAGCATACACCCAAGTCAAAATAAGACTATTAGCTAGGTTCACGATTGCCAGTAGCCAGTGGTGCTGCCACAGTGCTACCCAGAACACTACTGCGGGTAAAATGACGGTGAGCAATTCGGCCAGTGAAAGTAGCAGCACAAATTCCGGACGACGATGTAGCTGCGGGTAACGCGTACGGACCGCTGTGTCCCATTGTTCGCGAACGTCTTTGGAGCTTGTAAGGTCAAGTGTTTCGTTGCTTTGCAGAAAGGTGTAGCCGTCGTTTTGAACGGCGTGCTTCGCAAAGTAACTTTCGGGTGTAATACTGCGGCTAATAGCAGAGAAAGTACCAGCAGCCGCTACTAGTTCACGGGAGGCAATCCAACAGCTACTAAGCACCGGTGGTCGACGGAAAAGACGTCGGGGCAAGCACAATTCCCAGGCATAGCGCATCGGCTGCAAGAGTACTGAGCCCTCCTGGGCTAAGCCTTGCTGTTGGCGGTTCTGTGGAATCACCGCCAGCATTTGCTTCTGCTTGTGCAGCATGCTGAGCACCATCGCGCGTAAGGTATGTGGCGCAAACTGCACATCCACACCGCAAAATACCACCAGTTCGCCGCTGCTCTCTTCGTACAACCGCTGGTAAGCCCAGTTTTTGGCCAGCCAGTTCTGGGGTGGTGTTTTACCCTTTATAAAGCGCACGCCATCGTGCGCAAAACTGCGAATAATGTCTGGGGTGCGGTCATGAGATTGGTCATCTAAGACTAAAATCTCCATCTTGGGATAATCACTAGCAATGATAGACCGCAGGCAAGCTTCCAGTGCTAGGGTTTCGTTACGTGCGGGGATACAGACGGAAATACTCGGCAAGTCACGATCAGCAACTGCAGTACTCAAATCGGTGACTTTTGTGGTCCGTAAGTGCCGTGCCGTAGAAAACCACACCACACAGGTCACTAAGAGCTGTAATGCAGCTATTAGCACCCACCATGACGCTCTTGAAGGCTGTAAGTGATCAGCAACCGCCCACAAACCGCAAACAACCCCTTGGAATACGAGTAAAGTTAGGCTCGTCCGCAGGCCCACTCGCAACAAATATTTCTCATGCATGCGTCCTTGCACTAGACGAAGTAAATTAAACCCCCGGTACAGAGTGATCACAGTAATTGCTACTGTCGCCACCGATGTTGCCTCTACTACAAGCGCTCCACACGTGGCAGCCAGCGCCACTAAGACACCAGCCGCCAGTATTTTGCGTATACGCCATACTCCCGGTAGATATATACTCAGCTCTAGCAAACTCACCAATCCTAGGACATATAGCGTGTGGGTCATGTTGCTTTTAGTGTATCATTCCGTTCATGCTTGCGCACGGTAGAGGTAACCTGTTGAATATGGATCTTGCCTGTGCTACACTTGACAAGTTGGCCTACAAAAACATGTAGGCTTTTTAATTTCTGGAGACATATGGCAGAGGCAGACAAGGCAGAGCAAGCCCGCAAGAAGCGTCGTTTGCGAGCACCCACAGAGACAGTGCGCGAAAAAGCTGTAAAGGCGCAAGCCGCTGCAGCAGAACCTATACAGAATCGTAAATCGCACAAAGTCTGGCGCATTGTTGGTGCACCATTCCGGGTGCTGGCCTGGTTTACACACAAGCCGCCTCTGAAGCAAGTTGGCCACGGTCTGCGCTGGTTCTTTAGTCGCAAACCAATGCGCCTCATAGGTATCGGCCTAGGCTTCCGTTACTTTTACCGCAGTTGGCAGGAACTCAAGCTTGTTACCTGGCCCAGCCGTAAGCAGTCGTTTCGGCTTACCGGTGCCGTCATCGTCTTCTCGGTGATTTTTGGTGCCCTCATCGCCGTGGTGGACTTTGGCCTCGACAAATTATTTAAGCAAGTAATTCTCAAGTAATAAGGATAAGATATGGTAAACAGCAAGCGTTATGACACTAGTAAGCAATGGTATGCCATCCATACTTACAGCGGGTATGAAGAAAAGGTAGCCGAGAGCATTCGCCAGCGTGCGGACTCCCTGGACATGAAGGACAAGATCTTCCAAGTCTTGGTACCTAAAGAAAAAATGATTGAGATCAAGAACGGCAAGCGCAAGATTGTTGAAAAGCGTATTTTCCAGGGCTACGTCCTCGTGCAGATGAAAATGAGCGAAGATGCGTGGTACATTGTTCGTAACACACCCTCTGTGACCGGCTTCGTTGGCTCAGGCGCCGACCCGACTCCTGTTGGCCAGGACGAGATCGAGAAGATCCAGAAGCGTATGGGTCTGGATCAGCCAAAGCACAAGATCGACTACAACATTGGCGAAGTGGTGAGCATCACCGACGGTCCATTCAAGGGCTTCGATGGCTCTATTAACGAAATTGACGCCCAAAAGGGCAAACTCAAGGTCCTCGTAAATATGTTTGGCCGCGAAACACCTGTCGAACTCGACTCTTTGCAAGTCAAGCGGGTTTAAGCGCGTGACCAACCCTGAGCTAGGTAGCCCTCCTGCGCAGTTGCAGTCTCTTAGTGGTGGTGTCGAACCCGCCTCGACAACCCCCACCACCCGTCGACCGCAGACCCTGCCACGACGTGAGTTGGAATGGTGGGAAGGCCACGGTGACATGCTTCCTGTAATAACGTACCTCCGCTATGGAGGGAAGGCGCTCAAGCCCAAACAGGATCCACATTTTGGACTCGACTATATTGCAGACCAGGCGAAGCTGCAGTACAGAAATGGTGGAATTAAGTTGTTGTTAGCTGGTTCCGCTGGAGTAGGTGACCAGATGCTATGGGATGAGCATACCAGTTCAGCAGTTGGTGTCATTGGAATGGCACTAGGGTTAGTGGCCCTTGCAGTTAAATCATTTCGCCAAGGTAATAGGTTAGTAGAAGGCGTAAAAGAGTTACATAAGCGGCAAGACCAACTTCAAGCCATGGACAAAAACAGTTAATTAGTGTAGTATTTAATCTGTTACGCACTACTTAAAGGTAGGAGAGTTAGTAACCTTGCTTCAAACCGCAGCTCGCGGAAGGTGAAACCTCGTAATAGAAGGAGAAACTGATGGCTAAAGTCGTCAAAGCAAATTTAAAGATGAAGATTAAGGGTGGCCAAGCCAGCGCCGCGCCGCCGGTGGGTAGTACCCTTGGTCAGTATGGCGTGAACATGATGGATTTTATCCAGCCGTTCAACGACGCCACTAAAGACATGCAGGGCAAGACTGTTACTGCACACATTACTATTTATGATGACCGCACGATGGATTTTCGTGTAGTTGCCGAGCCTACAGACGATCGCATTCGCGCTGCCCTAGGCATTCAGAAGGGTTCTGGCCGCCCAAACAGCGAGAAAATCGCTAAGAAGCTCAGCCAAGCCGATCTGCGCAAGATTGCCGAAGAGAAGGCCCACGACATGAACACCGACGATGTCGAAGCCGTCATGAAGATGGTTGCCGGCACTGCCCGTTCCATGGGTGTTGAAGTAGAGAACTAATATGCCAGTAGATCAAAGTGTATACGGACGAGTTCCTACATTTGAGGCGATGCGCCCCATCAAACATGATCGATCAAAGAGGGAATCATTCCCTGATCCTGCATCCTACTATGATGAAGCACTTCGGGCAGGTAGCCTCCTTCGCGGAAGGGGTACGCGCTTATCGGATCAGCATGTAGCAGATACCGACCCAGATCGTGTACCGCACGGTCATGACATTGCCTACGATCTTGATCCTGGCGACGCTCCTGGCATACATAACGGAGTGGAGGCAGCCGTAAGGCAACATCGAAATAAGCATCCGTTCATACCCGTCATTGTTGAAGAATAAGAAGTAATTTGTGGGAGGCCACCGTGCCGCTGGTACCACGAAAGGAGTAAGTTATGGCAGAAGCCAAGAAGAAAGCAACCAAGAAAGCTGAAGTAGCCGAGGCTGAGTTAGTAGTGGAGACTGCTGCTGTTGCTGAAGCACCTCAAGAAGAAGTGGTGGCTGAAGAAGCTAAGGAAGTAAAAGCGACCGCAAAGGCCGGCAAGCGCAGCGAAAAAGGCCTAAAAGAAGCCGAGGAAAAGCAAGCTAAGGAAGAGCGCAAGGCTCACGCTAGCGAAGCAAAAGAAGCGCTCGAAGAAAGCAAGCCCAAGCCAACCGCTAAGCCTGCACGCCCTCGTTTGGAGCGCCAGGGTAAGAAGTTCCGTGATAGCGCTAAGCTCGTTGAGAAGGGCAAAGCTTACAAACTCGAAGAAGCGGTGGATCTAGCTCTTAAGACCAGCCCCGTGAAGTTCGACGCGACCGTTGAATTGCACGTGAACTTGGCTGTTGATCCTCGTCAGGCCGATCAAAACATTCGTGACAACTTGGTGTTACCTGCAGGTAGCGGCAAGAAGGTCAAGATCGCTGTCTTTGATGACGCTGCCGTAGATGGTGTTGAGATCGCTGGTGTCGACAATGTTACCAAAGCCCTCGAAGCAGGCAACTTAAACTTCGACATTCTGATCGCCACGCCGGCGCAGATGCCCAAATTAGGTAAGTTTGCCCGTGTGCTTGGTCCTCGTGGGCTCATGCCAAACCCTAAGAGTGGTACCGTAACCACCGATGTTGCCAAGGCTGTTGCCGAGGCCAAGGCTGGTCGCGTGGAATACCGTGTGGACAGTACCGGCATTGTGCACCTAGGCGTAGGTAAGGCGAGCTTTACCAAAGCTCAGTTGCTCGAGAATCTGCAAGCCGTACTGGCTAGCGTCAAGAACAACAAGCCTGCTAGTGTAAAGGGGGCGTACATTAAGACTGTGCACCTCACTACCACTATGGGTCCATCCATTTTGGTGGACGCCAACTCAGTCGGCTAAATCTACCCAGCCGTACAAAAAAGACCTGGCACTATAACGCCAGGTCTTTTAGTTTGTTACAATGCTTACAGGATGAAACGTGGTGCGTTAATTATGCTCGATGGTCCGGATGGTTCCGGCAAGACTACGCAGTTTAAGCTATTGGTAGCCCACTTAAAGCAGCAAGGTCATAAAGTGTACGCCACCCACATGCTCGGTGGCACTCCCGTCGGTGAAGCGCTCCGGGCAGTAATGTTTTCCGATCGAAAACGTCCGGCTCTTACCAATATGCACATTAGTCTGGCAATTTATGCAGCTCTGTCCGAGGTTGTCAGTAAGAAGCGAGCGGCTGGCTATACAGTCGTTATTGACCGCAGCCCGCTCTCACTCGTGGCTTACCAAGTGCATGGTGATGGCGTTGATGAAACCGTAGGATACGAAGCCTGCGCTCACAGCTTGGAGATGTTCCAGCCAGATGCACTTATTGTCTATAAAGCACCGGCGATGGCTTTAGCGATTCGACGAGCCCAGCGTGATGAGGATCTTGACTATTTCGAGAAGAAGCAGCTTGATTACCACACTCGTACCGCCTGGGGATATGCCAATGCTGCCCAGCACTATCACGCCACAATTATTGATGCCACCCAGTCAATTGAGGATGTAGAACAGCAAACACAAGCCGTCGTAGCCAAAATTTTATAACTGCTTATTTCTGTTTGACCCGCATAGCGCGATTCAAGGCATTCATCGCCCGCACGAAATTAGTTGGATTGCCGCGGTACACCACGTACCGATCACTCCACGTCGGCTCATATTTGGACTTAAAGCGGTGCAAGCCACTAAAAGAGTAGAATCGATCACCATTGGCATACAAGAGGTGCAACCCACGACTGATAATAGATTTTTCTTCCAGGTCATCCATCCCAGCCAGTGGGCATAGCCCGAGATTTAATCGTTTTATTGACTGCTCACGCGAGTAAGTGATGTATGCCATGAGTAAGTAATCATTAATATTACCCAGCGCACCGTTCGCATGCCTCAACATGTCAAAGTTTGCTTCGTCAGGATCATACGACGGAATTTGATTAATAAAGCCCTGGATAGTGCCGGCACTATCTCGAGCAATTATCAGTGAGCATTGTTGTAGGTACGCTTCACTAAAGTAACCCATCATAAAGCCACGTTCGGCTCGGCCAGGTCGGTCTAACCACTCTTGAGAAATTGTCTGGAGACGACTAATCAAAGCGTTGTCATGCGGGGGTTGCAACACTTCGCTCACGTACTTCTCGCGAGCAAATTTATTACTAATCTGTCGGAAATACTTGCCGCCCTGTACCTTGTCGGCAAAGTGATCCAGCTCCAATACCGCTTCTTCACCAATCTTCTGCACGCTGTAGCCGTGCCGCTCGTAGTAAGCCGTCCAATCCGGCTCAGTATGCACAAATACCGGCAGCCAGTCATTGCCATAACAGAGATCTTCAAACTGTCGCAGCAACTTCTTTGCGCTTTTACGTTCACCGAACGGATCACCGGCCACCAGTGCCACGCCACGCTCGGTCTTGTACGCTAGACCGCAGTTACCGGTTGGATTGAAAAGGTAGCTTTTATCTTCTGGCCACAGCTTGAAAAAATCCTCGCTTTTGCCAGGATACTTATCCAGAATCTCCTTAGCCTGCTCGCGTTGGTGGTGACCGCCGCTTACCCGCGCGCGAATTGGCTGGAAAAGCGAGAGGGCCACGTATACCAGCGAACCAACGCTCACAATCGACAGTGAGTTAACAAACAGTTTAGCTCGATGCGTGTGTGGCACCAGCGTTTGGGAGGAGCTGAGACCAAACTGATCAACCGTGCGGTCCAGGGCCGCGGAAAGCGTAATTTCTTGGTGGAAGTCATGCCGGTCTAGCAGCATAAAGCCAACCGTGCCGTATGCTAGTGCTACCAATAAAATTAGAGCAATTACTCGTATGGAGTAGCGGAAGCTCCGAATGTCACTGCGAACGGTAAATGTCCGATGATAACAAGCTAGTAAACCAATTAAGCCGATAGGAATCAGCAACTTAGTGATCACTTCGAGCCAATTGTGATGCTGGAATGCTAAGGTGCTCCGGTGTGCATATAGCCCGATCATAAAGCTGTAAACCAAGATAGCCACGCCCCAAGCCATTTGTTTCCGTCGCCGAAGCAGCGTACTCAAATACACTAGGCCTAGCCCGATGAGCAGCGGAATGTCGAAGTCACTGCCAGTCGCCAACGTTTGCCGAGCTGCCAGCTGGTCCAGCAGAGTAATAAGGATAACGAACAAGCCGTGGGCGCCAATGGTAAACACCACCAAGCGGAGCAAAAAGTCCTGCCGCACTTGCAGTTGCTGCCGAAGCACGATCTTGCTATTCATTACGCTCTATTGTACTGGTAAACTTCGGTAGTCGGAAGCGAACCGGCCAAGAGTGCCGTATTTTCTACACTTGTATTTCGCCAGCATTATTGCGAAAATAGAGTAAACAAGAAAGGGGAGGCGTGGGCGTTTACAGTAACACTCAGATTCGGGCTGCCATCGACGAAGGACACATCGTATGTGTGCCTTTTAATGACTCGCACGTGTCGCACGCCAGTTTGGACGTGACGCTCGGGTATTACTATTACCGCATCGAGCGAATGAACGATCGCACCATCTACAACCCCTTCGACAAGGAAGATGTTGAGCGTTACTTCGACGGCCCCTATAAGGCCATGCCACACGGTGAATGGTGCGCGCTCAATGGCTTTAAGCCAGTCGCCAATATCCCCCTCGATCACCCTGTTATTAGCCTCAAGCCAGGCGAACGCATTCTCGCTCACACCCATGAGTTCTTCGGTATTAAACCGCCTGGTGCTTGCGAAGTCCGCAGTCGTTCCAGTTGGGGCCGCAATGGGATCGCCGTCTGTTTCGATGCCGGCTGGATTGATCCCGGCTACATTAACCGTCTAACTCTGGAGATCTACAACCTCAACCAACGCGAAACCGTGCTTCTCCCCGTCGGAGAGCGCTTTGCCCAAATCGTCTTCCACACCACGGGCGAGGTGGATGGGAACTACGGCTCAGGACGTGATAACGGCTTTAGTGGTAAATACCAGCAGGGCACCGACCTCGATACGATTATTAAGACCTGGTCACCAGATATGATGCTGCCTAAAGCTTACAAAGACACGCGCAGTCTGCCCGTTAAAATTGAGGGGTTACCGTATGATTAAGGGTAAATATATTGTTCTGGAAGGCCCAGAGGGTGTTGGCAAGTCAACCCAGCTTATGGAGCTGGCTCGGCGCCTCCAAGCGGCTGGTTTGCCGGTGCGCACGCTGCGTGAGCCCGACAGCCAAAGTGATCTGACCGCGCGTGCCATCCGGCAGCTAACGCAAGACCCTCGCTATCCTATGAATACTCATACTGAGGTGTTACTTTATAACGCCGCTCGTTCACAGTCATTACAGGTAATCAAAAATAGCGTAGAACAAGGTGTTATTTGCTTAGTTGATCGCAACTATCTTACCACTCTGGCAATTCAATACTATGGTCGTGGTGATGTGCCGGAATATGAGACTATCAATCGTATTATCAACTTCGCCGTGGACGGTGTTGAGCCAGACCTGTGCATTGTGCTGGATGCGCCCGTACAGACTTTGAAGGAACGGCTAAGTGGTCGCCACCAAGGCGAGCGATTCGATAATCTCGATGAGCCATTCCTAGAGCGCGTCCGGGCCGGTTATCTCTGGGAAGCCAAGCAACGGAACCTTCCCGTCGTGTTTGCCACGGATGACACTGATGCTGTCGCCGACAGTATCTGGAAGCATGTGACCGAAGTTTTGGCCGAGCGTGAAGGCAAAAAATCCTCGGCTGCCACCAGCGAACCGGTTTCCGTAAAGGAAATTCTGGAGCAAAAGACAGGCAGCAAAGAGCAGAAAACAAGCACGGTTGCCGCGGAAGATGACGATGTGGACTATGTAGAGAAGAAAGATGATATGTTCTCTATGACCGAAGCGGGCAAGGAATATCTATCTGACGCCGTGACCTCTGTTGAGGGGAATGTCTACGCTTTCACCGAAAAGCTCAGTCCAGTAACGATTGCCGCCGCCATGGCGCGCTTGAGCCGCCGCGGTGACGACATGCGCATTACTATCCTTGATGAATTTGCCGGCAAACTTGGCAAGGACCAGCAGCTTTTGCAGCGGGTGATTACTGCTTATGGTGATGACTCTGTCCAGCAGCTGGCCGGTATGCATGTGGTAGTCGAAAATGCCTCTAACTTGCTCACCAAGAAGCTAGAGTGGGGTCGTTTGGCCGCATACCTGGAACAATCCACTCGCTACATTTACTACGACAAGAAGGATAAAGAAGGCAACTACAAATACTTTGTGCCCACCAATCTTGATAGCAAACTGACAAAGCAGTACCGTGAAGCCATGGACAAGATCTTTGAGCTATATTCAGAGATGGTTCACAAACTGACTGATTATGTCCAAGACAGATCTGCCGAAGCCGAGCGTGATGTTGCCTGGAAGGGCGCCACTCGGGCCCAAGCTTGTGACGCAATTCGACCAGTGCTGCCGGTAGCCACTAAATCTACCGTGGGCATCTACGGCTCAGGCCAAGCTGTCGAAAGCCTTATCATGCATCTCTTAAGCGATGAGATGCTGGAGAGTCGAGAGACTGGCCAGTCTATGCTTGAGCAAGTCCGCCAAGTAGCACCGACCTTCTTTGAGCGTGCCGACAAACCAGATCGTGGTGGCGCCACCATTGCTTACCGCGCCAACACTGCACACGCCGTTGCAGATATTGCTAAAGGTACATTACCTGATACGTATGCGAGCGACAACACCGAAGCCGTATCACTAGTGGAAGCGTGGCCCAAGAGCGAACTGTCCATCATACCGGAAATTCTCTATGAACACTCCAATCTGCCACTTAAGCAGATTCAGAAAGAAGTCGAGAGCTGGAGCTATGACCAAAAGGTCGAAGTGCTCGATGCCTACGTCGGCGAACGCCTCAACCGCCGCCACCGCCCGGGCCGTGCTCTCGAGAAAATCCACTACAGTTGGGACCTAGTATGTGACTATGGTATTTTCCGCGACCTCCAGCGCCACCGCATGGTCGACGACCTCGCTTGGCAACAACTCACGCCACGCTATGGCTACGACGTACCAGAACTTGTCGAAGAAGCCGGACTGACCGAAGCCTTTGAAGCTTGCTTTGACATCAGCCTCGCACTCTATAGCTCCATGCAAAAGTCCGGCTATGAGCTAGAAGCCCAATACGCCACTTTACTTGGTCACAAAATGCGTTGGAAGATCGCCTACAACGCCCGCGAAGCCTTTCATTTCCACGAACTCCGCACTAGCCCTCAGGGCCACCCAGGCTACCGCAAACTCGTACTCCAAATGCACGAAAAGGTCGCCGAAGTCCATCCGCTACTGGCAGCCCACATGAAGTTTGTCAACAGAGATGAAGACCCCGAACTCACGCGCCTTGCCGCCGAACGCTATACCCAATACAAACTTGAACAACTAGATAAAAAGCAATAGTCATGCCAGATACAGGATCACATCACCCGGAAATAAACGTTCCGGCATCATTCGAGACCCTCATACACAAAGTTGAATCCTCGATACGCTACGGCGTAGAAATTGCATCGCTGTTTTCTACGGCACACAACAAAGAACATCTCCAACTCCAGCGTGAGCAAACCGCGAACATTGAGGAGCGCATGCGTCTTGTCCAAACTTACTGTGAGACACACTCTGATGTCTCACCTGATGAAGTTCATAGAATGGCATATAGTCGCGCCTTGGGTAATATAGCTCGCAAGTGAGTTGACAAAATTAGTTCATGAGCGTTAGATAGTACGAGTATGAGTTTTAAACTGCGAAGCATTTTGAGCCTACTACTCCTCAGCCTTATGGGGCTGCGCTTCAGCATGGTTGAAGCCTCCGAGCGATAAGCTCGCCAGCGTAGCCCACAAACTGCAGGCTTCAACGAAAGCCTGTTTTTTATTTTATGGAGTTGATCGTGTTTAGAGCAGATACAGTAGATGAAGGCCAAGTTTTAGCAACGGAAGCTTCCTTTGATAGAGCAAATCGCTGGGGCAGAACGATTGTACCGCAGGTTGTGCCACGTCAAAGGGAAGGTATTGTTATTGATGAAAGACTGGAAGCCTGGCATCGTGAATGGGTAACAAATCAAGGCTGGAGACAGAAAGGCGCGGTGGCAACCTCAGAGCTTAAGCCATCGCTTGACATTCCCCTGCCGACGGAGTTAGATAGAACGGTATGAGTTTTAACCTGGTAAGCATTATTGCAGTCATTATTGTCCTCGGCATTCGAGGGCTGTGCTTCACCATGGTTGAAGCCTCCGAGCAATAGCTCGCCAGCACAGTCCACAACCAACAGGCTTCAACCGAAGCCTGTTTTTAATTAATTTGGAGATGACACATGAAAGACAAATTTGAAGCCCCAACCACAGCAGCAGTAGAAGCAGCTGCGTCTATGCCTGCAGACACAGATTTTGGTGCCGTAACAACGCCGGACGTAACGCCCTCCAGTGATAGCGAGCGTTCACCAGTCGTCGTTTTTGACCCGAGCACCTATTCAGTCCCTCGCAGGCCGTTTGTAGGCACACTAGGAAGCTTCGCTTCGTTTGCTACACAATACAGAGAAACCGGTTCATTAGACACGTCACAAAGACAATAAAAGGAGTTAAGGAAATGACCGCACAATTAGTAGAAACCAAAGCTCCTCCAGTAGTGCTGTCTCTGGTCCCTAACGAACCGGACGCAGCCACTGAGACCACAACAAGCGAACAGCTAGAGCGTAGCGCTTTTACCTATCAGGCCTGGAAAAACCTACATCCAGTTTTAAATTACCTCCGTGTAGAGAAGGAACGGTGGGCAGAAAAATACCGCTCTGTAGCATTAACCCTTGCATGGGCCGAAGGTGACACACAGCGAATATTACATGGTGATGATGCACCCATACATTTTGTAGAACCAGAAGACCATATAGTATTGGGAGAAGGGTGAGAGCAATGCCTGTACAACCAGCACTCAGTGGACCCGGGTTTGAAAAACGCGCCATGGCACCAGAAAAAACAAAGAAGGAAGCTAAAAAACACCCCCTTCTTGCCTTACTGGATGATATGCCAGCTACTGACGAGACGCCAAAGCAATCAGCTCCAGTATTTTTAGGCATGCCAACGGCAAGACCTTTAGATCGTTCAGACCCTCCTAAGCTTGTGCGTCAGGGCTGGTCACACTCCAGCTGGTATCACGCTCCGGAAGGCAAGCAAGCGCCCTTTGAGCAAGCTATAGATCAAGACCCCAAGGATGCCTTTAAAGATATTGCAGACTATGTGCTGCGCGCAAACACCGCCAGCTCCCTGCGTGAAACGCTGCCGTACGTGGGCTATCTCAGCGTGCATGAGGGCATATCCCCAGAACGTCGTTTTTACGTAGCCACGCTTTTTAATACGATGGTTCGTACAAGGGGGTTGGGCGAAGATCAACCGGGCCTGAAAAAACATGCCGTGCCCTATGTTAAGGTAGCTGCCTTATAAGAGGTATCTGTGGTTGACCAAAGGCCTGCATCCTAGTATAATTGGGACTAAGTTGCCAAAGACAGCGACGGTCGTAACAGACTTAATCATGTCGCCGAGGTAAAACAACTCTTTTATTAGATTGTTTACACCTTTGGCTAACACCAGAGGTGTTTTTATAGGCAACTGGCAAAGCTTCGGTCGATAGTTTTGTCCTAGAAATCCATAAACTGGAGAAAATGCATGGCATTATCCAAGCAACAAAAGCAGGAAGTAGTCGCTGAAGTCAGCGAACTGCTGAGTGCTTCCAAAATGACAGTGGTCGCCAAATACCAAGGCACCACGGTTAAAGCGCTGCAAGGTCTGCGCCGCGACGCCCGTGACAACGGCACCAAAGTAAAAGTGGTCAAGAACCGTCTGGTTATCCAGGCTCTTAAGGCTACCGATGCTCTCAAGGATGTCGAAGTTGGTGCGCTCGAAGGTATGCTCCTGTATGCGTTCAACGCTGAGGATGAAGTGGCTCCGGCTCAAATCCTCGCCAATTTTGCCAAAGCTAATCCAACTATCGAGTTTGTCGGTGCTATTAGCGCCGAAGGCAAGTTCTTGAACCCAGACGAAGTCAAGGCTCTAGCAACCCTGCCCAGCAAGGAAAACCTCATCGCGCAAGTCGTGGCAACGTTACTCTCACCAGTCAACGATGTTACCAATGCGCTTTCAGGCAACTTGCACGCACTACTCGATGGTGTTGAAGCCAAGGCTACTGCCTAATAATTACTAAGGAGAAAAGAAATGGCTGATGTAAAGAAACTCGCCGAGGAGCTCACTAAACTGACTGTCCTCGAAGTAAACGAACTAAAGAATGTCCTGAAGGACGAGTACGGTATTGAGCCTGCTGCTGCCGCGGTGGCTGTAGCTGGTCCTGCTGCTGGCGGTGACGCTGGTGCGGGTGCTGCTGACGAAAAGTCTGAATACGATGTTGTCCTGAAGGACGCTGGTGCTCAGAAGGTAGCTGTCATTAAGGCCGTTAAGGACATTACTGGTCTTGGTCTTGGTGAAGCTAAGGCTCTCGTTGATGGTGCTCCTAAGACCATCGTTGAGAAGGCTAGCAAAGACGACGCTGAAGCTCACAAGAAGACTCTTGAAGAAGCTGGCGCCACTGTCGAGCTTGCCTAAGCAATCCTCGGCAAACGACACGCCACCCATATTATTTGGGTGGCGTGTCAGTTATCCACAGACAAACCCCTTTATTGACACTATTTTTGACTTGATTATCTAATTGTGATACGCTCACAGTGAGTCCGCTAGAGGTGGCAAAAACGGAGAAAGAGAGACTAAAACCATAATGCCCGACGTCCCAGACAAACAGATCAAACGCTTACGCGCCCTGATTCAGGAAGCCGAAACAAACTTAGCAGCCGCTAACGAGCTGTTGATTAGCTTAGTTGGCGAGGATGAAAAGGTTGTGGCCGCCGTGCGCGAAGAAGCGCTTGGTAAGGTGATCGAAGGTGTGTTTGATGGGCAAAATATGGTTGGCTCCGATGGCAAGAATTATCCAGTACCCGCCAATTACGCCAGCAAATCGAAGCTAGTACAAGGCGACATCCTCAAGCTCACCATCGCTGATGATGGCGCTTTCTTATACAAGCAAATTGGCCCGATCCCTCGCAAGCAAGTTGTCGGTGCACTTAAGCTCGAGAATGGTCATTACTATGTAGATGTTAACGGCAAGCAGTACCGCGTACTCCTCGCCAGTGTCACGTACTTCAAGGCCAAGCCAGGCGACCAAGTCAGCGTCAACCTGCCCGAAGACGACAGCCAAGCCGAGTGGGCGGCATTAGAAGCAGCTCTGTAATGCAACTTTTAGGACGGTTCCCTCGAGTCTACAGAAACAGCCCACTGGGCTGTTCTGGGGCGGCATTAGAAGCAGCTCTGTAATATATGTTAAAGCCCACGAATCCCTGGTCTCTCCGCAAACGAGTAGGCCTAGCAGTTATATGCTTCCTCATACTACTTGTTGCCCTAGTCTTTCTAGATGTAGTGCCGATAGGTTATAAGCACGTCACAATCCCGCAGGATGTAGCCTATAACGGTACGCTCGAGGCAAGGCGGGGGCCGACGTTTACATGCCCACCCGTGTCGCAGCCCGCTATTAAGCTCCATTGGCACAAAAAGGGCGAGCTGCAGCTCTACAATGAGCCAGTACGTTCATCACCATGCCCCACTTACACGTATACTGATCTGCTCTACTGGTAGTGCATACTAATTTACAGCAGACTGAGCGCCGAAAGCCGCGTATATCCTCGATATACGGGTCAGTACTCGGAAATAGCGAGTATACTCGCTATTTCCTCCGTGCTTCGCGTATAATAGATAGTCCATGGGGCAGGCATTATATCGAAAGTACCGTTCGAAGTCTCTTAAAGAGATTGTAGGGCAGGAGCATATTACCACTACGCTGGAAAATGCGCTTAAGAGCGGGCGCATTAGTCATGCGTATCTGTTTACGGGGCCGCGAGGTGTCGGAAAGACTTCTATTGCCCGTATTTTGGCGCACGAGATTAATCAGCTACCGTACGACGAAGAGCAGCCACATATTGATATTATTGAGATAGATGCTGCCAGCAACCGCCGGATTGACGAAATCCGGGACCTACGCGATAAAGTGCACATTGCACCCGCCAGCGCCAAATACAAGGTATACATCATCGACGAAGTTCACATGCTGACTCGTGAAGCATTTAATGCGCTCCTGAAGACGCTCGAGGAGCCACCGGCGCACGTTATCTTTATTCTCGCTACCACCGAAGCTCACAAACTGCCCGAAACTATCGTCAGCCGCACCCAGCGCTACATTTTTCGGCCTATTGAGACAAAGAAGGCTGTTGCCCACTTAAAAGACATTGCTAAGCAAGAAAAGCTGAAAGTCAGCGACGATGCGTTGGAGCTAATCGCTCAGCATGGCGGTGGCAGCTTCCGCGATAGCATTAGTTTACTCGACCAAGCTGGCGCTGGCGGGGAAGAGATTTCGCTTGCAGCCGTGCAGCGCATGCTTGGTATTCCGCCCCAAGAAGCTTTGGAATCACTGTTGCAAAGCCTGCAAAGTGGAGCCGCAGCTCATGAGCTTGTGAAACAACTGAACCAATTATACGAGCAAGGCTATCAAGCTTCGGCGATTGCTACCCAACTCGCTCAGTTGGTACGTGCTCAAATAATAAGTGGCACTATTACTGCTGGTGCAATGACCGATTTGCTGGCCAAACTGCTCGATGTACCGACGGCGCATGATCCCGAACGGTTCCTAGAGATTGTTTTGATGCAGGCAAGTACGCCCGCTACTAACCCTTCGCCTAAAGTTCAGGTCGTCACAGCCGTCAAAATCGAGGAGACACCACCTTCAAATACTGCTAAAGTAGCACCATCAAAACATCAAAAGGCCGAGGTTACAGCCACTGCAACACCCGACGAGCCGGTGGTTGCAACCGTGACAGTACAAAAGCCTGTAGCACTAGCAAAAGGCGCTCCGTTAGATGACGAAACCTGGCAAAAAGTCCTCGATATCTTGAAGAAGCAGTACAACACGCTGTACGGTGTGGTTCGGATGGCCCAACCGACGATGACCGATGATGAGCTCCAGCTGACCTTTGCATTTGCGTTTCACCAAAAGCGAGCCAATGAATCAAAAAATCAGCGTGTTATTCGTGAAGCTGTGCATGAGGTTACCGGTCGTACCGTCACCATCACGTGCCTGCACGATCCCAACCTCAAATTAGCAAAGAAATCTGCTTCAACAACTACCACATCAGATACGACGCGCCCGGATTTACCCACTGGTGAGCCTTTAGCAGCCATAAGCAATATTTTTGGAAGCGCTGAGGTGCTAGAGTAAGAAGACATCAGGAGCAAGGGCTATTACCACCTGTCCACAAGTGAGCAAGTATGGAACCGAATAATAAGAAGCAAATACCGCAGAATACCGAAGCCGAGGCTAGCCTGCTCGGTGCAATTCTGATTGATGCTGACGCAATTGTAAAAATTGCCGACCATATTTCCGCACTCGACTTCTTTGACGTTAAGCATCAGAAGATTTACGAAGCCATCAACAAACTGTACGAAAAGCGCAGTCCGATCGACGTCTTAACACTTTCTGACCAGCTCAAGAACAACGGCAATCTCGAGATGGTGGGCGGACCATCGTATCTAACCGAGCTGACTAACTTCGTGCCCACTGCTGCTCACGCCGAGCAATATGCCGACATTGTCGCGCAGAAGTCCATCCGTCGTCGTCTGATTGCCGCTTCCCAGCAAATGGCCGATTTAGGCTACGACGAAGCAAAATCTCTCAACGAACTGATTGAGGAGTCCGAAACCCGCTTATTTGAGGTGAGTCAGCAGCATGTTAAGCAAGATGTGATTAGCCTAGAAGCCATCTTGGCCGAAAGTTTTGAGCGTTTGGATGATTTACACAAAGACAAAGGAAAAATCCGCGGCATCCCCACTGGTTATAAAGATCTCGATAACATTCTGGCCGGTTTGCAACGATCCGATCTGTTTATCCTCGCGGCCCGTCCGTCGATGGGTAAAACTGCCTTTGTATTGAATCTCGCACACAAAGTGGCTGTCAAAGCCAAAGAGCCAGTGCTCATTTTCTCTCTAGAAATGAGCAAGGAGCAGCTGGTGGACCGCTTACTGGCTATGGAGTCGGGCGTTGACGCGTGGGCTTTGCGTACCGGTAACCTGAGCGACTCCGACTTTGAAAAAATCGGGGAAGCCATGGGTACGCTCAGCGAAGCACCGATTTACATCGATGACACTCCTGGTATTACCGTGAGTGAAATGCGCACCAAAGCCCGACGCGAAGCGCATCAGCGACAATTAGGGCTAGTGATTGTCGACTACTTACAACTTATGAGTGGTGGGAACAAATACAGCAGTGAAGGCAATCGCGTGCAAGAAATTTCCGAGATTTCCCGTGGCCTTAAAGGTGTCGCCCGTGAATTGAACGTACCGCTCATATCTTTGAGTCAGCTGAGCCGTTCAGTCGAAAGTCGTAATCCCCAAATTCCGCAACTGGCCGACCTCCGTGAATCCGGGTCGATTGAGCAAGATGCCGACGTCGTAGCTTTCCTGTACCGCGAAGAGTATTACAATCCTGAAACTGACCGCAAAAACCTCATGGACGTACTCATTAAGAAACATCGTAATGGACCAACCGGCGGAGTAGAGCTGTACTTTGATCGCGACAAACAGCGCATTAGTTCACTTGATAGTCGTCAGGGTGATCCATTTGGCGGCTAACCGTCTGTTGTATAATTGAGCGTAATGGACAAAGTACGTAAGTTTTACAGGGGGCATTGGCAGCTTATAGCCATCGGTACGTTGGCAGCCCTACTTTTATTGAGCTTATTGTGGTTTAGATTAGGTTCGCTGGTGGGTGGCGCAAGCCATGACGAACTAGCGCAACGTGCTTTTGCCGGCTCCTGGCGCCATTTAGCAGCCAGTCCGCTTAACCTTCCACTAACGTTTGTGCAATGGATTTGTCTGAACGTCACGCATCAAGGTCAAACAGCGCTTCGCCTGGCAAGTACGCTCTTTGGTGCACTCAGCATTATCACCATGACCTATGTCTTGCGCCGCTGGTACGGTGTCCGCATTGCCCTCTACGGAACGGTGTTGTTTGCATGTTCGGCCTGGCTTCTCCATGTGAGCCGCTCTGCCACTCCAGATGTGCTGTACCTCTGGGCACTTCCCACCCTCCTAGCGACGCAAACGGTGTGGGAACGACATAGTCAACAACCGCTCATCAATTACATTGCCGTAGGCGTGCTCGCCATCTTGCTCTACATTCCTGGCATGTTCTGGTTTATTTTGCTCAGCCTGACATTGCAGGCTCACCACTTACCCCAGGCCTGGCGGCAATTAGCGACCTGGAAGCTTCGGGTCGGCTTTATCGGTCTTGCGCTAGCGTTACTTTTACCACTCCTTATTGCGGTCGCGATTCATGGCTCATTACTGCCTACTTGGCTTGGGCTACCGCACCACTACACGCATCCGGCCGACATTCCGCGACAACTAGTACACAGCCTCAGCTTCTTTGTCTGGCACGGGCCAGCGCAACCGACCTTATGGTTAGAGCGCCTGCCGGTACTCGACTTCTTTAGCTTAGTCATGTTCATCTTGGGCTGCTTGTTTTATGCCAAGCACGCTAGTGCTGGACGCACACGACTATTGATCGGTTTGTTTATAATCGGTGCCTTCTTCTTTGCAGTGGGCGGCCCTGTCACCTTCACAGTGCTCGTACCAATTGTTTACTTAGTGATAATGGCTGGCATGGCATACTTACTGCATGACTGGCTGCGTGTGTTTCCGCGTAACCCCTTAGCTCGAGGAATCGGCTTCAGTTTACTAGGCCTCGCGGTGCTTTTGGCCGTGGTATACAATGTGCGTTCCTATTTTGTGGCGTGGCCACACAATGCTGCTACAAAAGCTGCATTTTCCACTCGTATAGAATAGGCATACTAGCTGTTACTCTTTGCGGCTTTAATCGTTTATAATAGAGAAAGCAACAAGGAGGAATACAGTATGTCCAGATTCGATCAGGCTAAAATGCTCATGAGAGTCAAAAAAATTCAGAAAGAACTGCAAAAGCTTATTATTAGCGTTGAGGAAGGTGATGGCGCCGTGCGCGTGGAAATCACCGGCGAACAAAAGATTAAGAAGATCCACATCGACCCTGAGTATGTTGACCTCGATGATATCGGTCAGCTCGAGCGTTGGGTAGAAGACGCCGTTAAAGAAGCGATTCAGCAAAGTCAGAAAATTGCCGCCGAGAAAATGCAGCCGATGATGGGCGCCCTAGGCGACCTCGGTCTCTAAAGATATATGCAAATTCTGCCGCCCGCCCTTCAGGATGTGATTGACGCCTTTGGCAAGTTGCCGGGCGTCGGTCCGCGTACGGCTGAACGCTATGCCTACTATTTGCTAAAGCATGACGCGCAAACCAGTCAAAAGCTTGCCCAAGTACTGGGAGACCTGCACGCTGGAGTTGGCCTATGTCAGAAAACATTTGCCCTAGTCCCCGCTGGACAGAAATTATCCGATCTATACACTGACCCTCGGCGAGACAAAACAGTAATTGCCGTGGTAGCTGAGCCGTTTGACATTGTAGCCCTGGAGAAGACCTCCCAGTTTCACGGCACCTATCACGTACTTGGCGGCTTAGTGTCACCCATCGACGGCGTTGGTCCCGAGCAGCTGCATATACACGAGCTGATTAACCGTATAGACGAAGACGACGTGCAAGAAGTTATTTTAGCTACCAACGCCAGCGTAGAAGGTGAGTCCACCGCGCTCTATATTCAGCAGCAAATCGGTCCGGACCGATCTGTAAAGGTCACTCGCTTAGCGCGAGGCTTACCGATTGGGGTAGATCTGGAGTATGCCGACCAAATTACCCTCGGACGTGCCTTAGAAGGACGACAAGTCTTATGAAATTAGTGTTTTGCTCATATTGTGCCGCAGAGCTGACCCAAGTTACCCCCACGCTTTATACCTGTTCCAATGGACATGAAACATTTAATAACCCTCGTGGATCAGTTGCGGTGGTATTTTTGCGGGGTGACCAAGCACTCTTTTCAAAACGAGCTTTCGATCCTAATCAGGGCAAGTACGACTTTCCTGGTGGCTTTCTCGAGTATAATGAAGATCCATACGATGCTGCAGTGCGCGAGATCATGGAAGAGACAGGGGTACAGCTGAGCAAAGATCAGTTACAGATTGTAACGGCGTACCCTGGTGAATATTACCCAGGGATGTCGGTCTTAGATCTTGTCTTTTTGGTCACCGAATGGGAAGGCGAATTTGTCCCCCAGGACGATTCAGCGGCATTAGAATGGAAACCTTTGAGCTTCGTTCACGGCGAGCAGTCAAACATTACCACATACAAAGATTTAGAACAAAGAATTGCAGCCATTTTAGGGAGCGGTAAAGTATGAAATACCCTGAAGCTGAACAGATTAGCCAACTTATCGCAGAAGCGCAGAAGATTGTAATATTACAAGCAGACAACCCGGATGGAGATAGCCTGGCAAGTGCTTTGGCACTTGAGCAAATCCTCGGGGATATGGGCAAAGACCCATATCTATACTGCGCCGTCGATATGCCGACCTACCTGACGCACATGACTGGGTGGGACCGAGTGAGCAAAGAGCTGCCGAGTCAGTTCGATGCCTCTATCGTAGTAGACACCAGTGCTGACAGCTTGTTTGAATATTTGCAGCTTTCAGGGCAAAAAAGCTGGGTGACCAGCAAGCCATGTATCGTGCTCGATCATCATGCCACTGAAGCTACCATTACCTGGGCACGAGTGATGTGCGTTAAATCAGCGGTCGCAACAGGTGAGGTAATCTATGAATTGGCTCAAGACCTCAACTGGCCATTGAATCATGAAGCCAAAGAGTTACTTGCCGTCTCCATTTTGGCCGACAGCTTAGGCTTGACGACCCAATCGACAACCCCTCGCTCAATTCACATTATTGCCGAGCTCGTTGAAGGAGGCGTTAGCATTGCTGAACTAGAAAATCGTCGTCGTGAATTGATGCGTAAAAGCCCGGAAATTGTCCACTATAAAGGAGCTTTATTACAGCGAATAAGCTATGCCGCCGAGGGAAGAGTTGCCATGGTAACTATTCCTTGGAGTGAAATTGAGCATTACAGCCAAAGCTATAACCCCTCGGTGCTTGTACTTGACGAAATGCGCCTCGTGGAGCAGGTGGCGGTTGCAATTGCCTTTAAGGTATACAAAGACGGCAAAATTACCGGCAAAATCCGCTGCAACTACGGCTCACCAGTCGCCCAAAAGCTGGCCGAGCATTTTGGTGGTGGTGGCCACCCTTACGCCAGTGGTTTCAAGCTGACGGATCGCCGCCCGCTTGATGAAGTTAAAAGCGAGTGTGCCACTGTGGCAAGCCAGCTACTCGATGAACTAACCCAAAATTAATTTGCTATATGCTGGGCGTGTCTGCTATGCTACGCACGTTATGCATTACCTAGTTAGCTCGGCCAAGACAATGTGTTGTTCAGGTACTTCTTCCTGTCGCGCGGGCTGTTGCTGCTAAAAATTTAGATACCTAAAGAACCAACGTCACCAGTCTCCGCGACTGGTGACTTTTTTATGTAAAGGAAATACATATGGGACGAATACAAGAAGCGCAAACAATCAAACAATTTGGTCTACAAGCCGGTGACAGGGTAGGTGTTTTACTGGCCCACCCGGATGACGAGTCACTCCTAGTTGGCGGGCTGCTACATGCTCTCAAAGCTGGCGGGGTAGTAGTGCACGCTATGACCGCCACCAATGGCGAAGCCAGCACCAAAGGAAATCCGGACTTTGTACGGGAAGGTGCTCGCCAAATCGAATCGGTTGCTGCCCTAAGCAAACTGGGCATTGACGCAAATCATCGACACTACTTCAACTTACCCGACAGTGAATTGCATCTACCACATGCTCGGGAACGGCTCGTATCACTCCTGAATGCCGTCGTGGAGCACAAACGGCTCAGTCATCTGTTTACACTTGGTACAGAAGGCTACGATGGACATGAGGACCATATCCAAACGCATCAAGCAGCCGTGGAAGTACAAAGACTGCGGCACATCAGTGGCAAAGTTCTCGCCGTATGGGAACTACAACGAGACACGCCAGGGGAAGCTTTTGTGCCAGTGGAACCAACCCAAAAGCTGGCTTTAGCCGCCGAGCACGACCAATTCGGTATCTGGCCGTTACATACCTCTCTTGAAGCATTGCCACAGGTACTCTACGCCCTTCATGGCCACTTACTTGATGAACCCACCTACCGCGAAGTCCAGATGTATGGGCCATTGCTGCAGGAGGAAACGTACCGATCAGTGACCCCAAATACTGTTACCACCGATGATTCTATGCATAACTCATCTGTAATGGTGAGTATGGCAATTTAAAAACAAGGAGAAATATGACGAACAAATTAGAAATACCTATTCCCTCCGAGCGCAGTGCTTTAGCTGACGCGCTAAGCGGCGATTTGGCGGCTTACCAAGCTTTACTTGGTACTGAATTTGGATTTACCTTACCAGATCAAACCATAGTAAATGTTGCATTTGGCAGCCTTCGGTTTGTGTATGGCAGTTGTGGCAGTCGCGCCTCGGCCCGTAGTAGCTATCCTCCTGGTCGAAGAGTGCAAATTAATCCTTCCACAATACACCAAGTGGTAGCTCCTTACCCAGCCGATACGTTACAATAGACGAATGCAGCTCTACAATACGCTTACGCGACAAACCGACACCTTCACCCCCCTTAATCCGCCAACCGTCAGTGTCTACACTTGTGGTCCAACTGTCTACGACTATGCTCATGTCGGACATTGGTTCACTTATGTCCGCTGGGATCTGGTAATTCGAGCACTCACAGCCAGCAATTTTACTCCCAAATGGGTCATGAACATCACCGACGTGGGACATTTGGTGAGTGATGCCGATGAAGGTGAAGACAAACTCGAGAAAGGGGCTCGCCGCGAAGGTAAAACAGCTTGGGAGGTGGCCGAGTTCTATACTAAGGATTTTCTGGAAGGCATGGCTGCCTTGCGTATCACGCAGCCGGATTTCCTCACCAAAGCCACCGAACACATTCCTGAGCAAATTGCCTTAATCCAGACACTCGAAAGCAAGGGATATACCTACACGATTAGCGATGGCGTATACTTTGATACCAGTAAATTTGAAGGTTATGCCAACTTCGCGCGACTTGATCTAGATGACTTGCAAGAAGGTGCGCGGGTAGAAGTAAATGCCGAAAAACGCAATCCAAGCGACTTTGCCCTATGGAAATTTAGCCCAGCCGATCACCAGCGCGACATGGAGTGGGACAGCCCCTGGGGCAAAGGTTTTCCAGGCTGGCATATCGAATGTTCTGCCATGGCCATGAAGTACCTCGGAGAGACCATCGATATCCATGCTGGCGGCATCGACCACATTCCCATTCACCACACTAACGAAATCGCCCAGAGCGAAGCGGCGACCGGCCAGCGTTTTGCCAATTACTGGTTGCACAGCAATCACGTGATGGTCAATGGCGAGAAGATCAGTAAAAGTCTGGGCAATGGTATTCGTTTGCAGGAAATCATGGAGCAAGGCGTTTCGCCCCTGGCACTTCGTTTGCACATCTTAGAGTCACATTACCGCAGTCAGAGTCGCTTCAGCTGGGAGTCACTGCAAGCTGCGCAACAGCGCCTACGAGCGTATCAGGCGATGGCAGATCAAGCCTGGCAAGCCAGTGAAGGTGGTACTATCCAAACTTCTGTCATAGAAGAAACTCAGGGCAAGATGCTTGCTGCATTGCAAGACGACCTAAACACACCTGTTGTACTGGCCACACTTAGTAATCTCGAATCCCAATTAGATAATGGTGGCTTACATGTCAGCGCCCAAACTAGCTTTCAAAACTTCTTGACCTGGCTCGATGCCGTGCTCGGTCTCGACTTACATGAGCGCACGGACATAGCAGACACACAGAAACAGTTCATTGCCGAGCGAGAACAAGCCAGAACAAGCCAAGACTGGGCAAAATCCGACCAGCTACGGGCACAGCTAGCTGCCGACGGTATCGAAGTTAAAGACACGCCACGTGGCACTGTCTGGCGGCGTACCTAAGCGTTATTTTTCAGGTTTAAGTTGCGCATGCACTTCTTGCTTGGAAAGCATGTTTTCGGCTTCCAAATAGTACAACACGAGAATTCTAATGCAGCCCATTACTGGAATAGCTACCAGACCGCCCAAAAGACCATTAAAGCTCACGCCAATTACAACTGAGGCAAAGACGAGCAAAGGTGAGAGATTAGTGGAGTTGGCCTGGATGCGCGGCTGAATAAGATAGTTCTCAACCTGTTGGTAGAAGATGTAGTAAGCCAGAATAATAATGGCCGAGGCGGGCGAATGGAACAGGGCGACCGTGGTTACGATAATGGCACCGATAGTATGTCCGACCATAGGTATAAGACCACAGACAAAGATAATCACCACCAGGGCAAGCGGGTAGCCAACATGCAGAAGGAAGAGGGCTGGAGTGATAAACAGAGAAGCAATGGCCGCTAAGGTTACCTGGCCGTTCACATAGCCTTTTATGACGCGGTACATATCGACTGCTAACTGATCGGCATCGTCTCGGTGACGCCTAGGAATCAGCCTGCGGCCGAACAGCAACCAGCGTGGTCCCTCTACCAGCATCATAAAAGTTAAGGCCAGGATTGTAAGTAACGAGAAGATGCTGCTACCAATGTGACTCAAGGTTGCAAATGCCGAGCCGCTGACGTTCTTCAAACGATCAGAGAGCTGCGAAGAAAACTTACTGACCTGGGATTCCAGATGATATTTGCGTATGACCCTGCCTAGGCTACTGTTTTCAGAGCGGACACTCCGTACAATACCAGGCGCTGCACCAATAAATTTCTCTGTCTGCCGTACGAGCGGTGGTACCAGGAAAGATATAAATATACCGAGCACCGCGACGACTAACAAAAAAGAAAGTGACGTGGCGAGAGCGCGGTTGCCGCGTTTTTTGCCAGGTAAATGTTCACCAATCCAGTGCACCGGAGCATTTAACGCCAGTGCTAAAAAGAGCGCAATAAAGATTAGCAGTAAGGCGTGCGTGGCTTTGCGAACTGCTGCCAGCAGAATCACCGTACCTAAGATGAGCAACAAAACGCGCACAAACGTTTCGGCACTAATAGTCAGTGCCAATTCTTGCTTGTTTTCCCGTTTAAACAAACTCATCGCTGGTTCTATTATTGCACGTTCTGCCGCAGACGCAACGCTTGTTTATAGGCCGCCACCAATTGCTGACCAACAACGTTGATATCGAACTGCTGCACGTACTGTTTTGACCAGTGAGCAACTTGTAGGCGTTGAGCGGTTTCTTGTAGTAAGAAAGTCAATTTATCTGCCAGTTCCATCGCATCGTGCGGGGCAAATAACAGATCGGGCTGCGGTGCCAATACACTACGATAACCACTGTTGTCACCAGCCAACACTACGGCTCCAGCGGCCATCGCTTCAATTAATACGATCCCGAAACTTTCACCTCCACTACTGGGAAACACTGCAATATCGGCTGAGCGTAAATAGCGAGGTTTATCAAGTTCACTCACAAATCCCACAAAGCTTATGTATGGTTGCAAGTGATGCTCAGTTACATAATGCTTTAGCCGCACCTCAAGGGGGCCTTTGCCGCAGATTATTACTTGAAACTCCGGGACTTTCTGAGGTCTATTGACAAGGTGTTCAACCGCTTCCAGCAAAGTCTGGCACCCCTTACGAGTCACTAAGCGTCCCAAAAACACGATGGTTAACTTACCTTGATATTGCGGAAATGCTACGGCTTTAGAAAAGCGTGCAAAGTCCACCACATTTGGCAGTACAGTCGATTCTAGTTTAAATGTCTTTTTAGCGAACGCTTGGGCAGCCGAAGAGACGCTCACCACACCGTCAAAGCGACGGAGCGTTGGGCGTGTCCAGAGTGCCAGCAACCGACTGGCCGCACCCACATGCCAGTGGTGTGGCACGATGTGGAAGGTACCGAAGATAACTGTTGTCGCCGGGGCAGCAGCAATGATGCGCTGCGCAAGGAGGGGACTGTAAGGCATCTGTACGTGGAGCACATCGAACTGTTCTTGGGTTAGCACACGTTTGATGGCGCGCTTCGAGGCGGGAAGTGGCATGGACATCCGGTTGCCGTTGAAGCGTACGGCCACATTTTTGCTGAGGGTATGAATATTTGCTACATCGTCCCGTTGCGTCGTACTAACGAGATAGTGTACATCGTGTCCCTGGCCGCGCAGCCATTCTCCCATGGCAAGCACATATTGCTGGACACCATCGGCCTTGTCCAGTGAATCATCAAGCACAAATCCAATTTTCATGGCTTGAGAGGCTTACTGCACCGCCTTGATGTGGTGACGGTGGTGCTTCAGGGCATATTCGTACAGATCTTCATACCGATCGATGACTGCCGGATAATCAAACTGCTGTATGTACTGCTTAGCCCACTTTTGCCAGTCAGCGCGCAACACTGGCTCATTAAGTAGTAATTTTAGGCGGCGTGCAAAATCATCCACATCTTTGGGGTTTACGAGCGATATGGATCCGAACTCCTGCATTACCGCGCTGTAGCCCGAATTATCACCGGCGACCACGGGAAGGGCACTAGCCATGGCCTCCAAGAGTACTAGTCCGAAGCTTTCGCCGAACATCGCAGGCGAACAGAAGACATCGGCTGTGCGCAACAGTTCCATTTTGACTTCATCGGGTACATAACCCAAGAAGCTGACATCGGGCAATTCCATATCTTGAGCCAACAACTGCAACTTTTCGGCGTCAGGCCCAGAACCAGCCAGCACCAGCTGCACATCGTCAACGGACTGACGAAGCTGGCTGTAGGCTTGTAATAAGTATTTGAGGCCTTTGCGGCGCTCCAAACGACCAAGATACAGAATGGTCCGCGGCTCGGCACTGTCAGTCTGCTTGAGGCGTTGACCCAGGTTCTTGGTAAATCGAGGCAGGTCAATGCCATTTGGAATAATAGTAACCGGCTCATCGGTAAGCGTACTAGCATACTCTGCTGCTGCGTCTGACACCGCAGTTAAAACGTGCAGGTAACGCAACAGAGACTTAGTATACGGCGTGACGAGCTGAACTACGGTGCGGCTCATGATTGTTTCCGGCACTTTAGCATGGAAAGTTGCAATATTTACAGAGGTGGAGCGAGATAAAATTTGGCGACTCAACACTGGCACCCACGGCTCATGGAAGTGCAAAAGATCAAATTTCTCTTGCGCTAGCATGCTGTCAATTTCCTCGCCGTCAACACTCACCGAAAAGGTTGGAACTGTTTGCAACGGCGAGCGGAAATCCGCTCCATTTCCCAGGAATATGATGCCCTCGGCTTCAACGTCAGTGTCACCCATATCCCGTGGCTTAGGAGTGATAATTTTGACCTCGTGCCCACGCGCAACTAGCCCACGGCGCAGATCACGCACAATTTCTTGGACGCCGCCACCACGCACCATATTATAGGGACAGACTAGTCCGATTTTCATACTTTTAGTAGTATAGCAAAGATATGCCGATGATAACTAACTAGCACGCCGATGTGAGCGCATTTCATAGCTTCGCCAGAGGGCAAAGAGAATGAGCAACGCTAGTAATGCACCCACGGCCTCTGCTAGCATGGCGCCAGGCACAGTCGTATGCTTAACAAGGCGAAAATCTTGGAGTTTTGCTGTACTAGTATCCCGCACCGTTATGAGCTGCGTAGAACCATCCAACGACACCTTCTGACTGCCAGGACCGACGCTGGCAAAACTAGCAACACCGCTACTATTGGTCTTTTGAGTGGCCGAGCCGTTAATCGACACAGTGACACCAGATAACGCCTTATGATCCTTGTTCTCAACAGTAATTTGAACCGGATAACCCTGCGTACGAAAGACATGGTCGGGCTGCTTGCTCGTGGAACCATCGGCTGTCGTCACGACTAATTGATAGTGCACTAGGCTGTACGGTGCAAAGTTGGCTACAAGCGGCACGGAGTGTGGTTTGCCGGGCGTCGCATCAGTAGCTACAAATCCATAAGATGATGTAAGGCCAAAGTTAACGGTAGCAGTCGTATCTTCTGCAGTTTGCCAAACAAGTGTGGCGCCATTTTGACGGTAGCTTTCTAGGTGCACACCACTCACATCTGCTTGGACGTCGTTGCTCGCACTCGTACCAGCGATGTTTACCGTAGCTATGTCAGTAGTGGTGGCTACATCACTACCAGCGTTCGCAGCCATGCTTCCTTCCAAACTTACTGTTGCGTTCGAACTTGCAGCCTTAACCTTATAATTCAGCGTCACCAGAGCTGTCTGTGAACTTACAGATGAACCGAGGTCGGCGAGGGCAAAGTTCACCTTACCATTCTTAGAAGCAGGGCTCGAAGGTATAATACTCTGGAATGAAGAGCTAAGCCCACTGACACCCACAAAACTAAAGGTATCTTCGGAAGCAGTGGCGACTACATTAATAGCATTTACCGCATTACCTTGAGGATCCAGTACTAGCTGCAACTGCAGCACAGAACCAACCGAGACCTTTGTCGGCACCGACTTGAAGGTGAGGGAAGCGGACGCCCCTTGCGCAGCAACTGTTTGTACCAGTGATCCACTCACCAGTAAGCTCAGTAATAACGTAGCAGTAATTTGACGAATTCTTTGCATTGTTCTATTTACCCCAGTTGCTGGCTAACGCACTTAAATCGTGAAAATCTACAAGGCCATCATGGTTAAAGTCGGCCCGCAGGTCAGTTGTACTCAGCCAGGTGCCCGCAAGTATGCTCAAGTCATGGAAGTCCACATGGCCATCGTGGTTAGCGTCACCGAGCAATGCAACGGTACTCACATTCAATACTGCGGTTTGGGCGGAGGTATTACCGGCTGCATCCGTGGCCGCAACCGTGTAGGTGTAGGCGGTACCATTGAGCAGAGCAGTATCAGTGAAACTCGTGGTCGTGGGCGTTGCTACTTGAACGCTGTTGCGGAATAGCTTGTAGCCTGTTACCGCTACATTATCGGTGGAGGCATTCCAGGAAAGACTGATACTCGTATTAGTCTGCGAGGTACTGACTAGACCCGTAGGAACTGAGGGTGCAGTAGTGTCAGCCAGGGTACTAGCAGCCAAGGCAGTTGATTGCGCCGAGCTATTGCCTGCGGCGTCATTTGCGAGAACAGTAAAGTTATAGGCAGTCGATGGTGTCAGTCCAGTAGCCGTGAAGCTCGTGGTAGTGGTAGTACCGATCTGGGTACCACCTTGGAAGATCTTGTAACCAGTTACGCCTACATTATCCGTAGATGCTGTCCAGGACATTGCCACCGACGTCACCGTCACGGTGCCTTTCGTTAGTCCTGTCGGTACGGAAGGTGCGGTGGTGTCAGCAGTGGTAGTAGCAGCTAGCGGTGTCGACTGTGCCGAACTATTACCTGCCGCGTCATTCGCGAGAACAGTCATGTTGTAGGTAGTTGATGGCGTAAGCCCTGTCACGCTAAAGCTCGGAGTTGTACTGGTACCGATTTGCGTGCCGTTACGGAAGATCTTGTAACCCGTTACGCCAATATTGTCTGTGGAGGCGGTCCAAGCCAGGTTAAATGAGGTGGCTGTCTGACTAGATGCCGTCAACCCAGTGGGAACAGTTGGGGCAGTTTGATCGGTAACGGTGTAGCTACCTGACACGGTTGTGTAAGGAACACTTCCATTCGTGGCGGCATCTGCGATACCACTGGTAGTTGTGTCGAACTTAACAGCTGCAGTGCCCGGAGCAATCGCGGTGAACGTCACATAGGCAATGGGCTGAACACCAGTGACTGCTGGCGATGCACCTGCCGCTATCTTTATAACGCCAGAACCTCCTGTAAGTGTGACAGGAATATTATAGGGGCTGACGACTTGCGTGGTGGGGTTTGTCTGGCTAATACTCTTAAATTGCAATACGGTCTGATCATAGGTAAGATCAGCTTCCAAGCCATTAACCGCCGTAGTACTGCTATCTTCAGTGACCGCTACGACAAAATCTGTGCCCATTGCTACGGTCGAGCTAGCAGGGGTGACAGAAAAAATAGCACCGGTAGCGGCATGGCTGGCAACCAAAAACAAACTGCCGATACCCCCAAAAAGGAGGGCAGTGAGCACCACATACACACGCTTATGATTTTTTAAAAGTGAAGATTTGAATGACATGTCAGTAAATTTTTATACACACGCAGTACTAATATCTACAACATAACCGTAATGGAGCCGTTTGTAAATACTATTTTTTCTTTTTATGTGCTGACGAGCGTGAAGTAGGGAGCATATTACGGAGATTCTTTCGTAATGCTGGCGGCATAAAACTGGCAGACTCGCGAGCAGTCGCAATAACACTTGGCGCATGACGCAAGTGAGTATTAGTAAATTTAGTGTAGTCGTTGAAGATAACTTGCATGTGCTGCTCAACGACATCAGCTTTAAAATACTGATCAGCGGCAGCGGCAATATGCCACAACGGTACATCAACTGGCTTTTGACAGTTATCTACCGTTAACATATCGTGCAGCGTAAAGTTATGCGTCCGGACATCATTGACATGCCAGAGCACAACTTCCATGTCCATCATTCGTTGTAGCTCTTCTTCTGAGCTGGCAGTCGCAAACTTCTTTTTGGCATTGAAGGTTTTATGATAAATACGCCGCAACACCCATGGATCGAGGGCAACATACCGGAAAATAAACGGCATCGGCCGTAGGGTAAGGAATTTCGTACCCCAGCGATAAAAGCGCATACGAGTCTTGGTAAATACAAAGTCCTCATGATGTGTGAAACCAACGGCGCTGACAAGCACTTCAACTTTCTTCGTTAGTTCGGGGTATCGCTGGAGCATGCGGGTTGCTACTAAGAATCCGTATGAGAGACCAACGATGTAGACTTTTTGCCGCTTATAGCGCCACTTTACAAAACTGGCGAGGTAATCGGCCATGGTGTCCAGATCAGGTTTTTTGCCAATCCTATAGAAGCTTTCCATACCCCCAAAGCCGGGTAAGTCGGGCATAGTGACCCCACCATAAGCATTAAAGTTTTGCGCGAAACCCCACCAGCGTTCCAAAGAAGAGTGGTGACCATACACAATAAGTATCTCGCGATCGGCATAGGCTTTGGGTGCCGGCAAACGGAGCATGCGACCTTCCAGCCCATTTATGTTGAGAGGCACAATAAAATCAGCAACTTGTTTCTTAGCTCTTGGCATGACCTGTTTCGTTACCTAGTAGTAGGTAGTTACTGTATCCTAAAATCCTCCTCACGACAAGGGTACGTGTATACTAGAACTATGAAAAAATTTGCTGTTGTTGTCGTGTGCCTTCTGATATTTATCGGGGTTGTTGTCTACAAAAATCATCAACCACCAAAGCCCGCAGCGACGACGGCTTCACACGCCAACACCACACAGCCTAAAAAGCCAACCGACAGCTTTAATAAGACACAGTACTCCACGACCGACCCCACGAGTATTTGGGTAGTTGTTAACAAGCAGCATCCCTTAGTGCCCCAAAATTATGCCCCCACGGACCTGGTAGTCCCCAATGTGCCCTTGCGTGTGCCAGGGAATGAATCAATGCAAATGCGTCAAGTCGCCGCCACAGCGTTGGAAAAAATGTTCGCCGATGCCAAACAGCAGGGCATAGACCTAATGCTTTCCAGCGGCTATCGATCTTACAGCTACCAAGTTTCGCTGTATGGGGGGTATGTAAAGACGCAGGGGCAAGCGACAGCCGACACACAGAGTGCTCGCCCAGGCTACAGTGAACACCAAACAGGTTTGGCAGTGGATGTGGAACCGGTGAGTCAGAAATGTGATGTGGATCCGTGTTTTGGTGACCTGCCCGAAGGCAAGTGGGTAGCAGCCAACGCCTACAAATACGGCTTTATCGTACGCTACACCACTGGCAATGAAGCTGTTACTGGCTACGAAGCAGAGGCTTGGCATTTGCGCTACCTTGGTACTGACCTGTCACAAGAACTGCACAAAACAGGCGTTACCACCCTAGAACAGTTCTTTGGCATTTCCGGCGGGAAAGTCTACAACCAGTAGTTTAGAGCTGCTTCGAAGTAATAAGGGGGATAGTGAGTCCGTCGGCATTTAGTGTCGATTGCAAACGCTGCTTCTGGGCATCAATGGTGGTATGTAGCTGCTGTGCATCAATCATTGACTGGTTGGCATCTTCTAGGAGATACATCCGGATGTTATGGCGCTGCGCCAGGTTGGCTGTCGTGTCATTCGCGGCTTGCGCTGCTGTCCACTCATAGTGCATGTACAGGGGCAAAAACTGCATCTTGGTCACTTCTAGTGTCTTGGTATCAATGTCCAGGAGTCCCACGCCATTAAAAACAGTTTCGGCTGGCTCCTGCGTCTGCAAAAAGTTGCCTAAGCTGTACCAGACGGTCGTCTTATTACCACCAGAACCTGTCAATTGGGCAACAGGCTCTAATACGTGCGATCCATGCCCCAGCACCACGTTCACTCCCTTGTCGGCCAAGAATTGCGCGATCTGCTTCTGTTGTTCGGTCACTTGTGGCGAGTACTCCACCCCCCAGCGGATGCTCACCATAATAAACTTAGCGCCATTTTGCTTGGCGGTGGCAATTTGCGATGCCGCGAAGTCATTACTGTAATAATTTGCTCCATAGTCATTCTGCGCCGGCGCATCATTGTTAAAGTAAGTTGTGTAAGCCAGGAACGCGCACTTTACTCCTTTAACGGTAAAGTAATGGACCGCATCGTGTTGTGTTTGGTCTTTATTCTCTCCGGCCACCGCCAGCATGTTTGGCACCTTGGCCCAGGCGTCTACTGACGCGTCAATCGCCGCCTGTGTCTTGTCGTAACTGTGATTAGTAGTCGTGTTCACGACATTGCAGCCCACGGCGCCCATACTAGTAGTGAACTCTGTCGGCGAATTAAACTTCGGGTAGCCCACGATACCAAACTGTGGTCCACCATTAAGGTTGGCATCATTACAAAAACGGATGTCGTTCTTCTTAAAGATTGGCACAAAATCACTCATCAGCGGCAGATAATTATAAGAACCATCTGCCTGTTTGGCAGCGCTATTAATAGAATCGTGTGCAATAAAATCTCCCGCCGCCAACAGATGAATCGTAGAAGTATCGGCCACTGACTTCGCAGGAGTCTGACTGGCTTTAGTGCTAGTATGTGCAGCCGGTGCTTGTGCCTTACTCGGCCAAAGCAACCAGATAAGCAAGAGCACCGCGATGATTCCCGCTACAAGAAACGGCCACTTACGTCGCCGGCGCGGAGGTTCAGGAAATTGAGGCCGCTGAGGGTACATTCCTTACATTATACCAAGTGAACCATCAATGAGTTTGCAAACGGTATAATGAATAATCATGAATATTTGCATTTTCTGCTCGTCAAACAATCTTGAAGAAAAATACAGCGAACCCGCTGTAGAACTGGCAAAATTACTTTCCGCGTCCGGCCACCACCTAGTCTATGGCGGTTCAGACTACGGCCTGATGAAAGTGATGGCCGATGCCATGCAGTCCGGCGGTGCGCAAATTGTAGGGGTAACCATTCCGGTCTACGCCGTTCATGCGCGAAAAAATACCGACGAAATGATCCTTGCCAAAACGCTTGGTGAGCGTAAGGCTACGATGCTCGAACGCTCTGACGCCACCATCGCCCTAGTCGGTGGTATCGGCACACTCGACGAGCTAACCGAACTCATAGAACTAAAACGCCAAGGCCACCACAGCAAACCCATCATCGTACTCAACACCGACGGCTTCTACGACGGCCTCTACCAGCAACTAAAACGTATCGGCAACGAAAACCTCTTTAAAGCCGGCGAAAACGCCCAAATCCCCATCAAAACCTTCGAAGACCTCATAACCTTCGTAAATACACCCAAAGAAGTGATGTCTGCGCTTACAAAATAAAAAGATTCTTGATAGAGCCCTTTCCATTAACTATTTGACTACCCTTGGTTGATGCACTTCGGAATTTGTATGATAGCTGCAGCTCCGAAAAAATCCCTTTAGCTATTATTACGTGAATTAGTATGCACGATACGAGCTAAAATCAAGCCCAATAAAACGAATGTTATTCCGAGTACTGCCCAATACTTAGCGTATGATGCGGTGGCTAGCGCTTCTGATGTGTTTTCAAAGTAAACACTATCTATGCCTGCTTTTAGTAAGAAACATACGCCTGCGCCGATACTTAAAACTACAATTAAGCGTAACGCTACGAGAGAAAGAGTTTCCTTGGCTTGTTTACTTTTACGCATTAAGCCAATAGTAACATAATAAAAAGACTTCCGAAGAAGTCTTCCAACATGCTTATGCTTGGCTAGGGCGGAGGGATTCGAACCCCCGAATGCCAGGACCAAAACCTGGTGCCTTACCACTTGGCCACGCCCTATTAAACCTCGAGTGAGTATACTAAAAAATTTGTCGCTTGGCTAGTTGCTATTATGGCCGTCTACTCTAAGATCAGCTCGTCGGGATGCACGGCGCCGACCTTGATTTGGATGAGTTCACGCACCTTGGCGACGTCGCGCTCGAGGGCCTCGCGGTCCTTATTTTTCAGAATACCATCTACGATTAATTTGCCACCATTGCCGGCAAACAGTGCTAGGTCCCCTGGCTTAGCGTGCACCGCAAGCTCTACGACGCTGGGGAGTTGTTTAGCTTCTTCGAAGCCGGTGATTGATTCAATCCGACCTTCTTCGTCAGCATACATGTTCATGCCGGCAACTTCAGCGAGGGGTTCGGTGGGTATTTCTGGCTCATCACCCATGCGTACTGCTAGGTCATTGTAATAGTGGTCAATACCAAAGGCTTCGCGGTAGAGAGCTTCGCGGTAGCCACCGATGCGGGGGCCAAGCTCAATAATCTTCCAGCCGTCTTTGGTCAAAAATAGCTCAACATGTGCGGTGGAAGCGCTCAAGTTTAGTGCCCGGATTGCAGCCTTCGTAGTTTGGTAGGCGCCCGCTATTTCCTCTGGCGTCAGTCCGGTAGGTACAATGTGACGATAACTATAAAAACCCGGGAGACCGATCGAGTGAGCGGTGATAACTTGCACGGGTGGCAAGCAGTAAATTTCGCCGGTGGGGCTCACATAGGCATCTACGGAGTACATATCACCCTGCATCGTCTCCTCGAGGAGAACACTAGGATTGCCGCGACCCAAGTAACGCGAATAAACACTTTCGATCACTTCAAACGTCTGCTGCAAACACTTCATAAGTTCGCGTTTATTGTGGCAGATCGTTACCAACACCGAAGCTTCCAGGCCAATTGGTTTTACAATAATGGGGAAATCAAGCTCGCGCAGGATAGCATTCACCTTGGTAATCGACAGCTCGTCAAGGTAACGATATTTCGGTACTAGGCTTTCGTCATAAGAGTGCAGACGATCGCGCATCATTTGCTTTTGGGTAGACCAGAGCAGTGCTGACTCACTTGGCGTCTCTACATAAGGCAAAAAGGGCAGGACTTTGCGGAAAGATAAAATAGAGCTTTCATGACGACAGGTAGCCACCAATAAGTTCTCGGCGTAAGGCTTCAGCACCTTCTGCAACTGATATGGGTCATCAAAATCGCAGATAATCTCTTTAAAGAAACCCGTGTGGTCTTTAGCGCGGGCCTTAGCGATCTCGTACGCACTATCTACCAAGACAATGCCCTTAAGCTCTTTGCCTAAACGGTTAGCATGGCGCTTGACCGCCTGTACTAAACCAGGCTCAACATCATTAATAGCTAAAACAACGTTTCGATCACTCATTATGCCCATTATCCTACTTTATTAAGTGTCTACAAGCCCTCAGCGGTAGAGAAAGTCCCACCAGCTGAAAGGCTACTATAGCACGAACTGTCAATTCGTGCAAGATTCTTACCCCTGTTAACTGAGTATACCTTAAGCGGAAAGCTTTTGTAAATCATGGGGTGGCAATGCCGCCAGAAGTTGCTCTACGGTTTGGCCCGAAGCTGGATCTACCCACTCTGGAGCTAGGTCACACAGTGGTTGCAATACAAAACTTCGTTCGCGCAAACCGGGGTGGGGAACAGTTATATCTGCTGACTCGATCTGTTCGTGTCCATAAAAAATAATATCGATGTCAATTTCGCGGGGCCCCCACCGGAAGCGTTCCACTCGTCCGAGTTCTTGCTCAATCTGCTTCACAAAGCTAAGTAATTTGTGCACATCTAAACTGGTTTCACCTCTTACCACAGTGTTAATGAAATCTGGTTGATCTGTGTAGCCAAACGCCTTTGAACGGTAGAGCGGAGCTCGCTCAACATGCTGTATTTTAGCGCCTAGGAGCTCGGTAGCTCGAGCAAGAATTGCCTGGCTGTCACCCACATTCGAACCTAATGCCAAAAAGATAGTTGTCACCAGCCGATGGTAGCACAAAATCGATCATTCGTTGACGGCTGAGCGAATTTGTCAGGAATTCTGCGCCTCAGTTGTGACCAAAACCCGCTTTGTGCTACACTTATTATCAAGATGATTAAATCCGCCAAGCGCCGGCTTCATTTGCTGTCAGGTCGAGTCCATCCGGAACTCGCCGAAGAAGTCGCCGCCAATCTTGGCATTCAACTCTGTAACGTCACTCTCACCAATTTTGCCAACGGCGAAATTTTCTGTCGCATCAATGAGTCGGTCCGCGGGGCCGACATTTTTATTATGCAGACGCATGCTGGTGACTTAAACCATGCCATTATGGAGCAAGCAATTATGATTGACGCCGCCAAGCGCGCCTCTGCCGCATCTATTACCGCTGTCTGCCCATTCCTCGGCTACACCCGCCAAGACCGTAAGTCCGGTGGGCGCGAGCCAATTAGTGGTCGACTGGTAGTAGACCTTCTCTCCAGTGCTGGTGCCGACCGTATCGTGAGTGTCGATTTACACTCGGGCCAAACGCAAGGCTTTTTCAACGGACCGTTTGACCATCTGATTGCCATGCCATCTCTGGTAAAGCACATCGCCCCTCAGCTCTCAGGCAAAGACGTCGTGGTCGTTTCACCCGATGCCGGCCGCGTAAAGAGCGCCGAGCGCTACAGCAGCGCCCTGGGCAGTAGTGTGGCTATTATTCACAAGCACCGCCCAACCAACAAAGCCAACGTGGCAGAAGCCCGCTACCTGATCGGTGACGTAGAAGGCAAGACTTGCCTGGTTATCGACGACATGGTCGACACTGCCGGCACGCTCTGTACAGCCGCTGACATGCTCGCCCAACACGGCGCCAAAGAAGTGTATGGCCTTACCACCCACGGCCTGTTCTCTGACCCAGCTATTGAGCGCATCGAACAATCCGCGTTCAAGAAAATTATTAGCACCAACACCGTACCTGAAAAGAAATCCAGCAAAATCGAATACGTCTCGATTGCGCCGCTCCTGGCCGCCGCCGTCAACAACATCTTCGAAGACGCCTCCATCTCGGCCCTCTTCGACGGCAAAAACCAGATGTAATTCTGTTAGCTACTTCAGCACGTGTGCGCCAGTATTGGCGATCGTTATGGGTCGCAATTTCATTTGCATTTGATGGTCACCAAACCAGCTATCGATAAATTGCTGAAGCTCAGGATGCACCACCTCATTCACTACAACTCGCTCTCGATCGCTAGCAGCATACCAAAACTGCATACTCGGGCCGGCACCAGAAATGGAAAGTGCCACTCCAAACTGTTCTGCAAGATTTGAACGCAAATTTCGCAAATCTGCTGCCGAAAAGTTGCCATACACCCCAGCATCAGCTCGTCTGGGCTCATGGAACTCATCGGTGTTTACTAACTCCAAGAATAGCTGCACATCACCAGCGCTCAGTGCTTGTTTCGCACGTAGCGCACGTTCATCTTGGGCTGCTTGTACGTCTTCAGGGAGTGGATCTTTGAGCGCATTCCTGGCCGCTTCCGTACCGCCAACCTTTTGATGTGAGGAAATCCCAAGTAATAGACCTAACTCAGGAGGTGCAGTAACTTTTTCAAAGCTAGCACTTCCGTCAGGGTTTTGATCAATAAATACAATGCCTCCTAGTACTGCCGGCGCAACATTGTCTAGATGACCGCCCGGCTCACCCTTAGCAGCGGCGAGTATCAAGTCGGTGGGGGACATACCTAGCTCGAGCAAAGCATTTGCTGCCACAACCGCGGCCGCAGCTTCAGCACCAGATGAACCCGTTCCACCAGTGGGGAAGCCGTCTTCCTCGGGTTCGCTGTAGGTAAGACGCACACCAATTGGTGCATTGTCGATTGTTGATAAAAGAGCTTCCAGGGCGAGTTTCCCAGCGGTGCCGCGGACCCGACCAGCTGGGGTAGGTTGCTGGCTCGAGAAGTCAGTAAGGCTCACACCCGCCTCAGCTGCCAGGCTTAACTCTAAATCTAGCACAGGACTCGAATAGGCGGCACCAGCATGATCATAAAACAAGCCGAGGTTAGCTCCTGTACCTGATGCTCGCACCCGAACACTATTTATTGGCATGCACCTATATATAGCTGAAAATGTGCGGAAAGCAAGCAAATACACACTTTTTGTGAGTAATCAGTCGTTATTTAACGCTGTCGTAACACTTCTTTGACGAAGACGATGGGATCGGTAGTATCGGGCGGAATTATATATCCTTTTTTGTTGTTCGCAGCTTGCTCGATAACTTGCGCAAAACGTTCCGGCATCTCCGGACGAACACCCAGTGCTTCTTCAATCGCATCACCAAATTTAAAAGGATCGGCCGTCGATTCCACGCAAATTGGCCGGTCTGGCAAAGCAAGCCGGCGAGCAACTGTCACCCCGTCAGCGGTATGAGGATCAATGATGTCTTGCTGGTGCGAAGTTTCGTACACCCAACGCGTGCTCTCAAGCCGGTCGGTAGCAGTTGAGCTTCCGCTGTCGAGCCGCCATTCGGTTTTTAAGATGTCATTGGGTAAACCATGCTCGGCAAAATGCACGCCATCCGGATTGTTGGCCTGCTCCATAAAAGCTTTCGTTTTGGTTGGCTCATTGCCAAAGACTCGATAAATCAGTCGGGCAACATTATTGGCGTAATCAATATCCATCGAGGTACTAGTGGTTTTTACCGCTTCCCCCGAAGTTCTCTTGCGGTAGTGTCCATTCTGAATCAAATCGTGCAAGAAATTATTCTCATTGGTTGCTACGATGATGCGCCCAAGGGGCAAACCCATTTCCCGCGCCACAAAGCTAGCGAGAGCATTGCCAAAATTGCCAGACGGCACAACAACATCGACTAAATCACCAAATTTTAAACCAGCTTGTTCAATAACTTGCAGATACGCCGAAACTTTGTAGGGCACCTGGGCGAGGACACGGGCAATATTTATCGAATTAACCGCACCTAAGGACGCGAATTCTGGATCTTTTTTAATAGCCACTACGGTGTCTTGGCAGGTAGTAAAACCAGCTTTTATACCGATATTAACAATATTTCCGCCAGAAAGTGCTCCCATCTGGGCCCGCTGGACATCGCTCATGCCAAAACCCGATGCAGGGCTCAGCATAGTTAAGTGAATCCGTTCCAACCCTTTTATAGCATTTTCTGCCGCCGGGCCAGTATCACCAGAGGTAGCCGCTAATGCTTGGAGGAAGCTATCACTCTCTTTGAGTGCCCAATTCATGTGTTGGGCTACTGGGAGCAGCGCAAAATCCTTGAACGCTCCGGTGGGTCCGCCACCTAAACGCTGGATGTACAGCTTGTCATCTACGTGGCGCACCGGAGCGATATTGCCATCTGTAAACGGAAAGTTCGCCTGTCCATACGCGGCAGCCGCCATAGCTTTCTGGTCGGCAAGGGGAATTCCGGAGAGGAATAGGCTATTAATCGCTGTGAAGAGTTCTTCATAACGCTTATATGCTAAGTGCTTGAAGAAATCCGCTGATGGTTTGGGTGATTCATTAAAGAAATACAGTCCACCATCACTAGCTTGGCCCTGCAGAATAGCGTCACAATAGGGGAGGGACTTAGCTTGACCAAAGATACTAACAAACTGGGGATCAAACGACATCTTGCTGGCCATTATTAAACGTATGGGGGAGAAATACAAGTCGATAGACGCAACTCCATGACGCAAAAATAATCCTGCCCAACGAATTGCCTGTAGACATATGGAGCAAATATGATACAGTCTTTCTAGTAATAGCTTTTGTAGCTACGCGCGGGAAGAGAACTAGCTTGTTGATCCGCCGGTGACCGACCATCATTAGGAAGGTGCTCCATCTAGCCCACCTGAAAAAGTGGGAAAGACACACGATTCTCCTGTACGGACTATCCTTTCTTACTTTTATAGTTAAAAAGAAAGGTTTTTATGCCCGCCCACGAATTACCAAAGCCAACCATAGCTGACATTCATACATTCGCTGATCTTGATCTGTCATTGGATCAAAAGGGCACTGCTCAGCCCGGTTACGGTCTCTACCCTCGTGATGGTGATCCAGAAGTCACCGAGCTGGAAGATTTGCTGGCCCGCGTCACCTATCCAGGACAGGAGCATAATGTTATTTTGGCTTCCGGCATGTCCGCCGTTCGTGAAAGTGTAAATTTTGCACTCGACTACGTGGTAACCCGTGGCACGCGTAATGGTGGTGCACCCCGAGTCGCTGCATCCTTATCGCTCTATTCCCAATCAGGGGTATATTTTGATAAGGAAGGGCGGAAGGGTGTCGACGTTGTGCGGTTCGGCAGCGGTGATCCTGGCGGGGTAAGGAAGGTTTCACAAGACAGAGGCACTCCAGCGTCCACCGTTAAACTCTCTGACCCAGGCAATTCAGTCGGCATTGTAGAAAGTGTTGGTGCCGATGTTATCTTTGCAGAAACTGTAGCAAACACCCCCGAAATGCCAGTACTTGATGTATATGCATTGCTAAAGACAGTGCGTGGCCTTGAACAAAGAAAACCAATTGTTATTCTCGATAATACCTTACCGCTGTCAACTGGCTTGGATTTGGGCCAAATGTTGTTGCCAAGCGATCCGGTGATTGTGGTTGAAAGTGGCACCAAAAACCTGATGAATAATAGTGGGTTGCTGGGTATTGCGTGGAGTCCTAATCTGAAACTTGTTGAAGGATTGCGCAAACAACGTGCACACTCTGGCGCAGTGCTTTCTAATGGTGCTCCGCGGGTTGTGCGTGAGGCGTTACGCCGAACACTTCCTGCTTTTCATGAGCGTAACAGAGCTGTTTTCAGAAGTACAGCAGCCATTGCCATGGCATTGCGTGAGGCTCGCCAAGAGCTTGGCAAAGATAGTGATTTTGATTTGGCCTTTCCGCTCTTTCCGGAGCACGACAATTACCAGTTAGGACAGCAGCTCACGCCTGAGGGTGTACCTTTCATTTCGCCAGTTGTATTTGTGACTCCCACAAGTGAATGGGATGCGCGGCCCCTCTTAAGACGTATTGGTGAACATCCGGCAGTTCAAGAACAAATCAGGGCAAATCAAATTCATTTTGGACAAAGCTTCGGCGGTGAAAAGGCTCGACTGCTCTACGACCGCAACATGCCTAATCTCCGGGTCGCAGGCGGCTACAATATTGAAGATCCTGCGGCACTAGTGGCTGCCATCAAGACAGCTGCACTAGCCATAAAGTAGCCTAGCTTAAGTGCACCGAATATGCACTCACGGGAATGCCAAATTCCTCAGCAGGCTGCAACATCCTCAGCATCTCTGCTTGGGTCTTCGGAAATACCACGCCAAAAGGTTTGCCGGTTGCTACATCGGTTAACTCGCTCGGATCCATGACTGCCAACACTGCCTCAGTCGTAGCATCAGCGGCGGGCACGACAGCAGTAAAGTGGGCAAATGGCGCTTGATCTGGATACCGCCTGCAAGGATAGAGCAGTAATGCACCTCTCATGTCATCTCGGGTAAGCGCCTCGCGCAAGGTAGCAAGCCGTTGTTCGGGTAGACGAGGATCTTCGTCAAACGCAGTATCATCAAGCGGCAAAATATCTCCAAAAGAAACCGCCGTATTACCCAGAGCCCTGGTGTATATTTTGGCCGGCACTATTGTGACGCCCTCACTGGGATCATACAAACCGAGTGAAGCTAAACCCGTATGGATTATGTCTTGGTTAACACCCGTTAAAGCTTCGGTAGCCGCACCAAAACAACCGCTCGATTCACGGTTCATAACATAGGTAATAGTTTTGCCCGTCAGGCGTGACATTCTGCAACTCCTTGATTATTTGCCGTATTATATCCTAAAAGTGGGAAAGCTGCAGCAGCGCCCGTTGCTTGTGCAACTTAATTCTCTGCATTCTAGTCATTCTGAGCGTGAGCGAAGAATCCCAGATCCTTCCCCTGAAACAAGTCCAGGGTCAGGATGACGCGGGAGTGAAGGTAGGGGTTTACTGACTGAGGAAGTCGACGCATTGTTGATGTTTGGCGTCGTCGATTTTGCCAAGTTCGTGCATGGTGTCTATGAGTTCGCGGACGGTCATGAAGGCGTGCAGGGTATAGCCTTGCTCGGCGAGTTTTTCGGTGCCGCCTTTAGCGTAATCTAGCAGGACTACGGCGTCTTTTACTTTCAGACCGTGTTGTTCGATGGCTGGGATGGCCTCGAGCAGGGAAGTAGCGCGGTTAGCAAGGTCCTCGATCATTACGACAGTTTCGCCCTCTTTGAACTCGCCCTCGAGCGATTTCTGCAAGCCATACTCTTTCTTGAGCCCCTCTTTGCGCATAAATATCCAAGGTTGATTGAGCTCCAAGCTAATCGCACCGGCAATCGGCAGCGCGGCGTAGGCAACGCCAGCTAAACGGTCATATTCCAAAGTACGCAAGATTTCGGCATACAGCTTAGCAACCATTTTCATAACCTCGGGATAGCTAATAAATAGACGAAGGTCTAGATAGAGTGGACCTTTGGTACCGCTCTTATAGGTAAATTCGCCAAATTTCAGCGCGCCGATCTCGTGCAATGCCAGTGCCAGCTCTTTCTTTTGTTCGTTTGTTGCCATAGCTATGCCAATGCCTCCTCTATTTCTGCAATTATTCTTTTGACTGCCTCTGCCGTGGACCCAACTTCTGCTGGCGGCTGTGTAATAGGCCGGCCAATCACCAACATATCAGCGCCACGCTTGATGGCTTCTGCCGGGGTTGCTACGCGATGCTGGTCGTTACTACTTGCCCAGGTGGGGCGGACGCCAGGGGTAATGATAAGAGTATTATCGAACTTGGGATCTTTACGGAACAATTCAATCTCTTCCGGCGAGCACACGAGAGCGTCTAAGCCTGCATCAACAGCATTGGTACCAAACTGTAGCACCTTTGTCGCTACGTCACCGCCATATAAAGCCACACATTCTTCGGGGCTAATTGAAGTAAGCACTGTCACACCTATGACTGCCGGCTTAAGAAAGGTATCACGTTTGAGCGGCGCCTCATCTACACCACGCCTAACCGCTTGCAAAGCTTCCAGGCTGTTGTCAGCCATAACGGTAAAGTAATCCGGGCCATGCGAGGTGAGTGAAGCGGCCGCATGCTCGACGGTATTAGGAATGTCTTTAAACTTGGTATCGCAGAAAACGCCAAAGCCATGGTGATGTGCAGACTCAATAACTGCTTCCCAACCTTCGCGGGTAGCAAGCTGTAAGCCAAGTTTTACGTTGGTAACCAGGCCAGCAAGCTGATCCATCAGCTTTTCGGCCTCTTCGAGCGTGTCAACATCAAGAGAGACAAATATTCGGTCTTTTGGTGCTAATTTACTCGTAAAATCACCCATCTTGTCCTATACTATATACCAGAAATTGCTAAAAGGGGAGGCAAAATGGCAAATTCAGGACAAACGGCACTTTACGACCCAACCAAGACGTTCGATGACAACTTCGACCACGGACCATTTCCCCTTGCTACCGATGATACCTATCAAAATAGCGGTGAGCCTAGCTTCACGTTTTTAGGCAAGCCAGTTTACTCGCTCTTTGGCATCCCCGCCGGGCCTTTACCAACTAGCAAACACACTACCTACGCCTTCCGCAAAGGCTTCGACATCGTTACGTATAAAACCCAGCGTACCGTGTCGTTCCCCTGCAATGACTTCCCAAATGTGGTGTATCTTGATGTCGAGGGCGATTTAACACTAGAAAAGGCCGCCAAACCACTCGTTGGCCACAAAACCACCGATGCCGAGCCGGACAAGCTCACCATCACTAACTCGTTTGGCAACCCATCGCGCGGACCGGAGTTTTGGGTAGAAGATCTTAAGCAAGCGACAGCAGAGAAGGGCAAGGGACAATTCCTTATCGCCAGCGTGGTAGGCACGATTCAGGAAGGCTTTAGTCCAGAAGATTATTACGACGACTTTGCCAAGGGCGCCGAACTGGCTGCCAGCACTGGAGCCGATGCAGTCGAAGTAAACCTGTCATGCCCCAACGTAGCCAGCGAAGGTGTGGTCTGCTACACGCACGATGCCGTTATAGAAATCTGTAAGCGCGCCAAGGCTAAAATTGGCGACCTGCCGCTTATTGCTAAGCTTGGCTACTATTCACCGGAGCAACAAGAGCTCCTAGAAACCATCCTAAAAGATGTCTCACCCTATATAGATGCTCTAGCAGTCATTAACACCATCTCCGCTCCCATTGTTGACGAAGCAGGCAATCAAATGTTGCCTGGAGAAGGCCGCTTGAAGAGTGGCTGCTGCGGCGCAGGCGTAAAGTGGGCCGGACTAGATATGGTTAAGCGCCTGGACGCCATCCGAAAATCACGCGGCTACAATTACCAGATCATCGGCGTCGGCGGTGTTATGAACAAACAAGACTACGAGGAATACCTAGCAGCTGGCGCAGACGTCGTGCAATCTGCCACTGGTGCCATGTGGAATCCCAACCTAGCCGCCGAAATCAAAGAAAGTTTATAGCAAAGATGGACTGGCGCGTTTTAGCAATTATTACGCCCCTGCTATTTGTTACCTTTCAAGCACTGTCTAAGACCCTACCAAAGGGGGTGTCAATCTTTCTGGTTAACGCCTATGCGTCTTTCATAGGTGCTCTCATTATGCTTACGCTGCACTTTATGACAAGCAAAGACAAAACTGCACTGCTTGAACCCAAGGTCATACCTAAAGCACTAGCGATCGGTGCCTTAATTGCGCTCGGTAACTTCGGAATCATCAAAGCCTACTCGCTGGGTGCTCCGCAGTCACTGTTTACAATTCTTTTTTACGTAAGCCTCATCATATATGGAATATTATTCGGGCTCATTTTTTGGCATGAACATCTTAATGCTGTGCAGATATTTGGTATTTTACTTGCTATTACGGGCATATTTATCACCGTTCACTTCAAGAAGTGACTCAGGTTGAATATCCTACGCCTTCAACATCTATCACAAAACTAAACCTAACCTCTAGACAGATAGACCGTCGCAAGATTATAGTATGTCCAAGTAATGTACGGTGGGCTCTAACGGAGATCTTATGAGTGCTGAAACCATCGTTACAGAAATGCTGAATCCTGATGCTCGCCAAGAAGAAGTTGGGCAATATCAAAACTGGCTACGGACCGAGGGCTACGCTGTAAATAACGCACATCTTCGCGCTGTTGTTGGTGGTGTTAAAGATTCAATTTATGGCATTGCAGTCGCCAGTAATTTACGCTTTTTTCGAACGGCCCATCACAGTGCACGCACCGAGCACGTCCCACATATCATCGATACACTTCTAACCCTCACCCATGCATCTGAAATGGATTACCGTACAGACAAGTACGAGCGCCGGCCAAAGGGCTGGTATCGAAGTGGGGAGTTTAGAGAAGAAGTAGCAGCTCTCCACGACGCGATAGCCATTGGTAAGCCCGATGCATCCATTATGAGCCACCCCATGATTATTACCGAAGGCATCCAGCAAGTAGAAAGAGCAGACAGTGTTCTCGGCAGTCCAGCAGCTGCCAGCATTGGTGCCCAACGTCATTTAGCCGATGCTAATTACGCAACGACATTTAGCAATCGAACAATGCTGAGCGCTGCGGCATTCCCCGATACTACTCCCAAGGGAATTGCTAAAATGACTGGTAACGAGCAGATGCCCTGGCTCACCAAAACCAATGTGGCTAGCGCACTAGTTGCGAAGGCGGTTGTGCAAGCTGCTCGCAAAGATAAGGGAACGATTGATATTTTTGATGCTGGTTCAGGCACTGGCGCGACCCTAGCCGCCTTTGTTGCGGCTCTGGGTGGTCGTTCCGCAGGCAACGACTTAAGCCACGTAAGCATTACGGCAATGGAAAGTAATCCGCAGTTTTTGCCACTTCTAACACATTTTGCACCTACCGCTGCCGCTCAGCTGGCAACCCGCAAGCATGGCCCCTTTGGAGTTCAGGATTATATTACACATAGCACAAGCGCTGATGTCCGCAATATTGGAATTATGGAGGGTGATGTCGTGGGTGCTCTGCAGGCTATTCCACTTGCGGAACACCCTAAAGATATCACAGTGGTCGTAGAGAACTATGTCTTCCATCGAGTACCTTCAGTCGATAAACTCAAAATTTTCCAGTGGCTCTCACAGGCAAGTAATAGTCTTTTCTTGTTTGGAGATTTAGCCAGAAATGGTTCATATATCAATCGAGCCTACTTTAACTTTACTAACAATGGTCCGTTGAATACTGGTAACCGGGGGCTCCTACACCTTTTGAATGGCCAAGGCTTTACCGTACTGCCTACGCACGAAAGTATTCCTCGCGAACTACAGGCTGCAATTGCTGCGGAACAGGAGAATGACTGCATAGCTGGCATAGCTTTTAGAGGTTCATACATTGGCGGCTTACTAGCAGGCGCAGCCTAAAGCTAAAGGCTATTTGGTGAGAGGTAGTACACGACGTTGCCGTTTTGGTCGTTGGTGATGGTGTTGGCGCCCATGTCGCCATTGCCGGTTGTAGGATCGGTTTTGCCGGAGTTGCCATACACGAAAGTTGGCGTTTTGCCGCCGCTGACGACGAGCTCAACGTGTCCGCCAGCGTAATCGAAGTAGGCGACATCACCAGCTTTGGGTACATAGCCAGTGTCAGCGTAGTGTTTGCTAAAGCCCATATTCTGGATGTTTTCGGCAATGCTTTCATCCCAGCCGTTGTTGGCTCCTTGGGTAAACGCATGGCCGGCTTGGCGATAGATGTAGCTGACAAAGTCGGCGCACCACGCTTCATACGGCGCACCGCCGGTGTATTTATCAAGCAACAACAAATGATTAGACGAATTTTGCCAGGCGCTCCATTCGGTCACGGCTTCGCAAGCCAGCCGCTCACTTTTTGTTTCAGGGCACGTGCTCGCCATTACTTCGGGTTGCCAAGTTTTAGCATTGGAAGCTAGGTCTTTACAACTCGCCAAAATAACATTTGTACCCGCTTTGCTATCCGGGACCATGAGGCAAAGTTGACTATGCGGATTGTAATAGCCCGTGCGATCGCGCAACCAAAGCTGTCCTGGTGCCGATGTACAGGGTTCGAGAACCACTGGACTACTGACCTTGGTTGCATTCTTTTCGACTGATAGGCAGCGATCATCGCCGTGCCTAATGGCGTCGAAACCAATAGTCCACTCCTGTGCGGCTGACTTATTGCACGACCACAGCTGAACTACTGCACCATCGTCAGCACTATTGTGTTGTACATCCAGACACTTGCCGGCAAACCCAGAGTGAATCGCCGACCCCTCGGAGGCCGCCGTACCCTTGCCAAAACTAAACATACTAACAACCAACATGAGCACCACAAGTACACCAACAATCAGCCGTCCGCGCGACTTACGACGAGCGGGGGGCTCAATTTCATTCCGACGAACAGGCCGAACCGGCCGTAAAGACTCGTGCATAGATCCTAAATTGTGTGTTTGTTTTTAGTTGTAGCATTACCAGTATACAACACAGGCACAACAGAGGAAATACTACTTTGCTCAAAAGCAGTCGAGGATAGCTATCAATCTAGGAAGAGGGCTTTGCGACCGTTGGTAGTGGCAATATCCACGAGGGCATCGACATCATAGTAGTGTTGGGCTTCGAGTAAGAAACGGAGCTCGGTCCACATGTCACCATCAGTGAAGGGCTTGTAAATATCCTGGATGCCGTCGGTACCCAAGGCAACAGTCAGGCCAGCCGCCATCATTTCTTTTACGGGAGTAATGGCATTGTGGATTGGACCAATCACGTCGTCAGCCTGTCCGGCTACCCAGCTGTTATCAATCCACGCACACGGGCAGGCCACCACAATGATGCCCGCATCCTTCATCTTCTTATAGAGCTCTTGGCGATACGCTTTGGGCTGGGCACCCACTGATATGCAGTGAATAGCTACCACTTTGCCTTCATATCCGTGTTCGATTGTTTTCTGCACCAAGAGTTCAGTGTCGCGTTGTGTGGGCATATTGAGCTGATCGACATGCACATGCAGTGGCTTGCCGCCATTGCGCTTACCAGCCTCAAACAGCACATCCAGATGCTCCGCTTCATGGCCGGCGTCGCGTTCCGGAAGGCCACCAATAAAGTCCACAAATTCCGCACCAATGTCGAACCATTTTCGAGCCTCGGGTTCCAGTACACCCTTTACCACCTGATTAATAAACTTGATCTCAATTTTACCCGTATAATTTTCGCGTAGTCGTTTGGCGGCCTGAATCGCTTTATCCTCAACGACTGGATCCGAATCAATAAACGAGCCGATGGCTTGCGTGCCTTGGGCAATCTGCTGTTCAACAACGGCAACCATGTTGGCGTAGATGTCATCGACTGTGGCATCGCGCTTATACTCATCCGGAAAGTGCCATTTCTCCATCAACGGACGGTTGACGAGCTTGAAGTTCTCGTCGTTCAAGATAAATGCCCGGTCAATGTGGGCATGGGCATTCACCCAACCACCATTAGCGGCAATTTTATCTAAGATCATTTGCTTGGGATCAAACGTAGCAACCACTTACTTCCTCTCAATCTCTAATGTATTAATCATACAATGAATCCCGCCGCCAGCCTTAGCAAATTCATCAACATTCACTTCATGCACTTCTTTTCCTAAGGCTGCGAGCTTCTTTACAAAGGTCGGGTTACCCGCTTGCACAACGATGTGGTCGCCGCTGACGAATGAGTTGGCAGCATAGCCCGTGGCTTCACGTTCGCTCAGTTCGTGCAAATTGGGGACCAGGCGCTTCAGGAGGTGCTGCGAGTTCTTGCTGAAGGCTGGCGGGTAGTAAAAGGCAGTTTCCGGGTCGAGGGGCAAGAAGCACATATCGAGGTGGTAGAAGTTGGCATCTACGAGCCGCAGCGGGAAGACATCGATATTTAACTGCTTAGAGAGCTCTTCGCATGAGGCCACACTGGCGCGAAAACCCGTGCCTACCATGAGCATATCGCCAAAGAACAGCGTGTCGCCACCTTCGAAAGGGAAGACATTGCTCAGCTCTTCCAGTTCAAAACCATGCTCCCGAAACCAGGCGCGGTAATAGGGTCGCTCCTTTTGCCGCTGCGGGTAGCGGAAGTTAGCGAGCAGCGCCTTGCCATGGCGTACAATACCTTGATCGGTCGCAAATACCATATCGGGCACCTCTGGATGTTGCTCAATTATCTCCACGGTAATGCCCAGCTTTTCTAATGTAGCAACCAGCTCAAGCCATTGCTCTTCAGCCTTAGCACGATTCACCGCATGCGGCTTCATGTGCGGGTTAATGATGTACTCAACAGCGAAGTAACTGGGGCGACAGAGCAGGACTCGTTTGACTGTAGGTGCCGTGCTCATAGCGCGCCTCCTAAACTTTGGCTTTGGCTAGCTTCTCAACAACTTGCTTTGCAACAGATACGCTGGTGATCAGCGGAGTATCGGTAGCAACAGCCTTTTCGCGAATGGTTTGACCGTCGGTCTTTTCCTTTTCGACAGTCTCTTCACGGTCGGTTTGTGTAGGAATGTTCAATACAATATCGAAGCGCTTGGCGTCGAGCAGGTCAGCCAGATTTGGTTTGAGTTCTGGAGTCGAAATCTTATTGACTAAAATAGCTTCGATGTCGTGGCTCTTCAAGAACTTGTGTGTCTTGTAGGTAGCGTAGAGCTGGTAACCAAGTGCGTGGAGTTGCTTCATTTCAGGCAGGAGCTTGAGTTTCTTGTCGCGGCCACCAATGGCAAGCAGGGCAGTACGTTGACGGCGTTGAGCCATCTTCATTTGCAGGGTGTAGTGTTCAATGAAACCGGCAGAAGCATTGACGTTGAAGTAGTCGCCAGCCATGAAGGTGGCCAGCTTCTCGTCATACAGCGTGTTCGGGGTTTCTACGGCTACAACTTCAGCGTGACCCTTGTAGATTTTGACGGTAACTTTACCAGTGATCTTTTCGTTAACTTTATCAATATAGGCATTTAAATCGTCCATGAGCGGCTCAAACCACAAGGCACCGTAACAGAGGTATGCCCACTTTTCGTCGACGATCGATTTAAACTCATTCTCTAGGCGAGTACTGGTGAAGCGCTCGAGCGCCTTGTGCGCCGTAATGATTGTCTCAGCAGCTGGTGCTTCGTAAATACCACGAACTTTCAGACCGATCACACGGTCTTCCAGCAGGTGCACAATGCCGATGGCGTGCTTGGCTGCGCGTGTATTAAGCTGTTCGATAATATCTACCAAGCTCAATTGCTTGTCGTCGACTGCCACAGGCAGACCCTTTTCGAACTCAATGGTGATGTATTCGGGTTTGTTCAGTGCTTCCTCTGGTGTACGGCAGACCTGCAAAATCTTGTCGAGTGGTGGGATCAGTGACGGTTCTTCAATCTCACCACCTTCACCGGTAACGCCCCACATGTTGTCATCGTACGAATAAGGCTTATCGGAAGTTTGCTTGACGGGGATACCGTGTTGCTTGCAGTACTCAAGCTGCTCAATGCGGCCCATGCCCCATTCGCGTACCGGTGCGATAATCTTAATATCTGGGTTTAAAGCAAGCGCAGAACCTTCCATACGGATCTGGTCGTTACCTTTACCAGTAGCGCCGTGCGCGATGGCGTCGGCACCTTCTTGGGCAGCCACCTTAACGGCCCACTTAGCGAGCAGTGGACGCCCGAGCGGGGTAGAGAGGTAGTAGCGACCTTGGTACATGCCGTTAGCCTTAATGCCCTTGGCTATGTATTCACGAGCAAACTCTTCTTTGGCATCAACCACAATTGCTTTGACGGCGCCCAGGTTCAAGGCTTTTTGACGGATTTCTTCCAGATCATCGGTTTGCTGACCAATGTCGATAGTAAGCGCGATGACTTCGGCTTTATACTCTTCCTGAATCCACTTAACCATCGTGGAAGTGTCCAGGCCACCAGAGTAGAGGAGCACTACTTTCTTAACTTCACCTTTTTTGCCTTCGTGGCTGGCCACTTTGACATACGTGTTTTTGCTATCCATTGCCATCGTTTTTCTCCTATAGCTCCTCTAATTGGCGAATTATGCTATTAATCATCCTTAAGTATACTATAAAATCGCTTAAAACAAAGCATTTTTAGGTAAAAACGACAATCTACGCCGTATTGCTCGCCATTGTATAATGGCCTAATGAAGCGGACACCTGACATTCGACACATTTCGAGAGCCACGCGCTGGTTCAGCGGCTTAGCGGTTGTGTATATTGTGCTACAACTGATACTGCAGCCCAATACTGCCACGATTAGGCAATTTCACCTGAGTTTGGGTGAATATCACGTGCTGAGTTTGCTGGTAAGCATTCCTTCGCTGGCAGCTTGGTTCGCAGCATTTTATGGCTATGCCAAGCTCGAAAAGTATGCAGACAGAATTGACGGTGCACCCGAAGGCCAAGCGTTTACGCACATATCCAAGGGTCTCAAATATCTGGCTTGGGGACTGCCTATTACCAGTCTTATTAGTACCATCCTTGGAGCACTCGCCCATTCCTGGACAAGCTTCGGTGGGGCGGCAATCATTATCAGTCATTACGTGACATTGGCGATTTCACTACTCGCTTTTTCCAAACTTAACCGTGGTACTCGTTACCTCACGGAGGCTGGAGGCAAGAGTCCAACCCTTAATGCCACCCGCTGGCTGATGGCCAGTTTTATCATAGTGGCCGTGAGTTACAGCGCAGGCATAGTAGCTTCGCTGCACCATGGTCTCCGCACAAACTACCATCTACCATTGTGGCTTATTTTATTTACGATAGTCATTCCGTACCTGTACGCTTGGTTGATGGGGCTGCTATCGGCCTACGAAATCAGTTTGTATCGTAGGCATGCCCCGGGCATCTTGTATCAGCGAGGCTTAAACTATGTAGCGAGTGGCTTGTGCATGGCGGTTCTGGCCTCTGTTATACTCCAGTTCCTCACTTCAGGATCCCCATACTTACGGCGTATTACCTTCAGTTGGTCAGCCCTGACGGTGTATATGCTCCTCATTCTCTACGCCGCCGGGTTTGTGGTTATAAGTATTGGCGCTCATAAACTCAACAAAATAGAAGAAGTATGATCAAACCCACCCACACCTTTACTATTTTTGAAGCACGCTACCCAATTGCGGGGAGAATTTGTTTGTGACTCTCAGTCTATACCAGCAAATTGTGCAGATTACTCACACGTATCTTGGTCCGGCGGCCGATCGTTTTATTGACCGTCAGGTACAAAACCATTTACACAAAGCTCCCGAGAAACTCCAAACGAGTGACTTGGAGCAGCTTATTGATTGGATTCGCGTGGCTGTCTCGCTCCTGACAGATGATGCCGACATCGTCGAGGAGTACATAGTACAGCTTCGAGGTTTAGTGGATGAGGCCAAGCACAAAACGAGGTTTAAACATGGCGAGTAACCGGCCTAAACAAACGCCACGTCCCATAGAAGAATGGGCCCAAACCGAAGCGATTTTTGCCAGTATCGGCGATGGCGCTATTGCCACGGACGAGTTTGGAAAGATCACCCGCATTAACAAGGCAGCTTTAGATGTTCTAGGATTTCGTCGCGCCGAAGTAATACACCAGTGGTTTCCGCGCGTCATTATCCCATTCGACGAGAACGGTCAGCCGATGAGCTTGATTGATCGGCCGATTACGCAAGCATTTTTGATCGGTAAACCAATCTCCCACAAGATGTATTATCAACGTAAAGATGGCAGCCGCGTGCCCGTGCAGGTAACGGTTTCACCGATCGTTAATAATAATAGACCGGTGGGTGCCATCGAAGTCTTCCGCGATATTACGCAGGAGTACGAAATCGATCAAATGAAGAGCGAGTTTATTTCGCTCGCCTCGCACCAATTGCGTACGCCGCTTTCAGCCATCAAGACTTACGCGCATATGCTGCTCGACGGCTACCTAGGAGAACTCACACCACCGCAACGACGCTCCTTGCGTACCATTGTCGGTGCTTCAAATCGTATGAATGAGCTCATTAGCACCCTCCTGAACGTGGCAAGGATTGAGAGTGGCAGTGTAGCCGTTACCAGTAAGCCTGTTCATATGAAGAAGCTGATAGAAGAAATTCTCAAAGAGCTCGAACACACTGCTAAGAACAAGGAAGTAAATCTGGAATTGGTATCAACCCGGCGAAACCCAACTGTCGTAACCGACAACTTGATTGCTAAAGAAATCATCACTAATCTGCTAACCAATGCGATTAAATACACCTCGGAACAAACCACAGTCAAAGTTACCATCACCAGTCGGGCTCGGCGGCTCATTATTGGCGTACACGACCAAGGGTTTGGTATTCCCGAGCAAGTGCACGACAAAATCTTTACAAAGTTCTTCCGTGCACCGAACGTAGTAAAGCGTGAGACCACCGGCACAGGCTTGGGGCTCTATCTTGTAAAAGGATTGGCTGAGCAACTCGGTGGTAAAATTTGGTTTGAGAGCAAAGAAAATGTTGGTAGCAGCTTTTACTTCTCGTTGCCGCAAGCAGAGTAGGGAATGGCGCCAACGCTTCCTCCGAGACACATATGCCACATTTTCTAGAGATCGTGTGTGAAAAATCTAATAATGAATCTAGCGCTAACTGTGCTAACAATAAGTAGGAACAAAGAGGAATGAGTACTACATATGCCTAATATACTAATTGTTGAAGACGATAAAGAACTAAATGCCGCTTATAAACTCATCCTTGAACACGCAGGATATACTGTTGAGTCGGCCTACAATGGCAAAGCTGCTTTAAAGGAATTAGAGGACTTTGAGCCTGATTTAATCCTTCTCGATCTCCTGATGCCCATTATGGGCGGTTTGGAATTTTTACAGCACTATTCGCTGAAAGAAAAGCATCCGAATGTAAAAGTCCTTATCTTCACCAACATGGAAAATTCTCCCGAGGCAACTGAAGCCTTTAAGTTAGGTGCCCACCGCACCATTATCAAATCTTGGACAGCTCCCCAGAACCTGGCGCGCGTTATTAAAGACGCCCTTAAGGAAAGTGGCAACGAGAAGTCACTGGCATCCGACGCTTCTTAGGCTCAATTTTTTAGTTAGGTTTTAGATCAGCTAAGAACTGATCGTTGAGCAAGTTACGCAACTTCAATAAATCAATTTTGTACGGGGTGTGTTTGCCGTAGCTGACCACACCCTTACCCTTGAGCTTATTAAGCTCGGTTGCTGTTGTTTCCCGCGTAAGGCCGGTGAGGTTGGCAAAGTCCTGATGGGTAAGCGTTAAGCTTATTTCTACCACTTGCGGGGCCAGTGTTTTGCCATGACTTAAAGCTAAGTAGTGCAATGTATAAATGAGCTTATCACTGGCACGTGAGTGCTGCAGCGCGTTCAGGCGCATGGTTTTACCTAGATCATCGATAACGTAATTATCCAACTCTTGGAATAGCACCTCGGGCGTTTTCTTGAGAAATTCTACGTAGTCATCAGGGGGGACAGAGTACAGCTCCACGTCGGTGAAGGCTTCGTAATAATAAACTGCGCTCGGCACGTGTTTGAACACCCAGGCCGTAGGATAGATACTGTTCGGACCATAAAAGGCAATCGGCTTTTCGTCACCAGCTGAACTAATGTTATACGCTTTGACAATACCGCGCTTGACCACATAGGCAGTGCGAGGGGCTTCACCCTGAAAGAGAATAATCTCGCCCTTCTTGTAGGCTCTGGCAGGATAATTCTGCAAGAAGGTCTGGAACTGGTCGTGCGCGTCGTTCGTCATGTTCTCCTAGTGTACTCGCCGTTTCCTCAAATAAGAAGTATCTCCATTGTACAGAGCTAGCGCTTAGGCTAGTGTAAGGATTTTCACAGACACTTCTTTAGTGCGTAGTAGTCGTGGTGGTTTTAGGAACCTGGTTCTGGCCCAAAATAATTATAAAGTCTGCATCGTACACATTGACGTAAGGATTGGTGGTGGTGACCGTGGAACCATAGAGGCTCATGAGCAGCTGCTTCGTTGCGGGCATTTTGCCAGCAGAGGCGTCAATGATGGTCGTCGATGCCTGGTTGGCCTTGGCGTCGTCGGTGGCCGCCACGGTAATATTTTTTCCCGTCAGCACTTTGGCTGCGTGCGCCGCAATACCACTGGTGTCAGTAGCGTTCAGGACCACGACGCTGGCACCTTCTCGGGATACCGGGTCGCTGCTCATTAACTGCTTAAGGTAGCTCTGAATAGCTGTGAAGTCATCTAAGCCAGCAGCCGGTATCAGCGCTGATTGACCAGTTGGAGCGGCATAGCTCGCCAGCAAGTTCTTACCCTTAGCATTATTAAGACCAACTGACTGAACAGAGGTAGTAGTCTTAGAAATATCGTAGAGGCGGTGAACTTCACTCAAGGACATATTGGTTTTGACATTGTTACCGATCGCATCCATAAGACTACTGAGTTTAGCCGGATTCGCCAGCACACCGGTGGTCGTGACTTTATCCTTTAGGACCATAAGCTCTTGTCTTTGATTGTTTGTACGGTCAAAATCGGCGGCGGGAAAACCGTAGGAGCCATAAGCATCACCACGTGCCCGGGCCAGGTCAAGGGCTTGACGGCCATCTAAATGGTGGACACCATTTGTGAGCTTAACCAGTGGACTGGGCGGTTTAGTCGTCCAATCTTTACTGGGGTCGTAAAGGCCACGCTTATCACTACTCTTGACGGTAAAATCAATACCCCCGACTGCATTTACCATGTCGTGTAGGGCGTTGTAATCAATCAGTGCGTAGTAGTTAAGATCGAGATTGAAGTTCTCTTGCACGGTCTTTTGCAACAGGCCCATTCCCTTCGGGAAGTAGCCACTCTCGTGGAAATTCTCGCTCTGACCGTCCACATAGGCTTCATTAATCTTCGCATGCCCAAAACCGGGGATTTCTACCCAGAGGTCCCGGGGAACACTCATCATAAAGGCGCTGTTGTCTTTCGTATTAATGCTGATAACCATGATGGAATCCGTTAGGTTGGCCCCATCGTGACCGGGATCATCACTCGAGTTTCCGGCAAGCAAAATATTAACCCTACCAACATCTTCACCCTGCAGACGCGTACTGGTAAGGATACCTAGAACACCGCCATGAAACGTCTTAGAAGCATTGTAGACAAACTTAAAGCCCAGCCAGCCACCGATGCCCAAAATAAGGAGGAGGAACAGCGCAACTATCCGCTTCCACGAGAAAAATCGCCGCTTGCTCTTAGCCTTCTTAGCACTGCGAGCCGGCGTGGCTTCATCATCAAAATCTAGATTGAAGGGACTTGGTGTAATCATAGGCTGGGGACGGCGCTGCGCTTGGGAAGGAGTAGCTGTGGGGCGATAGGCAGATAGGGTTTGACCCACCACCGGGAACTGGGCAGCTGACTTTTTAGGCGGCGTAATATCGAACCCGACGCGGCGTGGAGCATTAGAAGACGGGATAAAACCGTCCATCGAGCGTCGTGGTTTATTAGAATCGTTAAGCATAACTGGCGAAAAAGACCTTTTACTATCATACCGGAAAATCCTTATCTTACCAGGCCATTAGCGTACATATTTGACCTGAAAACAAACTGACGAGCGAGTGCTTTATCTTAGTTTGCGTAGCTACGCAAAATGCAAAATTCACTGCTTGTCAGCTTGTTTTAAGGATTCGGGGTTGTAATTGCCCCAGAATAAGTAACAGAAAGGATGTTCATGGACAGTTTTAGCCGTGGCATACGAAATGCATTTAGAAACGTCGTCAGAACGGTGGCGATTGTCGCGATTTTAGGAATCAGTATTGGTCTAAGCTTGACCATGCTGGTGGCACAAAAAGCTGTAGAAAACAAAATTAGTAGCGTAAAAAGCTCTATCGGTAACACGATTACGGTGCAACCGGCAGGATTTACACCTGGTAGCCAAGCCAATAACGCACTTTCTACGAGTGCACTTAACAAGGTTAAAACTATTGCTCATGTGAGTAGTGTGGCCGAAACGCTCACTGATCGCTTACCAACAACCGGGTCGTCTCTGCCCAGCTTTGGTCGCGTTGGCGACAACTCATCAGATAGTAATTCCTCAACTACAAGCCTCACATCACCAGTTAGCTTGAACACCGATGGTCCACGTTTCTTTAGCGGTGGCTCGGCCAATAGTGATGGCACTGCAACAACCGCGTTTAGCCTACCTATTAGTTTCTTGGGGACGACGAATCCAAGCAGTGTGAATGACACAGCACTGACTATCACCTCTGGCAAAGCTATCAATGGCAGCACTGACACTAATGACGTATTGATTAGCGAAAGCATGGCTAGCAAAAATAATTTGCAGGTTGGCTCGACTTTTACCGCTTACAATGCAACGCTGACCGTCGCTGGCATATTCAAGACGAGTACAACCAACCAGGGCACCGCTGGAACTGTCGTTTTGTCCTTGCCAGCCCTGCAGCGCTTGAGTGGTCAAACCGGTGTGGTCACCAGTGCCGTTGTAGCGGTCGACTCGTTGGATAACCTCAGTGCAGCTACCGCAGCTGTCAAAAACAGCCTGGGCAGTAGTGCAGATGTCACGAGTGCCCAAGATGCAGCCGATAACACCGTTAAGCCTCTCAATAGCGTAAAGACGGTCGCCACTTTTAGCTTGATCGGTGCGATTGTCGCCGGGGCAGTCATCATCCTGCTCGTCATGATCATGGTGGTACGCGAACGGAAGAAAGAAATTGGTGTCGTGAAAGCAATCGGTGGCAGCAATGTGCGTATCATCGGTGAATTCATGATCGAAGCACTGACCCTCTCCGTGTTGGGTGCCGTGATCGGCTTGATCATTGGCGTCGTCGGCGGACAGCCAGTTACGAAGCTGCTGGTCAATAACAGCACTACGAGCACTACGAATACACAACAAGCGGGCTTCCGGGATGGACCCGTACTCAATGTTAACGGTCCGAGTGGTAATGCTGCTCCACCACAAGTTGGGGGTTTTAGAGCCGGTTTCCGGGATGGCTTACGTCGCAATGCTACCGTACAAAGCTTTAAGAACATTAAAGCGCAGATTGGCTGGAACATCCTGTTGGAGGGCTTTGGCGCCGCCGTGTTAATCGCAGTGATTGGCAGTGCGCTCAGCGCTGGCATGATTAGCAAAGTACGACCATCAACCGTAATGAGGGCAGAATAATATGTTAGAAGTTACAGATCTTACCAAAACATTTCAGAGCGGTGAGGGCGTTGTCACCGCGGCCGATAAAATTAGCTTCAAGGTGCCTGACGGTCAGTTCGCTAGTATCGTCGGCCGCAGCGGGTCAGGGAAGTCGACATTGCTCAGCTTACTAGGAGCACTCGACAAACCCACCAGTGGCAGTATTAAAGTAGGAAAGCACGACATTACTAAACTGGGCGACCACCAGCTCATTGACTACCGCTGCAAGTCAATCGGCTTTGTGTTTCAGAGCTACAACTTGATCCCGAACCTTACAGCGCTCGAGAATGTCATGTTGCCTATGGAGTTTGCCGGTATCCCGAAAGCGCATCGAAAACAGCGAGCCGCCGAGTTATTAGCAGAAGTAGGTCTCGAAGCCGATCAAATACAGCGCAAACCTGGTCGTCTGAGTGGTGGACAGCAACAACGCGTAGCAATTGCTCGCGCCCTGGCCAACAAGCCGCAGCTAATCTTGGCAGATGAACCAACCGGTAACTTAGACAGTACCACCGGCAAAATGATTTTTGATCTACTCCACGAGCTGAGCCGCAAAGAAAATACGACGATCTTGGTGGTTACACACGATTTGGAAATTGCTGGTAAAACCGACAAAACATTTCGGCTAGACGACGGCAAGCTCGTCAAGAAATAGCCCTCAGGTGTAAATCCAAGGTGTAAAATGGTATACTTGGTGAAACCGGGAGTCCAGAAGTGAAGCTAGTAATTCAAGTTCCATGCCTTAACGAAGAGCAGACCTTGCCGCTCGTACTCGAGTCTATTCCAAAGAAGATTGATGGTATTGATGAAATCATCGTTACTATTATTGATGACGGTTCCACGGACAAAACGGTGGAAGTGGCCAAAAAGCATGGGGTCAAACACATTATTAGTCACGCCGGTAACGAAGGGCTGGGTCGCTCGTTCCATGATGGCGTGCAGTACGCGCTGGAGCTTGGGGCAGACATCATCGTTAACACCGACGGCGACAATCAGTACCCCCAAAATCGCATTGGTGACTTAGTGCAGCCTATCCTGGCCGGCAAAGCCGACATTGTAATTGCCGACCGGCAAACACAAACCGTCGAACACTTTTCGCCATTTAAAAAATTACTCCAGCGTTTTGGGAGCTATGTACTCAATAAAGCTGCCGGTACTAACCTGCCAGACGCCGCCAGTGGTTTTCGGGCCTATTCCAAGAACGCATTGGTGCAGCTCAACACTATTACCCGCTTTAGCTACTGCATGGAAACCATCATCCAGGCGGGCAATAAACGGTTGGCGATTACCAGTATTCCCATCAAAATTAATCCACCAACTCGTGAATCGCGACTCTTTACCTCAATTCGCGCTTATGTGTTCAAAAGTGGTGCGGCTATTGTTCGTGGGTATGTCATGTACAAACCACATGCTATTTTTGGCTGGTCAGCCTTGGTGCTCTTTATTGCCGGCCTAATCCCGTTTGCACGATATATCTTCTATGCGTTTGTGGAACACAGCAGTCGTGGTCACTTGCAATCGCTAATTATTGGTTCCACGACACTTGTGGCGGCTTTTCTATGTTTGGCACTGGCCATTATCGCCGACTTAATTCGCATCAACCGTACTTTGATAGAGCTCAACTTAGAGCACACTAAGCGTATGCGCTTCAAACAACTCGACGATTAGCCTAGTTGCGGTCAGAGCCTAGGGCGTGATGCCACAACACCCGCTGAACACCCGAATTAACATTTTGGATAGATGTATTTTGTGGCCAGAACCAGCGCGACTGACTGCGTACAATGTAGGTGACAATACCGCCCCCTTGGCTTACAAATACGAGTATTCCCAATGTTAGTACCCAAGTTTGGGCAGTAATACTAATGCGCTTTGCAATCTGGGGCAAATGCAAAAACGTTTGGACGGCTACCGCCATCAGTAGATACAGCAGCGGCAAAATTGGCATCAGGTAACGCCCATGCACGGCAGTAATGCTTCCAATATGCATAAAGTCACTGAAGTTTTGCAAGAATAGTATGAGCACATATAACCCTATGAAGAAGCTCATAAGTCTAAGGACTGGCTGGTCGCGCAACTTTCTAAAGACGACTACTACACTTACTAAGCTTACAAACAAAGTCGCATACGTCATCAACCTCGGAATAGGTAGCGAGCGGGCCTGCCAGTAATCTACGGTCCCAAAGTTATTCTGGGCAATATTGATGCCATTGTTAAAGCCACTGCCGATGGCAAACAGTGACTCCTCAACCGTGCGAGTTACCCATTGCACTGGGTAGCTTATGATCTGAGTAGTAACGGGTTTTTCGGTTTGACTGGCCAACTGATAGTTACGTAGCCAGGGCGAATAGGTTTGGCACTGAGCAACACTTAAGACTTGATCACATTCGGGCGTTGGCGTGTGGTAGCGCACAATATTCACTCCATATCTTTCAGCAAATAGGCCAAAACTGAGCAGCAAAAGGACTAGTGTAGCAGCTAACTTCCACGCCGAGGCCCGTCGTAAGTCTAGTCGCGCCTGTCGACGCCAGAGTATGCGTACCACATATATGACTGCCGCTAAAGCTAGTGGCAGGAAGGCGTACTTCACTAAACTACCTAACATGCAGATCAGCGCAATACCGGCCAAGAGCCCCCAGTGGATTTTTTGATTAGCGGCCACTTGTTTTTGGAGGCGCAAGCAAAGCAGCACTAGCCATGCACTCAATAGCACTACCAAGTTATCGTAATTAATTTGGGCACCGAGCAGCGGCACCACTGGCGTCAATACCAGCGCTAGCAGCACTAAATGTACGACGGTATCCGAGCTCCGTGCGTATTGCAGGACACGGCGAAACACAATGAGCGCAGTTGCCAGTAGGGCAATGTTAATAAAACGGAGCAGGATAACTTGGATAGTCACGTCATGAGTAAAGTGGGTAATCACTCGATAGGGGAAGCTCATGAGATAGTGATAGAGGTATGAAGGATCACGGACCACCGCACCATAATCAGCCGCGGCTGTGGGCTGGTGCGTAAAAAAGGGCGTCAGTTGTTGGGCATGCAATTGAATCAGACCAAAGTGCGATTGCTCATCAAAAGCTCCCGGATAACGGGCACTGAGGGCAATCCAACTAGCTTGCAGCACAAACAAGACAATAATTAGCCAGAAAAACTTTGGCGAAGCCACAAAATGTCGTAAACGACGGCCCCACGACGCAAACGCGTGCTGTAAATTGCCGGTGTGGCTCATATCTGGCTTATATTATACAGCTTAACTGAACTCGTACTGAGCATATGATAGACTGAGGGCATGAAAACTACGGCTGGTCAGCAATCACCATGGCGCTCACGTGGCAAACAAATACTGGCGGCCGTCGTTTTGTTGCTCACTATTGCGTTATTTACTCGCTACTTTGCGCAGCATCCTGAATATCTTCGCCGGCTGGCACATATCAGCCCATGGACGGTTGTGTGGGTGCTATTGCTGAATGCAGTGATGGTAGGCGTGCTGGTCCTTATGACACAAGCAACGATTCGCTTGTGCGGTAAGCGACTAGGCTGGCACGAGAACTTCCTCCTTACAGCTTATTCATCTATTGCGAACTTTTTTGGACCACTACAAAGCGGTCCTGGCGTTCGAGCCGTATACCTCAAGAGTAGACATCAGATACGATTGCGGGATTATACGCTTGCCAGCTTACTGGCGCTCGGCTTATTCGCCTGCTTTAGTGCGCTGTTTTTGCTGGTCGGAATGCGACCTTGGTGGCAAACCATCGGCTTGCTTGTAGTGGTGGTAGTGATAAGTAGCTTGGTTATTCGGCTGTTCCGTAAGCGTGACAAGCAAGCTAGTGAGTCGCAGTTTCGATTGCAAGGCGGTCCACTGGGCGCATTGTTCGCTTTAACATTTCTGCAGGTGGTACTCACTATAGGCTGGTACTACGTCGAATTAAAGGCAGTTGATCCACATATTCATTTGAGCCAAGCTATGTCATATGCCGGGGCTGCTAACTTCGCTTTGTTTGTGTCGGTTACTCCTGATGCCGTGGGTATCCGCGAAGCTTTTTTGGTGTTTTCGCAGCATATTCATCACGTATCAACCGCCGATATAGCTGCCGCGAATGTGATTGACCGAGCGGTCTATGCCTGCTTCTTACTCCTGCTTTTCGGGCTTGTCCTTGGCTTACATGCCAAGACCAAGCTACAAATTACACGCTCTCGACGAGTGGCTGCAGAATCTTAGCAATGGCGGTCGTGGAGAACTGCTTTTCGTAGAGCTTGCGGCCTTTGTCTGCAATACTCGCTAATTCGTCGGGCTGATTGTACGCCCACATAATTGCCTTCGCCAGTGCATCGGGATTGGCTTGGGGCACCACCAGCGCATTTTCTTTATCCGTAAAGTATTCGCTCGTCGCTTCGCTCGCGCCAATCAAAGCTGGTGCAGCACATGCCAGGTACTGGTAGGTTTTGCCCGTGATGACATGTTGAGCTTGTGGGGTATCACCAAAGGGGCCACCGAGGCAGAGTGAAGATTGCTGAATAGTATCTACAAGTTTTTCGAATGGAATCCACGACTCGTAGCGGAGGTTCGCACCTCGTGACTGAGCTACCTTGCATACCTCTTCCATGGGCTTCTTGCCACCCACAATCAAAAATTCAATTTCCGGTTGATCTTTGAGCTTCTCAGCGGCTGCCAAGACGACTGGAATGCCATGGAGCGGTTGCATGCCCGTGCTGTAATAAAACACCTGAAATTTCTCGCCTTTGGCAGGTTTGCTAGCCGGCTTAAACAGCGTCTCGTCGGTACCAACGGGAACAGCCACATACTTACTCAGGTTCTGATGACTCATACGCGCCGAAAGTTCAGCATGAGCTTGCGTGTCTGCCAAGATTACGGCGCATTTATTCAGCCATCGCTTGTAGAGCGGTTCACTGCGTCGCGCCAGAAAATGCTTCGTGCGAATGGCCATGGATTTGCGATGCTTTTCGCCAGTCGCGTACGCAATCGGCACAATAAATTCATCGAACCAAACCGGTTTCTTACCAGCGATACCTAACACTAGTGGCAAAATTTCTTGACCGCGAAAGGTAAGCAAATACACATCCGGGTTATGCTGCTTTTTAACTTGACGAAGCAAGCCCGGCATTTCCGCGTAACGAGCCATGCCTTTTTTGGTATTCTTAACGACTATGACTTGTACACCGGGAAGTGTTTTAAGCGCGGCGCGCAACGTTCGAGCACGAATATAATCTGGGTCGAAGTAACAGGTAATGACAGCAATCTTCATGACTACTTGCAGTATACCAGATAAGGTGGTACTTCATGAACTCTCAGCAAAATCTCAAGGCACACTTTATAATAGATATTATGAGAATTTTAGTTGTCGAAGACGATGTCAAAATCGCCCAAACCATTAAGAAAGGTCTTGAGCTAAAAGGCTATGCTGTCGATGCTGTTTATGATGGCGAGACAGGCTACTCATATGCCATTGATGATGATTATGATGTGGTAGTGCTGGATCGTATGCTGCCCGGGATGGAAGGGGTAGAATTATGCCGTAAAGTCCGCGAGCAAAATGTACATACTCCCATCCTCATGTTGACCGCTCGTGGGACTATTGGCGACAAGGTGGAAGGCTTAAATAGCGGCGCCGACGACTACTTGGTCAAGCCGTTTTCTTTCGAAGAGCTCAACGCCCGTATTAAGGCGCTTTTGCGTCGCCCTGCGACCCATACCGGAAGTATTATTAAGGTCGACGATCTAACGCTCGATACCTCCAACTACGAAGTTAATCGCGGCAAAACAGCTATTAAGTTGTCACACAAAGAGTTTGCGCTGCTCGAATATTTTATGCACCATCAAGGGCAGGTAATCACCAAGGATATGATCATCAACCACGTCTGGGACGAAGATGCCTTGGTGCTGCCAAACACGGTAGAGGTGTACATTGGCTATTTGCGTAATAAAATTGACCGACCATTTCCTAAATCCAGGCCGTTACTACACACACTTCGTGGCTTTGGCTATAAACTGGCGGCAAGTTAGCAATGTTTAAGTCCGCGACCTTTAAGCTCACCATGTGGTATCTGGCGATTGTGATGGTTATTAGTTTAGGCTTTAGCGCTGCTCTGTACCACTTTGCCACCGATGAGCTTAGCTTTGGACTAGAGCACCAAACCCAACGCATTTTCCGGCGTTATCCTGTCTTTACCAATGATCCGAATCTGCAAGTACAAGGGAATGACGTCGACCAGGGCTCACACCGGCTCTTATTGCAACTGGTGTACTTTAACTTCTTAGTCCTCGTTGGCGCCGGCTTGGCAAGTTACTGGTTAGCGCAACGTACTCTGGAACCTATCGAGGCGGCACATGAGCGCCAAAAGCGCTTTACTGCTGATGTCAGCCACGAGCTGCGCACACCACTGACTTCGCTCAAAATGGGCAGTGAAGTGGCACTCATGGACCCACAAGCTAACAAAACAGCATTGCGAGATGCACTCGCCAGCAATGTGGAAGATGCCACTAAAATGGAGCTACTCATCAATAACCTACTGCGATTAACAAAACTTGATGCCGACGAGAGTAAATCTCAATTCATCACTACGGATACAACAACCGTTGTGACTGCTGCACTAGAACAAGTCAGTAAACTCGCTGAGCAAAAACACATCAAGTTTGAGAATACGGTCCAGCGATTATCCTTACAAGCCGACCCGGCTACACTCACGCAGCTGCTGGTGATACTACTCGACAATGCTATCAAGTACAGTCCCGAGAAATCTAAGGTGACACTCGATAGCAAACAAACTGACTCCACGATCACATTGCAAGTCAAAGATGAAGGCAAGGGCATTGCACCCGAAGCGCTGCCGCACATTTTTGACCGGTTCTATCGGGCCGACAAATCCCGCACTAAAAGCGCCGACGAGGGTCAAGGCTTTGGGCTAGGTCTTTCCATTGCCAAGATGATCGCTGAAAGACACGACGGGAGTATAACTATCACCAGCCGGCCAGGCAAAGGCACTACGGTGAGCCTGTCGCTACCGCAGCGCCAAGAGGTTGGCACGGTCAGCGAGAGCTAGCAACATCGGCGTCAGGATCGCAAATAACGACAAGTACCACCACATGTAGCGATCTCGTTTAACCAGCGACAATCCGCCTTGCACAATAATCACGCTCAGCACCAAAAGCTCAAAAACGGGTAGTACACTGCTATGCAAGTGCTTTGTGCGATCTGTAACTGTTAGCTTAAGCCCCAGCGCCAATAAAGCAGCCAGTAGGACTGTGAGCCAGCTTGCCACCTGGTGCAAACGATCGTGCGGGGTATGGCCCACCACAAAGTATACGAAGCTCACCGATAGTGCGATCAGGCCGGCCAATAATGCACCGAGTAACACCCATCCTAGGCCAGATTGCCAGAAATTACTGCCACTAAGTAAACGTATGCCGGCTCCCCCAAAGCTCAGCGGCAGCATAAAGGTGAGCACGCAATACAGTAAATTGTAGGCCGTAAAGCCCGTTTTTGCCTTACCATAAAAGAGCTGGATAATGAGCACCGATCGTACGACCAGGACACCAAGCCCGGTGAGCAAAGCTGGCAAGATCAAGTGAATCACTGCCATAGTACTGCGACCAAAAAAGATCGCTAACACCAGCATAGCCACAATGAGCAACGCATTTGTTAGTCCCCATACTGGGGTGGCCAGACGCAGACCTTGTTTGGTGAGTGTGGTACGTGGCAATAATCGTAGTAAGCTAACTCCACATTCAATAATGCTCAACCAACCATACAGACCGACAATCGTAAAAGTAGCAATCAGCTCAAATAGCATACGACTCCTTGTGTCTTTACTATGTTAGATACGCCAGCGAAGACGTTTCTCCACGCAGCATAACAATCTCTTGTTAGTATACTACTTACGGTAATCGTGGGCCAAGCGCTAAACCAATTGTCAGTACCAGAATAACAATCATCGAAAAATGAAACATTCGGCGCGCCCAGCCATCGGGATCTTTGCTGTGCAAACCCTGCCATCCCAGCTGTAACCACCGCAGTCCAACAATTCCCATAAGAATAAAGTAACACCAGCCCGTATATCCAAACGGTGTCAGTAGAAGGGTGCTGAGCACAAACAAGGCCGTATATATAAAGATCTGAAGCACGGTCACGGGCACACCCTTTACTACAGGCATAACGGGTACTCCCGCCGCTTTATATTCTTGCCGTCGATATATGGCAATAGAATAAAATTCTGGGAATTGCCAGAAGAAAAGCATAAGAAAGAGTAGTGCTGCAGCCGTATCCAACTGGTTACTAACCGAGACATACCCCGCTAAAATGGGCAGCGCCCCAGAAATGCTCCCAACCAGTGTGCCGTGGATTGAGCTCCGTTTACTCAAAGCCCCGTACAACCACACATACACCACAAAGCCAATAATCCCGATACTCACCACCAACCAATTTGTCCATAACGAGAGAATAACCATACCGGTTGTGCCCAACACTAATGCAAAGCTGGTGGCGCGTCGCACCGACAATTGGCCGCTCGCGACCGCTCGGTTTTTTGTACGAGTCATCAACTGGTCAATGTCACGGTCAAAGACATTATTCAGCGCACAAGCCGCTCCCACTACCAAGGTCATGCCAACTATGGTGGCCACAAACAGCCCTGCATCAAAATGTTTGACGTGCCCAGCAGCCAGCAAAAAGCCCCCAATGCCCGTCAGAATATTCCCATAGGTGACACGGGGCTTGGTAAGTTGATAGTAGGTGCTAAACGAAGCTCTAGATGCCGCCATCTTGGGTCTGTAGGTAGTGATGGATTTGGTCCTGGGTCATACGGTAATTGAGATTATACATAATCCATATCGAGCCGAGCACCAAAATAAGTACAAACGTAATCATCATAATCAAAAGCAGGCGCTTCCAACGGGGCCGGGCCTCTTGGCCTAGGTGCAAGAAGTACACCACTTGTACTACAAATTGCACGGTAGCGAGTAGAAATAATGTTGCTACCAAACCCCAACCTCCAAAGACATGGTGCGTGGTGGCCAAGTAGGCCCACCCTGTCAAAATAATTGAAAGGGTAAAACCAAGGATATAGGAAAACAAATTGGCCGATTCAGTATCGTGGCGACTTACCATTACTTTATGTAAGCGACTAGACATCTTAGGCAACTCCTAACATATACACAACGGTAAAGATAAAGATCCAGACAATGTCCAGGAAGTGCCAGAACATACTAAGCATGGTCAAGCGGCGTAGCGTGTTGCGGCCAAAGCCTTGCAGCCAAACTTTGATTATCATCGCCAGCATCCAGAGCAACCCAACGGAAATGTGGAGCCCATGGGTACTTACCAAGGTAAAGAATCCCGAGAGAAAACCACTGCGGCGCCAACTATTACCATCAGCAACCAGCTGATGGAACTCACTGAGCTCCATGGTTACGAACGCCGCACCCAGGAGGAAGGTAACTGCCAGCCATAGCAATGTTTGCTTTTGCGCCTTTTGGCGAGCAGCGAGCATTGCCAAACCACAAGTAAAACTACTGGTGAGCAAGATAAGCGTTTCAGTCAGTACATACGAGGGGTGGAAGAGTTCACGTCCACTGGGTCCACCGTACGTATTGTTGTGCAGCACAGCAAAGGTGGCAAACAAGCTGGCAAAGAGTAAGCAGTCGGTCATAATGTACGCCCAGAAACCAAAGAGCGTCTTGCTGTCAGTTGCAGCCCGTTCTGAAGCTTGGTCAAGCACAGCACTCATGCGCGTTGTCTCCTTGTTTTTTGCCAGCTGGCCTCAATGGCAGCAACCTCACTAGCTGGAATAAGGCGCTCACTTTCGGCCTCACTCAGTGTACGCACCAGAACCGTTACAACTAGTCCGAACAAACTCGCAATGACCAAGAACCAAATATGCCAGATAAAACCAAAGCCCGCTGCAAATGCACACGCAGCAATAATGAGTGGCACTGGTGTATTCTTGGGCACCATAATATCTTCGTATTTAGGAGTAGCTTTAGCATCTTTGCTGTGCTTGGCAGCCCAGAATGCATCGCGATCATCTACCTCTGGTAAAATTGCAAAATTATACTCAGCGGGTGGGGAAGCAGTTGCCCATTCTAAGGTTCGAGCATCCCACGGATCACCGGTTGTGTCCCGCATTTTGTCTCGCTTCCAGATACTATAGGCAAGTTGCAAGACTTGCAGACCAACACCAATGCAAATAATCACCACCCCGACCGCCGCAACAATAAAGAGCTGCTGCCAACCAAGACTGGCATCGTAATGATCCAAGCGACGCGTTGCACCCATAAGACCTAGTACGTATAAAGGACCAAAGGCTAGCACAAAGCCAACGATCCAGCACCACGCAGCCAGCTTGCCTAAGCCCTCGTGCAATGTAAAGCCAAAGATCTTTGGAAACCAGTAGGTCAGGCCGGCCATAAAGCCGAACACCACCCCACTGATGATCATGGTATGGAAGTGAGCTACTAAGAAGAGGCTATTGTGCACCTGGAAGTCGATTGCCGGCACAGCCATCATTACTCCCGTTACACCACCCGTGGTAAACAAGAACACAAAGCCCAAGAACCAAATCATCGGACTAGTAAAGCGGACGCGACCACGATACATTGTAAATATCCAGTTAAACAATTTGACACCGGTTGGCACGGCAATAGCCATAGTCATAATGCCAAAGAACGCATTCACATTGGCCCCGGCGCCCATGGTAAAGAAGTGGTGTAACCACACCACGAACGACAGAAACACGATCGCCCAAATAGCCCAGACCATGCTGGCATAGCCAAACAGTCGTTTGCGACTAAAGGTGGGCACAATTTCGCTGAACACCCCGAAGGCAGGTAATACCAAAATGTAGACCTCAGGGTGGCCCCACGACCAGATGAGGTTTACATACATCATTGGATTACCCCCGCCATCAGCGGTAAAGAAATGCATGCCGAGCGCTCGGTCCAGGTACAAAAGCGTTAAAGTAACTGTCAGGATGGGGAACGCAAAGGCGACCAAAGTCATACTACCTAAGACACTCCAAGCAAACATCGGGAGCTTCATCATGGTCATTCCCACTGCACGCAGTTTGAGAATGGTGGTCATGAAATTAATGCCACTCATCAAACTACCAATACCAGCAATCTGTAAGCTCCAAATCCAGTAGTCCACGCCCACGCCTGGGCTAAACTTCAGCTCACTCAGCGGCGGATACGCCAGCCAGCCAGCCGCTGAGAATTCACCTATGACCAGTGAGGCATTAATAAGCAGCATACCGGCCGCAAACAGCCAGAAGCTGACAGCATTAAGGAAGGGGAACGCGACATCGCGAGCGCCAAGTTGCTGGGGCAATACGAGGTTTATTAAACCAAACATGAGACCCATGGCGACAAAGAAAATCATAATCGTGCCGTGGGCCGAAAAAACTTGCTGGAAATGGTTGGCATCAATAATCCCGTGCGATGCGCCTACCGAGGTAGCCTGTTGGGCGCGCATGAGCAGTGCATCGGCCAGGCCGCGCAGTAGCATCAAGACTGCCACCACAATGTACATAATGCCAATCCGTTTGTGGTTCGTGGTACTCAACCATTCACGGTATAACCAGCCCCATTTCTTGAAGTAGGTAAGGGCAATGACTGTCAGCACACCAATGAGCACTATCATCACGGCGCCGCCACCTGTAATGGCATCGTGCGGGAAGGACTGCCAGCTCAATCTGCCTAATAGTCCACCCATGAGCTGGATCATTGCTGTACTCCTGTTGCACTTGGCGGCATCATATACTTCATCATCACTGCATCATACAACTTTCTATCTGCTTGCGCATACGTGCTTACACTGACGTTGCTTGGGCGAGCTAGCTGCTGGTAGGTGCTTTGATCAAGGGTAGTGTTGCTCTCACGGACCGAATCAACCCAGTGCCCAAAATCTGCAGTGTTTGAAGCAACTGTCATAAAGTTCATACCTGCAAACCCTTTGCCAGAAATATTGGCAGAGGAACCGCGATAGCTACCCGGCTTTCCAGCCATCAAGTGCAACTCTGTAGACATGCCGGGCATCGCGTAAATTTGGCCACCCAACTGTGGAATCCAAAAGGAGTTCATAACGGTATCTGAAGTGATCTCAAAATTAATCGGGGTATCGGTTGGTATGGCCACATAGTTGACGGAGGCAATCTGTTGCTGGGGATAAATAAAGAGCCATTTCCAATCCAGGGAAATAACTTGAATAGTCAGTGGCTGCTTACTGGCGGTTAGTGAACGATATGGATCCAATGTATGCGAACTCTGCCAGGTAGCAACTGACAAAATACTAATGATAATCAGCGGTATGCCCCACCATATGGTTTCAAACAACCAGCTGCGATCCCAATCCGGTGTATATTTGCTCTTGCTATGATTGCGCTCGCGATACTTCCAGACAATGGCGATTGTCATAATATATACCGGCACAACGACAATAATCGACAGTAGTATAGCCAGCGACATAAGCCCGCGTTCCTTACTCGAAATTGGACCTTCCGGCGATAGTACTGCCAGTGAGTGGTGATTAAGATAGACTACGAGCAATAGACCGGCGAGTAGTAAAACGGCAAGCGGCAGGTACCAAAATCGTTTTCTCATAGCGCCCTCACCACGAAAGTAGCCTGTACTGTATCGTCGTCGTGATCGTGAAAGCGAAAGTTGCCAATTTGATTAAGCAGGATGGTCATGCTCTGACCTTGATTTAATATCTTTTCGGTAACACCGTCATAGGCTTCATGATGTTCGTGCTGACCAAAGGCAATTTCCCGCGTCCTGTGATCATTGTTGGTAATGGTGAGCCGATCACAGAGCGAAGCCTGCAAGCTTGCGGGCATAACCCTATCTTGCTTAATGACTGCCTGCAGCTGCGCACCTTGGTGATTTCCGCAAGGACCGGCATTAGCCTGTAACGCTTTCTGACTGAGCCCCACTACCGTAGCCACCATACCACCGGCCACCAACACACCAACCAGCACAACCCCTCCGCGTCGGTACAGTTTATTCATCTTATGCTTATTGTAGCACAGCCCTTACCAGCTACTTATGCTAGAAGTGATCACGAATATGGCCGAAGGAATAATCCCATTCGGCGTCAGCTTTTTTGTGCGGATTGAAGATATTGTCGGGGTCCATGATTTTTTTAGCATCTTTGAAGTAGCCCAGGACTTTTTTGCCGTACATTTGCTCCAACCAGGGGCCGCGCACCAGTCCATCGTTGTGCTCGCCAGAGAGTGAACCCTTGTATTTGAGGACGAGTTTATCGACTTCTTTCATGGCAGGCAAGATGGTGTCGCGTTGTTTTTTATCTTCCAGCTTCATAAGCGGGATGATGTGGAAATTGCCATCACCCATATGGCCCGCAATGGTAGCGAAGAGTTTGTACTTTTTAATGATCGTGCGAATTTGTGGCAAGAATTCGGGCAAGTATTCTGGGTTAACAACCAGATCATCAATGAACGGTGCCGTATGCTTATCTTTAACTTTGCTGCGCAGGAGCTGGAAGCTGCGACGGCGCATAATCCAAAATTTTTCGGCTTTACCTTCGGTTGCATCTTCTTCAAAGCCGTTAATTTCGTACCGTGCACGGTGCTGTGCCAGGTCGCTATGCAGCGCTTTGATTTTGTCACGGACTTCTGCTTCGGTATCGCCATTAAACTCCACCATCAGGATGAGCTTGGGAATACCATGCAGCAGCTGCAGGCCATCAGGGATCAAACTAATGAGCAGGTGAATAAACTTCTTCCACCCCAAGAATTTCAAGAAACTGGGCATAAACCGAATGCTCAGCCATAACGTCTGATCGTCAAAGCTTTCAAAGGTGGCCGGTTTGTGGGTAAGCACCTTGGGAATTAATTCACCCAGATCATCAATGTCGCGCAAGAACAGCACCAGTACACCCGAATGCGGGCGGGCGGGCACAAGGCGGAATTTCATGTCGGTGGTTAGTCCAAGCGTACCTTGGGCGCCGACAATTAACTTAGTAAGGTCAAAAATGCCTTTGTCGCGGTCCCACACATCCCAGAGGTTATAGCCAGTGGAGTTTTTGCTGACATGCGGTTTGGCCGCTTTGATTTGCTCATAATGCTCATCGATGAGCGCAAATAGCTCACGGTAAACCTTGCCCTCGAAATCTTTCTGCTTCATTTTTTTGTCGAGTTCTTTTTTAGTAAGTGGTCTAACCGTGCGCTCTACGCCATCCGCAAAAACAACCTTGAGCTCGGTCACAAAGTCTTCGGTCTTGCCAAACTCCAGCGACTTTTCGCCCCCAGAATTGTTATTGACCATACCACCAATGGTGCAGAGATCACGCGAGGCAGGGTAGGTGGGCATGAGTGCGTCATATTTAAGCGTTGCCGCTTCGAAGTCTCGGTAATATACACCGGGCTGAGCTTGAGCAGTTTTGGAGGTCATGTCGCCAATTTCGGTGAAATATTTTAAGAAGTCGACAATAATCGAGTCATTAATAGCACCGCCGGACATGTCGGTCCCCGCCGAACGGGCGGTGAGTGATAGATCCTTGTGCGATTTTTTCTGACTAGCGACCAACTTAACAAGGCGCTCAACATCTTTGGCGTTTTTAGGAGCGACAATTAGTTGCGGACGCAGCTCAAACATCGAGGCATCATGGCTGTAAAACTCCTTTGCCTCTGGCGAATCATCCACATCACCCGTAAAGCCCGCCTTGGCCAATGCCTTTTTTATCTCTTCCATTTGCTTCCAGCTTAACTGTTGTTGTTATAACTTGCAAGCTGCTTATGGTTTCAGGTAGACTACTTGTAAGATGACAAAAGAACGAGTCCTGATTGTTGGCGCTGGCTTTGCAGGAGTTAAGGCGGCTTTGGAGCTGGCCGATGACGAACATTTCACCGTTACACTCCTGTCCGACCAAAAGAGCATGCGCTACTATCCTACGTTGTACCACACAGCCGTGGGTGGGCGGGGAGCTAACGCCGACATACCCCTCAAAGCCCTCTTTGACGGCAAAAATGTAAAACTCGCCCAGGGCAAAGCCGTCACGCTCGATCGCAAGGCGAAGACGATTACTACCGAAGATGGCCGAGCTTTTCCTTACGACATCATTATTATTGGGCTGGGTGTAGTAACTAACTATTTTGGTATTCCTGGTCTGGATGAATACTCCTACAGTATTAAGTCCTTGGAGCAAGCCCGCCGTTTTAAAACGCATCTGCACCAGCAACTGCTAGATGAGCATCAGCCAGATCTTAACTACATTATTGTGGGTGCCGGACCGACTGGCATTGAACTAGCAGGCGCGCTGCCAGGTTACTTACGACAGATTATGAAGAACCACGGCATCCAACACCGGGCAATTCACATTGACCTAGTGGAAGCTATGCCACGCTTATTGCCTCGGCTGCCGCGCGATACTGGGCGAATGGTGCAACGACGCTTGCGCCGTCTTGGCGTGAAAGTGTACACCGGTCAGGCCGTCCAGAGCGAAACAGCCGACGAACTGACTATGAATGGTAAGCCGATCCGTAGCCACACAGTAGTTTGGACCGCTGGCGTCACTAATCATCCATTCTTTAAAGATAATGTATTTGCACTTACTAATCGCGGCAAAGTGTCGGTAGATGCGTACCTGCAAGCTGAAGATAACATTTTTGTGGTTGGTGACAATGCCAACACCCCATATAGTGGCATGGCGCAAACCGCTGTAGTAGATGGCGAATTTGTGGCGCACAATCTGATCCGCCGTGCAGATGGTAAAGACTTTAAGAGTTATAAGGTCAAGAAGCCTATTACCGTTATACCAGTGGGTGAACGCTGGGCGATGGTCCTTTGGGGCAGCGTTCGCATTTATGGCTGGCTCGGTTGGATACTGCGTGAGCTAGCAGATGTTCGAGGATTCTTGTACTACGAAACCGTTCCTGAAGCCCTTGAGCAATGGGCAACCGAGCTCGGCAGCGAAGAGTCTTGTCCAATTTGTCTCAAGGCTAGCGCGCACTAGCCGCCAAACCGTGCGATAATAGATACATGGAGAGTTTTGCGGCTGTTTATAAGCAGCTTAATACCGCACAAAAGCGGGCGGTTGATGCAATTGATGGGCCGGTGCTGGTCATTGCCGGCCCGGGCACAGGCAAAACGCAGCTCTTAAGCGCGCGGGTGGCCAAAATCTTGGAAGTCACCGATGTCATGCCGCAAAACATTTTATGTCTGACATTTACCGAAAGTGGCGCCCAGAACATGCGTGAGCGACTGACACAGTTTATTGGTACCGCTGCGTATGATGTCGGCATTGGAACATATCACGCGTTTGGTGGCGATCTCATTCGTCGCTTTCCGGAATACTTTACGCAGACTCGTTTAGAGCGACCAGTTGACGAACTGGGCAAACGACAAATCCTCAGCCAGATCGTCGACAACCTCACTTACCGCAGCCCTTTAAAGCAGACGCGACACCATCTTGGAGATTTAATGAATACTGTCAGCGAAGTTAAGCGAGGCTTGCTCACGCCTGATGCGCTACGTGAATTAGCAGCGAGTAACCTGCAAATTATTAGCACAGCCAGTAAAGACATTGGCACCATACTGGCTCCGGTTGCTAAAAGGCTGCCGAGCAAAATAGCAGAAGCCCAGCCACTCTTTCAAGATATTTTGCATACGTTACAGACAACGCGGTCATCATCTCTAGCTCTGGCACACGAGTATGAAACATTGGACACAGCTGCCTCTCGCGAACTTGCATTAGCCCTGGAGCATGCGCAGGAAACAGGGAAGACTACTCCGCTCACAAAATGGAAAAACACCTGGCTGGTAAAAGATGAAGATAACCAATTTATGCTTGCTGGCAAGCTAGAAGCTGAACGTATCGCAGAGCTCGCGAACGTTTTGGAAGCTTACGAGCAAGCGCTCGCCGACCGTGGTTTGTATGACTTTGATGATATGATCTTGCGCGCCATCAGTGCATTGGAAGCTAACAATGAACTCAAATATACGCTGCAGGAACAATACCAATATCTTTTGCTCGATGAATTTCAGGACACTAATGCTGCACAGCTAAAACTCGTGGAGCTGCTCACCGATAACCCGGCAAACGAAGGTCGGCCTAACGTGCTGGCGGTGGGGGATGACGATCAAGCCATCTACGCCTTCCAAGGTGCGCAGTACAGTAACATGCGCGATTTTTGGCAATTATATCGCGAAGTAACCATCATTAATTTGGTGGAGAACTATCGCTCTACGCCGGAAATTTTGGAGACGGCGAAAAATGTTGCCGCCCAAATTACGGACAATTTAAGCGCGACCTTTAAAGAACTGAATAAAGAGTTAGTGGCAGCAAATAAAAGTTTGCCGACAACCACGATCGTACGAGCAGAATATAGCAGTGAAGTAGCCGAGCGAGCTGGAGTTGCCGAACAAATCAAAGCCTTACTGGCCCAGGGGGTGAGCCCAAGCGAGATTGCCGTACTAGCACCAAAGCACCGGTATCTCGAACCATTAGTTCCGTACTTGCACGATGTACCATTGCGCTACGAACGACGCGAAAATATTTTGGAAGCACCAGTCGTGCGACAGCTCCTTACGATGAGCAAACTAGTACTTGCCCTGCACGATAGTCACATCACGCTCGCCGATAGTTATTGGCCCGAAGTACTTAGCTATGACTTTTGGCAGTTTGCCGTTAGTGACATTTGGAAATTGTCGTGGCAGGCGCGCAAAGAGCAAACGACCTGGAGCGAACTGCTGCTTACACACCAGTTGTTTCGTCCCGCAGCGTTGCTCATGCTAGGTCTTGCCGGACAAATAGAGACCGAAGGCCTGGAAACTGTGCTTGACGCGCTTATTGGAACAAGTGACCTGGCTACTGCGGAGGATGATTTACCCAAAGTTCGCTCACCACTCCGTGCCTATTTACTCGAACGCGATGACGCAACGTTATATCAAACTGTCACCGAACTAACCGTACTTCGAGCCCGGTTACATGAGCACCAGTTGCAGCAAACCACTACGCTCACGCTGCGTGATTTACTGCGCTTTGTCGATGAGTACGAGCAAGCCGAAGAGCAGATGATTAATACCAGCCCGTACAGCGAAGCTGCAGACGCGGTGCAATTAATGACGGTTTTCAAGGCGAAGGGATTAGAGTTTGCGCATGTGTTTCTCATTAGTTGTCAGGATGAGGTTTGGGGTAGCACATCACGTGGTAGTGGTAATAAATTGACGCTGCCGGCCAACTTAGCACCCATTCGTCACGCCGGAGCAAGTGAAGATGAGCGCCTGCGTATTTTCTTTGTCGCGCTCACTCGTGCCAAGCACGGCCTGTATCTTACGAGCCACGCTGCCACCCATGCCGGCAAAAAACCATTACGATTAAAATATCTTGCAGAGGCCGAACAAGAGGATGGCAGTGTGGTGAGCAACACTATCAGCAAAAAATTTGCAGCAGTGCACGTAGACAGCCACGATGCGCCGCCGCTAGAAGCACTAGAAACTAATTGGCATAGCCGTCATACCAGCATTACTCCGACGCTGCGTAACTTGCTGCGAGATCGACTGAGTACCTACCAACTAAGCCCTACGCACGTAACAACCTTTATCGACCTCGAGCATGCTGGCCCGCAGAGTTTCTTACTGTACACATTGCTTCATTTTCCGACGGTTCCCACACCCGACACTGTGTTTGGAACAGCCATGCATGAAGTCATGGAATGGCTGCAGCTGGAAACTACCCGAAATGCCAAAACGCCCACTGCCCAAGCTGCGACTAAATACTTTACTGAACGACTTATATTGCAGCCACTCAGCCCGGAGCAGGTAACAGTGCAGCAAGCACGCGGTGAGCACGCGCTGCGCGAATACCTACGCGACCCAGCTACTCGCTTTAAGCCAAACGATCGACCAGAATATAATTTCCGGCAGGAAGGCGTGTTGGTCGATGAGGTACATCTTGGAGGCAAAATCGATTTACTGCAGATTGATTCTGAAACAAAAGAAATTACCATAGTGGATTATAAAACTGGCGCAAAGGGCAATAATCCCGCTAAGCTTCATCGATACGAACTGCAATTATATTGCTACAAACTGCTGGTAGAAGGCTCGCATACTTTCCAGGGTTACAAAGTTAAGCAGGGAAGTCTGATCTTTGTGGAGCCGGACGGCGCAGACAAAATTGTTAGGCATACTCTAGATTTTGACACGCAAGAAGAAATGCGCGTAAAGCAATTACTGGCTGCAATTTGGAAGCGTGTGCAAAATCTGCAACTCCCGGGTGTTAGCAATTATGGTACGACGTATACTGCCATCAAACAATTCGAGCAAGACCTTATTGACGACAAGATATAAAAAAAACCGCCCGGATTTCTGGATCCGAGCGGTTTGGTTTTGCAGTAAATTTATACTACTTCTTGCGACGAGCAGGTGCCTTCTTGGTAGCACCACGCGTGCTGCGCGCAGCTGTTGCGCGAGCAGCTGGAGCTGCCTTAGGCAAGGTACGACTGGTAGCAGTTGCCGTAGCACTTGCCAACCACATACGCTCACCAAAGACTAACTGGTATGCCCAGAAGCCGACAACACCACCCACGACTGGGCCAAGACCATACGTCAACCAACCAGTCCAGTGTGTAAAGTCGCTCACTACCCAAGCACGTGCCGACAAAGCAACGGCTGGGTTAACGTAGCCGTAAGCAGCCACACCGGCTACAACGACACCAAGTGCCAAGCCAACACCAACGACTGATGCAGCCAAACGCTGAGCAGATACTGCGGCCCAAACGAAGCCGAAGATCAAAGCACCAACGCCTTCCGCAATCATCGAGCGGAGTGTAAAGTGACCGCCAATGCTTGGCAGGCTAGTGTTTACAAAGTACGTGTACAGGCCATAAGCAGCCCAACCACCAAGCAGTTGAACCACAATGTAGCTCAAAGCTTGTGCGCTACGAATCTTACGTACACTCCAAGCACCAAGCGTAATTGCTGGGTTGAAGTACGAGCCCGAAGCGCCCGCAAATACGTACGATAATGCGCCCACCACTAGTCCGGCAGCAATTGCCACGAACAGCGGAAAACCAACGCTTGATCGTTGCACTGCTAAAACTACCAACGCCAGAACGCCGGTGCCAAAAAACTCAGCCACCAACGCGGCTACTTTATCTCTCCCGAACATAGGAACCCTCCTAAAGTTTATAGATACCTAAAGCATACTGAGCATTTCACATTTTGTAAAGACCCTTACGTTATACAGCTTATTTCAGTGGTGGAGTCACGCTACTGCTGGCTAGTGATCTTACATTTTACTCGCCACTTGCAGTTCGTTGCTGACAGTTCACAAGTTCGCTTATTTATTGTATGATACTAAGAATAATTGTGAGGATATATGTTTAAAGAATTTCGAAAATTTATACTCCGCGGAAACGTAGTTGATTTAGCTGTTGCAGTAGTAATTGGTGCAGCCTTTAACAACGTTGTACAAGCTATGGTGAAAGATATCTTTACGCCGCTCATTGCTGCAGTTGGGGGACAACATGATTTCTCAAAGTTGTCATTCCAGATACATGGCAGCACCTTTTTGTATGGTGATGTCATCAATTATGTAATCTCGTTTCTATTAATTGCTGCTGTGGTGTTTTTCTTTGTAGTGCAACCACTCAACAAACTGGTCTCACACCTAAAGCCTTCAGACGACGTTGAGAAGCCGGCAGAACGCCAATGTCCAGAATGCCTTAGTGCCATCCCTGCCAAGGCCACTCGCTGCAAATACTGCACCGCAAAACTCTCTGCTGTTAAATCAAAATAGCCCCCTGTTTAGGGGCTATTTAGCTAACTGTGAGTTTGTACTCTTAGCCCTTGCGCTGATGACGGCGCTTAAGGCTGGCAACTTGCAGACGAACCGCATGACGGTCAACAATCTGCTGTGCGTGTTCTAGGCTAATTTGGTCTTTGGCTTCGGCTACCATTTGCTTGGCACGTTCCATGGCGGCTTCTGCCTCGGCTTCGTTGATGTCATCGGCATGGTCGGCTTCGTCCACCAGCACACGCAGCGTGTTGCCACTGACTTCCACGACGCCGCCATTGGTTGCAAAAAATTCACGTGCACCATCGGCATCACGTGCATCACGACGCACAGCAATCGCACCAGTCGTAGCTACACTCACGAGCGGCATGTGGTCTTGCAACACACCAATCTCGCCATCCAATGTAGGTAGGACGACTTCATATACGTCGTCATCAAACTTCGTGCCACTCAAGGCTACTAATTGAAAATGTATCATGCTACCGGCTCCTCTGGAATTGCCACTTCAACAATTGGCATAGTTGTAGCAGCTTGATCAATTGTCCTGCCCGGCAGCGGGTCGGTGAAGGCTGGACGAACTGCACGTGGTAAGATACGAACCCCGTTTTCAGTTGTTTGAGGCTTATCGTCAGGAAAATACATAACACTAACTTCACCCACGCCAAACACAATCGTGCCGTGACGACCGGGTTCTAGCCCCAATGTTTCGCGTAGCGAATCGCTCATTTAGGCGGCCTTTGCTTTTACGACGTCTTCGATACCACCCTTGAGGTAGAAGGCGCTTTCTGGCTTGTCATCGTGCTTGCCCTCGAGGATTTCCTTGAATCCGCGGATAGTGTCGGTAAGCTTCACGTACTGGCCAGGGTTGTTGGTGAACTGCTCAGCCACAAAGAACGGCTGGCTCAGGAAACGCTGGATTTTACGAGCTCGGGCCACGAGCTGCTTGTCTTCATCGGACAATTCTTCCATGCCCAAAATGGCAATGATGTCTTGCAAGTCTTTGTAACGCTGTAGCACACGCTGCACTTCACGCGCCACTTGATAGTGCTCTTCGCCCACGATTTCGGGGTCCAAAATGTTAGAAGTAGAGTCGAGCGGGTCTACGGCTGGGTAGATACCAATCTCGGTAAGAGCACGGCTCAGGGCAATGGTGCTGTCGAGGTGGGCGAACACATTGGCAGGTGCTGGGTCGGTAAAGTCGTCGGCAGGCACGTACACGGCTTGCACAGATGTAATAGAACCTTGCTTGGTGGATGTAATACGCTCCTGCAACTGACCCATTTCTTGGGCCAAGTTTGGCTGGTAGCCCACAGCGGAAGGCAGACGACCCAAGAGGGCTGACACCTCGGCACCAGCCTGGGTGTAACGGAAGATGTTGTCGACGAACAGCAGCACGTCGGAACCCTTATCACGGAAACCTTCGGCAATGGTCAAGCCGGAAAGAGCCACACGCAGACGAGCCCCTGGTGGTTCGTTCATCTGGCCGAAGACCAGGGAAGTGTTCTTAATAACGCCCGATTCTTCCATTTCGTGGTAGAGGTCGTTACCTTCACGCGTACGCTCACCAACGCCAGCGAACACCGAGTAACCACTGTGGAACTTGGCGATGTTGTTAATAAGCTCCTGGATCAGCACAGTCTTGCCCACACCGGCTCCACCGAAGAGGCCGGCCTTACCACCCTTAGTCATCGGACAAATAAGGTCGATAACCTTAATACCCGTTTCGAGGATTTCAACCTTACCGGACTGGTCAATCAGTGCTGGCGGATCGCGGTGGATCGGCGCGCGAGTGGTAAACTTGTCGGCCATGCCGTCGATCGGCTCACCTGTCACGTTAAACATGCGGCCAAGGGTATCGTCACCCACCGGCACAGAAATTGGTGCACCAGTGTCAGTAACTTCCGCACCGCGCTCTAGGCCGTCGGTCGAGCCCAGGGAAATAGCTCGCACACTTGATTCGCTGAGGTGCTGAGCAACCTCTAGAGTAATCGTTTTACCTTCAAGCTCTACGGTCAGGGCGTTATAAATAGCTGGCAAGTTGCCAGTAGAAAATTCAACGTCTACCACCACACCCACAATCTGAGTGATCTTGCCGTTCTTGGTTTGTTCCTTAGTTGCTGTTGCCATTATGCTTCTCCTCTTGCTTCTGGTTGTTGTGGTGCTATCGTTTCGCTGATTACTGGTATGGGTTCCGGAGGTGCACCGTAGGTCGCTGGGGCAGTGTCGCCTGGCGCGCTCTCTTCTACAGATGAGCGCATCCATTCCACATCTCTTGGAAAGCCCTCGTCTGCCTGACAGAAATCTTTTAGAGCTGATGACGCAAATTCGACGTTACCCATTTAATGCCTCCGCACCGCCAGTAATTTCGGCGAGTTCCTGGGTAATTGCAGCCTGACGAGCAGTGTTTAACTCCAAGGTGTAGTCATCAATTAAGTCCTTAGCGTTGTCGGTTGCGTTCTTCATGGCCACCATGCGCATGGCGTGCTCACTGGCGAGGGATTCTAACACTGCTTGCCAAATCTGTGCTTCCACCAACCGAGTAGTTACTTGGTCAATGACAGTCTCTACATCAGGCTCGAAGTTGCTAAAGTTGCCGACTTTGCTGGCGTCAAACTCTGGGGCTTCGGCTGGCAAAAGTTGCAAGCTCTGGGCTTCCTGCAACACCGTAGATTTGAACTTAGTGTAAAGCACGCGGACTTCGTCAACGGCACCTTCCTTATATAGTTCAACGATTGTGTTGAGGATAGGACGTGTGTCGTTCGCAGTGGGACGATCACCAAGTGCAGGATAGACGGCCACCAGCTCAACCTCGCTCAAACGGCGCGCAAACTGAGCACCTTTGTTACCAATGGCAATGACTTGGCTCTGCACCTTGGCGTCTTTGTCAGCCTGCAAACCTTTGGTCAATTGCTTTAGCACGTTAGCATTGTAAGCGCCGGCCAGGCCGCTGTTGCTGCTTACCACCACGTACAGACGGCTTTTAACGGCACGTTTTTCAAACATTGGCTGATGCTCAACTTCGGAAATACCACTCAAACGGGCAAGCAATTCGTTAGCCAGGTCGGCATAAGCGCGGCTGCGCTGAGCATATTCCTGTGCACGGCGCAGCTTGCTGGCACTCACCAATTGCATCGCCTTAGTAATCTGGCGCGTGCCCTTGATGGATTTAATCCGCTGTTTGAGTGCAATTGTGCTGGCCATGGTTACAGTAATCCTCTCATGTCAGGCACTAATCCAATTTGCTGTGTGCTGTTGGCAGCCAACTGTGCAATACCTGCGACCAGTTCTTGAGCCCGACCTAAATTCTCACGTTCTGCTGGCGTAAGTAGGTCATAAGGAGCAACGATGTCAGGATGGAAAGTAAGCCGAAGTTCCAGTGGCGTAGTGGGCGGATCTGCCGGTGTCAATACAATTGCCATCTTCGCAACTTCTAGCTGCAGCTGACCACCCAACTCTTGGGTTTGCTCCTGCCTTGCGGCCATAGCACCAAACGAATCGTGTGCAACTGGTGGTTTGGGCATTGCAGCGGTCATCTTATTTCTTTGCTTCCTTAACTTCGTATTGCTTAGCGATATCGTGAGCCACCTTTAGCAGGGCTTCGTTGTCTTTGTCACCTGGCTTGTCGCCAGTGTTCAAGGTCTCAACCAACTTAGCATGCTTACTCTTCAGCTCACGGAGGAGTGATTCGCGGGCAGCATCAACTTTGTCGATAGGCACCACGTCGAAGGCACCTTCGTTGGCGGCGTAGAGCACGCTGTACATTTCCCAGATCGCGTATGGACTAAACTGTGGTTGCTTGAGCAGCTCGGTTAAGCGCTGACCGCGCTCAATAGTGCGGCGTGTGTCGGCATCCAAGTCGGTAGAGAACTGACTAAATGCAGCGAGTTCGCGGAACTGCGCCAGGGCGAGCTTCATGCTACCACCAGCTGCCTTAATAGCCTTGGTCTGGGCGTCACCACCCACACGAGAGACCGACAGACCGACCGAAATAGCCGGGCGAATACCCTGATAGAACAGGGAAGTCTCGAGGAAGATTTGACCGTCGGTAATAGAAATTACGTTGGTAGGAATGTAAGCCGAGATGTCACCAGCCTGCGTTTCGATGATCGGCAATGCGGTCAAAGAACCAGCACCCAGCTCGTCAGAAAGCTTAGCAGCTCGCTCCAGCAAACGGGAGTGCAGGTAGAACACGTCACCAGGATAAGCTTCGCGGCCCGGTGGGCGGCGCAGCAGCAGGGACATTTGGCGGTAAGCAGCAGCGTGCTTGGTCAGGTCATCATAAATGATCAAGGCGTGTTGCTTATTGTCGCGGAAGTACTCACCCATGGCAGCACCAGCGTAGGGTGCAAGGTAGAGCATAGCGGCCGGGTCGGATGGGCCGGTAGCCACAATGATAGTCTGGTCCATCACACCTTCGCGCTTCAAACGCTCCTGCAGGGCAGCAACTTTAGAAGCCTTCTGACCAATGGCCACATAGACGTTAATAACACCAGTCTTTTGGCGAGCCTGGTTGACCATGGTGTCCACGGCAATTGCGGTCTTACCAGTCTGGCGGTCACCAATGATCAGCTCACGCTGACCACGGCCGATGGGTACCATGGCATCAATGGCCACAAGGCCTGTCATTAGGGGTTCGTGCACGTGCTTACGCTGCAACACTCCAGGTGCTTGCTGCTCAACACGGCTCTTCTGCTTGGTCTTCAGTGGTTCGCCACCATCGAGCACGTTGCCCAGTGGGTCAACCACACGGCCAACAAGTTCTGGGCCCACAGGCACTTCCAGCACCTGGCCGCTCAGGCGCACACTGGCACCAGCTTTTACATTGGTGTCTTGGCCCAAGAGCACAGCACCAATTTCATCCTCGGCGAGGTTGAAGGCAAAGGCGGTCACCTTAGTGCCATCAACACCGTCAATTTCGAGCATTTCGTTATAACCAGCGCCGGTAAGGCCATAAATCCAGGCAATACCATCACCCACACGGGTAACGACGCCAACGCTTTCAATTTCCGGACGCTCCTTGAGCTGCGCAATAGCTGCTCGAATGTCCGCGCTTAGTTCTGTAATCGATAATTCTGCCACGCTATTCTTCCTTTCTCTATCCACGAGTCAACTGTTTAAACTTATTGAGTTTTGCTTCTACCGACAGGTCAAGTTGCTGATTGGCGAGACTGAGGCGCACACCGCCAACAACGGCGGGATCGTGTACTTCGGTCACGACAATCTGCTTGGCGTTGGGGTACAACGCCTTGACCTGTCGAGTAATACTGGCTTTTACATCGCTGGACAGCTCGTGGGCACTGGCCGCCAACACTTCTACGTAACCTTGCTGGGCCCAATCTGCCTGCACGTCGCGCAGCACAGAATTGAGCTCACTCACGCGGCCCTCACTCAGCAAGTAGGCCGCAACTTCTTGGGCCAGCTTGTCACCGCTCTCGCCCTTAAGGCTGCGGTCAGCAATGGTGCTTGCGAGTTTGGTGCGTGAGGCTTTCATTAGGCTTTTTGCTCCTGCAGGGCACGGTCAATGAGAGCCGCATCCTTCTTAGCATCGACCTTTTCACCGATGATGGCTTCGGTGGCGTCAGAAATCAGGCCAACCAGTTCACCCTCAAGCTTCTTGCGGGCTTGCTGGGTTTCGGTCTTAATACGCTCTTCGGCGTCTTTTAGAACTCCGGCGGCTTTCTCCTGGGCCTTGGCTTCAGCTTCGCGCACAGTGTCGCGGGAAGTTTCCTGAGCAGCCGCAATGATGCCATCGGCCTCTTTGCGCGCCTTGCGGATAGTCTCATCCACCTTGGCTTCCAGAGCAACCTGATCTTTCTTCATTTGCTCGCCCAGCTCAACGCCTTGCTCAATGGTCTGGCGGCGCTGCTCCATCATCTTCACGATGGGCTCAAAGGCAAACTTCTTAAGCACCAAGAATGCCAGCAGAAAGGTGACCAACTGAATGATCAACGCTTTGCTGTCGATACCCAAGGCGCCAATACCGCCCGAGTCGTCCGCTGCAAATTGTGTTAATACTGTAATCATTTAGATCTCATTAATTCCTTATTTGACGAAGAAGGTAGCGGCGAAGGCCAACAGTCCGTACACCTCAATCAGACCCACAAACACTAGGGCTTGACCCAAGAACTTAGCGGCTTCTGGGTTACGACCAACAGCGGCTAGGTAGTTAGCACCAACGAGGCCAATACCGATAGTTGGGCCAATAAAGCCGCCACCGATCATGATGCCGTGGGCTAGGGATTGTGACGAAGTTACAGCGGCTGCAACTGTGTCGAGTGGTAAAATCATACGTTCTCCTTATTTACTTGCTTATTAATGGTTGTCATCTCGAACGAAGCCAGACGACCTGCACCTAGCAGATCACCCAACGTCGATCGGGATGACGCTGACATTACGATGCCACTCCTGAAGTCTTTGTTACATTAATTGTTTCAGGAGTTTCATCATCGGTCAAGTTGCTGGTGTTTTCTACGTCGTGGCCATGCGCGCTATTAACGGAAATAGCCAGGTAGTTCACACCTAAAATTACAAAGATATATGCCTGCAAGGCACCCACACCAAGCTCTAGCAGCGTAAAGGGCAGGGCGGTAATCGGCGCCAAGATGCTCACCGGCGCGAGCAAGCCACCGAGGTAAGCAAACACAGCAATCACAATTTCACCGATTGTCACGTTCAGGAACAATCGAAGCGCCAAGCTGAATGCTCGAGTGATATCCGTCAGCATTTCAATCAACCCAATTACTAAATACAACGGGTTGAGCGGACTGCCAATGAAAAAGTGACGAATGTATTTGCGGAAGCCGCCGACTTCGCGGATTGAAGCCACATACACCACAATCATCGTCACCACACCCAAAGCAATGGTGGCGTTCAAATCTGCAGTGAATGGACGGAAAATCGGGTGGCCGTGCACCTGGAAGCCTTCACCGACCAACGGGATGAGACCAGACCAGTTATTGAGTAATACAAAGAAGAACAGTGTTACAAAGAACGGCACGTACTTGCGACCAACTTTACGATCGGTGAATGCGCCTTCTACCAGATCACTCACAAAGCCTACACCCGCTTCCACGTACTGCGTAAAGCCACCCTTAGGCCGCACGCTCACTTTACGAGCTACTGCCACGAGCAGCAAGATAATGCTAATAATTACAATCCAGCCCCAAAGCATCGAGTTGGTAACATGCACGCCAAACAGCGTGAAGTCCTGAGCAGGTGCGACATGCACAGATGGACCGTCGTCGGCGAAGCGTGTCAGCAAACTAGTGAACATTAGTCGTCATCCTCCTCATATTGTTTCTGAATCTTGCGCTTTTCGGCATCGCTCAGTTTGGGCACTGGTAGTTTATTGGCTTCCTGCAGCGTCTTCCAAAGGACAAATATCGTCCCCACAACTGCTAGGCCTAAACCAATCAGTACAAACAGCGGTGAAGTCTTAAGTGCTTTATCGAGCTCGGCACCCCCAATGACGGGAATCAGCACGACCAAAGCCAAGCGCCACGTCATATCCAACCCCATACCCAAAAATACGGAGCTCGGCGAGTTTGTCTTCGTCGGCTGAGTTACTTGCTTCACCATTCCCGCCTAGTATAACAGATTGAGGCTTTGTGATGCAAATCACAAAGTCGGCACCCGAAACTCCCTAGCTAGCCTGCCGCAAATCGTCCGACTTTACCGCAACCCAAATCAATTGACCAAACAACTATACAAAGTAAAGTATTGTGTGTTACAATAGATACATGAGTGATCCTAAGCAACCCCAATCTCTAATCGTATACGGTGCCGAATGGTGCGCCTTCTGTCATGTAGCCATGCAGTATTTCGACAAGCTCGGTATTAAGTACGAGTACCGCAACGTCGACGAAAACCAAGAATGGCTCATGGAATCGGTCAATAAATCCCAGCAAACCGGAATTCCGGTGCTCGACATCGATGGCAAAATCATCGTCGGCTTCGACCGCCCCAAAATCGACGCCGCCCTCGCCGCCTAATCCCTAGTAAAAATCGCCTTTAGCACCTGCTAGGCTTATAAAATTTGTAAGCAATGCACAAATGTTGTTTACATTAACAACATATTTAGCTAGACTGCCCTTGTATACAAGGATAGTGTGATGGTTATGGCCGAGCAAGACTCACAAGGTGAACAGATTGGTACTCGCCAGTCTCGCTCCACTCGATGGTGGTGCAGTCGCCAAAAAAGCGGGCGAGTAGCCATTGAGGCAGCGCACAAAGTTCCTGAAGACTCGGGACAGACTAACGATACGGATACATTGCTTTCTCATGTTGTAGCAGACTTTTGGTCCGCAATAGCTACTAAAAGAAGTTCCGAAGCGATTCGAAAAGAAATCACCGGAGCTACTGTCATTGATTTTGCGCGCGCAAGAGTTCTTGATCTCATGAAAGCTGACCCAAAATTAGCTGTGCTTATTGTTCCTCGCGCTAAAATCGTACACACCTTCCATGCTTGGGGGGACGGCACTTTTAAGGCAAATGAAGAGACTCAAACTGCTGCTCGAAATGCCGGCGAGCGATATCCTGAAATCAGTGTTGTTGCTGCTTTGCGCGACCAACTAACACCTTCAGAGGCAAGCGATCATAGTTTCGTTACCGATACACAAGAAGATAAACGACCGGATGTATTCAAGGCTGCCGACCAAGCATTAACGTGGTATGGGCTAGTTATTCAGCATTTTACACCTAAACAACCACCGCCTACACTCTCTGTAGTTAAATAACACTATCGATAATGCCTCAACTTCCTTCTTTAGAACCACTTAATTTCCGGCCGGGCGATCCATACTTCCAGCCAGTTTGTAAACTTATCTCAGAAACCGTATATCCCATAGACAGTGGGTTTTATTGGGGCAACTTCCGGGGCGCCGAGATGCAAGTTACTGGAGTCACTGATATCGGTGGGGAACTTACTGCCGTGGCTGTAACTCGACTCGATCACGAATTTGACACCATGCCAGACGCAGTAGCGTGGCTCTGCTTTTTAGCCACACGGGAGCGGGGGAAGGGCATGGGGAGCGCGTTACTTGCCGACGCAGAAACTTGGGCTGCTAGTGAGGGAATGACAGGTATGGCCTTGCAGGTACCGCACGAACGAGCTGATCCATCGAATCCTATACCTTTTTATGAAAGACGCGGTTACCAGTTCCTGCCAGCCATGAGCGATAGCGAAGGCCATTACTTTCTCAAGCACTTTGCCACAAAAGAGTTGCCGGTGGCATGAAAATGCTTATGCTTGCTCCAGTACCACTAAGCGCGTATATTTGGCCGAAAGATTGACCATGACAGCCGCCGAAAACCTTCCCAAACCCCCCACATTCGCAGCATTGCTTCATGCCAACACAGCAACAAAAGTCTGTGAGCAAATCGCAGAAGCAGCCCAGTCGCGTCGCTATGGCGACACGGTCCAGTATGTCTGTGAGACAGCAGATGTATTAGGCCTGCATCCTGCAACTATAAATGCTAAGACTGAAGCCGATTTCGCGCACACTATCTTGTATCCGGCAGCACATCCCTCATGGGGTGATTTTCAGACGATGCTGCTATTGGGAGCGGTAGATATCAACTTAGCGCTGCATTACTCCTCAAAGCAGCTCGGAAAGGCAGCTTCCTCCTCCCAACAGCGCGCTCAATGGTTAGAGCTGGCTCTGCAACGACAAGGTGACCATCCTACATTGCAAAATATGCTTGAGTTACGTCGCCACTTCCAAGCGGAGGGCTGGCCTCACGCTCACCACGCGGCGTTTGCCATTATTACTACCTATGGGCAAACGCTCAGCGTGCCTTCCTACGATTTTTAGCTTATAGTTACAGTATGGCGTTTGAGGATTTTCAGACTAAAGAGTCCGTGGTACTGGTGTATACCGGCGACGGCAAAGGGAAGACGAGCGCTTCGATCGGTTTGTTAGCGCGCGCACTGGGCAATCGTTGGAAGGTGGCCTATATCCAGTTTATTAAGTACTGGGGGGTAGGTGAACATGCCTTTATTCGCGATATTACCCCGTTATTTAAAGACCAACTCTATTTTTATAAAGGTGGTAAGGGGTTTTATGCCGCCGGTGAACTAACCCAGCAACAGGTTACGCCCGAGCAGCATAAGCAAGCAGCAGATGAGACATATGTCGAAGCCCTTAAGGCCGCCAAAAGTGGGGAATACGACCTCGTTATTTGCGATGAAATTAACAATGCCGTGCATGACGGCCTGCTTACTCGCAAGCAACTAGCCGATCTCATTACGCATCGGGATCTGAAGACCAGTCTGTGCCTGACTGGTCGTAACTTCCCCGAAGATTTGTTAGAGCAAGTCGACATCGCCACCGAAATGCACAAGCTAAAGCATCATTTCGATGACAAGTTCCTCGCCAACAAAGGTATTGATTTCTAGCGTGTATTGCTGATCATCTACAATGATGTTATAATTAACTTTTGTATGACGCTCAATCTTACCAAACCTATAGAAGCTCCTGCCGATACCAATCTCCAGCGCCTAGTGGTCGTTCGCAATAAGGTAGCTACTAATGCCAAAGAGGCAGACAATTATATTGCTGACCTAACGTTTTATGGTGGTTTCCGCAATTTCGGGGGCCTTAAAAACTATATAGAAGTCACGACCGAGCTCGACCCAAACCACACTGCAGAAAAGCTTGCCGAAGTAGTACAAGATGGGGACTTAGTCTGGGCACTGGGCGGCGACACCACGGCTACCGATACTGCCAGCTTCCTAAGCCTTAAAGGTTCGCCCGATGCTGTCCTCATGTTCTCCGACCTCGGCAATGCCTGCAACGCCTTTCATGCCACTGTTGATTCCGCCATTGGCAACCGACCTACCGATATCCTCAGAAAAGGAGCAATTAGCGACATCTTTCCGCTGCGAAGTCGTGTTACCGCACCAGGTAGCGAGGAAGCTGCGGGACCTACTGTGGAAGAGATTGCCCTTACTATTCTCTCTGTAGGTGCTATCGCCACTGGTGCTCATATACTCGATCTTCCTAAACATCGTGCTGCGCGCCTGCGTAAAAACCCCAAAACACGCTATCCGTATGAAGTATACGTCTCACTTGCGAAGGCCCTGCCTCGCACGCACACCCTAGAGATTAGCGATCTGGACGGGGAAAACGTGCGGCTCGCGCTGGATGTCATAGCCGCCCACGCGCCTCGCATCGGCAAAGCGGCTATCTTTGATAATGAGATTTTCGAAGATAATTTCCTGTTTGGCACGCTCAAGAACAAACTGCCATGGAACTTGGCGGCAGGCACATATGGCCTTACCCACGGCACGTTGCCAGTGGAGCGCATACCAGCCGGTAGTCCACCAATTAGCTTTAAGATAACTGATTCTCGGCGCAATAATACGGCTATGTATCAGCGCGATGGCCACGCAAAACGACTAGCAAAGGGCAGCATTGTAGCAATTGACCAGGTAGCGCATCACGATAGCACCCGCAAACCCATAAAAGCCGTTTTTGCCACCGCTGACGCCGCCTAAACCGATTGGCACTCACTAGAACGTACTCATACCAATAAGCTGCCCTGACTAACCTGCGCCAAGCTAGTTTTGGTTTGCTACAATGAGGGGCATGAGCAAACAGCGATTGTATATCTTTGTTGGTTACCCGGGTGCAGGCAAGACCACAGTCTCGCGTATTATTGCTACCAAAACTGGTGCTGTACACCTCTGGGCTGATCACGTCCGTCAAGAAATGTTTGGCAAGGCCCGTCTCTCTGAAGAGGAAACGACTCAGTTATATGAAGCATTGAATAGTGAGGCTGACGCGCTGCTGGCAGCAGGCAAGAGTGTGGTGTTCGACACCAATTTCAATTACGCGCATGACCGCGAGCTGCTGCGGCAGCTAGCTGCCAAGCATGGGGCGGAACTCGTACTCATCTGGCTCACTACTCCCGTGGAGATTGCTAAGGAACGTGCGACCGAGATGGCCGAAGGCCACGATACCCGCGTATGGGGCAACATGCCTCTCGAGGATTTTGCACGTATTAGCAATAAACTGCAGCCGCCCACACCAGATGAACAGCCAGTTATCATTGATGGCTCCACCATCGACGAAGCTGTGATTATAGAGCACTTGGATCTGTCATGAGCCGTCGCTTCTCTGTCAATCGACGCCAGAAACCTCTGGTAGCGCTGCTTGTACTCCTCATTAGTTCGCTCGTGTATTTTGGGCAGCAGCACGGCTGGTTTGGTAGTGCCGTAAAGTCGGCCGAAGAGAATCAGCCAGGCTTATATCAGGTTGTCCATTTTGTAGATGGCGACACTATCAAGGTAGACATGAATGGCAAAACCGAGACCCTTCGTTTTATTGGTGTCGACACACCGGAAACGCACAAACCAAACACCCCTGTACAATGTTACGGCCCCGCGGCCGCCAGCTATACCAAAACCATTATTAGTCGAGCAGGCAACAAAGTTCGTCTGGCTTCTGACCCCCACAGCACCAACCGCGACCGCTACAATCGTTTGTTGCGTTACGTCTATCTCCCCGATGGCACGCTGGTAAACGAAAGTCTTATCCAAAATGGCTACGGATTCTATTATCCATATTTTCCCTTCACCAAATCCGCGCAGTTTAAGAAAGATCAAACAGCTGCCCAAACCGCCTTCAAAGGTCTATGGGGCAACTGCCATCCCACCGCTAACAGTGACGGCGGCTACCAGTCCAACCCTGCGGGCAGCTAGTCGACAAATAACGCCGGGTTTACGCGTACGGCTTCCGGAGCCAAGAACACTCGCTGTAGCGAGAACCGTTCAGTAACAGGGTCATAGCCTCGGTGTAGTACTTTCAGGATCACAAAGCAGGTGATAGCCAGCACCATCGTGGGGTACATACGACGTCCGCTTTTTAGACCATGACGCAAGTACGTTTTAGGGCTAAGATAGGCATAGGTACAGAATGAGCGGAACGACGTGGCACCTTGGCGATAGCCAATTGCCGCCACTAAACGCTCGTCAAATCTCACCTCATATCCTGCTTGGTTGGTATGGATGGCTAGGTCAAAATCTTCGTGCAAATGGCCCTCCACGCACGTGGCCCGCTGGACGTTCTGCCACACAGTTCTCCGCAGCGCCATATTGGCGCCCTGCAGTGCGACTTCGCGGCCTAAAACCCGGGCGAAATGGCGACGAAAGAACAAATCTACCCGATTAAACAGCCGGGGAGCTGCCATGTCGTAGTATTCCATTTTTCCACTAACTGCGTCTACGGTGTCGTCGGTAAAGATTTGGCCTAGCTGACGAGTCCAATCTGTCGGTAGAATGGTATCACCATCGATACGAGCGATAATATCTCCGTGTGCCGCGCTAAAACCACGGTTACGTGCAAAAACCACGCCTTGGCGAGTCTCATGCAACAGAGTAACTCCTGGGAAATTAGCCGCAATGTCTGCAGTTGAGTCGGTCGAGTTATTATCAATAACAATAATCTCAAGAAATGGTTGCTTTTGCTTGAGTGCCGCGCGCAAGCAGGCGGCGAGGTGGCTCTCTTCGTTATAAACTGGTATAACTAAGGATATTGTTAACGGTTTCTTCATGATTCTTAACCTTACTATTCTAGCAAATGACAACTAAAAAACAGCTGAAACAATCTATCCTGAACAATCTCTTCGCCGGTTTCTCTGTGGTGGTGGCCTGGAGCAAATTCTTTTTGTCTTCACGCCGCTGGGTGCGACGTATACAAGTAACACTCATTATCATGTTCTTAGTCGTCATCGGTGGCATGTATAGTATCGCTCGGTGGTACATCTGGCAAGAAGGCAATAAACCAACAACACTTGGTGTCAGCTTTATCCCTGATTATGCGAATTACCTTGGTGTCGATCCGCAAGAGACCTTCGATGCATTGATTAATGATATGCATGTGCGGCATTTCCGCCTCGTAAGTTACTGGAGCGATATCGAGACTTCTCCAGGACAGTATGACTTTAGCCAGTTAGATTGGCAGTTCAAGAAAGCCGAAGCCGCCGGAGCTAAAATCAATCTGGCAATTGGACTACGCCAACCCCGCTGGCCAGAATGTCATGCGCCAAGCTTTTACGACACATCCAAGCCCGAAAGTCAGTGGTATCCACAGCTCAAAGCCTACATGAAGGCGACCATTGAACGCTATAAAAACAGCCCAGCACTAGCTGGTTGGCAGCTCGAGAATGAGTACTTCTTGCAAGGCTTCGGCACCTGCCAAAATGATAGTCGAGCACGACTTGTCGACGAAGCCGGGTTAGTGAAACAGCTTGATCCTAAGCACACGCTCATCATCGGGCGTAGCAACAACGCACTCGGCTGGCCAGTAGGGCAGCCCAGGCCAGATGAATTTAGCATCTCCGTATATCGCCGCGTTTGGGACGCCACCGCCACGCATCGCTATCTCGAATACCCTCAACCCGGCTGGTTCTACGCCTTTACGGCCGGTTGGCAAAAGATTTTTACTGGTAAGGATATGATCATCGGCGAGCTCCAGGCCGAAGCTTGGCCACCCAACGCCAAAACGATTCCCGAAACCAGCCTAGCCGAACAGAGCAAATCCATCGACGCTCAGCGCCTCAAAACTACCATTCAATTCGGCAAAGCCACCGGCATGAAAACCGTCGACCTGTGGGGTGCCGAATACTGGTACTACCGCATGCAAGTCCTCCATGACCCCTCACTCTGGAACACCGCCCAACAAGCCTTTAAGGATCCGTCATCCTGAACTCGATTCAGGATCTCTGAAATATGAGCTCTGACGATTTACCGGTCATTGCCGCGATTCCCAACTACAACATGGCTCACTCCCTGGCTGAATTGCTGCCGCAGCTACTCACGCAAGGATACGAACGGATTTATGTGCTCGATGACGCCTCCACCGACAATTCCGCCGAGGTTGTCGCTCACTTTGCGCCCCAAGTAACCTTTGTAGCTGGCGAAACGAACGAAGGGGCCGGCGGTAACCGCAATCGTATCCTCCAAGTTCACAAAGCAGAGTGCATCATCCACTTTTTAGACGCCGATGTGCGGCTTGAAACCACAGATGTAGCCGCCACAGCGCAACAAATTATGGCCAAACTAAATTTAGCGTTTGTAGGTGGTCTGGTACGCGAACCTACGGGCAAACAAAGTCTCTGGAACTATGGACCAGATTCTGTTGCCCTGTATACACTGCTGACCGCCGCCGTTCAGCAGTTCTTTGGTAACCTCCAGGCTCCGCGGCCTTTCTGGCGCCACTGGCTTCGTGCCATCACGCGTCGTGCGCGCAGCGAGTGGCCCGATCCTGCAGTAACACCAGTACGCCGCGCTGTGTATTGGCCAGTGGAGGGTAATCTCCTCATTCGCCGAAGTATCCTGCAGCAGCTAGGCGGCTTTGACGCAACCGTACGTGAATACGATATTATTCCACCCGCCCGCAAAGCTTACGAATTTGGCATGGTAAGTATGTTTGATCCTAGCATTGCTGTGACACACCTCAGTATCGATGTTCGGCACTATAATCGCACTCTAGCGCTCTACAAGGAGTTATATCGCCTGATTAAACGCTATGGGGGCTGGCGCAAGTGGATCTTACCAGAAGGTCGCTTCAAACCCCGTCATAACACTGAAGCAAACAACCATTCGCCGTCATTCCCGATCAGATCGGAAATCCAGTGATAATCGACACCGATAAGCAGGAATTGGCAACTCATATAACTGGATCCTCAGGCAAGCTGAGGATGACGCGGGTTTGCAGGTCGGACTATAATAGGCCGCATCATGATTGACCCTACGCAGTTCGGTGTAAGTTTCTCGATTAAACAATGTCGTAACTTTGGTTTAGATCCACAAGAAACTTTAGGCTGGTTGATTAATAAAGCTGGCTTCCGCCGCTTTCGCCTCATGAGTTACTGGGACGAGCATGAGAAAACGCCCGGGCAGTACGACTTTTCCGAGCTGGATTGGCAGCTCCAGATAATCACGAAAGCGGGCGGAGAAGTCACCTTATGTCTGGGTGCCCGCCAGCCGCGATGGCCTGAAAATCATTGGCCAGCGTGGGCTTGGGAAGCATCCAAACCTGAGCGGAGCGTGGCGCTTTTGCAATATATACGCACCGTCGTGCAACGGTATAAAAATCAGGGCTGTATTGTTAGTTATCAACTCGAGAACGAGGCATTGCTAGTTAATTTTGGTCAGCGGGCCGAAGTCGATCGCCGCCGCTTGCGCGAAGAGTTTGCACTCGTAAAAGCACTGGATCCAGACCGGCCAGTCATCATGACCACCAGCACTTCCTGGGGCATTCCGGTGCGCGAACCCATCCCAAATATCGTCGGCTTCTCCTATTACCGCATCATTTATGGCTCTCGCGGTTACAGCAAAGCCTTTCACACGCCGACGCTACATCGTATCCGGAAATGGCTGATTTATGAACTCCTTAATCGGCCCGTGTTTATTCACGAACTTCAGCTGGAGCCTTGGGGACCGCAGGCTATCTGGAAGATGTCTAGTGGTGAACAAGCGAAGTCTATGGGCATCGACAATATTCAGCGCAATATCCAGCTCGCTCGCAAGGTAAAAGCGCCACCCATAGACCTCTGGGGTGGGGAATGGTGGTATTGGCGTCTCAAGCAGGGCGATGCCTCTATCTGGCAAGCCGTAGAAGCTGCCACTCAGCCAAGATAAATAAAGAAATAATATGCTTATGTTGTCAATAGTGCTTATGTACGGTACAATATCTCTGTTATGAAAAAGAAGGCCAACCAGCCAAAGACTATTAGCAATCGGCGAGCACGACACGACTATGAGCTCGGCGATAGTTTAGTCGTGGGCTTGGAACTGACCGGCCGCGAGACTAAGGCACTGCGCATGGGCCACGGCCAACTGCGCGGCGCTTACGTAACTGTTAAAGGCAACAGTAACGAACTCTTGCTTATTAACGCTACTATCAGCCCTAGTAGCGGTATCCCAATCCCAGAAAGTGAGCAAACTCGTGCTCGCAAGCTCCTGGCCAAGCGCCGTGAAATCAACGCCCTCATCGAAGCCAAGCAGCAGGGCCGTACCATTGTGCCGCTGGAAATGCTCACCCAAGGCCGCTTCATCAAACTTCGCATCGCCGTCGGCAAAGGTAAAAAGCTATACGACAAACGTCAAACACTCAAAAAACGCGATACCGATCGCCAAATCAACCGCGCGCTAAAAAGACAGTAATATTTCTTACATTCATGCCAAGCATAAGCCTATACTGTTAAGGCAACTTTGGGCCACACAAGATTATGACTCCATTTACGCCACTAGAACTCCAGGAACGGATACGCTGGTACTGCAAAGCCCGTGGGTGGTATGTATTAGCTATTGCCATTCCTGGTTTGATTTCACTCATCACTCAGTACGGCTTGTCAAACCATCAAGTACTCCAGGATCTCCTGATCGTACTCGCAGCATTACTCCTTAACACCGTTATGTACGCCTTAACATTTTGGCGACCACACTGGCAGCTCTATTTTGAAATACTCGCCTACACCCAAATTGCTTTCGACCTTGGGATCATGACAGGTGCTATTTTTGTTAATGGCGGGCTGGAAACGCCAATTTCCATGCTGTACTGCATACCCATTCTTATGTCAGGGGCAATCCTGAGCTGGCGTAGCGTGTACGCCACGGGCTTTGCCGCTACGCTCCTCACTATAACCTTCGCACTCTTAGATTTTTCAGGCACTTTACACTCTGGTAGCGTTGCCGCACCGGCCATTCACATGTACGCCCACTACTTTGTTCCAACGCTTGTCATTACGGTCACCATTCTCCTTACCGTTACCGTCATTGCAGACTTCGTGGGCCGCCTAGTTCGCCAGCGTACCGAATATGCTCATGAGCTCGAAGCCGTTAATGCAGAAAAGGCAAAGACAGAGGCCATTATTAAGACTATGGGAAGTGCCTTAGTGAGCCTCGACACAAAAGGCAGAATAACAATGGTGAACGATAACTTTGAGTATCTTACGGGCTGGCGTCGCGATGAGGCACTTGGCAAATCACTAAGTGAGGTACTCCCTATGATCGACCCCTACGGCAAACGAGTACCGGACGACGAACGGCCAGCCATGCAACTGTCCGCACTTGGCAGTCATGGGAACTACCACACTCGGACCGTGAACCACTACAGTTATATCCGTAAGAATGGCACCAGCTTCCCGTTCATCTCCAGCCTCGCGCCGATTGTACTGAACCGGCAGGTCATCGGACTGACCAATACGTTTGATGATATTACCGAGGTACAGCGGCTTGATCAACTCAAAACGAATTTCGTAGCTCTGGTCTCGCATCAGCTCAAAACCCCCATCGGGGAAATCATGGGATACGTCAATAACATGCTCTACGGGGTGGGTGGCAAGCTCAGCAGTAAGCAGTCGGCCTACTTGGGAGAAATCCGTGATGTGGCGGAGCGAGCTAACAAACTTATTACCGATCTGCTCGACATTACTATTCTGGAGCGTGGTGGGTTAGTCCTGGAGACGCAGGATATACGCCTTTCACCTATTATTCGCGACTTGCTAAAAGTGTACGAGCATCGTTTGCAGAAGAAGCATTTAAAAGTGAAGGTCGTAAAAGCCGAAAAGGAACTTACGGTGATAGCTGACCGCGATAAACTCCTCGAGGTGCTGGGGAATGTACTCGCCAACGCCATTTCCTACAGCAAGCACGGAGAAATTACTATTACAGCTACGAGCACCGAGGATTACGCTGAAGTTTGCATTTCCGATAAAGGCAGCGGCATGGATCCGACAACCATAAACGCCGTTTTCGACAAAGATCAGATACTGTCTGGTGCACCGACTCCAGAAGGCGGCACAGGTCTTGGGCTCTATCTCGCACGACAACTTATGCGTTTGCAGCATGGTGACGTTAAGGTGGTAAGCACGTCAGCAAAAGGCACCACGATTTGCATTAACATACCGCTTATGAAAGGATAAGATTATGGATGATTCAACTACCCCAGACAACAGTTCGACAGCATACAAAATTTTGCTCGTAGAAGATGAGCTACCATTTCGGCAAATCTATCGCGATGCCATGCACATGTATGGGTATGAGACTTTTGAGGCCGAGGACGGCCAAGAGGCCTTAGAAGTACTAAAGACCAATAAGCCTGATCTGATTTTGCTCGACCTCGTTTTACCTAATAAGAGTGGTTTTGATGTGCTTCGTGAACTCAAAAGCAATGACGAGTTCAAGCACATTCCAGTCATCGTGTATTCCGTTCTCGAAGACAAAGAAAACATCGACCGTGCGCTTAAGCTAGGGGCAGATGACTTTACATTTAAAGGTATTACACCGGCAGTGGATGTAGTTGCAAAAATCCGCGGTCTGCTCGTCCGCAACAAAACCAGTTAACATCTGTTGCCACTTAGTGGCCCTTCCGGTATAATTTCCGGAGTTCACTCAACTAACCTCAACCCAAAAGTTGGGGAGGGAAAAGAGCAGCCGGAGTCGACGAATTTAGTTCGTCGCCCCGCGCGATGAGAAAAACCGTAAGTTTATCTCATTACTGATAATCCGGGGTAGCTCAGCGGTAGAGCGGGTGGCTGTTAACCACTAGGTCGCTGGTTCGAATCCAGTCCCCGGAGCCATGAAGCTTATGCTTAAAAGACTTCTGCTTCGCCGCTACGCGAACGGAAGTCTTTTTGTTTTGTTATAGTTAATTCCATGAGCGCGTTAAAAAAATGCATAAAAGATAGTGACTTGATTTCGTTGACTATACCGTCAAACATAGTTTATGGGACGCCAATCTATGAAAGAGGTGCTGTAGAAATAATACGAATCAGTGACACGGAAGTTGAAGCATGGTCAGGCGGACTTGACGGCACGCTAAAACAGGGGTCTGGTAGCCGCCGACGTGTAAAACTTTGGATAGAGGGGAATGCACTGAAATGGCATTGCTCAGGCAATCCGAAGAATCATGATGTGTTCTGTAAGCACTGCGTGGCGGTAGCCTTATTTTTGAAAAATAGTTAGCAGCTCATCAGTTGCATGCCCGGTTAATCGAGGCTCAAAGTTGCGAAGTACGTCCACTAGGGGAAGCCAGGGTTAGAACCAAAAACAACAGAGGTATTTTGCCTCTGTTTTTGTTTTGGGTAGGCGTAGTGGAGAGGGCGAGAACTTCTAAAGTTTGTTATGATAACAGGGTTAGTTATAAACCTCGGCAATATGAATACTAGTTCTTCTGATCGCGTATATTACACTCTCTACACTAAAGATTCAGCCGATCAATCGCTGCGGACTAAGGGGGCTGTAAAATCCTATCAAATTGTTCGAGATTTTCTTGAAAAGGTTGCAGTTGACATCAAACTCAACAATCCCACCCTGATGCTCGGGCTATGGGAGACGAAGCGAGAGGGTATAGCTGAGGCCAAACGAGTACGGCAACTTCTGATCGACAAGTACGGCCAAGCTACGCACACGACTCATTCACGATGGTTATTCTCATTTCAGAAACATATTGAGGAATATCCCAGTTGGGAACTCACAAACATCGAATTTGAAGATACTCTTAAATATGTCGATGGTTTAGGGGCTCTTCCAAAATTACATTACCGCCCTCCCGTCAGCGTGAGTGTGAGTTTTGATTTTTGGCTTAGACACCCGGATATAGTCGCTGGCGATGAGGAAACCAAATCTTCACTGTGGGCATTCTTTTCTCCGAATTCCAACACAGCGGCATTACTGCTCGCAACCCCTTACGCAGAAGTTAGTGATGAATTCATATCTTTTAGAGCCAACTTCCAGAAAGAGTGCCCCATACCACTCTTAGATAAGAATTTTTATATCCGAAAGCTCAATAAAGCCGGAGAAGAATATTATCGGCATGCGTTTACTTCACAATAGTTGCATTATCATTGCTGCAGAGTACACCCTCCAGCGATATTTCTTAACTCATCACTAAATCTTGCTTGATTGTGGATATAACTTCCTCTATCGTCGTGAGCCAAGTATAAGCAATTTGCAAAATACCGCTTTTGTGGTATTTTTATTTTTATGACCATTGAATCATTTATTGAAGAGCCGGATGGCTCCAAACAAGCCCACGTGTTGTTCACTATTCCAGGCAGCGGTAATCTTTATACTAGCTACCCTAACGGTCCCGGAAATTTTGAAGCTATCGCCGTGCATTGTACAGGAGATACAACCGCTGAAGTTCACGAAATTATAGATGGCAATTCATTGCAACTCGGCTTTGATCTTACAAAACTTCCTGAGGGTACGAAGACTACACTTGTAGATCCTAATACTCCATTTAAAAGAGATCTGGTATCACCTGCTGGTTTTCCTGGGTCACTCGTTGTTCGGCACGTGGCAAGGTTGTAAAGACTTGCTCAAACTCATCGTAATTGTTGTGAAGCTCGGCCACTAGAGGAGCCCTACAAATTTATTCCAAGACAAGGACTGAACCAAGAGTGACTTCTGCTTTGCTATAATTCAGTTATGGCAAAAGTTACTTCCGGGCTGACAATATCGCTTGATGGGTTTGGAGCTGGTGTTAATCAAAGCTTCGAAAACCCATTTGGCGATAACTTTGATGCAGACCTATTAGATAACTGGATGTTTGCCGAGCCGGAAAAACAGAAACACCAGAAGGAAATTGACGCCATCCTTGATGCTGGTGCGTTTATCATGGGTAGTAATATGTTTGGGCCCAAGGATAGAAGGGAAACGCCTGAGTGGAAAGGGTGGTGGGGTGATAATCCTCCGTATCATGCACCAGTTTTTGTGCTTTCCCACACCGCCCGAGAACCAGTTGAGATGCAAGGCGGTACGACTTTTTACTTCGTAACTGACGGCATTGAATCGGCACTCCAAAAAGCCAAAGAAGCGGCCGGAGATCGAGACGTAAAGATTATGGGCGGAGCAAATACGATAAATCAGTATTTGGCTGCTGGTTTTATCGATGAATTGTGGCTGCATATTGTTCCAGTGACTATTGGTAAAGGTTCTCGACTTTTTGAAGGAGTACCAGATCTAAAGCTCGAACCGGTAGAAGTAAGCGGCACAAGTGTGGTGACGCATATCCGATACAAAGTTTTGAAGTAGGCTTCGTCAAGAATGGCTAGAGCCTAGCTAGATTGCAGGCTGGATTGCGCCATAGGCATGCCGATGACGTGCTTTGATTTGGTTCAGTTCGCCGGAACGATACGCCCGGACCTTGCTGAGCGCATCCGGCAAATCTTCAATGGCATGTTCACTTACAGTAGCCAACACGTCAGCATATGTTTTGGGATCATTAATGGCTGCAGCGTCAGCGAAAAAGGTATGCGATTCTGCACGGGGGTGAGCAGCCACCTGTGAGCGTAAGGTAGCGATATCTGGTGCAATGACTTTTAATCCTAAATCCAGCCCGAGTTCAAGCTGGCCGGAATGTGTAATGTCATCATACGGCAGCGCTAACGTGTCCACAGGTTTGAGCCAGTCAGTCAGCTCGTCAGTAGGTATAAAAGTAGGCCGGATGCGAAGCTTAAAATCAGGTTCTTCATCGGCCGCCTTGCGCAGTTCTGTCAAATCATCTTTGTAGAAGTTTTCATCGAATTCTGCGACCGATCGAATCCACAATTGCAGGGGTGGTCGTGTCGCCACATCGTATGCCTTCCACGCCCGTACAAGATTAGCATACTGCCGGTGTGTACGCATTGCGCCATAGGCAGCAATGCCACGGACACCAGGTGACGGAGTACCGGTAACTAGCTGGGCAAATGGCTGGCCATGCGGCACAACAAGCATCTTGTCTTTCGGAATGCCAAATTGCTCAGAGCCCATTTGCAAAGCTACCTCGGACAGCGTCAAGACCTTATCAGCCATGGCGGTGATGCGCCGCGTTTTGTCATCAAATGCCGATACGTCGCTTTCGATGTTCGGACGTAGCTCATGCATGGTAAAAACTAGTCGCTTGCCGGCTTGTTTGGCTGCATGACCAAGACGATCAAGAGTATCGGCATCAGTAAATTCCACAGTATGCAAGTGCAACACATCGAAGTCGCTCCAGCTGGGCAGCTGTAAGACACTTTCCGGACGTATCGGTGGTCGCAAGCCTGTTTCCGCAAGCCTAATATCATCGCTAAGGCTGTGCGCGAGAATTTCAATATTGCCTGGAACGTGCAAAACAGTAGTCATTTGTAGTATGATGTGATCAGTTATCAAACATTTTTGATCATATAACCTTTTTATATTATAACATAGAAAATTTGTAGCATGTTATGAAGGAATTAGATATTCAAACATATACTTGAAAAATTTCCTATACAGTGTTAAAATTAAAACATTACCATGACTTCACCTTCTAATCCACATTACGAAGCTGTGCCAAATGCGATTGATACGTATAGAGGCCTTGTAGGCAATGTACTACAAGCTCCCGTAATAGACGAAACTCAATTAGAGATATTAGGAAATGAGCTGTTCCGTCGCAGGAGTGAAGATTTATCAACGCTCAGCCCCGTAGAGCAGGCATCTATGATTGTTGGTAAAGCCGATACAGTTTTACCAGAGTCGCAATTAGTCGAAATATTAGGGCGCTCTCAGGAAACCGGCAAGCCACTTGAGATTAAGTATGGCATTGACCCAACTGGCGCGGACGTTCACTGGGGACATGCCGTACCAATGCTGGTACTCGATCGTATGCAGCGCATGGGTCATAACATTACGTTTGTTATCGGTGGTATGACTGCCAAGATTGGTGACCCATCCGGCCGCTCAAGTGCCCGGCCCGTGCTCAGTAATGAGCAAATTCAGCAAAACTTGACTACATATGCGCAACAGGTACAGCCCTTGTTTGACATGCAGAAAGTTCGCGTTGTAAATAATAACGAATGGCTTCGTGACTACCCCCTCGACAGGTTGATTGACATTGCCTTGAAGGTTTCCAGCGCCATGCTCCTGCAAAGAGAAGACTTTCGTACCCGAATGGAAGCCAAGGCAGGTCTATCACTGGCTGAAATCATGTACCCGGTGGTGATGGCACTCGACTCACAGCATTTGAATCCAGACATCGAAGTTGGGGGCAGAGACCAGTTTTTGAATCTACAAATGTGCCGAGAAGTTATGCGTATTGCTGGCCAGGAACCTGAAGTAATCGTGACGACCGACATATTGAAAGGCACTGATGGTACGGGCGCCAAAATGAGTAAGAGCATCGGTAATTACATTGGTCTTAGCGACGAACCAGGCCAAGTATTCGGCAAAATAATGTCGATACCGGACACGTTGCTAGGGGATTATTTTAAGATGCTTACCGAACTTCAGGCTGATGAATGGGATCAGTTAGCGGCGCGCATGGCAACGGATGGCATCAACCCAATGAAGATTAAAATGGTCCTCGCTTCGGACATTGTTGCCGCTGTGCATGGCCCAGAAGAGGCGCAAAAGGCCAAAGCTCAGTTTGTTACTCAGTTTTCGGCACGCAACTATGACAAGCTCTCAAACGTTACCCAGGTAATCGACCCTCGTGGCGATGTACTTTCGCAACTAAAAGCGCTGCGCAATGGCGCCAGCAACAGTGCCATTGGTCGTTTGCTCTCACAAGGCGGCGTACAGTATATCGATGAAGAGGGGGCCAGGCACAAGCTGAGCAGCATAGAAGAGATCAGCTCTTTAACGTCTGGCCATCTCAAGCTCGGAAAAACAATCGTAAGGCTCTCAACCGAGTAATGCATCATGCGCGCAACAGACAACTCGGTCAAGTTTGGTAGACCATACTACGAACGAGTAATTAGCGAAAATGGCTATGACCCGGGACTGTTTGAGGGTTTTGCCGAAGATATGCCACAAGTCCCAAGAGAGGATTTAGAACGAATCTTTCTGTGCCATTCGGGGTTGTATGAATTTCGTGACTCCCCACAGGCGAAAGGGGTTTTGACCGGTTTTGGACTTTCGGGAGTGCCCCACTTAGGCACGCTTTCGCAAATAAATAGAATTGGCCTATTGAACCGTTCCGGCTACCATGCAGAAGTTATCCTTGGCGACCTGGATGCGTACAACGGTAAGCTGACACCGATAGCTGAGACCCATGAGCTGGCGAGTACGTATGCAAACTTTATACAAAGTACTGAACTGCTCGACCCTGAAAATAGTACTGTGCGTAATCAATTTGATAACCCAGCTGTGCTACGCACCGCCTACCTTATTGGCCGCTTCCTAACCGATGGCATGTTTGTTAACGCCGAAGAAGACTTACACGACTTATACGTTTCACAGGGCAAAGTAGACTCCGACATGACCTATCGCCGTAAGCTATCACTCAACTTAATGCTGGCAGACTTCTTCCATTTGGGTCAAACCCATCCTGAGGTATTAGTCATGCTCGGACTAGATGAGCATCAGTATGTTCAGACAGGGCAAGCAGTGGCAGAAAAGATTGATGAGCAGTCGAGCGGTCTTAAGCCGGTGCGCATTAGCAGCTTGTATACACCATTAATTCGTGGCTTTAATGGTTTTCCAAAAATGTCTAAAAGCTTCCCAGGTTCGGGGATTACCTTGGACATGCCTACTTCTGCTGTTGAGAAGCTGATCATGGATGAGCGTGATGATCATGAAACACCTGAGGATAGCGTGGTATACCAGGTTGCCTGTGGTATTGGTCTGGGCGCCGAAACTACACTTGGCGAGGCCTACCAAGCAGCCCAAGAAAAGCGCGGTGAGTGGTATGACATTAAAAAGTTAGTCGTCGCGCGAATAGCGAGCTTCGGAAGATTGTGGCAGGAGGCGGTGCAGCAATGAGTCTGTTCGATTACGGTGTAACGGCTGGCCAACCAAGCAGCGCAGTATTTGATGCCTTTGCCGGGAATGGTACTCATCCGGATGCTTTTGCCGAGGTTATGTATAGCATTAATGCCAAAACTGCTGTTTGCGGGGCACTGGCGAAAGATGCTCTCTTGCAAGTCCTACAAGGAGAAGCTGATCCGAGCCGGGATGCCAAATTAGGCGCCCTGCTTATGGGGTCCACCAACATTGCGACACCTGAAATGATTGTTGGTTTCGTGGATGCTGTAGGCGAATTCGAAGGCAGGGATTTTGCCGCCGAGAAACCTACCGTTAGTGATGCTGATGAAATGGTTGTGGGATGTGCCGGCAGCGGTAAGAAGGGACGTAAAACTTTTAATATATCGACAGCTTCAATGGTGGTTGCAGCTGCTGCTGGTGGGAAGACTCTCAAAGCTGGTTCACACTCGGCGTCATCGTTGACTGGTTCGTCCGACATACTAGAAGCCGTAGGTTTTACTATTCCTAACACTATTGAAGATTCAACAACCATACTTGATCAAACTAATTTCGGCTTCTACTCCATCGAGGATATGGTTCCTAGGTTCAATGAGGTCTATGGTAATCGGTTTTTTGCACCTCATGCTTTGTCGTATGCATTGCCGGCACTCTTAATACCTGTTAAGGTTGACACCCTGTTATACGGCTATGCTGGCCCGAACATTCCTTTAAGCGCCCAGGCGTTGACAAACGTGGGCCATACATCGGTTATGGTGTGCAACAATACTGTAGATGGAGTGCATTACGTTGACGAAATGGCGACTGTCGGTACAACCCAAATCGTCGGCACCCAAGATGGCGCAGTCGGCCGAACGCTACAGCTTGATGCAGCAGACTATTTAGCTATCAAAGACTCACAGAGTGTGCCAAGTATAGACTCTCATGCGACTCTGAGTGCCCAGACCGAATTTTTCTTAGCGCTACTGGGCGGCGAAGTCCCCAACAGTATTGCTGAAAACACAATCTGCCTCAATGCTGCCACTATGCTGTACCTTGGACGGCAGTGTGATAATCCAAAGGAGGGTTTTGCTCTAGCTCTGGAGACCGTACGATCCGGGCAAGCCAGTTCTAAACTCCATGACGTGGTAGAAGCCAGTCGGAGTCTCAATGGCTAATAATCTGCACCACGAATTAGCAGTGCAATATGTGGGCATTTGTGGCAGTGATCTGCAAAAATTAAGGAGCGATGAACCACCACAGCTTACTGACTTAGGGCATGAAGTTGTGGCATCCTATGACGGCGAATACGCTGCCATCAACCCAATGATTGAATGCGGTGGTTGCCCTCCATGCCAGCAAGACAGCCCGATGCACTGTGACGATTTACAGGCAGTGGGCCGTAACCTCCCTGGTGGACTCAGCGGAAGCATAACAGTCCCCGAACAAAACATCGTAGCTGTCGATTACGATATTCCAGAGCTGGGAGTACTATGTGATCCATATGCTGTGGCAGTACATGGCCTTGAGCGCACTGAACAGAGCTCGGAAATGATGATAGTGGGCGATGGGGTACTTTCCCAATTATGCCTGACATACCTTGCATTGAATCGCACAACTCTAGAACGATGCACACTAGTAACCAAAGATGCCTCGAGGATACACGCCATGCAGGAGGCGTACCAAAAAACACTGAGAGACTACGGAATCGAATTCCAATGCCTTGACGCTTCAAGTCCACAGATAGAAGCCGAACGACCCCAGACCGTTATCGAAGCGGTCGGCCGGGGACAATCATCGACGTTAAATCTAGCTATCGAAGCGGTACAGAATAGAGGCACAATTTTAAGCTTTGGGGTTTTTCCGATCGGTTATGCTGCGGGGCTTACCATTCGCACTCTGCTCTATAAAGAGGTCTCTTTGAGGGGGAGTAACTCATATAATCATGGTGATTTCGCTCGGGCGGCAAGCCAAATAGGTCAAAACCAGGATCTGTTTATGCCCATGCTAGGTGAGACCTATGACATACAAGATGCTGGTACGGCAATTGCGGCCGCCTCAACTGGCAGTAATCCAATACCTAAGAAGGTAGTAGTTGCCTTGTAGGTGATACGAAAGAATATGCCCGAGTATCGATCTCCCCAGCCGCATCCTATAGAAACAATCCTGTTCGATTGCGACGGAGTGCTTGTTGATTCTACAGAAGCTAACGTTGCAACGTACCAAAACCTGTTTCGTGAAGCAGGGCAAATTATTCCTTCTGCAAAGGCTATCCGTGCCTGTGCACACCTGGATTTCCGCGGAATAATCAATCAGCTATCAGGCAGGGAGGTAGAGGCCGCACAGATTGACAAGCTGCGCGCTATTCTCTCCGTCGAAGGAGTGCGAACACCAGGACTGTTGAAGTTTCCACCCGGCCTCTTCGCGACACTGTTATCACTGAGCGCTCAGTACAAATTGGGTATTGCAACCAGCCGCTCAAGGCTGGGCATGCAAGATGTTTTTGGGGCAGCACCAGGCTTAGAAGACCATTTTGAAGCCGTAGTTACAGCCGATGATTATTCGCGTCCAAAGCCAGACGGGGAACCTCTCTTGGTTGCAGCAAATGCATTGGGCACCACTCCCCAAGCAACGCTGTATGTAGGCGATAATGTTACTGACATGCTAGCTGCAAGGGAAGCGGCTATGCGCAGCATCTGTGTATCTAATGTAAAACTTCCTCTTGCTCAGGCTTGGGTGCGGAACATTATTCAGCTTCCAGCTGTACTCAACTCGCAGTTTGCAACGCCTACTGATTGATCTACTAGCTACTCGCCGGAATTCTTAGTATTAAAGCTGGGAAGCTGGTCTAGCTTAATTAGGGTCAAACTCTACTGTCCACTCTATGCCGTAGCGGTCGCGGAACATTGCAAAGTAGGTGCCCCATGGACTCTCATCCATAGGCATTTCTACCGTGCCGCCTTCGGAAAGACCATCGAATATCCGGTCGGCTTCTTCTTTAGTTTCGGCGATGATTGCTATCTTGGATCGGTTTTCATTTTCGTTGACCCGACCCATTGCTGCGGGGACGTCATTGGCTATTAAGACATTGCCGCCGATCGGCAACGTAATGCGCATGATCTTATCGGCTTCGCTTTCTGAAACAGGGAACTCATCGCTTTCCAAATCTTTGAAGCGCACAATCGGCCCAAACTCACCACCAAACACAGATTTGTAAAAGGAGAAGGCTTCTTCAGCGTTTCCATTGAAGTTGATGTACGGATTGATAGTTGCCATATAAACTGCTCCCTTAAGTCAAATAGTTGGTTTCATTTCTATTTTAACAAACTGAGCATTCCCGTGGTGCCCATTGGAAATAATGCTGTAATACTGTATTATTCTACTGATTACCATAAGGTTAATGGAGCGACCGTTGATAAAACTAAAATCCGTAATACTGCTCTTAGTCTTGGTCCTGAGTAATTTGATTTTGGGCGCTGGCGTAGCCACCGCTGCTCCTCTAACGCAGACCTATATTAGGCTCACTCGTATGAAAGCTGGGCAGCAGAGCAGCGTGCGACTGGTCTTTAAGACCGCTAGCGCCGGTGCCACCACTGCCAGTATTAACTTTAACGGCGCCGACACCACCACCTGGACAGGATCTTCGGGCTTGGTAAACGCCGCACAAACAATATCCTCCGCCACCTGTGCCGCAGAAACTGGTGCCACGGCACTGCCGGGCGGCTCATTAGCCGCGAGCGGGTCCGGCTCGACCATAAGTATTACAAACATTACTGCCTTGGCTGCCACGACAGCCTACTGTGTTGACTTAACCAGCACGAGCGCTGTAACAGATGCGACCGCAAATGAGTATCACCCCCTAATTACCGTAGGCTCGGACACCCTCACAACTGCGCTTCGCACCGTTAGCAACGACCAGATTGTCGTCAGCGGAACCGTATTGCCGACATTTAACATGGTGCTCAGTGGCAATACAGACCCATTCCCAGCTAACTTGTCACCGGCATCAGTCGGCGTGACCACAGGTCGGACTGTTACGGTGAATACCAATGCCAAGAATGGTTGGTTTGCATGGGCTTTCGACAGTAGCACTGGCTTAAGTTCCGCTTCCGCATCACACACTATTCCATCAACGACACCGGGCACGGGCGCCACCTTGAGTGCAGGAACAGCCGAAGGCTTCGTCTTTGGCATTACTTCGGTGACACAAGGTTCCGGAGGTGGCACAACCTCAGCAGTGGCAGCTTATAGTTCTAATGGTACGACCACGGGTAGTGGCCTAGATGGCACGCTCCGCCAAATTGCCTCGTCGAATGGCACGGCAAACGGAGCAGTGTTATCGGTGAAGGAGCTTGCGGCTATTACCTCGACCACTCAGCCAGCAACAGACTATACCGACACAATCACCATCGTCGGTGCCGGCAACTTCTAAGCTATTCTGCCTAACCATGCAGCCGCAGGGATACCGCTATTTATCCCAAGCATAAGTGCTATACTGAAGTTAAGATTATATAATTTTAGTAAGAGTGGGCACTATGGATACAGAACAAAATGAGCAAGGCGTACCTGACCAGTTAGGTACTGAGGTAGTTAACACGACAGCGGCACCCCAGCCGCAGGCCATAACGAATATGGACGTAACTCCACCGGCGCAAACCCCCTCAGAGCCCACGCCGCCAGCCACGCCAGACGTGTCAGCGCCGCCAACGGCGCCAAAGAAATCTAAGCTTTGGCTGCTTATACTGATAGTTATTGTGCTCGCCGCTGGTGCGGGAGGTGTACTCTGGTGGCACGGTCATAAATCTACACCAAAACCGGTCACCGCAACAGCAACAACTCCCTCGCTTCGAATTGGCTTGTCACTGGATACGCTCAAAGAGCTGCGCTGGGCCAAAGACCGTGACTATATGACGGAGCGGGCCAAGGCTAAGGGAGCTTCCGTAACGACTTTAGTAGCCGAAAGCGATGACCAGACACAAATTAGCCAGATAGAGAACTTGATTGCCCAAAAAGTTAATGTACTTATCATCGTGGCACACGACGCCAAGGCCGTAGCGCCTACCATTGCCGAAGCTCATGCCGCTGGCATAAAAGTAATTGCCTATGACCGGCTGATCCTCAACAGCGATGTTGACTCCTATGTTTCTTTCGACTCCACAACCGTTGGCCAGGACGAAGCTGAGAACGTAATGAACGCTGTACCCAAAACTGTGACGGTACCCAACGTGATGTTAATTGGCGGCTCGCCAACAGACAACAATGCACTCCTGGTCCACAACGGCATGATGGGTGTACTACAACCCCTGGTAACGGCCGGCAAAGCCAAAATTGTGTTCGACCAGTACTCCGCAAACTGGAGCCCAGACGTGGCCTACAACAACGTCAAGCAATACCTGGCCAGCGGCGGCAAAGTCGACGCCATTGTGGCGGCCAATGACGGCACAGCTTCTGGTGTAGTGCGAGCCTTGCAAGAAAAGGCCTTGGCCGGCAAGATTCCGGTATCGGGGCAAGATGCCGAACTCCCGGCTGTGCAGCGCATTGTAGCTGGCACCCAAACAGTTACCGTGTACAAGCCCATCCAGCTCCTGGCAAACAAGGTGATTGATATCGCCCTAGTACTGGGCAAGGGGCAAACTCCTCCCACTACCGGCACCATCAACAACGGCCAAAAGAATGTGCCATCCTTCTTACTCAAGCCTACTGCAGTAACGGCAAGCAATATCCAGTCGACCGTCATAAAAGACGGGTTTCTAAACTCCAAGGACGTGTACGGATCTCATTAAGATTTAACAAGGCACGTTCCACATGAGAACCATCCAATCAAGACTCTTGCAAATATTTGTCATTCAGATACTTGCGCTTGGTGTTGCCGGTGTTTTCTCGTTGGTGCTCTATACCAGCGCGGTTAACGACTACAAGCGGATTTCCGATAACATGGTGTCGGAATACCACCTCACCGATGCTGCCTATGGGCTCATAAGCAAATTTAACGAGCTGGCTGTCAGTAGTACCCCGAGCAGCCAGGCTGCTAAAGAAGCACAAATTCAAGACAGCAAAAATAATATTAGCCAGATCTACAGCAAGCTGGATGCGACCATTACCGATCCAGACGCTAGGACCGCGTATGTGGGGCTTAAAAATACTATAAGTAGCCTCGAAAAGGAGATTGATACTGGCATACAAAGCATCAAGGCCAGCGGCGGACAGAACACGACCGCCCATTATTACAAGGCAAACCAATTGTATGGGTTCGTCAAGGATGACAGCAGTACTTTTTTGTCCACGGAGCTCAAACATGTCACGATTGTTCAGGCACAGGTAAATCAATCTAAGACTAGGGACCTCCAAATTGGCGGTGCCGCGTACCTCATAGTACTCATTGCTTCAGTTGCATATGCCATCAGGATATCGAGGGTGTTTGTGAGGCCAATTGACAAACTGACCGTTACTGCCGAGCAGATAACTCGTGGTGACATCGACCAGGCCATCAGCCCAGAGCTGCTTGCTCGCCAGGACGAAACCGGCAGACTGTCTAATGCCTTTAATGTCATGTTGGGCAAGCTAAAAGCTAACATCCACGAGCTTAACGAAGAAAAGGCAAGCGTCGAGCGAAAAGTTATCGAAAGAACCGAGGAATTGCACGACGAGAAGGCGCGGCTAGTGGCTTCCATTAACGGCCTGGACGTTGGCTTTATTATGACCGACGCCAACGACGAGGTTATCTTATTGAACCCGGTCGCCACGCGTCTTCTCTCATATATCATTACTCCGGAGGGCGTCAGTAAACTTGATACCTCAGTTACAAAATGGACCACAGAGCTCGTTGATCAAAAAATGGGTAAAGACTTTCCCTTTAGGGAAAGTCTGGAAAAGGCCAAATCTCTGGACCTGCCAAACGAGAAAAAAGAGCTCCTTTATTACGGCAGGATTTTTAGAGTTTTCATGGCGCCCATTGTGGTCACTGACGGAGTAGCGCAGGCGACCGAAACGTTAGGCGCCGTTACCCTCATAGAGGATATTACCGAGCAAAAAGTGCAAGAGCGCTCTAAAGATGAATTCTTCAGTATTGCTAGTCACGAACTGCGGACACCCCTCACCGCCATTCGCGGCAACACCTCAATGATCCAATCCTACTATCAAGAACAGATGGAGAAAGATGGAGACCTCAAGAGTCTTGTGGACGATATCCACGAATCGAGCGTCCGTTTAATTGAAATCGTTAATGACTTTTTGGATGCTTCCAGACTTGAGCAGGACAAAATGAAGTTTGTGCACGAAACGTTCGAGCTCGGTAAGGTCATCGAGAGTGTCATCTACGAGATGGGAACTGCCAGCAAAGACAAAGGCGTCGAGCTTAGATTTAATCAAATGCAGCTCGGTGACTTGCCCCACGTGTATGCCGATAAAAATCGCACGAAACAGATCATCTACAATCTCATTGGCAACGCACTTAAATTCACCGAACACGGCAGTATAACTGTTGACGCCGCCTCAGAAGACTCAAATGTACGGGTAGTGGTGAGCGATACCGGTACGGGTATGAGCACCGAAGCCCAACAATTACTCTTCCATAAATTCCAACAAGCAGGGGATAGTCTGCTTACTCGCGATACCTCGCGCGGAACTGGTTTGGGACTCTATATTTCCAAGCTTATGGTTGAAGGTATGGGTGGCAATATCCGTCTGGAGTCATCAGCTCCCGGCAAAGGCTCAGCTTTTTCCTTTACATTACCCGTTGCAGATTCCTCAAAACAGGCCGATGCCTAGCACCGGTCTCTAGCACCTTATTTCTTAACGACGTGGAAGCCCTTGTCGGGGCTGAAGATGGCAGAGAGCACACCAAGGCCTTCCATGGCGCTGAAGATTGGTAACAGCACGAGTTGTGCAGCTGACCAGCCAAAGCGGTGCAGACGATTCTCAATGCCGTATTCATCCAAGTTAGCGCGTAGGCCAATCATATAGAGCACGCCAAAAGACGCAAACGAAAAGTTGGCCATGAACTGCAGCCAAGCCGGGACCGCAAACCCATAGAAGATGTGGCCAATGGTGTAGAGCAAGGCGAAGGGTGCAAGCGCCCACAGCGTAGTGTTGATACCTATACAGAGACGCCAACGAAGCTTGACTGGTGCGTACAGTGAGACCTTGACTAGGCCCTGGAACCAACGGCGACGCTGGCGGATAAAGTCTCCAATTGACTGCGTGGATTGCTCCTCTAGGTAGCCTTCTACCCAACGGCAACGGTGACCGTTCTGCATAGCCATCAAGGCCCAAAAAGCATCTTCGGTGATAGAACCATTGTAGCCAAAGTCAAAACCTATCGACTTCTCGATATCATTGCGCACCACAATGTATGAGCCATGTAGCCCAAAGACCGTTACACCTAGACGGTGCTGGAAGTGGAAGCGAGCAAAATCATCGCCGGTACGTACGTTATCAGCTAGAGTAAGAAAGGGGTGTTCGGTCCATTTACGGTGATACAAGATCGCCCCTTGGCCAATGCGTAGCTTGCCGGAGATTTCTTCTTCGCGGATCATTTTACAGATACCCTTGATGCCGGAGCGGGTGATTTGGGTTTCTTCGTCCAAATGCACAATCCAAGCGTCATCAGGCAGCGTAGAGTGCTCGACTGCGTACTGTAGGGCACGCGCCTTATAGAGAGATTTATTCGGCGTTTTATACTCTTTTGGTACCGTAATATATTTAAGATCATCGTTAGGTGCTGGCAGGTGAAGATTCTGCGTGTCAGTAACCACCTCAATCACATAGGGGAAAAGGGGTGCTTTAGCCATCTCGTTTTGGCAGCGACGAATGGTGCTAGTTAAGGCCTCTACGTTAGTTCCGCGTGACACAATCCTAAACGATACCTGCTTATCGAAGTATTTCACCGCGTCCAGATCGTGCGGGTGAGGGTGCTTATAAAAGAGCAGGCCGGCAAGCCCGAGGCTTCCTGGGATCACCGCCGTGATCCACAATATGCTTCCCCAGGACCATACATTTTCAATAAAGCCGTGGGGTTTCTGGCTTGCAGACCAGAGCCAGGCTTGAATCATGTAGAGAGCGACAATCCCGAGAACCAACAGCAGGGCAACGAGCAACCGATGGCCTGAGAATACGCCCCGCTTCCAATCGCGCACGGTTTCATTTTCGATAGGAGTAGCTCGACGAGCTTCTTCTTTGTCCATAGTCAAATCAGGCAAAATACCAGAGAACTCTCTGGGACCAATAAATCTCACGGCATCTGTACTGCTGGTAGGCATATTCTTCCTTTACTACATAAAAAGCACAAGGTAACCCTCGTGCTCACTTTACATATATTTTAATGTATTTTTGTTACTTTGTCAATGAATTGTTAATAATAATTTAATATTCCTTATTTTACGGAGATCAGCATAAGCAATATGCATTTTTATCTTTTGGTGGTATGGTTGCACTATGTATACAACCCTGCGCCCCGAAGCCCCTACCGCGGTCGATGGCATGTCACGCCGCAGGTTTCTCATTGGTGCAGCCGGCTTTACGGTCGGATCCCTCTTTGCTGATAGGTCAGTTTTGCCGGTATCGGCCGATCCTGTAACGACAGCAAGAGCCACTGAGCCAGCAGATACGCTTGCGCATGAACTGCAAGCAGCGCCAGTACTACCTTCCAGCCATTTCATACGTACCGGACCATCTAATCGCCAGCGGGTAGCAATTACTGTTGATGACTTTTCGAGTTTCCCCCATATTGACGCATTGGACTACTTAGAGGGGTTGCTTGCGCTGGGCAAGGAGTATCGCACGCATTTCACGCTCTTCCCAATCGGGCAAGAGCTCGATCGGCAGTATGATCCACGAAATCATCCAAAGCGTGCTCGGCGGGCTCGTAGCCTCTGGCGTGCAGCAATTACCGATGGTCATGTAATTGGTAACCACACCTGGAGTCATGACGAGCAAATTGCGACGCGCCACCGTGCCCGGATCCGCCGCGAACTGTACGACCAACACCAATCCTTAACTCGTCTGTTGGGCCAACCATACACCGAACATCTGTTCCGTCCACCTGGTGGCAGCGGAGGCTTTCCCAATGACGACCCCACGAGTACCAATGAAATTCAGTACAAACACCTCATGTCAGTGGTTAAAGACCTCGGCTACTGGTCAACTATGTGGAGCACCGACAGCAATGATGCGCATGGCAATATGGTCATTCCGGGTGACACGGTGGCGGAAGAAGATCAACGATTCTTGCACAAAATTTTTCATGGAGTAAACGGCAATACATACGAGAAAGTACACAATGGTTCAATCATTTTGGTACACCCCAACACACTCAGTCTGAACGGCATGGAAAAACTTATAACCGGCCTCCATGACCGCGGCTATCGTTGCGTGACAGTACCTCGACTCTTTGCGAAATAATATTTTAGACTTAATACGACTAAAAAGTTTAGAGCACATGCGGATTTAGTAATACTGCTTCTGACGGCATGCTCTTGGACCTACCGGTAATGCTAGATGTAACGCTAAGTCGCAGATACAAACCACACAACTAGGAGATCCGAGCTCCAGCTACCGGGCTCAATCTCTGGTCGTGCCTGTCAGATATCTGTAGTCTGTGCTATACTAAGTAGTAGCAAGTTATTCTTAACTTAACCTCGTGCGTGTGTGTGCAGTAGCTCATTCTCCCCTTGGCAAAAGCTTTAGACACTGTCTCGCCACTAACAAGCAGCTAAGAGAAAGGCTCTTCAATTATGTCCACTAAATTATTTGTTGGCAGTTTATCATTTAACACTACAGACGACAGTCTGCAGGCAGCGTTTGCTGAATTCGGTAAAGTAGTCAGTGCCAACGTCATTGTCGATCGTGACAACAACCGCTCTAAAGGCTTTGGTTTCGTAGAGTTCGAAACGGCCGAGGAAGCTCAAGCCGCGGTAACTGGACTCGACGGTAAAGATGTTGATGGTCGCGCCATCCATGTCAGTATTGCCAAGCCTCGCGAAGATCGCCCTCGTGGTGGTGGCGGTGGTGGCGGTAACTTCGGCAGCAATGGTGGTGGCACTCGCCGTAACTTTCAATCTAGCCCACGCTACTAATCAGCAATACTCTCATAAGGAGGGAAGGTGAAGCATCCCGTAGCCATCTCAAGTAACCAAAAAACTGTGGTGGTTGATTTAGTGATTTCTCCGGCAGCTGCCCAGATTGCACAACAACCGCATCTATTGGAAATAGCCTCGGCTTTGCTCAAGACGAGTGAACTAGCCGGCCACAATATCTGGGTAAGTAAAGATATGGGACGCCCCATAGGTAACTGCGACGTCATTGAAACGACCGAGACAGATGTTATTTACTATGCCCAACGTATGAAATCTGATGTCTACACTCGCTTTGTGAAAAACAAACGGCTGGAACTCACCAATATCATGAGCATAGAATTAACGAGCGCCGATGACGCGACCTTTGAAATTCAGCAAATCATACTCGGCAATCCTATCCCCCCATCTCCATCAGAGGGTGGCAGCAAGGAAAGTCGAACGTTTTGGGCTACGCACGCTATGTTGTGGGGCGATTGGCCTACCAAAAGCGCTTCAATTACCCGTGAATGTCCATGGTAAGCCAGCAACGCTAAGCCTAGCAGCTTAAGCAGTCCTGTTCTTTGACGACGCAGTTGCCTCAGTAAGCACAAGCGGTTACTATAAAGGGTAGAGAAACCGGTATATCTAGTGAAAGAACAGTCTGACCCCCATAGCTTGCTTACACCCATTTTAACGGGGGTGAGCGCTGCTATTGGTGTACTGGTTATTGTCGGTAGTCTGTGGCTCATGCGGGGTAGCGCATATTTTCAGTTCCACTTTAACGGCTACGCCTTACTTTCCTTGGTGTCTGCCTTTGCCGATATTGTGCTCCTGATCTATATAAATCGTCCCCAGTGGCGAGCACCAGAAACATTTTGGTTCTCCGTCTTTCTGTGCGAGGTTATTCTGTGGGGGCTGCTGGAAGGTATCCAGCGCCTCAGTACCAACCCCGTAGGCGCCAGTTTTTGGTATTCGCTCACGGCTTTTGCCTGGGTGCTGTTTGGCGTAACCCTCTACATATACGCCCTTACCATGACCAGGCGCATGGATTCGATCCGTAACGTGCGCGGTATTTTGGCAGTCGTGGGTGTCCCCATATTGTTTTGGACACTGTTATTCCGCACTGATTTGCTCGTTGACTACAATCCGGCTCATGCCATTAGTAACCCCTGGGGCTACTATTTCCCTTACAGAGGCTTTTTTGCGGTTTTCATTATTTGGCTAGAGATATTTCTGCTTTCTTCGCTGTTTCTGATGTATCAGCATTACCGTACCACTACAGACCCGGTGAGCAAACGTCGAGCCTTATTTAATATTGTAGGTATCTGTGTACCCCTCGTGGGAGGGAGTATGACCGACGCCTTTCTGCCACTGTTTCATATCAGAGTGCTGCCGGTCGCCGTTTTACTTACAACCGTTATGACTCTGATCATTGGCTATGCTATTTTGCGGTATAAAATATTTGCTGCCAGTCCGTCACTCATCGCCAATAATGTCCTTGACGGGATGAGCGAAGCGGTACTGATCCTGGACAATGAATTTCAGGTGGAATATGCCAACCCCAGCAGCAGCCGTTTACTAGAGTACACGCCCCAGGAACTGGAGCAATACAACCTAGAGCAACTGCTGGCGCCAGATGATTATACAATCCTCACTGAGGAGTTGGCCGCTCCTATCGTAGGTAATAATATGCTTCGAAATCGTGTGGCAATTGTTAATAAGCAAAAGCAGCTGGTTCCAGCAGTACTATCTATTAACCGCCTTACCAGCACCGGTAATCGCCAAGACGGGTATGTCGTAGTGGCAACCGATGTCAGTGCTATTGAGCGCATTGCCGCCGAGAACCGTCAGCTCGAGGAAGCCAAGCTCGCCATGCTCAACGCTTTGGAAGACGCCCAAGAGTTAGAGCACGCCCTAGAGAAAGAGAAGACCTCGGTCGAGCACAAGGTGGTGGAACGCACCGAGCAACTCTCTAAGGAGCAAGCTCGCTTGCAAGCATCGATTAACAGTCTACAAATTGGTTTTATTATTACCGACGAGCGCAATGCGCTGCTTTCCGCCAACACGGCTGCCAGCACTATCCTCGGCAGCACACATAAAGATAATCTGACCGACTTGCTCGCCAAATTAAAGCCAATTCTCGATGTGCAAGCTAAAATTGAGCAAGCCGTTGAGCACGGAAAACCAGTGACAATTAATGAAGTGCTCATGGAGAACCGCTACTTGCAAATTGTCATTACACCTGTCCTGCTTAACGCGCGACGGGCTATTGGCGCCGTCACGTTAATCCAAGACATTACCGAAGCCAAAGCGCTGCAGCGCTCACGTGATGAGTTCTTCTCGATTGCCTCACACGAGCTGCGTACGCCGCTGACCGCCATTCGTGGTAACAGCTCATTGATCCAGATGTACTTCTCTGAGGCCCTGAAAGGTCACGATGATCTCCGAGAGCTCATTGACGACATTCATGTTTCTAGCGTGCGGCTGATAGACATTGTCAACGACTTCCTCAACGTCTCACGGCTAGAACAGGGGAATGTTGAGCTGGATATTCAGCCAATTACCATAAAGCCCATTGTTGAATCCGTCGCCAACGAAATCATTAGTATGACGCAGGAAAAGAATGTCAAAATTATCAATAAACTTACTGGCAAATACACGGTGCTTGCCGACGCCGATCGGGTGAAGCAAGTTATCTACAACTTTATTGGCAATGCTATGAAGTTCACTGAACACGGCAGCATTACTATCAGTAGCGAAGTTGAAGGCAAAAAGCTGAAAGTACTCATTAGCGATACCGGTGGTGGTATTGCAGCCGACCGCCAACATTTACTCTTTCACAAATTCCAGCAGGCCAGTGACAATATCCTTACCCGCGACGCGACCCGTGGTACCGGGCTAGGCCTCTACATTTCCAAACTATTGGTAGAAAAGATGCACGGCAAGATTAGGCTAGAACATTCCGAAGTGGGGAAGGGTACTACTTTTAGCTTCACACTACCCCTAGCCAAAGCATCCAAAGACTAGCTATTTTTTACGCTTGTGCGGCTTGGGTTCGGGCTCTTCGCCGGGAACAGTAACTGGCTCGTATTTGGCGAGGCGCTTCTTGAGTTCAATCATTTTGAGCTCACGATTAATCATAAGATTGTTAATGCGCTGGGCTTCGGCAAGTTGCGTACGCAGATTGAGCCGCTCCTGTTCAAGTGCTTCGGTGGTCTCGGCAACCTTCTCACTCAAACGTTGGTTGCGCTCTTCGAGGAAGCGAGAATCGTACAAGCGCTTCAACATAGAGTTGATGGTATTCCCCAGTTTAGTCAGTTCATCGTTGCCGCGGACAGTAACCTGACTGAGGTTATCGGTCACCACACCAATGGCCGCCACCTCTTGCGAGAGCCGAGTAATTCGACGAACGATGAACATATCTAACACTAGTAAGGCCGCCACACAACCAAGCGCGGTAGCTATACCGAAGTAGAACATAAAGTACTTCAGAGCACGCGCGCCCTCGGCTCGTACTTCACGAGCCTGCAAGACTCGAATGATAAGCACTGGTTTGTTCTGTATGTCGTCTACCAATCCGTAGCCGGCTACCCTCTGACTACTCAGCGTTTGGGTAAGTATAGGAGTGCTGACTAGTTGCGTTTCGAGGCTCTTCACATCGACTGGTGCCGTGGTATCTTGATAGGGATAAAAATCCAGTGAGAGGTGTGTCAAGCTCGCTAATGATGCTACTTGTGGCTGCAAATACTGTATAAACAGCATGGTGCCATGCGAGGGTCCATTGCCATTAGAGTCTAAGATAGGACGAGCAGCCACCAGCACCAGGCCTTCAGGGCTTTCCATTACTCCCTTTATGCCGTCACTGTCATCTGACTGATGCAACATAGCCGTATTCGCCTGGATTGCTGCTAAAAGCCCGGGCGATGCTGCCAGGTCTTTCCCAGAGGGCAACGAAACACCTTTGGCCTCCACTAATTGAGCGTTACTGTTATAAAACAGCATGTAGTTCAGTTTCAGATTAACCAATGATGCATTCGTGAGGTTCGTGGTCACATATTGCTTGTTATGGGTAACAACAAAATGATACGTCTCGTCCCAGTTAGTCCAGTCACTCAGCTTTGTGTTGAGCTGGCCAACCTGGTTGTTAAGCGCATCGGTTGCCCTGAGGACATTACGCTGGACAATAACTGATTGCAAATGGTCGAAACTACGCAGAATGAAGGTCTGAGAGAGCACAAAAACGGCTGTCACAATCGCACAGATCATCAGGGTAAAGAACAGGACAATTTTTGATCTAATGGACATATCTAATACTCTTTTGTAATTTTAGTGTAGCAGAACATAAGCATAATAAGGTAATGTTGGGCGCCTGCCGCTGGTTATTCAGCACCTGTTTCATTACACTTAAGACATGGCAAACTTGTTGCAGCGATATGAGAAAGTAAAACTTTTTTCTGACCGCGAAGCGTGGCTATTATTCCGTTTGGCGGCATGGGCCGAAGCCGCGGGGTGGACGTTGCTTATTGCCGGATTGCTGCTCAAACACTTTGTATTTAAGGGTAATGATGCGCCAGTGCTAATTGCCGGGCAGATTCATGGCACGTTCTTTCTTATCTATCTGGCAGCTTGTACGGTACTCTATCCCAGTTTAGGCTGGTCACGGTGGAAGGCGACCCTGGCGGTGGCCGCCAGCGTACCTCCGTACGGATCTCTAGCGTTTGAACAGTGGTGTGCTTACCGACGCAGCCATGCTCGGCAGCAAACATTGCGATCACTTGCACTCTACCAGGTTTTAACTGCTTAACTTCCTCAAAGCGCTTATGATCAGACTGTAAAATTTACCACTTGTCATTAATATTTTTTGGGTATATAACTAAAGAACAAGCTTAAATAAGGGGTATAAGTTATGAAGAGAGCACTTCGTATTGTGGCAGGCGCAGTTGTGGGCGCTAGTGCCTGGGTAGGTGTAGCCGCAGCTGACAGCGTCACCTGTAACGGCAGCATTACCGACAGTGGTACCGGTAGCACTAACACCGTCACTTGTGTGGACGATGAAGAGAATACCGTATCCTGTGTAAACAATGTTATTGTCAGCAACACTAACGACCAAACAGCTGGTTCTGGTGGGGCTTTCACTACCGGTAATACCACGGGCGGCGACGCCGAAAGTGGTGACGCCAGCAATGACAATGTAGTTGTAGTGGACGTTGGGGCCAGTTGTGCACCCGTAGCCACGACTACCACAACCACTCCTACACCGACGCCTACGCCAACCACTCCCGCACAACCTCAAGTGCTAAGTGAGCAGGTGGTGAAGCCAGTCGTGAGTGCTGTGCACGCTGGCGGCGGTGCCGGAACACAGAAGAACGATGCTGTACTTATTGGTGGCAGCGTTGTGTCTGTCCTGAGCATGGCTGCGGGCATAGTACTCCGCAAACGCGCTTTGGCAGAATAATAAACAAGTAGTCTTACCTGGAGGCGGCAATCACCATAGAGGTGGTTGCCGTCTTATGCTATAACGGAGTTGTATGAAACGATGGCGAGCTAAACAGTACCGGCTGAAGCTAAGTCCCCGACGCACATTGCAGATAACTGTGCGGCGCTTTCGTGTATCTGCTACAAGACGGTCCAAGAAGCAATCCCAGCTGACTATTCCTCTCCGTATCGCCAGTATCAAAGAAATCGCCTGTCAAATTCAGGTGCGCAAGACCCGACACCGCACGCTGCATAAACCTGCCTTTTGGCAGTGGCAAGCTTCGCTGCCACTCGTCCTGATAGGTATGGGCATTATTGGGGTTAGCTTCTTTGGGGCTCAGCTTATTACTGCCAAATCCCTCCAGCCTGTTAAAACGTTTGCCGTCGCCGCGCCCGCCGCCAAGCACAACGTCCATACCCCGAAGACCTATCCATATTCGCCACCCGTGCACGTAAGCATCCCGCGGGTGGGCATCGACTTAGATATTATTCAAGTTGGGCTGGACAGTGAGGGCAGTATAGAATTGCCACCACTTTTTGCTTGGGAAGCCGGCTGGTACACGGGCAGTCCGTCACCTGGACAGCTGGGTCCAGCTATCATTGTCGGCCACGTCGATACCTATAAAGGAATTTCAGTTTTTTGGCGACTGCGCGATGCACAAAGTGGAGACCAGATTATCATTACCCGAGCCGACGGAAAAGTGCTCACCTTCACGGTAAATGGGCTAGCACAATATGATCAAAATAACTTTCCGACTGACACGGTATACGGCAATTTACCCTACGCCGGCCTTAAGCTTATCACCTGTGGGGGGACCTTTGACGAGCAGACGCACAGCTACACGCAAAACACCGTCGTTTCTGCCACATTAGCGTCCTGACTATGTACGAAATCTTATAGTTCAGGTTGCAGAACTTAGCATACTATAAGGTTCTAACGTAAAAAGGAGCCTACGCCCATGCCAAACAATAATAAAAAACCATCTAACGCCCATGAGCAGTACAAAGAATTCCAGCAGCTCCTAAAGGGATTAGGTGCTAGTAGTAAGCAGCGACGCTTTTCTGCTGGCGAGGAAAAGAAAATTCACAAAATTTTTCCTAATTAGGAAATCGACATACCTAACGTAGTAAATCCCCTTGCGTACGAACAATAAATATGCCACAATACCGGCACTAGAGATGCTGCTAGGAAGTTCTACTGATATCAGGGGAACCGTCTAGGGATTAATAAGTAAATTGTTCGTGTGAGGTGCAGCTAAGTGACCGGTACTACCCCAACTTACCTCAGTCCGAAGAAAGAGGTAAGTATTAATGGCAACTAAATTATTCGTCGGCTCGTTGGCTTACACCGCTACCGATGACGACTTAGCCGCCTTTTTTGCTGAAGCCGGCACCGTCGTCTCAGCAAAGGTCATCATGGACCGCGAAACCAACCGTTCAAAGGGTTTTGGTTTTGTGGAAATGAGCAGCGATGAAGAGGCCAAAGTAGCTCTCGACACCTTAAATGGTAAAGAGCTTAATGGTCGTGCCGTCGCACTGAGCGAAGCTCGCCCACAGGCTCCCCGCGAAAACCGTTCATTCGGTGGCAACGGTGGTGGCTACAGTGGCAACCGCTACTAAGTAGCACTCGCAGCAGCACAAAACAGAGACTCCAAACGGGGTCTCTGTTTTTATGTGAGAAAGCTCATAGCCCTCAACTATCTTCAGGTCCATACTAGGTAGCTGAGGAGGGGAATGATTATGAGCAAGCACCAGGAGTTCAGCTATTTTAATCATCAAGCCAAATTACTAAGGTTTAAACCTCCTAGGCTGCAGGACACCAATACGCAGCAAAAGCCACAAGCACCACCACAGCTGCAAACCCGCAAAACCAACGCCTACAATCGATATTTAAGCGGCCGCGGCTGGTAGGAGGTAACCCATGAGTAAATACGACAAAGCAGCAGAGCAGCGCATCAGCAAGCTCATCCAAGAGTCTGCCCGTAATGCAGTCCTGGCACAAGGCTCCAAGGTACTCTCGCGCCCTAAAGCCCATGCTATTAGCACGCATGAACGGCAGGGCAAAATGATGGAAGAACTACAAGGAGAATAGGAGGTTAGTTATGAACAAATATGGACCTAAAGCTCACGACAAGGTACACAAAGCCATGGATGAATATAAGCATGGCGAGCTTAAAGATAGTCACGGTAATAAAGTAACCAAACGCCAGCAAGCCGTAGCCATTGGTCTGTCGGAGGCCCGCAGCGAAGGCGGCAAAGTCCCTAAAAAATAGGTGGTAAAATAAAAGGTTCGCAAACGATTTCTGAGAAACACCGCCCAAGCAAAGGGCGGTGTTTCTTTTTTACATCAGAGGTGTTATAATACTATTTAAGATATGGCAGAAGCGGTTCAAGACCCGGCTAAGATCCGGAATATAGCTATTATTGCGCACGTTGACCACGGTAAAACTACCTTGGTGGACGGTCTATTAAAGCAATCTCATACTTTCCGTGACAACCAGGCAGAAATGAGCCAAGAACTGATCATGGACAGCGGCGACCAAGAGAAAGAGCGGGGAATCACCATTACCGCCAAGGTGACCGCCGTACAGCATGGCGATTACCGCATTAACATCATTGACACCCCAGGGCATGCCGACTTTTCTGGAGAGGTAGAGCGTACTTTAAATCTGGCCGATGGCTGCTTGCTCATCGTTGACGCCCAAGAAGGCCCGATGCCGCAGACCAAGTTCGTGCTAGAGAAAGCCCTCGAAGCTGAGCTAAAGCCCATTGTTATTATCAACAAAATTGACAAGCCCGGTAGCCGTATTGCTGAAGTAGAGGATGAGCTCGCCGACCTATTCCTGGAGCTGGCTGTCCACGAAGATCAGCTGCATTACCCCGTGTACTATGCCATCGGGCGAGCTGGCCGCGCCTGGACAGAGATTCCTGACAATCCCGATGCTCCAGCCACGCTTGACCCGATCTTTGACGCTGTTATTGAGAAAATACCGGCACCGAGCGTTGAACTCGATAAGCCATTCCAGATGCTCGTAACCGCACTGGCACACGACACCTTCAAGGGCAAGTATGCCATCGGCCGAATCACACGTGGCCGCGTCAAAGCGGGCGACCAAATTAGCCTTTGCAAGAAGGATGGTACGGTTGCCAAAGCCAAAGTTGATAATGTATTTATGAGCCACGGCGTGAGTAAGTTTGAGGTGCCGGAGGGTATCGCTGGGGACATCGTGCAACTTACCGGCATTGCCGATGCGCAGATTGGCGAAACTGTTGCCGATGCCGAGAATCCCGAAGCACTGCCCACTATCGAAGTAGAAGCTCCGACACTACGCATTTACTTAGGTCCCAACACCAGCCCGTTCAAGGGCCAAGAAGGCGAATTCAGCACTTCACGCCAGATTGCCGAGCGCCTGCACAAAGAAATGGAAACCAACGTTGGTCTACGTGTGGAAGACGACGGCATTGGCTTTACCGTTGCTGGCCGCGGCGAACTGCACCTTGGCGTCCTAATCGAGACGATGCGCCGCGAAGGCTACGAGTTTGAAGTTGGCCGCCCACAGGTTGTGACGCACGAAGAAGACGGCAAGACCGTTGAGCCAGTAGAAGAAGTTATCATCGAAGTTCCCGCCGAACACGTTGGCACTGTCCAGATGGAGCTCGGCCAGCGCCGCGCCACCCTCAAGGAGCAGTTTGCTAGCCCCAAGGGCGTAACCAAGCTCATCTACGAAATGCCCACTCGCGCACTCCTTGGTATGCGCAACATTTTGCTCACCAACACCAAGGGCACCATCGTGATGAATAGCCTAGTTATCGGCTTCCAGCCGCAGGGAAGTGCGCTGCAGCAACTGCGTAACGGCGTACTTATCTCCTTTGAAACCGGTGTTACAACTCCATACGCCCTGCAAAACGCCGAAGCCCGCGGCACTACTTTTGTCGGTCCAGCCGAAAAGGTGTACGCCGGCCAGATCATTGGCCTCAACACCCGTCAAGAAGACATGGAAATCAACGTCTGTAAGGCCAAGCACCTCACCAACATGCGCTCCAGCTCATCCGACGGCGTCGTGCAGCTAACACCTCCTGTTATCTTCAGTCTAGAACAGTGCCTGGACTTCATTGAAAACGACGAACTCCTAGAGGTCACACCCAAAAACCTCCGCCTCCGCAAAAAAGAACTAGACCCCAACAAACGCAAACGCCAGAAATAAGCTATGCAGGCTAGACACCCGAAAGTTCCCGACTTTGATCCAAAATGGCAACGGACAGCCTTAATAACAGAGATACAAGCTACCCTTTCTGATCCGGCTAAGGTAAATGATATGGCGATTGAGGTTGATCCATCCTTAACTGGTAGCCTTGTAACAGTATGTGGGACTGTTGAGCCAGCAGCCTACGATCCTGCGGGACTCTATCGTAACCTACGGGCGGGCATTACAGCACTCACCTTATGTGGCACTCCTCATGTGCTTTTTCAAGCTTGGGGCAGTCTAACGGCTCGGGTACCGATAGATTTACATCCCACCCCAGAGAGTTTAGATAATTTAACACAGGCTCACGCCCGAAATGATTCATTAATGAGAGACATTTTGGCTCACACTCGATTTAGTCGCCTAGTATCTAAGGGCAACATGCGTTGGCTCATGCGTAATCTTGACTGCCTTTCTACTGATGAGCCACTACGCTTACAACCTAAAAATTAAACAGTAAGTGCTTGACCAATCTAAAATATCGTGCTAATGTATAGGTAATTGTTCGTGTGATATTTGGGAAAATCAAAAAATCGCACACCATGAATCCAGAAGTTGTACGTAGTTTTACTTTAGGATTCCGACAATATCGAAGTATTAACCAACTACACAACCATAAGGATGCATATCTATGCCTTATAACAAATACCGTTCAGCGTATCACGCTGGGCCTAGCACTAATCGCCGTGGCAAATCTATGTTCGGCAGTTCTACTAATTCACGCCGCAGTAGCGGTGGTAACAAGCGCCGTGGTCAATACATTGACCCAAGCCGCTTCGTAAAAGCCGCTAAAATCGTCGAACCAGAGGACGAATACGTGCCAATGCACGAGTTTGCTGACTTTGAAGTCAACGATCTTATTAAAGCCAACCTAAGCAGCAAGGGCTACGTCACTCCTACCCCTATTCAGGATCAAACCATTCCAGTTGCCTTGGAAGGGTACGACGTGATTGGCATTGCCAACACCGGTACCGGCAAGACCGCCGCTTTTGCGGTGCCCATGCTGCACCACCTCATTACCTTCGAAGACTCGCGCGCCCTCATTGTGGCACCGACCCGCGAACTTGCCCAACAGATTGAACAAGAATGCCGCAGCATTGCTAAGGGCAGCGGCCTGAGTGGCGCTGTGCTTATTGGCGGTTCAGCCATGGGTCCGCAGTTGCGTGACCTCCGCGCCCAACCTCGTATTGTCATTGGTACGCCCGGACGTATTAAGGATCACCAGGAACGTGGCACACTCAACCTCAGCGACTTTAACATCGCTATTTTGGACGAAGTAGACCGTATGCTCGACATGGGCTTCGTGGACGATGTCCGCGGTATTCTCAACAGTCTGTCGACCGAGCGCCAGTCGTTCTTTTTCTCCGCCACACTCGACACTCGAGTAAAGAACCTAATCCACTCCTTTGCGAAGGACCCCGTAACCATCTCGCTTAAAGTAGGTGAGACCACCGACACGGTGCACCAGGATGTCGTACACTTTGAAACCACCTCTGATAAGCTCGAAAAGCTTCATGAGATTTTGACCCAACAGGGCGTCAGCAAAGCGATTGTCTTTGACGAGACCCAGCGCAATGTCGAACGCCTGAGCAACGAATTGGTGGCTCGTGGCTTCGATGCCGACGCCATTCACGGCGGCAAGACCCAAGGTCAGCGCCAGCGTGCACTCGATAAGTTCAAGAAGAATCAGATTAAGATTTTGGTTGCCACCGATGTCGCTGCCCGCGGTATCGACGTAGCCGACATTTCACATGTCATTAACTACACACAGCCGCAAAGTTACGAAGATTACGTGCACCGCATTGGCCGTGCCGGCCGTGCCGGTAAGACAGGATACGCCCTGACGTTTGTTGCAAAATAATTGCCAGTTAGGCAGGAAGCTGGGAGAATAAAGCCATGATCACCACCTACTACAGCAAAGCCCGCGAACGTGCTCTACAGAATATCGCCACCCCCCGCATTGGTTCCTGGATTGTCGCTATCGAACCCACCGAAGCCGAGCTTGATCAGCTGGCCGAAGACTTTAAGCTGGACCGCGACAGCCTCAACGACGCTACCGACCTCTACGAATCACCGCGTATTGAGATTGACGAAGGTGTAGTCTATATCTTCACCCGCTACTGCCACCCAGAAGGCGAAGAAATTGCTACCGAACCGCTGTTGATTATTTATTCAGCGGATCATGTGTTTACTATTGTGCGTGATAATTCTACTGTACTGGAGCGCATGACCACCGATCGTATTGATGTGGTAACAACCCAGAAGACCAAAACATTGCTGCAAATTCTAGGGGAGATTAACTACTCCTACGAACGCCAACTCAACCGCGTAGCTAAGCGAATCTTGCAGTTGCGGGCACGCATGCGTCAAGCCAGCATTAGCAACCGCGAGTTTATTGGGATTATCGAACTCGAAGAAGATCTAAACGAGTTTTTGTCAGCCCTACAGCCCCAGGCTTTGCTACTAACCTCATTGCTCAGCGGCAAATATTTGAAGCTGTACGAGCAAGACCGCGATATCATCGAGGACATCGAACACAGCACCAGCGAGCTTATTGAGCAGCTGCGCGGACGCCTGCGTACGCTTGGCAACATGCGCGAAGCTTACGACGCCATCGCCACTACAAACTTGAACAACACCTTTAAACGACTGACTTCCATTGCCATTTTCTTGACCATTCCAACCATCATCGGCGGTTTGTGGGGTATGAACGTAGTTATTCCTTTTGAACATGCGCGTTACGCTTTTGCCGGTGTAATAGCCCTTATTGCCATCTTAGAAGTTGGCACTATTTGGCTCTTCCGACGCAACCGCTGGCTCTAAAGTATAAGACAACTTATGGAAGGATGGCGCCTTGTGTAGCGCCATGATTGGTTTGGCTGTCGTAATTGTCGTTAGCTTGGTTGAGGGTATTAACCTCTGAATCAATCAGGTAACGAACTTGCTGTGACAGCGTACCGCAATCCGTAGCAGGAAAGGCAGCTAAGTCATCGGCGAGGGTGTGGGCGTACTGTTGGTCGAGAGCCACGTGGCCCTTCTCGTGCGTAGTCAAATTGGCCATAAAAGTGTTCCATTGGCCAGACAGACCGCTAGTAGCAAACTGAGTGGGCTGCCATACGGGAAGCATCATACCCACGTGCAGCCCAACCTTTACGTCGCTCAACTTGCACTGATTATTACCAAGATTAATTGCACCGTACTGCCAGGCTAAGCGGTAACTGGTTTCGGCCGTAAATTCGGCACTACCCGAACCGTCGGTAGCAGGAGCACACTGGGCAATCTGTTTCTCGAGCTGGTTAGCAGTATTGCCATAGATTTGATAATGGCTAGGCTGCTCAATAACTTCGCTGTAGCCAACTGGCGCGTTGCTGACATCAAGCGCAGTAGGACCGCTGAAGGTAGTAGGAGTGCAGGCTGGGATTGGCGGCACAACTTTGGGGAAATTGGTCGAGGCTTGGGCAACTGAACTTCCGCTCGTGCTGGTTGCGGCTGTGCTGGTAGCAAGAGTTTTGGGGTGGGAACTAGTGTGTGTGGCCACGTTGCTGGCTACGAGAGACGCCTGCAACGGCTTATAACTGCCAAGCGTCTGCATGACGCCCAGGCGCAGCACACTGGAGAGCAGCAGTAGCGTAACCGCTACGCCCATAACCACTGGCCGCACATGCCAGCGACGGGCAAATACCGGTAATGAATCAGTAGCTATACTTAGAGACATTTCTGGGCCCACCTCCTAGTAGGTTGTATTATATTAGCATAAAAGCTTTAATATTACAAGTCTAATACAACTTTTTCTCTAATGAGTCAAACAAGAGTAGTATAGATGTAATGGAGTTCGTCAAAACGACTAGTGCTACAAAGGGGGTAAAAGCGCTCACGGCCCGCTTAAGTGAAGATCTTAAGAAGGGCAAGCGTGTACTTTGGCTCGTCGGTGGTGGCTCGAATATTCCGATTACCGTGGAGGTGATGGCTGGGCTGCCACACGAGCACACTAAAAATCTTAGTGTCTTTCTGATTGATGAGCGTTACGGTGAGATAAATCATGTTAATTCCAATGCCAAGCAGCTGCTAGATAACGGTTTTCAGCCTAAGGATGCGATATTCGTCCAAGTGTTAGCACCCGGTTTCTCCCTAGAGGAAACTCGTGAACGCTACAGTGAAGCCAGCAAGCGGGCTTTTGAAAATGCTGACGTTATCGTTACGCAAATTGGTATGGGCCCGGATGGTCATATCGCTGGCATATTGCCTAACACACCGGCTGCAACCTCTACAGAGTGGGTTATAGCTTACGAGACGCCGACCTACACCCGTATTAGCCTCGGCTTTGAGGCACTTAAACAGATCACAGCCGCCTATATCTTTTGTTTTGGAACCGAACGCAAGCCAGCCCTGTTGCGCCTGCGCGACGAAGATTTGTCGCTCGAGGAGCAACCAGCTCAACTTCTCAAATTGTTGCCGGAAGCGTATATATTTAATGACCAGATAGGAGACAGAACATGAAGATTGCCATCCAAGGCCTCGGCCGCATGGGGATGCAAATTGCCCGCAAGCTTGCTGAAAGTGATGAGCATACGGTGATTGCCCACAACCGCAGCCATGAACCGATCGAAGAAGCCACAGGCTATGGCGCGCAGGCCGCTTACACCAAACAGGAAGTGCTCAACGCTTTCGGTGACGACCAAGTGGTTATCTGGATTATGCTGCCGGCCGACATCGTCGACAGTGAAGTTGATGAGTGGCTATCGCTTATTCCCAAAGGGAGTATTATCATCGATGGTGGCAACAGCAACTTTAACCTGACAAAGAAGCTCAATGAAGTAGTCAAAGCTGCCGGATCAACACTAGTAGATGTGGGCACCAGCGGCGGCGTGTGGGGCTACCAAAATGGCTTTTGTATGATGTCCGGCTGCGACGATGCAGCCATTTTTGCTGTAGTAGAACCTGCCCTCAAGACTTTGGCTCTGCCCGAAGGGGCGTATCATTACTTTGGCGAAAGTGGCTCTGGTCACTTTGTGAAGATGACACACAACGCCATTGAATACGGCATTATGGAGTCATTGGCCGAGGGTTACCAAATCCTCAAGGATGGCCCGTATAAAAGTCTCGACTTGGGAGCAGCCGGCGAGGTTTGGCAGCATCACAGCGTCATCACTTCCTGGCTCAATGAACTGGCTCGAGATGCGCTTAAAGAAAATCCGGAGCTCGATGGCATCGAAGGCTACGTGGCCGAGAATGGGGAAGGGCGCTGGACCCTTGAGACTGCCGAGGCCTACGGTGTGCAAATGCCGGCCCTAAAAGCCTCTTTAGATGTGCGTGCCGCCTCTAGAGATGGCAAGGTGACTTTCGCGACAAAACTCCTAGCAGCAATCCGTAATAAATTCGGCGGCCACGCCCTCAACAAGCAATGAGCGAAACTCCAGCTACCAGTCTAGAACCTACCATCATCGTCATTTTCGGCATCACTGGTGATCTGTCACAGCGCTACTTATTGCCTTCGCTTTACCACCTGTTCCAAGAAAAAATTTTGGATGGGAACACCCAAATCCTTGGGCTAACCCGGCAAGATATGACCGCCAACGATCTCTACGATAAAGTTGAGCTCTGCATTAATGAAGTCGATAACCTTTGTGATCCTGTTGCCCTCAAAGCCATTCGCACCCAAACCGAGTTATTGCAATTCGATCCAGAAAAACCCGAAGATTATCCAAAACTGTTGGAAAAACTGAACGCCATCGAGGCAGAGCATGGCGTCTGCATGAACCGCTTGTACTACTTATCGATACCGCCCAAGCTGTTCGAAACCACCGTTTCAAACCTAGCAACCGCAGGATTAAATCAAAGCTGCCCACACGGCGTTGCCAAAACACGTCTGTTAGTTGAAAAACCGTTTGGCCATGATCTGGCGAGCGCCCAGCAGCTGATTGATCACACTAACGCCGCCTTCCAAGAAGAGCAGGTGTTCCGCATCGACCACTATTTGGCCAAGGAGACCATTCAAAACATCCTCGTATTCCGGGCTCACAACCCCATGATTGCCGATATTTGGAGTCGTCAGTACATCAATAGCATCGACATTTTGGTAAGCGAGAAGATTGGCATCGAAAACCGCGTCAGCTTTTACGAAGGTTTAGGGGCGCTGCGTGACTTTGTGCAGAGTCATATGATGCAAATGTTGGGTATAGTAACCATGGAATTACCTCATGAACTTACCAGCGACACCATTCATGCTGCCAAACAGACGTTGCTTGATGCAGTCCAGCCCGCAGATCCGGCTCAGACTGTTCGTGGTCAGTACGACACCTACAAAGAAGAAGTTAGTAACCCCGATTCCACCACAGAAACCTTCGTGAGCCTCCACCTGAGCATTGATAACGACCGCTGGCGCGACGTGCCAATTACCCTTACCACTGGCAAAGCACTTCTAGACGCCCGGCGCAGTGAAATTACCGTGACCTTTCATAGCCCGGAAGACAAAGTAGCTAACGCATTAACCTTCCGCGTGCAGCCGAATGAGGGCATTCACTTTGATTTACAGGTAAAAAAACCGGGGTACGACGAACAGCTCGAAAAAGCCATGCTCGATTTTAGTTATCAAGAAGCCTTTGGCGTAAACAGCAATCATCCGAGTGCTTACGAGCGGGTGCTGGTCGATGCCATCAAGGGCGACCGGACATTGTTTGCCACAAGTGCCGAAGTGCTCGCGAGCTGGCGCATCCTGGAGCCAATTATCCAAGCTTGGCAGGGAAACGCTGATGGCATGCAAACTTATGCAACTGGTTCTGACGGACCGCTACCTAATTTGGTACAATAGATCGTAATGATTACCTACCTCCAAGCCCTTATCCTCGGCCTGATCCAGGGTGTTACGGAACTATTTCCGATCTCGAGCCTTGGCCACTCAGTGCTCGTCGCCTATGTTCTGAACTGGCACAATGTGATCAAGCAAGAATCGGCTAACGAATCCCAGTTTTTGTCATTTTTAGTGGTCATGCACCTGGCGACAGCAGTTGCACTGATTTACTTTTACCGGGCAGAGTGGCGCCGGATTATCGCTGGCTTGTTCCAGAGCGTTAAGACCAAGACGTATTGGAATCATAAAAACAAGGACTCCAAGATGGGCTGGTTATTGATCGCAGCTACCATACCGGCCGGTCTCTTTGGGGTGGTTTTTGAGCATCATTTGCGCAGCCAGTTCGCCAAACCTTTTAGCGCCATGTTCTTCCTCATCGTAAACGGCTTTATCCTTTTGGCAGGTGACCGCTACATCAAGCAGCACCCCGTTCACCGTTCACGACAGGGCAGTAGCCTCGCGAAGACAAATCAGCACACCAGCGAGAAGTTAACGCTCCCACGAGCTATGCTTATTGGCGTTGCCCAGATTGGCGCCTTGTTTGCTGGCATTTCGCGTTCCGGTATCACAATGGTCAGTGGCTTATATAGCGACCTAACACACGAAGACGCCGCCCGTTTTTCATTCTTGCTAGCCACCCCGATTATCCTTGCAGCCGGTGTCTATAAGCTGCCGGACTTCTTAGGTCCTAATGGCAACGGTGTGCGTGGACAAGAGCTCGCGGGAGCACTGGTAGCCGGTATCGCCGCTTACTTCTCTGTAAAATACCTCGATAAGTACTTTAAAAACCGTGATCTTAAACCTTTTGGCCTGTATTGTATCGGCGCCGGCCTCTTTATTTTGCTCCTGGGCATCTACCGCGGCCACTTCTAAAGTCAGAAATATGCGACAATAGAGTGACATGAATATTGTTGACGTACTAGTTGTAATATTCCTCATCAGTTCCATCTTCCGCGGGAAGGAAGTGGGCTTTGTGCGACAGCTCTTTTCAACGCTCGGGTTCTTTGGCGGCCTGTGGCTAGGTACCGTCCTGGAGCCGCATTTTGTACAGCTGGTACACACGCCGGCCGTTCGTTCGTTGGTAACGCTTGTTACGACACTAGGCTGTGCCTTTATACTGCTAACGCTCGGTGAATATATTGGCATCGTGCTTAAAACCAAGTTTACCTTTCGACGCATTAACGCACTCGATAATGTGCTGGGGTCGGCCTTGGCATTTCTTTCGGTGCTGATCGCGGTGTGGCTCAGTGCTGCAATTGTGCTCTCGCTGCCGGCACCATCACTTCAAGCCGCAATGCGTGGATCCAAAATTGTCAGCCTGCTCAACCGGACTTTACCACCATCACCCCCCATTATCGCCGGCTTAAGTCACTTAATTGATCCGAATGGCTTCCCGCAAGTGTTTATTAATGGCAATGAGCCTAGCCCTAATAACTTGCCCTTGCCAGACCTGGGTATTATGCAGGCTGCGGTCCAAAAAGACACTGCTTCGGTCGTCAAGATAGAAGGGCAGGGTTGTGGTGGTATCGTAGAAGGATCCGGCTTCGTGGCAGCCAAAGGGCTGGTCATCACAAATGCCCACGTCATAGCGGGCATTAAGTCACCGTATGTCTTAGATGGTCACGGTACACATAGCGCCACCACGGTATGGTTCGACCCTGATCTCGATTTTGCAGTTCTGAAAGTTACAAACCTGGTGGGAGCACCCTTATCCATAGAGGACAGCGAGGTAAGCCGGGGCACTAGTGGTGCCGTGCTCGGATATCCTGGTGGAGGTCAATACAAAGTAAACGCCGCCGCTGTGTTAGATAAATTCGCTGCAACCGGCCGTAATATATACGATCAAGGCAATGTAGAGCGCGATATTTACGAAGTTAAGGCCGACATCATCCCCGGTAACTCGGGTGGTCCCCTTATTGATAAAGACGGCACAGTCATCGGCGTGGTGTTTGCGCAGTCCACGGCCTATAACCACGTCGGGTACGCGCTTACTACGCCCAAAGTTTTAAGCGAGCTTCGCCAAGCTGAGACGCATATTCACGCGGTCAACACCGGTAGTTGCGCAGAATAGTCACCTGCAGCAGGACTCCGGTTTTTGTATCAAGCTGAGGGTTCTGCTACAATCTTGATAAGCATAAGTTAAAATGAAAAACCCAGACGAAATTCTTAAAAAAAGTGTTGAGGCTCCTGCCGAATTTTTAGACCGTACCATTGTTACTGCTCAGACTGTTGCCGAGGCACTCCCGGGTAATGAAATGGTCAAAAAGACTCGCGATTACTGGAATATGCTCGGCCCGGGACTTACCACTGGCGCTTCCGACGATGATCCGTCCGGAATTGCCACGTACAGTCAGACCGGCGCCCAGTTTGGTTTTAAATTTTTATGGTTAGCACCGCTAACATTTCCGCTCATGGCGATTGTACAAGAAATGTGTGCCCGCATCGGCCTGGTCACTGGCCGCGGGTTAGCTGGCAATATTCGTACGCACTTCTCTAAGCGCGTGTTACGACTGTGCACGTTACTGCTCTTTGCCGCTAATACGTTTAACATTGGTGCCGACCTGGGGGCCATGGCCAAAGGGGTCCAGTTGCTCAACCCACGCCTTAACTTTGGGTTGGTAGTTATTGGACTTGGGCTGTTAAGTTTGTTGCTGCAGATTTTTACTCCCTATGTCCGCTATGCTAAATACTTGAAATGGTTGGCAATGGTACTGTTGGCGTACGTATTTTCCGCACTTATGGCACACCTAAATTGGCACGAGGTGCTGCACCAAGCTACCATTCCACATCTGGCATTTAATAAAGATGAGCTGCTCCTGCTCGCCGCTATCCTTGGCACCACCATCTCACCTTATTTGTTTTTCTGGCAAACTTCCCAAGAAGTCGAAGAGCAAATTTTGCAGGGCAAAACCACCCAGCGTGAGCGCGGCGCGGCAACGCCAGCCAGTGACATTAAAAGCATGCGTATTGACGTGTGGTCCGGCATGTTTCTATCCAATCTCGTTATGTTCTTTATTATTGCAGCGTGTGGTGGCGTGCTGTATGCACACGGTATCACCCAGATCCAAACCACGGCGCAGGCTGCCGAAGCGCTGCGGCCGTTTGCCGGGAACGCCACATACTTCCTCTTTGCCATTGGCATTATTGGGACGGGCATGCTGGCCATACCCGTGCTTGCGGGCTCCAGTTCATATGCGTTCGCCGAGAGTTTTCGCTGGCGCGAAGGTCTGTATCGTAACCTGAAGCAGGCTTATGCTTTTTACGGCATTATCATTATTTCCATGCTGGTAGGATTGGCTATCAACTTTATTCATTTAGATCCCATTAAGGCCCTCATCTACGCAGCTGTGGGCAATGCTATCGTTGCCCCTATTGTATTGTCGTTGATTGTCCTGCTTTCGAGTAATAAGAAGCTCATGGGCCGCTGGGTTAACAAGCCGCTCACTACCGTAGTTGGCTGGATGGTTACCATCCTCATGGCGGCTGCGAGCATCGCCGCGATTATTTCCTTGTTCTAATTATTCATTGCGCAGTGCTGTGATAGGATCTTTGCGTGCAGCTTTGAGGGCTGGGGCTGAGCCAAACACAATTCCCACCAGCATAGATACTCCGGCCGCTACAACGACTACTGGCCATTGCACGACTGGCGTCAGGCTTGTAGTTAGTCGCAAGATCACGACGGTGACGCCGGCGACTACAATGCCCAAAATCGCTCCGGTCACACTCAGCACTATGGCTTCGGCCATAAACTCAGACAAGATTTGGCGGTTCGTGGCGCCGACGGCTTTACGGATACCAATCTCACGCATACGCTCCGTTACCGAGACCAGCGTAATATTCATAATTCCCACGCCGCCTACCAGCAGGGAAATGGCAGCGGCTCCTATAATAAGCTCGGTGAGCAAATTAAGTACGTCACTGGTAGTAGCAATGGCGTCAGAGGCTTTGAGCACCGAAAAATCACTGGCATCGCCATGATTTTTGAGCAACGCCGATTTAATAGTCTGGACCATGGGGTCGACGGCACGCGCACTCGGTGCTTTTACAAGCAGCTCATACGGCAAAATATTGTTATTGGTTAACTGCTGACCAGTAGTATAGGGAATATAAATCGCGTTGTTGTAGTCGATGTCGGTAGAAATGGGTGAGCTGGCAAAATTATTAAAAATTCCGCGCACCTGGAACTCCTGTCCGCGGAATGTAAAGCTATGACCAAGTGGTACTTGGGCGGTGAATAACTTCTCGGCAGCATGCTCGCCCAAGATGGCATAATTGTTCTGGTCGTCCTCTAGTCCAAAGAAATTGCCGTAGGCCACACTTTGATTTAGCACTTGTGGCAAGTTCTCCGTCGTGGCAATCACTGGGCCGCCGTTGTATTCACCAAGCTCACCCTTAATGCCTCCACTCACGACCGCAAGAGGCACTACTGTAGCTCCCCGGGCCACTTGACGCACTGTTGCGAGATCTTTAGCCGATAGATTTCCAGCGACATGCAAACCGGTCAACAACTGCAAACGATTACCAGAAGAAGTGGTAGCTTCGCCAGGTCGTACGGTAATGAGATTAGTCCCGTAGTGATTTATTTGGCCGCTCACTTGATGCTTAATGCCTTCGCCGATGCTCGCCACGGTAATAACCGATGCCACGCCAATAATAATGCCGAGCATGGTCAAAAAACTGCGACCACGATTGCGCTTAATGGCCAGTCGCGCTGCTTTTATGTTGCCTCGAGTCAACGACCTCATTACTTAGCCTTCCGTTTGCGTGGAGTTTTCTTTGTAACCTTGGATTTGCTGGTTCGACGAGGCTTTGGATCTTCGTTTGGCCTGGCTTTCATAAGTGCGGAAATGCCCGCCAAGTCATCTTCTTCAGTTTTCTTAGTCATCTTATACATGCCTCTGCGAGCTGTTGTCGCCACTTGACCTAAGGCCGTCGACTCATCTTGGATAATCGCGCCATCGTGCATGTACACTACACGGGTGGCGTAACGCGTCAGCTCTGGGTTGTGGGTAACGAATATGATTGTATTTCCCATACGATGCACTTCACTTAATAGCTCCATGACCAAACGTGAACTGGCGCTGTCCAGATTACCGGTTGGTTCGTCGGCGATGATCAACTTCGGGTTGTTCACCAGCGCTCGCGCAATCGCCACACGCTGCACTTGGCCACCACTGAGTTGTGACGGCATGTAGTACTCTCGCTCCTGCATGCCCACACGCTCTAGCATACTGCTCGCCATCTTAAGACGGCGGGTAAGAGTAAGGTTCTTGTAGGTAAGCGGCAGGGCGACATTTTCTAATGCTGTCATTCGAGACAGTAAATTGAATGACTGGAAGATAAAGCCAATGGTATCACGTCGAATTTTTGCTGACTGGTTAGTGCGCATGCGGGAGACCTTACGGCCATTGAGCATGTATTCACCATGAGTGGGCCGATCCAAAAGTCCAATGACATTCATAAGGGTACTCTTGCCACAGCCACTCGGACCCATGATCGCCACGAACTCACCTTCTTCAATAGTAAGGTTAACTTCGTCGAGCGCCAGGGTAGTGGCATCGCCGAAGCCGTACAGTTTACTGACGTCTTTTAACTCAATAACTGGCATCGTCTACTAGTGTAGCGCCGCCTTGACAATCAAAGCAAGTCATTTTTGTAGTAATTTTTGGTATACTTATTGGCAGACTCGATAACCAAAGCTTTTCTGAGCGTTCAGTAAGCACGATAGGGAAAAGAGCAGCCCGAGACTTTGGCTTTGCCAAAGCCCGGCACGATGAGAAAAACCGTCGGTTTGTCTCATTATTGAGGAGGGGTCGCCTAGTGGTCTATGGCGCCGCCTTGGAAAGGCGGTTTGTGGGCAACTGCATCGAGGGTTCGAATCCCTCTCCCTCCGCCACGATCTATGAATTACAGTCCCTCACAGTCAGCCGCCAAGGCAGTCACAAGCCTCAAGTTTGGTGAAGTTGTTGAATGGCGTGCTGACAAGCAAGTAAAAGAAATCGGGCAAATTTATAAACCCGTATATTACCTTGGTTTAGTAATAGGTACTTTTCTCGACTTTTACGAGATAGTAGACCTTTCTGAGCCTCCACAGCCTTCTCCAGTTACCGTAGGACTATACGATATAAGACCCACAGGGGAACATTACACCCACGAAGAAACCGTAGAAGCTGCCGCACAGGCTATGCGTACTCATCAACCCGTGACTCCGGATTTCCTTGAGCACGTCCGAACAGTTCTATTTGCTATGAACGGTATAGAGTAATTACTTTTCCCAAAAAGTATTCATGGAATTTTGAAGTTGTGAGTTCTGGGTGAAAGGTAAGAGCTAGATAATATTTGCCGTCGACGCGTTCTTCACAGGCCACAATGTCAGCATTATACTCAGCAAGCACATTGATGCTTTTGCCAGTCTTGGCGATGCGTGGCGCACGGATGAAAATAGCAGGACAGGAGCCGAATGACGTTTCTAGTTCGGTTTCGAATGATTCAGTTTGACGGCCGTACGCATTGCGTTCGACCGTAATGTCCATTAAGCCTAGAGAGTTTTGTTCGGGCGCAGGGTTGTTGATCTTTTTGGCAAGCATAATGGCACCAGCACAAGTGCCGAAGATTGCCGGAATCTTTTGCAGGGTAGGGATCATGCCTTCGCGCTCACAGAGTTTGTAGAGCGTAGTGCTTTCGCCTCCAGGTATTATTAGAGCATCAAGACCTTCTGCATCCGTCTTTGTGCGTACCGAACTGACTGTCACCGACGTCTTTAAAGCAGCGGCGGCTTGCTCAGTAGCACGTACATGCTCGCTTACATCGCCATGAAAGGCGAGGACGCCAATCTTCAGCGACTGGGACATTAGTTACCTCGCTCGGCGTAGTGCGTTTCTAGCTGCGAAATTTCTTGGCTTTCCATGGCATCACCCAGGTTAGTACTCACCTTGGCAATTTCTTTGGAGTCTTGGAAATGGGCTACCGCGTCTACTACGGCCTTAGCTCGCTTAGCCGGGTCGGAGCTTTTGAAGATGCCCGAGCCAACGAACACGCCATCAACACCGAGTTGCATGCAGAGAGCGGCATCGGCAGGAGTTGCAACACCACCGGCGGCAAAGTTTACGACGGGCAAACGACCGAGTTTAGCAACTTGTAGTACTAACGCCAAAGGCACTCGATACTCTTCCGCTTTTGCGGCCAGTTCCGACTCACGACCTGCTTTGTGTAGTTCCACAAGCTCAGCAATACCACTGTCCATAGTCCGAATGTGACGCACGGCTTCGACAATGTTGCCACTGCCGGCTTCGCCTTTGGTACGAATCATCGCCGCACCTTCGTTAATGCGTCGTAAGGCTTCACCAATATTGCGAGCACCGCACACAAAGGGTACTTGGAACTTAGATTTATCAATGTGAAATTCTTCGTCCGCCGGTGTCAGCACTTCGCTTTCGTCAATATAATCAATTTCCAAAGCTTCGAGCACCTGGGCCTCCACGAAGTGGCCGATACGGCATTTGGCCATCACAGGAATACTCACAGCTTTCTGGATACCAGCAATCATAGCCGGGTCGGACATGCGAGCCACTCCACCGTTTTTACGGATATCAAACGGTACGCGCTCCAGAGCCATCACAGCAACCGCGCCAGCTTGTTCGGCAATCACCGCTTGCTCCGGATTTACCACATCCATAATGACGCCACCCTTGAGCATTTGGGCTAGACCCTGCTTGAGCGCGGGTGTACCTTTGCGAATTTGAGCATTGGCTGCCTTAGCCATTTTGCCCCCTTATAACTTAGATAATCTTGCTAGATTTAGTATAGCCTACAAGGGTAAAACGGTCAAAAATGTGCCAAAATTTTCACATGCTGGCCGGCAGGCAAGGCGTATACTGGGCATATGAAATTGACCAAACTTGAACATGCTTGCATTGAACTCAACGAAGGCGCCAGCCGCCTCATAATTGACCCCGGCATCTTTGCCATCTCACTCACTAATCTTAGCGGTATCACCGCTGTCGTAATTACGCACCTGCATCCTGATCATTTCGATGAAACCAAAGTAGGGCAGATCTTGGAGCAGAACCCGGGCGTGCCAATCTTTACCACCCAGCAGCTAGCGGAACGTCTGCCAGCGGGTGCGGCCACTGTACCCACACTTGGCCAAACCTATCAAGCCGGTGATTTTACGCTGCAATTCTACGGCACCATGCACGCAATCATCATGGACAATATGCCGCAGGATCAGAACGTCGGTGTACGAGTAAACAACGCCCTGTACTATCCCGGCGATTCGTTCACACCATGCCCGGATGCACACTCCGTAACTGCTGTACCGAGTAATGCCCCCTGGATGAAGCTGGCTGAAGCTGTCGACTTTTTGCGTAGCGACCAAGCCACACAACACTTTCCAACTCATTATGGATTCATGAACGAAGCCGGGTTTGATTTAGCAAACCGTCTGCTTGGTGGCGCCAGCGAACAGGCAAATAAAACGTATCATCCGCTCAAACCGGGCGATACCCTCGAACTCTAATTAATAGTCGTGCCGACGTTTTCGCCTGAAGCGGCGCGCGCAATGTTGTTTTCTTGCATGGCGTCGAAGACAATAATTGGCATGCGGTGCTCGAGGGCTAAGCCCATGGCAGCTTTGTCCATCACTTTGATGGCGTCATCGGAAACAGCTTGATTGAAGTCGATGTGGTCGAGCTTTACAGCATCAGGGAATTGGGCAGGATCTTTGTCGTACACACCGTCCACTTTGGTTGCCTTCAATACGGCTTCGCATTCAAGTTCCAGTGCAAGGGAGACAGCAGCGGTGTCAGTGGTTAGGTAAGGACGGCCGATACCTCCCGCGGCAATCACCACGCGGCCCTTACCAAGGTCGCTAATGGCACGTCGGTGCGTGAACTGATCGGCTACTTGATCGGCTTTGATGTTGGTCAGGGCACGAGCCGGCATATTGTTATCCTTAAACACATCTTCCACGGCCAGGGCGTTCATCATGGTTGCGAGCATACCGATGTTGTCAGCGGTGACGCGACCAATGCCGTGACCTGCTAGTTGGGCGCCACGAGCGTAGTTGCCGCCACCAACCATTACGACTACTTGCGTGCCACCGTCGACGACTTTCTTAACTTCTGCAGCCAGCCAGGCCACAAATTCGGCATCAAAGCCACCATCGTATTTACCAGAAAGCTGTTCGCCAGAGAGTTTCAGAAGCACGCGCTTATACATTGACTCTTAGTCTAGCAAATCATCTCGAGCAAAGCTATACTTTAGCCATGAAGATATATTCCTGGAATGTAAATGGTATCCGTGCAGTCGTACGCAAAGACGCATTATTGCCATTTGTAAACGCTGAACAACCCGATATTTTATGCCTGCAAGAAACGAAAGCCCAACAGGGACAAGCAGAAGTTGATCTGCCAGATTACGAAGAGTATTGGAACTCCGCCGAGAAGAAAGGGTACAGCGGCACGGCTATCTTTACTAAACCGAAGCCGTTAGCAGTTATTAACGGCATGCCCGAAGACATCGCAAAGAAATTTGGTCTTATTGCCGATGGTTACGGCGACCCAAACACCGAGGGCAGAGTAATTGCCGCTGAGTACGACAAATTCTTCGTGGTAACGGTGTACACGCCCAACGCCAAAGATGATCTCAGCCGTGTACCTCTGCGCCACAAGCAGTGGGACCCAGCCTTCTTGGCATATTGCAAAGAGCTGGAAAAGAAGAAGCCCGTCATCTTTTGTGGTGATCTTAATGTTGCCCACACTGAACTCGACCTGGCCAACCCCAAGCCAAACATCGGCAAAAAAGGCTTCACCGACGAAGAGCGCGAAGGCTTCCAGAATTTCCTAGATAATGGCTTCGTGGACACACTACGATTATTCAAAGAAGGCAATGGCTACTACACCTGGTGGAGCCACTTTGCCAACGCTCGTGCTCGAAACGTTGGCTGGCGCATCGACTACTTCTTGGTATCCGAAAGCTTGAAAGACAAAGTTAAAAGTGCCGAGATCCACGCCAACTACATGGGCTCCGACCACTGTCCCATCAGCATCGACCTCGACATATGAGCAAGCTTAAAGTCAAAATCTATTACGGCGTTTTCAGCGGCGAACGTAATGGCCCGCGGCTACGCAAGGCACTCAGACGTGCAGGATACGAGATTACCGCCCAAGAAGTCGAGGCTGATATCATCATTGCGCATTCTGCTGGCGCCTTCTGGCTCCCCCAAGCCCCCACAAACCAAAAGCTAATGATCATAGATCCTGTCTACTGGCCCAGCAAAAGCGTTAAGGAGCGTATTCGAGCCAAAGCTAAGACAAACCTTAAGTTCCGCCACTATGGGTATCCACTGCGATATTGGTTAGCAAAAAATCTCTGGGGCGCTTACTATGCTGTGCGCGATGCAGCTCGTACTCAGCGCATTATTCGCCATGCCAAGCATTACGATTTAGAGCAAATTATCAAAGGCCATGCGGTACTTTTAGTACGCAACATAGACGATGCCTGGCTCACACCAAATCTCGACCAGCTAAAGGCTATCAATCCCAACATTATTATCAAAGAAATGCCCGGCGAACACGACGACTGGTTTTATAATCCCCAGCCATACGTTGATCTGCTAAAATCAATCTATGGCACAGGGAGCTCCGAGTAAGTTTGCAGTCTTTGATATCGATGGCACGGTCATCCGTTGGCAGTTATACCACGCCATTGTCGGTGAGCTAGCCAAACAGGGTCATTTGCAAGACCACGCGTACGAAACAATTCAGCAGGCCCGTTTGACTTGGAAGCAGCGCGAGCAAAGCGACTCATATGATGCCTACGAACAAGTGCTCGTGAATACCTACTTATCAGCGCTCAAAAACCTTAAGGTCACCGATTACCTAGCAGCCGTCGACAAAGTGTTTGAAGAGTATAAAGATCAAGTGTATACCTACACTCGCGATCTTATTCGAGACCTAAAAGCTGACGGTTATGTGTTGTTCGCCATCTCTGGTTCGCAGCATGAAATTATCGAGAAGCTGGCTAAATATTATGGCTTTGATGATTATCGCGGCTCCTTGTTTGAGCAGGAAAACGGCCATTTTACCGGTGAAGTCCACACGCCCTACGGAAGGAAATTAGAACTCCTACAGAACATGGTTGAAGAACACAACCTAAGCTTTGAGGGTAGTATTGGCATTGGTGATGCCACCACCGACATTCCACTACTAGAAGCCGTCGAAAAACCTGTAGCGTTTAATCCAAATCAAAAACTCCTGGAAGCCGCTACAGAACACGGCTGGCCAATCGTACTCGAGCGCAAAAATGTCGTCTACCACCTGGAAGCGCAGGACGGCACATACCGGCTACGGACAAATTAGTTGCTCTCGATGTAGTTTTTGAGTGTGTCGAGTGAGTGTTTTAGACCTTCATACAGTACATGAATTCGGATACTGGTTGCAGATGCAACTCGGCCGCTCAGACCATCGACCAATGATTTGTATAATGCGCGCGTCTCTTCTACTTGAGTTGCCGTCAGACAATTAAGGCCTTCAAGCGAGCCGTAGCTTTGATTGAGGAGTTTAGTCAGATCGGGGTTTTCATCTGGATGCGTGTTGAGACCCTCAAAAACTTTGGCATACACCGGATCGCTGCCGGCATCCACCACAATAGAAATTGCTTGTTGCACTACGTCTGCATCGATTTGCTGAGTGGGATGGTTGGCGATTGAAAGTGCTCGTTGCTGCTTCTGTAAATCTTCTAGGTTTGAGGTCTTAAAATGCCAGCGAGGCTTTACAGGGAAGAATGGCTTCTCGCATTCAGCAGAATTCGACGGCGAAGGTGCTGTCGCAGAGGAAGAAATCTCTGTTGCCGTTGGTGAAAGGGTGGAGGGTGATGAAGCAACAACTGAAGAGGAAGGGAAGTCTGGTGTACTTGCACTGCTGGAAACAACAACGGGCAGTGAGGTGTCTGGTGATTCGGGCTGAGACTTCCCGCTAGAACAAGCTGCAATGGCTAGACCAGCAACGGGCACAATCAAGCCCGCACGCCAATCTCGCAACCACGAACCGGCGCGATCGGGCAAACTGGCTGGCTTGGTCGCAGGCTGGATGGTGCTAGTAGGTGCTTCGGCGATGTGTGGCATAGGTGCATTCTCCGATATTTTGACATCTCTGCCAATAATATTTCTTACAAGGTTTATACTGGAAGTATGACACCGGAGTACTGGCAGAGGCAAGCACAAGGGAAACCACTGTTTCCGGATTTGCTTTGGAGCCGGCCAGAGAACCGCACATATGCTGGCAAGCTACTGGTGATCGGTGGCAATGCGCACGGCATGGCCGCTCCGGCCGAAGCTTTTGCAGAAGCTGAGAAGGCCGGAGTAGGCTCGTGTCGGGTGATTTTACCCCAGAGTCTCAAACGTCTTGCCGGTGGCGTGCTGCCTGCAGTGGAGTTTGCTATGCACAATCCCTCTGGTGGATTTAGCCAGATGGCACTCGGAGAGATGCTGCAGCAAGCGCAATGGGCCGATGGTATCCTCCTGGCCGGCGACTTTGGCCGCAATAGCGAAACCGCAATTTTGCTCGAGAAATTCTTAGAAAAATTTCAAGGGCAGGTGACTCTCACCAAAGATGCAGTTGATTACTTTACAACCACCGTCCAGCCAGTAGGCGAACGCCCCCAGACCACGCTCGTACTCAGCTTTTCACAATTACAAAAGTTCGCAACCGGTAGCAAATTTACCACTGCGTTTACCTTTGATATGGATTTTCTCCGTTTGATAGAAGCATTACACGATTTTACTCAGCAACATCCAGTCAACATCGTCACCAAACATCTAGACACTATCTTTGTGGCAGTCGACGGGCAGGTCAGCACAACCAAACTCAATCCTGACCCAGAGATCTGGCGTGTCCGTACGGCCGCACATACCGCCACTTGGTGGCTCCAAAATCCATCTCAGACATTTGAAGCTCTCACAACAGCACTCGTGCAAGACGGCCCTCACTAATAGCTCTGGGCTTGCTTGAGGTAGTCAATAAAGCCTTGTTGGTCATATTCATTCTTGCAAGTCTGGAGTTCGTGATAGATATACAGCGTGCGGCCATCGTTTAAGGCCTTGCTACTTACTTGTCTCAAGTTGACATCCGTGGCTGGCTCAAATAGCAGGTGAATGCCTCTTTCACAGGTTTGCAGGTTAGGCACTTCCTTAAACACTGCTTGTGGATCATTTTTAGCCCACCATGAATTACTTGTGTAGGCCGCCCAGAGACGAGACTCGGCGGAGCTCAAGGTGTTTTGCTTGGTCACCATGAGTTCGGCAGGTGTCTTGTCAAAACCAGGAGAGTAGTTGTAACGGATAGCCACTAGGCTATTAGCATAGGGCGGAAAGACTAAATGAGCCTCGGGAATGTAGACTTTGCCAGTCGGCCCATCCTGAATAGCCGGCCGGCTCAGATTTTCCACAGCCGCGATAATGAGGTTCACAATCGCCCCGTCACTACCACGCTGCAAACGTCGAGTTGCCACCACATCGAACACGACTTGAGCTGCTACTAGGAGCGTAATCACTATTACCACACTTACTAGGGCGATTTTCTTAAACTTTGGTTTTTGATTAGGTGATTTTGATTTTGGAGTTTTCATATTCTAAGGTCAGTGTAGCAGCAATATATTTAGCGTCAATGCCTCCGTTAGTACGACTTGTAGTAGCTAAAGGTCACCGGATAACTTGTATCTACAGTGAGACAGTTGCCGTTAGCTCCTGGGCTCGTGCATACCGCACGATTAAGCGTTTCAGTGAAAGATACATGTGCGGCAACCGTGTGTGTCGAGACGTAATCATCTACCATCGCATAGGTGCGGGTTGTCCCAACACCAGGGCAGCTATACTTTGCTGACCAAGTTGGCGAAGCGGTGCGCACATCACTAAGCGAGCAGTTGGCTGGCACTCCGCCATGACTATTGGTCACCACCGCCCACATAGTCTGGCACACAGTCGAATACATCACCTTAACGGTAATAAGACTATCTGATTCTGTGACATATGCATACGTGCTGTGTCCTTGGTATTGGTCGTAGCTTGCCGACGGATGCCCTGAGGCAATTTGCGTTTCGGAGTTTTTACATTGGACACCATTAGAAGGAATAACCCAACTTGGTGATTGGCCATTACACTGCGAACCACAGTAGTATTCCGCGTTTGCCTTTGGTGTCATTCCTACAAAAGCTGCCACCATAAATGCTAACGCCACCAAAGGTACGCCAATTCTCTTAAATACTTGCACCATAACACCTCCTTTTGTTAGATAATTGCTCAACCATACTCCTGAAGTATTTATTCGTCAATCGAGTGTTTCACAGCACAAAAAATAGCCATCATGTACGGCTCTAAATGTCTTCCTAGCTGCTGAGGCCAGAGGATTTTTTAACAGCTGGTGCCGCAGGTCGGACTTGAACCGACACGAGGAAACCCTCACCAGATTTTGAGTCTAGCGTGTCTACCATTCCACCACTGCGGCACAAGTTGTTAAAAAATGTCTACCATTCCACCATTCGCCAATAAGCGTTCGGAATGGGTAGGTAACAGAGGAGTATTGTACTATATCGGAAGAACAGAGGCAAAGCCAAGTTCACGTGGCTTTGCTGGGTACTGACGAGGATATCCCTGATATAATACTTGTGTAAAGGCGAGGGCACCCGCCTGGATTTTTGTATCTATGAGCAATCTACCGTTTGATCCTGTTAATCCGTCGTCCGATGACGAGACGAATAGTTACTTATTGCCGAAAAATAATGCCCCGGTACACCCGGGAAGCGAAAAGGCCGAGCGGGAAGCGGCCACTGAATTTATCCGTAAAAAGCTTGATAGACTCTACAGCGAAGAGCCCGACGCCGAAGAAGAAATAGAGGAAATGGAGGTCATAAAACCACATTCCAAGCACCAGGAATTTATGCAGGAATTAGTAAACTCCGGCAAAAGCCTAGCAGAGATTCAAACCGAATGGCACCACTACTACGTCACACTGCCGGATAACGAAAAACACGAGGTTTGGCAGGAATTTTACGAAAGTAATAAGGCACTCTCTAAGTATCACAAGAAGAAGCCGGCCAAGCAGCATGTGCCCGAAGCTAGCAAGCAAGTCGGTGCTTCTAACGGTGTCGTAGTCAGCGAAGAGCCACAAACCAAGGTGTTAGCGGTACATCCCGCGCCAACCCGCAAAGCCCCCAAGCTCAAAGACGCCCGCTCAAGCAAAGAAGTCAAAGACGCCTTGCTGAATCATGTGAGTGCTGGAGGCAAACTCAAGGCCAAGCACCATTTGCAGTCACTGGCTTTCGGCCTGAGCATGGGCTTTATAGTGATTTTTATTTTCCTCTTTACCTTCTTTAATGAGGTGATCATTACGCCCTTTATTCAGCCCAACAGCCGTGCCAATGCCACGCCCCTCATTTTGAGTACCGACGGCGTCGCCCCAACCGCTAACCCCGAAGTTATCATCCCAAAAATTAATGTGGAAATCCCTGTAGACTTCTCACAAAACTCTACCAACGAAGCAGATATCGAAAACGCCCTAGAAAGTGGTGTGGTGCATTATCCAACCACTGTTATGCCCGGGCAAAAGGGGAATACCGCTTACTTTGGCCACTCCAGCAACAACATCTTCAACAAGGGTAAGTACAAGTTCGCTTTTGTGCTCCTGCATACGCTGGAAAATGGGGATACGTTCTATCTAACCAATAATGGCAAAGTGTACGTGTATAAGGTGATCTCAAAGACAGTCGTAGAACCCAACGAGGTAGGGGTGCTAGGGCCGGTGGCCGGCCAGACTGCCACGGCCACGCTCATTACCTGTGACCCGCCCGGTACGTCACTGCATCGTTTGGTGGTTGTTGGCCAACAAATCAGTCCTGACCCGGCAGGGAACACCGACGCTACGGGCACCGCCTCCACCAGCCAACCCACACGTTTGCCCGATAACGGTCCCACTCTCTGGAGCCGCATGTGGCACTCAATTTTCTAGCGACTATTGATCGGCAGGCGTGCGAAGCTGGGTAGTCGTAAGCGTCAGCTGATTGTTCGCACCAGGTGCAAGAACATCAACAAATTTAAAGCTGGGGTCAAAAGCTGGGACATACGCTGGATTAGCAGGTACGAGGTCTTGGGCATTCGCGCCATCAAAGTCCAGCATCAGTAACTTGCCGCCGCTCACATAGGTGAGGTGATGGCCGTCCATCCAACTGGCGTGCTGTTGAGGCGCATCCAGCACCCGCTTAGTATCGTACGTAAAGCCTTGGAGATTTTCGTTGTCGTAGACGGCAAATTGCGAACCATTCTCATCTACAATAAAGCGTGCATTATCGGAGAAGGAAAGGTACTGAGGATTGGGCGTCTTAAGCACAAAGATTGGTACCGCCTGCCCAGTCTTGCTCTGGAGTTGTGCTTGCGGATCTTTATAGATATATACCCGACCTTCACTCACAGAACCGAGCGCCATAAACCAGGAGCCACTGTACTTGGTAAAGTCGAGCAGGTAAGTCGGACTGGGCGAAACTTCGCGTAGCAAAGACGTTTTGCCGTTTTGCCAGAGGTTAATCGCTACCTTGCCACTGGTAACCGCCTGGCTGGAGGCGTATAGCAACAGATCGTTACCATATGAATGATACGCCAGCACGTGGTCGAGTACTGCGGTGGGCTGCGGGTTGTTTAGGGTAGCGGTGCTGATGGTTTGATTGGCGGCGGTGTAGAGGTAGTACTGGTCGTACTTTTTATTGAGCAAAGTGATTTTGGTGGGATTTACCCCAAGGGTTTTGTTAAGATTTACTGATTTACTCACATCCGTACTGTCGACCACGATAAATTCAGTTTTATCATCATACGTATGCTGCAGCAGCACATGTTGATTGTCGGCTGACCATTCCACTGCCTGCCAACTTTGAGTGGCACCAACCGACACTTTATTTGCCGGGAGACTGACGGTGGTGGGCGCCAGTTTACTGTTCTTGAGGTCATGGATTTCAAAGACGGGTGGATCACCGGCTAGTTCTACTAAAAACCACCGCTTGTCCGGGCTTTGCGTAGTCATAGTAGGAGCTGAGTCATAATTTTTGACTGGAGTGCTGGTTAGTTTGAGCGGGATCAAGAAGGGATAATCATAATGCTGCACACTGCCGCCTAGTACAAACAGCGTCGTTTGCCATGGCTGATAGCCATTACGGGTGATTTGCAGTGTATATTGGCCGCTGGGAACCGAGAGACGTGTATTTGTCTTGGCAGTTGTAGGTTGATTATTGTCCAGATGAATATTGGAACCGCTCGGCAAACTAGACACAAACACAAAGCCCTTCTGGATGATGGTGCCGTTTTTGGTAATTCCAAACCCGTATGCCTCGTACAGGAGCAACGTAGCCACCAACAAAATGGCAATGCCAATAAACACGTAGCCGATGAGGAGTAGCCGGTCGTGTCGGCGCTGTTTTTGGGGGTCGAGAAAGTCCATAACTACATTGTAGTATACCTGTTTTTGGATAGCTTTTGCCGCTAAGATTATTCTCCCGAACTACCTCTTGCCATAAGCAGTAACAAGCGCTATGATAAGAACATCGATAGATCCAGACAGCAAATTTCCGCTGGTCGTGAGCAAAAAATGGGTAAAACACACAAAGCAACCATCGAAATAAACGGCAAGCGCTACGACGTGGTCACGGGCGCTTTGTTAGATGCACCTGCCATTCCGACTGTTAAAGCGGTCAAACCGTCAGCCGGCAAAGTAATGGATGTACAGCGCCCAGCCGCTCATCATGTCAAGCCGCACACGCCTGAACGAGCCAAAACGCTCGTACGCAGTGCGGTACACAAACCTGCTCCATCACCCAAACGTCAGCTGAAAGCCCAGACACATACTGGCCTCTTGGCTAAGGCGCCGAGCGTAGTGGTGGCACCAAAGGTATCTGTTCAGCAGGTCGACCCCACTCGTTTGCAACACGCTAAGCACGTGAGCAAGAGCGAGTTGATCCAGCGTTTCGCCACACAAGCCTCTGCTGATATTGTCGCTCCTCAGACTGCGCCAACGCATTCACAACCTCATCATCCGATAGTAACCACCACCCCTAAAACAAGTGCGAACGATAAACAATCGCTCGATATCTTCGAACGCGCCATTGCTAAGGCTACCGCTCACGAGGAACCGCCATTTAATCCCCGAAAGCATGCCCGTCACTTGCGCAAGCAAGCGCGACATCTCAAGCATCAGACCAAACCCGTGCATCATCGGACACCAAGTTTGCTGGCGGCTTCACTCGCAGTACTTGTCTTATGTGCCTTTGTAGCCTGGCAGAACAAACCAGGACTGACTTTGCGCTATGCCAACGCCAAAGCGGGCTTTAGCGCCAACTTGCCAAGCTTTAGGCCTAGCGGCTTCGCCTTTAGTAGCTTCAGCTACGCTCCTGGCAGCGTCGGCATCAGCTTTCAGAATTCGCTGACCCACCGCGGCTTCAAACTCCAAGAACAACCCTCCAACTGGGACAGCCAGACCCTGCTTGTCAATCAAGTCGCCAGCAATAATCACTCATACCAAACATTGAGTGTTGGTGGCCGCACTATTTACATCTGGGGTAACAACAACGCCAGCTGGGTAGACAGCGGGGTTCTCTACAATCTCACCAGCAACGGCAGCCTCAGCACCAACGACGTCCTCAACGTCGCCAGCAGCATCTAAGAAGTTCGTGCTTGCTGTGCTTGTCGGGATCGCTTTGCGGCCTCATACGCTGCTTTGCGTTCTTCAAAAGCCGCTCTCTGAGCCGCCATTCGCACTCTCCTAACTAAAGCCAAATCGTCCATAAAACTTGCATTGTCCGCATCGACGGCGATTTCAGATGGATCTGTGTTTTGAGAGGTGACTAGTGGGGCCTCATCGAGAGCATTTTCGGGTTCTGGAAACATTGTCTTATCCGGTGTACTTGAAAGATCAGAGGAAGAAGTCTCCACCTCCGGAGCACCAGGCAGGCTTGCTACAAGTAACGCATTAGCTTTCTCTGGACCAGAACATTCTACGTCTACAGTTGATTCACGCCTAGTATCTGGATGAACTACTGTCGTACTACATAGATATGAACCAACTCGTTCATTGCGATTAATGAGGCCTCGCAAATGACATCCTTTATCAGACAACCCCAGCGGACATTGTTCTTTTATGGCACCCTTTGAATAGACGATTTCATTAACCACACCATCCTGGCCGCCGGGTATCAGGGTCTCCTGGGCTTGTGACCACTCAAAACCTACACGCATATGCATACCTTCATCATTACTTATATAATAAAACTATATTGTCTTTTACGCAATAATAAACACGCGTAAGCTGATATACTACTATCATGACGACTGTACGAACACGTTTTGCGCCTTCACCAACCGGTTATTTACACGTGGGCGGTATTCGCACCGCTTTGTTTGCCTGGCTGGTAGCGCGCCAGTCTGGTGGCGAGTTTATTTTGCGCATTGAAGATACCGACCGCGCCAGGGAAGTGGAAGGGGCAGAGGCGCATATTATGAAGAGTTTGCGGGCGCTGGGCCTCGATTTTGATGAAGGGCCGGATGTTGGCGGCCAATTTGGCCCGTACCGTCAGACTGAGCGGCTCGCCAAGTATCAGGAATGGGCGCAGGTATTAATTGATGCCGGCCGGGCATATGCCGATCCGTACACTTCAGAAGAGGTACAAGCCTTCCGTGAGCAGGCCCAGAAAGAGAAGAAGCCATTTCTGTACCGTAATCACCGGCCAGAGAATCCACCAGCGTGGGATGGCAAGACACCACTGCGCTTCAAGAGTGACCCGAAAGGGTATGACTGGCAAGATGCTGTCATGGGTGATTTGCACGCCGGCGCCGAAGCGATTGATGATTTTATTCTTGTAAAATCCGACGGTTTTCCAACCTATAACTTCGCGCACATTATTGACGACCACGAGATGGAAATAACCCATGTCATTCGCGGACAGGAGTTTATTGCCAGCGTACCGAACTATCTGAACTTATATGAAGCACTTGGCTTTGAGCGTCCGGTGTTGGCTACCATGCCGCATATCCTCGGTCCTGATGGCAAGAAGAAGCTCAGCAAGCGTGACGGCGCCAAGGATGTTTTGGATTATTTGCGCGACGGCTTTTTAGTGGAAGCAATGATTAACTTTATCGCCTCATTGGGCTGGAATGATGGCACCGAGCAGGAAATCTTCAGCCGCGACGAGTTGATTGCTAAGTTCAGCCTGGGTCGCGTCCAGCGCAGCGGCGCCCGATTCGACGAAAACCGCTTATTGTGGATGAACGGTGCTTGGATCCGGGCTCTCGACACCGGCTCGTTGTACGATCGCACCCAAGGTTATTGGCCGGATAGCTCAAGTAGCTACGATGACGACTACAAACAGCGCGTACTCGGCCTCATCCAGGAAAGACTGAAGTATCTGGCCGAAATCCCAGCGCTCACCAACTGCTTCTTCGAGGATTTGCCAGTCAACCTGGAACTGATTGATAGCAATAAGCAGCTCAAAAAGTTTGAGCAAAGTGAATTAAAACAGCTCCTAGAGCAGGCAAAGGCTAGTTTAGAACAGAGTGATTTCAGTGCCGAAGACCTGACTCAACGACTTAATGAGTTGCTCGAAAAAACCGGTCAAAAACCAGGTATTCTCTTCAGCCTCATTCGCATCGCCACCACTTGGGCACCCAGCAGTCCCGGCCTAGCCGACACGCTAGCCGTCCTCGGTAAAGACCGCAGCCTTACGCGACTAAAGACTTCACTAGCTGCCCTTTAGAAATATTTGATTTTCGCTCCCGTGTTATCCCAGCACTGACCTTCGTCAGCATAAACTCCGGCTGGGATCCAGGCTCCTGTCTCTTGCAGCTGGCGCCACTGACCTAGATATCACTTCGCTGTCAGACAGATCACTGGCGTTCCTGTCTGACAGACACACCCTCGCTTTCACGATTGATTCCACCCCCGCTCTTAACAGTGGAGGTTTCTTGGGGACAGTGGACTGTCTTCGGCGAGGTACCCGACGGAAGGGGCGAGAGTTTTCTTTGTAAGGCACAGGTGGTATAATATCGCTTATGTTTGCGAGGAAAACAAAAGTTTAGCAAACCGGAGTAAAACACTAAATGATTGACGACTTTTTGCCGTCGGGTGGGAAACGTTCCGCCTTAAGCCCCCGAAAACCCAAACTTGTGCTGCCACCAGCCGATGCTCAACCAAACACTTCCGATGCGACCCTACTGGATGAGCCCTTGAGTGATGTGGCGCCTACTCCTCAAATTGCCACAGAACCCCAGCAGGTAACACAGGCGAGTGACGAATCAACTCCGGACGAAACATCTGAGCTTGATCCTACAGACCTTGGAGAATCAGATACTCCAGATGGGCCTGAGAAAGCCCCCAAGACTAAGCGCCGCTTTCACTGGCCATTTAATCGCTATCAGACTATCGCCACCGTGCTGCTCGTACTGTGTTTGCCCTCGGGCATAGCTGCCGCCATGCTGAATCGCCCCAGTGTTAAAAGCGGACTCTATACCAGCCATCGTCCAGCTAAGCCGGCGCCCAAAATCACCACTGTTGCCAGCACATTAACCGGCCTTCAGGTGGATCCCAGTGTTAACAAGCGGCCCGTTACCGCAGTTATGATTGAAAACAGCCTAGATGCTCGCCCGCAGTCCGGCCTAGACCAAGCCGGCGTAGTGTTTGAAGCTCTCGCTGAAGGCGGTGTCACGCGCTTTATGGCCGTCTTCCAAGACACCCAACCCGATTACCTGGGCCCCGTACGCAGTGCCCGTCCATATTACGTGCAGTGGGCCTTTGGCTTTGACGCTGGCTATGCCCATGTGGGCGGCAGCCCTCAAGGATTATCAGACATTAAAAGCTGGGGAGTTCGCGACCTCGACCAATTCGCTAATAGCGGTGCGTATCACCGAGTAAGCAGCCGGGATGCCCCACACAACGTCTACACTTCCATCGCCGAGCTCAATCAGTTAGAGCAGAACAAAGGCTATACCAGCAGCAATTACACCGGCTTTGATCGCAAGAAGGATGCGCCCAGCAAGACTCCTAACGCCACTAGTATCGACATGAAATTCTCCGGCCAGTACTACAACGCGCATTTCGAATACGATGCGGCAACTAACAGTTACAAGCGCTTTGAAAACGGCGCTGCGCATACGGTAGTTGATAAAAGTGGTGCCCAGAAACAAATCACGCCAAAGGTTGTTATCGGCATGGTTGTGCCCATGACCCAAGGCGCTCTCGATGCCAGCGGTGCATATTATTCCGACTACAATCCCATCGGTAGTGGAGGCGCTTACGTCTTCCAAGATGGCATTATGACCAAAGGCAGCTGGAGCAAAGCCGCCAACAATGGCAGCCTGAGCTTCGTGGATGCCAATGGTCAACCACTCAAGCTCAATCCGGGCCAAACCTGGATTAGTGCCGTCACTGCCGACGCAAGCGTAAGCTACAAATAAGCTATGGAGTACCTGCGTAAATTTACCTCGGGCATACGCACCAGATTGTTTGCAGTATTAGTCATCGACAATCTGCTCTTTTTGGCCGACTGGTGGCTAGCAGATCGTGTTTTGCACCTCGAAGGCATGACACTGCTCATTGCCCTTATCATCGTACCAATTCTGAGCCTCACCATACTGCCCTGGGCGAGTACTCGTTATTTGGCGCAACCCACTAAACTAATCGCGGAAGCGATTTTACACATTGCTCCCGATGCAGCCGTAACCACGCCCGCTCCTGATCCGACCGCTGCCCGCTTTGGCAAAGAATTGGTTGCCAACCTCATCCATCAGATCTATGAGCTTGCCATGCTTGCCGAAAAGAGTGATCAAATGAAAGGTGAAGGGAGTGACCTTAGCAAAAATGTCATTGCCAACAACTTACCGTTGCCACTTCTCTTGATTGATGCCGAACAGAATGTGCTGTTCGCCAACCAAGCGGCTAACAAATATATCGGCCTAACAGAGCTCACCGGCAAGAATATCTACTCGGTGCTGGACATGTCGTTTCCCAGCGAAGAAACCTTCGACGATTGGCTCAAAACCACTAAAGAAAAGAGTGTTACCGCCAGCAATAGTTGGGAACGTGTACGTCTAGCTCCCACCGATGGGCGGCCTCTCCGCCTGTTTGACCTTGCCGCCTATTACAACAAGGACAACCCCGAAAAAATAGAGACCATGCTGGTGCTGTTCGACCATACGAAGGCCTACAGCCAGGATGACCAGGCCGTTAGCTTCATCGCCCTCAGCGTGCACGAACTGCGTACACCTTTAACCCTGCTGCGAGGGTATATCGAAGCCTTTGAAGATGAGTTTGCCGGCAAGCTAGATCCCGAAATGAACGACTTTATGTTCAAGATGAGCGCTACCGCTCAGCAGCTCACCGCCTTCGTTAACAACATTCTCAACGTCGCCCGGGTCGATGATGACCAACTTGTCCTGAAACTCCAAGAAGAGCAGTGGGGCGATGTAATCCGCTCGGCCGCGAACAATCTAGCACTGCGCGCCAAAGTCCGCGGCATCACCTTGGAATACAGTGTCGCACCCAATCTGCCCACCGTCGGTGTCGACCGAGTGAGCATTATGGAAGTTATTAACAACCTCGTAGATAACGCCATTAAGTACAGCGGTCAAAGCAAACGGATTCGCATCTCTACCTCCCTCAACAAGGAAGGACTGGTGGAGACGAATGTACAGGACTTCGGGGTCGGCATTCCAGCCAACATCATTCCCAACCTGTTCACTAAGTTCTATCGAGACCACCACAACCGCGCCCAGATCGGCGGCACGGGACTGGGACTGTATTTGTCCAAGGCAATTGTCTCGGCGCACGGTGGCAATATTATGATCAGCAGCAAGCTAGGTGAGGGCAGTACCTTCAGCTTTACCCTCAAGCCATACGCCCAGCTCGCCGAGGAACGCAAGAACAGTGACGACAACGAAATCGTCCGCGGCGCTCACGGCTGGATCAAAAACCACTCCCTCTACCGCCGCTAATAGCTCGACAGCATGGTACACTAAAAAGTATGAATCCAACTGGCAAACAAGTCTTATGTATCGAAGATGAGCATTTCATTAGCGAACTCTACGCCCGCGCGCTTACCAAGGCCGGCTACACCGTTACCGTCGAGCTTGATGGTCAAAAGGGGTTAGAGCTAGCCCAGTCAGATCAATTCGACATTATCTTGCTCGATCTGATGATCCCATCCATCACCGGCGTAGAAGTGCTGCAAAAACTCCGTGACCCAGCTTTTACACCACATCTTCACAGCAAGATCATCATTACCACCAACCTGGAACAGCGTGAGGAGGTCCGCGCCAGCATCGAAAAGCAGGCTGACGGCTACTTAGTAAAAGCCGAGATCACCCCCCGCGAACTCGTAGAATTCCTCAGCCACCTCGACGTCTAAGTCAGCCCTTCTCTCGTGTACTGTGCGCTGGCGCATTGCTATCTCAGGAATTTGCTTCTACACTAGATCTATAAACAGGAAGCTTTAGTATGCTCAATAAACTTGGTGATTTTATTACAAAACGACGGTGGTGGGTGATCGCTTTCTGGGTGATTATCTCAGTCATTATTTCTGCGTTTGCCCCAAAACTGAGCGATGTTACCAGCTCCGACCAAACCAGCTTCCTTCCCGGTAAATATGAGTCTGTTCAAGCACAAAAAGTGGGTGAAAAGGCCTTCCCACAAACCAAGGATGACACCGAAGTCCTCCTAGTCCAGCGCAAGGACGGCGGCAAGTTGACTGCCGATGACAAAACCGCAGCACAAACCTTGGCAGATAAACTGAAGGCCGCTCATATTGCAAAAGTCGTGACAGTAGTTACCGACGAACAGAGTGTTTCCAAGGATGGCAGTGCCCAGCTGGTTAACATTATCGTGAAAGGGCAGGCCACCGGTGACAAGCAAGATGTCGACCTGGTTAAGGCTGTCAGGAGTAAAGTTGCCGAGCTGACTAAAGACTCCACTCTGAAGGGCGGTCTGACCGGCAACATCGCCATTAATGCCGATAGTAACGACCAATCCAACAAAGCCCTGCAAATTGTGACCATGGCCACCTTTGCGTTAGTTATTATCTTGCCCGGTATTATCTTCCGCAGCCCGTTAGCAGCCTTCGTACCTGTGCTGGCGGTTACCCTGGTATACACGCTGTCGCAGTCCCTTATCGCACTCTTGGCTAAGACCTTCGGCTACAAGATAGATAACTCCTTAGCGATCCTTTACACGGTCATACTGTTTGGAATTGGCACGGATTACATTTTGTTTCTACTGTTCCGCTACCGCGAGAAACTACGTACTGGCGCCAGGGGGCGAGAAGTGGTCGCGTTCGCGCTCTCCCGCGCGGGCGAAGCAATCTTGTCTGCCGCTTTGGTAGTGGCCGCTGCCTTTGCAGCCCTGGGCTTCTCTGACTTCGGGATCTTCAAAAACCTCGCACCAGGGCTGATCGTAAGCGTACTTACCATGCTCATTGCTGTGCTGACACTTATTCCCGCCGTAGTAGCAGTTATTGGGCCAAAGATCTTCTGGCCAAGCAAGAACTGGAAGGTCGCACCTAAGGGAACTAAGACAAAGAAGATCGGTGGTTTGGTTGCACGTCGCCCCGGACTGGTGGCTGGTGTAGCCGTAGTCCTTCTGCTAGCGCTCGCGAGTGGCTACCCGCACCTCAAGCAAAACTATGACTTTGTAAGCCAGATGCCCCAGAACACCGAAAGTGCCAAAGCCTACAAGCAGGTATCTACCCTCTTTTCGGCCGGCGCTATTTCGCCAACTAACATCCTGATAGCCTCTACTTCCGGCGCCAAATTAACCAACGCACAGGTAAAGAGTGCCGAGAAAAAGATTGATGCTATCCAAAAGGTGACACCAGCCGGCCCACCCAAGCTCTCCAGCGACGGCAAGACTGCACAGATTACAGTGTTCCTGGCCGGTAACCCCAACGCCAACAGCACGCTCGACTTCGTGAATGACACCTTCCGCCCAGCTGTCCACGCTGCCGCCCCCAGTGGCACCAAAGCCTACATTAGCAGTGAAAGCGCCGCCTTTGCTGATGTCCGAGCCGCTGTGAGCCGAGACCTCTCGGTTATCTTGCCAGCAGCCGCCATCATCATCTTTGTCATTTTGGCACTCTTGCTCCGCAGTGCTTTAGCACCGCTGTATCTTCTGCTCGCCACCTCACTTGGTTTTACCGCTACCCTTGGTGGCGCCACCTATCTGTTCCAAAATATTCAGGGTAACCCAGGACTCATCTTCTTCATCCCAATCATGGTCTACATCTTTGTGGTGGCCGTGGGGACCGACTACAACATCCTTACTATGACCCGTCTGCGCGAAGAAGTCCGGAGCGGCCTGGAGCCGCGTAAGGCATCCGACCTTACTATCGAACACAGTAGTACAACCGTGGCTGCGGCTGGACTCATCCTGGCAGGCACCTTTGGGTCGCTAGCGCTTGGAGGCATAACCTTCCTCGCGCAAATGGGCTTTACGATTGCTTTCGGCATCATCCTATCAGCCTTCCTGATCGCACCACTGCTGGTGCCATCTATCGCCGCTATGCTAGGCTACAAAGTCTGGTGGCCCGGCCATCGACCCGCCATGGACAAAAATCGTCCAGTCGCCAAGTAAGCACTTAAAAGTAAGCAAAATCATATTGCATTTACGGCAGGGCAGCGTATATTAAGACGTAAGCCATGTGAGGGCTCGTTTGGTGACCCCAAAGGTCTATACGTTCCTCCTCGCAGACTTCTATATCGGCAATCATACTTCGGTCCCTGTGCGCCAAATCTCCAATCAAGTTTCTGGTTATCACCTCCGTCCGAACGGTACGTTAGGAGGCCCAGCCCGGAAGCTCCAATCACTCTAAAATCCGTTCACTGACAGGTAATTAACACCTTTCAGCTCTCTTACTTTTACCCTAAATACGATTGGAGAACTCTTATGACACAGATTATTAACGAAGAAATTAATGTAAACGCTTTTTATTTCCGAAACCGCGAAGGACTTAAAAGTTTTCCGCGCCAAATTGAATGGAATGGTCAGTTTATAACCTTCGTAGAAAGCGGTTTGCGACTGCTGGTACAAAGCGGCCAAAAACTAGCCGAGCTGTTCGATATGAACGCTTCCGATGGACAAACCTACCGCTTGCGTCACGAGGCCGACAACTGGACACTCGTGGGCATCAAGGGAGGTAACTAACATGAAGAGGCAAACCTTAACACCGGAGGAAAAGTTATGGAAAAAAGTATGGGCCCTGTGGCCAGAAGCGCTGGAGTTCGAGGAGACGGAGTTACAACACATGCCGGTTTTCCCAACCCCGCGGCCGACCGGCAAGGTTCACCGCTCAGCCTAGATCGGCTGCTGATTGCTCACCCCTTAAGTACCTACCACTTCCGAATACGTGGACACCAGCACGCGGACCGTGGCATCTTTGACGGTGACATTGCTCTCATTGATCGATCACTTGACCCGAAAGTAGATGATACGGTGGTGTGGTGGGACGAAGTTGGTGAATTTCACCTCAGCACCTTCCGGCTGGCCGACCAGCAAAACATCTGGGGCGTGGTCACGGCGGTGATTCACCCGACGCGGAAAGTAACGCTCCATGAGAAGTAACGCTCTAGCCCTCATCGATTGCAATAACTTCTTTGTCTCCTGCGAACGACTCTTCCGACCCGAACTGGAGGGCAGGCCAGTGGTAGTGCTAAGCAGTAACGACGGTTGCGTGGTAGCCCGCAGCAATGAGGCAAAAGCCCTCGGCATTGCCATGGGCACACCGGCTTTTAAATTGTTACCGCTGTTCAAAGAACAGGGTGTCGTGCAGTTTTCTGCCAACTTCGAGCTCTATGGTGACCTCAGCGAGCGAATCACCCAGCTCTTGACCTCGGTAACACCTCGGATCGAAGTCTATTCGGTCGATGAGTCTTTCCTTGACCTCTCCGAGCTCGACATACGGGATTACGCCGCTTGGGGTAGGGAGGTGCGGGCACGCATTCTCAAATATGTAGGACTACCGGTATCCATTGGTATTACACCTACGAAAACCTTGGCTAAACTCGCAGCTGATATTGTCAAAAAAGAGCCGCAATTGCAGGGAGCGCTCAGTTTTTTGGATATGCCCCAAAGGCACATTGATCAGTATCTAGCCCGAACAGGGGTGCATGATATCTGGGGCGTTGGTTGGCGACTAACTCCCAAGCTCAAGGCCGAGGGGGTGCACACGGCGTATGATCTCGCGCACTTTTCCAGCAAGCGCGCCGGGCAGCTTATGGGGGTTCACGGTCGACAATTGGTGGCTGAACTGAACGGCACCGCCTGCCACCCACTCATGAAAGCCCACAAACCACAGCAACAGATTATGCGCGGCCGGCAGTTTGGCGAAGACACCAATCAATTCCATGTGGTAGAAGCAGCGGTGGCAAGCATGACCGCCCGAGCCGCCGACCATTTGCGACGCGAAGGCTCACTGGCCCGCCAAGCAGCTGTCGTCATTCGTACCAATCGTAATAAGCCAGGCTATCGCAAAGTAAGCCAGGTAGTAAGTTTCGCCATGCCTACCGCCGACACTGGCAACCTCTGTGCCGCCCTCATTGACGCCCTGGGGACCGTCTGGAACCCCCATGCGCTCTACCACAAGGCGGATGTCGTGCTGTTCGATCTTATACCAGAGCACGCCCTGCAAACCGACCTATTAGGCTTGGTCAGCCCAGCTATAAACGACCGTCAGCAAGCCCGTATGCAGGCCGTGGACCTGCTGAACAGTCGCTTTGGCAAGAGCAGCGTCCACTATGCCGCCGAGGACCTCAGCCGTGCCTGGCGCCCTCGCCACCACATGGGCAGCCCGCGCTACACTTCCGCTTGGTCGGACCTCCCTATAGCACACACATAAAGTGCGCAGGCTAGGGGAAAAGCCGTATTAGTACGGCTGCCAAAGCCAGTTAGCACCACTCGTAGACTGTGTCTTACCACAGTATTCTGCGAGGCGCCCAGGGCCAACAGTGACAAAGAACGACTGACAGCCATAACCCGATGCCTTTGTGGCTTGATGGTTAGACCAGACCAGTGTTTTTTGGGTGCCATAAATGTTACTGGTGACATCCACAATATTAATGTTGCCGCTGCTACTAAGTTCCAAGTAACCACTGCTGTTCACTTTATCGGTTGTACCACTTGACCATTTGGCAGTGCCATCAAGGTAGAAGACAAAATTACCCCGAGAATTAAATACCGCCTTCGCCGTGTGTCCATTACTGGTTTCAGAAATCGTAAAGTTACCAGGGGCGTAATGCTTTGTGCCTCCACTTAACGAACCAAAACGAACGAGATACGGGTAGGTCGAAGCATGGCTACGACTCTTTGTAGCCACGTAGGTACCAACTACACCTACTAGCAGAGCAAGAATTAGTGCTGGCACCACAAGGTGAGCTACACCTTTAGCGTTCAACTTTGTAAGGTTTACTTTCATGAGTATGTTGTCCTTTTTATCTTGGTTTAACTAAAATAAGCTAACCACACCGCCTCTCGAGTGTCAATCATTGCCTGCCTACTAATAAACGATTATATTGATGGTATCTATGGGCCTCCCAGACAGCTTACTGCAGAAATATTCACTTATCTCCGATCAAGTGAGTCGTGAGCAAGTGCAGGTGATTTTGACTGAGCTTGAGAAAGTGTTGGGACAAAGTATCTCGGGAGCAGTGGTGGAGTTTGGCTGCTACATTGGCACGACGAGTTTATTTATTCGGAGATTGCTAGATGCTCACCAAGATGATCGAGCCTTTCATGTGTATGATTCATTCGCTGGGCTGCCAGAGAAAACCTCTGCCGATACTAGTCCCGCCGGCATGCAGTTTCAGGGTGGGGAACTAGCAGTCAGTAAAAAGCAGTTTATGCAGGAGTTCCAGAAGGCAAGATTGCGGCCACCGGTGGTGCATAAGGTGTGGTTTAGCGCCCTTAGCAGCGAAGACGTACCAGAGAAGATTGCCTTTGCGTTCTTGGATGGAGATTTTTATGAATCCATCTACGATTCACTCAAACTGGTCATGCCGAACATGCAGGCAGGCGGTAGCATTGTTATTGACGATTACGCCCGTGAAGCGTTGCCAGGGGTTGCCAAGGCGGTTCATGACTTTTCGCCTATGCTTGCCAACCAGGTACAAGTCAGTCACAATCTAGGCATTATCCACTTATGAAGATGCATTTTGTAACTATCGGCAAACCTAAGCTCCACTATGCTAGCCTCGGCTGGAATGAATACATGTGGCGGCTCGAGAAGTTCCACAAAGTAGGCGTGACACACTTGGCCGACAAGTACGCCAACGATACCGCCAAAATCCTCGAAGCTTCGGCAGGCACTTTCCGCATCGGGCTCATCATCGACGGCAAGCAGATGGATAGCATCCATTTGGCCAAATTACTCGATAGATTCGAAACACAAAGTCGCCCTATAAGCTTCATTATTGGTGGTCCAGAAGGCCTGCCAGAAGAAGTTAAAACCGCCGTAGACTTTGCCTGGAGCCTCAGCCCGCTGACGTTTCCGCACGATCTAGCAATGGTCATCACGCTCGAAGCGATCTACCGTGCCAGCACCATCAACGCCCACGTCCCATATCACAAGTAAACTAGTTTAAGATACCGACGGCGCGTGCGGCAACGAGCGCGACTACGACGAGTGAGATCATCGACTGCAGAAGCATGAGCATCTTGGCGCGACGACTGAGCGGTTTGGTGTCGGCTGGGCCGAAGGTCATGGCATTGGTGCTAGATACGTAGAGATAGTCCACGAATAAGGGACGCCAATCTGGGTGTTTATAGTCTTCGTTGTGGTGCTGCGGAAAAAGGAAGTCCTGCTCGTACTTGGCAATGCGCATGCGCTCGCCGGGGCCACCGCCGTCCATCTCCCAGTACCACAAGGCAAACAAGATGATATTGGTGAGGAAGATGTTGATCGCTGCCAAAATAAGCGCTCTACCATCCGTTAGATGCTGGCCCTTGAGCAGCTGTGACGTAATTACTCCTAGGGAGTAGGCATTGCCGGCACTAGAGATTGCAATCAGTAAGAACACGTTCAGACGGCGCAGGGGTGATCGAAAGGTACGCTTTTTGGGAGTGGTGTAGGACAAAAATATAAGGAGAAGTACCTCGATAAGTGGCACCACGTAGCGGCCGACTGAAAATCGATCGGGAAGGGTCAGTTGTAGACCAATGGCGACCAGCATGGCAATTTGCACATGCGACACGGGATCGTGGGGTAGGTGTTTGTTACGCAGGAAACCGCTCATGGTTACAGCCAATTATAACCAGTCCGTAGCAAATGAAAAGAGGGGGTTTAGCTGCGGAGCGGGCGACGAAGCCAGAAATGGTAACTTAAAACGCCAAGGACCACCGCTACTCCAAACACCGTAATGGGATTACCGGCCCCCGTATTTGGCAGTGTATCCGGCGTAGCAGATTTGCCATCTGTTTGAGCAGCGACAGGGGTTGCATTCGTAGGGGTTGTAGATGTATAGGCAGCTGTTGTTGCAGTAGCGGGTTGAGTAGCAGCCGGGGCTGGTGGCGGCGGAGTTGACCGGGTAGTCGTAGCGGCAGCAACCGTACCTTGCGGTTGCTGGGTGTGTGTCACCGGGGCAGTAACCGGCTGCACCGAGTTCACCATAACAGTACTACTGCAGGTTGCTGTGCGCTGGCCAGTGCTGTTGTTGACCATGAAGTATAAGGTGGCAGTCACTGGATACCGGCCATTCTTTTTATAGGTGTGTGACTCTAGCTGTAAATCTTGTTGCAGCGTGGTATGGCTCCCATCCCCCCAGTCAATAACTGCTCCTTGATACGTTGTAACGTTGTTGGCTGTGTACTGGAAATCCGAGATGGCAACATAGCCGCCACTACCCTCGGTCGGCACGAAAGTATCACAATGGTAGACGGGTTTAGTCGGCGTAGGAGCGGGACGCGGTGGAGGGGTGGGTGCAGGGTTGGGATGAGACGCTGGAGTTGGCGTCGGTGGAGGCTGGCAAACTTTACGCACTATAACCGTGGCTGTAGCGCTGTATTGCTGTCCGGTCTGGGCAACAGTAGCTACCATCTGATTGCGCAATGTATTGGTCCCACACCGCAATGTATCAGCACTGGGCACCGTAAGATCCTCATACTGCAAATAGGCGACTTCGCCAGGCTTAAGCGGGCCTAGCTTCCCGCTCGTATCATCACTACCCATAATACCGAATTTTGCCGTGCCATTTGGGTCGGAAAGACGGATGAAACTCTTATCCGTGACGGTATTTTCCGGTAAGTTAGCTTTCACCGAAATGTGCCGCTGTACCTTGTTGGTAGTGTTGCGATAGGTCATCAGGTATTCCAGGGAGTCACCTGGTTTCTTAGTGGCCGTCTTAGTCCAACCATGATCACCAGCTACCTCAGCTTCCAACGGCGTGGTAGCCGCAGACGCCGGCAATATCAGTCCAAAACTGACGAGCAGTACTAATAGGCCTCCTCCTAACCATCGAACTTTAGACAGATAGTAGGTAATACTACTCATAGTAATCAACTCCTATATCATGAGTATGCCTTGCGCAAGCCCACACAACAGTAAAGATTCCTACAAGCTCATTTGTTTACCCAGTAAACCTTGTAGAAATAAGAAAATCGTTGCCAAATGTCAAAGAGTGGCATACGATAAGCGTAAGATAACCATAAACGACGAAAATAATGAAAAATATCAAGAACCAACAAATAAAAGTAACTGTTCCTAGTGTTCGAATTAGTAGGAATGAACGTCATATTTCAGCGCGATCATTAGTACTCTTTGTACTTGTCTTTGGTCTAGTCGGTACTATTTTGCTTTGGCGTTCCTTTGCTGCTGTCCCGGTAGTGGCAACTCTAGAGGGAGAGCAAATGACACCCATTAGTGGCAGTACAGTTGTAACTGATAGTGCCGCATCGGGCAGTAAGGCAATGAAACTTGCACAAAATGGCACACTTTCGAGCGTCATAAATCTCCCCTCGGATGCCAGTAGCGTATCAGTGCAAGCCCGGGGCGACCAGTGTAGTGGTGCACCTTCACTTGCCGTAGCCATCGATGGTATCGCGATAGTCGCAACTACTGCGGTGAGCTCGACAACTTACTCCACGTATTCTGCTACCAAAAGCCAGACTGCCGGAAGCCATACGCTGAGCATAACTGGTACAAATTTGGGCACTGTACAAAAGGGCAACGGCAAGCATCCAGGCTGTTCTCGTAATCTATACGTGGATGTGACCACCTTTTATGGAACACCGCCTCCCGTACCAGTCGTAACCGTAACGGCAACTCCTACGACCGTCAATGCCACTGCTGGTACAACACTCAGTTGGAATGCGACAAATGCTTCTGCTTGCAACGCTAGTTGGACGAGCTCTACAAACACTTCAGGAACGCAAAGTGTCACCCCAACTGCTACCAGCACGTATACTATGACTTGCACAGGTTCTGGGGGAAGCGGTTCTGGTTCTACCATCGTAACAGTAAGCTCTACCAACGCTATCAGCGTGCCAACCAGTGTAGCCAGTGACTGCTCGGTGGATGTAACCTCGGCCCTTCTCAGTTGGATAAGCACGGTCCCCAACAACTCCACTTTGGCATTTGGCAGCGGTAAATGTTACCGCCTAGAAGGTACGGTAGAACTCAGAGGACGGAGTGGCCTGACCTTTGAGGGCAATGGTTCGACCTTTAAATCACTGAATGCGATGACCACCGGTAGTTCCACCGACGACCAGCGAGCTATGTTCCGGATCATTGGCTCTACCAGCATGGCATTTAAGGATATGACACTTGTGGGCGCCTACACCCATGGAGGAACACTCGATAGCACAATTCAGCACGCGCATGGTATTGATATTCGCGGTACCAGTGCTGAGGTCGCAAATACCAACATCAGCAATATGGCCGGTGATTGTGTCTACTACGGATTGGGTTATGACAATGTTACTCGTTCGTCCGGTAGCTACCACGACTCAACATGTAGCAGCGTCGGCCGCAATGGCCTGGCAGTGACAGCCGCCAATAACTTTACCGCCCAGCATAACACCGTAGGTAACGTTGGTTTCGACGCTTTTGATGTCGAACCAAATGTTGGTACATACACCAGCTCTACAGGCTGGGGCTCAAACAACATTACCATTGATAGCAACACTATTCAGGGTTATTACCGCCTCTATGCGTACTCCATTGTGACCAACGCGCCAAACATCGGTGAATACTTCACCAACAATAAAGTAGTGGGCAATGGACTCCGGATTGGCATTGTCAACCCAGCCGGCGCCTCCGTCCGCGCTACTAACGTTACTATCTCGGGCAATACCGCTGATACAGCAACCTGGTCACCGGCAATTGAGGCCCATCTAGTCGACATCTTCAATGTCACCAACAACACCGTACCAATGAGTGGCGGCACCATGGCCACTACCGACACTTCCTGCAAGGTAAACATCTCGGGCAACACCTTCACCGGTGGCACCACACAATTTACCAATACAAATCCAACTACTGGCTGCTAGGAACGCCAAGCCACGAAAAAAGCCCATCCGCCTGGGATGAGCTCTTTACGTGGTGAACCACCTACGTTCGCATTGGAACGATATCCTTAATGAAATCTATGACTGGTATGAGCTTCTAAGGGGTAAGTCTTCTTACGTAAACCTACCAGCAGCAAGTTAAACACTTAGAGCGTGCTAAGTTCACTTTCTATCTTTTGCATACTAGCAAGCTGAGAAACCATACTTATCTCCAATGTACCTATTCGAAATCCCGGCCCGTTTGGCATAAACGAAAAGTTAAATGCCAACTTCTCTTGATGTTTGCCTATTTTGTAATTGTCATTACGATACGCATCGATTAGCTCTTCGTTATAGAGATGGTTAACGGCCACCCTCAATTCTCGAAGACTTTTGGTATGTTTTAGGTTTCGGGTTAATAACTCCTTCATTTCCTTTGAACCATCATGTCTTAGTCGAGCAACAGCTAACGCGTACCATCCACATGCCTCGCTAAAGAAGCGTGCATACGCCAACCCGTTCATAACTTTAGTTTGTGGGTCTATGTGAGTGTTCTCTTGTAATGCTAGGAATTCTCTAAAGGCTAAGTCAGCCGAGCTACTGGCCTGCACTAGCATGATGATAGCCATTGATATCTTCTTGTCAATGAACTTGGATATGAGATTTACATGCTCAGTCTTCATGGCATTAATTAAAATTAGGGAAGTTTGTACCCGGGACTGCTCGACGCCTAGTAGGGCGTCCGTTTACGAAAGCACTCCTACCTAAATTCAGGTGGTAGTCGAGCAGTTCTGTCTTGATGTTTGGATTCCTAATAGCCTTAATCATAGTTAGCCGTGTAAAGAATAGGAAAGAGATAATATCGGACTCCAAGGCATCAAGATTATTGGAGTAATCAGAAGCTATAATGTTATCAATTTCGTCAGGTTGCCCATGGACGTATTTATGACGAAGCTCAATGAGGCGTTTTAGTTTATCTTCAACCTGCCTCTGAAACATTGTGTTGATATATTCAGCGTTGCTAGTCCCGAAATCACCAATGGTTGCCTCTATGATTTGTACTAAGTCGAGAATTTTTTCTAGTTTTAGTGTTAGCTCGTAAGGTTTGCCGTAACGATAGTTACTCTTTGCAGTTAAAAGCTGGGCATAGTCTCGAAACTTCTGATTTTGAAACCTGAACTCCTCAATCCTTCTTTGTTTTAAGTCTGGCCAGCTTGCCTGAAACTCAATGTCATTCGGATAACTAAACCTACTCGTATCTAGCGGAGTAAAGAGCTGGTTGAGAGGTTCGTACACAGTTAAGTCGGAGCTATTCATTCTGTTACCGATAAAATCGGCCACTATACACGAATAATGAGCGCCTCCACCGCAAATGAGTCGCAAGAGCGTGGTGGCTTTTTCAATATTTGACCGAGCTTCATAGAAAGCCGCTTCTAATCTCACATTCTTTTTTATAGTGATTCGGTTTTCGATTATGTAATATGGCCTTCGATTGTGCTTATCTGGGTATGGTTCGAGACCTCCACCTTTAGAATTCTGGGCCTTTTCCATAATGGCCACCATAGTCTCGGCTTCAGGCTCTCTTCCTTGCCATCTAAGACCTAAATCAGCCTCGGGAATAACATCCTCCATTATTCCGCCTCCATCGAACCAGAAGCAGAAAACAAATGCTCTAAACGTAATCTCGACCTCGTCAGAAAAGAATTGCTTGTTAAATTCTTGCCATGCCTTCAGAAAGTACGCGTGCTTTTCCTTTTTAAGTTTGTACCCCAAAAAGGCTCTGCCCGTATAGTTTATGAAGTCATCAAAAATATCCCCAAGCTGAGATAGCTCGTTTTGGAAACTTATTGAAAGCCGCACGACCTCGCCGTCTTGAAAGGCTGGGGGGTTAACCAGAGCGGCGTTGAGCTTTGCAATGTCTGGGTTTGCATTAGCGAACTCTTCAAGTAGTGTCAGTAGCTCTGGCACTTCATCGCTATATGGATAAAAGGCTGTGTACTTTTCTTCATACTTGTCGACATTAGATACCGCATCTTCAATGCCATAACACATATCTTCGACAATATTTCTAATCTTTGGACTGAACATTTAATGTCGCTCCTTTGAAAAATAATCTTTGAGCCTTCTATCTAGCGTCTCATAAACTAGGTTTGCCAGCGGTAAATCATGATAGAGCAAGCTAAGGGTGCTATGACTGGCCCATGTGAGAGAATACGGCTCACCCTCGAACATTATAGTCTCGCGGCTTCTACCGTAATCTCTTAGTTGGCTTAAAAGTTCTTCAGGAGCTTGCTCTATTCTCTTGAATTTTGGTGCACCATCCTTAGATTTTAGTAAGTAGGTCTCATAAGTTGGGCCGTAGTGTCCCTCATACGAGTCACTAAAATTTCCTTTCACAAGCATTAAATCTCCGCTACCCCATAGCGACAATTCATCTTCAAGTAGTGGAAAGTTATTTTGGATGATGTCGTCGTACGCGCTTGGCCAGCTTTTAATAACCTTGAGAAATACTTCTTCGGCATCTTCTTTAGAATAAAAATTCCATACCCAACCACCCCCGCGAGTGTAATCAAAGCGTTTATAAGGGCGGCGAACCACCCTATCTTTGCCAGCGTACTTTTCGAGCAATCTCACAAATTTTCTGATGTCGATTTGTTTGCTGTTATAGCTAATGAACTGGATTCGTTCGTGTTCTTTAATCCATTTGTTTTCCAGAAGCTCTTTTACTTGGTATGAGTCTGCAATCGTAAGTTTCATGCTATCTGCGCATGTATCAATAATGTAAAAGATATATTCAAGGGCTATCAGCTCATCATTGCCATCGTTAAGCAGCCGCTTGTTAAAGAGACTCATGGTATATGACTCAATTAGGTCAAAGGCATATTCGCGTGGCTTTGCTTCGATAGGGTTCTCAACATAATGGGCTCGAAAGCCGAGGCCTTGCGCATTTAAATCGTCTCTTAGTTGCTTATCTACCCGTTTGATTTGTACATCATTCTTATCACTTGAGATAGGGTAAATGGTATAGCTCAGCTCGTGGTCTTTATAGTCATATAGAGCCAAGCCAAGCTTCCAAGCATCGGGGAATAAGCGCCTTTTGACACTAAGAAACTCATTATCTAGCCTCGAGTTAAGCTCATCCAAAAACTTGTGAAGCATCTTAAAATCTTGATGACTCTCGCCAATCGCTTCGTTAGAGCGTTTACTAAGGTTTTTATATGCTTCTTTGAGGTCATCGTGGTTATTTAATCTCTCTTGGTTTTTCTTTGCCAAGGCTATCCATTCCTCGACATACGATGTTTCGTTTTGGTCAATATATTGCTGAGGGTCGAAAGTGATTGTTTTAGTGATTTGTCCGGGTTTAAGGGCATACTTCTTTACCTCTATCGCGTCCAGATATAGCCAATATATTTTTCGGTTTGCGTTATCAGCGGCCAGTAGTAGGCACGGGTCAAGCTCGCAGCTAGAAAGGAAGGATGTTTGACAAGCAATCTTTAACGAGTCGGTCTTCAGGGTCTTTGCTTGAACATAGAGTCGACCAACCAGCTTAAAATCCTCAGATTGTAAGTCCACATTACCATCAATGTTTGGCCACTTATCAACAGTATCGATGTGTGACATAACGCGCCCATGTGAAGACAGAATATTTTCAATCAAGCTCACTGATTGTTTATCAGTAAAGTTTTGCCAGTTATGAGATGCAGCCTCTGTCATTACCGACCATTATGAATGCTATGGCAACGTACTGGAATACCTTTTCTAGTTATCTTTTTTCTTGTCGGCTTTCTTCTTGTCTTGATAGATGTCGTATATGAGATTTGCCAAGTCTTTAGCATCGCGCTTTCGGTGCAACTGTTCTCTGGCAAGCTGAAGTGCATCCTTGGCCATTAGGTCTAGAGTTGTAATAACATTGACGATGTCTTCGTCGGACATCCCCACCGCATCAAGACCAAGAATTTCTCGAGCTTCCTCTACGCTCACCACAGGCTTATTAGTATCCATACTGCTGATGACACTGAACTAGCCTTTGGTCGAGCTGTGATTTATCAAAGTCATAGGCATTGCCGGGAGTTCCTTCCGCGCTAGCGATAACGCCGTCCCATTGCTGGTGGGCTTGGTTCATACAGTCTTGTAACGCAGTACTCGTACTAGTAACTGGAGTTGATGTATTTGTAGCGGGCTGTGAATGTTTGTTACTTGACGCCAGAACACCGATTAGTAGACCAATAATAAGCAGTAACAATAAAATGATAATTCCTTTGCCTGATTTCTCGTTACTGCTAGCCATAATTACTCCTCAATTAAAAAAGCGACAACCACTCTAGATTGTCTAGACCAGCAGCAGATTCGCATCTACTGTTTTCGAGTGATTGCCGCATTGATGACGCGAATCACTCTTTTCAGAGATAAAAAAACCGCTGCTAATCTAGACAAATTAAGCATATAACTTCTTGATACAATCGGCAACGTGCTAACATTAACTTATAAGGCAATCAGCCCGCTTCGTGCGGGCTTTTGTTTTATCAAATACTGTGAGAATACAGCGAGGACACATGGCAAACGAGCAAAACCTTAAACCATTCAAGAAAGGCTACGATGTGCGTCGAGGCAGCAAGCCCAAAGGCTCTAAGCATGTCTCGACATACATACGGGAGCTTCTTGAGGATGTTGAAATTACTTACACCTTTAATGGTAAGAACGTGACTAATTTTCCAATCGAAGCAATCATCAAGAGCGCTATGATAAAGGCTATCAATGGAGATTTAAGGGCAGCTGAGTTACTCATTAAGTACGGCTACGGACCGCCTAAAGAAGAGACAGTTCAAGAGAAGATTGTTGTAGTCACCAGAGCACATCGGAGGTGGACTGAGAAACCGAAAGAAAAAGACTAGACGAAATCTACTATAAGCACTAGGATAAAAATACAATTAAATTCTTAGGCCGTTTGAGAGCCCGACTAAATCATTTTAGGAGGGCTTTTAATTGCCCCACAACCTCTCTACACCCAAGCCGCTCATTAGTATCAAAGAAGCGCGTAAGCTGCTCGGTTTATCGGCAAAAGACATAACCGACGAGGAATTATTAGAATTACTTCTTCAGCAAGAACAGATTATACGGCTCCTTTTTAAGAAATATCGTGTTCATAAAAATACGATGGTAGAATAAGCATATGGAAGTCGTAAAAAGAGCCGTTGTATATGTAAGGGTCTCTACCTCTCAACAGATTGATGGCGCAAGTCTGGATAACCAAGAGGAGAGATGTCAGGAATGGGCTTTGCGGCATGGCATATTGATAAAAAGAACTTTTAGAGAAGAAGGCGTGTCCGCAAAAACGGCCAACCGTCCTGAATTGAAGAAAATGCTCGATTTCCTTAGAGAAAACGGCAAAGGCATTGATTACTTGATTATTTATGAAGTAGACCGCCTTGCCCGCAATACAGAAGATTTCTTTGCCATAACAGCAGAGCTGAACAAGCAAAAGATTCAGTTAAAAGACCCCAGCTCTAGCCTTGAGGGCAGCAAGTCAGACAAGCTAATTAGATATATCAAGGCTATTGCGGCAGAACTAGATAACGACGTTAAATCAGAACGTGTCACAGATAACATGAAGCGGCACGCAAACGACGGCTATCGTATGGCTAAAGCTCCTTACGGACTTCAAAATACTCGAGACATACTTGGCAAATCTATTCTCGTCAAAGCTCCGGTCATCGGAGATAAAATTGCCCAACTACTAAATGAGTTCTCAACAGACACCATTACGATTAAAGAGCTTATCGACGTATCTAAGGATATCGGGCTTGTGCGTCCTAATGGTAAGCCGATGAACCACAGCTATTTAGGCAAGATATTACGCAACTCGATATACGCGGGTCTTGAAAAAAATGAGCATACTAGTGGCCAATACGTAGAGACAAGTCAGTTTGATGGAATAATCGACAGGGATACCTACTGGCGCAACCAAAGAATCTTAGATAGACGCAAAGGTGTTAAACTTGAAACTTATTCCGTAAATCATCCAGATTTTCCTTTACGTCGTTTCTTGCTTTGCGCTACCTGTCAAAGTCCAATTAGGGGCAGCTCTCCTACAGGAGGTAGTGGCAAGAAGTACCCTAAGTATCACTGCACGAAGTGTTCTAAGGCTTCAATTGTGGCTAAGGAACTAAACGAGCAATTCCTAGCTCTGCTTGCTGATATAACACCGGATAAGCTCTCTCTGAAGCTCATAAAGGTAATGATAGTCCGAGTGTGGAATGATGAGCTTAAGACGCTTCACGCTGACCGTAAAAAGTATCAGAACCGTATAAACGCGCTTGAGGAACACAAGCAAAAGGCTACCGACAAACTGGTTAGTGATGATATTACCAAGCAAGAGAAGATAGAAACTCACCTAAAAGCCGACAAGGAGATAGAAGGCTTGGAAAGCAGCGTCAAGAAGCTCTCTAAGCAAATTGGCACAAAGCAGGAAGCTATAGACTATGTTCTAAGCTATATGGATAATGCCCCGCGAATCTGGGCTGACGCAACACCAGATATGCGTGCTCTTTATCAGTCGATGATATTCCCAGAGGGTATCGAGTACAACTTCTACACAAAACAATTTGGAACGCCTAAAATGAGTGCGCTTTACACCTTAGCAAACATTAAAAAAGACCCATCAAAGGCTGATGAGTCTCTTTTGGTGACCCCGAGGGGAGTCGAACCCCTGATCTTCAGGATGAGAACCTGACGTCCTGGACCACTAGACGACGGGGCCGCGACGGGGGTAAATATCTTTTGTGCTTGCATAAAAGTATTTACCGAGTAGCGGGCCGGCGATTGCCGCAGGCAATCGTGGGGCCAGATCTTTCACAATGTCTTTGACACGCTTTATATGGCCACAACAGCCGCAATATCGTACCACATCTGTTAATTCCTTACCAGTATCTGTTGCAAAAAATCAGCGTACACCGGATAATAAACATAACGATTATGGGCATATACAGATAGCGGTGGGATGAATGTGGTTTAAGAAATCGGTATCGGCGGATAGTAGCGGGCTTGTCAGCAGCTTACAGGCTGAAAAACTCAAGACCAGCATTATTCTGAATGCCATTGAAGATGGGGTGATATTGGTTGACGGGCAGGGCATTATTCGGCTCATGAACCCCAGTGCGGCCACCATTACCGGCTGGAAAGTGGAAGAAGCTGAGGGCATAGACTGGCATTTGGTATTTAAATTTGTCGATACCAAGAGCCAAGCAATTCCAGAAGATCAAGTAGTACTAAGCAAGGTGTTCAAAGCCACCCAGTCCATGCGAGACAACAATGCCAACTTGCTCACCAAAGCGAATAAACTAACTGCCTTGAGCATTAGCGTGTCGCCATTACTTGGTACTAATAGCACCGTCACGGGAGCTGTGGCTATTTTCCGCGATGTCAGCCGCGAGCGACAAGAGGAAAGCCAACGAGCTGACTTCATTAGCACGGCCAGCCACGAAATGCGCACACCGGTAGCAGCCATTGAAGGCTATTTGAGCCTGGCGCTTAACGATAAGGTTGCCACCATTGATGCCCGGGCTCGTAACTACCTCGAAAAAGCCCATGCTAGCACCCAGCACCTCGGTCAGCTATTTCAGGACCTTCTCACTAGCGCAAAGGCCGAAGACGGCCGTCTCACCAGCCATCCCGTGGCAGTGGAAGTCGGCGGCTTTGTAGAGCAATTGGTCAGTGATCTGAAGTTCTCGGCCGAAAAGAAGGGCCTGTTTATGGAGTTCATGATTGGTGCCAGTAATCAAAGTATCGATGCGACCACCAAAGTAGTGCGCCCGCTGTATTATGCCTTCATCGATCCAGACCGTATGCGCGAAGTTGTCATTAACATCTTCGATAACGCCGTCAAATACACCGATGAAGGCAAGATTACGTTGGGTCTGACGGGTAATGACCAAGTGGTGCAGCTGTACGTTCGGGACACTGGTCCGGGTATCCCGACCGAGGACGTGCCGCATTTGTTCCAAAAATTCTACCGTGTAGACAACTCCTCTACTCGAACCATTGGTGGCACCGGCCTCGGACTATTCATTTGCCGTAAAATTGTTGAGCTGTACCAGGGTCGCATTTGGGTCGAAAGCGAAGTAGGCAAGGGCAGTACATTTTATATTAATGTACCCCGTTTAACCACTCAGAAGGCCGAGCAACTTATGAAAGAGCAATCCTCGACAGGCACCAGCATGCCAGCAAATACTACAACTTCTGTTGTATAGAGAGGGTTCATGATACAATTATGAAAAACGTAAGCATGATAGGCACGAGACCATGGCAAAAGTACTGCTAGTAGAGGACGATAACAACCTACGAGAGATCTATGAGGCACGCCTCCAGGCCGAGGGCTATACGATCGTGTCTGCCAGCGATGGCGAGCAAGCCTTGGTTGTTGCCAAGAACGAAAAGCCCGACCTGGTTATTTCTGATGTTATGATGCCCAAAATCAGCGGCTTTGAGATGTTGGATATTCTCCGTAACACCGATGGGCTCAAAAACGTCAAAGTTATTATGCTAACCGCGCTTGGCCAGAGTGAAGATAAAACTCGTGCCGACCAACTTGGCGCCAACAAATACCTTGTAAAGTCGCAGGTAACACTTGAAGACATTGTAAAGACCGCACACCAATTGCTTGACGATGGCGAGGTCGACTCCGCACCGGCCGCCACTAGTCCAGCACCAGTAGAAAGCGCGGCTCCGGCGGCTGCAATTGTTGCCGATCAAGCGGCGACTCCCACCCCCGTAGCACCACCGGCTGCACCTGCGAGCGAGCCCGCCGCGGCTCCTGTAGCTGACGTAACTGCTCCAGCTGCGGTACCGGCAGCTGATCCTGCTCCCGCCGTAACACCCAGTGAACCTGCAACTACCACAGATGCAGCTACCCCTACACCAGCCGCCACAACAGCTTCCATGCACCCTTTAGACCCGCTAGCAGACAGCGACCCCGCTAACGATCCGCTCACGACTGCCGATGAGCAAGCGGCTATGGCTGCTAAACTCGATGCGTTTGTGAACGAACCGGCTCCCGTTGCTTCCACCGAGACACAAACGCCTCCTGCTAACGAGCAAGCTGCCCCCACTGCAGTAGAAACCCCCGCCACCGAACCCGTTGCAACCGTTCCAGTTGCCGATACCACAGCAGCTACCGAAGCGAACGACGCTACCATGGCTGATGCTGTCGATTCACTCACAACTGGTAGCGACGGCACGCAGCAAAAGCCCTCAGATGTCACAGCCGTCGAGGTGCCGCCCACCGGTCAGCCAACCGCACCGTCAGCACCCGATACCCCTCCCAGTGAGCCTGCCACGCCAAGTCCAGCAGCTGATGATACCGACAGCGATAGCATGACGATGGGTCACAAAAAGATCATTAAGCCGCTGGACGATTTGGCCCCTAAGAAAGATATTCATCAGTTATTGGCCGAAGAGGTTGCCAAATCCGCCGCTCCGCCAAATCCTTCGCTTGTCACACCTGAACCAGTTGCGCCAGAGCCCGCCGCTCCCACGAGTGACCCGGCTTCAACAGCACCAGCCACGCCTCCGGCGAGCCCAACTGACCCGAACGACCCCAACTCGGTTGCGCTTTAGGGCCTATTCTCAATACATACCAAGCAGCAAGGTTTTTATTTTCTAATTTCTCGCTACTATAGTAACTATGCGCATTAATAAATTTTTGGCTCAAAGCAGCGGCCTCAGCCGCCGCAAAGCCGATTCCGCCATCCAGGCCGGTCGTGTAACTGTCAATGGTCAGCCACCACAACCAGGACAAGACATCATTTCTACTGATACAGTACTGCTTGATGGCAAACGCCTCCAGTTAGCGGCGAAATCCACGATTATCCTCCATAAGCCGCGAGGCTACGTGGTGAGCCGTGAGGGGCAGGGCAGTAAGACAATTTATGAGTTACTTCCGCCGGAGTATCGCCTCCTAAACCCAGTAGGGCGACTTGATAAAGACTCTTCTGGCTTACTACTGCTAACCAACGATGGAGACTTAGCCCAAGAACTAACTCATCCCAGCCACCAAAAACACAAAGTATACGAGATCACGCTTGATAAACCGCTGGAGCCACTGCATCGTCAGATGATCAGCGACCATGGCATTCAACTCGAGGATGGTCCTAGTAAACTCCAATTAGAACGCTTGCAAGAAGGGGATGATACGAGCTGGCTGGTGACGATGTACGAAGGCCGCAACCGCCAAATCCGCCGCACCTTCGCTGCCCTCGGCTATAATGTTACAGCCTTGCACCGCACTATTTTTGGCTCATACGAGCTCAACACCCTGGCAAGTGGCGACATTCGGCCACTGTACAGTAAATAATTGTACTGATTAATTTACAGAAATGCATTATTCTGATATAATTATATAAAAGTCAGGAGTTTTTAATGAGCCTACGTGCTGTTCGCTCACTACAATTGTTGTTCCTTAGCCTTGTGACGACCGTCATGCTTAGTTCGGCCGGTCTTTCGGCTCGCGCCGTCGCCGACACTATGCCCCCGAGTGGCACACCAGCTACCGTTTCGGCTGACGCACTCCCCACCGTCCAAATCAACGGTATTGTTTGGAAGCAGGCCATATACGGCAACACTGTGTACGCCACGGGTCGCTTTACGCAAGCTCGGCCAGCTGGAGTAGCACTAGGTGGTGCTGGCAGTGTTACTCGTACCAACCTCTTAGCATATGACATTACAACCGGCCAGCTTAATACCTCATTCGTGCACTCGCTGAGTGGCGGCACCAGTCCCGAGGGCAGGGCAATAGCCGTCTCGCCTGATGGCAAGCATCTGTACGTCGGCGGCACCTTTACCACCGTAGACGGCCAGGCTCACAGCAACTTTGCGGCGTTCGACCTAGCCACCAATAAGGTACTATCGGGATTTAGCGGCGTGAATAACACCGTTAATACTATTGCCGCTACTAATACGCAGGTGTTCATTGGGGGGTCATTTAGCCAGGCTGGCGGCCAGCCTCGCACCAAAGTCGCGGCCTACAGCTCTACAGGAGCTATCAACACTGCCTGGAAAGCAAATGTCACCGGTCTTACCGGTACCCATGTAAACGCCTTGGTGGCGGTACCGAGTGCTGGTAATTTGATCATCGGCGGCTCCTTCAATGCCATCAATGGCAAAACCTATTACTCAAACGGAGCTGTAAAGCTCAGCACCGGAGTGCCCGTTACCCCTTGGGCTAGCCAAAGTAGTACATTCCCCATCCGCATGCAACCGCCAAGTGGGGCATCCGGCTATGGCCTCGGCATCACCAGTCTGAGCACCGATGGTACGCAGGTGTACCTCACCGCCTTTACCTTTTTGCAGGTTGCGCCTCATCCTGGCAGCTTTGAAGGCACAGCCGCCATTAACCCAACCACGGGTAAGATAATTTTCATTAACGACTGCGCGGGCGACACGTATGATGCATTCCCGGTAGGACAAGTGCTTTACAGCGTCAGTCATGCTCATAACTGTTCGCCGATAGGCGGCTATCCGCAACTACCGCTGCATTGGCAGCACGCCTTGGCACAGACCACCTATCCTACGGGCACCGATGGGCCCGGTATGGGCGGCAACTACCCTAGTTACGAAGGCCAGCCACGGGGCACCTTGCTCAACTGGTTCCCGGACTTTACCATCGCGAATGTCAGCGGCTCTAATCAAGCGGCCTGGTCCGTAGTAGGGAACAGTCAATACATTGCGCTCGGTGGTGAATTCCCGTCAGTAAATAATGTAGCTCAGCAAGGCTTAGTGCGCTTCACAACTGCCAGTAATGCTCCTAACAAAGTTGGTCCTGATGCGTACGCTGGTAGTGGCTATGGCATCACCGCCAGCCCGGCTGATAGTACGGGCGCTTCGGTGGTCAGGATTTATAACACCAGCGACAAAGACAACGGTGCACTGACATACAAGCTCTACCGTAAGGGCAGCACTACCGTTCTCGCCACGCGCACCCTGGATTCTCGCTTCTGGAAGGCGAATTCCTGGACATTTACTGACACCGGAATTCCCCCCGGCAGCTCAGCTCAGTATTCAGTTGTGGTTACGGACCCCTTTGGCAACAGCCGAACGGTGAGTGACGCTACCGTTGTAGACGATACCGACAGCCGCATCGGCTATACGGGTACCTGGACCAGCTCAACAAGCCGAAAAGATGCCGATCCCGACTTCGGCCGCAGCCTGAGCTATACCAAGACAAATGGTGATTCCTACACGTACACCTTCTACGGCAGCAGCATTCAACTTATCGGCGAAAAGGCTACTAGCCGAGGTACTATGAACATCAGTATCGACGGCGGTGCGGCGGTACAGGCGACCGCAAACGATACAAGCACTAATTTCCAGCAGACCATCTATACCAAGAGCGGTTTGGCGCTGGGCAAACATACCATAAAAGTCACCAAAACTGGGGGCACCTACCTCGACCTCGACGCTATACACGTTACCCAAGACAATATCTACGACGACAATAGTACTGCCGTTTCATATACCAATCCCACTAGCTGGACCAGCCGTCAGAATACTACTTATGGCGACTTCGGCACGGGTATACATTACACAAAGTTAAACGGCGAGTCAGCTACCTTTACCTTTAGCGGCACGAGTGTTGCCCTCATGAGCGAGAAGGCAGCCAATCGCGGCAATGTAAGCATCTCGATCGACGGCGGCACACCCATAACTATCAGCGAAACCAGCGCCACCACACTCTTCCAACAGATATCCTTTAGCCAAAGTGGTCTCAGCCCCGGCACGCACACCCTCAAAGTAACCAAATTAAGCGGCACCTACATGGACGTCGACGCCGTCTTCAGCCGCTAACCACTCGCGCTATGTCTGTCACATTTTCTGCTCAGTCCGCCCGGCAATTTAATCGGCTCATCCAGGCAGAAGCAAGATCTTGGGATCCGAGCATAGACCTACAGGGTGAACCGGGCACGCGTGGGGCGTATATTGCTGCAGGACAACATTTACGGCGCCTCATACTCCCATTTCTTCCACCCGAAATTGCCACACGACGCGTGGCGATTGAATCCGGACTAACTGTGGTCAGTTCCTTTACATATATGGCAGCGATCCTCGCAGCACATGAGGGTTTAAGCCAACCCGAGCTATACAAGCGGGCTCGTGGTAAGGATAGTTGTGCTGCCGTACAGCTTCCCGCAGGCACCACACGACATTTGGCAAATGCGATCCAGCACCATACTGGGCTTGCCCCAGCGTCGCCGTACGATTCCCGAACCGATGAAGAAAAAATGCGAGAGTACCGCAGCACGCCTCACGGATTTGCCATTCCCAATCCCGAATACACTGCCGACAGTGCAGCTTATGCCTGGGACATCAATATCAGTACCATGGAAGAAGGCATTCCAGCGGGGAAGTGTCCGGCTCCAGGCCTCGGCATGGTTAGCTCCAGCTTGCAGGCAATGGTTACCGTAGCGAACAATGATCCTCGACTCTTTGCTGCAACGTTAGCAAAGACTATCAGCTAACGTCGTTACTGTCCCTGTTTTCTCCGGGGCAAGCCTTTGGTGACTGTAGTTAGTTCATCGAGAAGTAGCCCGACCAGCTCGTTGTGGACATGCGTACCGGCAACACGGCCCTGCATATGCGTAAGGCTTTTGGGATTCTCCGATAATCGAGCGCGAGGCTGCACGGGTACTGAAGCCAGCAATTGAAGAGCCGAGCGTTCGCCGGTTGCATTCAGCATAATCCCCCTACGACTTCCACCAGTACCTAAGGTTGCTACAGCTGAGATCGCCGTGAAGCCACTATAACGAGCAGTGGACGACACATCCGCCAGATGAATCGGCCGCTCACTGACAATTCGAAAAGCATGAGGATCTTGCAGCGCTCTGGCCTGCAAATCAGGATCCCAGTCAGTAAGAAACTCATCAAAACGCTCAGCCATCTCTTGCGTCTTTGCTTCAAGTAATTTGCGCTCAGCGGCATAACCCTCTAGCGTCAGCCTACTAGTATCTGGCGGAGATATGAGCAGCCAAGCAGCCAATCGTTGCGGTGAAATTGGCTGTAGTTCGGGTACAAAGCGTGGCGCCACCCGTTCGGCAATAAGATTCATTTATATACAATAACATTTATTAGGGTGTCCGTAAACGCTCACATCTGTTATAATGATTATGAATGAGTAAGAAGTTACCGATTGTCGCCATTGTAGGCCGGGCCAACGTGGGCAAGTCCAGTCTGTTCAACGCGATTTTGGATCGGCGTGAGGCCATTGTGGCGCGCGAAGCCGGTACTACACGTGACAGTATTACCGCTAAGGCAAGCTGGGAGGGCCAGGACTTTTGGCTGGTAGACACGGCCGGCATTAAAGACCCCGAGGATGACTTTGAATTCACTATCCAGGAACAGATTCAGCAGGCCGCCGATAGTGCTGATGTAATCTGCGTAGTGGTTGAGGCGGATATTCCGATTACCGAAGAAGATCGACGGCTCGCCAAGCAAGCGCTCAAGAGTCGCAAACCGGTGTTCCTCATCATCAACAAGATCGATAAAGTAAAGCGGCCAGACTTCGCTGGCTTCGAGCGTCTAGGCATTAAACCCATGGTCGGCACCACCGTGAAGCAAGGGCGGGGAATTGACGAACTACTGACGAAGCTGGTGGTTGTTATACCGAAGGCCACGCTTGACGAGGATGATGATCGCTTGCACGTGGCCATCCTGGGTCGCCCGAATGTGGGCAAATCATCGCTGTTTAACACCTTGGCCAAAAAGCAGCAGGCAATTGTCGCTGATCGCGCCGGCACCACACGAGACGTCAACCGTGCCGTTGTGCGTTATATGGGTCGCGAGATTGAGCTGATGGACACCGCCGGTATCCGTCGCTCCGGCAAGATTGAGGTGGGTATAGAGCGTTTTAGCGTGATCCGCGCCTTGAGTGCCATTGAGCAAGCCGACGTGTGTCTATTGCTTATGGACACGAACGAACTGAACGTGCAGCTGGACCAGAAGATCGCTGGACTGGTAAAAGAAGCCGGTAAAGGACTCGTCTTGGTCGTAAGCAAGTGGGACGACGTGGAAGGCAAGGACGCCTTCACGCGTGATGCTCTGGCACCACAGATCAAAGCTAATTATGATTTTGTCCCTTGGGCACCACTGATCTTCACCAGCAGCGTTACCGGCCAAAATGTCACCAAGATCTTTGACCTCATTCAAGAGATTGATGTCGAGCGACAGAAGCGCCTTAAAACCGTCGACCTCAACCGCTGGCTCCGCCAAATGGTCGATGCTCATCCCCCAGCCGGCCTCAAAGGTCGCAGCCCCAAGCTCAACTACATGGTGCAAGAAACCGAAAATCCCACCCCAGCCTTCAAAATCTTCGGTGCGCACAGCAACTTCGTGCACTGGAGCTACCGCCGCTACCTCGAGCGCGGCCTGCGCGAAGCCTTTGGTTTTGCTGGCACCCCAATCCAGCTGTGGTTCATCGAAAAGCACATCACCCACAAACACGGTGTCAGCCCTACCAAAGCCGACAATTCCGCCCTACAGCGCCACATCAAAGACAAAAAAGCCCGTTTGGCCGGCGACAAGCCAGAGCAAACTTCCGATCCTTACTAATAAACGTTATCCATGCTTGCCCATGTCAATGAAAGCTGGCGTAGTGCTACTATGTACGTATGAAAAATAAAACAAATAGAGCGTTTATTTGGGCACTCTTAGTGGAACTGATAATAATAGGTCTCCTCAGCTTCAGTTCAAGCGAAAGCGCTCCCTATTACCAGGTAGCTCTCGTAATTATGTTCGTCTGTACCCTCATTTACTGGCCAATACAACTCCATATCGACAATAAAAGCAACGCGCACTTAGCAAGTAATCCTCAAAAGGCTTTGACACCCGCTGAACTACAAAGATTTAAAGTAATTCGGGCATGTATTATTTTGGCTTTTGTAGGATATGTACTTTACCTGATTTTTTCGCATTAATTCTTCTGTTACAATAAAAGTAATGGGAAACTCTCTTGGTAAAATAACTGTTGTATTAGGTTTACAGCGGGGCGATGAAGGTAAAGGTCGCTTTGTGGATATGCTGGCCGGCGACCATCAGGTTATTGCCCGGTTTAACGGCGGCCCGAACGCTGGCCACTCTGTTACGAACGGGCAGGTGGAACTCAAGCTACATCAGCTGCCATCCGGTATTTTGTATGAAGATAATTTGAATGTGGTGGGGAACGGCATGCTGCTGGATCCACTGCGTTTGCAAGATGAAATTACAGAGGTGAGTGCCGCAGGTGTGAAGATTTCACCCAAGAACCTACTCATTAGCAATCAAGCACATCTGATATTGCCGCACCATGTTGCCCTCGACGAAGTTCGCGAAGCCGGTGCTGGTGGGCAAGGGAGCACCAAGCGGGGTATTGCCTTTGCAGCCGCCGACAAGTACGAGCGTATTGGTGTGCGGGCCGAAGATATTGCCGTTGGCGAAGCCGTCAAAGATGAGGCTCTTGCGAAGTTGCAAGCTGTTATGCAGGCTAATCCTGGCGTGGAGTTTGCTAACCCTGATGCCGAAGCATATGTAGCGAAGTGGTGGAAAGCGGCTCAGGCCTTGGCACCATTCCTACGAGACACTGTTGAAGCGGTACATGATGCACTGGCAGCCGGTAAGAACGTCCTAGCTGAGGGCGCACAGGCCTTTGGCATCGATATTGAGCACGGCATGTATCCGTACGTCACTTCTTCGCACACAACCACTGGTGGGGTCCTGAATGGCCTCGGCGTAGGCGCCAATCGTATCGGCCGCGTCGTCGGTGTAGCCAAAGCGGTAAAGTCGCATGTAGGCGGTGGTCCATTCGTTACCGAAATGCTTGATGAAGCTACCGCTACTCAATGGCGTGGCCCCAAGGGAAAGATTGACAGTGAATATGGTTCTACCACCGGCCGGCCGCGTCGTATCGGCTTCTTTGACCTGCCAGAACTCCGCCAGGCCATCCGGGTTAATGGTGTGACTGAACTTGCCCTGACTAAGCTCGATGTCCTCTCCGAATTCGGCAAAGACAAGATCACCGTCTGTGTTGCTTATGATGATGGCAGTGGCAATCAGCTCAGCCACGCTCCTAGCTCTGGCACCCGTCTGGCCGCTTGCAAGCCCGTCTACAAGGAGTTTCCACTCTGGACCGAACCACTACGGGATGTTCGTGAATTCAGCGCGCTGCCGCAGGCCGCACAAGACTTCATCACCATGCTCGAAAGTGAACTGGCTGTACCCATCAACATGATTGGTGTCGGCCCCGAACGCGACCAAGTTATCGTAAAATAACCTGTTATGGCACTGTTCCAAAACCGCCCACAAGCCACCACTCCCATCACCTTTACGACCACTATTGGGCTGCACAAAACAGTCCTGCTCGTTGGCTTGGGTAACCCTGGCAAGGAGTATGACGGCACCCGGCACAATATCGGCTTCGACTGCCTAGACTACTTCGTGTCCAAAACCGATGATATGGGCGAGTGGACCACCAAAAAAGACCTGAAGTGTCAGCTAAGCATGGGCAACATGGGCCAGACAAAGGTCATAGCCATCAAGCCGACAACGTTCATGAACCTTAGCGGCGAAGCCGTGCAGGCAGTCATGCATTTTTATAAAATCCCTGCTGAGCAGGTGACACTGGTGCACGACGAATTAGACATTAAGTTCGGCGACATTCGCACGCGAGTAGGCGGCAGCAGCGCCGGTCACAACGGGATCAAATCGGTCACCGAGCACGTCGGCGAGAACACCGGTCGCATCCGCATTGGCGTGGGACCCAAAAAGCCCGCACAAATCGACAGTGCAGACTTCGTACTCGCTAAATTCTCAGGGAAAGAACAGTCTCAACTTTCTAATTTACGAAGAGAGATACTGGCAATAGTAACCGAATATATTTACGGCGGCCAATTACTGGCGGAGACCCGTAATTTTATTGTGTAGCGGCTACTTGTTTCTGCAGCGCATCAACTTGATCACGCAATTCTCGAACCTGCGCGAAATTCGCTGCCTGGCCATACGACCTAGCTAGTTCTAACTCGTTGAGCTGCCCCATTGCTTTCTTAAGTGCCAGTTCGGGTCGCAATGGAATTGCAGCACCCAACTTCGCAACTGCATCAAGGCAGATAACAGTCTCGGATACTGGGGCTACCTCAGTAATTTGAGGTGCATCTATACTGGCCTCAGCCTGGGCTGGGCCTTCCACGAGCTCTCTAACGCGCTCTACACTTGGTGTTTCTCTCGTTCCTGCCATCCTCATCCTTATTATTTTTTCAAATTACCATGCTTATGGCTGTACGTTATTTGACTAATAATTGAGTAATAAAAAGGCCCCTGAGAGGGGGTGGGCACCGCTCAGAGGCCTTTTTATGGAGATAATCCAGGAGATTATCTCCGTCCACCCTTCAACCCACCACGGAAGCGAAACATCAGTGCTAAAACATAGTAGTGCATGTGTCTCCGACCCTGAGGTCGAAACCGTTTAGGCTCGCTGTAGAACCGGGAGCGTCAGCCATCCAAAGACGGCTTACTGCTTCTAGTTAAAGGGGTTAGTCTGTTTTAGAGCCCTGTCCCCGAAGGGGCAGTAAAGCGTAAAGTGGAGGGTAACAACTCTAGCTGACTCTAAAACAATCTAACGATTTGTTAGAATGGGGGTATAAGGTGCAAAAATCCACATTACATGGATTTACAAGTTGCTATTTTAGCAAATATGTGTCTTGATGTCAATACTTAAATATCTATTTGTATGGAAATCAATAAGCTTACCGAGAATACTATTCCCCAGAGATTAACGCTCATTAGTAGTCCACCCAAGACACTATATAGCAGCATGCCAGCAGAGCAGTTAGCTAAACTTCTCAAACGAAAAACCGTCAGTATTGTTGGTAGCCGCAAAGTCAGCACGTATGGCCGCCGTGTCACTACCGAGCTGGCTGGTAAGCTAGCAGAGCAGGGAGTAGTGATTATTAGCGGTCTGGCTCTAGGGGTTGATGCAATCGCTCACCAGGCAGCGCTCGATGCCAACGGGATTACCATCGCTGTGTTACCAGGTCCCCTCCACCAAATTTATCCCAGCAGTCACCGTGCGTTGGCCGAACAGATTGTAAAGCATGGCGGAGCACTGCTCAGTGAATATTCTGACCCAATCTTTGCCTTTAAGGCCAATTTCATTGCTCGTAACCGCTTAATCTCGGGACTTGGCGACGCGCTCCTCATTACTGAGGCCGCCGAAAACAGTGGTACCTTGCATACCGCCCGCTTTGCCTTGGAGCAGGGAAAGGACGTCCTGGCCGTCCCCGGCGAAATCTTCAGCGAAACTTCTAAGGGCACGAACAATCTTATACGTGCCGGCGCCACACCTGTCACGAGTGTAGAAGACGTGCTGCACGTCCTGGGTTTACAATCACACGAGCCTACCAGGGTAGTAAAGGGCCGTAACACCGCCGAACAGGCAGTGCTGGAACTTTTGCTGCAGGGCACCAACGATGGCGAAGCCTTGCAGCGAGCCAGCCAGCTCGAGATTGCCGAGTTTAACCAGACACTCACGATGTTGGAGATCAGCGGCAAAATCAGGAGCCTAGGCGCTAACCAGTGGGCACTCGTGTAACTATGAAACAAATACAACAAGCCGGCGGTATTGTCATGAGTCAAAAAGAACAGGTGGCGATTATCACGAGCAAAACCAACCGCCAGACATTTCCCAAAGGTTCAGTAGAAAAGGGAGAAACTGTTTTAGAAGCGGCGCAGCGCGAAATTTATGAGGAAACCGGCTTAACCAATCTCCAGTTGCGTGATGAGCTGGGTAGTATTATCCGGCCTGGGTTTACAAAGGATAATTTGGAAACTCCCTCCGTGATGAAGCATATCCATATGTTTTTCTTTGTAACGGATGAGACTACTTTGAAGCCGGTTGAAACAGATGTTTTAGGAGCAAGGTGGGTGCCATTAGATGCATTAGAGGAAACCCTCAGCTGGCCAGAAGAAGCTAGCTTTTTTGCCCAGCAACGTGCAAAATTACACCTATGAAACTCTTTATCTGGATTGGCTTAACGCTCGGTGGCATTTTGGGTGGTTGGCTCGGCTCACTACTGGATCATAGCGGCATTGGTATTTGGAGCATCCTCCTCAGTGGTGTCGGCTCCATCGTCGGCATCTGGGCAGCTTACAAAATCTACCAGAACTATATGTAGTGTCGCTTGCAATAGCGCGGCAAACCCTGTAAGCTTACGCTTTGCACCCTGGAAATAGTATCTACCATTCAGGCTGACCGGAGCGGTGCAATTCATTTTTTGTTCATAAAATCGTAGAAGGAACTGGCGCGAAGCTATATACTTAAGCAGCATGGTTAAAAATCTAGTTATTGTGGAGTCACCAGCTAAAGCCCGTACTATCGAGAAGTTTCTCGGTAAGGATTATACCGTCAAGAGCAGCTTTGGGCATATCCGTGACTTACCTAAAAAAGGTCTGAATATCGACCTAGAGCACAATTTTGAACCAACGTACGCTATTAGTGCTGATAAAAAGAAAGTCGTAAGCGAGCTCAAGACCGCCGCCAAGGGTGCCGAAGTCTGGCTAGCAAGCGATGAAGACCGCGAAGGGGAGGCGATTGCCTGGCATCTAACGCAGGCGCTTAAGCTCGACCCCAAGACCACCAAGCGCATTGTCTTCCACGAAATTACCAAAACGGCGATTGAAGCTGCCATCAAGAACCCACGCACCGTAGATCTCAACCTGGTAGATGCCCAGCAGGCGCGCCGTATCCTGGACCGTTTAGTAGGCTACGAGCTCAGTCCTGTACTCTGGAAGAAGGTCCGAACTGGCCTGAGCGCCGGTCGTGTCCAATCCGTGGCTGTGCGCTTGATCGTGGAGCGTGAACGCGAGATTCGGGAATTTAACGCCGAGAGCACCTTTAAAGTCACCGCTGTCTTTACCCATAATAAAGATGAAGTACCCGCCGAGCTAAATACTAAGCTGGATAGCCTAGAAGCCGCACAAAGCTGGCTAGAAGGCGTCAAAGCGGCCAATTACACCGTAGAAGACATCGCGCAAAAGCCTGGCAGCCGCAATCCCGGCGCGCCGTTTACCACCAGTACATTGCAGCAGGAAGCGTCGCGCCGCTTGGGCTTTAGCGTCCGCCAGACAATGACGTTGGCACAGCGTCTATATGAGAATGGTGACATCACCTACATGCGTACCGACAGCACCATCTTGTCTGGGCTCGCCATCAATGCTGCCGAGCAATACATTACCGCCACCTTTGGTGCCCAGTACCACAAGCGCCGCCAGTTCCGCACCAAGAACGAGAGCGCCCAAGAGGCCCACGAAGCAATACGGCCCACCGATTTCCGTCGTTTGAGTGCTGGCGAAGACTCCAGCGCCCAGAAGCTCTACCAGCTCATCTGGCAGCGCGCTATTGCCTCACAAATGAGTGAAGCGAGCATTGAACGAACCGAAGTTACCATCGGAGTAAGCACACAGCCGGAGAAGTTCGTCGCTAAGGGCGAGGTCCTGAAATTCGACGGCTTCATGAAAGTCTACGGCGGTGGTAAGGATGATGTTATCCTCCCTCCGTTACAGCCCGGCGACAAACTTGATGCACAGAGTATTACCGCCACCGAAACTTTCAGTCGCGCGCCGGCTCGTTACTCAGAAGCTGCACTAGTCAAGAAGCTCGAAGAGCTCGGCATCGGCCGCCCGAGTACCTACGCGCCGACCATTAGCACTATCCAGACCCGCGGCTACGTAGAGAAGCAAGATCTCGAGGGCAAAGAGCGCGAAATCCGCGCCTTAACACTTACTAATGGCACGATTACTCCCGAGAATCGCACCGAAATCACCGGTGCCGACCGTGGCAAACTCCTCCCGACACCCATCGCCGAAATCACCACCGACTTTTTGGTCAAAAACTTTCCAACCATCGTCGATTTTGACTTTACCGCCAATGTCGAGGGTGATTTTGACCACGTCGCCGAGGGCAAACAGTCTTGGGAGAAGATGATCGGAGACTTTTATAAAGATTTCCACCCGCTTGTGGAGCAGTCCGAAGACATTAGCCGTGAAGAAGTCAGTCAAGCGCGTTTGATTGGCAATGACCCCAAGAGCGGAAAGCCAATTCTGGCGCGCTTTGGTCGCTACGGCCCGATGCTGCAGCGCGGCGAAACCGAGAGCGAAGACAAGCCAGACTTTGCGCCCTTACCTAAGGAGACCACCATTGATACCATTACCCTGGAGCAGGCTCTGGAAGCTCTCAAGTTACCCAGAGTGGTGGGTACCACCGAAGACGGTCAAGAAATTAAAGCCGCTATTGGCCGCTTTGGTCCCTACCTGCAAGTTGGCAAAACGTATGTCTCCCTTAAAGAAGACGATCCGCACAGCGTGGACGAAGCCCGCGCCCGTGAGCTCATTCAGGCAAAGGTAGCCGCCGACGCTGCTAAGACTATCCAAAACTTCGGTGCTGTTAAGATTATCAACGGCCCCTACGGTCCATACATCACTGACGGCAAAAAGAACGCACGCATCGCAAAAGATGTTGATCCGGCCAAATTAACCGAAGCCGAAGCTGCTGCTTTGCTCGCGGCCGCCCCCACCAAAAAGAAGGGTTTCCGTCGCCGCACCGCTCGCAAAACTAGTAAATAACAGAGTGGGTATTTGCCCTACTGAGCGCTAGCAGTTTGCAAGGAAAGCCGTCGGATTGTTTGGTAAGATTTTACAACATAGAATGCGCAAAATCGGCTATTTTGTGCTACAATACAGGCATCCAAGACACATGTGTTGACTTTTAAAAATTAAGGTTGTATAATTATCATAATTACTTTAACTCATAACTGAGGTAAAGCGTGGGCAGGAAGCGATAGCAAAAACATGACTGACTCGACAGCACCAACTACACTCAAGACCGCAGATTTGGTCAATGCTACATTGGCCACGATCGACCGTGAGCGTGAACGCGAAATTATCTCGCGTCGTTTTGGCCTATTTGACCGCAAAGAAACGCTTGAGCAGATTGGTGAGCTATTGGGTATTACCCGTGAGCGTGTCCGTCAGCTCGAGAAGGCTGTCGTAACCCGACTAAAAGTCTCGGCAGAGCAGGGGAATCTCCCCAATATTTCAGAGGTGCAGACTACATTACTCGACGAACTGCACAAGCTCGGTGAAGTAGCCCGCGTCAGTGACCTTGGGGCTCGTTTGGGTGACAACAGCAAGGTAGAGCAGTCACGTATCGCATTTTTGGCTCGTCTGTGCCCAGAACTAGCAGTAATTGAAGATGATGACAACTACTTCCAGTCCGTCACTGTACGCAGCGTCTTTGACGAAAAGAGCCTGAAGAGCACTGTCGACAAACTCATTGCCAGTATCAAGAAGCTCGGTGAGCCTAAGACTATCGAAGAGATCGCCAAAGCTGCCGGTGTAAGCAACACCACGCAAGCTGCCGCGCTAGCCAGCACTTCTAAGCAGTTAGCTCACCTTAACGGCCGCTGGGGTCTCGTAAAATGGCCAATGGTTAACCCCAAGAACATTCGTGACAAAATCTACGTGATCCTAAAAGAGCAGGGCAAGCACATGCACTTCAATGAAATCGCCGAAGCCATCAAAGGCAGCGACTTCAAGCGCAAAGATGTAACGACTCAAGCCATTCATAACGAACTTATCAAAGACAAGCGCTTCGTCCTTATTGGCCGCGGCATCTACGCTCTCAAGGAATGGGGCTACGAGAAGGGAACTGTCGCCGATATTATCGCCGAAGTCCTCCGCAAAGAAGGTGGCCCCCTCCACCGCGACGAAATCGTCAAACGCGTACTAAAGAGCCGCTACGTTAAAGAAACTACCATCCTCCTGAACCTCCAAGGCAAAAGCCAGTTCAAACGCGTCGCTAAAGCCACCTACGCCCTGGCAGAATAACAAAGCTTATGCCTCGCCAGCATCCCACTGATCCTAACGAGCTCGTGCAGTTTAATGTGCGTGTTCCTGCCACCACTGTTGATAGGTTTAATAGATTACGCACACTCGGTGCAGGGAATCCACCTACTCGGGGAGCGTTTTTTAGTCAATTAGTTGATGAGGCTTGGCAGTCACAACAGCCCGCTTTAGCTAATACTGTATGGGATGAGTTAAGTAGTCGGCGTGACGCGTTAGTTACCGAGGCCAGAGATCGCCTCCAAATGATGCATGACCTGGCTAAGATTTTCCCTGATGAACCCCTGTATGGGCCAGAGAGTCAGCAAGAGGTACTAGAGATGATTGGCCGGCTGCAAGCTTCTCCAATACCACCTCTAAGCCCTAGAGTCGTGCAACGAGAGATCCCTGAGGTATTGTAGAGATTCCTCATTATGCGTATTACGCCCGCCACGCCAGAAGATAGGCTGCCTTTTGATGCCTCAAGTTTGAGCAGCTTGCTTACCGAGGGTGATTACCATGATTTTCGACGTGTGCGTGGTGCTGAGCAGGCTAGTTATATTCCCGATTCTGAGCTGATTCTCCGGTGGGAGCACACCCACAATCCTACTCGGCCACTTCCCCCGTCTGCCGATACTTTACTTGCCGACATTACCGAATGGCACGAGCCCGAGCAGCGCTATTTACAAACCGAAGGTATCGGCGTGATTGCTCACCAGACGTATGTTGTTGATGAGGATCGCCATAATCCATACAAAGCGGACACACCGACAATATTTACCGTAGTACCCTCTATTCCTGACCTGCGCCCGTTATTCAACCAACGGCTGCAGTATCCGCTAGGAATGGATCCACGGCGCAAACAAGCTACGCTGACTCTTGCTGCGTCACTTCGTCGATATTTCTTAGGAGCAATAAACGAGCACAGGACTGCACTTTACGATTACGATGACGCGCGCCAGTATTATGGCGCGGAGCAGGTAGGCACCCCTGAACTCACGCCAACAGTATTTGATGTTGAGCACCGGAAGGCCACCGCAACCGACCTCATTGAAGCCTTGCTATCCGTAAATAGATGGGAAGCCCTGGTTCGTGAATTATAGTTGCGAAATTATGAACATTTAGCGAACATCTATGTGTGGTCACTAAAGAAATGGGTGGTTGTGATAGAACGTAAGGGCTTTAATTGATTTAGCGCACAGTAAGTAGGAGGGTAGAAAAAAATAATTAGCCGCAATATAAAAGTGGGCGAGCAAAATCTACGAAAATAAAAGTCTGGGAGGCGTGGAGGAGAGGACAAAATCTTACATACAAAGAACGTCGCACAATGTATATTTTGCGACTCTAATATTGAGGAAATAGATGATTATGGGTACGTCCCCTAACAGGGGATATTTTGCATATACCTCTAGTAATGTGCGTTTTTGATTTAGTTTCCCCGCATGCGATGTGCCATATGCCTTACACGCATCACTTACAATTATATATCCTCTCCAGGGGGCTTTTGAGGCTCCCAAATAGCCTAGTGTCGCGTTGTCATTTGTAACACTAAATGACACCTGACCATTTGACTTATCCACAGCTTTGTCGTGAAAATTTGCTTTTTCATGCCTTTGGTATTTTTATATACAATTCCCCTCTACTGCCCACTGTCCTTAAAATATTTGACATACTGCCCTGCTTATATACTTATATAGTTTTTTTACTATATACTGCTGCAATCTAATATATGAACAAAATGCGAACAGCAAAGGGGTAATGGGGCACATTACAGATTATTACGGCCCGGGATCTTCTACAGCCAAAATGGCCTTTTCCCCTTATAAGCTACTTATAGTATGCCCTGCCCGCCAAGCGTACATCAATATACGCTGCGGGTGTAATAGATTGCTGCAGGAGACGCTGACGGACAGCCAGGTACGTCCCTACCTGCTGTAGTGCTGCAGTTGAATCATGCATATTAAACTTCACAAAGTAGCCTACCCCGCTGGGCTTTACGTCAAACTCATAAGCGGCAGGCGGCAAGGTCAGGCTATCAAATGGAATTGACTTGGCTCGTAACTCCGCTAGCACTGATGCTATGAAGCTAACCGAAGCACTCGGCAGAGCACTATGACCACTTTGCAGCTCCAGACCACTCTGATCCACCACTGTTGGAAGATTGAGTTTACTGAGGTCTGCGACTTGGTTGGCAGCAATGAGTGCTTTACCAGTGTTATCAAGTACAAAATCACCATGCTTAGTGCGCAGAATTAAGCTTGGCGTGGTGGAGGCCACATACACAATAGGACGATGACCAACCAGAGGTAACGTAATGGAAACATCTGATAATTCCGGAAATTGCTGCTTGAGTGATTGCTGGATAGCACTGGTGTTGATAGTTATTTTATTCCCATTAAAGACAGAGTCAGCAAATAGTTTAGCCGCAGCCTGTTGATAGGTGTTGGTTGGTTGCAGGAAGTAATTGGTCGAGGAAGCAGTGAGGGGTACGATCTTGGGTTGGCTGGAGACATGGAGCACATCAATGACACAGACTAGCAACACGAGTAACACGAGCAACAGTCCGAACCGCTGACTGAGCTGACGCATAATACGTTCGCGTTTGCGAGTATCTTGTTCGCGGGGTTGGTTGCGACCGAGGTTATAATCTTGCTCGTTGCGGTTGGCATAATATGAGAATGCTTTAGGACGACCGCCGCCAAGAGCAGCCCGTCTACCAGTGTAAGCTTCTTGCTTTTTGCGTTTGAACAGCTTCATTAGGCGCTGGCTTTTTCTATTAAGAGGGCTGCAATGTCGTGGGCGGCATTTGGACGAGCATAGGTAGCCAAGGTGTCGCTCAGTTGTTGGCGTTTGGTGTTATCTTTGAAGAGCTCTATCAGGACAGTTGCGAGGCGTCGCTCCTGTTCCGCTTGCTCTTCGGTGAGGGCCATAACGGCCTGGCGCGCGGACAGCGCTTCGGTGTTCTTGACCGCCCATACCAACTGTTTAGCAGGGATGATGACGCAGGCTTTGCGCTGAATGGCAAACTCAGCTAGATTGGTCGCCCCACCCCGGGCCACAATGACATCGGCAGCACCACTATACTTATAAAAATCAGTGCTAAAACCGAGCACTTTCACCCGTTTGACATCTTCTGCAGGCAAGGCTTGCTGATACCCCTGCTCTACCGCTACCTGCAAGCTGCGGCCCGCAAAGTGCACAATTGCCAACTCAGGACATTGCTGTAAGAGATAGGCGGCATTAGAGAGCAGTACATTGTTAACCAGGGCCGCCCCATTCCCTCCTCCGGTCACCATGAGCACTTGCTTATATTCCTCGAGGTCTAACTCCTTACGATATTGCTGCAAAAGCTCGGGTGTGACGGGCTCATAACCACTACCCACTGGTACACCGACCATCTTGGTTTTAGCTTGCGGGTATGGATACAATTCTTCAGGCAACGCCACGGCATGCAAGTACGCGCGGCGCGCAATCAAGCGGTTGGCCAAGCTGGGGATACTATCGGAATCATGCGTCATGTACGGAATTCGCCGCAGTGAGGCCCCAAAAGCCACAGGAACACTCACAAAGCCGCCACGGGTAAAGATTACCTTCGGTTGCAGCTTACCGAGCAGCCAAAAACTTTGCACCATACCGGCGAGTATCAGGAAGATATCTCGCACATTACGCGCCTGAGTCGGAATGTCCAGCAGCTGCTTCCAGCCTTCACCATGGTAGCGGCGGAATTTGCCGGCCCAGATGGTGTGCACCTCATCGATGTTTGGATCATTGGCAGGAATATCGAGCAACGCATCACCACGCTGACCAATGTAGACGATCTTGACGCCAGGCTGCTGACGTTTGAGTTCGTTAGCGACTGCCAAAATTGGGGTGATATGCCCCCCGGACCCGCCGCCGGTCACGACGATTGTCATAACCACTCCTTTCGTCATCTATTGGTGCTACAAACGAACTGTAATGGGAAATTTGGAATACTAAGCCCACTGCCGCGGCTACAAAAACTACACTAGTGCCACCGTAACTAATAAACGGTAACGTAATGCCTTTCAGCGGCAGGAGTCCAATCATTGCACCGATATTTATCAGTGTTTGCACACTAAGCCAGGTCAGTACGCCCACGACCAGTAAACGGCTAAAATCATCCGGTGCCCGCTCGGCAATGCGCTTCATCCGGCTAAACAGCGCGAGATACAGCCCAAGGAGGACGAGTGTGCCCACAAAGCCAAAAACCTCAGCATAGATGGCAAAGATAGAGTCGTTGGCTGCTTCTGGCACATAGCCATTCGCTTGCACACTCCGTCCCAAGCCTACGCCGATCATGCCACCAGAACCAACGGCGATAATCGCCTGACAGGCCTGCCAGCTTGTTGTCTGGCAATTCGCCTCCGGATGCAAGAAGGTTGCCACACGTTCGCGTCGATATGAACTAGATGCAATGAGCAACAACGTGCCGATCGCAATGATCCCAGCAATCAACATAATCCGCCGAAACGGCATGCCCGCTACATACGCCATTGTGGCAATCATGGCCACAATAACACCGGTTGAACCAAGGTCACTTTGCAGCTTAGGGTTGGCAATGATCAACCCAATGGCAGCCACCACGCCCAGCAGCGGTTTTAGCATGGCTTTTGAGTCGGTAATCTTACCACTGCGCATTTGCTGCACAAAGAAGCCGGCCAGCCAGAACATCAACGCAAATTTCACTAGTTCAACCGATTGGAATGAAAAGCTGCCTAAGCGTACCCAACGATGGGCGGGATAGTCGGGGTTAACTGGGAGGATCAGGGCGAGTGCGGTGGCAAATAATGCCAAACCAATCAGCGGTTTATACAGCCGCTTCCAGGTGGTAAGGGGAATCTGTGAAGTAATAGCAAACGCCACGATACTCAACCCAATGGCTATGAGCTGCTTACCCACATAGTAGCTATTACTCACATGCCTTGAAGCACTTAATGCGGGACTAATGGCATACACTACTACTAGCCCAATGGCCAGCAACAGCACCGACAAGGTCAGTAACCAGTAGTCAGGTTTGTGCTTGCGACCCAACGCATCCGATCGGCTTACTTCCGGTCGATACGTCTGTCGACGGCCAGTGTTTGCACGCCAACCCATGCTTCCTCCCTACTGCCTTCCAAGCAAGAATAGGATAAGTCCGAGTACGGCAGTAATTTGCCCCAGAATCCAGAAGCGCATGGTCACTTTGGTTTCTGGCCAGCCAATGGCCTCAAAGTGGTGATGAATGGGCGATGATAAGAAGACTTTTTTGCCATGACGCAGTTTCTTGGAGGTACGGTTAATAATTACTGAGCCAGTTTCCATAATGTACACAAAGCCAATGATTGGCAGCACATAGATCGTATCTGTTTGCATGGCAATGACTCCTAGGGCGGTCCCGAGAGCAAACGCCCCCACATCGCCCATAAAGAAGCGCGCTGGATAGATATTGAACCAAGTATAGCTGAGCAAAGCGCCCACTACAGTCAAACAGAAGGCCGCCAGACTGTATTTGCCTTCTACGCCGGCAATGATGGCATAGGCACCAAAAGAAGACGCCAGCAAACCGCCTGCGAGGCCATCAAGCCCGTCCGTTATATTAACTGAGTTGGCCGTAGCCACAACCACCAGCCAAAACAGCGGAATCACAAACAAACCTATATGCCACTGGTGCACCCATGGCAGATACACACTGTGCACGCCGAGTTTCTCGTAAAACCACCATCCACCCAGCACGGCCACCAGGCTGTAAAGACTAAATTTAACCTTGGCGCGCATACCAGCAATTTTGCTGGTACCTCGGATATTCATAACGTCATCAATCAGCCCGATCGTCCCTGCCCCGAGCATCGCCGCGAGCGGTAGCCAGGTTTGACCCCGATTTAAATTAGCAAGCACCGTGACCAGGGTGATTGAACCGACAAAAATTAAGCCAGCCATGTTTGGTACGTGTCGCTGATGTTTAGCTGCGTGTAGCTGGTTATAGACAGTGGCGGTGCCACCAGACCACGCTTCGGTGCGCTGTTTCTTCCACCACTGATGCTTGTAGGCAAACGTCGTGTAAATCGGTGTCAGCGCCATGGCAAGCAAAAAGCCAAAGAACCCAAGCAGCAAAATATGGATTAACGTGTGTGACTGAATAACGAAATGGAGTGTTTCTGAATGCATAAACAAAAATATTTCCCTAAATTATACCATTCTGAGGTGCTAAATACTGCATTAACATACTAGATACCACCTCCCTATCTCTTCGGTGTCACGTAGCCGTTATTAATCAACATGTGGGCCAGATTGGCGAAAATCGGCTGCGCAGCCTGTGAACCAGCATAGCCGGCAATTTTGGGCTTTACCACGAACACAGCAATTACGTACTGTATTTGGTCGCCGCCCACAAATCCTAGATAAGTACCATTAAACTGATCTGGGTAATAGCCTCCACCCGGCTTGGCAATTTCGGCCGTGCCAGTCTTGCCACCCACGGTGTATTTACTCTGGTCAAACGCCGGTACGATATTGTGGTGGTCCACGACATACTGCATCATTGGAATCAACGCCTGCCCTACCTTGGGGCTGACCACGTGCTGAGCCACAATCTTCGGCTGGGTGGCAGTGGTTTTGCCATTTCCATCGGTGACTTGGTCAATGAGATGCGGTTGATAGTAAGTACCACCGTTAATTACACTTGATAGTGCAGCAGCCATTTGGACTGGGGTGGCTGTCATGGCCTGTCCAAAGGCGGTGTTGGCGTAGGTTAAATCAATCCCCGCCCCATTATCTTCCGGTCGTGGGACGTATCCGGGTGACTCATAGCCTTGTTCTATACCCGTAGGCTTACCTAACTGGAAATGATTCACCATATAATCGTGCCAGGCGTTGCGCGCCTTGGTGTTAATATCGCCTCCGCCCATCTGCATCAACTCCCAAGTCGCTCCAGTGTTCAGTGACAAGTTCAGTAGCTCCGGCAGACTGCGTACACCCGGGCCCCCATCTTCTTCAATATTTGTAATCGTAAAGCCGTCGACCTTCCACTTAGCTGGATCGTAATACGTCGTATTGGGCTGTACTACACCCTGATCTAAGGCCGCGGATGTCGTCAAAGTCTTCATGATCGACCCGACCTCAATCGGTTCGGTGACGGCTAAGTTATTGAATGTATTGCCGTCTTGTACCTCATTGTATTTAGCCGGATCGTAGGTGGGATAATTGGCCATTGCTTTGATGGCACCGGTGTGCGGGTCCATCACTAGCGCACTGATACTTTCAGCTTTGTCCCGCTGCTCGCCAGCCGCGAGAATATTCTCTAGTTGCTGCTGGATTCCTAGATCCACGGTTAGCGTCAAATTATCCCCGGATTTAGCGGGGTGTTCGACGTTCCCCTTGCTGGCCGCCAGTGGCACACCACTAAGGTCTGTAATCGCCTTCAGCTCACCTGGAGTACCCTTCAGTTCATTATTCAGCGCCTGCTCCAGCCCGTACTTCCCTACTCCGTCGTCATTTACGAAGCCCAGCACCTGCGCCGCTAAACTACCCTGGGGATACGTCCGATAATCTTGCGCTTCACTGTACAGGCCGGCAAATTTGTAGCCCATGAGCTTATTGCGTTGGGCTTCACTAACTTTATGAGCAAGCACGCTGTACCGGGTATCTGGCTGCGTTACTAGCTTGTTGTAGTCACTGAATGACCCACCAAGCACCTGCGTAGCGGCAGCGGACAGTTTACTGGTATCTGTTTTATACGTTTTGATATCGACCGGGTCAACAAATATCGTATAGAGCTTTTGGTTGAGCACTATCGGCAGCGTTTGTTCACCATCGTGTGCCAGAATCAACCCTCGCGAGGCCGGAATTTCCTTCTGGTGCAGTTGATCGTGCAGAGCTGCTGTTTTGTAGTGATCATAACGGATAATCTGCACATAGAAGAGACGAACACCAAACACACCCACAATAAACACTAAGAGCGCGTACCAAGTGCGGACGCGCTTAACAGCCTGTGCCGGAGAATTGTTATCGGTAAAATTCATGTGTTTGTTTTACGATTCACCGATTCTATTGTATCAGATATCGCTTGAGTGTGCCTCTGTTTGGCAACCCGAGCGACAAGGCGAGAAGCAGCAACTTACTGCTGAATCGTGTCAGTCGGTGCGGTAGCAGTCAGGGCCTTAGCGACGGCACTGCTCTGCACACGTGGCAGCGATTGCAAACGGGCAGCCGCAACCTGTAAGTCATCATGCTCAGACTTTAGTTGAGCGGATTGTTGCTGCAAGTTATTAATTTGGTAGCCAAAGGCGTTGGTCTTGGTAACCTGTGTCAGGTACAACAGACCGAGCAAGCACGCCAGCACAATCAGCACAATGGTGTTGCTGACGGGACCGAGAGTGCGTTCCTGCACGCGAAAGCTCACCGCGTTCTGGTTGCGACCCATAAAGCGGCTGCGGTTCATGGCTAGAGAGCTGGAATATGTCATATATACTTCGTTCTTTTTGTGTTTGTTTTGGTGCCCGGCCCCTATTTGGAGGGCCGGGCGAAGTTCGTACTAGACTACTTGTACGTGAATCTTGTACGAACGGGAGGCGCTTTTTACCTTAATTGGCATGCGTTTCCCTTTCTATTTTTATTTTCACTGCGGCGCGGAGTTTAGCACTCCTAGCTCGCGGATTGAAAGCTAATTCTTGGGCTGAGGCAATCACCGGTCGTTTAGTAAGCAAGCGGAAAGCCGCATCAAAGCGCTCACCACTCACCTCGCCTAGCAGTCGTTTGACCATCCCATCTTCCAAACTATGAAAGCTGATAATGACAATGCGTCCGCCTGGCTTTAGTAACGACAACCAGACTGGTAACGCCCGTTCCAACTGCCCGAGCTCGTCATTGACTGCAATGCGCAGCGCCTGAAAACTCCTGGTAGCCGGGTGTATGCGACTCCGTCCGGGCCAAGCCTTGGCAATAACTGCCGCCAGCTCGGTGGTCGTACGGTACGGTCGATTTGCGACTATTAACCGGGCAATCTGCCGCGCCTTTGGCTCTTCGCCGTAGCGCCACAAAATGTCGGCAATATCCGCTTCCTTGTAGTCGTTGACAATGGTTGCCGCGGTCAGCTCCTGCCGTTGGTCCATCCGCATATCAAGCGGACCGGCCTGTGCAAAAGCAAAACCTCGTTCTGCCTCGTTAAGGTGCGGCGATGACACCCCAAGGTCGGCCAAAATAACATCAAATTGTTTGCCTTCGGCGGCCAACTCTTCGCTGGCTGCCCTAAAATCTGCATGGCGTATATCAACGCCGCCGCCAAACTGCTTGCTCAGCTCACGGATCGCATTATCGTCGCGGTCCACAAGTGTCGCCAGTTCTGGCTTACCGGTCTTGGCTAATACTGCCCCTGCGTGCCCGCCGTAGCCTGCCGTGAGGTCGAGGTATGCTTCCCCGGCCTGAGGGTCAAGATACTCAAGCACTTCTTCGAGCAATACTGGAATATGGTGTGAGGTATTTTGGTTTTTGTTTTGGTGCATCGCACTTTTTGTTTTGGTGTTTGTTTTAGAGGAGTTTGCTAAGGGGTCTGTGCCCGCTCCCATATGATTCAAAATCACCTAATCAGCAGCCAACTTTTTGTTTTTTTGGGTTGTTTTTGTTTTTGTTTGTCCATTACGTGTTTCGAAAGAAAGTTGTAACAGACGGTGCCTTGGACATATAAAGGTCCAAAGCGAAGTTTGAGAGACTTATGTGTGAGGTGGAGTTTTGGGAGGTGTTTTAGAGAAATGTGCGTGGGTTTTTAGAGTGGGCCCAAAGAACCACTTGTTGGCTGCCGATTAGCTGATCTCGAATACGCGCCGGCAATTTCGTTGCTAGGCTCGGTGTTTCTAACTAATGTTTGTTAAGGTGCACTGGCCGTCACCGGCTTGTTTGCCTGCTCTGGTGACAGTAAGCGCCAATACTTGCTACCCACACCTACCGCCACAACGTCGCGGTCGATGCCTGCATAGTCCAAGAGATGTTGTTCAAGGGTAATACGCCCTTGTTTGTCGTCCGGCTGGCATTCGATCTTCCCCATCCGAAATTGGATGTTGAGGTCGGCTACGCGCTGGTCGAGCAAATCGCCTTCGAGCCGCGGTTCTACCAGTTCTTCCCAGACATCTTTGGGATAAAGATGCAGGTAGTGGTCGAACCCACGGGTGATAACTGCTCCTTGAGCAAACATAGCACGAAGTTCCGGTGGTAATGTTAACCGCCGTTTATCGTCTAGTTTCCTCTCGAAGTAATCTACTTGGGCCATCTCTCGTTGTTTTAATGGTGCTAGTGGTTTTTTTGTTTTTAGGTAGCCTATTTGGGACTACCTAGGTTTACCCACTGCCAACAGTCTACTCCCCACATCTACCCACAAACAAGCCTAAATACATAAAAATAGTGGTGTTTCCTACACCACTTATCCACATAGTTACAAGTGTTAGACTTTTACACAATATGTAGCGTGGGCTAGATGGATAACCACGCTAGCCCACTATTACTACTCTAGAAAGTCTACTTATTTACCGGGATGCTTAATGGCAATCTGACCAACTTGCTTGCATTCTGCCGCTGTTAGCTGCACATGCAGCTCGGTTCCAGATGGGATATGCAAGACATCCATGGCTGGGTTAATGTTTTGGCCGTCAGGAGTAGTAGCGCTTGTAATGCTATCAATATTGACACCAATTCGCCGAGAAACGCTGTCCAAGGAATCCCCTGCCTGCATCGGCACATCACATGCCACAGTATCGGGACCGCTCAAAGCATCAACAATAATAGGCCCCCCTTCCAATGCCGCAGCACCAACTGTAGTAGCAGCTGCCCCGGCCAAAAGCGCATTACGGATCTTTGCACGATTTTCATGCGAGACACGCCGGGCACGGCCCATAGTTATAACTGGCTTACTCCAGGCATCTTCCGTTGCCCTGATAGGAGTTGTGCTTACATCTTCTGCTTTACTCATGGGTGTATTCTACTACTTTCTGCTTATTTTGTCAATGCTTATGATTAGCTAGTGGCGGTGGCGGTGGCGCGGAGGCCATCGTCAAATTTAATAGGCATCCGGACCGTTTCGTTCTTCTCTGCCGGACTAAAGATTGGCACGGTTTGCAGCACTACGGTCTGGCGGGCTTGGCGACGGGTTTCATCCTCGTGGCCCAGACCTGTCAGACTAAACAGCGTTGCTACAGTAAGAATTAATGAACTTGCCCGCTCAATACCCGTACGGTGCTGGAGCTGGTAGCGCTCCATGGCGCGCAGCTCTTTTTGTAATTCTTTTTTTATTTGTTTTTGTATAGTCACATACTAAACATTAGCACAATGCAAGTATAAAGTCAATAATTTTGCTTATATTGCAAACTTATTTAAGCTGTACCAAGTCGGCGGGACCATGAGCAAGGAGATCTGGTATATCGGAGTATGCGCCTTCTATAGCATGGCGCGTTTTGCGGCTGATTACCTGGATATGCTTAATGCCTGCCGGCTGACCATGTATTTCTTGGTCATCAACATGATACCCTTCCTCATCCGGGAACATCCGCGCCATATATGGCCCCTTTGGCTCACGAATAGCATGAACTGGTATGCCCTCTAGTGCTGGCACAGAGCCAACCTTGAAGTGTTGGTATCGAGTCTCGCCAAGCGTTACTATGGCCTCGGTTGAGCCATTAGCTCTCTGAATTTCCAGCAACTGCTTGGCACCAGGACGCAGAAGATGATCACCCTTAACTTTATCAGTTAACACCCCTTCTACTTCGTCTGGACTGAGCCCGAGCATAGCAACATGGCCAAAAAAATCATAATCATTGGCGGGACCGAATTTGCGCCGAAATTGGTTCATTTGATTACGAAAAACTCCTGCCCGAAGGCCAAATGCTTCGCTGAGTACCGGTAGCACTCCATCATAAAAGAACTTGTCGGTGTCGAGGAGCATGTAGTCAAGGTCATAACCGACAAATAAGGGTTTTTCAGCGCTCATATAAATATTTTACAATGTTAGGAGGATTTTTGCAACGGCTTCGGCATCGTGACGGATGAAGGTGCGGTGGGAAGCTAGTTGGTCGCCAGCACTGGTCTGACCACTGGGTGCGGGAGCCACGAAGGCGCCACCGATGGCTTGGTACTGTTGATTTTGCAGGGCTTCTGGGTTTGCTTGTACCCAGTATTCACCGGCCTTGGCATAGCGCTCTAACAGATCAGCTGGCGGTTCGGTATTGTCATATAAGACCGCATCCAGCACGGGAGCACCAACGAAGCGCTCGATCTCGGCGGCGTGAGTGGCAACATCGAACGAATCGGTGTGGCCTTTCTTGGTTACCAGGTTGCAGACATACACAACTTTGGCATTCGTGGTCTCTAAAGCTTCTTTAATGCCTTGCGTTACAAGGACGGGGCCGAGTGAGGTGTAGAGGTCACCGGGGGCGATTACCACGACATCTGCCTTGGCAATGGCCTCCAAGGCCGCTGGATTAGCCTGGGCAGCCGGCTCTAGGCTTAGCACTGCTTGGCGTGGATCGTTCTGGAACGCTTCGATATCAATAACCTGCTCACCTTCAAGCGTTACTCCCGCATCGGGCCAGCTCATTTTGAGTTGTACGTTGTCGAGTGTAGCAGGTAGCACCTGGCCACGAACATTGAGGACTTCGCCGGCAGTCTCGACGGCTTCGGCAAAGCTGCCTGTTACCTTCTCTAGCGCAGTTAGGAAGAGATTACCGAAAGAATGGCCATTGAGCATCCCTTCTTCAAATCGATAATTAAAGAGGTCGCGGACTTTGGGCGATTCAGAAAGGGCTACCAGGCACTGGCGGGCATCGCCGGGCGGCAAAACACCCAGTTCGTCACGCAATTGGCCCGTGGAGCCACCATTATCAGACATGGTCACAATGGCGCTCAGGTGCTGAAAATACTCTTTAAACACACTCAGGAGCGTGAAACTACCGGTACCACCACCGATGGTGACAACCCGTTTATCTGAGCGCATCTGCTGTGGGTTCATGCTCTACAGCGTATCACAAAATTGCTAGGCAATGCCCTACTGTGCTTGCTCGCGAAACCGTTTCTTGTACTCGCTCAGGGTCACGTACGTAGTGGTGTCTTTTACCCGATCAACAAATAATATGCCGTTGAGGTGGTCGACTTCATGTTGGATAACGTGGGCCATGAGGCCCTCAAACTCTTTCTCGTGCGGCTTTGCCTGCTCATCGAGGTATTTTAAGCGGATCCGGCTATAGCGTGGGACTTTGGCGAATGGCGGATCCTGCAGCGAACCGAAACTAAGGCAACCCTCCCATAGAGCCGCACGACGACCGTTCGTGGCTACAATTTCGGGGTTAATGATAGTTAATTTTGCAGGTTTTACATCCGGCCGGCGATCGGTGGGCTGAATGTACACCAGTGCCAGGGCAACTGGCTGACCAACTTGGGGTGCGGCAAGTCCTACCCCATATTTTTTGATCTCGAGGGTATGGTACATATTGGCAATCAAGTCTTGGGTCTCTGCCGACAAGATTTCTGCCTTACTCAAACGCAGCGCCGGTGCACGCAAAATCGGATTACCGAACTGGGTCCGTCGGAGGAGTTTCATAGTAGCTATAATACGCTATTTCTTCTCTGTTTTGGTCTGTTGGCGTTTCTTGACGCCTCGTCGCCACACTTCGTAGCCACCGGCTTGGGCAATATTAAGACCGCCGTACGCTTTGAGCGGAATCGCAAAAGCCGGGATCGCTACCGCACCAATAAGTGCTACACCTCCGACAAACAGGTTAAAATCGCGCAAGAAGCGCAGGGCCCGCTCACCCTTACCGCGCTTTTCCGACTTTTGGACTTGCTCGGCCATATCTCTACTCTATACGCCACTGGTTACATGAGCAGTTAATTTTTCGTTGCAAAATGCAGACGGTACCAACCGCCCCACTCGCCCACACCAAAGATAAGGAGACAAGTGACAAGAATATAGATTGGGAAACCGGCGATCGCGAATGTCCAATGCTTGATAGTTAACAGGGTGATGGCTGCACTGGCAGCGCCGAAGAGAAAGGTGGTATGTGATTCCGTATCGGGGTGCAGGTACGTTTTACGAATTGTAGGAATGGCCGCAAGGCCATCGGCAGCAATACTGAGTGCGATGGCAATATTACCCGTCCCTGTTATTTTCCAGAGTATGAGGGCGAGAATCGAGAAAAGTCCACAAGTAATATCCAACTTCGTGAGTTTCCAGTAGGCTTTTCGATTTACGAATGACGCGATGAAGACTAGTAAGGGATTAAAACCGACCATGAAGGTCATTAGGGCCTGAAGCCCGATGCCCTGCTTTACCTCAGCTGCAAACGCAATAAGCGGCGCCAGCGACCAGCAGAACCAAGTTACACGATTTGGCTTAGTTTGACCATGTAAAGTGTCGCGAACATACCGCAGCGCACCAAACAGGCTCAGCATTGCTCCTAGAATGACAAAATGTTTATCAAGCATTAGCGTGAGTATACCAGGTTTCAGAGGTGGCTAGTACAAGTTGTCCAAAAGTACGGACAACTCTGTTACACTTATACACATGTCATCCCCAGAGCAGCTAAAAGTTGTCCAGAATTATTTACAAGGTTTGGGTATTGAGCCTGATACCTCGAGTGTCTATCTGGAACTATTACAGTTAGGGCCCTCCTCTGCTTTACAACTAGCTAAAGCCACCGGCATTAGCCGCACCCAGATATATCGACATCTCGAAAGTTTGGAGCAACAGGGCTTGGTAGACGCCGAACAGCTCAGTTATGGTACGTTATTTCGTTCACAACCTCTGGAGAATTTAGAGGGCTTGCTGGCTGCTCGCGAAGCTGAAACCGCCGCACTGAAGCGTGATTTAAGCGGCATGACAGAGCTATTGCAGCAATTAGCCGGTGCCAGCGGTCCCAAAGCTACGACGCAGCACTACTATGGATTGGCGGGCCTGAAACAGGTTAACTGGAACCTAACGAAAGCCGATACAGAATTTCGGGTGTTTGAAGCCGCCCACCTCAGTCAGCACCTTGACAAAACCTTTGCCCGTCGCTGTCGCGAACGCTATTTGGAGCGCAAGCTGACGAGTTATGACCTCACCAACGAAACAACCATTGCCGCCAAAAGTGTTGAGCCCTTTGATCGTGCACGTAATCTCTACCGACATGTTGATCCGGAGATTTTAACTATCAACTTCGAGGTATACATCTATAACGAAGTTGTCACACTCATAGATTATTCGCAAACACAGCAACTAGCCCTAGAAATCCACCACCCCGCCCTCAAAACTCTCATGCAGCAACTGTTCGACACCGTGTGGGCTACGGCTGAACCGCTGGAGATTGCTTAGGCTGCCTGGCAAGCTGCATGCCAGCGATAACTTGCATTGCATGATTAAAAGTTAGGTCGTTAAATTCTTGCCCACTAATTTCACGAATCGCCGCCTGAGCATCGGAGTCAAGTAAAGGGTTGGCTGATGATTTGCGCTGTGCTACCGTCTCGAGTGCGTGGGAAATTATCCGTAGCACAGGGTCTAAAATTTCGTTTGACACTTCCTCGCTAGACACCTCTGACGCAATGGCTGCGACTTCGGTATAACCTAGCAGCGGTTCGGCAAATTCCTTGGTAAGTCGGTTATAAGTGCAGCGCATTACGGCTAGACGGCCAGCTTCACGATGGAGTGCGATACCAGTAGTCGTAATCACAATGTTAGGGGTACTAAGCGGTTCGCCCTTGCGAGCGCTGTACACGGCAAAGGCAACTTGCTGGTCACCCACCTGCAAATAATCTTCCCCGACTGTCCCACCCATACCAAAAATGCGCGCCAGATGATCATCATTAGTTGGCGGATAATTTCCATGTTTGGCGCGTGATTGAACAGTTTTTGCCATAGGTACTCTCTGTGAATGATATTTATACTACCCTTTTGAGTAGACGGCAAATTAATTTTGACCAATAAGAGTTGCTAGGAGTTCTGGAAAAGCTGGCGTGCCCATGTCGTCGAGACAAAAGTGGCCGTAGTTTTCGAATTGTACGTAGTGTACATTATTGAGGATTTGCAGCAGCATTTGGACCGACCAAGAGATGCCTTCGTGGTCGTTGGTTGAGTGGAATATGGTGAGGCCAGCGGTGCGCTCGGCAATGTTTGGATCAAATTCGAAATCAAAGAAAATTGTTTGCCGAATGTTGTTTGGGTCGAGCCATGGGGCAACCAACACCACCTTGCCTACCCGAAGTTCAGGATGTTCACTGAGGTAGCGTACCCAGAAGCCACCGCCGGCACTGTGACCAACGAGCATTGTCTGGGGGCCAATCTGGAACCGTTCAACTTCCCTTTTCCAGTAGTCATAGTCAGGTTTGTAAGGGTGCATCATATCCGGGGCATAAGCCTGGATGTCATGCAGTAGCAGCTGCTTTTGCAGCCACGGAATCCACTCACTATTACTGGCCGTTGGAATAGTCGGATCAAAATATTGGCGCTTACTTTGGCTACCGTGCACGATGATGGCGTTTTGCATATCTCTAGTCTAGCAACTAGTTGCCAGCGTGGGCTAGAACTATCTCGAGCACATCTGCACCATAACTATCTACTTTTTTTGGGCCAAAACCCTTGGTGGCGAGGAGTTTTTGCAATGTCGTGGGTTTGCGTAAGGCTAATTCCTTCAGGGTAGTGTCGTGTGCAATCATGAACGGTGCGATACTTTCGGTACGGGCACGTTGTAATCGCCAGGCACGAAGTTTTTCAAATAATGGCTTATCGTAGTTGGCGCTAAGTTCTGACTCGTCAGCCGTCTCACTCACCTCTTCTGGTTCAATGTCAGTTATTTGCTGTGCCAGAACATGCGACGCGGCTTGCAGTTCGCGATCAAATGCAAAAATATCCGGATGCAGCTGCAGTGCGTGCTGATTAATGCCGGTTAAGTAAATACCTTCCAAGCTGCGGACGCGGCTCAGTGCCACATAACCCATACCAGGCGTGAACGTGCGGCTCAGGTCAATCTCGGCGGCGTCCAGGCTCATGCCTTGGCTCTTGTGAATGGTGATAGCCCACGCCAAACGTAGTGGCAGCTGGCTAACCTCGGCTTTTTTGCGCTCGTCTTCCACGAGTGTCCAGCTGTGGGGCTCGACAGTAATGATTTTGCCGCCAGTTTGCAGCTGTACCACGGGGAATCCTTTATCAAAATCAATCACCTTCCCCCGGCTACCGTTTACAAAACCGACTTGGAAGTTATTGGCGACAAACATCACTTCTGCACCAATTTTGAGTTCAAGATTTTCGGGCGCTAAAACACTTTTTACCAGAGATTCCACCTTAGCCGCCGCACCATGGGTTTGCATTGTATACAATTTTGTATCGCTCGTTAGCGCCTGGAGCTGCCGTCGATTAATGGCGTCAACATCAATGTTGTGAGCATAGAGTCGCGTCAGTGCACCAGCTTGCGGATCTTGTCCCAGGCGGCTTTGCAAAGCTTCGATGTGTGCCTCTTCCAATTCCCCGCCACGCATGGCTTCAAGGATGCGTAACAAGTCATCACCTTGCTGTCGGTGCTGCTCGCTGAGATAACAAATCTTAGGATTGAGCATTTGCCAAGCTGCGGAAGTATGTGCAAAGTCCAGTAAATCACTCCCGCGCGTCACCGGCGGCAACTGGAATAAGTCACCCACCAAAATTACTTGCAAGCCACCAAACGGCAATTCATTCTCGCGCAGGATTCTGCACGCTTCATCAATCATATCCAGCCGCGCACCATGCAACATGGAAATCTCATCAATAATCAAAATATCAGTTGCGTTGTAGCGCTTGCGTAGTCGGTCGTTGGCGCGCAGCCATTGCCGGTCGTACTCCTGCAAACGATCGCGGATACCCAGACCAGACCAGGAATGAATGGTAGTGCCGCCGATGTGGGTGGCAGCGATGCCGGTACTGGCTGTGACAGCCACCTGCTTACCCGTCCGCACAGCCCGGCGCACAAACTCATTCAGCACATACGTCTTACCAGCGCCAGGCGCTCCGGTAAGAAATACCGAATGACCCTCTAACATAACTCGTAACGCTTGCGCTTGCCTCATGGACTTACGATTGTAACACCTCTCCACGCTCGCGCCCAGCATAAAAACTTTGCGGTAATAAAAAGCTCACAATTATTGGGGTTAAGCAGTCAAATTGCTCATGGTATCCCGCTGGAATTTTGCTATGCTAATTTCTAAATTAAGGAAATATATGGCACAGCGTCACGAAAATTCACAACCAACTCCCGACGAACTCACGCAAGTACTCCGCACATTGTGTCAATGGCGAGTGGTCGAAAGAGTAATTGCAGAAGCTAGGCAGTCCGAGCAAGCACCAAAATCCCATATTGGCTACCTGGAACTCGGCGGCGAAGCGTGGCATGTGAGCAGTATGGGCGGAACTGGAGGTGACTTTAAGAGTGTAGCCGCAGTCTTCAAGCCTGCTGGAAAAACGTCGGCTAGTGAGCGCAGCCTGAGGTTTAGGGCATACAGCTATAAAGTACCAATAGCCAGAGTCAGACCTAATGATCCAGTTATACAAACGTCTCCCAGCTTTAACATTCGTACCCAACGGCACGAACAAATGGCCACCATTGATGTAGCTCCACTCCTTACCGCACCGACCTCATGGCGTACACGACCTAACCAAGTAGCCGTCCGCATGCAGTACAGTGACACACTGAGGAAGGGTGACCTCGAGTTTGCACGCCTTGATTTCGCAACCCCGCCCATCGAAAACACAGATTTTGAGGTTGGCCACACTCGGTTACTGAATGTAGGCCAAGCACTATTGAGTCGGTTCGCTATTATGCAGCGACCTACACCTGAGAGCTAGTCTTTAGCAGTGCCAATAAAGTCGAGCCAGCGGTTAGCTTCTTTGCCGATGCGTGCATCGTCCATGCCCATGCCGGTGAGCCACACGTCGGGGCCCTCAAAGCCGTAGAGACTGGCATTCTGATAAATGGTACGCTCACGCTTCTTCTGCACCAGCACAACGAGGTCTACGCCCACAGCATCATGTGTGTTAATAAAATGCTCGTGTGCAAAGCTGGCAGTAAAACCTTTATCCAGAACGTCATCCAAAAGAATAATATGCCTTCCGCTTACATCCGTAATCGGCGCAACATCCATGATTAATTTCGAGGGTCGGCCCTCGCGTTCGTCACCATACGTTTTGACTGTCATGTAGTCTAGCTCTGGCTGGAAGTTAGGATCTAGGCGCGAAATGGCAAACATTAGCCGGGTGGCAAATGGCGCACCACCGCGCAGCAAGCATACAAACAATGGATTTTTACCCTTGTAGCGTTTGATAATTTCCGCCGCCATTTCGTCGATACGCTTAGCAATGTCGGCATTACTAATGAGCAGTTCTTTGTAGGGCTTAGTCATGGGCACTCCTGGGCTTACTGGGACGGCGTTTGTCATGGTACGACAGAACTTTCCGGAAGCCGTCTAGGCGGACGATGTGCTTTTCGTATTTGTTGTAGAGCTGCGAATAGTGGCCACTGGGTGTCATAAGGTGCAGTAAGCGACCCTTGCTCTCCAGATACTCCACGAGCGAGAAGAAATCACCATCGCCCGAGACAATAATAGCCTTCTGGTAGCTACTCATTTCTTTCATGGCCCACAGTACCAGGTCGGCATCGATGTTGCCTTTTACCGGCTTCTTCTCTTCGTCTGGCCTGTCTGCGTCGGGCTTTTCCTCTGGCTTAACGCGGCTCATGTCGAAGGTAGGTTTTAGTACAACCAGGAAGCCAGCTTCGTGCATTTGTTCGTACAGACTTTCGTTTTCGGGGATATAACCAATAAACATATATGCCTTGGTTACCCCATATTCATCCTGGAGCCATTTGCGGAATCGTGCCCAGTTCATCTTCCAGCCAAACTTCTGCGTACCAACGTTCAGGTTCTGACTATCTATGAACGCATAGACGATAGGCTTCTCGGACTTCTTCGGCCGGCGTGGAATCATACTAGTATTTTACCATTACCCTAGCGGTATTCCGGGTTTTGGAAATCAAAGCGAGCGCCAGCGTCCCATTTGCTGCGCTGGTTGCCATAGGCTGGGATGCCGCCGGCGTCTTTGAGCATCTTAGCGAGATGCATGAGGTTCCAGGTCATGAAAGTGGTGTTGCGATTGGTAAAATCGTTGTCGAGCCCTTCGCGAGTGCCGTCATCACGCTTGTCCCCATAGCTCGGGCCCGGGCCGGCTTCACCAATCCAACCAGCATCAGCTTGAGGCGGAATAGTGCAACCGAGGTGTTGCAGACTATAGAGCGTGTTCATGGTGCAGTGCTTAATGCCGTCTTCGTTGCCGGTAATCAGGCTACCGCCGACCTTGCCATAGTAGGCATACTGCCCTTGCTCATTGAGCAGACTGCTGCAGGCATAGAGGCGCTCAATAATCTTCTTCGTCATAGAACTGTTGTCGCCCAGCCAAATCGGACCAGCCAGCACCAGGATATCAGCCGCCTTAACTTTCTCGTAAATCTCCGGCCACTCATCCTTGTCGGCGCCGTGCTCGCGCATGTCGGGCCACACGCCTGTGGCAATATCAGCATGATCAATGGTGCAAATCACCTCTGTTTGCACGCCATGTTTTTGCATAATATCGATGCTGATTTTTATCAGAATATCGGTGTGGCTCGGCTCTGGTGAACGCGTGAGCGTCCCGTTAAAAAACAGCGCCTTGAGCCCACTAAAGTCATATTGCTGCGTAGTACCTGCCATAGTAACCTCCCAAACTTATACCCTTATCATACTGCTAACATGAGCACTCTGCTAGCAAAGGCTTGTGCTAGCTAGGGTCTAATGTTTTATTTCTGCGACAATACGCACAATAATGTACACCGTAATGAATATAATCGTTGGCCAAATCGCGGCTTTCTTGCGGCGCAGGAACATGCCTTGTGGCGTAACCGCTTGCGCTGCCGCCGCACCAGGCAAACGACTATCACGATACGCCGCCGCTGTTATTTTCAGCGTGCGCAAAATTTCTATGAGCTTGGTCGCACCATCATTTACCATATTCGCATCAACATACACTGGCCCGTACATCAGCAAGCGGTCCTGCACAATTTCTATATCATAATCACTGGCAGCAATAAGCGCCTGCATGACATCCGGCGTCACAAAGCTCATGTCGTCGATGGTATAGCCCTCTGCAAAGTAGGTGTCGAAATAATTATCAAAATTCCCTTCCAGACTATGCCGCTGATCACCAGTAAACTTACTTTTATATTGCCGTCCCCGCTGCGTTTTAGAATCAAAAAATACATTGGGCAAAATTCGCGGCAATTTCGTGACCAGTACCGAATAATATACTGTCGCTGCTTTGTATTCGCCGTTTTTTGTCTTTTGATACACCTCGTACGAAACATCCAAGTAGTTCCAGCTATCGGTCGTCAGATAATTAAACACGTGCACACCGCGGTTTGCCACCAAAAGAAGCGAGCTATCATCCAGTTCGGGCGGAAGCCACATCGTATCGGTTTGATCCAGTTGCCAGCTCATGGCCGCAGCCAGCGCTACTAAACTGGTAGCATGCTGTTTTAACTGTTTACCAATTTTTATATATCGTAATGTTAATGCTGTAACGATGCTCAGCCCTAACCCACCAGCCAAAACGAACGCAATAGGTCCCCCACTCTGCGCTAAAAGTGATGCTACAAAAATCGCAGGGCATAGTGCGAAAATTCCATAATAGAATTCTGACGCTATAGTAAGTCGTCGTTCAATTTGTGTTTGTTTCATTATTCTACGCCCATACTAGCACGAATTATTTCGAAATCTTGTTCGGGGATTTGGAAGAGACCGAAGCGGAATGGGTAGCCCCAGTGTGATTTGTCTTTGATGAAACTCAGGTCATCCAGGAGTGGCCGAATAGGTACTTCTTGGCAATCGTAAAATGTTACGTTGCGTCGCCATGGCACAAAACCCGGGGCCATTTCTACCTGGTACAACTCATCATCTTTCACCTGCCCAATGGCCGTAAAGGTCTGGAGCGGTTCACCTTCTGGATAGCTCATTTTGCTGGAATAAAAGATAATCCAGTCGCCCGGCTGCAAACGTTTGAGGATAGTGTTCTTACCGTGATTGGCCTGCGTAAAACCACCCGCGACACCGCGCAGCACATGTTCTTTGGCAATGGCATTTATCCAGTAACGCATGCTTATCCCACGTTTAGAATAATAATACCGGCAATGGTAATTATGGCACCCATACGCTTCAAGTAGCCAAGGCGCTCGTGATCAAAAATCGCGCCCCAAACTGAGGCCACCAGCGGGCCGCAAGCAGACAACACCGCGGGGATTACCACGCTGTGGGCGTGTGCCGACCCGATGTACAGGCTTACCAGCCCGACTTCTCCAAAAATACCAATCACCCACGGCCACGAGCTGGCGGTTAAACTTTGTTGGAACTGCTGCTGGACCTGCCCCCGAGCTGCCCAGAGCAATAGCGCGACTGATAGTACCAAGGCTGTCCCCTCACTCACCACTGCAATCGATTGCCAGGAAACGGTTTGCGTAACCGGGCTCACAATAAAGAAACCAATACCCCAGACCACTGCCGCAATGAGTGCCAAAAATGTTTTGCGATGCAGCTCGCGCAGTGGTATTTTTTTGTGATTTTTCTCGTACGCCAGCACCATGGCACCCAGCACAATTGCCAACAGCGCAAACATTTGTAGCAGCGTAAAATGCACATGCAAAAAGGCAATGGCCAGCAAAATCGTAAACAGCGGATAGATATTGCCGAGCGGCACAATAATCCCCACTACCCCGCCAGACAGTGCCTGCACAAATATTATGTACCCCGTGGAAAGCACAAGACTGCTAATCACAATACGGATAAATTCGCTGGCCATATGCAAGTGCAAACCCGACACTGCAAAAAAGATTGCCACGAGTAGCAGGCTGGAAACTTGCACCGTAAAGTTAATCTGAAATGGATTAAGTTTTCGTGTGCTCCGCGCCGAGAGATAATCACTCGTGCCCCAACAAAAGGCTGTCAGGAGTCCGGCAATCGTCGCTATCAGTACGCCATTCATATGGTAATTCTACTCACAGTTTACGGTTTATACCATTTTGGATATAGGTCTGTTGATGGGCTGGGCTCGACAGAACCTCCACCTACATGAACTTGGGTTACAAAGGCAGGCAATGTTTGGACGTCCGATGGCTTCATCCAGTCAACCGGGTGCTTGCCGGCATGCAATGTTTCCATCAGGGACCGGACCACCGGTAAAGTGACTGTCTCTGGAAAACCCGCAAGACTGTGCGTTTCGGTATGCTCCGTCACCATCGTGGCTACCACATACTGGGTCGACCAGCTCACCGCCGATAGTTCAAAGCCGCCATTGGTAACGCCATCACTCAAACCAAACTTCCAGCCATTGTCGTGCTGGAATTTGTCGCTAGCGGGCAGCCGGCTCGGGTTTGGGTCGGACATAATGTCGTTAATAATATAGGCGGTGTCATGCCGCAGTGGCTGATTTAGTACATCCGGATAGTACTGCTGTTCTTTGCCGTTTAGGGTGACGAACTTCACGAATGAACTCGAGCGTCCGTTGCCACCGTTGGCGAGCACGGCGTACGCATTTGCCTCGTCAGCCAGTGTAAGGTAGGCACCCTCACCTAGCAATGCGGCTTGGTAGCAGGTGGCTTTCGTTTTCAAGTAGCCGCCAACCTGGTAACAGTTGTAGTCAGCACCCATGGTGTTGATCCTATCAATAACCTTTTGCACCCCAAGCGTGGAAGTAGCATCAATAGCCGGCACATTTCGCAAGCCACCCAGTGCATAGCGCAGCGACATGTCGCCGGGATACTGCCGGTCATCATCCATTAAACAGTTGCTCAGCGTAGCCGATGTAGCATTTGTACATGGGTAGTAGCCCGGCAATGGCTTCTGGACATCCGATACTTTCGTCCCTGCCCCGTAATTTGTGGACTGGTCCAGCAGCGACGCATACACGAGCGGTAAAATGCTCGTTCCAGGCTGCATTTTAACATCTGTGGCGTAATTCAACTTGCCGAATGTAGCATCATTGTAGTCAGTACCACCCACCAAGGCGACAATCGCCCCATTTGGTTTTTCTACGACAACTGCCTGCGTGTCACCGCCTTGTTTTTTAACGTTGAGCGCGTTGGCGGCGACTTGTTTTTCGGCAGCAGCTTGCGCAGCGGCGTTGAGATTGGTGACGATCTTCCATTCACCACGCTGGTAATACGTTGCACCTAAGTTTTTAAGCAACTGAGCGCGCACTGCATTGGTGAAGTAAGGAGCTTTTTGCGGGTCACTGCCCTTGTCTACAGAAGGATTGGTGTTTTGCCACAAGATTGTTTTGCCATCATCGTAATAGAGCGTTACCGATTGCTTTTTGGCAGGTGCAGTGGCGGAATGAGAAGTTTGTGACTTATGGTAGACATAATAGCCAGCTGCTCCCCCGACTATAACAAGTAGCACCAGCAGAAGTAACATCCACGGTAACTTCTTCTTTTTATGCATTTCGGGCTGTGGCTGCGTAAACGTTTGCGGTTGTTCGGGAGGTTGTAACGGTGTGACTGGTGACACTGGCTGGTATTGATCTTGCTGTTCGCTAGGATTCATACATTAATAGTACGTTATTCATGTCTAGACACAAGCAATTTTAACTTCCTACACTGCTCGCTAGCTTCGAAGGATGGGAACGCTACATGTGTGGCTGTAAGTTAGCTACTTGACACTAAATAGCATAGCCGGTATGCTGGACATTGTGTGTTTTTTCCGGGTGAGCGGAATACGCACTTTACCACCCCTGTTACTCACACCAACTAGTAAGAAAATTTAGAACTCGCAGCACCTGCCAGCGAGTTCGCCAAATAACAATGTAAGAGGGTAACGTCTAGGGACTGCCTGCGGATTTGAGAGCCTGCGGGTCTGTTCCCATATAGAGGGGTATAAGGGAGGAAAATAAGCATGAAAGCAGTCGCTTTTACAGCGGCTCTGCTTGCTAATAGCTTAGCAGTCGGAGCCACCGGTAGTTTGCCCTACCATACAGTCGCCAATGTGCAGAATACTAATACGGTTAGTGCCAGTAGTACATCCAAAGATGCTGCTCAGGCCACTACCACACCCCCGGCTGCGCCGGTGATGGTAACGGTTAATCCGGGTGATAACCTCACGGCAATTGCCGAGGCGCACAATAGTACGGCACTGAGAATCTTTTACGCCAATACATTTATCGCCGATCCGGACCTTATTTATCCGGCTCAGCAACTGCGTATTCCTACCAACGATGAGCAGCTAGTACCACGTGATGTGCCGTTGAATACGCAGATCACTTCGGCCCAAGTCACGGCCGAAAACACTGCGCTGAGCAGCACGAGTGGTGCCCGGGCCGTCAATTACGATCCCGGTGATGGTAGCGTGTGGGACCGCATCGCTGCTTGTGAATCCGGTGGTAACTGGGCCATCAACACCGGCAATGGCTACTACGGTGGCCTCCAGTTCAGCTTAGGTACCTGGCAAGCCCATGGGGGAACTGGTCTGCCCAACGAGGCCAGTCGTGAAGAGCAAATTGCCGTTGCCCAAAGCGTTGAAGCCAGCCAAGGCTGGGGCGCTTGGCCTGTCTGTTCTGTTAAAGCCGGCGTGTAACCTGCCGCTTGGTTAGAACGTGAAATCCCGGAGTCCCTATTAGGGCTCCGGGATTTTTACTATCTATAAGTAGAGCACAAAAGTGAATTATTCTATCGCACAATTTTCTCATACGCCTACACTTATAGCATTAAGCAGGAGGGAATTTTATGCCGACGATGAATCAGTATCAATTACAAAACCCTACTAAGCAGTATCCGCAGCCTAAAATCCCCAAGCAACGTCAGCATGAGCCCGGCCTGGATGCCAAGATGATGCCCAAGGCCGATCATGGCGAAGAAACGTATGTCGGTAGCGGCCGACTTAAAGACCGCAAGGCGCTCATTACCGGTGCAGATAGTGGGATTGGGGCAGCCGTTGCGATTGCCTTCGCACGCGAAGGCGCCGATGTAACCATGAACTATCTGCCCACCGAAGCCAAAGATGCCGAGCGCATTGGCGGGTTTATAGAAAAAGCCGAGCGCCGCGCCATCCACTGCCCCGGTGATATTAGCGACGAAGACTTCTGCACGAAACTTGTCGAGACCGCCGCGGAAGAAATGGGAGGCTTGGACATTGTGGTCAACAATGCCGGCCGTCAGCTGTACTGCGAAGATATTATGGAGCTTTCTACCAAACAGTGGCTGGACACCTTCGCTACCAATATTCACGCCATGTTCTGGATTACGAAAGCGGCGCTCAAATACCTTCCCGCTGGCGCCACCATCATCAACACCGCCTCGATTCAAGCCTATCAACCTTCACCCACCCTGATTGATTACGCTGCCACCAAGGGTGCAATCGTAAACTTCACGCATAGTCTTGCTAAACAGCTGGCGCCCAAAGGTATTCGCGTTAATGCCGTCGCGCCCGGGCCCATTTGGACTCCTTTGCAACCGAGCTATGGTCAGCCAATGGACAAATTGCTGAAATTTGGTCAAGAAACCCCTATCGGCCGCGCTGGCCAACCCGCCGAACTCGCGCCCATTTACGTCTTTCTTGCTTCACAAGAATCAAGCTACATTACCGCCGAAGTTATGGGTGTCACCGGCGGCAACCACCTGCCCTAAGAATTTAGAGGGTAGGTCTAATGATCTCCCAAAGCTCGTGCAGCTTTGGAAACTGGTGGCCAATGTGACCGGCGTGCGGCAAAATGATGAGCTGCGCGGCAAGTTCGGTTGCCAAATACTTGGCCTGCTCCAGCGGACAATAGGGGTCATCAGCACTGTGCAGCAGCACTAATTGCTCTGCATTCTTTCGAATATGCTCAAAATTAAAGCCTTCAGCAGGAAACAAAGTATCAAACTGACCGGGATCCCACTCACCCACCGGCTCGCCATGCGCCCAGGCACTCACCAACACACCCAGCTTAATCTTCGGACAGCGTTCATCCATCAGTACATTCAGCACTGAGACTGCACCGCTAGAATGGCCAACGACAATGTTATCGGTAAAATCCCACTCTCCCCCGAAGAGAAAATCATTATACCGTTCACGATTCGGCGTATGATTCTCCGGCAACAGCGGTGCCCACACTTCATAACCAGCAGCTTCAAACTGTTGCTTGAGCCAAGGAATCCAGATTAAGTCGGGCCCGCCATCGGTACCATGTAAAATAACGGCTCGTTTCATACCTTAATCATACCAAAAATAAAAAGACCCAAGTGATCAGCTCAGGTCTTTCTATTATCCCCTTGCAAGGTAGATAGTTTTTTGGGCGCTCGGATTCCTTTCCTCAATTGTTTATCGGAATGTATCTGAGCTGGTGTAAGTGTTTCTTTTGTGAGAATTACTTACTGCCCTGCACTTTAGCAAACCATAAGCACATTTGTCAATGACTGGCCGCACTAACTCAGGACTTCTTTGAGGAGGTCGTCTTCGTCGGCTGGTTTTAGGATGCGCTTAGATTTGATTTCGTAGCGCAGGCCGGTTACGGGAGATTCCACGTAGTCGTCGTTTAGTAGGTTTACAAAGCGCACGAGATCTTTCTCGTCCATAATGATGATTGCCCCGCTCTCGTCGGTCATTATGGGCACGCCCAGCTCCTCAGCGTGGTCTACCAGGGCGTCCTGTTTCATGGCGGTTACATCTATCTTTTGCAGCTTCTTGATGGTTGCTTTGTTGCCCTTCACCAGTGATTGCAGCGTGAGGCCCTCGGCGAAGCTGAGGCGGAAGAGCTCCTCAATCTCGCGGACTTTGCCAGCGGCAATGCTGGCTTCTTTGGCGTCGTAACCAAAGAGGCTTTCGAGCTTGGCCTGGCTAAAAACGTACATGTCGCCTTCTAGTACCAGCAGCTGGTTAGTAGGGTCCACGCGCAGCGCGGCATCGGCATCAAACGGCACAAACTTGCCTTCGCGCAGCATCCAGCCGGTTCGGCCACGGATGACCTGGCTCTGCTGCAGCTGCTTAATCACATAAAATGGCTGCTTCATTTCTTTGTGCGACACACGGGCAACAATCCCCTTCATGCGCTTAATGTCGTGGTCTTCGTCGTCAAACGTCTCAATCTCGTGCTCCTGCGTCTTCAGCCAACCCAGCACTTCGCGCGCCTTCTCTACATTCTTTAGCCGCGTGCGCATCAGCACATTCTCTTCGGCCTCGGCTTCTTCAAATCCGCGCACAATCAACCCATTAGCCGCGCCTTCCAGCACATACTCCAAAATCTCATCAATAAACAAGCCTTCCATCTGCTTGTCCAACTCTTTACTGCGCGTAGTCTTATACATCACATAATTCTTATTAAAGAAAAACAATTCAAACTTCAGCTCGTCCTTGTACTGCACCAAATTATTAGCCCAAGCAAACACATCGGTTTCTTGGTAATTGGCATCCTCCTCTTTCTCGGGAGCCAAAATATCCATAGGTGCATCCTGCTTAGTGAGTGTTTGTGTTGACGCGACGGTTTCTTCCATTTTTTATCCTATTTTAAAGGACCCTACCCGTCTGGGGCAGAACCCAATTTCTAAAGCCAGAAACCTATTCTACCAAACAAAGTTAAGAAAAATCCGCTGTAAAATTCTCAGACAGCTGATTTAGTCTGTTGCGAACATTACTGTTTGCAAGCCGTATATAATTTCGCGTAATCATCAACACTGAGTTTTGGAGGTGATTGAAGCTTTGCAATGCAATTGTTAATTTCTGAAGTAGCAGTATTTTTTGCTGTACGATAAAGATTAAAACCAAGAAAAATGGGAATGATACTTAATATCAATAAAAATGAAGCGTAACCTATTCTGCTTTTGCTATCACTCGAAATACCACTCGCAACGATAACTAAACCGGCGAACAATCCAATTCCTCCCAGCATTATCATAGCCAAAGGTACCCACAGAAATGCATCCTTCACATTAGCGAACATCTGAAAGCTGATTGAGACGAAAGTGAATAGGCCAACAAAAACAGCAAGAGGCTCAAGGGTTTTATTACGAGCTTGTCCGATATTAGCCTTTAGATCTTTCGCCTCGTCTCCTAGCTTGTCTATTTCTTGGGTCCTATCAGTTACTTCCTTTTGAATAGTTTTACTTGTGCTAGCAAGCTTCTTTTTTAAATTTTCGATTTCTTTTGTTAATTTGGCAGCTTCGGCGTTTTGACTTTGTATATTATTGCTAAGTTCCTCGTATTTCTTTTTTGTTTCTGCAAGCGACGCACTGACTATACGAAGTTCTTGCAACCCTTGATTAAGCTCTTGTAAATTGAGTGGCGTTGAGCCTAGCCAACTATTCGCAGAGTAAAAAGAATTGTTACTCCAACTCGTGTTGTCGGAGGGGTTAAAGTCCGCTCGGAAGTCGCTCGGATCGCTCATGGATCGTGTCTACCAATCTCTGCCCCAGCCCGTTAATGAATTCATTAATCAATCCAGTTTCTAATTTTTCAACTTCTAGCGTATCTGGATTAATACCATCCTGCCCGCCTATCATAAAGCCCACACCTACTTGAATTGCGCGTGAGTGCGTCAAATTATTTGTGGCAAGCGCATAAATAGTGGACGCATAAATTTTGTTTGATTGTAGAAGTACATAAGAAGTATTTAGCCCGGCGAAGGGAGTTTGAGCAGCAGTACGCACGATATCATCATTGATGACATTTTTTGCAACCATTTTTATTTTTCTACGCTGCTGGTCTAAGCTTCCAGTAAGTAGCGGGAAAACGTTTGCCGAGCAATCAATCCTTCTGTATCCTCCATTTATAAGATTAGCTAGTTCGCCCTCTGCAAAATCTCTAACTACTTCTTCTACAAATAAAGAAAATTTTAACAAATCGGCATCCTCGTCGATATTAAAATTAACATTCATGGTGAAGGAACGTCTGCTAATTTGAATTTGTAGATTTTGCGATGTAAGCACGATGAAGGGTATGCTCTCAGGTTGTTCGGTCGAATAAGGGATTACAACTGGTTGATAGCTCTGGGGCTCAATTAAGCTATTATCAACAAGCTCAGCACTGGTTCTCTCAATCAACGCCTGTATCTGGCTAGCAAAATTAGTCGCTCTAAAATCAGGGTCACTATCAACTAGCTCATAGAATTCAATCTGTAACCCGACACTGCCTGCTTTAGTCATGTTTCCTCTTTCTCATTAAACGTTATAGCACTCTTTTCAACTTTTCATCAAGTTGCAGTACTTAGTAGATCTCTAAGCTTTGACGATGTGACTCGTTCTTGTTCGGTGTTGTCGCGGTGACGGACTGTTACCGTGTCTTTGGTTTCACCTTCTAGCGATTCGAAGTCTACGGTTACTACGTAGGGGACGCCGATTTCGTCCATTTTGCGGTAGTTTTTACCAATGTTGCCGCTGTCTATCCATAGCACAGCGCCAAACTCTTTCTTGAGCATGGCATAGACTTCGCGAGCTTTGGCCACCAGCTGCTCGTTGTTCTTGGCCAGCGGGCACACCGCCACCTTCACAGGCGCCAAGTCGTACGGCAGCTTCAGCACAACGCGTTCATTCTCTGTGTCGTTCCAGTAGGCAGCGGTCAGCACGGCCATAAGTGCGCGTTCCACACCAAACGATGGTTCGATCACGTGCGGCACAAATGGATCAGAACCATCCTTGGGCCGATATTGCATGCTTTTGCCAGAGTTTTCCTCAATATTCTTAAGGTCGAAGTCCGTGCGGTACGCTAAGCCCAACAGCTCTTCTCGTCCAATTGGGAAATCAAACTCAAAGTCCACGGTGCGCTTGCTGTAGTGGGCGCGGTCTTCTTCCGGTACTTCCAGCTCATGCACCATGTCGTCCGGCAAACCAAGTGCCCTGCACCATTCGTGCACCAGCTTAATCCATTCCTCGAATGCTGGCTGCCACTTGTCCGGGTGCACAAAATACTCTATCTCCATTTGTTCAAACTCACGGCTACGGAACACAAAATCACGCGGACTAATCTCGTTACGGAACGCCTTACCCTGCTGAGCAATACCAAATGGAACATCCGGATAAGATGTATCTACCACATTCTTAAAGTTCGTGAAGATACCCTGCGCTGTTTCTGGGCGGAGGTATGCAATTGAGTTCTCATCTTCGACGGGGCCGACATTGGTGCGGAACATCATGTTGAATTGGCGCGGTTCGCCAAAGGTGCCTTCTTTGCCACAGGTTGGGCATTTGCTTGTGTCGATTTTATCGGCACGGAAGCGACTCTTACAGTTAGAGCATTCCACCAACGGGTCGGTAAACGTATCGACGTGCCCGCTGGCCTTCCAGACCTTGGGGTTCATGATAATGGCGGCGTCCACGCCGAGCATGTCGTCGCGGTCGTCTACGAACATTTTCCACCATAGGTTCATGATGTTCTTTTTAAGCTGCACACCTAGTGGGCCGTAGTCCCATGTACCGCTTAGGCCACCGTAGACATCAGAGCCTGGGAAGATAAAGCCGCGGCGTTTGGCTAAGCTTACAATGTCTTCAAGTTTGGTTTCAGTCATATAATTACCTCTGTTAAGTCTACTAGAATCTGGATACAAAAATTACAGTAGGCCAAGGCCACTGCCCCGCACCGTTCCAAAACCAGCAAACTTACCTACACTCATCAAGGAAATTATACCCCAGTTTACGCAGATGGCAGAATGAATCGTTCCTCCGCCGTGCGCACTCCAACCAAAACCGGCTTAGCAAGGGTCGAATAAAAGGCTGGACCTACGAACCTGATCGGATAATTACTACGCTCGTACGGGGTTGCGGCCATCGTTACCACACGGGTGCCCACTGGGTAGTCCTTAATGGCACGCCGAAGTTTACCATTTTGCGCTGTGCCATGCGGCATTTCATCCACAGCATCCTCTGGAACCTCCATCAATTCCCTTTCGTCGGCCACAAACGCCGCATACTGCCGCTCCAAAACTGATCGGCCTGGCCCGTCGCCCTCATGCGCTCGTTGGCAGATCGCCCAAGCTTCGACGGCTGCAATCATAGGAGATAACTTCCGATTGGATTTTGCTGCTAGCTCTCTTTCCAGTCGCTTAAACAGGCCCTCAAAAGAGACCTCCACTAAGCCCTTTGTTCCAATCGCAAACCTTCTTGGCTGTAAATTGGGAGCAAACTGTACACGCGCATCATGACCAACACCGCGCGCCACGCATACTTCATCCCGTGCCAAATTCCGTTCAAAATCCGCCATATAACTCCTTAGTCGTTGGGTGTAAAAGTTGTATCAGGGTAAGCCGTGCGTTGTATGCTGGCAATCTGTGCATAATGAGCTGCAACAATTTGTTCGCGAGCATCTGCCAATTCTGCTGCCTGCCGACGATGCCGAATATTGGCAGTCCTATTGCGACCTATTCGCCAGCCAATCAGTGCCCCACCCAGAAACATTTCTGCGTCGTATATATAAATAGCATTCTGAACTTTTGAGTCCTTGTGAAGCCCCTCTTCAACCATTAGGTGTCCCGCAGCAGCAGTAGCTATTCCAGTCAAGAATGCCGCGGTGACATTTATTAAAACTTCAGCGCCTTTGTTCATTTTCATAACAGCTACCTAATATACGCTTGTTTCATGGTGTTTACAAGTGGTGCGCAATGTTTTGTAAGATTATTTACATCGGCTATTTTGGAGAGGACTTGAGGCTCGTTGGGGCTAAATAGTAGGCGTAGGAATTTGATGTCGTCGGCTCGGAAGTTGCCCTGCGGGTGAATCACGAATGCCACGTCATCGTAGCTAAAATCGTACGTTTTTGATGCATCCAATTTTGCTCCGGTTGTATCCGTTTGCAGGTTCGGCATATGTCCAGCCTGACGCAGCACCTGGGCAGTAAACCAAGTCTGTATGAGGTCTAGGCTAATGCTCGCATCATTGAGCGCCGCAAATACCTGCTGCAGGAGTGTGAAGTACTCAGCTTCAGGCTCGTCCTCGGTGGCGCGGTTGAGCTGTTTGATAATTTCGTACCCCAGCATGGTACGGTTGATGTCTTGGATAATACGCTCGTAGTGCGTAATGAGCCGCGTGCTCACAAGCGTGCCAACTTCCCCGCGCCCCTGGATGAAGGTAATGTGGCTGACACTAAAAAGTTCAATGCCGCCGGCCAGCTTGGACTTAATTTTGCGCACACCTTTGGCCATCAGACGCAACTTGCCGTACTGGGGCGTGAGGACAGTAATAATCCGATCTGCCTCACCATAATCGGTGCGGCTCAGTACAATCCCCTCAGTAACTAGCTGTTTCACACTTTAAGCGTAGCAAACTCTTCCGCAATGTGTAGAAGTTTGGCCAGCGAGGTGTGCGGCTTGTAGAGGTAGCGCTGGACGCCCAGCTGGTCTTGCAGGAGCTGCCAGCTGTCTTTGAACTCTCCGGGCGGCGTGAGGCTTAATGCCACGACGGGAATCGTCTGCCACTCCGGGTACGAGCGCAGTTCGTAGAGAAATTCGACGCCACCATGCCCCACTAGCTGCATCTCGAGGAAAATCAAATCCGGCTGCTGCTCATCAACGGCAAAGATGGCTGTCTGCGCCGTGTTGGCCTGCGCTGTACTGTGGCCGGCCTGCTCTAAGGCCTGCGTATACGTGCGGGCTAATACCCTGTCCGGTTCAACTAAAAGAATGTTCATACCAGTTGTACCTGCCGTGTCGGTTGCAAGATGGTACCCAAACCGTACAACCGGTGGTGACGAGTCGGCTTAAGCTCCGCATCCATGGCTTGCAAAATCGTGTCGGCCACGAACACACCCGCCCCACTGCCATGAGTCAAAGTGGCCAATGGTTGTCGCGAATGACCATGCAGTTTGCGACCTTGGCGTAGCGCCTCGGCGGTCAGTTGCTCAACATCAGAATAAATTCCGGCTACTAGACCATAGCGACAACGGTGCGCCGCCAGCTTTAATTCCAATCGCTCTGGGCCAAGAGCTGGCAGGGCTTCGATCAGCGAGTATCCCAGCGATACCAGTGCCGACTGCAACCCCTGACGATTAGCCATCACCGGCCTAAATTTACCGCCCAGTTGCAGTTGCAAATCCACGCCATACAGCTTGGCTACGGCATCTAGCTGCTGCCCAGCGTCGTACAGCACGGACGAGACCGAGACCGGCTCCAGGGCCAGCTGGTAATCATCCTCCAGGGCCAAGCGCGCGCCAAACAAATAGTTATCTAGCAAACGGATCGCCATGTTGGCCGTAGTTTGAATTTCGCCTAAAGAATGTGGGGTTTTGGTCTGCTGCGCTAGCTCAGACAAGCGTGCAATCTGCAGCAGCGGAAGCTTCAGTTGTTCGGCGATCGAAAGCAGGAGCTGCTCATTCAGCACGAGTGACGTCTGCCCACCCTGGCTCGACTGCCCCATAGCTACCTAACCCTCTTTTATCTTCCCTTAGTATAGCACCGCGCACGATGAATAAAGTAGGTGTGAGTGACGTAAAAGATACTACCTAACGCACGCTGATAATTGCGGTTTTTACGGAGAGAACGTGAAGTTGGGGAGAATGTAGGTGTTGAAGTCGTTGAGGAATTGGTTTGATTCGGTCCAGATCTCTATCGTCTTATCACGCAGCGGCAAAATGACTACACTGCCGGTTTTGTTGTTCGCAATTTTACCATCAATGCGTGTCCCGACCACACTACTCAACTTGGGCAACTTATACGGCGTGGCCGTGGCTTGCCCGAGCTTTATAAAGTTGCTATAGGGCTGCAACACGCTGGAGTACTGCTGGTTCACGACTTGGAGCCGCAGCGCAAATACACTTGTCGACGCGGTTAGGCTGGGTACTACATTGGGGTAGAAGTAACCAGTAACGGTTGCAGTACCGCCCTGTTCATCCACGTAGGCACTCCAGGTCTTAGGATACTGCAAGCTTATACTGCCGAAGTCCGAAGGGCCATTGTAGGTCTTGAGTGGATTCTTGGATGCTTCAGCGAATTCGGCGTCTTTTTTGGCATCCTCAGCCTTCACTGCTACTTGATTAGCGGCGACAATTTTCTGGTCGACATTATTCTTGTAGTCTTGCCGTTGTCCGAACGCCCAGATACCAAAGGCAGCGGCGGCCACAAATAACACCGACATCAGAGCGAGTCCTACCACTAGGCCAGTACTTGAGCCGGATTGATTGGAACGGAGCGGCGTTATAGACATTACCGTAATAGTACCGAATTTACTGCTCGCTTTCAACCTGAGCCGCAGCTGACCGCTTCACAACTACTCCAAACCTCATCCCCTCGTCATCCCCGACCTGATCGGGGATCCAGTCGCAGTACTCTCATAATCTCACTGCAGCTCCGTGTATCCCTGAACTTTCATCTCTTCCATTGTCATCCCAGCACTGACCTTCGTCAGCATAAACTCCGGCTGGGATCCACGCCCTTCCTCACGTTCCCTCTGGCGGGAACCAGCCAGTTACTTTGCCTTGATGCAAAAGTAACCAAAAAATCAAGGCCCAGACGCACCTCCTTGGTCAGCAGTTGTAGCAACTTACAACCGTCGCAACGACTCGGTCGTTCCTCCCTCAAACAGAGTTGCGCCGCCCCTAAAGGGGAAGTTGTAATTGACTACAACAGCTGAGCCAGGGAGGGGCTTAAAGGGCCACCCAGCTTCTGAGCATTGCTACTTAAATCCTTACTTGTATTCGTAGAGGAAGATGCCGGCTTGCTCGCGGATGGGTTGTTTGTTTGGGACTTCGAAAGCAAAGCTGACTAGATTTAGTGGTGGTTGAGTCTTTTTGGTGTGCGTGTTTGCGTTACTACGCCATAACTTTTGCTGTTGCACAATTTTTGTATCCAGTTTCTGCATCACCTTATCTAATCCAAATACGAATATAGCGTCCGCCCTTGGCCAATCTTGAGAAAAAAAGTTACCCCACTTCACCGTTACCAACTTGTGATAGCGCCATGTCCGCGCGAGGCAAAACAGCACGAGTAACGGATTGAGCTCGTATCCCACCGCATGTATACCCTGTCGCGCAGCCGCTACGAGCACCCGGCCGTCGCCGCAGCCCAGCTCTAGCAGCGTCTCGCCAGGCTGCAAGTCAGCGAGTTCCAGCGCAGCTCGTATTTGGGGACGCATTGTTGGCAGATACGGCGCGCCAAAGAAGACTACAAAGCAAAAACACAGTAGTAGCACTATGCCGACGATCTCTAGAATCATGCCTGCTTGCCAAATTGTGCTTTGAGTTTGCTTACCTTGTTTTCGGCGGTTTTAAGGTGTTTTTCTAGCAACGTGACTAGTTCCAGGCCGCGCTCATACTTGGCCATCGCATCGTCAATCGCCACCTCACCTTCCTGCAACTCAGCCACAATCTCGTCCAGCTCAGCGCTTAAAGCCGCGTAATCTACTTGTTTATCTGCCATGGTATCTATCCTCCAATGTTACTGCACTGTGGCATCTATTATTCCATCATACAGCTGCACGGCAACTGCATCATCCTTCTTAAGTTCTTTCGTGCTATGAACAACCACCTTGCCCTTGCGCACAACGGCATAACCTCGCTGCAAAATAGCACGGGGGCTTAGCACTTCTAGTAACTGTGTTTTGGCAGTCAAATGCAGCGACGCATGCTTCAGTATCTGCTCAATATTCTGCCCCAGCAGCTGTTGGTGAGCGAGCAATATCTGCTGCTCTGCTTCTAGGAGCTCCGCCATCTCTTGTCCAAGCAACTCCTGCACGTCCGCTAGCTTCTGGAGCATCGCATTGCGATCGGGTACGAGCAGTTCGGCGGCATTGCTCGGCGTACTTGCCCGCTGGTCGGCTGCTAATTCCGCCAGGCTCAAATCCACTTCATGCCCAATCGCCACCAGGGTGGGTACACGACTGGCTGCCACCGCGCGGGTCACGGACTCCGTGCTAAATGCCTGTAGATCTTCGGCACTGCCACCACCGCGAGTTATCACCAAAACATCCGGCGGCTCGGCTAGGCTGTTTAATTGTTCGATTGCCGCCACAATCTGTCCCGGAGCGACCTCACCCTGCACCTGCACATCGGCATGCAAAATCTCAACCCCGCCCCAGCGCACATTCAAAATCTTCATAAAGTCAGCATACGCTGCCGATTCTCCAGAGGTAATGAGCCCAATCCGTGCTGGGGGGTACGGCAGCAAACGTTTGCGCTCCTCCGCAAACAAGCCCTCGGCTGTCAGCTTCGCTGCCAGCAGTTCTGAGGCACGCCTAATAGAGCCCTCGCCCGCCGGCTGAATTGCCGACAAGTTCAGGCTAAACCCAAACTGTGGGTGCAACCGCGGCACCGCTCGCAAGTTGAGCAACATGCCGTCTTCCAGTGGCCCCGGCAGCACATACACCGTGCCAAAGCAGCGCACGCTGGCAAACTCATCCTTCAGGTCAAAGTAGACCCATTTGCCCTTGCTCACGCGGAAATTGCTCAGCTCACCCGTCACGGTCACACTAGGGTATGCAAACTCCAGCGTCTGGTTCAACAAGGCGACAAAGTCGCTTACTTGCAATACCAGTGTTTGATCCTCCTGCATCCTTCTATTGTATAGGAAAAGGCTTACGCAGTATCGTCATGGTGAGCCTGGTGCTGATACTCTTCAGTCGGTTCAACCGTTGCTGGCTGGAGGTGTCCATTACTCTGGCGCAAAAACTTGTGGTACAGATAGTAACCCGGTGGAATTTGAATAAGCGTGTTTACCACACGGTACATCACCGTTACGGGCAAGCTAACTCCCGCCGGCACGCCGGTACTGGCCATCACCGCCGTCATAAGTGCCTCATAAATTCCCACGCCGCCCGGCAGCACCGATACCGCACCCGCAAAGTTGGCAATGGCGTATGCCAAAATAACCGCGCCAATGTTCACCGCATGCCCAAAGGCTATGTACACCACATAAATAGCAGCTACCTCAGTAAGATTGGCTACTAGCGCCCACCAAAACGGCGCTTTCAGTTGCTGCCGGCTGCCAATGAGTACTTGGTAATTGTCGTGGAAATCGTTAAACAAATGCCGCGCTCGATCAACGTTGATGGTCTCGGGGTGCTTGGGTCGCACAACCTGAATAAGTTTGTTAAGCCCATTGGTGGCCGCCCCAAAGAATGCGTTAATACGCTGCTTGCTGCCCACAATGTAGGCGAAGCCAAACGTCGCCACAAACAACAATGTGGTAACCGAAGCCGCGACTAGAATCGTCAAGTTATTAACATGGCCCTTAGCCGACAAAGCAACCAGCCCAAACAGCAGCAACAACTCAAACGACACAAACGTCAGGCCGAGCTTCATGACATGAATCAGTGTCGCCCGCCCTCCGGTAATCTCGTTGTTGCGCAGCCTAAGTCCAAAGAATGAAATGCCAGTCACCCCACCACTCGGGAATACGTGATTCACAAAATTCAGCTCCAGCGACGCCCCATAGAGCTTCTTGTACGAGAGTTCATTGCCCACAATGCGGAACATCCCCTGATACAACTTAGCCTGCGCGTGGTAGTTCAACACCTCTATCGGCACCATCAGCAGTAGCGCCCAGGCATTCACATGCGTTAAGTTTTTAAGTGTGTCACCCAGCTGTTTACGCGTGCCGTATACCAGGAGTGCCAACGCGGCCAACGTCACAATATTTAAGATCAGCTTCCAGTTGCTACCAAGATAGGACTTTTCGCTCATTACGGTCCATTATAGCTCAAACACGCTATACTTAAGTGATGACTCCTACGCTCCTCGTTCTCGGGCGGCAACCTGCCCTGGGATTAGCTGAATTAGAAAGCCTGTATGGCACACAAGTACGCCCCGTTGGCGACCAAGCCGCTCTGGTGGGTGCTACCGTTGAATTTAGTCGCCTGGGTGGCAGTATTAAGGCTTGTAAACTGCTTACCGTGCTCGACACCATCGACTGGAAAAAGATCGAAACGTATTTGATTCAGAAAACGCCCGAGCACGCCGCTCAGCTGCCCGAGGGCAAGCTACAACTGGGGATTAGCGTCTACGGACTCGATGTAACGACCCAGCGCATCCTGGCCACTGGTCTCAGCGTTAAAAAAGCTATTAAGAAGGTGGGCAAATCGGTTCGTCTCACCCCCAACCAATCCCTTGCCCTCTCAAGCGCTCAAGTGCACCACAATCACCTTACTCGAGCCAATGGCTGGGAATTAGTAGTGGTGCGTGATGGTGAACAAACCATTTTGGCCCAAACCACCGACGTCCAAGACATCGCCAGCTATACCATCCGCGACCGTATGCGCCCCAAGCGCGACGCCCGAGTAGGCATGCTACCACCCAAACTGGCGCAAATTATCATCAACCTCGCCACTGGGGTGCCCGACCGCGAACTAACCATTCTAGATCCCTTTTGCGGCACCGGCGTCGTCCTCCAAGAAGCCTGGTTAATGGGTTACGAGGCCATCGGCACCGACATCGACAATCGTATGATCGATTACAGCACCCAAAACCTCCAGTGGTTGCTCAAAAAAGACGATATTTCCCCGTTGCAGCTAGCAGTCGGCGACGCTACCTCATACTCCTGGGGCGCGCCCGGAGCTTTTGACGCCGTCGCCTGCGAAACGTACCTGGGCCGCCCGTTTACCAGCGTGCCTGCTCCGGAAGTCTTAGAGAAGAACATTACCGACTGCAACCTCATTATCAAAAAATTCCTGCAAAATATTGCCCAACAAGTCCCTACTGGCCTGCGCATGTGCATTGCTGTCCCAGCCTGGCAAGTGGGCAAAAATCGCTTTAAACATCTACCTCTGGTTGACTCCTTAAGCGAAATTGGCTATAATCGTATAAGTTTTGAGCACGTTGGGAACGAGCAACTCCTCTACTACCGAGAGGATCAAATCGTCGCCCGCGAGCTCCTAGTAATAACAAGGAAGTAAGCATATGTCACACGTCAAAGCAGGCGGTACCAGTAAAAACACCCGCGACAGCCAAGGCCAACGCCTCGGTGTAAAGCTGTTTGGTGGCCAACAGGTCAAGACTGGCCAGGTTATCGTGCGCCAAACTGGCAGCACCAAGCGCGCCGGCAAAGGCACTAAGCTCAGCGCCAACTACACCATCCACGCCGCCAAAGATGGCATCGTCAAGATGACCACCCGTCGTGTTCGCCTCTTCACCGGCCGCTCCGTCAGCCGTACCGAAGTTACAGTAGAATAAGGTTTCACTCAGGACGCTTCGCTCGCGTCTACAGAAACAGCCCACTGGGCTGTTCTGGCACTGAAGTCACCGTCGAGTAATCCACAGCGACTTACAAAAATAGCCTCTTTTTACAGAGGCTATTTTATTTGCCGCTAGAACTACTAACGAATAGTCGCCAATAACTGAGAAGCCACACTCCGTATGTGATCCGCGTGCCGCTCATCAGTGTTTAATTCCCACAGTATGCTACTCAAGCCCGTTGCCACCGAATTTATTCTTAATACAGCCTCTGGCAACTGTATCGTGTGACCATTAATATAATTATCCAACTCCATGAGCGACAACCTCAGACTATTTATATGGCGTACGGCGCTACTTTGATGATTTGTCGACCCATATCTCGTGTCCAATGCATTAAACATCAGGGCTCGGCGTTGTGCGGCTTCGACAGATTCATGTGCGGTTGCTTGATCTTTAAACTGTTTTGTTACTCTCTCTAACTCCTCCCTGGTCACACTACCTGTAACTTCATGCTTGACGCTCTGTATAATTTGCTCAAACTCTGTCTCTGATGGATTATCAGAATGGCTGTTAGACACAAACTGCTCTACCAGGCTCCTGATTGTTTCATCTGAAGCGTTAACAAGCTCTAATTTCCGTTCGCTCTGATCTTCACTCCGTTTGGCGCTGTCATACGAAGCGGCTTCATCCTCAAACTCCTTGCGGGAGCCCCCGTGGTTATTTGCATACCATTCCCCACCACGCACTTCACTTTCGTATACCGCAAATGCGCGCTGATAGCCATCATTGGTATGTTCCTCAATATTGGCAGCTATCGCACCCAGCATCATGGCAAGCTTATCTGCCTTGGCTTTCAGGCGTTCTGCCGATGCACTCACCTTTGCAGCGTCTTGACTCACTTCACTCAGCGAGGGGCGTACATAGCTATCCCATAGTTGGGCAGCCGCTGGCACCGCTCTAATGCTGCGCCAAGCTCGTACTAGTTCTTGCAGGCTACGGCGCACCGTCTCTGGCAAATCACGATCGCCATATGCCTCAACAAGTGATGCACCGCTTTCAAAAATTTTATCCAAATCATAAACCGGCGCTTCTGGGCGCTCCCCCAGTACTTCAGTTGCCACTTGATCTTCAGCCACCGTGCTTATTAGTTCTTCAGTTTCGGCTGGTGCCGCAGGATCTTCACTCACTGCTTCAGATGTAGTTCCTGCAGCTTCGGAGTCTGCTGTAAGAGTATCGGATACCGCTGCGGGCTCAATCGATTCTGCCACATATGACTCACCTACACTATCTGCTAAGCCCGCTACGTCTCCGCCTTTTCGGCCAGAAATGTAGTCGCTAATCTGACTACGTAAGAAGGTATATGCGCGACCAGCCGGGGGCTTGGCTTGTTGCAGCAAATCGTGCGCGCGTGATTTAGCATATTCGGTAATACTTTCGCCAATGCCAGTGTATTTCCACACCTCGCGCACAGCAAGTGCGCCCAAGCCAATTTTTAACGCCAAAGAACCTTTGTGAGCCAGTGACTCGAAGGGACTTCTCTGTTCAACCGAGGGATTAAACTGTCTCATAATGTAGCTAGATTATAGCTCCGGCTTCACTTTCAGATGGCGCTGGGTCACGATCGCTCAGCTCCCAATCTTTCTCCGACATAGCTTGCTCAGCTAAATACAATGGCCGCATATACGACTCAAGACCCTTGTGGAAGCGTGTCAGTGCCATTCCCAGCTCAAACCATTGTTCAGGCTTCCACCGCCTGCTTTTAGGCATTACTTTATTAATACCCTGACCGTCCAAAGTTTGCGATACCTCAGTTAGTTTATCAAAGGCCATTTTTATCAGCGTACCCATTTCCCCGGTATTTACTACTTTCTCCCCAGGATTCACGAGATAGCGAAATAGTTCTAGACGTGCGTGCGCCAGCTGATCGTCATCAAGACGGTCCATATCAGAAGTTAACGCTTCATCTGTAACGGGAACATCGCCTGCTGTTTCCTCTAGGGAAGCTTTGTTAGTAGCCGCTTTGTACCAAACTATAGCTTCTATATTGGCTTGTACCGTTTCATCAATGTTTTTAATAGCATCTTTCTGGTCGCCTATCTCAAACGACAGTACTGACAATTTAAAGCTTTGTAATGCGGCGCGCAGGTCTTCTAGCATTCCTGTACCCTGAACGTCTCCCAAGATCTTACTCACCTCAGCTTGCTTTTGCTTCTGGCGGGCAACCGTGGCAGCGCGGAACTGTGCAGCGATGGTTCGTGCAGCCTCTATAAGATTATCGCTGATGTCGAGGTAATCACCCACAACATCTCTTTGCCCTGCCAACAGCGGCGCAAATTTACTTTCCCACAGCTCATTAACCTCTGGCGGCCTAGTAGCAATGAGCCCTTCATTTTCAAATTCAATGGCAACGGCTTCATCAGTAATGAAGTCATCCTCTTCCGACTCTTCTGAAGGAACGTTTTGAGGAGCTTTTTCTGCCGGTAAAATCGGTTCGTCGGCCGATTCTGGAGTTGGTTCTGGAGTCGGTTCCGGCACCACTTCCTTTATGGCCACTGTTGGTAAGGTTGTTAGCTCACTAGAGTCATTTTCGGGTGCATGATGTCGAAGCATCTCGCCACCCACCACTGGCTCTGCTACCTCAGTTTCCGGTGAGTGCACATATCTACTGAACTGGGTTCGGAGATACTCGACTGCCTTGGTAACATATGGCTTAGCACCACCCCAAAGCTCACGAGCTCGCCGGAGTGCATAGTCCGCAAAATTGCCTTCTGCAGCATCGGCATAGGTCCACAATTCGTGCGCCCCAACCGCTAAGGCTCCCAAACCAATGCGCACAGCCAAATGAGACTTATGAGTCAACGACTCAAAAGAACCACGATGCTCCGCAGGTGCTGCTCCAAACCTCATAACTAAAGTAAATTATACCACTTATGTTCACACTTTGTCAATCAGTCCACCTCTGTACTGCAGCAAAACAAAAAAGAGGCTCCTGGGAGCCTCTTTAGGTATGCAGTAATACTACTGATCTATTGCTGTGGTCCGCCGACACGGTTACGAGCAACCGCCAATCCAGCTTGACTACTCGAAGTATCTTGCGGAGCAGGATTCTTGTAGGGGTTAATCTTATCGGCAAATGGTATACCGGCGGCACGAGCACTAGCTTCGACTTCATCAGCCACGCGTCGGCCCTCAGCGTCACGGGCTGCTACGGCGTCCGCTTCTGCGGCTCGCTTGGCGTCCACAAAATCCCTAACACTTTGAGGTATTTCAATCATAGGCTTAGCCTCGACAACAGGAGGTGTGGTAGGCTCAAAACCCGGCACACTATCAATCACACCAGCACCTTCAAGTGTCTTTTCGCCTAAGTTCTGTACTTCCTCACCGTGCTTATCGCCTGCTTCAGGTGTTTTAGCCCATGGTACGCTATCAATAATTTCCTGCGCAACTTGCAATTTTGGAGGAGTTGACGGCATTACATGTGCCGGCACTTCAGTAATAATGCCGTCCGTTGGCGTAACAGCGCTTCCAACTGGGCCAGCCTCTGTGCCAGTTGGTACTGATGTAAGTTGGGGGCGATTTGGATCTGCCATGATTTTTGTAATTCCTTTTTTATTTTTGTTCAGCTAACTTCCATATTAGCATAAGCTTTGTAAAAAGTCAATTACCTGTTTAGAGAGATTTTACTTGGATCCGGTGCACTGGTTTGATGATGTACTATCTGATGGGCAGAACGATACTCGTTAATTTCGTGACCGGCTGCGACACCCAGCGCGCTGCCAGCAATTATACTCCCCAGCACTAACTTGGCCGCATATCTGGTGCTTGCCCGCCTCGGATTCAGCGTATCTTTTCGTTCACGGACTGTTTTCTTCAAATGCTGCTTTATTTTACGGTGTTGCCGACTTCGTACGGCCGTGAACCATGTCTTAGGGTCATTGCCATTATCGAGCTGGCCGCCATTTGTCAGCTGACTGTTGTGCTCTACCAGCTGGTCGATCATTTCGTTGGCAGTCAAAGGCTTGCCATAGCCCAGGTTGCCGTCATAGCTCTGGTCTAAAATACCCGCCTGAGGCTCCCCCACTAAAGCGTGTAGAGAGTTATCGGCATCCACATGTTTAAGGTGATCAAGCTGATTCTTTCCTTTAGCACCTCGTAATTCTGTGCCGGCACTTAGTGCCTGTTTAATCTTTGCAGCATCGCGCTTGGAATAGCCTAATGTAGCTACAACCTTATCTACGACAAGCATGGCATACCCTTCGGCGAATCGTTCTTCGTGAATCGCTACGTCATTGTCCCAGTTGCCAGTGAAACCAAGCTGCGGATTTCGTTTGAGGTACGATCTGGTGGCAGCCAAGTGCTTCTCACCCGCATCCTGTGGCGCACGAGTATTGGAAACACCACTTAAGAGTGCATGTCCTGTCTCGTGAGCCATAACAGTAAGGAGGCTAAGCAGTTTTGCATCACCAGGCCTGAGCTCTACTTTGCTTGCCTTTACATCCGCCTCAAACTTACCAACATTAAAAATAGTTTCTGGGTTAACAAATAGTTCGCGGGTTTGCTGTCGATGTCCGCCTTGAGTACCCGGTGACACTTCATAATGTGTTTCCAATGGGCGGGCAAAATCGCGTGTAGCCGACAGAACCGCGGCGACTTCCCCACTTTTATTACCTGATGTGAGTATGCCATCCGCAATGGCACGGGATAAATCGTAACTTTTTCGAATAAGTTCCGGATCCTGACTGCCTAAAGCAATCTCTTGTTTGAATGTTTCCAGTACATTACTCAGCCCCGTGTGCTCAGATTGTTTCTCGGCAGCAATCTGCTCCGCCAGACCCAAGTCTTCAGCTAAGCTGCCTCCGGGCTTAATCCTCGTACCAGCATCATCTGGCGCAAGATTAATAAAGTGCGTCTGTATAGTTCCGTCTTCGGAGATCGTCGCATATCGACCGACAGGCACTACGTGCTCTCCCAGTGCCTTTGCTCCTATGTCCTTGAGAATAACCCTTGTCACAATTGATTCGGGGGTAGAATTTAGAAGCATTTCGGCGTGAGTTGCGGTCATATCGACTACCGCTGCCGACCGACGTGTAACTGATCCTGGACCGTGAGATTGTTCTGACATTTATATTTTGACTTTCTACTAATAAATTAGCATAAGTTGTATAAAATGTCAATTTAGTGATGAAGAAGAATCTAGGAATGCGGCTCTGGATTGTCCGGATCCTGAGGACGGGCGGCATCCTTCAGAATGTCTTCTGCACGGTACACTACTTGGGCTCCGTCAATACGCTCTATTGCTTCTTTAATGTCAGTAGGTGGTGCCAGCTCTGGTGGAACTATAGGCAGACGATGATTAGGTACAATGCGATCTACTTCTGCCTGGCGAGCAAATATTGGGAAAATCGAGCGTAAGATTCTAACTACCCGGCCGGCTTGATGACCAGAGTGTTCGGGAGCTGGTTGCGGACCTTGATCTCTGTTTTCCATCTTTGAAGCTCCAGTGTTTACTTGATGCCTAGGCGGCCAAGGGCTTTGTGCCAAAGGGTGGGAGGTATAGCCTGCTCTTCTGGCTGCGCTATACTATGAAACTCGTGGAAAGCAGCAGCTGAAGGCCAGGCGCGATACATTGTGGGTGGGTGAAAGCTCTCTTTAGCCCCGCCAACGCTGGCACTGACTACCAGCGCGCCAGAGTGCCTGAAATAATGTCCTATGCGACGTGGACCTTCCAGGGTTGATGGTGCTTGCATACCAACCCCATCCAAAACTGCCGGTGTTCCCGAATCTTTCCACATAACAATACCTGACATAAATTTAATTATATATATAATATCACTAAATTGTATTTTTAGCAATTAATACTAGCGAGTATTCCCTGTTTTGTGCCTGCACCCCATATTGGTGCAGATATCTAAGTATAATTATTACATACCAAGCTTAGCGCTTGAAAGTAAAGATTTCTGTAAGGAATTTAGCGCTGGTCTGTAGGCGCTGAAGCGGTGCCATGATCTGTAGGCTGAACTTCCGGGGCAAGACCCAAGCGTGCTACGCCATGGGTCCCAATCATTCGTTCCAGTTGGCCAGGTACATAGGTCTTGGGCTTAGTGTTGGGATCATCAAAAGTCGTACCATCAATCACACCGCCAGCCGGTAGAACACGTGTACCATCAGGCATATGAGTAGGGTTTGCATCTTGCTTTAAGAGCTCGTTATAGCTAATATCTGGGCCTTCAAATTTTTGAGTCATGAAAATATATTAGCATAAGTGGATATAAAAGTCAATTGTCCGACAGATTGAAACTAAAGGTTTAGGACATGTTTAGGTGGTGGCGGATGCGGTCGATGACGTCGGCAATGACTACTTGGGATTTTACGAGGTATTCGTCTACCCCGAGGCTTTGGGCGCGTTCTTTGTCACTATCTTGGCTGAGCGCGGTGAGCATAATAATCTTTAGGTTGGCTGTTTCGGGCGTGTTGCGTAGGATGTCTAGGACATCGAAGCCGCTGACTTTGGGCATCATGACATCGAGCAAAATCAGTTCGGGGTGGTAGCTAAGCGCGGCCGCAAGCGCTTCCTCGCCATTGGCAACACGGCGAATATCGAAGCCTTCGGCTTGCAAGCGAGTTACATAGACATTTGCCAGGGCATCATCGTCTTCAACCAGTAAGAGACGGTGTGGGTGGTCGCCGGGAGTTCCAGCGGGTGCTGCAGATACGGGTTCGGGCGAAGTGCCACTAGGAACAGTAGCATCAGCGGAAGACTGGTTATCCATACTGTTTATGCTACCCCATCTCGACGATGGAGGCAAGAAAATGCTCCGCATAGCGGCATTTTCGGCACAATTCCTATTTGAGAAGAGCTTTGACGAAGCCGTTGAACATGGGGTGCGGGCGGTTTGGTCGACTCTTGAACTCGGGGTGGAACTGGCTGGCGAGCAAGAATGGGTGGTCGATACCTTCGATGATTTCTACCAGGTCATTGTCGAGGTTAAGACCGCTAGCGCGGATGCCCCACTGCTCGTATTGATCACGGTAGGCATTGTTACATTCGCCACGGTGACGGTGGCGCTCGACAATCGTGCCGGTACCGTAGGTTTTGGCAGCCAAGCTACCTGGGGTGAGCTGGCAATCGTAGTTACCGAGGCGCATGGTGCCACCGGTCATGTGCTTGTCCTTTTGGTCAGCCATGGTGTTGATGATCATGTTTTCGGCTTCGGGATCGAGCTCGAAGGTTGTGGCATTGGTAATACCGGCGTTGCGGGCTGCGGCAATGACGGCCATCTGCAAGCCTAAGCACAAGCCTAGATAGGGAGTTTTATTCTTCAGTGCATACTGAGCAGCTTTAATCTTGCCTTCTAGGCCGCGTTGACCGAAGCCACCAGGCACCACAATACCGTCGTAACCCTTGAGTGTTTTGGCAATATCATCCTTGCCATCGTCGAATTGACTAGCGTCAACCCATTGAATATCAATGTCGACGTCGTTGTGCCAGGCAGCGGAACGCAGGGCTTCGAAGACGGACATGTAGGTGTCGGTATTGTCCATGTACTTGGCGACAAAAGCCACCCGGACGGTTTTGCTGTGCTGTTTAGTTGCTAGCTCGACAACCTTGCGCCAGTCATCTAGCTTAGGCTTCTTGGCCTTGAGGCCGAGACGATCGACAATGACATCTGCCAGCCCACTGTCCTCTAGGGTCAGTGGCACGCGGTAAATTGTATCCGCGTTGGGTAAGAGCGCAATCGCGTCTTCTGGTACGCCGCTAAACAGGCTGAGTTTACGCTTGACGCCTTCGTTGGCGATTTGCTCGCTGCGGCCTACTAGGATGTCGGGGGCAATACCCAAGCCACGAAGTTCACGGACAGAATTCTGGGCCGGCTTGGTCTTGGTCTCGTTGCTGGCGTTAAGATATGGCAAGTACACCACGTGAATGTAGGCACAGTTCTCGAGCCCTACACGTACACCGAGCTCACGGATAGCCTCTACGAAGCTCAGTGACTCGTAATCGCCCACTGTGCCACCAATTTCGACGATGTGTACGTCGTAGCCGTCGCCGGCCTGCGTAATCCAGTCCTGAATGGCTCCTGTGAGATGTGGGATGATCTGGACGTCGTCGCCTTCGAACTTGCCAGCACGCTCGTCTTGAATAAGTTTGAGCAGCACGCGGCCGCTCATAAGGCTGGAGGAACTGGTCATTTCATTATCAGTAAAGCGCTCGTAATGACCGAGGTCTAGGTCTGTTTCAGCACCGTCTTTGGTCACGAAACATTCGCCGTGTTCACGTGGATTGAGCAGGCCAGCGTCCACGTTGAGGTAGGGATCGCATTTCTGCATGTTCACGCGGAAGCCGCGGGCCTTTAAGAGGTTGCCGAGTGAGGCGGCGGTGATACCCTTTCCTAATCCAGAAAGCACACCACCAGTAACAAATACATACTTCGTCGTTTTTGCCACGACAACACCTCACTTAATCCTGTATATGCTACCTTATTTGGCACTCCGCCGCAAGCCAGAAACGGTTGTGATTTTGATTACTCCCTGCAGATTATTTTTTGGAGAGGTAGTCTTGGGCGGCTTGGAGTTGCGTATCGTTCTTGGCTTGTTGGTCAGCATCGCTGATTTTGACGGTTTTGTCAGGGGTAATGCCTTTGTGATTGATGTTCTGGCCGTTGGGGCGGTACCAGCTGGCAACCGTAACTTTGAGCTCGCTGCCGTCTGGGAAGTTTACAATTTGCTGCACTACGCCTTTGCCGAAACTCTTTTCGCCAATGAGATATGCTACGCCATTATCGTGTAAGGCGCCGGCGGTAATCTCAGCTGCTGAGGCCGAACCGGCATCGAGCAGTACCACCGTTGGTAAGCCGTTGAGGATGCTGCCGCCTTCCGCGGGGTGAGAAACACTGCCAATCGTACCCTTTTCGGTCACGATCGCCTTGCCTTCGGGCACCCAGAGACTAGAAACACTGACGGCAGCGTCGAGTAAACCACCCGGATCACCACGGAGGTCAAGTATGACGCCCTTTACCTGCTTTTGCTGGAAATCTTCGGCCGCTTTGCGTGCCAGGTCAACCGTGTCACCGGAGAACTGGGTGATTTGCAGATACCCAACGTTGCCATCGAGAATCTTGCTGTTCACACTTGGCAGCTGAATAGTTTCGCGCACAATGCTGATGCTAAGGGTTTGTGAGCGGTCACGTACGACGCCAAGGGTAACCTTGCTGCCCTTGGGGCCACGAATGTGCGTAACGGCTTCATCTACGGACATACCAGCCGTACTAGTGCCATCGATGCTTGTAATAATATCTTGTGCCTTTAGCCCTGCTTTTTCGGCCGGAAAGCCAACAATTGGTGAAATAACGATGAGGTTTTTGTCTTTATCCTGCCCTAGTTCGGCACCGATGCCGCTAAAGGCGCTGTTGTTGTAGACTTCGTTGTTAAAGTCTTTAGCTTCTTTAGGCGTAAAGTACTCGGTGTATGGGTCGTTGGTGGCTTCGGCCAAGCCGTGCTTGAGGCCATCGATCATTTGCTGGCCGGTAAGCTTGCCGTTGTAGTTGGTTTTAATAGCCTGGTAGATGTTATTTACCGTGGTGTAGTCCAGTTTGTCAGGCAAACCAGTTTGGCCGTGATTGGGGTAAAAACTAATGCGGCCGCTGCCCATGTTAACGCCGAGCGCAAAGATAAATACTGCCAGCAGTACACCGCCGCCAATTTTGCCCCACGTATTCCAGCGCTCCCGGCGCTGCACTTCACTTTTCTTTTCTCTCTCTTTTCGAAAATGCATTAGCACTAAGTATACATGATCTGGGGTTCGGAATTAAGAATAAGGAATTAGGAATTAAGTCTTAGGTACAAGAATCTAGAATCTAGTTCCCCAATCCTCACCCGGGTACCTCGCCGAAGGCAGTCCACTGTTCATCAGACATCTCCACTGTTAAGAGCGGGGGTGGCATTAGATTGGAATGCGAGGGTGTGTCTGAGCACTAAGAGCGCCAGCGAATTGGTGCTCAGCGATGTGGCCTTAGAGTCAGTCGCGCCAGCTGCAAGAGATAGGAGCCTGGATCCCAGCCTACGCTGGGATGACGCGAGGACACGAGCCAGGGGAAGTAATTTATCTTTAGAAATGGATGAAGACGAGGCCCGTAGTGTAGCGCCAGCCTTCAGAATACTGGCCAGTAAGCTGTTGGTTGTACTGCTGGACGTAGATTTGCGATTTGTCATTGCTCACAGCAGCGACATACATAGCGTGTCCGTAAAAGCCGGCATTGCTAATGGCAATGGAGCCAGGAGTTGGATTGCTGTCCACAGGAATACCGGCAGCGCGTGCGTTGTCGTCCCACTGGTTGGCGTTGCCTACCCCACCCCACCAGGGCATGTCACGGCTGTTTTTACCCGAAAGGTAGTCTTGGTGCACCATGAAGGCGGTGTAGCTCACGCACTCGCGGTTGTACATACCCCAACTGTCGATGATAGTGTCTTGCCCGGCATTGGCCCAAGCGGATGGGTAGCCGCCGTTGTTGGGGTCACCCTTGAAATTACCAATGTTGTACTTGGCGTTTAGGATGGCCTGCTGGCGGCGAAGATCGGCAATCTTGGAACTGTTAGCATTAATCTGTGAGTTGTAAGCATCTTGCTGGCCTTGGTTATAGGCGAGCAGCTGCGCTTGCTGATTCTCGGCAGCGGTCAGTTGATCGTTCTGGGAGCGTTGGCTGGCCAGAAGTTGATCAACCTCAGCCTTCTTGGCCTGTAACTGCTTTTGCAGCGTAGTAATTTGATTAAGCGTATCCTGGATCGTGTCCTGTACTTTAGAATAAGCCTGCTGCTTGTCGATATAGTCACTAAGGTTAGAGCTGGTAGCCAGCATTTCTACCGGTGTTAACTGACCGCTAATGTACACCGTCTTGAGGTCGTTGCCAAGCACCGACTTTTGTTGATCAATCTTCTCTTGATCTTCGGTAATTTGACGCTGTAGGTCGGCCTGCTGCGCTTCGTTGGCGGCGATAGCGGACTGAATAGCACCAATCTGCTGATTGAGAATGTTAATGGCGTCTTGATAACTACTAGCTTGGTCTTGCAAGCTGTTGAGGGCACCTTGTGCGGCACTGTTCTGATCGCGCAGCTGCGCGATTTGTTCATCAAACTGGTCGGCTCGTACTAATGGAACTAAAATGGCAGCGGCCACCACCACAGCAATACTTAGCAGCGGTATAACCGGTGCCTTGCGCCATTTGGCGAGAGTCATCGAAAGAGTGTGAGGTGTTTTTACTTTTTGTTGCCGCATAGTTTTGATGTTATATATGCTAGTGCTTATTATACTACGCGTCATACGATTTGTAAATTCCCCTCTCCTACGTTGTCCTTGAATCATAAGCATTGTCCAAATGGGCCTTTAATACACCCCTTGTTGTCTTAAGGGCCATCATTATAACCACTGTGAAGCACCTTTATAGAATTGTGCAGTGTGAGATGAAAGTTGAGAAACGGAGCGCAGCGTACTTAATGGTACGTGAGCACCGTATCGGAGACTTTCGCTCGCAATGTACTGTTCTATAAAGGTGCGTATGTCTATTTCGTTTTGAATTTGAGATATCGCCGAGTCGCAATAGTAGAAGAAGCGATACCTATAAGTATACCAACAAGCACCTGCATACCCAAGAAGCGCCAAAAGCGACTGTCAAAGTAAGTGGTAGCATAACCGATGTCCAGCAAACCAAACGTAGTTGCCTGCAGCGTGGATGATGCCGCCACAAAAATTCCATTAATAATGAGTACTGAAATGACCGCTGAGAGGAAGCCGTAAATAGCGCTTTCTACCACAAACGGGCCACGGATATAACTAGTGCTGGCGCCGAGCAGTCGCATAATTTGAATCTCGTCACGGCGGTTAAAGATAGCCATCTGGATGGTATTGAAGATAATTAATGCCGACACAGCTGCGAACACCACCACAGCAATCACGCCAATTTCACGCAACACATTCGTGGCGTGGGTAATATTATCGATGGCTTGCTTGAGATTGCCGGAGTATGACGGTGGATCGGACTGCAAAACCTCAACCTTTTGCGTACTCAAGAAGTCTTTAATCTCACCGATTTTATTAACATCGCGCGGCTTAATGTGAATAGTTGCGGGCAGTGGGTTGGACGTTTCGTTAATAGCCGATTGCAGCTGCAAATTTCCAGAGTTTTGCTGAATGTACTGCTTGAGTACTTGGTCTTTCGTAAAGTACGTGACTTGCTCGGCATTAGGCAAACCATCCAGCTCGTGCACGAGATCCTTCGCCTGAGACAGAGTGACACTATCCTTAAGGTAGACCGAAACATCAATTTTGTCGGTAATTTGTTCGATGGTATGGCTAAAGGTAGCGTTGGCAATCAGCGAAAATAGCACAATTGTCAGCGTGACGAGCATGACCGCCATGGCGGCGATGGCCAGCGACATATTGCGAATAAAGTTCACCGTGCCGGTGTGCATAATACGCAAAAAAGTAATGTATTTACGTTTCATACGCTTAGATCTTGTAGTTTGCATTTGCGCGGTCACTAACGACCCGTCCGCCCTGGATGGTTACCACGCGGCGCTTCAGCTTATTAACAATTTCTACATTATGGGTGGTGAGTAGCACGGTAGTACCGAAGCGATTCACCTTCTCTAACACTTTAATAACGTCCCAAGCGTGCTTGGGGTCGAGGTTACCGGTTGGCTCGTCGGCGATGAGGATTTTGGGCTGACGCACAATGGCACGGGCAATCGCCACCCGCTGGCGTTCACCACCCGATAGCTCGCGCGGCATGCGATTTTCTTTGCCAAGGAGGTTCACGATATTGAGCACCTTAGGCACGGTATGCTTGATTTCGCTGCGGCTGGCACCGACGATCTCGAGAGCAAAGGCCACATTTTCGAACACGGTTTTGTTGGGCAACAGCTTGAAGTCTTGGAATACCACGCCGATTTTGCGGCGTAACAATGGGATATCCTTATCCTTGAGCTTGTCGTAATCGATACCGCCAATGATAATTTTGCCACTAGTAGGCCGCTCCTCGCGTGTAAGCAACCTAAGCAAGGTGGTCTTACCGGCACCGCTCTGCCCCACCACAATCACGAACTCTTTCGGTTCGACGTGCAGGCTCACACGATCAAGAGCTGCCCCCAAATCTTTGCTATATGTCTTAGTTACCCTGTCGAGCAGAATCATTAGCAATATTATATACTAAGCAGCGTCAAGCCACTAATAGATAGACCATCTATTGCGGGGGTAGGCGTCATAAGCTACGACGCCGGCACTATAAGAGCCACTAGCTACGTCCGCAGGTTTAGTTGCTAGCCAATGGTGCAGCGAAGAGGCGCTGAAACTCTGAGCATGCACAATTTGTCGTTCACGTACCCTAAACGGCACAAACATTCCATAGGACTCCGGCCGTGGCAATAGTGGTTTAATATCCTGTCGAACTCCGAAAAAGGGTGGCACAACTGTTGGTGCCGTTTCAGGATTTCGCATTCGATCAAATTGCCCGTAGGTTAGACATCCGACCAAGTCATCATCACTCGGCAAATCGCCTGCATTACTGAAGGTAGTGATCCAGTGTCGACCATTTGTCTCACGAGATGCAAAAATCCCTAGATTATGAGCTGCTCGTGTTACGGCGTCGGATGCTTCAACGCATTTTGGCATAGTGGTAATTTCGCCTGTTTCGAGTCCTGCAAGCATGTTGGTGTCACCAGATTCAATTGCCATATCACGCAGAATGTCCGTTGCGGCCTCAGTAATTTCCTGCCACGCCTGCGTGTCACTAGCACGCAAGTGAACAAACTCAGTCATTTGTATATATTATACTATAAATATAATTTATTTCAAGTATCACGGAGACCATAGCGAGGAGTGAGTTCTACGATCTTACGAATAGCAGCTTGACGGTGATGTCCTGGGGGCGTATAGGCTATTTCGGCACTCCGGTGGAGCCACGAACGACGCTGAGGAACTGGTTTCACCTTGCCGAAGCGAAAGATGCCATCTGGAGCTAGCATTTCGAGTATAGATGTCGCGGCTTTACTTATGTCGCTTGAGGGGTCCAGGCAGTCCTCGAGCTTTTTGTTCATGAGGTGCACAAGTGCTCCATAGCTAGTAATGAGCTGGAATGAAGAATCGGCAATCGCCGATGCGTGAAGCTTCGTAAGATCAGCACCCACCTTGCGTAGATTGGGGAGATCTTCATATAATTGTTCGCCAGCTGGATAGCCGATGTCCAGGGCGACACAGGTTACATCCGGGCGCTCGGTGGCGACCCGTTCCATAAAAGATGAATTGCCTGCTCCGGCATCAAGTACTCGTGCCCCAGATGGAATACTATCTAGAAATGCTTGGAACGAAGGAAATCCGTAACGGCGCGATAAGATCCATGGACCCCGATTAGTTACTCCGAATCTAAACATCGGTGCTGTTGCGACTTCGGCGTACTGAGCCCAGCTTGATACGTTTTCTGCTGCCACTTACGCTCCTAGTGAATGTTCCAAGTATGCCGTGATGAATGGATCTAACTCGCCATCGAGGACTTTGTCTGGGTCGCTGCTGACGTGTTCGGTGCGGAGATCTTTGACTTGTTTATACGGATGGAGAACGTAGCTGCGGATCTGGTTGCCCCACGCGGCTTGCTCGTTGGGTCCTTTTAATTCTGCGAGGTTTTCTAGGTGCTGTTCCATCTGTAATTGGGCTAGCTTGGAACGTAAGATGGTCATGGCGGTTTCTTTGTTCTGTAGCTGGCTGCGCTCGTTCTGAATGGCTACTACAATGCCTGTTGGCAAGTGCGTCACACGTACGGCGCTGTCGGTAGTGTTGACGCTCTGGCCGCCATGGCCGCCGCTGCGGTAGACGTCGATACGTAGGTCTTTGTCATCAATCGGCACATCGTCTGGCTTATCTACTTTAGGCACAACTTCTACCTTGGCAAAGCTGGTTTCGCGGCTTTCAGCATTGAATGGGCTTAAGCGCACCAGGCGGTGTACGCCATGCTCCCCTTTGAGCTTGCCGTAGGCAAAGGCGCCGCTAACTTCGAACGTCACGCTTTTAATACCGGCTTCTTCACCGACAGACTCTTCTACCATTGTGGTCTTCCAGTCGGCTTTTTCGGCGTACCGCAAATACATGCGCTCCAGCATTTGCGTCCAGTCCTGGGCATCGGTACCACCGGCTCCGGCCGAGAGTGTGAGGATAGCATCGTGATCATCATAAGGACCGCTAAACTTCAGTTCTTCTTTGAGGGCATCGAATGTGCGCTGTGCTTCGCTTAGTTGTTCAGTTAGCTCACCTGTCATGCTGGGATCGTCAAGTTTGAGTAATTCCAGTATATCGCTGACACTTTTACTGAGGTTTTGCCAGGGAGTTATGCGCGCTTCTAATTTAGACAGCTGCTTCATAACTTCCTGTGCCGTTAAATTATCTTGCCAAAAATCTGCCTGCTCACTCTGGGTTTTGAGCGCTGCATATTCTTGTTCTAGCGCGGATAGCTTAATACGCTCACTGGCTGCTTGCAGTTCGCTGGCAAGTTGTTCGGCTGCGGCTAGTTGCTCGTTCATGTCCTACCCTTTATTGGTCCAGAGGACGGCGAGTTGTTGGCGAAGCTCTTCGGCAAAGTGGTCGCCACTGGCACCGAGGACTCCGAAGCCCCAAATATTTTCAGCAAACATTTCTTTGGCAACTTTGATGATCTGGTCTTTCTCTACCGCGCGAATGCGATCGGGAATGCGGTAGTAATCTTCAATTACTTCGTCGAAGAAGTAGCGACCACTGTAACCATTGGCAGTGCCGCCGACGGTTTGGCCACTACGCTGGAAGCGACCGAGTGAGTATTGCTTGGCGGCTTCGATCTCAGATTCCGCAATGCCGCCGAGCATGACCTTGGTGAGCTCATCGACAATGATTTTCATCAGCGCCGGCGCGTTTTTGTCCGAGACTTGCGAACCAAACCACCAGTTGCTGGCATCGCGCGTCTGGCTCAAGCCCGAGCTCATGCCGTACACCAGGCCACGTTCACGCGCAGTACCCAAAATTTTGGAATACAGGGTTTCGGTGAGCATGGTGTTTACCAGATTAAGGGCGTCGGCCTCCGGATCACCTAGGCGGCGCAGCATGAACGTATCGAGATAAAAGTACAAGTTTTCGACCGCATCATTGTGCACATATACTGATTTTTTGAGACATTTAGGGATTTCCTTGGGTAAAGCGAAACGCTTGGCTTTGTTGGGCAGTTCAATATTTTCAAAGATGTTTTCAATAGCCGATCGGCGCTTGCGATTAATGTTGCCGGCAATAACAAAGCGGAGGTTCTGGGTATGATGCGTGGTTTTGTAGTGTTCCCGCACATCTTCAACGTTCACATTTGTCATAAGCTCCAGACGCTCGTTGTCGGTGCGTACCATCATGCCTAATGAGCGGCGCATTTCTAGGCTTAAGCGGCGGAAGTGGTTGTTGGCACGGGCAACCATTTCTTCTTGGACGTTGCCGAACTCGGCTTTGAACTCTTCATTCAAAAACAACGGCTTAGTAATGGATACAAGCAAAAGCCCGAGCACGCGGTCCCATTCAAAGTCGGCACATTCGGCCTCATAAGTGATGTCGTACACCCCTGTTGTGGCATTGCTGTAAGCACCATTGCGTTCCAGTTCGGCTTGAAAGTCGCGCGCCTTGGGAATCATCTCGTTGGCACCAAGTAGCACATGCTCCATAAGGTGCGGCACTTCCCACTTCTTAGTGTCTTTGACGAGGAACTCGCCGGCACGGAAGTTAAGGTCAAAAGTCATGACCGAAGCGTCGGGAATGTGAATGAGCAGCCCCTTGGCACCATTCTTAAGTGTAATTTCGGTAACGGTGTGCTTCATAGTAAGAGTTTGAGGCTTAGATCTAAGCCTGGAGCAATGCTACCCCAGGCTCGCACATCTAAGGCTACTTTCGCTTCCTCGCTTGGGTTTTACGTTTACGTTCTTGTTTACGCGCCTTCTTTTGCTTAGTGTGCGCTTCACGCTTAGCCTGTATTTCGGTCTTCTTGGGCTTAAAGCTCGTTTCGTCAAACTCTTCCTGACCTTGCGTAATCTGGTTTGCATTATTGATTGAACCGCGAGCGGCCAAGGTCAATTCGGTTTCAACTGGCTGATTAATAGCTTCGGGTGGCAATGGCTGAGCGTGGAACAGAGTCCGCAGCACGGTGTGGCGCAGATCGTGCTGCATTTGCTCAAACAGTTGCTGACCACGACGGCGGTACTCCACCAGTGGGTCTTGCTGGCCGACGCTCATCCAGTGAATACCTTCACGCAAGTGATCCATGTTCTCGAGGTGCTGCATCCACAAATCATCCAAAATTTGCAGGTATACTTGGCGCTCAACGGTACGCATAATGTCCGGAGTAAAGGCGACTTCGCGGGCAGCATAGAGTTCTTTGGCAGCGGCGAGCAGGCCGGGTTCAAACTTGTCGGCTTCAGTGTCGAACAAGCGATCCAGTACAGGCTCGTCAAATGGGAAGACCTCGCGCAGCGCACCTTCAAACTCATCCGTGGTAAGCAGCGGCGAACTAGCCAGCGCTTTTACCTCATCATCAATAAACAGATTGATACGCTTAGCAATCTGTGGCTGGTTAAGGATCTCGCGGCGCATAGCGTACACAGCCTTACGGTGACGGTTCATGACGTCGTCGTACTGCACGACGTTTTTACGCTGGTCGAAGTGGAAGCCTTCTACTTTCTTCTGGGCACTCTCGAGGCTTTTGCTAATGAGGCGATTTTCGATGGGGGTTTCGTCGTCCACGCTCAGGCGAGCCATGATGGCGGCAATGCGTTCACCACCAAAGATACGCATCAGATCGTCTTCGGTACTCACAAAGAATTGTGTAACACCAGGGTCACCCTGACGACCGGCACGACCACGTAGCTGGTTATCGATACGACGTGACTCGTGGCGCTCAGACCCGAGCACAAACAGGCCACCCAGCTCTTTGACGCCTTCGCCCAGCACAATGTCGGTACCACGACCGGCGATGTTGGTTGCCAGCGTTACGGCACCCTTCTCACCTGCCCGGGCCACAATGGCGGCCTCACGCTCGTTGTTCTTGGCGTTGAGCACCTGGTGGGGCACATTGGACTTAGCGAGCAAACTACTGAGGAGTTCGTTCTTCTCAATGGACACGGTACCAATCAGCACTGGCTGGCCCTTCTCGTGCAAGACCTTTACTTCGCGCACGATAGCTTTGAACTTGCCAAGCTCAGTGCGATAAATGCGGTCAGAACGGTCATCACGAGCAATCTTGCGGTTGGATGGAATCTCAACGACATCAAGCTTGTAGATTTGATGGAACTCTTCGCTCTCGGTGAGTGCAGTACCAGTCATACCACCCAGCTTTTCGTAGAGGCGGAAGAGGTTCTGGAACGAAATAGTTGCCAGCGTCATAGATTCTTCCTGAACTTCCACGCCTTCTTTAGCCTCAATGGCTTGGTGCAAACCTTCGTTATAGCGCCGACCTGGTAGCAATCGGCCGGTGAACTCGTCGACGATCACGACTTCCCCGTCTTTGGTCACCACGTAATCTTTGTCGCGCTTGAAGAGCGCTTGCGCCTTCAAAGCCTGTTGCAAGTGATAAATGGTACGGATGTTCTCAGCGGCGTAGAGATTGCTAATACCCAGGGCTTTCTCGAGCTTTTCGACACCTTCGTCAGTCAAAATAACAGTTTTGCGCTTCTCGTCGGTCTCGTAGTGGGTATCTTTCTTCAGCTGACGCACAACCTTGGCGAACTGGGCGTACGCGTTGCCGCTTGTGACACTGGGCGCAGAAATAATCAGCGGCGTGCGAGCTTCGTCAATGAGGATGGAGTCCACTTCGTCGACGATGGCGTAGTGTAATGGTCGCTGACGAAGCTGATCGACCTCGCGGACCATGTTGTCGCGCAGGTAGTCAAAGCCGTATTCGTTGTTGGTGCCATAGGTAATGTCGGCAGCATATGCTTCTTGGCGGGTACAAGGCTTGAGGTGACGCATACGCTCATCCTCATGCTCTTCGTTCTCGAACTCCGGGTCGTAAATGTAAGAATAATCGGCCTTAATAACCCCGACGCTCATGCCCAAGAAGTGGTAGACCTGCGCCATCCAGCCGGCGTCACGCTGCGCTAGGTAGTCGTTGACGGTCACCACATGTACACCCTTTTCGGTCAGGGCGTTGAGGTACACCGGCGCGGTAGCCACCAGGGTCTTACCTTCACCGGTCTTCATCTCTGCCACGTTACCTTCGTGTAGCACCATACCACCAATCAGCTGCACATCGAAGTGGCGCTGGCCAAGCGTACGGGTTGCAGCCTCACGCACGACAGCGAAGGCATCTGGCAAAATCTTATCGAGTGACTCTTTCTTGAGTCGTTTCTTCAGAACATCGGTCTGCTCGCGCAGCTCTTTGTCGGTCATCTTGGTGTACTTGTCGGCGAGCTCGTTAACTTCTTTCACACGCTTGCGCAGACGCTTGATAGTCTTGGCCTGTGGGTCCCCCAAAATTTTCTTGAACACAATATTCATAGAACTCTATCACCTCTCCCTGTTTCTAAGTCATTTCAACAAAAAGTTTCTGGATGTATAGTATAGCGGCTTTCCTCTAGAAAATAAACAGGCAGCCTCAGGCAAAAAGCGCTGATGAAAAACTACTTCGTCAAATCTATAGTATGGTCAGGTTCAGTAACACGTTCAGACGCCACTACCCCTTCGATACCTAGTTGACCGGCAAGCTGTGCGAGCACAAGAGGATCGGCCTCGCTACCTTCCTTCTGCGAAGGTAGATTATGCTTCCACTCCGTTGTTAATTTTGCAAATTCGTCGGATTTCTCGAAGCACCTGGCTAATGTCATTAGCCTACTAGAGATGCCGCCATCGGCCATATCTTTGCCACTGATGCCGTTGCGTTCATGACTCTTCTTCGCCAGGGCTTCACCGTACATAGCGTCATCCATCACATACGGAGCAACAGCAGCCCAATTACCCGTAAGCTGCGGACTGGCGTAGTCAGGAGTTAACACAAACTCACCACTTGCTTCGTTACGGATGCGCTGCAGATCCTTACGTTCATCTCGAGTTACTTTACCAAAAAGCTTACTTTCCTTGGGCGTTTTAGAATTGATATGCATCCGATATACAGTCTTGTCACCTTCAATAGCGGGAACGGCAAACCCACCACCAATGTTATAAAATGGCAGCACTGTTTCCGTGCCGACCGGATCGCCATTGATGGTGGGTTTGCCATCGGGCTTGGTAAAGTTGTAGCTCTGACCTGGGCGCGCCCAGAAAATATTTCGTAGCAGCATAAGGGCGGTTGACGGATTCTCACATTGCAGCATATACAGGGTGTCGTTAGAGAGATTTTCAGGTCGGTAAGGAGTAGCCTTCGGTAACAGGTCAACTGCCTTGCGAATAAATTCAAAATTTGCAGCAGCCTCACTCGCCTCTGGACCAACAACCTGGTTATGGCTCGCCTTTCGAGCCTGGTCTGCCAAATCGGCATTCACACTATAATCGACAGCCGCCAAATAGTTTCGAGTAGGCTCCGTAAGATGGGCTGCTACCGTTTGGGCATTTATTTCTGCGACTGTTGTTTGTTCTATTGACACAGAAATACATTAACATAAGCTTGATGAAAAGTCAATGTACTTGTATGTTCAGGCTTCGGCTTCGAGCTGTTCGACACGGAGGCCGGTGCGGCGGCGGAGGCGCGCTGTTAGGTGGCGGGCAAATTTGCCACTAGCGTGCTTTTCTTTGTACTTCTTGATCTGTTGTTTGAGCTTTTCTTCGACAATATCGATGGCTGCAAACATGTTCATGGTACTTTCGGTAACGCTAATAGTCTCGTGCGGCAAGTGTAAAACGACGTCGCATGTGTAGCGCTTCTGGTCTTTGGCCTTAGCTGCTTCTTTGAGCTCGACAATGACGTGAACGCTGTCGCGGTGGTGGCGTGGGAGGTAGCGGTCGAGCCTTCCGATCTTCTTGGTTACATACTTGCGTAGATTGTCGTCAATGTTCGTGTGTACACCCTTCAGATCAAATTTTTGCAGCATAATGCCTCCTTTCGAGTGTTTGATTTACGTACAGTTCTTGCAGCTTCTATTATATGCTCCCTGCATAGACACACAATGAGTATTATCACTAGAGTTCGGTGCGGCCACCGAGATATGGCTGAAGCACTTGCGGAAGCCTTACCTTCCCCTCAAGAGTTTGGAAGTTTTCGATGATGGCAATCATAGTGCGACCCATGGCAAAGGCAGTCGCGTCATTGGTGTGGACGAGCTCTACCTGCCCATCCGCCCGCTTGTAGCGCGTCTTGAGCCGACGGGCCTGGTAGTCGGTCATGTAGTCGGCGGTGTGAGTTTCGCGGTATTTATCCTGCCCTGGCAGCCAGGCTTCGATGTCGACACCACGAGCGTTTGGCTTGCCAATGTCAGCCGTGCACTTCAACAAGACGTGGTACGGGATACCGAGCTGCTGCATCATGTACTCTTGGAGCGCGATCAGTAATTTGTGCTCGTCCAGCCCAGTCTCGGGCGTACTGAAGACTTCCATCTCCAGCTTGTCGAACTGGTGCATGCGCAGGATGCCTTCGTTGTCTTTGCCGTACGTGCCGGCTTCTTGGCGGAAGCTGGTGCTGTAGCCGATGTAACGGATGGGTAGCTGGGCTTCGGGCAGCACTTCGCCTGCATACATACTGCCCAGGGTATGCTCGGCACTGCCAATCAGCCACAAATCATCATCTTCACCTTCTAGATGATAGCGATCTTCGCGGGGCTCCAGCCGATCCATTTGGTCATAAATATCCTCACGGATCATGACCGGCGGCAAGATGGGTGTAAAGGCTTTGGCCTCGAGGTTTAGACCGTTTTCATCAATGAGTTTCTGAATAATTTCTTGGTTCGTGAGCGTAGCCAGCACATATTGCACGAGAGCAAACTGCAGCTGCACCAAATCGCCTTTAAGGTACGCAAATCGAGCGCCGGTTACTTTGGCGGCGCGTTCTTTGTCGATCCAATCACGTTGTTCGCCCAGCTCCCAGTGGTTTTTGGGCTGGAAATCAAAGTGCGGCTTTTCGCCCCAGGTCTTGGTCTCGACGTTTTCGTCTTCGCTAGCGCCAAATGGCACATCATCTGCCGGCATGTTCGGTACTTTTTTGAGCAATGTAGTAAATTCTTGTTCGACGCCTTGCAACAGTGTTTCTTGCTCGGCCAGTTTGGTTTTGATCTGCTTACCTTCCTCGATCAAGTCAGGCTCGGGCTTGCCACCCTTCATCTTGGCGGCGTTGTCATTGCGGCGCGCCCTCAGACCTTCTACGTCATTAATGAGCGCCCGGCGCTGGCCATCGAGCTCCAGCAGACGGGGGATGTCGACCTTGTAACCCTTGTCGGCACTGCGCTGCGCGACCAAATCGGCATTGTCACGAATAAACTGAATATCAAGCATATAGGCATTATAGCAAGCGACCGAGCATTACTTTACTGTTCAAAATTAATTTTTGTGTTATAACGGTCTACATGGAAAGCGCCACTACTACCCGGGTGAAGCATGCACGCCCTCTGCGACCGCTCGACATCATTCTGATCGTGCTGTTTCTGGCCATCTGTGGGTTTTTGCTCAACATGCTCCTGAGCCAGATGAAGCTAAACCATGAAGTCTCTGCCGCCAAGGCCATTACCAATCGAGTAATTAGTGACATTGGTAACCAAAATGCCAACGACGTGCATTCGCTGGGTGACAGCGGTTTCCAGAAGAGCCATTCCACTGCCAGCCTTGCTGCCCTGTTTAAACAAGTAAAGAGTCATGCCCACGGCGCACCGATTGCCGACAAGCAAATTGTCAACAACGACAAATACGGCCAAGCCGTCGGCATTATCTATAAATATCCTGACAAACCACAGTTCTACATCCGTGTCGTCGCCACCAAACCCAAAGGTGCCAGCAGCTGGCATCTCACGCAGATCAGCGGCAACACATCAGAGTCAGCCCTACTGAAGTAACTTACTCCTGGGGCGCCACGACACTGGCAAGGGGCAAAAGCCCAAGAAACTTCTTCATTTCCGTTAGTCCAACAGGTAGGTCATTTATACCCTGCTCACGTTCAGTTTCTGCAAACTTGAAAGCTGCTTCGGCTTCTTTAGCGGAAACTGGATAGGCTGCTTGATCATCTTGCGCTTCTAAATAATCCTCATAACCCCCCGGCACAAACTGCCAAGCACCAAGGGTGTCATCGTAGTATGTTGTCATCCAGTGACGACGAACAGTTTTCTCTGTGGGTAAACAGAGATATCCCATCCTCGTGACATCTTCTCGATGCGCAGTCCACATACCATTGACCTGGTAGGGAGAAATATGTTGCTCAACAGCTTTAATTACATATTTCGCCGCCTGCAAATTTCGGTCCAGAGTTCTCTCGAAGTCCAGACGCACGCTTCTAAATTCCTTCCCTGGATTATGAAGGCTTTGGAGTGGATCAGGAGCAATTTGGCTCGTAAGTACACTCGTAGTGCGACCTTTAGCGTCCGTGATGGTACGCGTCCACATTATAGAATCCGTAATGTAGTCGTCAAAACGAGCTATTAATACGCCAGCGGCTTCCGACCGCTCAGCTGCACTAACCACAGCGAGTGTATCTCCTCGGCTCGGTACACAGCTCAAATACTCCGGCTGTAATGGCATAATTTATATATTATACCAAAAAATAAGCTTTTTGGCAACTTACTTCTTGAGATGCTTGAGGGTTAGCTCGGTGCGAGCTTTGGCGTAGGCACAGAATTCACAGGGGCCACCCATGATGCTGTCACCCACTGGCGGCATATCGCCGTCCATGCAGGCTTTCATTTTCTTGAGCGTGGGCTCTACCCAGGTGTCGCTCCCGGTGTACGGAATAACTTTGGTACGGAACTCGACGCGGTCGTTAAAGCCGTCGAGGTCCAGACGGCCGTTAGCATAGACAAAGTAGCCGGTGTCGCTCACCTGGAGGCCGTTTTGACGCAGGAGCCACTGGTAGACCTCCATCTGCCGCTTGTAGCTGATCTGCCAGTCACTGTCGATGCTCACTTCTTTAGTCTTGGCGGTGGCCTTGTAGTCCACTACGATCACCTCGCCAGCTTCGTTGACCCACAGGTCGTCCACTGCGCCAAAGACGTGCAAATTGGTCGGCGCATGTATCGCTACGACCCCTGTAAAATTCTCACGCCACACGTCCAGGCTGTCATGCTGGTATGGTAAAGCTTCGATGCCGAACTCCACCATTAGGGGGTGTGGTTTGCCAGATTTACGGTACGTATCAAATTCTTTCTTGAACAGTTCATCGATGGCTTTATTGATGTTGAACGGTGGGCTCGAAGGGCGCGTAATTTTGAGGCGTACATCCAACCAAAAGCAGCGCGGACACTGCATAAACAGCTCGATCTTGCTTCGTGAAACTTTATACGCAGCGGTCTGCCCTGGTTTGTAGGGTTGCGAACGCTCCCGGTAGTAATTTGCCATGTGTATCTATTGTAACTTAGTTCGTGCTACTTGAACTAGCTCTGCAGGCGTCTTGGCGGCATACGTTGCACCCCTACTAGTGAGTTCTTCTGCGCTGTTGTAGCCCCAGCCCACGCCGATGCTCTTTATGCGGGCACGCTTGGCCGCCACTACATCACGCACCTCATCACCAATGTACAGACAGTCACGGGCTTTAAGATTATGTTCACGTAGCAGCTGGCGCAGTACCGAGCGCTTGCCACGCCAAAAGATATTGCCATAAATGCCACTAAAGACGTCGAGAAGTCCTTGCTTTTGTAAAAAATGATCGATATTTTGGGGGCTATTGGAGCTCAGGATATACAACTGATAGCCATCGGCCTTCAGGCTTTGTAGTGCCTCAAGCACGCCGTCGATGGGTTCAACTTCGTCCATAACCTGTCCCAGCCAGTGCCGGCCAGCATAGTACAAGCCCGGCATGCGCAGCCATGAATGACCAAGACGCCGCGAAGTCGCCTTAAGTGAAAGCCCGCGTAGTGCGTGCAACTGCTCGTCACTCAGTGGTGCCCGGCGAGCCTTTTCGGCCAAAAAGTGCGCAAAGAAGTGAAACGTATCCGCAATCGTGCCGTCAAAATCAAAAATAAGCGCTTTCACCCTATAACTATAGCAAAGTTATATGGATGGATAGCCGCCCCATGCCCGGGCTATTCTTTCGCCAAGTGTTCGCCGACGTTGCATGGCTTGCGTTTCCGTAAGCGTAGTAATGAGTGTTTCTAGCCGCTCACTCGTTAGATCTGGCGTCTTCCTGATAACCAGAGTGGGCAATGCTTCTCGGGCAGTCACTCTGGCCAGTGGTGCCTGAACCGTACACACATCGCGTAAGCCACGGAGCGTGAGTGCTTCCCACAAGGGGCCGGGCTTAAACACGGGGTTTAGCAGAATGGTGCCAGTGGCACTATTATCGGCGCCTTCGGCAGATTTAGTAACTCGTACCATTTCTCTTACGGCTGCTGGCCTATCCAACATATGCTGCAGACCAAATTGGCAAAGCGTGAGCGCAAAACTATTATCATCAAATGGCATATCCTCAGCTGTTGCTGGTACGCGATCACGACGATTCACGTACCACCCATTAGTACGATAGAGAGGATCGACGGAAATAACAGGGACTGCTGGTATCCTCCACGCTTCTAAATCACGTGCCAGCTCCGTTGTACCAGCTGCCACGTTAAGCACTGTTTGGCCAGCAGGCACTCGGCGAAAATAGTCGCCAAACATTGCAGCGGCAAGCCCAGCGTGCTTGGTTTTAGGTGTTCGTCGATCGTATGTTAAGGTCTCTGCCATACCAGCATTGAGTTATGAAATGCGGACCATTGTTAGATTTTTCACTATAGACCATATTATACTTAGAGGTATGGAACAAGCAACATTGGGCGGAGGTTGTTACTGGTGCCTGGAGGCGTTTTACCAGCGCATCCGGGGTATTGAAAAGGTGGAGTCCGGCTACAGTGGTGGTCACACCGATAACCCTACTGTTAATCAAGTTTACGAGGGTAATACCGGGCATGCTGAGGTTGTGCAGCTGACATATGACCCAAGCGTCATTACGTTTCGCGAGATCTTAGAAATATTTTTTGTGATGCACGACCCTACTACTCTCAATCGCCAAGGCAATGATGTAGGCGACGAATATCGCAGCATCATTCTCTACCATGATAATGAGCAAAAACAGGTGGCGGAGGATATGATCAAAAACTTTGCGCCGACGCTTTACAAAGACCCCGTCGTCACACAGCTCGTGCCGTTCGAAAAATTCTGGATCACCGAAGAATCCATGCAAGATTATTACAATCGCAACCCGAACGCCGGCTACTGCATGGTGGTCATTGACCCGAAGATTCAGAAACTACGCCAAAAATTCGCCAGTAAACTCAAGCCTGCTTAAGTTCGGGGCGCCGCATCTTTTTATGCAGTTCGTGCTTTCTCGCCCTCAGCCTGCGAAGCGCGACTCCAGCAACTTCATGCATAACCTCACGACGGACCGAAAAACTGCCGTCATTTTTCATTTCTGTCAGCCATGGCCTGTCGGGGAAAAGCCTCAACTCCGACTGGGTGGCGGGGTCGCTCCGTAACTCTGCTTGCTCGGCGGCAGCCAATCTTTGCGTCGCCTGGTTTTTATCTTTTAGAAGTTCCGCTTTGGTACGGGCTTGTCTAATGCATGTTGCTAAACCCTTGGTCGTTAAACGTTCACCTACTACTTTGTCATCCTCGCGTAGTAAAAATGGTGAGTGCTCGCGCAGATCATGCTTAACTAGCTCGTCTCTGGCTTTCAAAACCCTGTTTTGCAAGAATTGCAGTGAGCTGGCCACGGGCAAAGGCTCTGCAAATTCCGGAATCGCTAATAGTTCATCGGTTATTTCTACTGGTACAGCTCCACGGGCGAGGATACGACCACGAACGAGCGGAATCACCCGGGCTACGCGAAGCGCGTGTCGATGTCGATCGAAATCTACTCCTCGTTCTATTCCTGATGGTGCTAAGGCAGCTGTCATCTTTGTTTTGCCGCTTACGGTTTACCTACTTGCAGCGTAACGCAGGCCGCGGCTGCTGTCAACGAGCTGTGTTCAAAATCACTTCACGAGCAGTGTCGACGACTTGGACATCGCGCCAGAAGGCTACGTAGTTGGAGAAGTCTTTGTGCACACGTTCGAAGGCTGATGGATATGGGTCTGGGTAGGTCCAGGCATTATCATGGCTTACATCGTCACCATCTGTAACGTTAAAGTATTGGCACTCGCCTTTCCATGGGCAGGTATACGGCGTAGGGCTCTTTTATAAGAACTCTTGCTTGACGCTGCTGGGTGGGAAATACCAGTTACCCTCGATATAAATTACATCTGCTTTGTCGGCTTCGGCAATTACTTGGTCGTTCCAGATGGCTTTCATGTTTGTTCCTATTTAGTACTCTCCAGCATACACCATTTGCTATACAAAGTATAGTGTTTAAGAGGTAGCTAGCCGACGAGCAAAAAGTGCTTGTAATTTTGGCAACACGGGCATACGCTTTTGATATATAGGTTTAACTGGGAGGTTACCACCATGGCAAATTTGCCGCTCGAATCAACATTAGCAGACATATTTGTGAAGAAAGCACCCAAAATATCTGAAGGTGGCCGCAAAGCGCTCACCGAGTGGGCTCCCTGGATTGCACTCGTCGTCGGTGTACTTAGTTTGTGGTCGGCCTGGATACTATGGCATTGGGCACACCTTGCCAATGCAGCTGTCAACTTTGCGAACGACCTCTGTCACGCTTACGGCGGGTATGCTCCAAGCACCTGTTCGGCCGCCGCCAATGCGTCACGCCTGAGTTTCTGGGTTTGGCTTGGTTTAATCGTCCTGGCAATTGAGGGCGTGCTGTACCTATTGGCCTTCTCTGGCCTGCGTGACCGCAAACGTAGTGGCTGGAACTTACTGTATTATGGAGCGCTCGTGAATGTAGCCTACGCCGTGGTAAGTCTCTTTACTGATTACAGTGGTGTGTCCCACTTCTTGGGTGCCGTCATTGGCTCAGCTGTTGGTTTCTGGGTGCTGTTCCAGGTTCGGGACCTGTACAAGCCTGACGTTGCCCCTAAAGCCCCGATTGAGAAATAATTACTCTAGTTCGTGGATTTTGTCGTGATTTAAGCCGTAGTAGTGGGCAATCTCGTGCCAGAGCGTGTGACGGATTTGCTCTTTTAGCTCGTCCAGGTTTTGTACGCTCGCCAGCATCGGCAACTTAAAGATAGTAATCCGATCTGGATATAGGGGCGTGTGCCCCTGTCGTGCCGTGAGCGGTGTACCTTCATAGAGCCCAAAGAGCGATTGATATGGGAGTAACTTCAGTTTCACCCGCTGTTCTTCGGTGGGTACATCAGCAAACAGAATTGCGACGTTCTTGATGTTCTCCGCGTGCTCGGTCTTGAGGCTAGCTAGCGCTTCGTCTATCAGTTTCTGGAAATCTTCGTCGGATATTTCAAACATAACTATACAAAGTATAGCACAGTGCTATCTGAAGCTCTAGCTAGATAATGATTTCGCGCGCGTTTGGGAAGCTGTTATAGCCGTGGGCAGCCATGCTGGCGCAGTAGGCCCCAGCTCCGCCGATGAGCACCAGGTCACCTATGGAAGCCCTGCTAAGTTTGCGAGGCGTGAGCGTGTCCGGATCGCCCGGGGCTGGTGTGAGCAGGTCGCCCGATTCGCAGTTGTGACCTACTACCACGTAGTCATCGGTTTCGGAAGCGTCGTTAAGTACGGCTATCGGGTGCTGCGACCCATACAGGCTGGGGCGCATAATGTCGTTCATGCCGGTGTTGAGCTTGAGGAATGTATACCCCTCTTTGCCTGTATCAACGACGTCTTCCACGCGAGCGATGAGGATACCAACGTTGGCGACCATGAAGGTGCCGGGCTCGAGCTCTAGGTGTAGCTGGCGACCAGTTTGTTCATAGAATTCAGTGAGACTAGTGGCGATGGCCTGCCCAATACCAGCAATATCGGCGTTATGTTCATCCTCTACTCGGGCAACTTTGAAGCCGCCGCCAAGATCCAGAATGCGTACGTCCGGAAATTGTTTGGCTAGCTCCAGACTGACTAAGGCGGCTTGGTGCCAGACCTCTGGATCAGTCCCCGCCCCGATGTGCGTGTGCAGGCGCTTAATCGTCAGTTTGTACTGTTCTGCAACTCGCTTTACCTCTGGAATATACTCATGCCAAATGCCAAAGCTACTCGTTATGCCGCCGACATTTGTCTTGCTGGAGTGGCCTGAACCGATGCCTGGGTTAAGGCGCATACTCACCCCACTGCCCGGAAATAATTTGCCGTATTCCTCGAGTTGGTGGAGGCTGGTGGCCGTAAATTGTACACCTTTTTGAACCAGTTCGGCCAAATTGTGTGCCAGTTGTTGGCTAGTGAGTAAAATATCGGTCGGCGCAAAGCCTTGGTCTAACGCTACAGCAGCTTCGTAGCCGGAGCTGGCATCAATCTTAATGCCCTGTTGCTTCAGAATGCGCAAGAGTTCAGGATGCGGATTGGCTTTCATAGCATAGCGAATCGTCAGACCGTATGGGGCTGGCAATGCGAGCATGGTTCGTGCTTGCTCACTCAAGCGCTGACTGGAGTAGACAAACAACGGGGTGCCGTATTCGGCCGCCAAACCTTCGGCTTGCTGGCGACTCAGAAAATTAGTCGCAAACATATTAGCGCTCCAGCCGCAGGCGAGCCAGCAACCAGTCGCGCGGCAAGATACTCAGGAACCAGCCGGCGCGGGGACCAGACGTTTTACCGATGATGAGTCGATACAACGCCTGAAACATTTCTTTGGGTCCCATGCCGGAGGTATCTTTGAGTTCGTAGATGGCATTGTGGAACCAGCCACCATCGGCGTCGGCGGGTGCGGTGGCAATCTTGTTAGCTAGCTCCGTAAAGAACGCTGTTTCTTGCTCGCTAAAGTCACCGGCATTTACTTTCTCTTGCAAAGCAAACTTCACCTCTTCGGGGGCGCGCAGATTGAGCCAGCTGTCGATGAATGTTAGCTCGGCCCGAATGATGTCGGCATCAGCACGGGATACGTCTCCATATTCGGTGCGGCCCACAATGGCCAACGTCTGCTCGGGATCTTTGAGCGCTGCCTGGTAACTTGCTACCAGCAGTGAGAATGGTACACGACTGACGGTCTTAGCATCCAAGCCGCGGGTACAGACGTAGAGGAGTTGCTGCTCGCTCTCGCTCTTTTCAGGCTTAGCTGCCAAGGCAGCAAACTCATCCATAAGCTGCACAACACTGTTGATCGGATCAAAGTACAAACGCTTAGCTGGTGGCGGTCCGAGTACAAAAAAGCGCACGACTTCGGCCGGCATAATTTGCGAACCTTCTACCGCATCGAGGCCAGTGCCCTTGCTGGCACTCATTTTCTTGGTGTCACCCGCCATGTTAATGAAGTCATAGCCGACCGCGTACGGTGGTTCCCCACCATAGACTTCACGGACAATCTGTGTGCCGGTGTCGACTGAACTACCTTTAGTCATGTGGTCACGGCCCGAGGGCTCACAATCTACCTTTTGTAGCCACCAACGACCTGGCCAGTCGAGACGCCAGTCGAGCTTGACCTCACCTTTATCGTAGGCAGCTTGATGTTCTTGGCCATCACCCCCAACGTACGTCAGGATTTTACTTCCAGTATCAATGCTTACAAACTGGCGGTTCTTGAGCCGGCCGTTTTCCAAGATTTGGATGGGGGTCCAGTGCTCGTCCAGCTGACGACCAGAAATCGTCTCCAGCGCGTGGCGCGCCTCTGGAATGTGCTCCAGACTGCGCTCAATCGCCGGCACCATCCACCCGCTGCGATAACGCTCGTGTGAGCGAATGTACTCTACTTCTATTCCCAGTGCTGTACAGGCATCCTGTAGTCCCTGTAAAAAGTAGTCAGCATAGGAGCGGTCGGAACCATCCGGCGCAGGAATATCGCAAATCGGCATACCCAAGTACTTCTCGTACTCGGCTGGCACATTAAACGGGATCTTGCGCAAGGCATCCAGGTCGTCCACAAACTGCACATGCCTGGCCTGGCGGCCGCGGCGCTTGAGTTCCAGCAAAATTGCATCGCACGTCAAAAGCTCGCGCATATGCCCCAAGTGGTATGTACCACTGGGCGACGCACCGGACTCAATTAAAATCTCACCATCAGGGTGTCGAGCAATCAACTCATCAACTATAGTATTTAACCACTGCATATCTGTAATAATCCAATCTTGTAACTAGCGTAGTATAGCGAAGTTTACACCGGTGAGCTAGCACTTTGTACTGCCCTGATGTCCCCTTGCTGAATAATCAGTCCCAGGAAAGACACGCCGGCATCACGTGCATGCAACTCGGCGTTAGGACTGCCCGACCACAGAGCCACCCCTGGTGCTTCCGGTTCCTGTAATGTACCCATGATACACGGCGCCACATGGATAGCCTCATCCATTCGATATTTGGGATTCATGCCGTGGAGTGTACTCCTAATATTTCGAGCTAGTTCATCTGTGCGCGCAATACCAAATCGTGCCAACCACAATTTGCCGCTTCGCAGCTGCACCGTATGCAAGGTCAACGCATCTTCTAGAGTCGTAGCTGCGTACTGATGTAAATTTGCTTCAAAATTTCCTAAACTATTCACTTCTCTGCTCCTAAATGTAAAACTCTCCCGCTTGCTTGTTTGTCGTAGTGCCGGGAGAGTTTTGGTATATAGGAATTTGCTCGCGGGCGCTACGACCGGAGCTTCGACTTTTCTACGCTAACAAGCAGGCGCATATAGTTCATATTGCCTTTACAGTACCATACACCTCTGTTAAGAGCAAATTATTTTACGTAGTAGACGACGGTTACTGAGTAGTCGAGATCGTTCTGGCCCGGTTGGACCGCAATAGAGGTCGTGGCTTTATCTGTAGCATTTGCTGCCGGCGCGCCTTCGGTGCTCATCATGGGGCACACGAGACCACGGCCACACCCGCCGACACCACCACCGAACCCACTGTCATCGACACTCTTTACGCGGCCTAAGCTAAAGCCTAAATTCTTGGCCGATTGCTCTGCCTTAGCGCGGGCGTCCTTGGTAGCTTGATCGCGAGCCTGTGACTCCAGCTTCTTTTGCATGGCCTTACTAAATTGGGCTGTCGGCGTCACTTGGCCATCGGGTGTAGTACTCACCAAGTAATCTTGAACTTTCTGTGCTAGGTCTTTACTATCCACTGTCGCGGTAATGCTCACCGTATAGTTATAGGTATCGTTTGTGTTATCAAAAAACGCCTCATAACCGCCAGTATTAACCTTAATCTGGTTGTCAGTAAGCCCTACCTTCTTTAAACCGGCGACCACCTCATTTTGCTTGTCAGTGGCTTGGTTGCTGGCTGTTGATTTATCAGCATTCTTCAATTGATAACTTGGGTAAAAGACATACTCGTCCGGCGTCGCCTTAACAGTCGCTTCACCGCTTACTGAAACGGTTCGTGCTGAGCTATTTGGTGCACTATTCCAGGGGTGCCAAGCTACCAGCATGCCCACAATCACCAGCAGTAGAATAACAACCACCACTCGTAAGTCGAGGCTTAAACTGAACTTATTAGAAGCTTTTTTATCTTGAGAATTACTGCTCACGCTGTGCTCTTCGGCCATACGGTCTCCCTCTGCTTTATACTGACCTTATTTTCCGGCCAAGCCGACGGAAAGTAAAGCCTTTAGTATAAACGGCCGCCCAGCGGGACATCGCTGTCGGGGGCGATGAGCTTACAATTACCCTGCCCATCTGGCACACCTAAGGTGAGGACTTCGCTCATAACTGGCCCGACCTGGCGCGGTGGAAAATTCACGACACACATGACCAATTTGTCCTGGAGCTCTTCTTTAGAATAATTAGCTGGCAGCTGCGCGCTAGAGCGCTTGATGCCTAGCTCGGGCCCCAGATCGATACGTAATTTATAGGCCGGCTTGCGCGCCTCTGGAAAATCCTCGACCTCAACAATTTTGCCGACCCGAATATCGAGCTTTTCAAAATCTTCATATGTTGCCATGTTGCTACCTATTTATTGTGTCGCAGACCCAGCACCACCAGGGCTACTCCGCCCAAGCCAAGCACACCGCCCAGCCATGGCAAAAAGCTGCTAGAGCTCAGCAGCATACTAATACCTACGATGACCAGTACTATACCCGCAACCAGCTTTTGGATCTCACCCATTCTGGAAGCTCCTACGCTATGCTAGCAATTTTATACGTTGTTGTGTCGGCTGGCGTTTTGATCTCGACGTCTTCACCAACTTTTTTGCCCAGCAGCGCTTGGCCGATAGGAGATTCATCGGAGATTTTGCCATTTAAGGGGTCAGCCTCGACTGTACCCACCACCTGGAACTCTTTGGTCTTGCCATCATTCTTCAGCTTTACGGTTGAGCCAAGCTGGACTTTGCTGTCACCACGCGGTGCTTTAATGACTTCTACGTTAGCCAGGATGTGCTCAATCTCGCTAATGCGAGCATCATTGCGCTCCTGTTCGGCACGGGCCGACTGGTACTCGGCATTCTCTGCCAAGTCACCTAGTTCGCGGGCAGTCTTAATAGCTTCGGCAATCTCCGGGCGCTTGGTAAGCAATACCTTGAGTTCGGTCTCGAGTTCGGCAATGCCATCTTTAGTCAATCTAAATAGCTTCTTCATCTTTCCTCCTGTTCGCGTTTTCGGCGTACGTATTGGTTTAAGCCTAGAGAAATGTGTGCTTATTATACCCTATGGTTTGATTAATTTGAACAAATTTTCGGTGCTTAGCATTTGTGGTTCTGGGGCCGTGCGTGCCTTAACTTCCCATGTATTTGCTGCGACGGTTTTACTACTTACGACGACCCGATATGGAATACCTAGGAGATCCGCGTCGGCAAATTTTTCGCCCGGCCGCGCATCTCGGTCATCATATAGTACTCCAATACCGGCTGATGTCAATTGCGAATACAGCTCATCTGCAGCAGCCACAACGTCCGTCTCGTCACCCAGCCGTGCCAGGTAGACTTGAGCCGGTGCAATCGCTACTGGCCAGACGAGTCCTTTATCATCTGCAAGCAACTCAGTGATGACTCCTACAAGCCTGGATGGCCCGATGCCATAGCACCCCATCAGCACTACTTGCTCTTCGCCATTTTCATCAGTGAAGGTCAGATTAAGCGGCTTTGAGAACTTATCCTTTAACGTAAAGATGTTACCTACTTCGGCGGCGCGTACTTCTTCTAGCTTGTCGCGTTGTAAGCCCAGCTCAGCCAGTACTTCGTCGTTCAAAACTTCGTCGTTGACAGCAATTTTCTTCTCACGGTCCAGATAAATTGTATCCTCACCTGCCTCAGTCACCGTTTGGAATTCATGGCTGTATTGGCTAAACATGCCCCCGCTCGCGAACGTCAGGAAAGTCTGCTCGCCAATACCCAGACGCTCAAATACCTTAAAATACGCCTGCTTAATCTTCTCGTACAATTCGTCGTGTTCTTCCGGCGTACGAGCAAAGGTGTACATGTCCTTCATGAGGAATTCGCGGCCGCGCATTACGCCGCTTTTGGCACGCGTTTCATTGCGAAACTTGGTTTGAATCTGATATGCCAGAAACGGCAGATCCTTGTAACTGTTCACGAAGGGCTGTGCGGCACGCACGAGTGGCTCTTCGTGCGTTGGGCCTAGGCCTAGTTCGGTCTCGTTCTTGAGCTTTGTTTTAAACCACACGTCAACTACTTTGTCGTCCCAACGGCCGGTGGCCTTCCAAATTTCCGGATCCTGCAAAGTCGTGAGCTTTAGTTCTTGGCCACCAATGGCGTTCATCTCTTCGCGAATAATAGTGCAGATGTTTTCCAATACCCGCAGACCTAGCGGTAAAAAGGTGTACACCCCGGCCATTTCTTTGTGAATATAGCCAGCACGAATAAGCAACTGCGCATTCTTGGCCACCTCATCGTGAGGGGCGGTCTTGCTGGTTTTGGTGAATAACTGGGAAAGTCTCATGATTTTGGATTCCTTACTGCTTAGATTTTACAGGCTGCGGCCTGTTTTGGATACAAAAAACCTCTCGCATATTTTCGAGAGGCGGATTTACTTGGAAAAATAAAACTACGCCTCAGTGGGCGGCATCGGCACAATAGTGGCAGCACGAAGTAGTTTATTCATACCGAGGTGATTGTAGCCCAGATATGCCGTTTGCACAACCGGCTAGTGCACATGGAAGATAAACAAGCTCATGAAGGCAATGAAATTCTTGAGCGCATGCAGCGTCATTGAGGCGTAGAGTCCCTTGGTTTTCTCACGCAAGAAAATCAAGAACAGTGACAAAATAAAGGTGTCGATAAAGGCGATCCATAGCAGCGGTGCCCCGCTCCCAAACTGTAAGTGACCAGAGGCAAAGATAGCACTGGCTACCAGCGCCGCCAACAACTTGGGAATATAGCCTCGAAGTGTGGTGTAGAGAAAGCCGCGGACGAGCAATTCCTCTACAAACGGTGGCAATATAACCAAGCTAATAAACGTGACTATCAGTGGACCGACACCAGCAACATTATCGAAACCCAGCTGCTGAGTCTGATTAACATCCAAATGTGGAAATAGTTTTTGGCACACATTAAATACCGCAATGTAGGTAATGAAGTATGGCACCAACATCGCCAGCCCGGCCAGCGGATCACTCCAGCGCGGACGGCGCAAACCAATCGCCTGCCAGTTCACTTTGCGCTGCGTAAAATAGTTAAGAAAGAACCACAACGCCCAGACGGTAAATGCTTCGGCAATGCAAACGTAGAAAAATTGTGCCCACAACGAGCTACTCAACCACTGTTCAGTCTGCGTGGGTGACCAGTGTTGCAGTTGCGGATATAGGGACACTGCCAGCTGACCAATCAGCTGCGACAAAAAGTACACGACAATAACAAAGAGTACCGCCCACCATGGATTCCACGGCAATTTGGCGCTGGAGGTTTGAGGATTGAGGTCTTCTGTGGGGAGATCAGTTTTCATCATTTATGCTCTGGAGTGGCGCCTTTCAGCAAAAGGTGCAGTGTGGGATGAGGGCCGAGCACCGAAGCGGAGCGCACTTAAAGGTGCGTGAGCATCGGAGCGCAGGAATTCGCCCGCAACGTGCCTTTTGCTGCAAGGCAGATTAGAAGAAGCGTCGGACATCGACAATTGTTACCAACACGATCAAGGATAGTAAAACGACAAAGCCAATTCCATTAATCAATTCCTCGCGCTTGGCAGTCAACGGTCTCTTGAGACCGCGGGTAATGAGCGTTAGCCACAGACGGCCGCCGTCCAGAGCCGGAATGGGCAAGATGTTCATAATTGCCAGGGTGAGCGAAATAACGGCAATGATTGTCAGCACAAACTGGTATCCCAGCAAGCTGCCACTCTGCAAAATATAGTAGATACCCACCGGACCGGAGACTTGCTCGGATGCGGCCGTCTGACCATTTTGACGAGCGGTATTGTTAGCAGTCACCGCTCCGGCGATAATGCTGCCCAAACCGGCCACGGCATGGCCCAGCCCTTGGAAGGTCAGCGCAGTAAACTGCCCGGTTAATCCAATCGCCACAATCGGTGCCGACCAGGTGGAACGCTGCAAACTGTAGCTAGCGGGCACGATACCAAGATAACCCTGTGGATGATTGGTCTTTTGGCTCGCCTCGACTTGCTGCTTAGAAAGCAGTGTTGGTTGTGCCACATGCAGCACCCCATTCCGCTCGTACTGCACCGTAACTTGCTTGCCAGCAAATTGCCTTGTGATGCTCGGCAAATCATCGGCTGAATGGATAGCTACAACTTTTTGGCCGTTAGCACTAATAGCTTTAATCTTGTCATTGGACTCAAGCCCGGACTTGGCCGCCGGCGAATCTTTTTCTACTTGGGCAATCAGTACGTCGTTGCGCACTACTTTGGTATCACTTTTTACGGTAAATTGGTTCGGCACCAGTTGCGGCATACCAACTAACGCAATGATCATCAGCAAAACCACACCAACTACAAGGTTCATAAACACGCCGGCAGCCATAATTTTGGTTTTGGCCCAAGTACTTGCGGCTCCAAAGCTGCCCTTGGCGGTATCGCTATCGTGCTCGCCCTTGAGCTTTACAAACCCACCTAGTGGCACCAGATTGATGGTGAAATTAAAATCACCCTTCTTACTCTTGATACGCTTTTTAAACAGTCGCGGCGGGAAAAATATACCAAATTCTTCGGCCACTACCCCATTGCGACGGGCCACAATAAAGTGCCCCCACTCGTGCACCACTACCAGCCCGATGAACAGGAGAAGACCAATTATAAGCAAAAGCACAGACATTACACTCTATTATACCGATAGAAGCCTGAGAAAAAAATGAATACCCTTTCATAACTTTTAGCGGCACTCACCTCCGGGTCATCCCAGCCTGCGCTGGGATGACTTATGAGTGTCTGGGTTGAGTATTAGGAGGCGGCTAGTTTTGAGCCTACAGGCTCATGATTTCGGCTTCTTTGGCCTTGGCGGCAGCTTCGACTGCGGCCTTGGTCTTGGCCATGGCGTCATCGACCATTTTCTCGAGGCGAACGGCTTCGTCCTCGCCTACCGTCTTATCCTTTTTGAGTTGATCAATTTGCTGCAGCGCATCGTGGCGGATGTTGCGTAAAGAAACCATGCAGTCTTCTTGCTTTTGGCCGACTTGTTTGCTAATTTCGCGGCGACGCTCCTCGGTAAGTGGCGGTATAGGTACGCGCACGACGCGACCGTCGTCAGAAGGGTTTAAGCCTAGGCTCTGGTTATCTCGAATCGCGCTGGCAATTGCTTGCAAGTTGCCGGGATCAAACGGCGTAATCTGGATAAGCTGCGCTTCGGGCGCGGTCACATTAGCAACTTGGTTGAGCGGCATTGGCGTACCATACGCCTCGACCATCACGCCATCGAGCATGGCAGCACTCGCCCGCCCGGTTCGCAACTTCTTAAGCTCAGCCTCAAAATGCTCGGAAGCGGTCTGAAATTTGGTACTAGCATCAGCTGGAATTTGTGTCGGATTCATAAGCAAGCCTCTCGTTTACAATCACCTAATTATATACCACCCGAAGTGGATCGTCTGCATTCTAACGATGCGTGCTTTAGCCAGCACGAAGATGTCGAATAGTGGGCAAGCTATCATCTGGCGGTAATGACCGTACCGCGACTAGGTGTCGGGGATGATTGCTTTGATGCGGGGAAACAGGTTTTACGTATATTTCTTGAGGGTCATGTGCGCCGGTTAATTCCTCTGGCCGATAAAAGTCAGTTGGTGGCACTACAACCAGATCACCTAGGCCTTCAACATGTTCGATAACTTTATTTGGGTAGCCTTCACGAAAGAGTAGATCGCCTAGCCCTTCTACGCGTCGAACCACTTGCGGCGACTTATTTGCTGCAAATACGACCGTCATCGTCGCGGACTCGCCTAATGCGTGATGGATCGAAGTATCTGTTGGCAAGGCATCAAGTCTGTCATGAGGTATTTCTGGTATGGGTAACGCGGTCATTTTAAGTGCCTTTGTGTTTTAAAAGGATGGCGTTAGTATAAGCTTTTTAGTCAAAAATTTCAAGATAGCTGACCAGCAATTTCGGCAAATAACAGATATGAATCATGTGACAAAAAGCACAAAGCTGGCGAACAGTACATACATTACTTACCACCTTTAAGTTGCTCATGGTAATGCAGGATTAATATTTTATACTCGAGCCACAAGGTATTGAATTATGGCAAAGCGAAGAACTCATGGTGAAACTGTAAAGAATCCAAACGCACATGTTAATGCTGGACTGGGATCGTTACTTACCAGTAAAAGCATTCCTAGCGACTTTATCGAGGAGCAGCCTGTCCCTACTCCCTCACTAGAAGCACTTGCTGAAAAAGTTAGGGCAGCATCTGCACCCAAGCGTGCGCTACGGTTTGCCATTGGACGCCCAATAGTCGAAAGACTTGTTACGAACGCTCAGCTGCAGGCCCATGATTCGTCTGCTGCACAAATGCGACTTTTTATGGAGCCCGCAATTACTTATGTACAGCGAAGCGGTATGGTAGACGAAGCAGTTGCGCAAAAATTCCTCGCACTTCATCGACCTGCAGTTACGTCCGATATTATACGGCTGTTACACGAGTCCGCTCCTGATACCATGCAGCTACAGCTCGATATTTTATCCCAAGGATTGGGTGGTTTTCATATTACTGATATTGCGACGCGTTCCAAAAATGATGATGGGCCCTACAAGATCAAGTCGGGCCGCAAGCGCGTGGTAGCTACCCTCAAGGGCGAATATACCGATATTTCAATGGCCGAACGAGAACTGGTTCAGACGGCTTACGGCTTAGAACCGGCTTGGTTCCACCGAGCTACGGATGTTTTAAAAATTCCAATCGGTGATTTTTCTCTGCATACGACAACTGAGCCTATGCGAACAGCGAGCATAGAGGCATTGCGAGAAATACTGATTGGTTCGAGCGTGAGCGTGAGGCCTATAGCTCCTATAACACTCATGGCACAGCTTGATTGGCCACCAAGCGTTAATTAGTAGTCAGCAAGTCTTATCGAGTATAGCTCAGGCCACTTCGCCGAGGGCGATGCGGTTGAAGCGACGGACGACGATGTTTTCGCCGAGCTTGGCGATGTGTTCTTTGAGGTAGTCGGCGACTGTTTGGTCAGGGTTCTTTACGAATGGCTGGTCCAGCAGACACTTTTCGGCAAAGTACTTCTTGATCTGCCCTTCCACGATCTTTTCGACCATGTCGGCAGGTTTGCCTTCGCCAAGAGCTTTTTCTTTGAACTCAGCAGCTACACGGTCCCGGTCTTCGGCAGGAATTTCGTCAGCGTTCACGTACTGTGGGCTAGTGGCAGCGATGTGCATAGCAACGTCTTTTACTAATGCTAGGAATTCATCGGTCTTGGCCACAAAGTCGGTTTCACAGTTCAGCTCTACTACCACGCCAATACGATTGTCGTGATTGTATGTGCCGACGACGCCGCTACGGGCTTCGCGCTCACCACGCTTCTCGGCCTTGGTTAGGCCCTTCTTACGCATAGCTTCGAGCGCCTTGTCGAAGTCACCGCCAGCTTCCTCAAGAGCATGCTTGGCGTCGGTCAAACCTGCACCGGTCAGGTCTTTGAGTCGCTTAATTTCTTCAATTGATACGGCCATATTCTTTATTCTCCTTCGATTATCGATTATAGATGTTCGATTTTCGACGTAGCTACCCTTCGGTAATCCATAATCGAAAATCGGTAATCGCCTACCTAGGCGCTAAGGACGATTGGCTTTTCGTCGCTAGCCTTAGCGGCTGGCTTAGCCTCGCCGGTCTTAGCTTTGGCGCGGCCAGCTTCGATGGCCTGCTGTACGTAAGAACAGATGAGTTGGATAGCCTTGATGGCATCATCGTTGGCCGGAATTGGGTAATCTACCAGGGTTGGATCGGCATTGCTGTCTACGACGGCAACAATCTTGAGGCCGAGCTTCCGGGCTTCACGCACCGCGTTGGCGCTATCGATAATGTCGACGATAAACACGGCGCCAGGGCGGCTGTTCATTTCCTTAATGCCACCGTAGAGGCGGTTCAGTTCATCAATTTCTTCCTGGAAGCGCTGAACCTCGAGCTTGTTGTACTTGTTGGCCAACTCGCCATTTGCCATCTTGGCTTCTAGGTCCTTCACGCGCTTAACACGCGTGTTGATGGTGTTGTAGTTGGTAAGCATACCACCAAGCCAACGCTCGGTTACATATGGTTGATTGGTGGCTTCGGCCACTTGCTTCACGATGTCTTTGGCCTGGTGCTTGGTGCCAACCAGCAAGATTTGCTTGCCAGCGGCTGCGGTCTCGGCCAAAAAGCTCAGACCTGCTTCCAGACCTTCTACCGTCTTGGTGAGGTCAATAATGTGCGTGCCGTTGCGCTTGCTGTGCAAGTAAGGCGCCATTTTGGGGTGCCAGCGGCTGCTCTTGTGGCCAAAGTGCGCTCCGGCCTCTAATAGTTGTTTGATGTCTACGTCAACAGTAGCCATATATAGTAATTCCTTCCTATCCTTGATCTTCAGCTGGGTGCCTTGCAAGCCCTACACGGGTGGTCACAAGGAGGATAAAACCCCAACCTGCTTAATTTGTTACCGAGCTATTGTAACAGATGTGGGACTTCCCTGCAAGCATTGCCTCTGGCCTTCGTAGCCCACCCTCTACCAACACCGTAGTCATAAGTGGTATACTAAAGCAAAGTAATAAAACAGATATGAATCGCTTCAGCAAATTGAGTACCGGGCAGCCGCACGTCACTATGGCCTTAGTGGTGGTAGCTGCTGGCTTGCTAGGTTCGTATTTTCTGACCAGCAGTTTTGCTGCAACCAATCCTAATCCCGCAGGTGGCATTGATTACTGTACGGTCGAAAATGGCGCCACAACTCTGTATGGCTGGGGCTACGACCCTGATACTGGCAGTACTCCTAGCAGCCAACCAACGGTGAATATTACGGTCGGTACCACTACCAAAGGACCGATTGGCACGAACATCAAAAACTATCGTGACAGCGCTGTAAACAACTATATTGATAATCATTATGCGGGCAGTCCTAAGCCCGGCGAGTATGGCTGGCGCGTGCAGTTTAGTAGCCTGTATAAGGGTAATAGTTACAAGGTATCGGGTAAGGTGAACAACTATGGAACCGGTACGGTATCTACCGTAACCATGACCGTTAATACCCAATATACCATTAATAATTCGCCAAATTTTGTGGGTGGCGTCGTTCCTGATGCTTGTTTGATAGCCAAACCGCTTCCACCTGCACCCACGCCAACGCCAACTCCCACGCCCACCCCTACGCCACCTGCCAACACTGGCACTGGCACCGGCTCATCGGGCAGCAACAAAACAAATACGTCAAACAAAACAACCACTACGACTTCTCAAGCGGCTGCGTCGAGCAATGCTGACGGCACCGTGAGTGTGGGTACACTGAGTGCCAGCATTAAAATCCCGGCCGGCAACGCCACTAAAATCCATGTACTATACGGCACGGACGCCAGCCTACTGTCTACCGCTAGCAGTGATGTCACCGTGAGCGGTAGCGATGCAACCATTGCTATAGATAATTTGTCCGCGCAAACCACGTACACCTACCAAATTGTGCGTACTGGCAGCGATGGCACAGCCGTAAATTCGGCTAACGCCACTTTCACTACCAAGGGCTATGACATCACCCTGCGGCTGGTAAATAGTAAAAATAAGGGTGTGTCTGGAATCAAAGGCACGCTCGACGATGATAAGAACACCGTTTCTACTTCGGATAAAGACGGTAATATGAGTTTCACCGATCTTGCCAGTGGTGCTTACGTTGTGACCTATAAATACAATAATAAGATTCACACCGCCGACTTCGACACCGATAATGCCGATGTTTCGACCGGCACTGGCAGCCAAGACAACACACCGCAAACAGCCGTGCTGAGTGCCACGATTAATGTCGATAAGCTCGGCGCCGCGCAAGCTGCAAGTACGCCCCGCAAGCAGAGTTCCGGAGCGACGGCCGTGGTAATTGTAATCGCCATTGTACTGGTACTTATGGGCCTAGTGCTTTGGATATTGCGCCGACGCAAGCGTGGCACCGCTGGTGTGCTGCCTGCTCCGTACACTCCTGCCACTGGCAATTTGGACATTATCGACCGACAAATGAACACCCATTTTGCTAAACACAAGCCAGCACCTGCCGCTCCGCCACCCGAGCACATGGGCGAATCGCTCCGCGATATGGTACTCAAGTCCATGCACGAAGAAGCCAAAAAGCGCAAAACCCCACCCCAGCAATAGCTCTCTAACCTCCAACGAACTCTCACATACATCCCAACCCTCCGTCGGTTACCTCGCCGAAGGCAGTCCACTGTCCCCAAGAAGCCAAGCCAGTTACCAAACCGAAAGGCAGTCCACTGTTTCCCAAGAAACCACCACTGTTAAGAGTGGGGATGGTATTAGATTGAAATGCGAGGGTGTGCCTGAGCACTAAGAGCGCCAGCGAATTGGTGCTCAGTGAG